>Ga0208111_1000003_pt1 | contig 395570 bp, 326 predicted proteins | sample CryBogCBH08Aug08_FD_184605 | JGI IMG/M metagenome (GOLD analysis project Ga0208111, IMG submission 184605) | Freshwater microbial communities from Crystal Bog, Wisconsin, USA - CBH08Aug08 (SPAdes) (version 2) | ecosystem: Environmental > Aquatic > Freshwater > Lake | place: Crystal Bog... | reverse complement strand
AACCTGGTGATCATCGCGGTGGCGCCCGGGTCTGGGCCGCTGACGAACGTGGCGAGCGCGGTGGGCGGGACGTATGATCCGAATTTGGGGAACAACACGAATGGGGTGGTGATCTCGGTGACGCCGCTGGCGAATCTTGGGATCGGGAAAGTGGCGAACGTGGGCTGGGCGTATGCGACGAGCAACGTGACTTACACGGTCTGGGTGACGAACAACGGGCCGTCGGTGGCCGGGGGCGTGGTGGTGACGGACGCGGTGCCCGTGGGCGTGAGTTTTGTGAGTGCGAGCGCGCCTGGGACGACGAACGGGCATGTGGGTGTGGCGACGTGGGATGTGGGGAGCCTGACGAACGGGCAGATGACGAACGTGACGCTGACGGTGAGCTTGCCGGCGAACGCGCCGGTGAGCGGGAGTGTGACGAACGTGGCGAGCGCCGGGGCGACGAACGGGCCGCCGAGCGGGCCGACGCCGATGAGTCCGCCGGTGAGCGTGGGGGTGACGAACGTGGCGGACGTTATTGTGGCGAACGTGGGGCCGACGAACGTGGTGGCCGGGGCGACGTATACGAATGTGATTTGGGTGACGAATGCGGGGCCGTCGGTGGCGACGAACGTCATTGTGACGGACGTGTTGCCTAGCGGTGGCGGGGTGACGAACCTCAATGTGGGGAGCCTGACGAACGGGCAGGTGACGAACCTGGTGATCATCGCGGTGGCGCCCGGGTCTGGGCCGCTGACGAACGTGGCGAGCGCGGTGGGCGGGACGTATGATCCGAATTTGGGGAACAACACGAATGGGGTGGTGATCTCGGTGACGCCGCCCGCAGATTTGGTAGTGGTGCAATTTGGCCCGACGAATGGAGTCGCCGGTTCCAATCTTGTCTTCACTGTGACGATTACAAACCTTGGTCCGTCCACGGCGACAAATATTTTGGTGACGAATCTTTTGTCACCTAGATTCACCTTTGCCGGCTCGCCGTATGGCATGAATTCAGGCGGCACAGTCACATGGCTTATTTCTTCACTGCCGGTTAATGGAGTGACTAATTTCACTGTCACCGTGTTTGCGACGGAAGGTGGCACCTTCACGAACATTGCCTCCGGTGCGTCCGCGATTTTGGATTCAAACCCGACGAACAATAACGGTTCATTGCCAAATGCCCGAGCGGTCACTGTCATTACAGCGTTGGCGGATGTGGCGGTGTTCAAATCCGGCAGCACAAATGTATATGCTGGCGGCGTGGCGAGCTATACCATCACCGTTTCAAACGCCGGTCCATCTACCGCAACGAGCGTTGTGGCGCAGGATACCTTGCCGGCGGGCGCTACTTTCCAGAGTGCGAACGGCAGCTACACCAACAACAACGGCGTTGTGACGTGGAGCGGCATCACGTTGGCTCCGGGAACGGCCACGACGTTCAATATTTCGCTCGTCGCGTCAGCATCAGTCAGTTCGTTGTTGAACATTGCTTCGGCCACTTCATCGACGCTTGATCCGAACCCGACCAATAACAACGGCTCTTTGCCCGTATCGCGCGTCACCACCACGGTTACGCCGGTGGCGGACGTGCAGGTGTTCCTGTATGGGCCGACCAACGTGACTCTGGGCGAAGCGTTCACTTACACGGTGCTGGTGAGTAACGCCGGGCCTTCGGGCGCGGTGAGTACCTTGACGAAAGATTTCCTGCCGACGAATCTGGTGTTCACCAGCGCGTCCGGCGGCGGCGTTCTTTCCAATGGTGTTGTGGTTTGGCCGGTGTTGCCCGTGCTTGCTAACGGAGCAGTGACCAATTTCACCGTGAATGTCACCCAGGCTGCCAGTGGTTCTACGAACCAGTTGTCGTTCCCGACGAACCATTTTAATTTTATTGTGACCAACACATCGTTCTTCGTTGGTTCACTGACCAATGTCGCGTCGGCCTTCGCGACAACGTTTGATCCCAACACGAACAATAACAACGGCACGCTGCCCACGGCGCAGGTGCGGACGGTCATAACGCCCGGCGTATTCAGCATTTTCCTCGCGACGAACACCTATCCGACCAACGCGGTGATCACCAACACCATCACGCCCATCGGGCCGAATTTGTTTGTGGTCGGCACCAGCGCGTTCAATCCGCAGACGCAGCTTTACGAGGAATTCGTGTCGGTGACGAATATTGGGACGACGGTGGTTCATGCGTTGCGGCTTTACGTCGGCGGGCTGCGCAGCGGCATCACCCTTTACAACGCGACTGGCACAAACAATGGCGTGCCGTATGTGGAATATGACCCGCCGTATAATTCGCCGCTTCTGCCGTTCCCGGCTTATACGAACGGCTGCAGCGTGACGTTTGTGCTGGAATTTTTTGTGGCGGATCGCCGTCCGTTTACAAATTCACTGACGGCGGTGGCGATCACTGCCCCGACGGTGGCACCGCCGATTGGGGCGTCGGTCAACATCACCCAATATGGCTTTTATAATGATTTGCGTAATCCGAACAACCGGCGTTACCTCTTGCAATTCACCAGCCTTCCCGGCCGGACCTATACGATTGAATATGGCCCCGACTTGCTTTCGATAACGAATGTGGCCGTGCCCTCCATCGTTGCCAGCGCCACCACGACGTTCTGGTATGACGATGGTCCGCCGGTGACAATCAGCAAGCCGGTTCAAGGCGTTACCACCAGATTCTATCGGGTCATCCTTAATCCGTGATTTTTGCCATGAAAAAAATTCATTATTGCTGGGCGATTCCGTTGACAGGTGCCGTGCTGGCTGGACGCAGCTCTTCCGGGGAAAGCGGTCAGTCCAACTATTATTTGGACTCTACCAACCGGGTCACACTCTCGGTGCGGTTTGGGTTGAATATCCACGCCCGATTCAAAGGCATAGGAGGTGGCCTGCTTCCCAATAACGGGTTTGGTGGCGGACAGATTACGCCAAACGGTGATCAATATAATTACAGTGATGGCTATGTCGGCAACGGCAGCACGCTGCGGGCGGATTCGACCGGCAATTTTTTGGGTTATACGTCCTACTGGGGCTATAATAACTCCTCCCAATACAACCAGGCCGCCAACACCTTTACATTTCATAATATCTCAACGGCGGGGGTTTCGTCGGAAACGTCGGATACTGAAAACGGCTGTCCGGGCGCGGAGTTAACTTATGACTGGCAGTTGGGTGAAAAAGAAAACTGGCACCATTTGCGTTATGGTATTGAAGCTGCGATAAACTATATGCGGTTCACCATGGCTGGAAGCAGCGCCTCTGGAATTTACACAACCACGGATGTCTACCAGTTCGGTGGAATTCCTGGCCAGCAGCCCGGCCCTGGTTACACCGGCAATTGGGCGGGCAATCCGGGCGACCCGGTCATGGTGGTGCCTGGCACCTCCGGCCCCTCGTCGCTGACCTACAATTTTCTGGCGCAGCAGAATTTCGACGCCGACATCTGGGGCATACGTCTCGGACCTTATCTGGAATATCCGATTAGCAAAAAATGGAACCTGCACCTTTCCGGCGGTCTGGCCGTGGGACTGATTGATGCCGAGGTAAACTGGAAAGAATCGCTTACGACCTTGGCTAATAATACAACCGTCACCGCCGCCGGCAGCGGGCACGACACTGATTTGCTCTGGGGCTATTACATCAGCCTTAACGCCTCATGCCAGATCAACGATCGCTGGGGCATCGAGGCCGGTGTGCAATTTCAGGACCTTGGCACCTATAGCCACAATTTCAGCGGGCGTATCGCGGAACTCGACTTTAGCAACTCACTCTTCATTCAAGCCGGCATCAGTTACAGTTTCTAAAGTGGGGGAGGCGTGTTAGCGGTTTTCGTTGATGGTTTGTTTTAATTTCCGGTGAAGATCGGCGAGAACAAAAGGCTTGTTGAGGCAAGTAAGCTGGTTTTCTTCAAGAAATATTTGCAATGAGTTATTGATAATATCGCCGGTCATTAACAGGAGCCGTCGTGCCAAGGTGGGGCGGGAGGCCTGAATCCAGTCAAACACCTGCCGGCCGTTCAAACCCGGCATTTTGATATCACAGAGGATGGCATCAAATTTGTTCTGATGCAGTTCGCGTAAAGCGGATTCCCCTGTGTCGGCGGTGACTACAGTGTAGCCATGCCGGGTGAGGTCATCACGAATCATGTTTAGGAGAATTTCCTCGTCATCCACCACGAGAATTTTCTTTCCCGCACCTTCATTGGGGTCGCTTGGATGTGTTCCCGTGGATGCGGGTGTGGAATCGAATATAAAAACCGTGTCCTCGGGAACCGGCAACTCGATGGTGAATGTGGTTCCTTCACCCAGTCGGCTGGTGACGGTGATGTTGCCGCCATGTTCCTTAATCAGACCGTAGCACAGGCTTAAGCCGAGGCCGGTGCCTTTGCCGACCTCTTTTGTGGTAAAAAATGGATCGAAAATACGGTTAAGATTTTCGGGTGCGATGCCGGGACCGTTGTCGCGGACGGCAACCCGGAGAAAATGGTTTTTGACCTCAGTGGTGATCGTGATGCAACCGGCCGGTTGGTGGGCTTCAATGGCTTGCCGGGCGTTGTTGAGCAGGTTGAGTAGCACCTGTTGAATTTGGTGTCCATCCGCCAGCACGAGTTGAAGGTTGGGGGCCAAGTGTTGGATAATCTCGACGTTGCTATTGCGAAGCTGATACGTGATGATTTCGAGAACCTCTCCAATCAGGTTGTTTATGGAAACCGGCTTGCGTTCGGGTTGGTGGCGGCGGGCAAAACTCAAAAGCGCCTGTACTATTTTCTGGCAGCGTGTGGCGGATTTGAAGATCAGGTCTAGATGGTGGCGGTGTTTTTCGTCCATCTTCGCTTCCTTGAGAATTTCTGAGAAACCCATTACGGCGGCGAGGGGATTGTTTAATTCATGCGCCACCCCGGCTACAAATTCGCCGACGGCGGAAAGTTTTTCGCTTTGCAAGAGCTGCGCCTGCGTGTTTTTTAACGTGCTGACGGTCTGTTGTAATTTGGCCTGGGATTGCTGGATGTTTTCCGTCATCTGGTTGAACACTGCGGCAAGCTTGCCGCATTCGTCGCGGCTGTGGATCGGCACTCGCCGTGAAAAATCGCCGCGACCGACCGACTCGGCACCGTCGCGCAGTTCGCTCAACGGCCACGTTGCTCGCCAGACGATTAGCCAAATTACCAGTGATCCGATTAGGATGGCGACCAGACTGACCGACATGAGCAGGTTGCGTGTCTCCGCCATGGTTGTCAGTTGATCTTCGTAGGAGGTGAACAGTAGATAGCCGATTCCTTGATCCTCTTTCAGTGAAAGAAAATTACCGCTGCTGCAAAAAAAATGTTCGTTTCCCAGTGTGGTGCGTTCCATGGCCGAACGGTTTATTGTGCTGGCAGCGGTCAGTCGGCGGAATTGCACCACCAGATCGGCGTCCGCAATATTGGTCACCGGCATGGTTGAGGGAATCACGCTGTCACCCGCAATCAAAGCCGAATAGACGTGCGAACCGCTGCCGATGCCGAATTCTTGCGCGATGCTCCATTCGATTTTTTCGCCGAAAGTTAACGCGCCGACAATCTGATTGCCGTCGCTAATGGGAATGGAGACGACATTGAACAGTTGATTCTTGAGGCGGATCGTGTCAAACGCTGAATCGCCTTGCAGGCTGTTTTTGACGGCGAGGCCGCAAGTATCTCGCAAGGCGGCTGGCGACACCCGGAGATTGTTCTGCTGAACTAGCGCAATTTCCTCGTCGGAAACATTCTGAAGCTGCGGGGTAAAGAAAATAAAAGCCACCGATTCCTTCGCCAGTTCCTCATCGAGAAACATCTGTTCCAGTTTGTCGCGGATGGCCGCCATCCGGATTTGACCTTTCTGCAATGCGAAGGTCGAACGGTAGGCTGGTCCCCGGGCCAGGCTTTGGAATCGGCGCTGCAAATAGATTTTATGCTGGGTCTGACTTTCCTGGAAACGCAACCGGGCTGCTTCCTGTTGCAGACGCGAATTGGTTTCCATCTGTTGTTGAAAATGTCCGTCCACGATGAATACCGTTACCGCCAGCAGTCCGATCATGACAGCGATCACCGGTACCAGCACCTTCAATCGCAGGCTGGCTCCAAACATTTTTTCCAAAACCCCCATATGTCAACGAAATGATTGGATGGTAGGAGTAGGTGGATAAGTTGACAAGCGGCTTGGTGGCGGTTGGTCGAAATATATCAAATTCCAAGCAGACCCTCTGCCTCTGCCATTCCGCGCTTTCGTCCGCAATACCTTGTGCTAAACTCCCCGCCACGAAAATTTGAAATCGCTCATCCAGACCCGCGATGTCCGCTCGGTCCGCGTCTTCCTTGTGGGCGTGGAACTCAAGAATCGCACCGCCGCCGCTGTGCGCGAATCGCTTGCCGAACTTGAGGAACTCGCCACCACCGCCGGCACGCAGATCGTCGGCGAAGGCGTGCAGAAAATCGCCGCGCCCGTCGCCGCCACCTATATCGGGCCGGGCAAGGCGCAGGAATTCGCCGCGCGCTGCCAGGCGGAGGACGTGGACACCGTGATTTTCGATGACGAGCTTTCCCCCGCGCAGACGCGCAATCTGGAAAAAATCTTCGGATGCAAGATAATGGACCGCACCGCGCTCATTCTCGAAATCTTTGGACAGCGGGCGCGGACACGCGAAGGCAAGTTGCAGATTGAGCACGCGCAACTCGAATATCTCCTGCCGCGCCTCACGCGTTACTGGTCGCACTTGTCGCGCCAACGCGGTTCCACCGGCAGCATCGGCGGCGAAGGCGAATCGCAGCTCGAAGCCGATCGTCGCAAACTTCAGGAGCGCATTGAAAAAATTGAGGAGGAACTCGACGCCGTGCGCCGCCAGCGCGAGACGCAGCGCGCCGGCCGGCAGCGCTCCAATTGGCCGCTAGCGTCCATCGTCGGCTACACCAATGCCGGCAAGTCCACCTTGCTCAACCGGCTCACCGGCGCGAGCGTGCTGGCCGAGGATAAATTGTTTGCCACGCTCGACCCGACCACGCGGCGGCTGCGGCTGCCGACGAACCAGAATGTTTTGCTCACCGACACCGTGGGTTTTATCAAGAAGCTGCCGCATGGTCTGGTCGAGGCGTTCAAGGCCACGCTCGAGGAGGTGGTGCAGGCGGATTTGCTCGTGCACGTCGTGGACATCAGCCATCCGCAGGCGGCGGAGCAGATCGAGGCGGTGAACGCTGTGCTGCTGGAGATCGGCGCGGGCGAAAAACCCGTGCTCATGGTTTTCAACAAAATGGACCGGCTTACCGCCGCCATGCCCGCGTTGTTGCGCGAAAGATTTCCGCACGCCGTCTGTCTTTCCGCCAAAACCGGCGACGGCATCGCGCCGCTGCTGGCGGAACTCGGCACGCAACTGCGGCCCATCCGCGAATTTCTGGACCTGCGTGTGCCGCAGGCGGCGGCGGCGGTGATCGCGCGACTGCACGCGGTGGGGCAGGTGGTGGAGAGCCGTTACAGCGGTAAAAACGCGCGGTTCAAGGTGCGTATCCCGCCGCATCTGCATAAGGAATTCGCGGCGTTTGTGGTGGAAGAAAAATAAATTGTGCGGGCGAGTACGGAATTAATCTTGGAGCGAAAATTAACTTGCGAAGACGGTTGGCGGTAAAATAACCTGAAGTCTATTAATAACCCCAGCTTCCCGCAATGGTTGCTTGTATGATTCAAGCTCATGATCTGGGTGATTTAAATTAAGAAAAATGCAACCAGATGATTCAAACGCGGCCGCCAAGATGGAGCCGGATGGCATCACCCGCCGCGCGGCGTTGAAATGGGCCGCCGCCGGCACGTTCGGTCTCGCTGCCGGTATGGGCACCACTGCCGGCCTGGCCCGTTGGATTCGCACGGAGCCGGCACCTTATCGGTTCTTTTCCGCCGCCGAGGCCCGGTTGCTGATCCCGTTCTGCGAACAGATTATCCCCCGCGATGACGCCCCCGGGGCCACCGATGCGGGGGTGATTTTTTATATTGATCGCCAGCTTGCCAGTGTCTTTATCCGTCATCAGCAAACTTACCGGCTTGGTCTTGAAGCCTTCCGTAATACCTGCCTTCAAGTATATAAGGTTCCTTTTGAGCAGCTGTCGTTTGACCGGCAAACCGAGGCCCTGCGCCTGATTGAATCAAACAAAGCCCCGAAAGAATTCTGGGGTGACCGCTCCCAATCAGCTTTTTTTAATCTGGTGCTTGATCATACCAAGCAGGGGTTTTATGGCAGTCCTCGCCATGGCGGCAATCGTGATTATGCCAGTTATCGTATGCTTGGCTTGGCCTATCCCAACCTCATCGGTCAGAACCGGTATGCCGATGGCCGACCGATTTAAATCTTCAAACTGCCAATCCTAATGTCTTTATCCAAAGTAAACGTGGTCATTGTTGGTGCCGGAGCCGGTGGTGGAATTGTCGCCAAGGAATTGGCGCAGGCGGGCTTAAGCGTGGTGTTGTTGGAACGCGGCGGCTGGGTGAACTACGACCATCACAACGACGACGAGCTGTGGTCTCAACGCACGCCGGCGCTTGGTAATCCTTTTGGTCCCGATGACCAGCGCTATCGCCGTGTGGTTGTTCAAGCCAACGGTTCCACTAATGTTGTCCTGCCGAGTGAAGGCGGCTATAATAACATCGCCGGTTGTGTTGGCGGCGGGGCGGTGAGCTACGGTGCCATGGCCTGGCGTTTCATGCCGCAGGATTTTCGCCTGCGATCCACCTATGGCGATGTCCCTGGTTCCACCCTGGCGGACTGGCCGGTCAGTTACGATGATCTGGAACCGTTTTACGAAAAGGCGGAGTACGAGATTGGCGTGGCGGGTGATTACACCGCCAACCCCTTCTGCGGTCCTCGGAAAAAACCTTTTCCCATGCCCGCCTTCCCTTACAACAAGGAAGCGCGGCTGATTGAACAGACCGCCAAGCGTATGGGGCTGCACCCTTTTCCGATTCCGATGCTCCGCAATTCCGTGCCTTACAACGGCCGGCCGGCTTGCATCCACATGCGCTCATGCGTCGGTTTTGCTTGCCCCATCAATGCCAAAGCCGGCACGCATAACACGGTTCTCCCCATCGCCTTGGCCACCGGCAACTGCGAGTTGCGCACGGGCTGTGTCGTTTCTGAAATTGTCGTTGATGACCATGGCCGCGCCAAGGGAGTGCGCTACTTTGATGCCGATAATCGCGGGCAGGAGCAGCCGGCCGATCTGGTCGTCGTCTCGGCTTCGGCCACCGAAACGGCCCGCTTGCTGCTGAATTCCAAGTCCAAATTGTTTCCGAATGGCGCGGGCAACAACAACGATTGGGTTGGCCGGAATCTTCAGGGACATTTGTATGTCGGCGCCGCCGGTTTTCTTGAGGAGGAAGTTTATGAGGAAGCCGGTCCTGGGGCCACCATTGGCATGAGTGATTTCAACCATGGCAATCCGGGGTTGGTTGGCGGCGGACTGTTGTGCAATGAGTTTATTCCCCTTCCATATTTGTTCAGTAACATGCGCCCGCCGGGAGAACCGCGTTGGGGCAAGGCGCACAAGGATTTTCAACGCCATTACTTCAAGCGCTTTGTTCGCCTGCATGGCCCGGTTCAAGAAATTTCCAACTTCTCCGCCCGCGTCAGTGTAGATCCCTCGGTCAAGGATGCGTGGGGCATTCCGGTTTGCCGTCTTTCGGGGTCGCGTCATCCAGCTGATTTCAATCAGGGTGATTTTCTTTCGAAGAAAGCCGAGGAAATCCTCAAGGAAATGGGGGCGACGCGGGTTTGGCGCAATGGCCCAAGCCACAACCTTAGTTTAAGTGGCGGTCAGCATCAGGCCGGCACCTGCCGCATGGGCGATGACCCGAAAATATCTGTCACCAATCGGCATGGGCAACTTCATGAGATTGACAACCTCTTTGTGGCCGATGGGAGCCTGAACGTCAGCAATGGTGGGTTCAATCCCGCGCTCACCATCATGGCCTTGGCATATTGGGTTTCACATCACATTAAAACCGGCTGGAAAGGGAGTCAATTCCGATGAAAATCAGTCATCGCTTTAAATTCATTTATGCGGCTTGGTTTATCCTCGTCGTTTTTCTGCTGGCGTTCGGCTTTGGCGGCATGGTTTGGTTTAACTATGGCAATCCCCGGAACACCTGCGCCACCTGCCACGAGGAATCGTCCCACGTCAAATCGTGGCAATCCTCCTTCCACCGCGATCTCCATTGCCGCAACTGTCATGGAGGTTCGCTCACGCTGAACATCCATGCCTTGCGTGAACATGCCAATCGCATTGTGCAACACCTGTGGCCTTCCTCGACGGAGGAATCCGTTCACCTTTCGGAAGCCCAAGTGCTCACCTTGCAGGAAGCCTGCCGCAAATGCCATCCCCGGAGTTTTGCCGACTGGCAAAGCAGCCGCCATGCGGTGACCTATCCGGCGATTTTTCTGGATTCCAAGCACAATCGGAGCGAGCAGATGGCACCCGAATGTCTCCGCTGCCACGGGATGTTTTATGACGGCCACATCGAAGACCTCGTGACGCCGCTTGACACCAAAGGTCCGTGGAAGTTGAAGGATCCGGCGAAGGTCAGCCAGCCGGTGATTCCGTGTCTGGCCTGTCATCAGGTTCATGCGACGGTCGCCGCCTTTCATCCCGTTCAACTTTATGTCCGGCGCGAAGAGTCCTCGTTCTCTGCCGACCTGTTGCCCATCACGCCCATTACTCGGAATGGTCAACCTGTAAAAATTTCCCCTGATCCGCGCCAGCGGCTTTGCACTCAGTGCCACGCTCCCAACGCTTTCCGCGAGCTTGGTTCGCAGGATGATCGCACTCCGTTTGGCGTGCATGAAGGGTTGAGTTGTCTGGATTGTCATGCCTCCCATTCCAACTCCGCCAAGGCGTCCTGTGTTGCCTGCCATCCGGTGAACTCGCATTGCGGTTTGGATGTGGAGCAGATGGATACGACTTATTTGTCCACCGGCAGCAAACATAACATTCACTTCGTGGCTTGTGGCGATTGCCACAATGGTCGGCGCCCGGTCAAAAAATAATCACCTTGCGCTTGCCGGAAAAATGGTCGGCGCTTTGCGCTTGAACCAAGCTATTTATGAGAAACAAAATCACAAAACGTGCTTCAATTCTTTTGGTGCTGACCGTGGGGATGGGACTGTTTTCCTATAAGGTCGGGGCGCAGCAGGCGTCAGTTCAAAATTCGCCGTCGTCGCACCCGCCGCATATTAATGGCCCGAGCGTTTTTGGCGTGCGCCCGAAATCACCGTTTTTATACACCATTCCCGTTACAGGGAACCGTCCGATGCAGTTCGGCGTTGAGCATCTGCCTAACGGTCTTGCCATCAATCCCGTCACCGGACAAATCACGGGCTTGTTGAAATCAAAAGGCGAGTATTTGGTTGTCTTGCGCGTCACTAACGCCGTCGGGACGGCGCAAAAGAATTTCCGGATTGTCGTTGGCGACAAGATTGCCCTGACGCCGCCGCTGGGATGGAACAGTTGGAATTGCTGGGGAGATGCGGTGGATCAGGGGAAAGTGCTTCGGTCGGCTCGGGCGATGGTTTCTTCCGGCTTGATAAATCACGGTTGGACCTACATCAACATTGACGATACTTGGCAGGGGCATCGTGGCGGCCCCTTCAACGCCATCCAGCCGAATGAAAAATTTTCGGACCTGAAAGCGCTGTGTGATGCCATTCATGGCCTGGGACTAAAAGCGGGTATTTATTCAACCCCCTGGATTGCGAGTTATGGGAAAAACGTGGGTGGTTCCAGCGATGATTCAAAGGGAACCTGGACGCCCGCGCTGGCCACCAAGAAATGTTTTGGCAAATATTCTTTTGCCAAAGCCGATGTTGAACAGTGGGCGGCTTGGGGATTTGATTATCTTAAGTATGACTGGTTTCCTATTGATGTGCCGCATGTGAAGGAAATGAGCCGGGCGTTGCGGAAAAGCGGCCGGGACATCATTTTCAGTCTTTCCAATACCGCGCCGTTGGAGCACGCGTCCGACTGGGCGGAACTGGCCAATTGCTGGCGCGTTTCCAACGATATTCGCGACGGGTGGGATCATACGGCCCAATCTTCCTGGCAATATAGCGTTTCAGAAATCGGCTTTTCATTGGATCGTTGGGCGGCGTTTGCCGGACCGGGACATTGGAACGATCCTGACATGCTCGTTGTCGGTCAATTGGGCTGGGGCCCGAAATTGCATGTGACAAACCTGACGCCGGATGAGCAACGCTCTCACCTCAGTATTTGGTGCCTGCTCTCAGCGCCACTGTTGCTCGGCTGTGATCTTGAGCAGCTGGATTCTTTCACCTTGAGTCTTTTGACCAATGATGAAGTGCTGGCTTTGGATCAAGATGCCCTCGGCCAGCAAGCCATCCGGGTGGCCACGCTCGGTTCGGTGGATGTTTATTCGAAGGCGCTGGAAGACGGTGGTGTGGCTTTGGGCTTTTTTAACCGGGATTCGACGGCGCAAACCATCAGTTTTGCCAAGCTGTCCTATTTGGGATTCAAAAACCGTCTGAAGGTGCGCGATTTGTGGGAGCAGCAGGATTTGCCTGAAATTAAAATTGGAAAAAATGACAAGCTGGCCATGACCATTCCCGCCCACGGAGTGCGGCTTTACAAGCTCTACCAATGAACAAAATCCGGCTTGGCATCATTGGCATGGGTAACATTGGCAAGTATCACGCCGATTATCTTTTAAATCATAAAGTCGCCCGCTGCGAGTTGGTTGCGGTGTGTGATGCCATCACGGCTTCGCTTGAATGCTATAAGCCGCTGAAAACTTTTTCTGACGGCGAACAACTCATCCGGTCCGGCGAGGTGGATGCCGTCATTATTGCCACGCCGCATTTTCAGCACACGACGCTGGGTATTGCCGCGTTCCAAGCCGGCGTCCACGCAATGGTGGAGAAACCCATTTCCTCGCATAAAGCGGATGCCGAAAAGCTCATCGCCGAACACCAACTGCATCCCCGGGTGGTGTTTGCCGGCATGTTTCAACTGCGTACCGAGCCGCGTTACTTGAAAATCCAGAAACTCATCCATGAGGATTTGGGTCGGATTGTGCGCGTCAATTGGATCAACACCGACTGGTATCGCACGGAGGCCTATTATGCGAGCGGCGGTTGGCGTGCCACCTGGAAAGGTGAAGGCGGCGGGGTGTTGCTCAATCAATGTCTTCATAATCTCGACACGTTGCAATGGCTTTGCGGCATGCCGGCGCATGTGCGCGGGTTTTGCCAGTTTGGACGGTTCCATCATATCGAAGTCGAAGACAACGTGACCGCCTACCTCGAGTGGTCCAACGGCGCGACCGGCACGTTCATCAGCTCCACTGGTGAAGCTCCGGGCACAAACCGTTTTGAAATCGTCGGCACCCGGGGCCGGCTGGTTTTGGAAAACAACCGGCTCGCTTTCACCCGCAACGAAACGGACATGATCCAGTTCAGCCAGAGCGCGAAACAGGGATTTGTAAAGCCGGAGGTCTGGAATGTGGATGTTCCCTTCGATAACGCCGTCCTGCCGCACGCGCTGATGGTGCAGAATTTTGTGAACGCAATTCTCGATGGCGAACCATTGGTTGCGCCGGGCGAGCACGGCATCAACTCGGTGGAATTGGCCAATGCCATGGTGTATTCGTCGTTGCTCGGACAAACGGTGGAATTGCCGATGGCTGGCTCCGCCTGGGAAACGAAATTGAACCGGTTGATTGCGGAATCGACGCTTCAGAAAAATGTGGTCAAGGTGGCGACGGATGATTTTGCCGGTTCATTCCGAAAATAACCTGTGAAACTCATGGGCGTCGGTGATAAAGTTGGCCACCGGACGATAGCGGCAACCAACCCAATCTCAACTCGCAAATACTTGTGGTGAACACGCTGGTTCTGGCGACTGGCAGACTCACCCTCGTAATCCAGCTTCAGTTGTAAACGGCAGTAGCCGGACCAGAGTTGGGGATGGACAGGTTTCTGGCCGCGAACTGCTTCGAGCTGAATAACCAAGCCTGCTGTGAGTCCGGCATAGGTTGTATTTCCGCCAATAATGGCATGAATTTTTCAATTTAGGGAGAGTCGTGTTTTTAGCCTGGGATATTCTGCGCTTGATGACATCAATGATTGGGCCGATTGCGAAAAAAAATACTATGTCACAACCATCAACCATTCCGGATGCCAATCGGGATGCCAGGTTGAAACGCATCGTCATTTGTGCGGCTGCGGGGCTGATCCTGTTGACGCTCGGTTACCCCGCCACCGCCGCCGCCGCCAAAAAGAGCGAGGCTACGCCGGTGCCCAAGATGCGCAAAAATGATCTCACGCCCATCCCCGATTTGCAAAAACCGGTGTCGGCTCACAGCCCTTATCAGGATGGTGATTGCAGCGTGTGTCACCAGCGCAAGGACCGGAGCGATCCCGGCATGATCAACAAGCCGGTGAACGAGCTTTGTCTGGATTGTCATGATGATTTTGCCAAAGTCATGGCGCGGAAATCCAGCCATGTGCCCGCCAAATTAAACTGTGTCAGTTGCCACAATCCGCATAACGCCCGGCAGCCGCATTTGCTGGTCGAGGAATCCGAAACGCTGTGTCTCAGTTGCCATGCGGCCATCAGCAATCTGGTGACCAACGCCAAGGTGAAACACGATGCGCTGGGCGTGGATCACAAATGCGCGAACTGCCATAATCCCCATGCCGCCAGCGTCGAGCATCTGTTGATCCGGCTGCCCTTCGACCTCTGCGTCGGTTGTCACGGCAAGGACGGCGTTAAGGATCACGATGGCAAGGTGCTCGCCAATATGAAGCAGCTGTTGACGGATAATTCCCACCAGCATGGGCCGGTGGCGGACAAAGACTGCAGCGCCTGCCATACGCCCCACGGCGGGGATAATTTCCGGCTGCTGACGAAGGAATATCCGGCCCAATTCTACTCGCCTTACGATCCCAAGTTATACGCGCTGTGCTTCGACTGCCATGAAGAATCCATGGTCAAGGACCCAAAAACCACCACGTTGACCAAGTTCCGCAACGGCGATCAGAACCTGCATTTCGTTCACGTGAACAAAGACGAACGCGGACGCACCTGTCGCGCCTGTCATGAAGTGCATGCGGCCAGGCAAATCCATCAGATACGCGACGCGGTGCCCTACGGTCGCACCGGTTATCTGCTAAAGGTGAATTTCACCCAGTCGCCCACGGGAGGATCTTGCGACCGAACCTGCCATGTGATGCGCAGCTACACCAATTCGGTGGTGCCGCTGGTGCCGCCGAAAACCGAAGCGGTGCCGCCCAAGTCTCCGTAGCTCATGCGCCGGCTTGCCTACCTCGCTGCTGGTGTCTTGTTATGGTCATTGACGGCTTTGGCTTTTGCCAACATCCCCGTCGGCACCGTTGTGGAGAACGTGTTGCTGCCGGCGCTCGCGGGCGGCGAGCAACATCTGTTGAGTGACACCAATGTCAGCGTTTTCATCTTCCTCAAGCCCGGACAGGAGCACTCGAATCAAGTGATGGTGCAAATCACCGCCTGCGAAAAAGAAATGGCGGGCAAGCCGGTGCATTGGTGCGCTGTCGTTTCCGACCGGGTTCCCCAGGCTGATGTGGAGGCGCAGATTCAGGCTTCCGGTTTCACGATGCCCGTTCTGATTGACCGGGGTGACGCCCTGTATGGCAGGTTTGGAGTGGTCTTGCATCCGGTCGTCGGCATCACGGATCAGGATCGCCGGCTGGTTGCTTATCAGCCATTCGCGAAGGTAAATTACCGCGCGTTCATCCGGGCGCAAATCCGCCATGCGCTAAAAGAAATCACCGACGAAGAACTGGCGGCGGTGCTCAAACCGACGGCGGCTGTTCTCAGTGGGGAGGCGTCGGTGGCCCGCCGGTATTTTCGGTTGGCCGAGAAACAATTCCAATCCACGAACTACGGCCAGGCCCTTTCAAATCTCAAGAAGAGTTTGGATAAGCACCCCACGGCTGAAGCCTGCTCGCTACAGGGCCGTATTTTGGCGGCGCAGGGAAAAAGCGTTGAAGCCGTGGCGGTATTCGAGGCGGCGCTCAAGCTTGATCCTCAGGATGCAACCGCACTCGAGGGAATCAAGGCCTGCAAGGCAGCTAAATAAATCCGCCCTCTTCAGGCACGATTTGGCGTGCTGCCGTCACGGCCATCCCGGACAAAACCACTACTTCGTGATGTTTCCAGAAACTGTGACGGCATTTTTAGGCACGTCGGCATCCGATTGCACGGCTTGTTCCGCTGCCAGCAGATTGCTTCCCGTCAAAACAATGCCTCCGGTCTGATCGCCCTGCACTTCAAGGAATTTCTTCGTTCCTGCCGGCGCGGAGCAGTTGCTTAAAAACGCCTGTTTCGATTGAACCAGTTTCACGACCGGCAGTGTGCCGATAATCGGCTGGCTTCGCAGACCGTCAATATCCAGATTCTTCACGTCTTCGCAGAAAATCGCCGGTCGCGCCTCGGGCACCACTGATTTGAATTCGATGTTGCGTAGACGCAGTCCGGTCACATGCCGGCAATAAAGACCGTAACTTGGCAGCCGCCCAAAGTCGCGCGCCTCTGGATAGGCCTTTTCCCTTTCGGAAATCTTCCGACTCACCCATTCCGCTGATCCGCCCTCTTCGCTCTCGATCCGGATGTTCGACAGCGTCACGTCCTCCACGTCGAAGCCGGGCAAGCCCGTGATCGAACTGGTGAGAATGGAACCCGTCGCGAAGATGTTTTCGATCATCACGCCGCGCACTGTGCCCGGCTTGCCGTTGGAACGCGGCGTCCGGTTGCCCCGCCGGATGTAAATCGGCGTGCGCACCCGCTGCATCCGGATATTTGAAATCACCACGCCTTCCATCCAGCCGCCGTCCACGATGGCCAGATCAATGCCGGAGATGACGCGTGCGCCTAACGGCACGTCGTCATTGAATATCACCGAGTTGGAAAAGGTGACGTTCTCGAAGCCGCCGTGCGTGGCCGTGCCAAATTTCAAGCCGTTGCAGCAGCTCGACAGCACGCAATTGGTGATGGTGATGTTCTTCGAGACGCGCAGTTCTTCGCCGTAGGGATTTTCACTCTTGAGGCAAATCGCGTCGTCCGCCGTGTCGATCAGGCAATCCGAGATGAACACATTCCGGCAGCATGTCGGGTCAATGCCGTCGCAGTTCGGACCGATGACCGGGTTCTTGATGTTGATGCCGCGGATGAACACGTTGTCGCAGTGGATGGGGCGCAGCGTCCACCCCGGCGCATTTTCAATCCGCACATCCTCGATGCGGAGGTTTTTGCAGTTGTAAAACTCGATCATCGGCGAGGGCCGCGGCAGCGGTTTCCAATCGTAAGTGGCCACGTCGCGCCAAGCCTCCTGCGGCGGCAACGGCTTGCGGCCGCTTGGCGCCCAAAACAACGGGCCCTGGCCGTCGATCCGGCCCGGCCCGGCCAGCCCGACATTCTCGGCATCGCGGGCAAAGATTAAATGCTTCTGGTTGGCGTCGCCCTTGGCCGGCGGTCCCGCCTGCGAGGTGTAATCCGAAATTTCTTTGCTGCCGAGCAGCGTCGCCCCCGCCTCCAGATACAACGTGACGTTGCTCTGCAAAATCACCATGCCGGACAGATAGGTTCCCGGCGGAAGATAAACCGTGCCGCCGCCCGCCGCATGGCAGGCGTCAATCGTGCGGTTGATGGCGGCCGTGTCCAGCGTCTTGCCGTCCCCGGTTGCGCCGAATTCCATCGCGTCATAAATTCCCAGACCAGGCTTGGCGTTCTTCACCGCCGATGTTGGCACCGGCGCGGCGAACAGAGAACTTCCGGCGGCCATGAGTCCCATCGTTGCGAGCATTTCTCTTCGGTTCATGCGCGAATCATATCCAATTCTTCCTCGAAATCTATAATCCGTTTGATCCGCACCTCAACCGGCGGTCAGCTAATTTGGGCAGCGGGTCAGTTTGAAATTGGATTTGCTGGCGACTGTAATTCGAGCCGCGCAAAATTAATTGTTCTCCAAAATCCGCGTTTTTCTTTTGACCTTGCCCAGAAGATTCTTAAACATCGCGGGAATTTCCATGAAAAAACTCTTATTCCTACTCGTGTTTGGTTTCGCGTTGGCACCCGTTCTGCGGGCGGAATTAAAATTACCCGCCATCATCGGCGACCACATGGTGCTGCAGCAAAACCAGTCCGACCCGATCTGGGGCTGGGACACGCCGGGCACCAAGATCACCGTGTCCTTCGCCGGCCAAGACTATTCCGCCACGGCCGGCAATGACGGCAAATGGATCGTGAAGCTGGCGCCGCTTCCGGCCAATGCCACGCCCCGCACACTCACCGTGGTGGGCTCGACCAAGCTTGAGGTCAGCGACGTGCTGGTGGGCGAAGTGTGGATGTGTTCCGGTCAATCCAACATGGGCTTTACGTTGAACCGGGATTGGAATGGTGATCTGGAGGCGGCGGCGGCGAAACTGCCCAATCTCCGCCTGATCAGCATCCCGCGCGTCGGCACGCAGGAATTGCTGAAAAATTTCAAGGGCCAGTGGCAGCCTTCCACGACCGCTGCGGCGCTTAATTTCAGCGCTCTGGGTTTTCTTTACGGACGTTACCTTCACGAAATCCTCAACGTGCCGGTCGGCCTGATCGACAACTCCTGGGGCGGTTCCGCCGCCGAGGCGTGGGTGCGGCGCTCGTCGTTGGAAAACGACCCGCGGTTCAAGCAATTGCTGGCGGCGGCCGTCAAGCGCGAAGCCGAACTGCTGCCGGATCAAGGCAAAGCCGAGCTGGATAAGTTGATGGCGAGTTGGAAAGCGGCTTGTCTCAAAGCCGGGGCCACCAACCCGCCGTACCAGCCGGAAAACTGGCTCGCCGGCAAATCCCGTCCCGGCAACATCTTTGCCGGCGTCCTGCACCCGACTCTCGGCTATGGCATCAAGGGCGTGATCTGGTATCAGGGTGAGAGCAATGCCGAGCGGGCTTACGAATATGGCAGCCTCTTTCCCTTTATGATCGAGCAATGGCGCCAGGAGTGGGGGCAGGGCGATTTTCCGTTTTACTGGGTGCAGCTGGCGAATTTTAAGGCGGAGCAGACCAATCCGGGTGAAAGCAGCTGGGCGGAACTGCGCGAGACGCAGACGAAAACGATGCAACTAAAGAACACCGGCCAGGCCGTCATCATCGACCTTGGCGAAGGCAAGGACATCCACCCGCGCAACAAGCACGATGTCGCCGCTCGCCTCGTCCGGTGGGCCCTGGTTAAGGACTACGGCATGAAGCTGCCCTATCGCAGCCCTGAATTTAAGCAGGTGGCCTTTGCCGGCAACAAGGCGCTGCTCACCTTCGACTGTTTCGGCAGCAAGCTCCGGCCGTTCGGCGTGGCCGAGCCCCGGGGCTTTGCCATCTGCGGCGCGGACAAGATCTGGCATTGGGCCACCGGCATCATGGTCGGGACCGATCAAGTTCAAGTGAGCAGCCCGGCGGTGGCGGCACCCGTGGCGGTGCGCTATGCTTGGGCGGATAATCCGGTGTGCAATCTGTTTTCAAATGACGGCCTGCCCGTCACGCCCTTCCGCACGGATGACTTTGAAATGACCACCAAGCCGAAACCCTAGCCGGGGAGAAATGCCCTCAGGAATTCTGGCTTTACTAACGTTGCAGGGTTGGCCACGTTTGGAACGAACCACCTCATGAACTTATTTCGCATCCTGCTCCTTTGCGCCTGGGCCAACGTCACCGCGCAGGCCCAAGTCACCGTTGAAGCCTGGCGAAACGGCAAGCCGCCCGCGCCGCTGCCCACGCGCACGCTCGCCACGCTGCCCGATTACAAACCCGTCGCCGTCGCGCCCCAGCTTGATACCTTCGGCGGCTGGATCAATGGCCCGCGCTGCAGCGCCGGCACCGGCTTCTTCCGACCGGAAAAGGTCGGCGGCCGCTGGTGGCTGGTCACGCCGGAAGGCCATCCCTTCCTCCACGTCGGCGTCGCCGCGGTCAACCCCGACAGCGGCCCGACCTTCAAGGCCGCGTTTGCCAAGCTGTATCATGGCCAGTCTGACTGGGCCCGCCAGGCGGCGGCGCTGCTACACGCGCATGGTTTTAACGGCACCGGCAACTGGTCGGCGGATGCTGTGCTGGCGACCGCGCCGCAAAAGCTGGTCTATACGCGCGGCGTGGATTTCATGTCATCGTTTGCCAAAAAGCTCGGCATCACGCAAGTGGTGCCCGGCCACACCGGCTATCTGGATGAATTGATCCCGGTGTTCCATCCCGACTTCCCGAAATTCTGCGACGAATACGCCCGGCAGCTGGCCACCACCAGGGATGACCCGTGGCTGCTCGGCATCTATTCCGACAACGAACTGCAGTTGCCCACCAATTCGATCAAGAGCTATCTCAAGCGGCCCGCCGCTGATCCCGGCCGCCAGGAAGTCGAAGCGTGGCTGGCCGCGCGGCAGCTGACCGCGAAGAACCTCACCACCGCCGATCGCTACGAATGGACGGCGCACGTAATGGAGCGCTACTACACCCTCGTGGGTGGCGCGATCCAGAAAGTGGACCCGCACCACATCTATCTTGGCTCGCGCCTGCACGGGATCGATGCCAAAGACGCGCCGCTCTGGAAGGTGGCCGGGAAATATCTGCCGGTGATCGCCATGAATGTCTATGGCGACTGGACGCCGACCGAGACCGTCCGCCAGTGGGAGCAATGGTCCGGCCGGCCGATGATGGCCACCGAATGGTATGCCAAGGCGCACGACGTGCCGGGCCTATCCAACAAGACCGGCGCCGGCTGGAACGTCAAGACCCAGCGCGACCGCGCCCTGTTCTATCAGAACTTCACGCTCGCCCTGCTGGAATCGCGCGGCTGTGTGGGCTGGCACTGGTTCAAGTATGCGGACAACGACCCCATGAGCACCAAGGCCGACCCCAGCAACCTGGACAGCAACAAGGGCATCGTCAACTGTTCCTACCAGCCCTACACCGAACTGCTGGACGCCATGCAGGCGCTCAATGCCCAGGTCTATCCGCTGACCGCGTTCTTTGACCGCCATTGATAATTCAAAACGGCGGACTGGCATCCACCCCATGATAAAACTTCACCTGCGCGTTCTGTCAGCCACCGGATTGATCAATTTGCTGTGCGGTTTCGCGGTCGCCGGGGCGATGGAGACCGATCCGCAAACCGGTCATGTCGTGAAGCACTTGAGCAAGGCTCTTTGCAGCGCCGGGCAGGTTTTCTATTTTCATCAGGATCCTTTTTTAGATGCCCGGACGATGTTCTTCAAGGGGAGCGACAGCAAGCAGATTGGCGCTGGCTGGCGCCTTTACACGGTGGATCTCGAAACCGGCCAGGGCGGGCAATTTTGGAAGAGCGACACGTGTTACTATGAATTGATCGGAAAGAAGCGGCAGGAACTCTTTTATTTCAAACCGGCGGGCGATGGTGTTCACGGCGAAATCCACGCCATCCAGCTCCGCACCAAGACGGAACGCGTCGTCACTGCCAGCCTGCCGTTTGAGAACCTGCGCGGGGTGAACCTCACGCTCAACGCCGACGAGACGCTGTTGGCCACGGCCTACGCCGAGCACATCGGCGATTATTTCGACAAATACACCCGTAATGAGCGCTGGCCGGCCTTCGCCAAACTCGGTCTCATTAATCACATCCTTACCATCAACGTGGCCACGGGAGTCGTGCGCGACATCTACCAAACCAACGCCTGGCTCGGGCATATCCAATTCTCGCCCACCGATCCGAATCTGATGGAGTTCTGCCGCGAGATTTCGTTCATCAATGACCCGGTGAAGGATCGCATGTGGTTGCTGCGCGCCGACGGCACAGGCCTTGGTCGTCCCTTTCCCCAGCGCCCCGATATCGACCGGGTCACCCATGAGTATTGGTCGCCCTCGGGAAAGTATCTCCTCTTCGATCTTCCCCCCAGCCGTAAACCCAGAAAATGCTACTTTGGTTCGGTGGACGTGGCGCAGTGGCAGGCGGCGAAGGCTGAGCCCACGCGGGCGGCGGGCGAGGGCATTCCCGTGAAACCTTGGGAGCATCTATGGAGCATTCCCGCCTGGTCTTTCCATTTCAACGCCTCGCCCTCGGGCAAATTGTTTTGCGGGGACGGCTCGCCGAGCGATGGCGCCGCCGGGAGCTGGATCTGGGTTTACCGGCTTCAGGCTGACGGCACTTTGGTGGCGGAGAAAATCTTCAACATGGCGAAGCATGACTACCTGCGTATCGAGCCCAATGTACACTTCGACCCTACGGAGAAGTGGGTGATTTTCACCTACAACGGCGGGGGCAGGAACGAGGTGCTGGCCGTCAGCGTGGACCAGCCGTGAGCCGTGCCGGCGGCTTGGGGTTTTCTTTAGATAAAGGTGGGAGATTTCGCCGGCAATACGCCGATACCAGTCGAAAGTTCACCTGCCGTCCGTCTCCAACAACACCGCGCTGATGGGCGGCACGGTGATGGTCAACTTGCCATCCGCTGCGGGAGTAACCGACTGGAACCCGCCGGTCCAAGAACCGTCCGCATTGATCGCCGCCCCGCCAATGGTGTAGCCACTGGTGCTGCCGAGGGCCGGGCCGGTAAGCGCCATAGATTTCAGGCTGGCGACTTTTCCCGGCAGATTGAGGGTCGCCTGCACGGAGGCGTCCGTGTCCTTGTTGATGAGCACGATGTTCATCCCGCCGCCCGCGGTCCGCACGCCATAGGCGGTGAAATTGACCGGCGAACCCGTCGTGAGGGTGGCGGGAAGGGCGGTTCCCCGGCCGGCCAGCGAAAACATTTTCATCCCGTAAAATTCCGGGCGGACCTGCACGACGTTGGTGCCGTCGTCGGCGATGGGCGTGTAGCCGTTGCCGCGTCCGCCGCCGTGGAAATTCACCCCCTGGCAGCCGTTGACGGCATTGAGGAACATGAAGTCCAGTGCCCACAGGGCGGTGCCGTAGCCGTTGCTGACGTTGGGGGCGCCGCCGTTGTAGTAGGAGCCGCATTCGTCGCAGTGAAATCCCAGCGGCAGTTTGGCGGCGGTGGCGGCGGCGACGGCCTTCTTCAACCGGGGGACGGCGTTGGGGTCGGGCTTCAGCAGAAACGGCAGCGTTGAAGCCGGTTTCCTGCCATCGCCCCGGTAGTAATGCGAGGTGAGCATGGAAAGGGTGCCCGCCTCGTCGTTCGCAAACGGCACGCTGAAGATGCCGTTGTTCGAGGCGTCCGCTGGACCGGTGAGCGCCGCGCCGGGAACGGCGGCGTGGATGGCCGCCGCGAGCCGCCGCCATTCCTCGCGAAAGTTTAGGTAGTTATAATTGGTCGGGCGGAAACCATTTTTGTGATAGAGGTCGCATTCGTTGCCGATCTCGAAACCGAGCAGGCTGGAACCCAGCGCCTTGGCGGCGTAGCCGGCTTCGCTGGCCGCGTTTTCCGGCGTGTTGACGGACATGTTGACGGCGTAAATGACGCGCCATTGAGTGGCCTTGATGAAACCGGCGAGCTGGTCCACTTGTGCCGGCGTGATGGCTTTTTTGCCGGCCAAACCGTTCCAACACGTGGTGTCCACCTGGTTGGCGCCGATGCGGAAGACGCCCGGGCCGATCAGGTTGAACAGGTTGATCAGGGCGGTGTTGGTGGGGACGAACAGATTTTTCAGCAGCATCGCCTTTTCGTAGCTCAGGCCGCAAAACTCGGGGTTCAAAGCCATCCCCGGATCGGCGGCGGAGAAGCTGACCGTGGCCGGAACCACCGGTTGCGCCGGGAGGGCAAAGCTGGCGCAGAAAAACAGGAGGGTCAGTGCGAGGGCGTGCGGTTTCATGAGGATTTTTCGGTTGGTGGTGGAGGTGATTCGCGGATTTTATCGGCGGCACACGCTTTGGAAAGCGAAAACGCCCCGGCCGGCCGCGGCGGCCGTTTCCGGTTGACCTGGACCCGGCGAGCGGAATAATCATGAAGCATTCATCGGCGGCTAATTTTCGGCATGTCTTGTTCGCACACCGCCGCCGGTGACGCCCGAATCCCATGAAAATTATCCTCGCCGCCTTCGCTGCCGCCGCCTGCGTCTGCATGGCAGCTCCCGCCGGTTCCCCCCGGCTCACGCAATCGCTCGACGGCCAGTGGCAGCTCGCCGACAGCCAGTCGCCGACGGAGATGCCGCCCGAGTTTGCGCATACCGTTCCCGTGCCGGGGCTGGCGAACCTCGCGCAGCCGGTGTTTCCCGGCGTGGACCAGTTCATCAGCCGCGAAAACCTGGCCAACCGCATCCGGGCCAGGCTCTCGCCGGCGGAGTGGCTGACGAACTATTGGGATGGCAAGGTGGAGCAGGACCGGAATTATTTCTGGTATCGCAAAACCTTTCGCGCGTCCGACGCCCGCGCCGTGGCGATGTTGAAAATCAACAAGGCGCAATTTGGCACGGCGGTCTGGCTGAACGGCCGGAAGCTGGGCGAGTATCCCTTCTGTTTCTCCGCCGGTTTTTTTGACCTGAGCCGGGACATCCGCTGGCACGCCGAAAACACGCTTGTCATCCGCATCGGCGCGCATCCCGCCGTGTTGCCGGATAATTTCCCCGTCGGTTCGGATTTTGAAAAAAAGAAATGGACGCCCGGCATCTACGACAGCGTGGCGCTGATCTATTGCGACAACCCGGTCATTGAAACCATCCAGGTTGCGCCGCGCATCAGCGCCGGCGAGGTGGTCGTGCAGACCAGATTGAAAAACCAGAGCGCCGCGCCGGCCACGGCTTTGCTGGCGCATACAATCAAGACTTGGAAGGGCGGGAAAAAAGTCGCCGCGTCCGTGCCGGAAACCATCCGCCTTCAGCCGGGCGAGGGAAAAATATTAACGCAGACGATCCGGCTGCCGGCCGCGCACCTGTGGTCGCCGGAGGATCCATTCCTGTATGTCGTGGAATCCGGCACCGGCGGCGATTCAGTGTCCACGCGGTTCGGCATGCGGGAATTTCGTTTCGATGCCGCCACCAAGCGCGCGTATCTGAACGGGAAAGTATATTACCTGCGCGGTTCAAACATCACGCTGCATCGCTTCTTTGAAGATCCGCTGTGCGGCGGCCTGCCGTGGAATGATGTCTGGGTGCGCAAGCTGCTCGGCGACCTGCCAAAAAAAATGCATTGGAACTATTTCCGGTTCTGCATCGGCCCGGTGCCGGACCGCTGGTTTGATATTTGCGATGAAGTGGGTTTGCTGATTCAAAATGAATTTCCCGTCTGGACGGGCGGCGGGGGCTGGTATTCCGGCTATTCCCGCAATTACGCTGCCGACGTGATGATTTCCCAATACCAGGACTGGATGCGCGACAATTGGAATCATCCGAGCGTCGCCGTCTGGGACGCCAACAACGAAACCAAAAATCCGGTCTTCGGCGACAGGATCATTCCCGCCGTGCGCGGGCTGGACTTGTCGGCTCGCGGCTGGGAAAACAGTTACAACCAGCCGGCCGGATCGAACGACATGGTGGAATATCATCCGTATCTGATGGGCAGTGGCTATCGCGGCAAACTGACGTTCAGCATGACCAACCTAGAAACGATGGATGGCAAGCCGAAGCAAGGCGCGCTGCCCTCGGACACCAATCCGCCGGTCATCAACGAATACGGCTGGCTCTGGCTCAATCGCGACGGCTCGCCGACGCTGCTCACGGAGAACGTCTATGCGCAGCTCATGGGCACGAACGTCACCGCGCGCCAGCGGCTTGACCTGTATGCCTATCTGCTCGCGGGCAAGACCGAGTTCTGGCGCACGCACCGGCAGTTCGCCGGCATCGTTCACTTTGTCTATCTCACCTGCAGTTATCCCGGCGTTTATACCTCCGACCATTTCACTGATGTGACCAAGTTGAAACTGGATCCTGCGTTTGCCGACTATCTGGGCGAAGCGTTCAAGCCGCTCGGGGTTTATATCAACTTTTTCCAGCCGGCGCTGAAAGCCGGCGCCTCGCACGAGTTTTTGGTCAAGCTGATCAATGATTACAGCGAGCCGGTGTCCGGTCGGCTGGCGTTGACGCTGGAAACGAAGCAGGGCCAGGTGCTGGCGAAAGCAAAAAGGGAATTTGCCATGGAGGCGCTGGGCGCGACTGACTGTCGGCTGACCTTGGAAATTCCAAGCTCATCACAAACCAACCTCCTGCTCAAAGCCATCGCCACGTCGCAAGGCAGGGAACAAACTTTGTCGCGTCGCTGGGTTGGTGTTCAGTAACGCCCTGGTTAGCTGCCGGTGAAAAACCAAACAAGGGAGCTGTCACGGCAAAGCTGAAAAACTGATAACTGTATAGGAGATGCAGGACTGTCGTATTCGATTGAAATAATGGTGGAGCCAAGGAGGCTCGAACTCCCTCAGCCATTTTTTACGAAACACTTGAAAGCAAAGGTTAATCAATTCAATCAATCGTTCCAACCGTTTTTCGCATTTTCGTTAAGATGCTGCAAAATGCAATAAAATGCTTTTAGGTTGATAGATAAAGATAGACTGCTACCCACCCGTAAACACCGGATGAAAATTCGCTTCGGTCAGGATGCGGGCCACCTCCGCCCGTTTGTCGCCCTGAATCTCAATCTGGCCGTTCTTCACCGTGCCTCCGGTGCCGCAGGCGCGCTGCATCGCTTTGGCTAGTTGTTCTTTCTCCGGCAGGCCGATACCGACAAAGTTTTTGACCACCGTCACCGTCTTGCCACCCCGTCCCGCTTTCACCCGCAGGATGTCCACCCGACCGCGATGCTTCTTCGCTGGTTTCGATGCTGGCATGATGTCCGTCAGCAAGGTTTCAGGCGCAGGCGGCAGGCCGTCGCTGGACAGCCCGGCAAAGGGAGTTTGCACTAGACCCGGTCCACCATCGGTGGGTATGCGCTTGGATTCGGCCATTTCCATTGATCGTAAGCAGGGAAACACGACCCGGCAACCCGATTTCCGGCAGAAAAAATAATTTCAGAAATATTTTAGCATGGACAGCCAATGTCCAACCCCCTCCCGTAAAGTAGTGGCGTATGAAACTAAAAAATCTGATTCCATTACGTTATCGCACCAACCTGATCCGGCAGTTCGGCCAGGCCAAACTAGTCCGGCTGCCCAACGGCCAGCATGAACTCGTGGGCGGAACTGACACCGACCGCGCCGCAGCCTTTGAGTGGTCGTCGCTGTTCGCCCATGAAATCGTGTTCACGCACTTTCACCGCGAGGATCATGCCCAAAGTCGCCCGCGCAAGCCGTGGTTCGTGCCCCAGCTCCAGCCCGGTTGCCAGTGACGCTGTCACCTGTGAACAACTCGGAATGGACGCCAGCGGACGATGCGGTAGCGTGTCTGTTGCCGATGAGCGCTCGCAACAACCGCATCCTGCACATTGACGGAGATTCCTTCTTCGCGAGTTGCGAGATCGCGCTCGATTCCAAGCTGGAAGGCCGGCCCGTCTGGGTTGGCGGCGGCAGGAGAGGGGATGGCATCGTTATCGCCGCCAATCGGCTGGCAAAGAAGTTCGGCATCAAGACCGGCACGGCTTGCTTTGAGGCAAAACGCCTTTGCCCCAGCGGTGTCCTGTGCAAACCGCACTACGACGCCTATCGCGAATTGTCCCGGCAGATGTTCAAAATCCTGGAGGAATACGCGCCCACGCTGGTGCCGTATTCCATTGACGAAGGATTTTTGGATTTTTCCACGATGGACGAACATATGTGGCGCAACACCACGCCAACCGATTACGTCCAAGGCATCCGGCAACGCATCCAGAAGGAAGTCCGTCTCCCCGTGACCGCCGGTCTGGCGAACTCCGCCAAACTCGCCAAGCTCGCCACCGACGCCGCCAAGGGCGTCGGCTTTCTCGAAGTGCCCGCCGGTCAGGAAAAAGAATTTCTAAAAGACCGACCCGTGTCGGAAATGTCCGGCATCGGAAAAAACCGACAACGGTCGCTCGCCGCCTTCATGGCCTTCACCTTCGGTGATGTCGCTCGATTGCCCTCGATGTTGCTCAAGCAGAAGTTCGGCATCTGGGGCCAGCAGCTCTGGCTGTTCTCGAACGGCCAATGGAACGAACCGCTCGTGCTGGAGATCAAGGATCGCACCACCATTTCCAGCAGCACCACGCTGCCGCAGGATGAACACGATTACGAAGCGGCGCTGACCTTTATGTTGAGCGAATCCACGCGGCTCACCGGCCAATTGCGCCGGGAGCAGATGCAGGCGCGAGAATTCAGCGTGGCTGTCCGGTTCACGAATTTTACAGAAGTCGGGACGAGCTTCCGTTTCAAGCATCCGCAGTTTCTAAACTCGGTCATCAACGAGGTAGCCTGGATCGGCGTCGATCTCGACGGCACCTTGGCCCACCACGACAACTGGAAAGGCCACGAGCATATTGGCGATCCTATCCCCGCCATGGTGCAGCGCGTCAAAGCCTGGCTGGATAGCGGCCAAACCGTGAAGATCTTCACCGCTCGGTTCTGCGAACATGGGCAGATTATCTATCAAAACAACGGGCAGGTTGTCATTGATGTGGTCACCCCGATCGAAAACTGGTGCCTGAAACACCTCGGCCAAAAACTCGCTGTCACCAACGTCAAAGATTACAACATGCTGGAATTATGGGATGACCGCGCCGTGCAGGTGATCCCCAATACCGGCGAGCCGGTGCTGCCGGTCAATCAGTGAAAAGTTCCGCGTACAGCCGCTCTCCCGTATGTCCAAATGAAATCCCGCCTTGCTGAAGCCGCCCGGGTTCTCGCCGATACCGAAGCGCTCCTGGTCATAACGGGTGCCGGCGTGTCAGCCGAAAGCGGCCTGCCCACCTTTCGCGGGGCGAAAGGCCTTTATAAACAACAGCCCGACCTGACCACCGTGTTGAGCGCCGAAGGATTGGCGCATAATCCCAAAGCCGTGTGGAGTTTTATAAACGATTTCCGGATCCAAGCCGCAACCGCATCACCCAATGCAGCTCATCGCATCCTTGCCGAATGGGAGCTATCGCAACGTTTTCAGCGATTCCTGCTCGCCACTCAAAACATTGATGGATTGCATCAGGTAGCCGGAAGCCTTCGAGTCACGGAACTGCACGGCAGCGCCTGGCAAGTCGCCTGTCCAAGTGAGCGGGATTATGCCAACGATGGAGTTTTTGCCCGGGAGTTTCAGCAAATCATGGCGGAGGGTCCCGATAAGGAAATGATCTTGCGCCGCTGGAGCGAACAAAACCAGCGCGAGGTTTGGGAAGACCGTGATGTGCCGTTTCCCTCCCTCCCGCCTTATCGGGATCCGCTGACACGTCCCAATGTCCTGCTGTTTGATGAAGAGTATGGCAATCGGCTGCTCTGGGTGCGGGATTTCATTCGCCGGAAGCCGGATGCCGTTTTGGTCATTGGCTGCTCAGGCACCCTGAATGTCCTGTGGCAATTGCTTGGCGACTGTCAGCAGGCCAACCCGTTCTGCCGGATTATCAATCTCAACGTGGAAGAGGTGGATATCCCCGATGCCATCCATCTTTGCATGAGCGCCACCGAGGGAATGACGCAACTGGACGCAGCGCGAAATGATTTTTAAATTATGGGGAAATGAAGGGCCAGCAAAACCCGTTCAAGGCTCGTTGTTATAGATGGACGAAATGTCCATGCTTGACATATCAGATTATCAATTAAAACTGCATGAAGAAAATAAGGGCCATAAATTGGAAAACTATGAAATTTAATTCCTATCTCGGTGCAATAATCCTTTCAACCACGATTTTATTTTTAGCTTCATTCACGGTGATCGCTCAAGTGCCGCAGTTGCTTAATTATCAGGGCCGCATCGCTGTCAACGGCACCAATTTTACCGGCACGGGGCAATTTAAATTTGCGCTGATTAGCACCAGCACCAATGCTTCCGTGCAGGCGACCGCCACGGGCACCGTATCGTATGGTTTTCTCGTCTTCATCGCCGTCAACAACGGTGGTTCGGGCTACACCACGCCACCCGCCGTGATCATTACCGACAGCACCGGCACAAACGCATCCGCTTACGCGCAGATTTCTGGCGGTGTGGTCACAAACATCGTTGTTAACTCGGCTGGTTCCGGCTACTCGGCTTCGCCTGTCATCACCATAACCGCACCACCACAGCAAAACGTGTCCACAACTTTTTGGAGCAATGACGGAACCAGCAATGCGGGAGGGCAACCGGCAACCAGTGTGCCGTTACCAGTGACCAAAGGTTTGTATTCGGTGTTGCTAGGCGACACCACGCTATCAAACATGGCTTCTTTACCTGCTAGTGTTTTTGCAAACTCTGGCGTGTGGTTGCGGGTATGGTTCAACGATGGCCCCACCGGGTTCCAGCAATTGACGCCCGATCAACGCTTGGCATCAGTGGCCTACGCCGTAATCGCTGGTACCGCGCAGACAGTTGCAGATGGCAGCATCACGGCCAACAAGATAGCCCTGGGTGCCGTGGGAACTGCACAGCTAGCTCCCGGCGCTGGTGGAACGATGACATTCCAAACAACATCATCCACAAACTTACAAGCAATTTCAAACTACGGCTACGTTTTTACTAATGGTGGACTAAATACCGTGACGTTGCCAGCAACACCAATGGTTGGGGATCAAGTACGAGTGTCTGGCATATCAGACGGCTTAAAGATTATTGCAAACATCGGCCAAAGCATTATTGCACCGCCGAGCTTTGAGCTAATTCCACGCGGTATTTCAAATACTTGGGCAAGTATTTCATGCAGTGGTGATGGTAGCATGTTAATTGCGGCAACTTATTCTGGATATACTACTATCCCAGCAACTTTTTTGTGCCTATACACCTCGTCAGACTATGGTGTTACATGGATAGCCCGGACGAATTCAGGAATAAATAACTGTTTATGTGTAGCGGGTAGTAGTGATGGCAGCCATTTGATTGCAGGAGAATACGTCGGCTCTATTGTCACCTCGTCAGATTACGGGGTTACTTGGACTCGGCAGACCAATGTCACAACAAATGGTTTATGGGGTTCGGTAGCGTGCAGTAGCGACGGTAGCCATTTGGTCGCATCATCATTAAGCATAGGTTATATATATATATCGTCGGACTATGGCGCCACGTGGTCGCCACAGATTGATTTAGGGATAAATATCTGGAATTGTGTTGCGTGCAGTAGCGATGGTAGTCATTTGATCGCAGGCGGAGCAGATTATTTTGGTTATTATGGGCAATATGCCGTCTCAACCAACTACGGAGCGACATGGACGGTAACAGTAAACACCAATGAGAATGCAGATTGGTGGCAAAGTGTCGCAAGCAGTAGTGATGGTAGTCATTTGATCGCAGCATCAGTTGGCTATTATGAAGGCTATGGATATCTTTCCACCTCTTCAGATTACGGCGTCACATGGATAGCTCGGACGAATTCGGGACTAAATAACTGGTATTGTGTAGCAAGTAGTAGTGATGGCAGTCATTTGATCGCAGGAACATCCGGCGGATACTTATACATCTCAACTGACTACGGTGTGACATGGAGGCCACAGCTTAATGCTGGGGTTAGAAATTGGGTGAGTGTGACCAGCAGTGGTGATGGTAGTAGAATGTTCGCGGCCACATCGAATGGATTTATCTACCCGCTGCCAGACTTTAAAACACAATGGAGCACAGTTTATGTTTTTGGCAGCGCCTACGCTAACATGGAGTTGATCTATGCGGGAGGCGGACTTTGGATCCCTGTATCTTATTCAGGCACCTTTACCATTAAATGAAGAAGCTGACTGACATTTGGGGCGACCTTTTATTTTTGAAGCTAAATATCTTCATAATGCTGATTATGTCGGCATCTACCTTCGCTACAGTGCGTAGCAGCGTCGATTATGCCCAGCTTTCTGATGATATTGATGCTGGGGGCTTACGTTGTACAAGCGCTAGTTATTCCAACGATGGCAGTTTCGGCGGATTCGGTGGTTTGGTTAAAGTAAGCACACCACAAGAAGCCAACCGCACTGGTTACTTCGGTCAATTATATGAAGTCACCGCCTTCACCCTCTCGGCTCCCAGCACAAATTTAAACGAAGCTACATCCATGCACTTGTCTGCCGTTCAATTTCTGGACGACGGCACAGTTTCACCTGCCAGCAGCTTTTCTCAATGGTCATCCACCGGCCCCATCGTTAGCGTGAATGTAGCTGGAATTATCACCGCTGCCTCTGTTAATCAAAATACGCCTGCCACGGTGAAGGCTAGTTTGGAAGGTTGGTCAGCGTCGCTGAATCTGATGGTGCTCTACACAGGCATCCTGCCGGGCTATAATCAAATCACCGGACAACTTTTGAACGGCGGCAATATGCGTTTGTCATTCGTTGGCAGCAATGGAATCAATTACGTCTTGGATCGTTCATTCAGCCTGTCACCTGCTAACTGGATCCCCCAAAACACCAATCCAGCCGATGCGAATGGGACTTTGGTATTCACCAACACACCCGACTCGTCAACGAACAATTTCTGGCGCATTCGCTCCGTGCCGTAGCTCAATTATTTTCCGTTTGTCTTTGCTCTATTTGTGGGCGATACCATCACCCAAGACCCCAGTGAACTTGAAAAACATCGAGTTAATCTGCAATGTTCTTGATTTCAAGCCTCGCTGCAATTAACTCGACTGTGTGCTATGAATCAAAAATCTCTTCCTCCTGCTCTCGGCTTCGTTCTGGCAGTCGCGTTGCTCACCGGATGTGCTACGTCGCACCCTCTAGTTCCCACTGTCCCGCCACCACGCGCGGCCATCACCGCATCCGAAGATATGCCTTTCACGCCGCGTGAAATCATCCACGCTGCCGCCCTAAAACCACTTTCCCCGGTGGCGGGCGAGGGGTGGCGTTCGATGTTTGACGGCTCCTCCCTCAACGGCTGGGGCGTGACGCATTTTGGCGGTGACGGGCGAGTTGAAATCCGCGACCACGTGCTGGTGTTCGGTGTCGGGGCGCCGTTCACCGGAGTCAATTACACCAACCCCGTTCCGAAACTGAACTACGAAGTCACTTTCGAAGCGATGCGGGTGTCGGGCGATGACTTTTTCTGCGGCCTGACCTTTCCGGTGGGCGACTCGTTTGCGAGCCTGATCGTGGGCGGCTGGGGCGGAACCGTTGTGGGGATTTCTTCCATTGACGAATTGGATGCCTCGGAAAATGAAGCCTCGCAGAACTTGAGCTTTGAAACCGGCCGCTGGTATCGCCTCCGGCTGCGCGTCTCCGAGCCGAAGATTGAAGTGTGGATCAACGAGAAACAAATCATGGACGTGGTGACTAAAGGTCGCAAACTGTCGTTGCGCCCTGGCGACATTGAACTTTCCAAACCCTTTGGTCTGGCGTCATGGGTAACCGGAGCGGCGTATCGTGACATCAAGATACGTTCAGTCACGGGACCGTCCGTTCCAATGGAGTGAGAGGCTTGTCAGAAAACCAAAATTTAATTAAAACGCGCTCATGTGCGGCCGCTACACCATCACGCAGGATTTAGCCGAACTGGAAAAACTCGTCCGGTTCATCTGCAGGGTCGTGGATTTCAAACCCCGCTACAACCTCGCTCCCCGCCAACACGCGCCCGTCCTCATCTGGGAAAACGGTCAGCCCACCCTGAAACCCATGCGCTGGGGTTTGATTCCATCTTGGTCGAAAGACGAAACCATCGGTGACAAACTCACCAACGCGCGTGCCGACACCATCACTGAGAAACCCAGCTACCGAAAACCGTTCGAAAAGCAGCGGTGCCTGATTCCCGCCGATGGCTTTTACGAATGGCAATCCACGCCCACCGGCAAACAGCCGTTCCGGTTCACCATGAAGGCCGGTGGCTTTTTCTGCATGGCGGGCCTTTGGGAAAAATGGATTCGGCCCCATATCGAGGGCGAACTTGGTCTAGATGATACCGGCCCGGCCATCAGCCAGACCGTTGAGACATTCACCGTCATCACCACCGAGCCAAACACCATGGTCGCCGCCGTCCACAACCGAATGCCGGTGATTCTCGGCCCGGAACATTATCAATGGTGGCTGGAGCCAAACCGCTTTGAACCGCAATTCCTGAAAACCTTATTGCGCCCGTATCCCGCCGAGGACATGGCCTGCTACCGTGTTTCCAAACTTGTGAACAACGCCAAGAACGACGGACCGGAGTGTCTTGCGCCGAGTTGAAGCCGAAGACCCGCGTTGCATCGAGCCAGTGCGGATTGACCACGATATGTTTGAACGGCAAACCGGCCTGCGGTTGTCAGACATCGCCGGCCTTGAATGGCGATGCTTCGGTGAGCTAGGCAAACTGGTGGTCTGGATGGACAAGACGAACCGACGCATCGAGCATTCGTTGTCGGAGGAACTAGAAATGATGGTCATGCAAATCCCAGTGTCCAGCCAGACGCACCTGTTTCCCGAACAGCACAAGATCATCAGCGACGTAAAGTGCCGGGCATTATTGTCTGTGCAGTTCAAACGCATCTGCGAACGCATTGGCATCTTGGGCAAGTCCTACCACTGCACTAGACATGCTGCGGCAAATGAAAAATACCACGCAATTGACAAGGGCGACTTGGCGAAGCGGTTGGCAGAAACTCTCTCAATGACACAGATCAAGCAGTTGCTTGGACATTCAAGTTCCAAGACGAGTCTGCGTTATGTGCATTGATACAGCCGAGCAACATTAGCCGAGCAACATTAGGCTGCAATTTGTGATTTCATCCCGCTATGAAACTATCTGGCATTACTGATGCCCAACAATCGTCAGGCACAAATGAGTTTGATCTCCAAAGCGAGTGCTGGTAGGAAACTATGCCGACAAATTCGGCAACACGGCTCGGGTTTGTGCAATCTTCCATGATTTCATCATGACAATCATAGTCCTCATCTCTCAAGGTTAAAACCACGACTTTTTTAAAGATGCCCTTAACGATGGCCTTTTCAACCACGAAAATTCCACCGCCCTTTCGTTGAGCCATGGTTGTTCTTGTTTGCGTAGTGGGGGCAGGCTTACAACGCGTGAATAAAACCAACACGCATCCACCCCGACACTTGACGCACCCAAAAACAGATTCCTCCATCCGCTGATATTTTTGCTCTTTGTCAGACATAATTTTAAGGTTGAATTTCGTCAGGTTGCATCCAGTAACATTTTCTTGATTAGCATTCGCTCCCTCAACGAATCGGAACCATTATCCCAACCGACGTTGCCGGCGAAGGCGTATAACCAACGCTCGGTTCGCGCCCGTAGAAAACCACCTTGCCGTCCACCAACTTGATCGTGTATGGCGTGGCAACAGCGGCCGCGCCTCCGGTAAACCCTTCCGCCAGCCCGTAGTTAAGATATTCAGCACTGGCGTCGGAAGCTGGCTCGCCCATGACTGCCAAGACTTGTGCCTTGTTCATGCCAAGACTGACGCTGTTGATTCTTGATGCCTTCGTGAGACAGCCAGTCGCCAAAAGTGCGACCATGCCAATTACTGCAAGTTTAGTTTTCATAATTTTAACGCCCGTTTGTGTTTGAATACTCCGTGAATGCATAGTGTCCGCAGAAGAAGGATCAACTGACCAGAAACAGAAGAGGCGCGAACTTAACACGCCCTCACGAGAGGCCGTAGGAGGCCTGAAGAGAAGACAATGCCAAGCCGCGCCCATTCGGGCGCTGCTTTGGGCAAGTCTCTCTTCTTGAAATTTCCTACGTTTCTCGTGAGACCCGCAGCCGAAGCTACGCAAAATTATTTAGTTTGTGTGGTTCTGGTTCGTGTTGTCTGTCAGACCGAGTTTGCGCGGGATGAGTGCTGTCGTCAACCAGCTTCAAATTGGTCTTGAATAAATCTTCTGCACACTAACCATATTTAGTCATCAGGAAAGCAATATTAACCGGTTGACATGTATTTTATCCGTGTAGAATGAAAGGTGGCCAAAAGTTAGTTTGAAATGATCTACCACACCCTCCAAAAGGAGTGTTTAGTGATTTTGTTCCAAATATGGAAGAAACCAAGACGGGTAAAAGGATAATCACATGAAAAGGTCTAAATTATTGCATCTAGTGATGCTCTTCGTCATTGTGACGGCGACGAGCGTGACTTTTACGGTGTGCGCCGGCGGGACGTCGGTGGCCAATCCGCTGACGTGGAAGGGGTATGTGAACGGGACGTGGGACATCAACACGACAGCGAACTGGTCAACCAACGGGGTGGCGGCGACGTATGCGGACGGGAACGCGGTGCAATTTGACGACACGCTGACGGGCAGTTTCATTGTGAGCAACGCGACGCCCGGGGCAGTGTTGCAGCCTGTGGCGGTGGTGTTCAATAACAACTTCACCTATCTGGTGAGTGCGAACATGAGTGGAGCGGGTGGGGTGACCAAGAACGGCGGCGGGACTGCGATCTTGGCAGGAGCGAACACGTATGCGAGTGACACGGTGATTAATGCGGGCAAGCTGGTGGTGACCAACGGCGGGTCGATCTACTCGCCCAACGGGACGGTGAACATCGGGGCGCAGGTGGGGGTTGCGGGGACCTTGACCGCGGCCTCGAACAGCCTGATCAACGTCCAGACCTTATTGGCGACCAATGTCATCAATGCGACGGCTAACTCGGTCTTCAACTTCAACGGAGGCACGTTGACGACGTCCAACGGCAACGCGCTGGCCGCCGAAATTCTGGTTCCGGTCGCAGCCTCCTGGACGAATAACGGCAACTGGAGCATGCTCGGCGGCACCAACATAACCTCCACCATCCAGACCAGCGGCACCACTTTTGGCTTAGTTTATCTTGCCAATTCAGTCACCAACACGACGACGACTGTGTCCAACGCCGTCTGGAGCACGGGTAATCCCCTCACGCCCGGCAACCTCACTAATTTCCTGTCGGTATATATCGGCTACAACAGTACTGCGAGCAACAACGTGCTGAACATCACCAACGGCGGGCAGGTTTATGTGGCCAATTATCAAGCTCCTGGCGGTGGTCCGATAGCGCTTATCATTGGGAATAATTATGCCAACAACAACGGCTTGATTGTGGCGGGAACCAATGGGGCGGGACAGAAGTCGTTGCTGGACATGGGCAATAGCCGTATGTATGTCGGTTCGGGCGGAGCCTTGGGCAACTTGACCACCAACAACTGGTGCGTGGTGAATGGCGGCGTCATCACCAACTTGGGATCCGGCGGATTTTATACCTACGGGGTGAACAGCTCCTTGGTGGTCACCAACGGCGGGCAGATTATTCTCAATACAGGGACTGCGTTTAACTTGGGTCGCGAAGGTGTCAACAACAATTATTGCATTGTGGCAGGGGCGGATGCCAGCGGAAATCCGTCTACGATCAAATGGCTGGGGGCCGGCGGTCCGCTTACCATTGGCAGTCTTATTAATGTTGGCGACGCTACCATTTCAGCCACTAACAATTGGGTGTGGGTGGGGCAAGGCGGTCTGGTGACGAATGCTCAAGGTATTGTTGTCGGTAATAATACTAATGCCAATGGCTGTTATCTGATCATCACCAATGGCGGACAGGTGTTCAGCACGCAGGCTAGCGCTGTGGGCAACTATCCCAACGGGATTAACAACTATGTCATCATCGGCGGCGCCTTTGGCACCACCAACGCGTTGTGGAATTTGGGGGGAAATTCATTGGCTATCGGCGGCAACGCCGCCGCGGTTAACACCACGCTCAAACTTTTCCCGGGCGGCATGCTGACCAATTTCTCGGCGATTACTTTTAACGGCAGTGGTTCCATCTTCTATCAGAACGGCGGTCTTTTGGCAGGTAATCCGACCAACACAACCGTGACCGGGACCGGCCAGTTTGCGGTGAACGGGGATGCTTCCGCCTCGACCAACAACCTGATCTTGTCCAGCGGGGCCATCCTTGCCGGCAGCGGTACCAATGGCGGCAACGTGGTGTTGAACAGCGGCGCCAATCTGGCGCCGGGCGGATTGAGCACGGTCGGGAAACTGATACTGACGAACAATCTGAATCTGAACGGCAATACCCTGTATTTCGATTTAACGACTGTGGCGAACGATCTGGTGGCGGTATCGAACACTCTCTACCTGACGAACGTGAACACGGTGAGCGTGAACCTGCCGCAGGGGCCGGTGCCGGCGGGAATCTACACGCTGATGACGTTTGGCAACGGCTATGCGAACGGCGGCAGTTTTGTGCTGCAGAGCGGCTTGACCAACATGGCGCTGAATTTGTACGCGAACAGCCTGCAGCTGGTGGTGGAGGTCGGTGGGAACGGGTTGGTGGACACGTGGATCGCGGCGCAGGACTCCGGGGCGTCAACCGGCGGGTGGGAAACCCTGTTTGAATGGACGCGGGATGGCGGGGTCAACAACATCACGTATGTGTCTGGGGATGCGGTGATCTTTGACGACACGCTGAATGTGGCTGCGGGTTATCCCTCGGTGGTGGTGGCAGCCAACCCGGTGACGCCCGGGTCGGTGTTGTTCAACAACAGCGTGAATAATTACTCGGTGAATGCGAACATTGGGGGAACGGGCTCGGTGCTGAAGCTGGGGACGGGGATGGCGATCTTGGGCGGGAGCAACAGTTTTACGGGTGGGGTGTATGTGAACGCCGGGACGCTGGTGGCGAGCAACGCCAATGCGTTGAGCACGGGGGTGGTGATGGTGAACAGCGGGGGGACGCTTTCGGTGGGGATGAATCTAACGTTGAGCAATGTGACGCTGAACGGGTCGGTGGGATTGGGGGCGGCGCGCGCGGGGGCGACGAACACGGTGGGTTTTGCGATCACGAACGTCAGTGTGCAGACGCCGGTAAGTGTGAGCATCAGCGGGGCGCTTGGCGGGACGGTGTTGCTGGGGCTGAGCAACAGTTTCAGCGGGGGGCTGACGTTGAGCGGTGGCGGTTTGGACTTCAATAATCCGTATGCGTTGGGGACGAACGTATTTGTGATCAACGGCGGGAAGCTGAACACGACGGCGGGGGTGACGTTGAGCAATGCGAACAACAACGCGATGTTCTGGAACAGCAACTTTGTGTTTAGCGGGACGACGAACCTGAACCTGGGGACGGGATTGGTGACGTTGAACGGGACGAACGTGACGGTGGGTGGGACGAACAGCACGCTGACGGTGGGTGGGAACATCAATCTGTTGAATCATGGGTTGACCCATGCGGGGAGCGGCGGGTTCCTGCCGATGGGCGTGATTAGCGGGACGGGTAATTTCACGAACTCGGGTGGGTTCATCTATCTGACGAACAACTTGAACAGTTATTCGGGGATCACGGCGCTGACGGGCGGGACGAACTTTTTTAGCAGCATCGGAATGGTGAACGGCGGGCCCACAGCTTTGGGCGCACCGACGACGGTCTCCAACGGGACGATTTATGCGGGTGGCACTTGGTATTACAACGGCATCAGCAACTACACCTCGGATCGAGTGATCAATGCCAGCGGTAATTTCACTTTTTTCAACAGCGCGACCCTTGTTTTGACCGGTGGGATTACAAACGGTAGTGGCGGCACCATTACCTTCCGCGGCTCAGGGGGCAAAATTGTGGAGAGCGGACTGATTAATGTTGGTGGCGCTGTAGGGCGATCTGATTTCGGTACATTGACGCTGACTAATGCGCTCAATACGTATACGAATTACACTTTTATTTCAGTCGGGATCATTGTGGCGGACACGCTGGCCAACAGTGGTGTTCCGTGCTCCATTGGGGCGGGAGCATATCTTGTTTTGGGTCCGACGACGACCAATAATGGTGCAGGTGCTCTACAGTTTATTGGCACCAACGGTACCGCTTGCAACCGCAACATCTATCTTGAAAATAGCACCATGGGTACGGACGGCGGTGCGTTATCGAACATGGTGGCAGGCAGCACAATCACATTCAGCGGCAATGTTTTGCCGGGCAATGCGCAACAGATCGGTGTTCCGGTTGTAAACCATACAAATATCACCCTGCAACTGGGCGGCATCGGAAACGGTATTATCAGCGGCGTGATTGGCGGCGGCATTAACACGAACGGTTTGGCGGTTGCGCTGTATCTGACTAAGACAGGCTTGGGAACATGGACCTTATCTGGTGCGAACACCAACATCGGACCGGTGGCTGTGAACGAGGGCACGCTGTTGATTAACGGCGATTCCTCGGGCGCTACGAACACGGTGACGGTGACCTACGGGGCGACCTTTGGCGGGAGTGGGACCAACGGCGGCAACGTGGTGTTGAACGCGGGTACAAAGCTGGCGCCGGGCGGATTATACACACTGGGGACCCTGACACTTACGAATAATCTGAATTTAAACGGCAATACGCTGTATTTCGATCTGGGGAACGTGGCGGGCGTGAGCGATCTGGTGGCCATCACCAATACACTAAATCTGACGAGCTCGAACACCATTGTCCTGAACTTCCCGCAGGGGCCGACGCCGGTGGGAACGTATACTTTGATGACGTTTGCCGGCGGCTATACCGGCACTGGCGGTTTTGTGCTGCAGAATGGTTATACGAACGTGACGTTGAACATGACGGCCAACAGCTTGATCTTGACGGTGGGCACGGGCGGGACGTATGTGCCCTCGCCGGAGTCATGGCGCGGGAACGTGAACGGGACTTGGGATATCAATGCCACAGCGAACTGGTCAACCAACGGGGTGGCGGCGACGTATGCGGACGGGAACGCGGTGCAATTTGACGACACGCTGACGGGTAGTTTAATCGTCAGCAACACAACGCCTGGGGCGGTGGTGCAGCCGGGGTCGGTGCTGTTCAACAACAACTTCACCTATCTGGTGATTGCGAACATGAGTGGAGCGGGTGGGGTGACCAAGAACGGCGGCGGGACGGCGATCTTGGCAGGAGCGAACACGTATGCGAGTGACACGGTGATTAATGCGGGCAAGCTGGTGGTGACCAACGGCGGGTCGATCTACTCGCCCAACGGGACGGTGAACATCGGGGCGCAGGCGGGGAGTGTGGGGACCTTGACTGCCACCTCGAACAGCGTGATTACCGTCCAAACCCTCATGGCGACCAATGTCATCAATGCGACGGCTAACTCGGTCTTCAACTTCAACGGCGGCACGTTGACAACGTCCAACGGCAACGGTTTGGCGGCGAACTTTCTGGTGGCATCCAACGCGAGTTGGAACCTGAACGGCATCTGGAACGCCAACGCTGGCACGAACAACATTGTTGCCAACGGCGGCTTTGGTGCGGTTTATCTGGGCAACGGCGTAAATGGCGCGCTACTCAACGTGAACAACGGTGCAGTCTGGTGGCACCAGTCGTCCGGACCGGTGCCGCAAGTGACGAATGATATGACACTAGTTGTCGGCAATGGTAATTCTACAAATAACCAGCTGCTGATTAACGGTGGCACAGTAATCATGACCAACGGCATTATAGCTGGGGCTAATGCGGTTACCATCGGCAACGGTACTAATTCGGTGAACAATCAGGTGGTGGTGACCAACGGCGGGCAGTTGGTGACGCGGGCTCGTGGCGACGCCGGTTTTGGGGCTGTTTTTATTGGTAACGGGACCAACAACAGTCTGATTGTGGCGGGGACGAATGCGGCGGGCGGCAAGTCGCTGGTGGACTGCCAGAACGACCGCCTCTATGTCGGCAATGGTGGAACGGCTGGCGCCTATTCCTGGGTACTGGTAGGTGCGGGCGGTATGGTCACCAATGCCAATGTTTATGTCATCGCGAATAATACCTCACTGTATGTGACCAATGGCGGCCAGATCTACGCGAACAGCTTTACTACAGGTCGTAATTGTAGCAACAGTTTGGTGGTCGTTGGCGGAACAGATGGCATCGGTAATAAGTCCATCGTGGCGGCGGCGATACCCTACACTAACAGTTTCCCCTTGACGTTAGGTAGCGGGTCGGGAACGAGTAACACGATGAGGATTGACTCTGGAGGTGTGCTGACGAATGTGTCCTCGCTGATCCTGAGCGGTTCTTACTCGGTGTTGATCTTCAACAACGGCACGCTGGCGGCGGGTAGTAGTGGTATTTTGATTGCGACGAACAGTGGTACCACGTACCCGACGAACTATGTGCGGGCGGGCGGGGCGATCATAAATGACAGCGGGTTCGTGATTACGAGCCAGTTGGCGTTCATGGAGGATCCGAACAGCACGGGTGGCGGCCTGACCAAGCTTGGCGGCGGTGTGCTAGCGCTGGCTGACAACAACACCTATACCGGGCCGACGCTGGTCAGCGCAGGGGCTTTGCTGGTAAATGATTCAATCACCCTACCTAGCGGGGGTCTGCTGACCTTAAACGGCGGCACGTTGTCCAACAGCGCCAGTTGTACGGTGAACAACCCGGTCAACCTGAACGCCGCCTCTACGGTCGGCGTGGCGGTCGGTCAGGCGCTGACGCTCACGGGTGCGATCACCAATACCGGCACCCTAACGGTGGCTGGCGGTGGCACCACGGTCTTTAGCGGCAGCGCATCGAACCTCGGCGCCAACGTAATCTTGAGCGCTGGCGCTGGAATGGCGCCGGGCGGATTGGGCACGGTGGGGATACTGACGCTGACCAACAATCTGACCTTGAACGGCGGCACGCTGGTTTTGGATGTTTCTAGCGCCACCAATGACCTGGTGGCTGTGGGCAACAGTCTGATTTTGAATGGCGTCAACAGTATTAATCTAACGTTGAATGCTGGAAAGCTTCCAGCCGGAAATTACACGTTGATGACGTTTGCTAACGGCTACACAGGAGGCGGCAGCGTCGTGCTGGGTGGACTTTTTGCCAACGCCTCCAACGCTGCTCTGGTTCTCAATTCCACTAGCCTGGTCTTGCAGGTGACCGGAAGCGGACTCAGTAGTGATATCTGGAAAGGTTATCAAAGCGGCACATGGGATACAACCACGTTGAACTGGACGAATGGCAACCCCATCTTTGGCTATACGGACGGCGACACTGTCTACTTTGACGACACACTGGTGGGGAACTCGGTGGTCAGTGGTGGCTCGGTCTCGCCAGGTTCGGTGGTGTTCAATAACAACCTGACTAACTACATAATCAATGTAAATATTGTGGGAAGCGGATCGCTTACTAAGAATGGATCGGCTGCGGTGACGTTGACTGGTACGAATAACTACAATGGCAACACGACCATAAATGCGGGCGCGCTGGTGGTGACCAACGGCGGTTCAATCTACTCACCCAACGGGACGCTTAATATTGGGGCGCAATCTGGGCTGGTGGGCGCGGCCACGTTGGCCAGAGGTGGGAATATTATGGTCAATACCTTGCTGGTGACCAATGTCATCAACTCAACGTCTAATTCCGTCTTCAACTTCAACGGCGGAACATTAACGACGTCCAACAAAAATGGCATAGCGGCCAACGTCTTGATCGCGTCCAACGCCAGTTGGAACCTGAATGGCATGTGGAACGCCAATGCCGGCACGAACATCATTATTGGGATGAACACCAACGGCGGCTCAGGCGCGGTTTATCTGGGCAACGGTGTAAACGGTGCGCAACTCAATGTGAACAGTGGTGCCGTCTGGTTGCACCAGTTGGCGGGACCAGTGCCGCAGGTGACGAATGAAATGGCTCTGATTGTTGGTGTTAACAATGCGACGAACAACCTGCTGATAGTCAATGGTGGGGCGGTAATTATCACTAACGGCATTACGACTGGGGTTAATGGTGGTATTACATCGGTTACCATTGGCAACAACACTGGTTCAATCAACAATCAGGTGGTGGTGACCAACGGCGGACAGTTGGTGATACGGGGTCGTGGCGACTCCGGGTTTCCAGCGATTATTATAGGATCCTCAGGGACCAACAATAGCATGATAGTGGCGGGGACGAATGCGGTAGGAGGTAAGTCGATTGTTGATTGCCAGAACGACCGTTTCTTTGTCGGCTCAAGCTTAACGGTAGGCGCTTACTCCTGGTCGCTGGTGGGTGCAGGTGGCATAATCACCAATGCCAATGTTTATACCTTCGCGAACAACACTGCCTTGTATGTTACTAACGGCGGACAGTTTTACGTGAATGGACTCACTGTCGGCCGTAATTGCAGCAACAGCTTAGTGGTTGTCGGCGGAACCGATGCCAGTGGTAACAAATCTATTGTCGGTCTGGCACCTTTCAACGGCAGCACCAACTTCTCATTGACGGTCGGTGGCGGTTCGCAAGCTAATTCGCAGCCGGCCTACTACCACACGATGCGGATTGACGCCGGCAGTTTGGTGACGAATGCAGGGTGGGTGGGCATCGGCGGCAACAGCGCTTTATATTCGGACAGCAACGCGGTGGGGAACGTCTTAGTCATCACAAATGGCGGGCAGTTGTTCAGTGCCAATAATTCCTGGATTGGCTACCAGAATGGATGCTCTAGCAACCGGCTGTCGTTGGGCGGTGGGGCGGGGATGTCGCTGTGGAATCTGGGCAACCGGAGCCTGACCCTCGGCAACGATCTGTATGCGTCGAACAACATGATGACCTTGTTTGCGGGTGGCGTGTTGACGAACGTGTCATCGTTGATTTTGGGCGGTTCTTACTCGGTGTTGAAATTCAACGGTGGCACATTGGCAGCAGGTACAAATGGCTATTTGATTACAACTAACAGCGGCAGCACTCTAAATACAACGAATCCATTTTTGACCAACATCTGTTACTTCGCGACGAACTACATTCAAACGGGCGGGGTGACCATAGATACGGTGACCTACACCGTGACGAACGTGGTGCCTTTTACGAAGGATCCGTCGCAATGGAGTATGCCTGACAACGGTCTGACCAAGCTAGGCAGCGGGACGCTGGTGCTGGCGACGAATAGCACCTTCACCGGTTACAACGGGCCGACGACGGTCAGTGCTGGTAATTTACTGGTTAATGACGGCAACTCACTACCTAGCGGGGGTCTGCTGACCTTAAACGGCGGCACGTTGTCCAACAGCGCCAGTTGTACGGTGAACAACCCGGTCAACCTAAACGCCGCCTCTACGGTCGGCGTGGCGGTCGGTCAGGCGCTGACGCTCACGGGTGCGATCACCAATACCGGCACCCTAACGGTGGCTGGCGGTGGCACCACGGTCTTTAGCGGCAGCGCATCGAACCTCGGCGCCAACGTAATCTTGAGCGCTGGCGCTGGAATGGCGCCGGGCGGATTGGGCACGGTGGGGATACTGACGCTGACCAACAATCTGACCTTGAACGGCGGCACGCTGGTTTTGGATGTTTCTAGCGCCACCAATGACCTGGTGGCTGTGGGCAACAGTCTGATTTTGAATGGCGTCAACAGTATTAATCTAACGTTGAATGCTGGAAAGCTTCCAGCCGGAAATTACACGTTGATGACGTTTGCTAACGGCTACACAGGAGGCGGCAGCGTCGTGCTGGGTGGACTTTTTGCCAACGCCTCCAACGCTGCTCTGGTTCTCAATTCCACTAGCCTGGTCTTGCAGGTGACCGGAAGCGGACTCAGTAGTGATATCTGGAAAGGTTATCAAAGCGGCACATGGGATACAACCACGTTGAACTGGACGAATGGCAACCCCATCTTTGGCTATACGGACGGCGACACTGTCTACTTTGACGACACACTGGTGGGGAACTCGGTGGTCAGTGGTGGCTCGGTCTCGCCAGGTTCGGTGGTGTTCAATAACAACCTGACTAACTACATAATCAATGTAAATATTGTGGGAAGCGGATCGCTTACTAAGAATGGATCGGCTGCGGTGACGTTGACTGGTACGAATAACTACAATGGCAACACGACCATAAATGCGGGCGCGCTGGTGGTGACCAACGGCGGTTCAATCTACTCACCCAACGGGACGCTTAATATTGGGGCTGCCGCCGGGAGCAGCGGCACGAACATGCTTCTTTCCGGCGGTGCAATCACAGTGCAGACATTGCTGGCAACTAATCTCGCCTGCGGCATGCCGACAAACTCAATCTTCACATTTAATGGTGGGATGCTGACGACGTCGAATAACAACGGATTGGCAGCCAATATCTTGGTGGCCTCCAACTCCGTATGGAACGAAGGTGGCAACTGGATTATGAATGGCGGTACGAACATCCTCATGAACGTGAGTACGAACATCTATGCCAGCGGGAACATCTCCGGCACCGTCAATTTCTTCAATGGCTTGAATAACGGGCTGGTGCAGGTGAATCCTGGAGCCGTTTTGATATCAATGCCGGCTAATGCTATTGGGGCGACGAATACCATGGCGCTTATATTAGGCAGTGGTAATTCAACGGATAATAAGTTTGTGGTAAACGGCGGATTGGTCATCGCGACGAATCGCACTTCGGGAACGAATGCCAATATTGCAGGTAATTCATTGTTCGGTTTCCACGCAAATACGACTAATAGTCAAATAATTATCACTAACGGTGGCATGGTGAAAACGCTTACGTCTAGCGCGGCAGCGGGTCTGGCCAACAATAGTGGTGGTTATAATAACGGTCTGTATGTTGGGGGGATGAATAGTTCTGGAAACAAATCCATGTGGATTTCCAGCAGTTACAATGCCGGGGAACGTTTCTTATTTGGTTTGGCTGGCAATCTCAATCCAGCATGGCTGGCGGTGGATTCAGGTGGCGTGGTCAGCAACGTTAACTTCTTTGGTTATGGGGCGACTTTAGTTTATGTGACCAACGGCGGCGCGTTGTATCACAATGGGTTGGTCATAGGCCGGAATGGTAATGGTAGCCGGTTGCTGGTGGCTGGTTTGGATGGGGCGGGCAGCCAGGCGACCGTTTCGGGTATCACTGGATCCGGTTTTACTGTCGGTGGCGGGTCGCAGACGCCGACCGTTCCGGCTCCGGGATCGAATAATGTGGCGCGGATTGATGTTGGCGGTGTGTTGACGAACTCATGGATTTGCGTTGGCCAGGACACGAACTCATGGAACAATGCCTTTATCATCACCAATGGCGGCCAGGTGTATTGCGGGACCGAGGTCGGCAACATTCCAGCCGGAGGCACGGTGCAAGGCCTCTACATTGCTTATGCGGCTTATTGTTATTCCAACTCGGCAACCTTGGGTGGTGGCGCGAATGCCTCGTGGTTGAACTTGGGCGGCGGCAACTTGACCGTCGGCAACGGTGGCGTGGGGGTGTCGAACAATACGATGACGGTATTGAGTGGCGGCATCTTGACGAACGTGGCCTCGATCATCTTGGACGGGTTTGATTCAACGTTGAACTTGAACGGCGGCGTGCTAGCAGCGGGAACCAATGGTAACTTAATCGCGACGAACAGCACGAGCCTCAACGCGACGAACTTTTTGCAGGTCGGCGGGGTGGCCATCAACGACAACGGTTACATGGTGACGAACGAGTTACCGCTATTGCAGGATCCGGGCAGCATCGGCGGCGGGTTGACCAAGCTGGGCGGCGGCACGCTGGCGTTGCTGGGCGTCAACACCTATACCGGACCGACCCTCGTGAATGCGGGCACTTTGGCCTTGAGCGGCAGCGCCTCGATTGCGAGTAGCCTGGTCATCACTCTGGCGGGAAACGCCACCTTTGACGTGTCGGGCATGAGTGGCGGGTTCAGCCTGGGCGGCGGGCAGGTGTTGAGCAACAGCGCAGCGACGGCGACGATCAACTGCGGCGTGAACGGATTCAACACGGCTTCGGGCACGGTGTCCTTGATGTATGCGGGCGTGCCGCCGCTGGCGGTGGCCAACGGTACGCTGACGTTGACGGGCAGCACGGTATTTAAGGTCAACAACACCGGAGCGGCGTTGGCTCCGGGCAAATACTGTCTAATTACCAATCTCACGAGTGGATCGGCGGCGGGAGCGCTGCCCGCGGTGACGGTCGGCGGTAACGGAATAGCAGTTGGCATGACCAATGGGCTAGCAATAAACAATAATGCTCTTTATCTGGTGGTGGTCTCACCAATTGCGCCGACGATGGTGCAGTTGAGCAGTTCAAGCAATCCTTCGACAAATGGTTTGCCGGTGGTATTCACGGCGGCAGTGCAGGTTGGTGGTGTGACGGCTACCGGTGTGACGAGCAACGTCGTATTCGGTCTGGACGGGGTGATGGTGTTCACCAATGCTGTGGTCGGTGGATTATCGTTATACACCAACAGCCAGCTGACGGTGGTGGGTTCACCGCACATGATTCAGGCGGTGTATTTGGGTGATGCGAATTACAATCCGAGCACGAACAGTTTAACGCAGGTGGTTAATCCGGCACCGGCGACGGTGCTGGTGAGCAATTTGAGCCAGGTTTACAACGGGACAGCGCGCCCCGTGGTGGTGACGACGGTGCCGGCGGGTTTGAGCACGGTGGTGACCTACAACGGCAGTGTGAATGCGCCGACCAATGCGGGGAGCTACACGGTCGTTGGCACCGTCAATGATCCCAGCTACATCGGAAGCAGCACCAACGTGCTGGTGATCAGTCCGGCCTTGCTGGGGGTGACCGTGAACAACCAGACGAACACCTACGGGGGGACTAATCTGACATTTACGGTTGGCTATAGCGGGTTTGTATATGGCGATGGGGCTGGGCACAGCGATGTGGTAGGGGCACCGGTGTTGAATAGTGCCGCCACGACCAACAGTCCGGTGGGGGCATATGTCATCAGCAACAGCATTGGAACCCTGGCATCGACCAATTATGTGTTTGCATTGACCAACGGAACGCTAACGGTGGCGGCAGCGGTGCTGACGGTGACGCCGGACAATCAGGTGATGAGCTACGGTGCACTGACTCCAGTTCTGACTGCCAGCTACAGTGGCTTTGTGAATGGGGAGACAGCCAACGTGATCAGCGGAGCTCCCGCATTAAGCACGACAGTCACGACCAACAGTCCAGTGGGAAGCTATGGTATCACGGCCGCCTTTGGAAGTTTGTCGGCGACTAATTACATGTTTAATTTGACGAACGGAACCCTGACAATCAATCAAGCCAGCCTGACGATCACGGCGAACAATTTGAACAAGACCTACGGCACAACGCTCAACTTTGCGGGAACGGAATTTAGCGCTTCGGGGTTGCAGAATGGTGAAACGGTGGGCGTAGTGACGCTGGGATCGGCTGGTGCGGCGGCGAGTGCGGCGGCTAGAACCTATGGAATTACGCCCAGTGCGGCGGCAGGTGGAACCTTCAACACTGGCAATTACAATATCAGCTACCAACCGGGAACCTTGACCGTCATGCCGGCCGCAGCTGGAGTGGTGCTGACCAATTTGAATCAATCTTACACGGGAACGGCGTTACCGGTGGCAGTGATTACCGCGCCGAGCAACTTAACCACGGTGGTGACTTACAATGGATTGCAAAATCCGCCGGTGAATCTTGGCAGCTATGCTGTGGTGGCGACGGTTACGGATTCGAACTACACCGGCAGCGTGAGCAACACGCTGGTGATTGGGATGGGCAACGCGGCTGTGACGTTGAGCAGCCTATATCAGATTTACGATGGGAAAGCGAAATGTGTCGGGGTGGACACTGTGCCGCGCGAGTTGGCCTACAGTCTGACTTACAATGGGGCTCCGGGCTGTCCGAGTACGATTGGCAGCTACGAGGTGGTGGCGACGGTGCAGGACACCAACTGGCAGGGGAGCGTGACCAACACGCTAGTCATCGACAAGCCATTTGCGACGATCAGCCTGGGTGGTTTGAGCCAGACCTATGATGGCAGTCCCAAGGGCGTAACCGTGGGAACGGATCCGGGAGACTTATTGGTATTGGTCACCTACAACGGGGACAATAATCCGCCGGGCGAAGCGGGCGACTATCAGGTGATTGCGACGGTGTATGACGACAACTGGCAGGGCAGTGTGACCAACACGCTGGTGATCAACAAGGCGCTGGCGGCAGTGGTGTTGACCAATCTGGTACAGACCTATGACGGCACCAACAAGACGGTGACCTGCAGCACTGATCCAACGAATCTGAACGTGGTGGTGACCTATAATGGCGATACGAACGGACCGGTGACGGCTGGTAGCTATGAGGTGGTTGGGATGGTTCTGGAGAGAAACTATCAGGGCAATGTGACCAACACATTGGTTGTGAATAAGGCCCCGGCGGCAGTAACGCTTGGTAACTTGAGCCAGACGTATGATGGCACAGCCAAAGCGGTGATCAGCAGCACAATGCCGACAAACCTGAACGTGGTAGTGACCTACAATGGCGCGGAGAGTGTGCCAACCAACGCAGGGAGCTACACGGTAGTGGGCACAATCAATGAAGTGAACTGGCATGGCAGCGCGACCAACGTGCTGACCATTAATCAGTCGACCGCCGCCATACAGCTAGGCAATCTGTCCCAGACGTATACGGGATTCGGTTGCCTGGCAACGGCGTTGTCAACCCCGCCCGGACTTTTGCTGAATGTCACCTATAATGGTAATTTGAATGCGCCCACCAATGCGGGTGATTATGTCGTAGTGGCGACGTTGCTGGACGGCAATTACCACAGCCTGAGCGTGACCAATACCTTGAGCATTGCCAAAGCATCGGCAGGCATCAGTGTCTATAACCTGAACCAGACGTATGACGGAAGCGGCAAGACCGTGGCGGTGGTGACAGCACCCTTGGGCTTGAATCTGAGCCTCACCTACAATGCTGACAGCAGAGGGCCGACGAACGCAGGAAGCTACACGGTGGTGGGTACGGTGGTAGATGCCAACTACACCGGTAGCGCGACCAACACGCTGGTGATCGGCCCGGCTGGGGCGCTGGTGAATTTGAGCGGCTTAAGCCAGGTATATGACGGGACGGCCAAGGCAGTAAGCTACAGCACGACGCCGACGAATCTGAGCGTGGTGGTGACGTACAACGGGAGCGTGACGCAGCCGACCAATGCGGGGAGCTACGCGGTTATTGGCACGATCAGCGACGTAAATTATCAGGGCAGCGCGACCAACACTTTGGTAATCAGCAAGACGGCTGGAGCTGTCACGTTGGATAATCTCAATCAGGTTTATGACGGGACGGCCAAAACGGTGGCCAGCAGCACGACCCCGACGAACTTGAGTGTGGTGGTGACCTACAACAACAGCGTGATGCCACCGACCAATGCGGGGAGCTACACGGTCGTTGGCACGATCAGCGATATCAATTATCAGGGCAGTGTGACCAACGTGCTGTTGATCAGCAAAGCGGCTGGAAGTGTCGCGCTGGGTAATCTTAACCAAGGCTATGATGGAGCGGCCAAAGCGGTAAGCTACAGCACGACGCCGACGAATTTGAGCGTGGTGGTGACCTACAATAGCAACGTGACCTTGCCGACCAATGCGGGGAGCTACGCGGTCGTTGGTACGATCAGCGACATCAATTACCAGGGTACTGCGACCAACGTGCTGGTGATCAACCCGGCGGCGGCGACGGTGCTGGTGAGTAATTTGAGCCAGGTATACAACGGGACAGCGCGCCCCGTGGCGGTGACGACGGTGCCGGCGGGCTTGAGCACGGTGGTCAGCTACAATGGGGCTGCTAGTGTGCCGACGAATGCAGGAAGCTATGCGGTGGTGGTGACGGTGAGCAATCCGAACTACGTGGGCAGTGCGACCAACACGCTGGTGGTGAGTCCGGCGTCAGCGGCGGTGACGTTGGGAAGCTTAAACCAGACCTATACTGGCAATCCGCTGGGGGCCAGTGCGGTGACGACGCCTGTGGGGCTGACGGTCAACCTGACCTACAACGGAAGCGGCACGGTGCCGGTAAACGCAGGAAGCTACACGGTGGTGGGTACGGTGGTAGATGCCAACTACACCGGTAGCGCGACCAACACGCTGGTGATTGCCAAAGCCGCCGCCACATTAACCTTGAATAATTTGAGTCAGGCTTATAACGGCAACGCCATCACGGTGGCGGCCAGCACCACGCCCTTGGGGTTAAATGTGAACTTCACCTACAACGGTTCAGCCAGTGCGCCGACCAATGTGGGCACCTACACTGTCATTGGCACGATCAGTGAAGTGAACTATCAGGGCAACGCGACCAACGTGCTGATAGTTGGCAAGGCGGCGGCGACGGTGAGTATGGGAAATCTGACCCAATATTACACGGGCAATGCTTGTCCGGTGACGGCCGGTACTTCACCTTCCGGGCTGGCGGTCAATCTGACCTACAATGGCAATACCTATGCGCCGACGAATGTTGGCAATTACACGGTGATTGGCACGGTCAGCGACATCAATTACCAAGGCAGCGCGACCAACACGCTGGTGATAGGCAAGGGGTTGGCCAGCATCACTATGAGCAACCTGGTCCAGACCTACAATGGCTTGGCTCATCCGGTCATCGTGGCGACTGTTCCTAGCGGATTGTTCGTGGCGAACAGCTACGGCGGTTCGCCCAATGCTCCGACAAATGCGGGGAGCTATACGGTCATCAGCTCGGTGGTGGCCAGCACCAACTGGCAGGGCAGCGTGACCAACACGCTGGTGGTCAACAAGGCGGCGGCCACGGTTAGCTTGTCCAATCTGACCCAATATTACACGGGCAGCGCCTGTTCCGTTACCGCGGCGACAACCCCCGGCAACTTGACAGTCAATCTGACCTATAACGGCAACAATTTTGCCCCGACCAATCTGGGCAGTTACACAGTCATCGGCACGATCAGCGACATCAATTACCAGGGTACTGCGACCAACACGCTGGTGGTCAGGCCGGTGCTGCCTTCGGTGGTGATTCAGCCGCTGGCTTTCCAAACGGTGACGGTGGGAAGCAATGTGAACTTCACAGTCAGCGCCGGGGGCACCGGACCGTTTGGCTACCGTTGGCAGAAGGCGGGCATCCCGTTGAGTGATGGCGGCAGCATCAGCGGTTCAGGCAGCAGCAATCTGGTGATCAATCCGGTCGCGGGCACGGATGCCGGCACCTACAGCGTGGTGATCACCAATGTGGGTGGAAGTGTGGTCAGCTCCAATGCCCTGCTGCAGGTCAACGCGCAGGTTTACATAGTAAGCACCAACACCATTTCGGGTAGTACGCTCACCGTGCCGGTCCGGCTGCAGGCTTTGGGAACGGAGTTCAGCCTTTCATTTAGCCTGGTCTATGATTCGACTTTGGTGACGTTTGCCGGGGTTGATGATCCCAGCGTGTTCGTGACGACGAACACCCCATTGCCTGGGACGGTGGGCTTGACGTTCCAGAACTTTGCCGGCTATTTGGCAGGCGATCAATTACTGGTAAACGCAGTGTTCCTGGCACAACCGGTAACCAGCAACCGCGTGAGCAATGTATCCTTCGGCCAAATACCCGTGGGCGAGGAAGTCATCGACAGCAGCTTCAACAATATCACCAATGTGACCTATTCTGCCGGCAGTGTGTCGGTGACACCGGCTGAATATGCGGCGGATGTGTATCCCCGGCCGACGGGTGATTCCACGGTGGATTTGCGTGACTGGGGCCAGATTGGCAGGTTTGTGGTGGGCTTAGACACGCCGACCAATGCCGATGAACTGCTGCGGGCCGATTGTGCACCGCGGGGCAATCCCGACGGCGTGCTGACTGTGGCTGACTGGGTGCAGGCCGGTCGGTATGCGGCTCATCTGGATCCCTTGACGGTGGTGACGCCGGCGGCGGGATCAAAGGTGAGAAGCCTAGCCAAGGTGACTCCAAAGATTGGCTCATCGACTTTGGTGCAATTTGTCAATGTCAATGGAACCAGCGGGCAAAATGTTACAATGCCGGTGACTCTGGTCGCCAGCGGCACCGAGAATGCCTTGGGCTTTAATGTTACTTTCAATCCCAATCAACTGGTATATCGGGGCATCGTCAAGGGGTCAAATGCCGGCTCGGCGGTGTTGAATGCCAACACCAATCAAGCCCTAGCGGGCCGTATTGGGGTGGCGTTGTCATTGAGCGCCAACTCCCACTTCAGCACTGGGACCAATCAGGTGGCATTGCTGACCTTTGGAGTCTTGGACAAAGGCAACATACCGGTGAGCTTTGCAGCAAATATTCCGGTGGTCCAGCAGGTGTGCGACATGGGGGCGAATGTTTTAGGCGCTGGTTTCAGTCCTGCCGTGATCATCGTCCCCGTGACGCCCGGCTCTGGTACGGGAGGCGGACAGCCGATGAATGCCGTGCCGACCAAGGGCGGGTTGACGCTGGTTTGGTCAGCGGGTTACAGCAATTATAGCGTGCAATCGACCATTGATTTGGGACCGGGGTTGTGGAACAGCAATTTTGGCCCGGCATATCTGGTCGGCACCAACTACCAAATGAGTGTGCCCATGACCAACAAGCAGCAGTTCTTCCGGTTAAGCCCCTAAGCTGCGGCACAGAATGTTCAGCCGCAGAAAATGGCGATGGCCATCATATTCCTGCTGACGTTGATTAGCTGGTGACCAGATGTCGTCAAGCGTCCGGACAAATGGCTTGACACATGGCCTACTCTGACTCCGATGCTCCTTGACGTTATTTTCCTCGATATTGACGGCGTTCTGAACCCCGTCCAAACCAAACATCCATACGTTTTCGCCCCCGACTGCGTTCAGCAATTGCGGCGGATTCTCAATGCCAGTCCGCAAATTCACGTTGTTATGTCAACATCTTGGCGCACTGGTTTTCCATTCTTCGCCTTGGGGTGGCTCTGGCGTCAGAATGAATTGCCGTTGCAACGAGTCATTGCCCGGACGCCGGACATTCAACTCGAACGGCGTGGTGAGGAAATCCGCAAATGGCTGGATGATGCGCCCAAGCTCGCACCGCAGCACAAAATCCGCCGCTACGTCGTGCTTGATGATGAGCTTGAGCCGATATTAGCGGTAATTCCGGGCAAAGCTGTTTTCATCTGCGATCCGTGCCACGGCCTGACCAGTGACGTGGCCGACCGCGTAATCCGCCACTTCGCCTTCCCGGAACCATCCGCTAAACCCTCAAAACAGCGAAAAACAGCTAAACTTACCCAAAACTGATCGATTTACCCTTTCAAAAACAGGTGGAATCGCGCCAAGCGTAATTCGGACACTATGCCTCCCGTATGGATAGAGACTATGAATGATCAATACCATGTCGGTCAGCGCGTCGTCTGTATCAACGACAAATATCATCACTACATCTGTGAATGGTGCGATGCCTTCCCGAGCAAAGGGCAGGTATACACAATCAGACGAGTCAGCGAATGCCCCGACACCTTCACCCGCGAAATGGGCTTGGGGTTGTTCTTTGAAGAATTGATCAATCCTACGGAACGGTTCTGCTATTCGGCCTGGCGATTTGAACCAGTCGTTCTCGCCGAGGTAGAGGTGGAGGAACTATTGGCCTTGGCGGTCTGAACCATAAAATACAAAAGTTATGAAGAAATCTCGCACCTCAACTATACCAACCGACCGACCTAGACCGCTGCTGATCTACGAAATCGGAGATAAACTGGTCGCCAAGCGTTCCAGTCCCAGCCCAGAGGTCAGACATCCAGCCGCCGTGCCGGAGGCGATGTGGGCGGCGATGCAGGAAGCGCTCTACGCAGCCTTGAACGAGGGGATGACGGAGGAGGAAATGCACGCGCAATCAGCGAGAAACTCGAAGGAATTACAGCAGAGAATGGCCTCATCCTTCACCCCGAAGCGTACCAAGCCACGGCAGCCGTAACATTATGAAGAAACCAAAAACCTACCCATTGTTGAACGCTTACCACCGAAAGCGGAGCGCGCTATTGATGGCACAAGCAGCTGCGCAGCCGCCAATGTCATCCAAGGAGTTCACGAAGCAGTATTACGAGATTAGGCGACAAACTGATGAACGCCTTCGCCAAACAGTCATCCATGACGACCCGCTCAAAGGCCGGTTCCAGTGGTCCATGTGGTCACGGCTCCCTGACGGCTACGGCCACGGCATTCGTTATCATGACATTTGCAGGCCAAACAATGGCTTGGTAGCGTTCATCCGTGGGTTCGGGTGGAAGAACGATTCCAAATCCATCATCCAGGGCTATTACATCCGACCCGACGCCATAACATCGGCCGATGTCATCGCCGATTTGAAGCAAAAGATCGAGGTGCTGGTCGCGGGGCAGGTGCAGCATTTCCGCCCCGAGACGTGGATCACCGACCGCATTCTCGCCGCCGGGAATTGCTGACCATAACCTTAATCACGGCTAAAGGTGGGGCATGATAGATTGGCAGCACCATGAAAAATCTCGGTTGGGTGAATTCCATTTGTCACCCTAGACTGAAAGGGTGATAGAAAATGGCAACTCAAAGCGAACCGCCGTGGACACCGATTCTTTCCCCTGACTGTCCATGTCGTTCAGAGCGTTCTGATATTCGCGCTGGGTCGGCGTCGTCTTGAACACCACGCGCAACGGGTTGGAATCCTGATACGCCTGCGTCACCTTGCGCTCGGCCTCGGCGCGTTTATCTTTCCCGCTCATCCGCTTGTCGCCTTCAACGAGTATCATGGCTTCCTTCATCGCATCCCGGCGCGCTTCCTGAAATCCCTTCGCATCGTTGGCATACGCCGCCATCACCATCTCGCCAATGTGCGGCTTCATGGGGTTGGCTGCGCCGTTCATCTGCATCGTGCCGCTCATGGACCGGACATCGAGGTTCTGCATCCGGCCCGCTGTCCGAAGGTAATTGTTCACGCTGATGCGTCCCGCCGTTCGCGCCTCTTCGTTGTCCAGCGAGAGCATGTGGTTCACCGCGCCCGCGTATTGGATGAAGCCATTGCCTCCGAGCGACTGAATCAATGGCCGCTGCACGGTCGCGTAATCGAAGCTGCCTTGATGGACGAGGTTCATGATCGCCTTCTGGGTGTTCCAGATGGTGGACATGAAGAAAATGCGGCCGTCAATCGAGAGCGGCCTGACGCCGTTATCCTGATTCATCCAGTAATTCGGGATTTCACCCGCCATACCGAAGGTGCCGATACGCGCGGCGTTGTCCAAGGTGATGGCAAGCGCGCTGTGCGCGTCGTGAATCCCTTCTAACCCTTCGACGTTGAACTTACGCCCGAGCACGTCCTCGTCGAACTTGTTGCGCAACATGGCAAACGCCATGCCGATTGGCAGGATGGCCGCGTAAGCCAGCAAGCCGGTGCGGAAGCCGTTCAGGGACGCCTTACCATTCGGCTCACGGAACCCGCGCCAGGCGTCATAGGACTTGTGGATGGCCCAGCCAAGCATCGGGTTCGCCAACTGGCCGAGGCTGCTGGTCATCAGGAACGTCGGGCGCGTGGTCAGCGAGCTTTCCATCGTCATGTCGTCCAGCGATTGCTGCGCGATATACCCATACATCTTGTCTTGGAGCAGGGGAGCGGTCGGATCGGACTCGCGCCGGCTGGCGGCGTCCCGGGCCAGTTGCTCGAAACTCATGCCGTATTTCACCATCGTCTGCGTCAGGTAATCGAACGCGCGACCGGAAGGCATGCCGAGGTGTTTCGCCTCGAAATTGAATTTGGGATCTGCGGCGTCGTCCGGGTGGGCTTCGAAGTGTTCCACCGCCCGCATGGTTGCCGCCTCGTAAATCTTCGCCCAGCGCACCGCACCGCCCATCTGGATGACTTGAGCCGCCCAATGGAACGCAGACAGCGGCTTGAGCGTCGGGAAGATGCCCTTGCCCTCCTGTGCGCGGCCAGCCCCTACGGTGAGCGCGGTCTTGGCGACGCGACCGGCCATGATTGCCCCGCGCGCAATCGGGTTGTTGGCATACACCGGATGGACGAAAACCGATTTCCACTTGTCGTCGTCGTCGAACACACCCACGCGGTTCAAGAGCTTGATGTAATCCGCGTCCTGCGCCGTTTGGAAGTGGAACGCCTGCAGGAGCGAGTTGAGCGCCACGCCGGAGATGTCCTTGATGACGCCGCCGGTTAGTCAGCAAATCAACTTATCTTTCCCGTCGATGATTTGGCGGCAAGTTGGTCCAGATTTGGAAGTCAATTTGTCGAAAGTAGAGAAGGGGGACGTATGGTTGCCCAGGGGAACCGGGCGTACCCCCCACCCACCTCGGACACGACGAGAGACGCACGGTCGTCAAATAAAGAATGTCACCCTTTATCAAAAAGGTGACAAAGATTGCCGTTCCTCAATAAGGGCAGGCGCTTCTGTAATTGTGACGGGTTTGAATCGCCAAAACGCCCTCCAATATTACGACGTTAATCATAGATGTGGTTGGCACTGTGTGATGGAAATACATGATGGAATCGCAGATAATGTTTCGTGACGGGACGCTTTTGGAAGTGGCACGCCGAGACCGCAGTTTGCAAGCGGGTCTCGATGCTGAATTTAATTCAAGATGCTGCCGGTTGTCTCTGTCTCTCCCCTTATAGGGTAGAGAGACAGGAGACATGTCTCCGACTTGTCTCTGATTTGTCTCCAGAGAATCAGAGGAGACAATGCTATTTTGGGAAATAGGTTTCATCTGTTTTGTTGAGCGCGATTTTCTTGGCTTGTTCGGCGTGTTTTATGAAACGATATGCGCTACCTCTGACGCAGCCGCAATCGTCCATAATGCTCTTGGCAAGCGCGGCCTTCGTGCTGCCGGTGGTAGCACACAATTCACGGACACGGCCAGTATCCATTAATGGAGCGTTGTTTTTCGAGCCGGTCACGTCCTTTTCCCATTGAGACACATCCACCGTCGAGTCGCATTCGTAAATCATCGTCGATGGGTTCAACCGCACGGCGAAGGTCGGGAATTCGGGCCCATTAGAGCATTTACCGCACGCGACGATTAAGCGGTCGTTTGTGTCGGGGTCAACAGGCGCAAGGTTGATTTGCGCTCGCGTCCACGCATGGAGTGTCTTGGAATTGCGGCCGAAACTGGCGCGGTTAAACCCAGTAGCCTTTGATGCACCGGCCTTGCCAGTGAGCGCATGATGTAAAACCACGATGGCGCGGCGCGGATTTCCTTTGCGGCAGATGCGCAACAAGGTTTGAAGCGTCAATCTCATATCGGCGTCGGTGTTCAAGTCGCCGATGGCATAATCGTTTAATGGATCAATAACGATGACATCAGGCGCGTGAAGTAAAATTGCCGCCAGTATGCTTTCACGAGCTTCCCGGTCATCCAGATTTACAAACCCATCAGTGTCATTTTCAACGGTATGAATCTTAACATGATCAGCGAACTTTACCCAGTCATCACCCAGCCATGATTTCAAACACGTTAAATCATCATGCAGGCGCCGGTTACTATTTTCTGTCTGTAGAACAAGCCAGTTTAAATTCTCATTGCCTGTTGTGAAGTTAAGAAACCTGCGACCAGTCGTCACGCAGGCGGCTAATTGAAGGGCAAGGCGTGATTTGCCTAAACCGCCAGCGGCGACAATTACGCAAGCCTGGCTCTCGGCAATGATGCGCTCACCAACGATTATATCCCGGTCATCAAAAACCATTCTTAAAATTTCATCTGGAGAACGAATTGTGAATGAATTTGCCACCACACACCCAGGTACTCCGTGTATTCCCGGTTTTTCTATGAGTGCTTTCATTGTGTGAAATCCAAGGAATTAAAGTTGGTGTAAAATACAGTTTGAAGCTTGCCATTATCACGCATGCCACCGGGCATTCTCACAAATTGGCTGGGTGTCCATGTCGCCCGATCTGCCCCCAAACTCACAGCGTAGCGAAAAAAACTTTCGACTTCCGCGTCCGGTAGGCCCCAAACATAAAACCACCCATGAAGAGATTTACCGCCAGAATGAACAGTGCAAACCAACGGTGCAAAAGTGGCAAGGTGTAAAAGCAAAGCCGCATGTTCGTCCAACATTGCTGACTCGTAATTTGTTTCATTGCCGTATACCTCCTGCACAGTGTCGGGTAGGACACTCCACTTCTTGGGGTCAAATTCCACAATCAAAAACCTGCGACCGCCTGTATTCTTTAAACTACGAAAGGATACATTACCGTCTCTGGTCATGCCGGTGACTGCTGACATCGGCGACGGCACAATAAACTGCAACGAGGCCAACGCACCGCGCCACTCTTCACGCGATTTCGTGTTAAAATCCCAATTAAACTTACCGCAACACAACAGAGGGTTGCCTGGAAAGAGCCGATCAATGACCGCTTCTGTGTTCGCAGTGTCATCTTCAATTAGCGGTCTGGATAATTCCCAAAGGTCTGCCAGTCCGCCGTGATCACTCACAATGGCTTCCCGTTGCTCTTGGTTCACAGACGGCCACTTTGCGACGGGCGGAACCAGAATATGATTGCTAATGGGCTGCCACGCGCAGCTCAGCGCGTTTTTGACGGCATCTTCTATCTCCTTGCGACTCACATGACGCCCACAACCCCGCACCCGGCTTTCCAGCAATCTCACAATTTCGACGGCCGGCAGATGCGCATGGAGTTGACGGGCAACGCGGAAAAGCCAATTGTGGACTCCCTCACCAGCTTGTGGCGGCGTAGCCAGCATTTCATCAATGAATGGTGGTAGTTTTTTATTCATTGAATTCCTTTCCGCCCGGCAGCTTTGGCGTCGAGTTGGGCTTTTACCAAAACTGGATCAAAAAAAACGCGCCTCCCAATTTTTACAAAGAAAAGGGTTCGAGCCTTCTGCTGATCCCTCACCCAGCGAAGGCTGGGACGGCTGGCTTCATCGAAAAGAAGTTCGAGAAGTTTGTTGGCGTCAACGTAGCGTGTCGCTAGCTGACCTTGTTGTTCTGTTTGCGATGTTGATTCATTTTCCATGCGATATAATTCGCACAGCGTTTTTTTCGGTTAACATCGGCAGAAGGGAACAAAAAACAGTCCAATGGCAACAAAGTACTGGACGCCGGGAACAGAAAGCAATAGCCACCAGGCAAAACACAAGGCGGCGGGAACAAGTGACAAGTTTTATTGGGAATAAATTGTCAAATCAGTTTTTTATTTAATCTGCTTTTGGGAAAGTTTATTTCCTTTCCTAGTTTTTCCAGACTGCAATCCAGCATCATGTTTTTTCCGTTTGATATCCGATTCCCGCCAACCTACAAAACTTTTTGCCCACACTTCAGCCTGATCACTATTTTTACACGGCCTCCACTTGCCGTAAGCATTGTTGATTTCGTCTTTCGTTGGTTTTTCATCCTTCTTTTTAATCAGAAGAACATCGTGGACATATGCTTTCCCAATCTGGGCTAATTTATCTGCTCGGTCTTTATATTGCGGCAACATTAACTGCAAGAACCTATCTCGTGAAATTGGAAACTCATCTGGAATTTGCGGAAAGTAAGGTTCAAAAACGAAAGGCGAATCATTTCTGCATTCCATTATTTGGTCATGCTGTGATAGCTCTTGATCCTCATCGGCAATATGAATCTTTTCCCGCGCCGAGAACCATAGCTTCAAAGCTGCATCTGCCAAAGTGTCTGGTGCATCGTTTGTGTTCCTCGCTAATGTTGCAGCAATTAAGGCTAAATGATCGGGAGTGGGTAATTTGTTCATGAATTTTATAAAATCGGTGTCAAGACGAGCGTCGAGCTGAGTTGGTCGCTTGTGGTTTAATTCCAAACCACTCCGCCGCCGCCTTCGGCCGCATCCGCGCATCGTAGTTTGATCGGATTACCTGTGGACTGTTGCCGGCCTCGTATGCAACGCGAGCCTCATCGTTACATTCAGCAAGTCGAGCGGATATGTAGGTATGCCGGAGTGCGTTCCGTTTCCAATCGAGCGGATTTCTTTTCTCACCGGCCTTTGTTGCTGCCGCCGAAAGCATTTTAGAAATCTTGGGAACGGTGACCAACTTGCCGCTTTTCTTCGCCAGTGGTAATAGGAACGCTTTTAAGTTTGGCTTGATTGGCACGACGCGGCGGATTTGAGTTTTGGAAATTTCAGCAGACACAGTGATAAAGTTTTCTTCGAGGTCAACGTCCTGCCAGTCTAGCCGATTGATTTCGGCGTGACGGATGCCGGCAAAGCCAGCGATTACAATAAACGGCAAAATCTTTTTGTCAGCGGCGTCAATCAGTCGACGCATTTCGGCGGGTGTAAAGGTCGTGATCTGGCCGACCTTTTTGAGAGAATATCTTTGAACGCCTTCCAGCCAGTCCGTCCCCTTCGCCAGAAAGCCGCGAAGGATAAGCCAGCGGTTGAAAAAGCCGATGTCCTCGCGGTGGTTGGCTTTGGTGCGTTCCACGAAAGGCAAGGCGACAAGATATGCGGAAACTTGGCTGGCGGTGATGGCTTGAACCTCGATATTAAAGGCAGTGGCAAAAGCGTCGAGATGCGAGCCAAGATGAATTTGCCGGTCTTTTGATTTGCCGTCCTTCTCTGTCTGAATTTTTAATTCATCGACGGCAGCGGACACAGTGATTTTAGGAAGTTTAACGGCATTGCGCTTCAACCAGTCGCGGCAGACTTCAACCGGTTCAGCGCGACCAGCCAGCATCCGGTGGCAGGTAGCAAATATGCGAACGGCCTCGTCTATTTCTAAATCTATCTTTGTCTCTCCATCGCTACCATCTAGGTAGGTGCGGGATCGGGCGTAGGCGTGTGCATCCGCGGATTTGAGTTTAAGGACCTCGCCCTGTCCTTCGGTGATTTTATCAATCGCATCGTTTGCGGCAGCGCGGGCATCTGCCAAACTTGAGCGCCAAACCAGCTTGCGCTTACCTAAAACACGATAATCTACCACAAATCTCTCGAAGCCATTTTTCTCGGTGCGACGGATACGGACGGTGATTCCGTTTCGTTGGACTGGCTTAATGCTGTCTGAAGTGCCTTCTTTCATCTATCCGCATGATAGACTGTGGATAGATTTTAGTCAAACCTTCGATTTTACTTTGAAATAATGGTGGAGCCAAGGAGGCTCGAACTCCTGACCTTCTGAATGCCATTCAGACGCTCTACCAACTGAGCTATGACCCCATCCACGAAACGGAGCGACAATCTAAATTTTTCCCGTCACAAGTCAAAGCTTTTTCACCGGCTGTTCCCGTCGCGGTTTGCCGCTTGGATTTTACCCTTTGAACTCGTGCCGCCGCTCTTTACTGTTTTGCCGTGAGCCAGCCGTTGCCCGTCATTTCCATCATCATCGCCGCGCCGCCCGCCATGCCGGAGGTGCAGGCCGTGGCTGCCGCCCGGGCGCTGGCCTATCCGGCGGACCGGCTGGAAATCATCTTGGCGCGCGGTCGCCAGCCGTCCGTCCAGCGCAACACCGCGTTGCGCGCGGCGCGCGGCGAATGGGTTTATTTTCTCGACGACGACGCGCTGCCGCCGCCGGCCAACCTGCGCCGCGCGGAAAAATTATTTTCTGAGCCGGATGTGGCCATGATCGGCGGGCCGAACCTGTGTCCGCCTGGCGCGCCGTTTTTGGAACAGGTCTTCGCCGTCGCGCTGGCGAGCTGGCTGGCGTTTGGTCCCAGCCGCGCGCGCTACGCGCCGGTCGGCAAAATCCGCGACACTGGCGAAAAGGAACTCATCCTCTGCAACACGCTGGCGCGCCGCGCCGCGCTGCTGGAGCTCGGCGGCTTCAACGAGGCGCTGTATCCGAACGAGGAAAATGCGCTGATGGATGAATTGCAGAAGCGCGGCCGGCGGCTGGTCTATGATCCGGAGTTTTTCGTCCACCGTCGTCCGCGCCGGACGCTCCCGTCATTCCTCAAAATGCTGCGGACTTATGGTCGGGGCCGGGCGGAGCAGTTCCGGTTGCATCCCACGCCCGGCTCGGCGCTTAATTTTGTGCCGCCGCTGTTTTGCCTGTATCTCGTTCTGCTGGCGGCGCTGGAAATTTCCGTTGGCGAAAAAATTTCGCCGGCGCTGAAATTCACGCTGGCGGCGCCGCTGGGGTTTTATCTGCTGGCGGTCATCGGGCAGACGGTGGCTTCCACTTTTTCCGCCGGACTTGTGCGCGCGGTGGTGGCCATGCCGCTGCTGGTGGCCAGCCATGTTTATTACGGCCTCGGCTTCTGGCGCGGGCTTTTCACTAAATTGAAAACCGGTGCCGAACGGCCTCACACGGAAGTCGTTCTGGAAACTGTGCCGCTTTAGTTCTTCCCGCGTTGCCGGTTCGCCTCGTAGAGAAATACCGCCGCGGCCATGCTGACGTTGAGCGAATCCACTTCGTTCGCCATCGGAATCGCCACCGCCTCGTCGCAGGCGGCCAGAACTTCCTTGGAAATGCCGTGGCCTTCGCTGCCGAAGACGACGCAGCAGTCGCCGGTGAAATCCGTCTTCGACAATACCTTTTTATCCGTGTGCGGATGCGCCGCGACGCAGCGGATGCCCTGGGCGCGCAGCTCGCGCAGCGTCTGCGCGAGGTTCGTAGATTCCAGCACCGGCAGCTTGAATAGCGCGCCCATCGAGTTGCGCACGGTCCGGCGCAGGAACGGGTTGCAGCACGTCTCGCCGGCAATCAGCGCCGAGACGCCGAACGCCACGCAGTTGCGCATGAGCGTGCCGACGTTTTCCGCGTTGGACAAACCGTCCATCGCCACGAGCAGGCGCGGGTGCGGGCCGGCGGCAAGGGTTTTTTCCAGCGTCAGCGGCGGCGGCATTTTGGCGATGCCCAGTACGCCCTGATAGATTTCAAACCCGGCGAGTTCCGCCAGCACCGGCTTGGAGCAGACGAACACGGTGATGTCTTCCGGTCGGGCGCGCAGGCGCGGCTCGTATTCGGCGAGGCGCTCCTCGATGACCAGCACGGAGACGACGGCGAAATCGCTTTCCAGCAGGCGGTCGAGCACCTTGTCGCCTTCCACCACGAAGATGCCGAGCTTGGCGTGCGCCGCGGAACGCTTGAGCGTGCGATACGGCGCGAGTTCGGGCAGATCGAGCGCGGAAATCTTTTGAACGCGAAACATTTCAAATTTCCAACGTCGCACACGGCACGTCTTGCGAGGCGATTTGGAGCCGGACCTGCGTGGCGCCGATGTGGTGGAGTTGCTCGGCCATGACATGCTCGGCGAGCGCGGGCGTGTTGCATTCGCGGCTCAAGTGCGCGAGGTAAAGCCGCCGCAGCCCGGCGGACATGATTTGCGCGACGGTCTCGGCGGCGGTGACGTTGGAGATGTGGCCGTGGCGTCCGAGGATGCGCTGCTTGAGCGCCCATGAGCGGCGCGGACAATCCTGCAACATTTTCACGTCGTGGTTGGATTCGAGCACGAGCACATTCGCGGCGCGGATGCGTTCCAGCACGAGCTTGGTGACATGGCCCAGATCGGTGGCAAAACCAATCACCCCGCCGGCGGTCCGCAAAATGAATCCCACGGGATCCTGCGCGTCGTGCGGAATGGAAAACGTTTCGATGCCGACGTCGCCGATTTCAAAACTCGCGCCGGTCTCGAACAGCCGCCAGTCAATTTTCGCCTTCAGGTGCGCCGTGCCGTCGGCGCCTGCGAACGCCGGTTTCTTTTTCGAGTCCCACTTGGCCTTCATCGCCCAGATGGTGCCGTCCTGTGTGCCGCGGTTGCAAAAGACGGGAATCTGAAATTTGTCCGCGAGGCCGAGGATGCCGGCGATGTGGTCGGAATGTTCGTGGGTGACGAGGATGGCGGAAAGGTTTTCCGGCGTCTTGCCGAGGGTGGCCAGGCGCTTGCGGATTTGCAGCGGCGAAAACCCAGCGTCCACGAGGATGCGGGCTTCGGCGGTCTCGATGTAGGCGCAATTGCCGGCCGAACCGCTGCCGAGGATGGTGAACTTGACGGTCACGCGGGGACGTTACCGTTGGCGGCGTTGGCGGGCAAATTTATTTGGTTCGTCTGGTGTCTAAACCCCAGCTTACGGGATATGGATTTAAAGTAAAGATGCCTGATGAGAGACGGCAAATTGACTTAACTACGGGATGAGGTAGTCTTTTTCATGGCCATTTTGCGCTTTGGGAACGCAAAGTGCTTTTATTTTTTTAAGCAAAGCCGGTATCAACAATGTTTTTAAAATTAAGCATTTTCAGACCCTTGGCCGTCATCGGTTTGGTTTGGAGTTTGTTGGTGTGTCCCGTTTTTGGCGCAGGGCTCAAGCAATTGCATGGTCATGTGCCGGAAGCCGCTAAAAAACTGACAGCCACCGGTCGTGTGTCGGCGACAAATGAATTGCATCTGGCCATCGGCGTGCCGCTGCGCGATCCGGCGGGGCTGGAAAAATTTCTGGCGGATATTTACAACCCGGCGAGTCCGAACTACCGGCATTTTCTGACGCCGGCGGAATTCACCGCCCGTTTTAGCGCCACGGCAGCCGATTACGCGGCGGTGAAAAATTTTGCGCTGCTCAGCGGCTTTAAAATCACGCAGGAGCACGGTAACCGGCTGTTGCTGTCCGTGACGGCGCAGGCGGGCGATGTGGAACGCGCGTTTCAGTTCAAGCTGAACAAATACCAGCACCCGACGGAGGCGCGGGAATTTTTTGCGCCGGACGTGGAGCCGACGGTGGCTGCGGTGCTCGCAGTGGCGGATGTGAGTGGCTTAAGCGATTTTTACAAGCCGCATCCGAAGCTGGTTAAAATGGATCCGAAAACGGTTGCTCCGAAGAATGGTTCTGCGCCCGACAGTTCTGGAGCATACTTCGGCAATGATTTTCGGAACGCCTACGCGCCGGGAGTGACTTTGACCGGCGCGGGGCAGCAGGTGGGTTTATTTCAGTTGGATGGTTATTATGCCAATGACATTGCTGCTTATGCGCAACAGGCGGGCGGCGGGCGGACTAACATTCAGGTGGTAACGGTGCCGGTAGGTTCAACTAGCTGGAGTATCGGGGTCAACAAAGGTAATGGCGAAGTTTCCCTGGATATTGAAATGGCGATGGCCATGGCACCCGGCTTGTCGAAGATACTGGTGTTCGAAGGGCCGCTTTCATCCTTTCCCAATGACATTTTGAACGCGATGGCGGCGAGTAACACGGTAAAAAATTTAAGTTGTTCTTGGGGGTGGGGTGGTGGACCACAAGCGACGACCGATGCAATTTTTCAAACCATGGCCGCACAAGGACAGTCGTTTTTTAACGCGTCTGGCGATAGTGATGCGTTCACGGTCGGCGCCAGTTCCGTCAACGGCGTAGACAACACTTCCACTTTCAACGCCCCGTCCAGCTCGCCTTGCATCACCCAGGTGGGCGGCACGACACTGACAATGAACGGCAGCGGCGTGACCTATTCGTCGGAGACCGTTTGGAACTGGGGTGGCGGGCAGGGCAGCAGTGGTGGTGTCAGTTCTTTTTACTCCATTCCAAGTTGGCAGACAAACATCAGCATGGCCGCCAATCTAGGTTCCACGACCCAGCGCAACATTCCCGATGTGGCGCTGACGGCGGACAATGTCTACGTCATTTCCGGTGGGAGCGCTGTGGGAAGTGGCGGCACCGGCGGCACAAGTGTCGCCGCACCGCTGTGGGCGGGCTTTATGGCGCTGGTGAATCAGCAGGCTGCGGCCAATGGCAATCCGCCGGCCGGCTTTATTAATCCGGTGATTTACGCCATCGGCGAAGGGTTGAACCCGAATTACAGCTATGCCGCCTGTTTCCATGACACCACCGCTGGCAATAATTACTGGTCCAGTAGCTCGTCGCAATATCCAGCGGTGACGGGATACGACCTTTGCACCGGTTGGGGCACGCCGAATGGACAAAATCTGATCAATGCCTTGTCCGGACCGTTTGATGCTTTGGGAATTACTCCGTCGTCTGGGTTTGTCAGTAGCGGTTTGTCCGGTGGGCCGTTCTCGCCTTCATCCCAGGTTTTTACGCTTACTAATTCCAGTGCTTCCTCATTCAAATGGTCAATCATCAACCCGTCGGCTTGGCTTAACGCTTCTGCCAGCAGTGGCACGCTGGCGGCGGCTGGTCAAACCACTGTGACCATCAGCTTGAACTCCGCCGCCACCAGCCTTGCGGTGGGAAATTATTCCGCGTCGGTTGGTTTCTCCAATCAGACCAGCCATGCGCTTCAAACCTGCCAATTTACCCTTCAAATCACCGACCCGCTGGTGTTGCTGACGACCAATGGTTTCGCCGCCTATGGTGCGACGGGCGGGCCGTTCAGCCCCGGTTCTCAAGCTGTCGTGTTTACCAACCTGTCTGCCAGCCCGGTGGCGTGGAGCCTTATCAACACCTCGTCGTGGCTGTCGGTTTCTGCCGGCAGCGGCTCCGTTGCCGGCAACAGTTCGGCTTCCGTGACCGTCGCCACCAACGCCAATACGGCAACCCTGTCCGGCGGCGTTTACTCGGCAACGTTTGTGCTTTCCAACCAGTCCAGTCACTTGACGCAAACCCTTCTTTTCTCCGCGTCTATCGGCCAGAACATCGTCCAGAATGGCGGGTTTGAAACCGGCGATTTCACCGGCTGGACGGAAACCGGTAACACTACTTATGTGTCGGTCAGCGCCAATGCCACCTATGTTCATACGGGGACTAATGGTGCAAAACTTGGCCCTTCTGGGGCGTTAAGTTATCTTTCACAGGCATTGTCAACTGCCCCCGGTCAGACCTATCTTCTCTCGTTCTGGCTTGTCAATCCGACCGGCGGCAGCGTGCAGCAGTTCCAAGCCAGTTGGAACGGCTCCACCGTTTACAACGTCACCAGTCCCGGCGTCTTCGCTTGGACTAATCAAAAATTCATCGTCACCGCCACCGGCACCACCACCACGCTACAGTTTGGATTTGAGAATGATCCCGCCTACTTTGGTCTCGACGACATCAGCGTCACGCCGGTCAATCCGCCCGCCATCGCCCAGCAGCCGTCCAGCCAGACCAATCTGGTCGGCAGCAATGTCGTTTTCACTGCTATCGCGAGCGGCACGCCCCCGCTGGCCTATCAATGGCGCACCAATGGCGTCAACCTTGTCAATAGCTTGGTCGTTTCCGGTGCTGCCACCAATGTCTTGACTCTCACCGGCATCAGCACGACCAATGCGGGTAATTACACGCTCGTGGTCACCAATGCCTACGGCTCAGTCACCAGCAGTATTGCCACCTTGACTGTTTCGTCGCCGTCCACCACCTCGTTGCAGGTAACGCTTTCTCCTGCTGGCGCCGTTAGTGCCGGGGCACAATGGCAGGTGGATAATGGAATTCTCCAATCTAGTGGAGCCACTGTTTCAGGATTGGCGGCGGGTAATCATACCGTGAGCTTTACCGCCATCAACGGTTGGACCACGCCCTCTAATCTGACGGTTTTAGTTAACGCGAATCTGCTTACCTCAACCAACGCCACTTATGTGCCGGTGACCAACCAGCTCTTAATCCGGGCCATCGGTTTGGGCGGCATATCACCCAATTACAGCAATGCATGGCTGCAGATTGGTCGAAATTACAGCATCACCTCCGCCCCCGCCCCCGGTTTTGTGTTCACCAACTGGCAGGTTTCGACGAATTGGGTGGGCGGCGTGACTGTGGCCGGCACGAATCTGCAGTTCCTGATGCAATCGAATCTGACGATTCAGGCCAATTTCATGGAGACGGCCAATCCAAGCGTGAGCATAACCAATGTGCCGGCGGGTCTGACTGTGAGTAATGCAACCTTCACGGTGAAAGGCAAGGCGAGTGATATTTGGCAGGTGACTAACGTCTTTTATTCACTAAATAGTGGGGGTTGGAGTAATGCGCAAACTGCCAATGCCTGGACCAATTGGTCCGCTACGGTAAATCTTGCGCCGGGCACCAACACGATTTCCGCTTATGCGGTAAACCTTGGTGGCAATGTGTCGTCCACCACCAACGCCAGCTTGTTTCTGGTGGTGACCAACCAGCTTTCCATCCGGGCCATCGGTTTGGGCGGCATATCACCCAATTACAGCAATGCATGGCTGCAGATTGGTCGAAATTATAGCATCACCTCCGCCCCCGCTCCCGGTTTTGTGTTCACCAACTGGCAGGTTTCGACGAATTGGGTGGGCGGCGTAACTGTGACCGGCACGAATCTGCAGTTCCTGATGCAATCGAATCTGACGTTGCAGGCTGTGTTTAATGAAACCAGTCGGCCTACGCTTTTGATTACGGCACCAGCTTCAAAGCAGCACATGACGAATGCCTTGGTCACCATCGTCGGCACGAACAGCGATTATTGGGGGATATCCGGCGTCTGGTATCGGCTGAATAGTAATGCTTGGAATTACGTCACTACGACCACGAATAGCTACACCAATTGGACGCAGGTGGTTAAGCTCCTCTCTGGCACCAATACTGTGGATGCGTATGCCATTAATCTGGGCGGAAACTACTCGCTGACCAACACCGTCAGTTTTGTTTCAAGTAACACGTTTGCCTTGCAGCTGACCTTTAACCAAGCGCAGCCGCTGAATACGAACGGCTTGGTCTTTAGCTTGCAATTGTCCCCCGGATTGAATGGGCATATCCAGGTTTCCACCAATATCGCCAGCGTCGCCAACTGGGTCACGCTGACAAGCTTTATTGGTTCGAACGCCGTGATTACTTTCCAAGATCCGGGGGCTACAAATTCCAGCCAGCGCTTTTATCGCGCCGTGATTCCATAAAATCGGGGGTCTCTAAATTTCCTTGGGTGTTTCTGTGTCACCAAAAACGATATGGGTGATGTTGGATCGTTGACGGAAAAGATGTGCTCTAATGCATCCACCCACTTCTGTCCATTTAAGCGGTTGCGGAGGGTTAACCCAAGTCGGGGAGCCTCCGCACACCGCTTGCCCGTGGCCCCAAAAACCGCAACAATGGCCGCGTGAGCAAATTCCTCCAGCGCGTGCAAAACAACGTCGAAGTGCGACGGCTTTTTTCGCGCGGCCAAAAAATCCTTGTCGCCGTCTCCGGTGGCGTGGATTCAATGGTGCTGCTCCACGTGCTGCACTCGCTGGCCGGACAGAATCATTGGAAAATCTCCGTCGCGCATTTCAACCACCGGCTGCGCGGACGCGCCGGCGACGCGGATGAAAAACTGGTCCGCCAGACCGCCAAAAAACTGCGGCTGAAATTTTCCGGCGGCGGCGCGGATGTGAAAGCCTTTGCCGCGCAATCCAAACTCTCCATCGAGATGGCCGCGCGGAAGCTGCGCCATGAATTTCTGGCGCGCACTGCGCGGGAAAACAAAATCCCCACCGTCGCGCTGGCGCATCACGCGGACGACCAGGTGGAGCTTTTCTTTCTGCGCCTGCTGCGCGGTGCGGGCGGCGAAGGTTTGGCCGGCATGAAATGGTGTTCGCCGTCGCCGTCGTCCCCCAAAATCGCGCTGGTCCGTCCGTTGCTGGATTTTTCCAAGGCCGAATTGCTGGAATTTGTCCGCGAGCATAAAATCTCCTTTCGCGATGACGCGACCAATTTTGACGCCGATTTTCTTCGCAACCGGGTTCGGAACGAATTGTTGCCATTGCTTCGCAGAAACTATCAGCCCGGCGTGGCTAAAGCCGTTCGGCGGCTGATGGATATCATCGGCGCGGAAGCGGAGTTTGTGAATGAAGCCGCCCAGTCATGGCGCAGGAAAAGCGGAAAGCGGAAAGCGGAAGGCGGAAACTCTCAAGCGTTTGCGGATTTGCCGGTGGCGGTTCAGCGGAAGGTTTTATGGCAACAGCTTGTCGAACTGGGTTTGCCGCCGGATTTTGAATTGGTCGAAAAGTTGCGCGCGGCGTCGGAAAAATGGGTGGCCGTCGGCGTCGGGATTCCCATCGCCCGGAATGCGGCGGGAATCATTTCCTGCCGGGAACTGCCGGCCAAAGGGTTTAATGCCGCCGGGGTGAAGTTGAAATTGTCAGGCCGGGCCGGGCATGTGGAATTTTCCGGCCAAAGGTTTTCCTGGGCGCTGAAATCTTTCGGCGGCTCGCGGGGGTGCTTGCCCCAACGGACGGAATCTTTCGACGCGGACAAAATCGGCGGTGAAATCATTTTGCGCCACTGGCGGCCGGGCGACCGGTTTCAGCCCATCGGGATGAAGTCGGCGGTGAAACTGCAGGATCTGTTTGTGAACGCCAAAATTCCGGCGGCGCGGCGGCGGGTGCTGGTTTTGGCTGCGGCGGCGGCGGGCGAGATTTTCTGGGTGGAAGGGTTGCGCCTGGGCGAAAAGTATAAACTAACGCCGGAAACTCGGCGGCAGTTGCGTTGGAACTGGTCGAAAATCGCGGTTTAATTCGCTTTACAGCGTTAAGGTAAATAATTATCTTCCCGAACTCATTTTATTATGGAAGCGAAGACAAAGACGATTGAATCATTCAAGACGCACGCCAGGGACACCGGTTCCGCCGACGTGCAAATTGCGCTGCTCACGCACCGCATCAACCATTTGACCGAGCACTTGCAGACCGCCAAGAAGGATCACAGCTCCCGCCGGGGCCTGTTGATCATGGTCGGCCAGCGCCGCCGCCTGCTCGATTATTTGCAGAACACCGACTTGGGCCGTTACCAATCGGTCGCCAAAAAGCTCAAGCTGCGCCACTGATTTTTATTTCGGGAGTCGCGGTTTTTTTCTTCAAACCGGCCTTCCGTTCTGGATTCGGGTTGTCCACGCGAGCAGCCGGTTTCCTTAACCAATAATTCGCGGAGAAATACCGCCTTCGGGAAATTTCATTCAGCTCCGACCTCGTTCGGGGTTCACTGAAGTTCCTCGGAAGGCGGTGAAAGAAAGTAGTTATGTCAGAGAAAATCACCGCCGCCATCGGCGACAAACAGATCATCATTGAATCCGGCAAATTGGCCAAGCAGGCCGACGGCGCCGTGACCGTCCAGATGGGCGATACCATCGTCATCGTGGCCGCCGTGGCCGCGACCAAGGCCAAGGAAGGCCAGGACTTCTTCCCGCTCACCGTTGACTATCGCGAGAAGGCCGCTGCCGCCGGCAAGTTCCCCGGCGGCTACTTCAAGCGCGAAGGCCGGCCGACCGAAAAGGAAATCCTCACCTGCCGCCTCACCGACCGCCCGATCCGCCCGCTCTTCCCGAAGGGCTGGTATAACGAAGTTCAGGTTCAGACCGTGCTTCTGAGCGCGGACGGCGAGAACGACCCCGATATTTTGAGCATCGTCGGCGCGAGCGCCGCGTTGATGGTTTCCGACATTCCGTGGGCCGGCCCGCTGGGCGCCGCCCGCATCGGCCGCATCGGCGGCAAGTTCGTCGCGAACCCCACGCACGCCGAGCAGGCCGAGAGCGATCTCGACCTCGTCTATGTCGGCAACGAAAAAGACATCGTCATGTATGAGGGCGCGGCCAAGGAAATCTCCGAAGCCGACTTCAACGCCGCGTTGAAATTCGCCCAGGAAGCCATCCAGCCGATCATCGCCGCGCAAAAGGAACTCGTCGCGAAAGTCGGCAAGAAGAAGCGCGAGATCACGCTCAAGATCGTCCCCGACGAAATCTTGGCCGATGCGAAAGCCCTCGCCGGCGACCGTTTCGTCCCCGCGCTGCTCCTGCCCGGCAAGCTCAATCGCGAAGCCGCCTGCAACGCCATCAAGAACGAAGTCGGTGAAAAGCTCGTCGCCAAATACGGCGCCGAGAAGGTCACCCAGTTCGTCATCAACGACGCGTTTTACTACATCCAGAAGGAAGCCGTCCGCAAGCTGATCCTCGAGAGCGGCAAGCGCCTCGACGGCCGTAATTTTGAACAGGTCCGTCCCATCACCAGCGAAGTGGGCCTCCTCCCGCGCGCGCACGGTTCCGCGTTGTTCGCCCGCGGCGAGACGCAGGCCGTTTCGCTCGTCACGCTCGGCACCGGCGACGACACGCAGGAATTTGATTCCTACACCGGTGGCTCGAACGAGAAGAAGTTCATCCTCCATTACAACTTCCCGAATTTCTCCGTCGGCGAAACCGGCCGCATCAGCGGGCCCGGCCGTCGCGAAATCGGCCACGGCGCCCTCGCCGAACGCTCGATCGAATCCATGATTCCCTCGGCGAACTATCCCTACACCATCCGCGTCACCAGCGAGATCATGGAATCCAACGGTTCCACCTCCATGGCCTCCGTCTGTGGCGGCACGCTCGCGCTGCTCGACGCCGGTGTCCCGATGATCCGCCCCGTGGCCGGTATCAGCGTTGGCATTTGCACCGAATACAGCGGCCACACCATCTCCAAATACCAGCTCCTCACCGACATCATCGGCTGGGAAGACGCGTATTGCGACATGGACTGCAAGATCGCCGGCACCGAGAAGGGCATCACCGGCTTCCAGCTCGACTTGAAGCTCAAAGGCCTCCCGCACGCCATCATGGAAATCGCCGTGGAGAAGGCGCGCCTCGCCCGTCTCGCGATCCTCGCCGAGATGGCCAAGACGATTTCTGAGCCCCGCAAGGACATCAGCAAATACGCCCCGCGCATCACCACCCTCAAGGTCAACCCCGAGAAGATCGGCGCGATCATCGGACCCGGTGGCAAGAACATTAAGCGCCTCGTCGAGGAATCCGGCTGCGAAATCGACATCGAGGACGACGGCACGGTCAACATCTTCTCCGTCTCGGCGGAGGGCATGAAGATCGCCGTGGACTCCATCAGCGGCATGACCGCCGAGGCCGAGATCGGCAGGATCTACCGCGGCAAGGTGGTCACCGTGAAAGAATTCGGCGCGTTCGTCGAGTTCCTCCCGGGCAAGGACGGCCTGGTGCACATCAGCGAACTGGCCAACTTCCGCGTCAAGCGCACCGAGGACATCGTCAAGGAAGGCGACGAGATCACCGTGAAATGCCTCGGCGTGGATGAAAAAGGCCGCGTCCGCCTCTCGCGCAAAGCCGCCATGGAAGACCGCGACAAGGAAGCCGCCGCGGCCGCCGCCCCGGCTCCGCAGGCCTAAAGCATTGACAGAAAAGATGTGGCGATGGGCGGCGAGGGTTTTGGGTTTTAGGCGAGGCTTCCGTGAAGGCGCAGGTTTGAAAACCCTGTAACTGAGCGGAACGAAGTCAAAAGCCAAAAAGACCGCTGCCACTAGGATAGCCATCACATCGCTACATATGTGATGGAAATGCTCTAAGCCGGTAACAATTCAAAAGCGCGGATGGCGAAAGCCGTCCGCGCTTTTTTGTTTAGAAATAATGCCAGACCGGCTGGCGGTGGCGGGCGGGTTATTTGACGTGGGTGATGACCGTGCCCTCGGTGATCTGCATGGCCGCAAGGCTTATCTCCGGGGCGTATTGGGCGAGGAAGCGCTGCGCTATTTTGCGGCTTTGCTTGATGCCGCGTTTATCCTGGCAGACCGTCACCGAAAATCCGCCGCGGCGGTCGCGCGCCAGCGTGTAGCTGACCAGGCCTTCAACGGTGCGCATGAGACTTTGCAGCTCGGCTTCATGCTCCTCTCCGATGGCGAGCAGCTTTTTGGTGCCTTTGCCATAATAGTTTCGGATGACGATTTGCATTTTTACCTCCGTTTTGGTTGCCAACGCATTTTGGTTCGACCGTAAGCCGGGTGTTGGAAATTGTCTAGTGAAAATAAGCGGCGCGGTGCCGGCCGGGCGGCTGGTTGCTTCATTATAACGGCGAAACCGCGGCTAGGGTTCTTTCAAGTGGCTCTTGAGCGCGGGCGCGGCGGCGGGCAGTTCTTTCATCACCAGTTCGGCCATGGCGCGGGCGCCTTTTTCGTTGAAATGGGTGCCGTCGCCGGGGGCGTTGGCCATGACGGCACTGCCTTTGTAGCCGAGCGGTTCGACCAGCGCCCAGCTGGAGGTGTGTAGATCGATCACGGGCGCTTTTTTCTCCGCGCCCACCTGTTTCATGGCCTCGGCGTAGGGTTTCAAAATGTCCCTTAACTTTCCGTCCGGGCTGAAATTCCGGCGCACCATCGGCGTGATGAGAATAGGGGTCGCGCCCGCCGCGCGGGTGTCGTCAATATAGCGGCGCAGGTACTCCTTGTAATCCGTGCCGGCGCTGGTGGCCTCGGGTTTTTCCGGCGCGTGCGAATCGTTGTGGCCGAATTGGATCAGGACAAAGTCCGGCTTCTCGTTGAGCGCCTTTTGCCAGCGGCCTTCCTTGATGAAGGTTTTGGTGCTGCGTCCGCCCGCGGCCCGGTTGATTACCTTCACGTCGTCTTTGAAATAGCCCTGAAGGAACTGGCCCCAGCCGCGTTCGGGCTTGTTCAGGGGATACTCGCAAACCGTCGAGTCGCCGATGAGCACCACGCGCAGCTGGCCTTTGGCGTCCCCGGCTTTCAGGGGGACGGCCATGGATAACAGCAGGCTGAGGCTTAAGGCGGTGGTGAAGGCGACAAGTTTCATACAGGTGATGGGCGGATGGATTTTTTTAGTGTGAAAAATTACAAATTACGTTCGTGGGAATCAATGGCCGTTTTGCCGCCCGTTCCCGCGCCTCCGCGTTGTGGCCACGGGAGGGGAAATTTTGGAAAAGAAAAACGCCGGACTGAATTTCAGCCCGGCGTGGAAGGGGTGATTGTGCTCCGGTTATTTTCCGAACGGCACGAAGTCATGCCATTTGTTCGGCGTGACCAGGATGCCCAGGGGCATTTCCACGAAGAGTCCGCCCTGCAGCAGGTCGGGCGTGTTGTGGGCGCCGGTGTTCCACAGGCCGCGCAGGACATAGCGCACTTCGCGGTCGCGGCTCTGGCAGATGGGCAGTTCGGCGGCAATCTGCTGGCGGGTGCCGGCCAGGCCGTCGGTGCCGCCGGCGGTATATTCGATATAGCCGTCGCGGTTGAGGGTCATGCGCACGCCGGCGTAGCGGGCCAGGCGGGCTTCGCTGCCGTCGAGCAGTTGGTCAAAGCCGACGTCGACAACGGGGCCGAAGCCCAGTGCGAGCGGCTGGCAGAAGGGGCAAATGGCGTTGGTGCGGGTGAGGCTGCGCGTGGTGTAATGCATCCACGGCCAGAAAAAGTCGGCGCGGAGCGATATGCCTTCGCCGGAACCGGGATGAATGCTGTTATCCGGTTTGGCGAGATATTCGTGGGCGAATTCGGCTTCGGCATCGGGAATGAGCCAGGCGTTTTTGCCGGCGCGTTCGCGGAGCGCGTCGGGGCGGGCGTAAAATTTGACACTGGCGGACCAGGTGTCGTTGTTGTCGCCGTGGTTGACGTGCTGGTAGCCGGCGCGGACGCGGAAATAATAATTTTGGTTGGTGGCGAGGGCCGCGCAGCATTGATGGTTCTTGGAGGTGTCCTCGGAATAAAAGTTTTTCGGCGGCGCCGGCGTGGTGGCGGGCATTTCCACGACTTTCACCACCGGTTTGGCGACGGGCGGCAGGGTGGGCGCGGGTTCGGCTGCCGGCGCGGGGGTCGCCGCGACCGGCGGCGGATTGGTCACGGTCGGGGCGGCCACGGCTGCCGTCGGCGCGGGATTCGTGGGGGCGGCGATGGCGTTATTGGTGGCCGGGGCGCTGGGCGCGGCCGGTTTTGGCTCCGGCGGTGGCGTGTTGTTTTGGGCAGTATTGTTGTTTCCGCAGCTCGAGGTGCCGGCAATGATGAACGCCAGAAAGGCGGATATCAGGACGGCCACGGTCAATATGGTTTTTTTCATTTTGGCGGAGATTTGGCGTTGAAACGCGGAGTTATAATGCGGTGTGAGGCGAAAAACTCAAGTCAAACTATTGTCCGGCACGGTGGCCGGAGCGACGGCAAAATATAACAAGTTTGACTCGCTTGCGCGGCGAAAGTAGATTCAACGCGATGCTGGCTGCTGAATCTAAAGTGGTGAGTTCCAATGCTGGACACGCTTCCGATACCGACCCTGCCCGTTCCTGGAGAAAAATCGTGGAACCGGTGGAGCCGTTTCTTCATGCGGTGACGGCGCAGCTGACCCGGCAGGCGCGGAATTTTGACCCTAAAATCGTGCCGTATGCCGAGCACGCGTTGAATAACGGTGGCAAGAATCTTCGCCCCACCCTGGTCGCGCTGGCGGCAAGCTGCTTCGGCCAGCCCGACAAATCCCACGTGCAGGCGGCGGTCATCATCGAGATGGTGCACCTCGCCACGCTGGTCCACGACGATGTGATGGATGAGGCGGACATCCGGCGCGGCAGCCCGACGGTGGCGGCGAAATGGGGCAATGAAATCGCCGTGCTGTTCGGCGACTGCCTGTTCGCCCAGGCGCTGAAGTTGGCTTCGGATTTTCCCACGACGGACATCTGCCGCGCCGTATCTTTGGCGACGAACACGGTGTGTTCCGGCGAAATATTGCAGACGCAGCAGCGCCGGAAATTTGAGGCGTCGCGGCGCGATTATTTTCGGGTCATCGAAATGAAAACGGGCGAGCTGTTCACGCTGTCGTGCGATCTGGCGGCGTTTCTAAGCAACGCCCGGCCGGATCAGCGGGCGGCGTTGAAGGAATTCGGCGCGGCGGTGGGCACGGCCTATCAGATTTACGACGACTGTGTGGACTTGTTTGGCACCGAGGCCGAGGCCGGCAAATCGCTGGGCACGGATTTGGCGAAAGGCAAGCTGACTTGGCCGCTCCTGCTGGCGTGGGAACATGCGAATCCGGCGGACCGGCAGTCCCTGGAAAATCTGATTGAAACCTGGCGGCCGGAAAACTTTGCGCCGGTGAAGGCGCTGCTGGTGAAATACGGGACCTTTCAGCCTTCCGTGGCGGCCATCCGGAAATTTTTGAAGCAGGCGCGGCAGAGTCTGGATGCGTTGCCGGCGTCGCCGGGTAAGACCGGCCTGCTGGCGCTGGCGGATTTCCTCGCGCAACAAACCGGCACCTTGGTTGTTCAGTAAGTATGACCGAACCCGCTCCCATTTCCGAAGCCGCCGCATCGGCCGACACGCTGGAAGGCGATCTGGTCAAGCGCGCCCGGCGCGGCGACCTCAAGGCTTACGACGAATTGGTGAAGCGCTATCAGGAGCGCATTTACGCCACGATTTACCACATGACCAGCAATCACGAGGACGCCAACGACCTCGCGCAGGAGTCATTCATCAAGGCGTTTCAGGCGCTGAAGGCGTTCCGGGGCGGCTCCAGTTTTTACACCTGGCTTTACCGGATTGCCGTCAACAAGACGATCAATTTTCTCAAGCAGCGCAAGCACAAGCTCCATTTCAGCCTCAACGATCTGGATTTCAACACCGAGCATAATCCCGATCTGGTGGCGCTGATTTCGGATAAAACGCCCCATCGCGACGCCGGGTTGGCGGAATTGCAAAATAAATTGAACGAGGCGCTGCACAAGCTGTCAGAACCACACCGGATGGTCGTGGTCTTGCATGATGTGCAGGGTGTCTCGCATGATGAAATTGCCGAGATCATGGATTGCAACATCGGCACGGTGCGGTCGCGGTTGTTTTACGCCCGCCAGCAATTGCAAGGTCATCTGGCCGAATATTTGCAGTGAATATGAACGAAAACGAAAATAATTTTGAAGGCGTTAGGCGGCTGCTGAAACTCAAGCAGCACGAAATCCCGCCCCCCGGCTATTTCCCCGGTTTTTCCGACCAGGTCATCTCGCGCATCCGCGCGGGCGAGGCCGGCGGCGCCCAGACCTTTACCGAACGCCTTGAATCCGTGGCGCCGTGGTTGGTCACCTTCCTGCAGATTTTTGAAACCAAGCCCGGGCTCATCGGCGCGGTGGCAACCAGTCTCTGCCTGCTGTTGACGATTGGCGTGGTCATGGGCGAACGCACCGATAATGCGTCAAAAACCATTTTGCCCACGGCTGAATTTGCCTCCGCCGGCGCGTCGTCGGCTTCCATCACGGCTCCGCCGTTGGTGGCGGCTGATTCCACCGGCATCGTCGCCAGCACCAATCCGGCGACCAGTCTCCAGCCGGTTTCCACCCTGTTTGGCCAGCCGAACGCTTCGCTCTTCCAATCCGCCAGTTTTGCCCCGGCCCGCTGACTTGATTTTCACAACTTTGCGCGGTGAACGCTTGAAACGTCGCCGCGCTTTTCATTTAATGCGGTAGTGCCAACGCAAGTCATCGCCGTCGCCAACCAGAAGGGGGGTGTGGGAAAAACCACCACCGCCGTGAATCTCGCGGCCTGCCTCGCCGCCGAGGGCAAAAAAGTCCTGCTCTTCGACCTTGACCCCCAGGCCAACGCCACCAGCGGCATCGGCTTGGAAAAAACCGAAGGGGCGAGCGCCTACTACGTCCTGCTCGGCGAAGGCTCCTTGCTCGACAAGATCAAGCCCACGAAATACGACCGGCTCGAGGCCATTCCCAGCGAGGTGGACTTGTGCGCCGCCGACCTCGAACTTGCGCGGCTGGAAAACCACCTGCAACGCGTCGCGCTCGCGCTCCAGCCCGTCCGGGACAGCGGACGCTTCGACCTCGTGCTGCTGGACTGCCCGCCGTCGCTCGGAATCCTCTCGCTGAACGCCTTCGCCGCGTGCGACGGCATCCTCATCCCGCTGCAATGTGAATATTACGCGCTCGAAGGCATTTCGATGATGAACCGCGTGCTCGACCAGCTCCGCGCCGCCGGCGTGAATCCGCGCCTGGAAATCTTCGGCGTGGTGATGACGATGTTCGACGGTCGCACAAAGCTTTCCAACGAGGTGGTTGAGGAGGTTCGCAAGCTGCTCGGCGGAAAAGTCTTTGAGACGCTGATCCCTCGCACCACCCGTCTCGCCGAGGCGCCGAGCCACGGCCAGCCCATCATCTATTACGACCGATACAGCAGCGGCGCGGCGGCGTATCAACTGCTGGCGCAGGAAGTTCTGGCGCGGCTGGCGGTTTGATTCAGCCGGCCGGACGATGGGTCCGGTGAATTCCGGAATTGTTTTCTTTTGCCTTTTGTCCGGGCCCGAAAAGGTGTTTCTTGGTGGCATAGAATTATGTTGAAGCGCACCGCCCTCTTTGCCGCCCACCAGAAACTCGGCGGCAAGCTGATTGATTTCGGTGGCTGGGAAATGCCCGTCCAATACACCAGCATCACCGACGAACACCTTGCCGTCCGCCACGCCGCCGGTATCTTCGATATTTCGCACATGGGCGAAGTCACCGTCAGCGGCCCGGGCGCGGTGGCCTTCCTGAATTCCGTTCTTACCAATGACGTCCGCCAGCTCGCCTCCGGCCAGGGGCAATACACGCTCATGTGCAACGGGCGCGGCGGCGCGATTGACGACCTTTATGCCTACCGGCTTTCGGTGGATGTTTATTTTCTCATCATCAACGCCTCGCGCATTGACGATGACGTGTCGTGGCTGAAGTCGCAGGCGGCGAAGTTCGCCGGCGGCGAAGTGAACCTCACCGACGCCTCGCATCATTATGCCGCCATTGCCGTGCAGGGGCCGCGCGTGAAGGAATTTATCGCCGCCGTCATTCCCGGCGCGTCGTCGTCGGTTTTTCCCGTCAAGGTTGTGACGGACCTGAAGAAGAACCAGATTGCCGGATTTCACTTTGACACCAGCAACATCCTGGTTTCGCGGACCGGCTATACCGGCGAGGACGGCTTTGAGCTTCTCGGCCCGGACTCCGCCGTGCAGCATCTCTGGGACAAATTTCTCGCCGCCGGCGCCCCCTTCGGGATCAAGCCTTGCGGCCTCGGCGCGCGGGACACGCTGCGCACGGAAGTCTGCTACCCGCTTTACGGCCACGAACTCGACGAGCAGACCACGCCCATCGAGGCGGGGGTTGGCTTCTTTGTCGCGCTAGACAAAGGCGAATTCACCGGGCGCTCCGTGTTGGCGGAGCAAAAGGCGAACGGTGTGAAGAAAAAACTCGTCGCTTTCAAGATGACCGACAAATCCGCGCCGCCGCGCCCGCATTATCCCATCTGGGTGAATGGCGAAAGCGTGGGCGTCGTCACCAGCGGCACGCAAAGCCCGTCGCTCAACCTCGGCATCGGCATGGGCTACCTCCCGGCGGCGCTGGCCAAACCAGACACGAAGGTTGAGATAGAAATCCGCGGCCGGCGTTTCACGGCCGTTGTTGTGCCAAAACCGATTTACCGGAAATCGTGACCGCCTCGCCCCCATTTCCTCCCCCCTTTGGGGTAGGGTGTGGAGGGGCCAATGTTCGGCGTTGAAGGTTGTAGCGGCGTCTCGGCAGAGCGCCGCCATTGGATGTTGAATGTTTTTCCCCTCTGCCCGCCCCCCCGGTGACCACCCGGGACACCGGTGAACTCTTGAAACGGTTCGCGCCGGCTGCCTCTCGTGCCGTCAACTCGGGACGCTGGTGCAGGATTACTGGTGGATGAAGTGATGGGCCGCTTCAACGAGGCATGGAAAAAGCATCCGCGATTTCAAGCAAGCTCTGGAGCGCCGACCGCCAAAACCATAAAAAATAAATCAACCAATTCTCAGGATAAATTTGGTCTTACAATTAAACTAGACGCATAACCACTGCTGGACAGATTTGCCGTAGTGGGCAGAAAAAACAATATTCCGGATCTAAATAAAGATTGCATTGACGCCAGTGGCGGAAAATGAAAGGTTCATATTTGTTCTGATAAGACTACCCCGTTGGAATAAGGCATTTTTATGTATATAATTAAATCCGTTTTTGGCCGGGCATTTACATTTTTCGTGCTGCTAGCGGCAAACTCCAGTATTGCCCAATTCTCCTACACCACCAATACCGATAACACGCTAACGATAACCGGCTACACGCCACCAGCATCGAATGCAGATTATACTTTAACCATTCCAAGCAATATCAACGGCTATGTGGTATCAGCCATCGGGGATATAGCATTTCTGTATGCATTTCACGAGAATCAGACGGAAGTGGTAATTCCTAATACGGTAACGACTATTGGTAACCACGCTTTCCAAGGATGTACTTCTCTATGGAGTATATCAATTCCAAACAGCGTGACCAACATCGGCAATCTTTCGTTTGGGAGTTGTGGCCTGTTAGACGTATCAATTCCATACGGCGTAACCACTATAGGTGATAATGCTTTTCATTCTTGTCAAAACTTGTATAATATATCCATTCCAGACAGCGTAACCACCATTTTTTCTGGTGCATTTTCCATGTGTTTTAATTTAAAATCTATTACTATACCAACTAGTGCTACGAATCTTGGTAGCGGTATTTGTTCGTATTGTCCCAACCTGACCAATGTCACTATATTGGCAAATATATCATACATTCCAGATTCTATGTTCTTAGATTGTGGAAGTCTTACCAGCGTAAACATGCCATATATAAATAGTGTGACGGGTATTGCCGAATCAGCATTTCAAGGATGCGGATTAACCAATTATACATTTCCAAATAATCTGGTGAACATAGGCGACCGTGCATTTGCAGGCAGTCGGATACAAGTATTGAATCTGCCTAATGGACTCGATTCTATCGGTGAGTATGCTTTTACATCTTGCGCAATCACTAATGTAATTATTCCAAGCAGTGTATCATCTATTAGCGGGTCTGCATTTATGTGGTGCGGAAACCTAGTCAGTGCAACATTTATGGGTAATGCACCATTTTGCATTGGTGTAGGGGCTTTTGAGGGTCCCTCTTGCGTATTCGATCATTCGCCTGCAACAGTCTATTGTTATCAAGGAGCAGCAGGGTTTGGCACCAACTTTCAATGCGCCCCGGTCTTCGTAATCGCCACCGGCACGAATCCGCCAGTCATCCTTGGCAACTTAAGCCAGACCTATGACGGAACGGCCAAGACGGTGACAGCAACTGCAACGCTCACAAACGTGGCGATTAATCTGACCTACAACGGCAACAGCTTTGCTCCTACGAATGTCGGCAGCTACACGGTGGTTGGCACCATCAGCGATGCGAACTATGCTGGTAGTGCGACCAACACTTTGGTCATCAGCAAGGCTGTTGGTGTTGTTAACCTGACAAACCTGTTCCAGCCTTACACTGGTGGTTCGATCAATGCAACTGAGGTAACGGTGCCAACCAACCTGCTTGTTCGGTTGACATACAACGGCAGTGCCAATGCCCCAACCAACGTAGGCAGCTACACAGTCATTGGAACTGTTGATGACCCTAATTATCTCGGTGGGGCCACGAACACGCTGGTGATTCAAGCCATACCTGTGATCACTGCTGCGCCCGTGCCTTCGGCTATCACGTATGGGCAAACATTGGCGAGTTCGGTTTTGAATAATGGCACGGCCAGTGTTCCGGGCAGCTTTTCTTTTATTTTGCCTGACCTCGCCCCGCTCGCCGGCACGACGAATGTGCAGGCGTTGTTTACGCCTAACGATACGACGAATTATTCAACCGCAATGACAAACGTGAATGTGGTGGTAAACAAAGCGTGGGCGACAGTATCGCTCGGCGCACTGTATCAAAACTATGATGGTTCAACCAAGTGCGCCAACTTTTCAACTACGCCGTCCGGCTTGTTTGTAAACCTTGCCTACAATGGTTCCGCAACGTGTCCCTCGGCAGTGGGTAGCTACACTGTCGTCGGCATAATTCTCGATATGAATTATCAGGGAAGCGCGACAAATATATTGAGCATTTCAGCCATCGCTCCCGTCATCACACAGCATCCGCAATCTCAAGCGGTTGAAACTGGCAGCAACTGCAACCTGACTGTTATCGCTACCGGCGCACCACTTTATTATCAGTGGTTCAAAGGCGGCAGCAACCTGAACGGCGCGATATCATCCGCACTGACATTCAATCCGGTGGATTTGACGAATGCGGGCAATTACTTCGTTGTGGTAAGCAATAACGCCGGTGTGGCCGTGAGTTCAAACGCTGTTTTTGCGGTGCGACCGCCTGGTGCTCCCATCATTCGGGTGGATGGAGACTTGGTTGTTGGCAGCATCAGCAAAGTGGGTTCGGCAATCGTTACGATGGAGAACACCTATGTTAACGGTCAGGCATTCTATACCCTGAACGGCATCACTCCGGATTTCAGTTCGGCACTTTACAGCGGCCCAATCACACTTACGACCAATGTCATAGTTCGTGCGTTGGGTCTGGATCTCGATAGCTTCGATAGTGCCGAGTCTCCAGCGGTGGCAGTCAATATCCGGCCAACCTATGGCTTAACACTGACCACGAATGGCAGCGGCACCATCTCCGCCAATCCGTCTTCTGGTCCGTATGCCAGCAATGCCGTGGTCATGGTTACCGCCAGCCCGTCCGCAAATTGGCAATTTAATCATTGGGCTGGGGACGCTACCGGTAGCGCCAATCCAATTGGGATAACCATGAACGGACCACGCACCGTGCAGGCGGTGTTTATTCAGGTCGCATATCCGGTGGTGACTAGCACCTTGGGTGGAGGCAGCGTGGGTGCCGACCCGCTGCAGGCGTATTATCTCAGCAATACTGTTGTGAACGTCACAGCCACAGCGAGCAATGGATGGATGTTTGTGGGTTGGACGGGCAGCGTCAATGGAACCAACAATCCACTCAGCTTGGCGGTGAACAGGCCAATTTCACTTGCAGCGGTATTTGCTACCACTGTCAAAACCAATGTCCTTGGCAGCGGCATCATCGAACTGAACGCCACCAACCCGATACCATATGGCACCCTTGTCCGTGCAACTGGTGTTCCCAACTACGGTAGCTACTTTGTCTCGTGGGGCAGTGCCTTAACCGGAACGAATAATCCTGCAGAGCTTAGTGTCACCACCACTAACCCGGTGCGCGCCTTGTTCACCACACTAACAGCGAACAATGTGTCATTGACGGTTCGCATTAACGGTAGCGGCGATGTCACGGTATCGCCCCGCAAGGCTTACTACTCCTCGGGAGACAGTGTAACCATCAGTGCCACACCGAGGGGTTCCACCAACCAATTTATTAATTGGAGCGGTGACTTTGTTTCCACCACCAATACTACTATCCTGACGCTGAATACGAGCAAGGTTGTCACCGCCAACTTCTCATCCTTGGTCTTGCCGACGGGTATCACCAGCAGTCTGACCGCCACCGGGGTGGTAGGAACCACGTTCAACTACCAGATTGCTGCCAGCAACAATCCCACGAGTTTCAACGCCAGCGGCTTGCCATTGGGACTGGCTGTCAATACGACAAACGGCCTCATTTCCGGTACGCCGGTGAACGCTGGCAGCTACAGCGTCACCATTTCTGCGAGCAATGCAGGTGGCACCGGCTCTGCCACACTGATGCTCAATATCAGTGCTCCGGTCTACCCGCCGACCATCGTTCAATCGCCATCGGATCAGACCGCTTCCAGCGGGACAACTGTGACCTTCACCGAATTCGTTACCGGCACTGTGCCGCTAAATTATCAATGGTACAAAAATGGGGCTGTTTTGCCGGGTGCCACCAACGCAAGTCTCGTACTAGCTAACGTCACCAGCACCGATGCCGCTGCCTATGATGTGGTCGTCACGAATGCCTACGGCAGTGCGACCAGCGCTATTGCGCACCTGACCATCTACGATGCACCAGCAGCTCATATCTTTATCGTACCAACAAATGGCATATCTGGGCAGACGGTGGATGTGCCGATTTTGTTGAATGCGCTAGGGAATGAAAACGGATTGAGTTTTACGCTTAACTATAATCCAGCGGTCTTGAGGTTAATGGGACTTCGTATTGGTGCTAACGCAGGAACAGCAACCTTGCTGGAGAACACAAACAATGTCGGGCTTGGACAGGTCGGTGTAATCTTGAGCTTGCCGGTGAGTAAATTGTTCGCGATTGGGACACAGCAGATCGCGGTGGTACAGTTCTACCTAAATCCAGTCACTTCCACAAACGGCACAATGATAGGGTTTGGGGATCAGCCGGTGATGCGAGTGGTAGCCAGTAGCAATGGGTCGGCTTTGACAGCCCTATACCAAGGGGCGATAATTGCGGTGGCACCCGGTAATTACAAGGGTGATGTTTATCCTCCCGGAACGGGCGACCACCAATTGAACTTGAGCGATTGGATTCGTGAAGGTCGTTTGCTAGCGGGGTTAGAGAAGCTGACTGATTATAATGAATTTATAAGAGCCGACTGCGCACCAAGGGCGAAAAGCGACGGAGCATTGACGGTGGCTGACTGGGTTCAAGTGGGACGCTACGCAGCGGGATTGGATCCCTACACAATTGTGGGCGTGGCGTTGAATAATCAATTGGCACAACCCGTGGCGTTAGCTCACTCGATGATCCAAGACAGCCGAACCATTTATGCGCTCAATACCAACGCGAATGCCGGCAGCGAGGTGATGGTGCCAGTGCTGTTAAACGCTCTCGGTGGCGAGAACGCGGTAGGCTTCACAGTGAACTTTGATATCAGCCAATTGAGCCTCTTGTCTGTATTGCCCGGCAGCGGGGTGGGTGGTGCGTCTTTCAATGTCAATACCAACATGAGCGGAACGGCCGGGATGGCGTTGGCATTGTCGGCCGGCACATCGCTTGGCAGTGGAGTAATGGAAATAGCCGAATTGAATTTCCAAATCATGCCAAACGCGCACGGACAGACGGCGGTGTCTCTGTCAGATGCGGTGGTACAGAGGGAAGTGGTGGATGCAACGGCGCAGACCCTGACCACGAGCTATATTGACGGTTCGGTTGACATCGCTGGTGTTAACATGCTTTCCATCTCGGTGACGAACGGAGTGGTCAATCTTGTATGGCCATCGATCTACAGTAACTACAGCCCGCAATCGATCAGTTTAATTGGTTCAGGTCTGTGGAATAGCAACTTGGGCCAACCCTCATTCGATGGCACCAATTATCAATTGACCTTGCCAGCCACAAATCAACAGCAATTCTTCCGGATAAGCCAGTGAGGCTTCAAATTGGTGCCGCGCTGGACATTTTTTTGTAAATGTAAATGGGTCGGTCCATAGTATTGTGTTATTTTTCTTTCTGCCGTTTCCAATAAAGCAAATGCGCCAAATGCGTGCGTGTGCCCATCCGCAATCGCGCATCTTTCAGGTCTCAAGTCTCAGCGTTTCAGCATTCTCCCTCCCCCCGCGCAGCGTCCGGTAAATGAGCCCGCATGAAAAAATTTCCGGTCAGTTTTCACCGCAATAACCGCTACACTTGGATGTTCTGTCGCTATCTTCGTTTGATGTCATCAGACAAGCGTGCATTGATAAAAGAAAACTCCATGATATTCCAGTTTACGGCAAAGCACTTGTAACCACAGTCCGACAATGTCTTGATCGCCTTGCGCAGGACGCGCCAATGGTCTGGGAAAAACCGATGGTGAAATTCGACGCAAATTTGTCCGAACCGCAACCCGTCCAAATCCCTTAAGTTTTCAATAACGTCGAACTCACTTCCCTCGATGTCCATTTTTAGCACGTCGACGAATTGATGCCCGTGCATTTTCGCGATATCGCCGAGCGAGCTGACTTGTATCAGAATGGTGCGCTCCTTTGAGACCCCGCTGTTACCGTCGGCAATCATGGACGAACTGGCGGACGAGCTTGCTTCGGTCGTATCGGCAAGATAAAACTCAGTCGTCCCGCTGGCGCCGCTTAGTCCGAAGGGATGGAAGCTAAACTCCTCTGGCAGATTCTGCCGTGCGATCCAGTCGATTGTCATCGGCGTGGGGTCGAAAAGATGGATCTCGCGCATGGCAAACTTCTCATGGAGAGTAAAATCAAACGTGGTGTCGTCTCCGACGCCTGCTGAATAGCATATGCCCATCGCTAAAGAGCCGGTCGAGTTGGTCGAAGGTTTCTCGCGACTCGGCAGAATGTCCGGACAGATGTAAAAGCCGCAACCTGGGCCGCCAATCCAGATTTTCCTGCATTTGTAGCGCACAAACAATAGGTTCAACAATGTCTGCTTGACTATTTTGCGCTTGAACGTGTAGTACAAGTCTGTGCTGATTGATTGTAATTTATTCATGATGCTTTTTTGAGGAAAAATGGAGCGCTTGCATGCCTGCATATTTGGCATCAATTCGTCCCGGTTTTAACAATCTATTCACCCGCGCAGCGTCCGGTAAATGAGCCCGCATGAAAAGCAATTTCCGATCAGTGGCTATGAACCCGAACGCATCTGGAGATCGCCTCAAGTTTCATCAAAGCCGCCAACCCCGGCGCATTGGACCGCGCGTGGGCGTTCTTGCGGTCGCTGCATTTTTTCTGTTCAACTTGGCGCAATCACTTTTATGCGCGGCCGCCCCGGCCTTGTCTGAGATTGCCGGCAACTGTGCCGTGGCTGATGAAGGCCTCTGGCGTTCCTGTGCCAAGCCCAGGCCGCCGGAAAGCTTGAGTTCACGCGACGTGTTTGCCTACGCCTTGAACTTGTGCGAATCCCGACAGCATCCCGAACGGCTGGATCGCCTGTTTGAATTGGCCGCCGGCATGCAGGATCGCGACCCCAAGAGCCCCAGGTATGGCAACTTCCGCTGGTGTTGGGGCGATGCCAGGGTTCGCGACGGTAACGCGGTGGATTTTTGTATCCGAGGCGGCGCGCTGATCTGGTTAAAACACCGGGAGTTTATTTCGGAAAAAGCCCGCGTTCGCCTGCGGGAAATGTTGAATCTCGCTACCGTTGGCTGCCTCAAGCGCAATCCCCCCGCAGACTACTCCAATATTGCCATCCTGAATGCGGGCAATTTGATTTTGCTCGGAGAAATCTTAGGCCATGCGGAAGCCACCAAGGAAGGCTATGCTCAACTCGACCGTGTGTATCACTACGCCCAGAAAGCCGGCTTCCACGAATTTGACAGCCCGACTTACTCGACCGTGAATTTGGACGGCCTGGGAATGATCGAGGCTTATTGCCATCAGGAACGTGGTCGCGCCCAGGCCCGTGCGCTGCTGGAATTGCTGTGGACGGATATTGCCGCAAACTGGTTCCAGCCGTCGCAACGGCTGGCCGGTGCTCACAGCCGAAGCTATGATTATCTGCACGGCCTCGGCGATCTGGATATTCAATTGGCCTTGCACGGCTGGCTGCGGGAACCACTGTCGAAAAACCGAGATGTTGTCTATGCCGCGCAATCGCAGTGGTCCCCGCCCGCAAAACTTCAGACGCTCGCCGGGATATTTCCGCGCCTCGTCCGGCAAATCTGGGGAATCGAACCCAACCAATTTCGTACCCATTATCTGCTGCCGGATGTCACGTTGAGCTGCACCGCCTCCAGCTATGGCGGCTGGACGGACATGCCGCTGACCGTGGATCTGCCCGGCGACCGCCATAACTCCGTGCGGTGCTACTTCATCGCCGATGGCCGGGATGATCCTTTTGGGAAGAAGAAAATTACCGACGGCGCGCATCAAAAAGCGCTCCACCTCAGTCCGTTCTGGGCGGCGGCCCAACGGGAGACCGATGCGCTGGGACTGGTCGTCTACCGGAACCAAGACATCTCCGTCAATGACGACGCCTCCACCCTGCTATCAACCTTCGTGTTGCCATTGACGGCGGATTCCATCCGTATCGGCGACCGTCCGATTCACTTCACACCATCCAAACCCGCCCGCGAAGTGGTGAAACCCGGCGACGTGATTTCGGTTCGCCAAGGCACGGCTGCCTTGGCGTTGCGCATTCCGTGGACTCGCGGTCTGGGCGGAACCCCCGCCTCCATCGTGCTGAACTACGATGGCAACAACTTCGGTGCCTTCTGCCTCACCGTCGAGCATGGCGGCAAACCCACGGCGGGCATCAAAAACGACCAGCCCATTGCCAGCGCCGCCTTCTGGCTTCGCGTTGGATCGGGATTGACCGACGCAGCCAGCTTCAACACTTGGCTGGCAAAATTCACCAAAGCCCAGGCCACTGCGGCTGGCCAGGCGAACCGGGTCAAAGTCCAGGTCGAAGGATTAACCGGCCCCGTGGCGCTGGATGTTTCTCTGACCGGCACGCCCGCTGCCATTTTGAACCCGGCACCGGCACCGGTGGTTCTGGAAGTGAACGGCACGGACCTCGCACCTCAAATTCTGGGAAATCTTTAAGCGCTTGTCTGAAAATTCCGAAGGGGGGACTGCGGCGAGAGATTTTGGCCGTGGGCTAGGCGGCGAGATCGGCTTTGAGATTCTCGGCCCGGACATCCCTTCGGCGCTGGCCAAACCAGACACGAAGGTTGAGATGGAAATCCGCGGCCGGCGTTTCGCGGCCGTTGTTGTGCCGAAACCGATCAACCGGAAATCATGACCGCCTCGCCCCTTTGGGGTGGGGTGAGGAGGGGCCGATGTTCGGCGTTTAAAGTTGTAGCGGCGTCTCGGCAGAGCGCCGCCATTGGATGTTGAATTTCCCCCTTTGCCCGCCCCCCCGGTGACCACCCGGGACACTGGTGAACTCTAAAGGGGTCGTAAAGGGGTCGGTCCATAGTATTGTTTTTTTTAATTCTGCCGTTTCCAATAGGGCAAAGGCGCCAGATGCCTGCGTGTGCCCATCCGCAATCGCGCTTCTATCAGGTCTCAAGTCTCAGCGTTTCAGCATTCTCCCTCTATGCTCTTTGCGGTTCATTCTGTTTTTGCCCAGGCTTTTGTTGCGGGCGGCCCCTGTATTGTATATGCAAAACAAATACAAAAAAATCACTTGACGCACCGCCTGTCCCTTGTAATGTATCTGATAATATGATACAAGAACTGGCAAGCCCCGAGATTGTCTCCGCAACCTCCACCGACCACCAATCCACGCCCGCCTTTTCCCGTTGGCCCGGCGAAACCCCGCGCGCCTTGGGCGCGTTCCTGGCCTGGTTCAACCTCGGCCCGGCCCGCTCGCTCTCGGCCGTGGCCGACCAGTTGGGCGAAAAACTGGACTCCGTCAAAAAATGGTCCAGCCAGTATCGCTGGGCCGATCGCCTTTGCCGTTATCAAGCCGGGCTGCTCCAGCAGCAGGTGGACGCCCAGGTCGCCTTACACCGGGAGCAGGCCGTCGATTGGGCGCGGCGCACCCATGAATGTCGCCAGCAGGAATGGGAAGCGGCCCGGAAACTCCGCGCCGTCGCCCAGTGTTTTCTCGAAACCGTCGGCGACCCGCAGGTTGAGAAGATCTCTCTGGCCCAGGCCACGCGCGCCCTCCAGGTGGCCGCCCGCCTCGCCCGCCAGGCGCTCTCCGATGCCGCGCTGCCGGACACGGCGGTCTGCGCCCCCATCCAGTTGGAAATCGAGTCCGCCCTCAAGAAAGCGTTCGGCTCGCCGGCCGGCCCCGCCGCCTCCGTTCCGCCGGAAACCGTGGGGCAGGGGATGACCGAACCGCCCATCGCCCCCGCCAATCCCGGTTTGAACTGAACCGTAACCATAAGGAAAAAATGACCGCCAATATCCCCGACCAATTCGCATCTGCCGCGCTTGCCGCTGGCTGCCACTTCGATCAGATGCTCAACTTCAACCGCGCCGGCGTGGTGCTCCAGCCTCGCCAGCTCGCCGCCAGCGCCGCCGCCCGCCTGTGCGACCGGCCGGCTGGCCCCACCGCCGTCGGTTTCGGCGGGGCGCGCGGCGGGGGAAAAACCTTCTGGCTCGTTGCCCAGATGGCGCTCGACGATTGCCAGCGGTTCCCCGGCCTCAAGTGCCTCCTCCTCCGCAAGGTCGGCAAATCCAACCTCGAAAATTTCGAGGATCTCCGCCGGCGTCTCCTCACCCGGATTCCCCATGCCTGGGCCGCCTCCCGCGCCACGCTCACCTTTCCCAACGGCTCCCGTATCATTGCCGGCCATTTCCAGTGCGAGAAGGATATTGATGCCTACCTCGGCCTCGAATACGACGTCATCGGCATCGAAGAGGCCACCACGCTCACCGCGCGCAAGTATCACGACATCGTCACCTGCAACCGTACCTCCAAGCCCGGCTGGCGCCCGCGCATCTATTCCACCACCAATCCCGGCGGGGTCGGCCATGCGTGGTATCGCACCGCTTACGTCATCCCCTTCCAGCAGCGCTTGGAAACCGCCACCCGGTTCATCCCCGCCACCGTGGACGACAACGCGTTCAACAACGCCGATTATCGCGGGGTGTTGGAGCGTCTTGCCGGCTGGCAGCGCCGCGCGTGGTTGCATGGCGATTGGGACATCGCTGCGGGCCAGTTCTTCACCACCTTCCGCCGCGATGTCCACGTCGTGGATCAGTTCAATGTCAGAGGCGATGTCGAATGGTTCGCTGCCTTGGATTATGGCTTCAACCATTATACCGTCGTCCTGCTGGGTTGCACCGATACCGATGGCAATACCTGTGTCATGGACGAGCACGCGGCCCGTGGCTGGGTGCCCGAGCGCCATGCTCAGGCCATCAAAGCCATGCTCCAGCGTCATCGCGTCGCCTTGGCCGCCCGGAGCCAGTATGACATCGCTCTCCGCCGCTTCGTCGCCGGGGCCGATGTGTTCGCCCGCCATAGCGACGGCGCCACCATCGCCGACCAATACCGGCAGTTGGGCATCTCCCTCCGTCCGGCCGCCACCGACCGTGTCAATGGCTGGGCCGTTATCCATAAGGGGCTGGGCGACCCCGCTTCCGGCGTCCGGCCCACCCTCTTTATCCACCGCAACTGCACCCGTCTCATTGATTGCCTGCCCGCCCTCCAGCACGATCCCACCCGCCCGGAGGATGTCCTTAAAATCAATCCCGACGACGACGGCATTGGCGGCGATGACGCGGCCGACGCCCTCCGCTACCTCGTCGCCACCCGCAGCCGGACCGTCACTGCTATGCGCCTGCGCGGCTATTGACCATGCCGCCAGACTTCGAATTTCCGTTATTTTTGTGTTTTCGGTGCGGTTTGGTGCGGTTTGGTGCGGTCTGGTGCTTTGCCGGCGCGTCTGTTTCGCGGTCGCCCCGGTTTCGGGTATTAGTGTCTCGCAAACGGTCGGCGGGATATTTTAGCGTTTTGTTTTTTGTGCTAAACAAGTTTTGTGCAGCAAAAGCTAATTTTGGTAAATCGCCCGCATAAAGCTTCTGTTAATAATAAGCCAGTCTTTGAGCTTCAACAGTGAGGGGACTGACGATAAGATTCGTGAACGGAAGATTCTTGAGCCGGAACATGATTGCCATGACAACGTCCGAAAATGCCTATTTGGTGCTGCTGCTGCTGGCTGCGGCGGCGGTGGGCTTTGCCGCTGCGCCGCTGGCGCTGGCGTGGGCGTGGGCCAGGTTTTTTTCCCCCCGCAAGCCCGGCAAGGATAAAAACGCCATTTACGAATGCGGCCTTGAGTCCAAGGGCGATGCGTGGATTCATTTCCGCTCCGAGTATTATCTTTATGGCATCATTTTTTTGGTGTTTGACGTGGAAACGATTTTTCTGCTGCCGTTCGCCGTGGCGTTCACCGGCCTGTCCGTCGGCGCCTTCGTGGCGATGGTTGTTTTTCTGCTGCTGCTGGTCGAGGGACTGGTCTGGGCCTGGCGCAAGGGGATTTTGACTTGGAAATGATTTTGCCATGATCGAAGAAGGCCTCAAAAATGAATTGCAGAAGCAGGGCGTCTATGTGACCTCCTTGCAGGAGCTGTATAATTGGGGCCGCGCGAATTCCGTGTGGCCGCTGACGTTCGGCCTCGCCTGCTGCGCCATCGAAATGATGGCGGCGTCCATGGCGCGGTTCGACATCGCGCGCTTTGGCGCGGAAGTGTTCCGGCCCTCGCCGCGGCAGGCCGATTTGATGATTGTCGCCGGCACGGTCACCAAAAAAATGGCGCCGCTGGTCGTGCGGCTTTACAACCAGATGCCCGAACCGAAATACGTCATCGCGATGGGCGCGTGTGCGATTTCCGGCGGACCGTTCAAGCAGGGTTACAACGTGCTGAAAGGCGTGGACCGCTACATTCCGGTGGATGTGGCGATTCCCGGGTGTCCGCCGCGACCCGAGGCGCTGCTGCACGCGATCATGACTTTGCAGGATAAGATTTTGAATCAAAAGCTCACCGGGCCGGACCGTCCGCGGCATTTGAACGCCGACGTGGCGGGCGAATATCCGGTGCCGGCCTACGGTCAGCACGATCTCGAGCCGCCGAACAATCCCGCACTCTGGCAGCCGCCGGCCATCAAGCGCTAAACCGTGGAAACTCTCGAACAAATCAAGGCGCGCATTGAAAAATCGGTGCCGCTGACCCAGCTGGACATTCTCCCGAACGAATGTCCGGCGGGCGAGCGCTCGCTGCTGGTGGAAGCCGGCCGCGCGTTTGAGGTGGCGAAATTTCTCCGCGACGACGCGCAGCTAAAGCTGGATTACTGCTCGAATGTCACCGGCATTGACTGGCCGGAAACGGTCGTCAAAACCAAGGTCAAAAAAAAGGTGCTGGTCGAAGGCGTGGAAAAAGAAGTTGAGGAAACCATCGAGACGCTGCGCTCCGGGCATCTGGAAGTCGTTTACCATCTTTATTCGATGGCATTCAAGCACGGTCCGGTGGTGTTGCGGCTGCGCACCGGAAATCGCGCCGACCAGACGCATTTGCCGTCGCTGACGCCGCTCTGGCGCGGCGCGGAGTTTCAGGAGCGCGAGATTTTTGACTTGTACGGCGTGATTTTCGACGGTCATCCCGATCTGCGGCGGATTTTGATGTGGGATGAGTTCAAGGATTTTCCGATGCGGAAGGATTACGTCGCCCCGGATGATTTTGAATACGAGCCGACGCCGCACGACGAGGTTTTGGATGCGGCCAAAAAACATTATCCGGTCGAAGCCGGGCCCGAAGTGAATGCGGGGGTGAAGCCGTGAACGCGTTTGCCGCCCTGCCGCCGAAGAACTACGAGGTCGTTCCCAAAACGGACGAGTCGGGCGCGCCGATTGGCGAGCTGCTGGAAATTTCCATGGGGCCGCATCATCCGTCCACGCACGGCGTGTTCCGCATGGACGTGGTGCTCGACGGCGAAACCGTCGTGAAGCTCAAGCCGGTGTTCGGCTATCTGCACCGCAATCATGAGAAAATCGGTGAGAATATTTCGTATCTCGCCTCGATGCCTTACACCGACCGGCTGGATTATTTGTGTTCGATGACCAATAACTGGGCCTACGCGCTCACGGTCGAGAAGCTCGCCGGCCTCGCGGTTCCCGAACGCGCGGAATACATCCGCGTCATCATGGCGGAACTCACGCGCCTGCAAAATCACACCTGTCTCATCGGCTTTTTCGTGCAGGACATGGGCGCGCTCGGTACGCCGATGATGTATGCCTTCCGCGAACGCGAAAAGATTCTCGACCTGTTCGAATCCGTCAGCGGCGCGCGCATGATGTGCAATTACATGAGGTTCGGCGGCGTTCGCGTGGACGTGTCGGACGAGTGGCTGGCGCAGACAAAAAAGATTGTCGGCGACTACGGCCGGTTTCTCGACGAATTCGGCACTTTCCTCACCGAGAACGAGATTCTTCTCGGCCGCACGCAATTTGTCGGCGTGCTGCCCAGGGAGCTGGCGATCAGCGCGTCCGTCACCGGCCCGATGCTGCGCGCTGCCGGTGTGAATTACGATCTGCGCAAGGTGGACCAATACGGCATTTACCGCCGGTTCGATTTCAAGGTGCCGGTCGGCGAGCACGGCGACATTTATGACCGCTACATGGTGCGCGTTTTGGAAATGCGCGAGAGCATCAAGATTTTGGAGCAGGCCCTGCGCGACATTCCCGCCGGGCCGATCATGGACCCGAAATCAAAACTGCGCGGTTTCCGTCCGAAGGCGGGTGAAGTCTATGGCCGCATTGAAGGGCCGAAAGGCGAGCTCGGATTTTACCTCATTAGCGACGGTTCGCCGAATCCGTATCGCTACCGCGTGCGCCCGCCGAGTTTCATCAACCTGACAATTTTGGAAGATATGTGCCTCGGTCACAAAATTTCTGACGCCGTGGTTATTCTCGGCAGCGTGGACATCGTGCTTGGCGAGGTGGACCGATGAAAGCGATTTGGTTGCAAGTTGAAAGTTGCCGTTTCCCGGTTTTGAAAACCGGCGCGCGCCCATTTTCCAACCTGCAACTTTCAACCTGCAACTTTCAACCGCTGATATGTTAGGCGAGCAAATCATCAAAGGCATGGCGGTGACCGCCAGGAATTTCTTCGGGAGCTACGTCTCGAAGGAGCGGCTCACCACCGTGCAGTACCCTGAAGAGCGCCTGGTGCCGAAGGAAAACACCCGGCAGTTTCCGTTTCTGGTTTATGACGGCGACAGTTGGGAAAAAGGTCTCCGCTGCGTCGCCTGCCAGATTTGCGAAAAGGAATGTCCGCCCAAGTGCATTTATATCGTCAAAAGTAAGGACAAAAAGCCCGATTACAAAGGCCAGCCGCAGCTTTATCCGCTGACGTTTGATATTGATATTTCCGTCTGCATGAGCTGCTCGATTTGCGTGGAAGTCTGTCCGTTTGAATCCATCAAGATGGACACCGAGTTTGAATTGAGCACGGACGATCGGTTCGGGGGCTTGCTGCTCCACAAGCAGGACTTGGTGAAACCCAACTCGCACTATCACAAGGTTCACGCGCAGGACGCGAAGGATTCTGATGCGGTCATCGCCGGGGAAATTGCCAAGGCTGAGGCCAAGGCCAGGGCCGCCGCCGAAGCGAAGGCGAAAGCGGCCGCCGCCGTCCCGGCCCCGGCAACCCCGCCGCCGGCTGCGGCGTGAGATTAAATTTGAAAAATTGATACAAAATGTCCGGCAACATCCAACAAGTTATTGAGACGTTTAAGCATTTAAGTCTGGTTGATAAGATCGACCAGCTCTTCGTGATGCTGAAGCAGTTGGTGTTGGCCTGTGTTCCGGAAGCCCTTCAGCCGCTGGTCTCCGGCTTGCTTTCCGTGGTGCTGGTGCTGTCGGTTTTTCCCGGCGTATTCGCCATCATCACGGTCATTGAACGCAAGGGGCTGGGCCGCATCCAGAACCGCTACGGCCCCAACCGCGTGGGTATTCCGTTCACGAACATCCGCCTCTGCGGCTTTGGTCAATTTATTCCTGACGGCATCAAATCGCTGACCAAGGAGGATGTCGTTCCTTACGCCGCCGATCAAGTGGTGCATTTTCTCGCGCCCATCGTGATGCTGATTCCCGTGCTGCTGGCCTACGCCGTGTTGCCGTTCGGCCGCAACATGACCGTGACGGACTTCGATGCGGGCTTGTTGTTCTTTTTTGCCGTCGGCGGTGCCGTGGAAGTTTCTGTGTTCATGGCCGGCTGGTCGAGCCGCAACAAATACTCGCTGCTTGGCGCGATGCGCGCCATCGCCCAGATGGTCAGCTACGAGATTCCGCTGATTCTTTCCGCCGTGACGGTGGTGATGATTGTCGGCTCGCTGAAGCTGACGGACGTCGTTGCTGCGCAGAACCATTATTCTTTTGGCGTCGCCCACTGGTTTGTGTTCACGCCGTGGGGCTTCGTCGGGTTCATCTTGTTTTTCATCGCGGCGCTGGCGGAATCTAATCGCTGCCCGTTTGACCTGCCGGAAGCCGAATCCGAAATCATCGCCGGCTATTTCACGGAGTATTCCGGCTTCAAGTTCGCGCTCTTTTTCCTCGGCGAATATCTGGGCATGTTTGCCATCATCGGTCTGGGCGTCACGCTGTTCCTTGGCGGCTGGATTTCGCCGGTGTCGTTCCTGGCCTGGATTCCGTCGTATGTTTGGTTCCTGGCCAAGATGATTGCCATCGTTTTCGTGTTCATCTGGATTCGCGGTACGCTGCCGCGCTTGCGCATGGATCAACTGATGAACTTCGCCTGGAAATTCATGCTGCCGCTCGCGCTCGTCAATATCGTCGTCGCCGGCATCTGGCATTTCATGAGCCACGACTGGCAGCGCTGGCTGGTCTGCGCTGCCATCATTTTCGGCGCGTACCTCGTGCTCGGCCGCGGCTTGATGCGGAACCAGAAACTCGGCAAACGCACCTACCGCTTCGCTGAATAAACTATGTCATTGCCTTTCCTCATCATTGCTTTCATGACGGTTTTCGCCGCCGCGGCGGCCATGAGCCTGCGCAACCTCGTTCACTGCGCGCTGGCATTCGTGGTGGCGTTCGCCGGTCTCGCGGCGATGTATCTGCAGCTCGACGCGCAATTCGTCGGCTTTGCGCAAATCCTCGTTTATGTCGGTGCCATCGCGATTCTCATCGTGTTCGCGATTTTGCTCACGCGCAGCGGCGACACGCCGAACAAAGCCGTGCTCGCGCCGGGCTGGGTTTGCGGCATCGCCGTGTCGGCCGTCGTTTTTACTCTGCTTGGCTGGGCGGTGCTGAACAGTTCGGCGCTGCCCGAACAAACTCCGCCTGCGCCCGTTGCCACCGTCAAAGACATCGGTGGCCTGCTCATGACCAAATATGTTCTGCCGCTGGAAATCATCGGCCTGCTGCTTACGGCGGCCATGATTGGCGCGGTCATCATCGCCTTGAAAGAACCGTCTCCAACCGAGAACTCCGGGAGGAAAACATGACCCCCCTGCAAGGCTGCCTGCTCGTGTCCGCGCTGCTGTTCGCCATCGGTTTTGCCGGTGCCGTGACGCGCCGCCACGCCATTATTGCGCTCGTCGGCATCGAGCTGATGCTGAACGCCGCGAACCTGAATTTCATCGCCTTCTGGCGCTACGGTGCGCACCCCGAAGCGCTGACCGGCGTGATGTTCGTGATTTTTTCCATCGCCCTCGCGGCGGCGGAAGCGGCGGTGGGACTCGCGCTCATCATCGCGATTTATCGTCATTACAAAACCTCCAATTTGGATGAAGTGAAGGAACTGAAAGGATGATCTGGATCGTCAAAAATCTCTGGCTGATTCCGGCCCTGCCTTTGTTTGCCGCCGGCATCATCGCTGTCAATAAGCAGCCGGCGCGCAAGCTCGCTGCCACGCTCGCCATCGGCTCAATGGCCATCGGATTTCTGCTCTCGCTCTGCGCCTTCAGCGCCACGCTCGGCCACCATGGCGATGGCGTGTTCCGCGAAGTCTTCAGTTTTCCGTGGATTCAGTTCGGCGGCCAGTGGATGGACATCGGCTGGGTGCTCGACCCGCTGACCGCCATGATGCTCGTGATGGTGACATTCGTCGGCATGTTGATTTTCATCTTCAGCGTCGGCTACATGGCGCACGACCAAAATTTCATGCGGTTCTTCTGTTTCCTCGCTTTGTTCGCGGCCGGAATGCTGGGCGTCATCATCGCGAACAACCTGTTCCTGTTTTTTGTCTCGTGGGAAATCGTCGGCCTGACCAGCTATCTGCTCATCGGTTTTTGGTATCACAAACCCAGCGCGGCGGCGGCGGCGAAAAAAGCCTTCATCACCACGCGCATCGGCGACCTCGGCCTGCTGCTCGGCATGGTCTGGCTTTACGCCGAAACCGGCACGTTGAATTTTTACGAGGGCGGCCACGGCTGTCTCGAACCTTCCGCGCTCGCCACCATGCTCGCGCACGTGACCATCGGTGGCCTCGCGGTTTCCTCCCTGATCGGTCTTTTGATTTTCCTCGGCGCGGTTGGTAAATCCGGTCAGGTGCCGCTGCACGTCTGGCTGCCGGACGCGATGGAGGGTCCGACGCCGGTTTCCGCTTTGATTCACGCGGCGACCATGGTGGCGGCCGGTGTGTTCCTCGTCGCCCGCGTTTATCCGCTGATGTCCGTGGGCGGCATCATCGGCGCGCACGGCGTTCCCGTCACAACTTCGCTGACCGTCATCACTTGGGTTGGCGCCATTACCGCGATTTTTGCCGCGAGCATCGCCGTCGCGCAAAACGATATCAAACGCATCCTCGCTTACTCCACCGTTTCGCAGCTCGGCTATATGATGATGGGTCTCGGTGTCGGGGGTGTGGCGGTGGGCATGTTCCATCTCATCACGCACGCCTTTTTTAAGGCGTTGCTGTTCCTCGGTTCCGGCTCCGTCATTCATGGCTGTCACGAGGAGCAGGACGTGCGCAAGATGGGTGGACTGAAAAAATATATGCCGGTGACGTTCGCGGTTTATGCCGTCGGCATGTTGGCGCTCGCGGGCTTCCCGCTGTTTTTCTCCGGCTTCTGGAGCAAGGATGAAATCCTTCATTCGGCGCACAATTGGCCGGTGTCGCCCATTCCGTTTTTGCTGGGCTGCACCGGTGCGTTGTTTACGGCGTTTTATATGACGCGGCAGGTGGCGCTGGTTTTCTTCGGCAGCTATCGCGGTCACGAAGAAAAATCTGCTCACGGCCACTCCGCGCCCGCTCATTCCCATTCCTCCGAATCCAGCCACGATCCGCACGAAAGCCCCGCTGTCATGACCGTTCCTCTGATCATCCTCGCGGGGTTCGCCATTTTATTGGGTTTCGTCGGTACGCCCGCCTGGCCGTGGTTTGATGGTTATCTGACCGGCGAGGAATTCAAATTCGATTTCAGCAAGCTCACCGAACCCGGCACGCTCGGCCTGATGGTCGCTTCGGCGGCCATTGTATTCACCGGCCTCGGCCTCGGCTGGTTCCTCTACGGCAAGCGCCAGCGCAAGACGGTGGCGGAAAAAGACGTGTTGGCAGCCGCGCAGCCTTTCATTTACCAGCTGCTCGAAAATAAATATTTTATTGATGAAATTTACGAAGCGACGGTCATCCGCTTCAACGCCTTCGCGGCGTGGCTCTGTGATTTTGCCGATCAGTGGATTTTCGGCGGCGCGGTTTTGCTCGTTAAATACCTCACGGTCGGCCTGGCTTGGCTCTACCGGCTGACCGATGAATATTTCGTCAACCTCGGCTTCGATACCGGCTGCGAAGCGCTGCGCGAAGGCGGCGGCGGACTTTCCAAGCTGCATACCGGCCGCGTGCAAGCTTATCTCCGCGTTATCGGCGTCGCGCTGGTGGCGTTGATCATCTTCCTGATTTGGGGGCGCAAAGCATGAATCACTGGCTGACCATTTTAACGCTCGTTCCGTTCCTCGGCGGCCTCGTCATCGCCGGCCTGGGCGCGGAACGAAAAAATCTCATTCGCGGCTTTGCGCTGGCTACCAGCCTGATCGGCCTCGGCGGCGCGCTGTGCCTGTGGCTGCATTTTGACCCCAAATCCGGCGGCTTGCAATTTATCGAAAAATTCGACTGGGTGGCGTCGCTCGGCATCCAATACTTCCTCGGCGTGGACGGTCTGGGCCTGCTCATGGTGCTGCTCACGGCCATCGTCACGCCGTTGGCGATTCTCGCCTCGTGGCGCATGGACGACCGTCCGCATGTTTATCACGCGCTCCTTTTGTGGCTGCAAGCCGGGTTGTTCGGCACCTTTACCGCGCTGAATTTTTTCCACTGGTTCCTGTTCTGGGAACTCGGCCTCATCCCCGCATTTTTCCTGATCAAACTTTGGGGCGGACCGAAACGCAGTCCGGCGGCGACCCAATTCTTCATTTATACGATGGTTGGCAGTGTGGCGTTGCTCTTGAGCTTTCTGGCCATCCGGCTGGCGACCGGCAGCTTTGATTTTATTGCCCTCGCCGGCATGGCCAAGAGCGGCCTGCTCACGACCAAGCTGCAGGCGGCCTTCGGCTGGAAAAATATCGGCCTGATTATTTTCTTCGGCGCCTTCCTCGGCTTTGCGGTGAAAGTGCCGTTGATTCCGTTCCACACCTGGCTGCCGGCCGCGTATTCCGAAGCCCCCAGCCCGGTGACCATGCTGCTCACCGGCGTCATGTCCAAAATGGGCGTGTATGGTTTCCTGCGGATCCTGCTCCCGATTTTCCCGGAACAAATCCGCGCCGTGCTGACTCCGTTGCTCTGGCTCGCGGTGGCGACCATCGTGCTTTCGGCTTGCGCCGCGTTTGCGCAGCGCGACCTCAAGCGCATCATCGCGTATTCATCCATCAACCATCTTGGCTACTGCCTGCTCGCATTGTTCGCGGCGACGGCTGTGGCCGCCGGCGTGAATAGTTCCGATCTGCAAAAAGCTGCCGCGCTCGACGGCGCGCTGCTGCAAATGTTTAACCACGGCCTTACGGCGTCCGCGTTGTTCTTGTTTGTCGCGCTCCTCGAAAGACGCTCCGGCGGCTTGCGCGGGCTCGATGATTTCGGCGGCCTTCGCAAAATCATTCCCGTGTTCACCGGTCTGATGGGTATCTCGATTTTCTCCTCGCTCGGTTTGCCGGGGCTGAATGGCTTCGTCGGCGAATTCCTGATTTTCAAAGGCGTGTTTCCGCTCGCGCCCTGGGCGGCGGCGATTTCGACCATTGGCCTGCTGGTCACCGCGATTTTCCTGCTCACCCTCATCCAGCGCGTTTTCTGCGGGCCGCTCAACGAGCGTTGGGCGAAAATGCCCGACCTGACGACTGCGGAACGTTTTCTCGTCTTGCCAAGCATTGCGTTGATGTTTGTGCTGGGCATCTGGCCGCAATTTATTTTGGGCGCGGTGGACGCCACGGTGGTTAAGCTGGTTCAGCAACTCAATTTTTAACCGCGGATGAACATGGATAAACCCGAATTGGCAATCGTAAATCGCAAATCCTAAATTTCAAATGCTGGCCTGGACCATTTACATAACTTTCATCGGGGTGCTGGTGCTGATGCTCCTGCCGCGCGACAGCGCGCGCGCCGCCCGCATCGTTGCCCTGCTCACGTCCATCGCCGGTTGTGTTGTGGCGTTTGTCGGTGCCATCTCTCAAGCCAATCCCGGTGAAGTCACCCCGATCGTCAAAGTTCCGTGGATTCCAAGCATCGGCGCGAATTATTATCTCGCCGCCGACGGCATTAGCCTCGTGCTGGTTGTCCTGACGGGGCTGGCGGCCGTGAGCGGAATATTATTTTCTTGGAACATCGAGAAACGGACGAAGGAATTTTTTGCGTTCTACCTCGCGCTCATCGGCGGCGTGTATGGCGTTTTCCTGAGCTTCGATGTGCTGCTGCTGTTCGTGTTTTACGAACTGACGATTATCCCGAAATATTTTCTCATCGCCCGTTGGGGCAGCACCCGCAAGGAATACGGGGCGATGAAGCTGGCGCTGTATTCATTTGTCGGCAGCCATTTAGTGCTCATTGGTTTGATTGCCGCGTGGGTGGTGGCCAAAGGCCAGCTCGGCCATGCGTCGCTGGATTTGATCGAATTGTCGAAGGTTGCTTTCCCCGTCGCGTTTCAACATTGGGTGTTTCCGCTGGTGTTTGTCGGCTTTGCGATTCTCGCCGGCATGTGGCCGTTTCACACGTGGGCGCCGACCGGTCACGTCGCCGCGCCGACCGCCGGCTCGATGCTGCTCGCCGGCGTGGTGATGAAGCTCGGCGCCTACGGCTGTCTGCGCGTCGCGATGGTGATGTTCCCCGAAGGCGTGCGGATGTGGCAGGGCGAAATTGCCTGTCTCGCCGTTGCCGGCATCGTGTATGGCGCCGGCGTGGCGTTGGTGCAGCGGGATTTTAAATTTGTCATCGGCTATTCCAGCGTGAGTCACATGGGTTTTGTGCTGCTGGGCCTCGCGACGCTCAACACCATCGGCCTTGACGGCGCGGTCCTGCAAATGTTCTCGCATGGTATCATCGCCGGGCTGCTGTTCGGCGTGGTCGGCCGCATGGTTTATGACCGCACCCACACCCGCGATTTCAACGACCTCGAAACCATGCAGCTTGGTAAGCTGCTTCCGTTCGCGGGCGTGACGTTTGTGATCGCCGGCATCGCCTCGATGGGCTTGCCCGGGTTCAGTGGCTTCGTCGCGGAATTCCAAGTGCTGATGGGCGCATGGATGGTCTTTCCGAAACTGACGATTCTTTCCGGCGTCGGCATCCTCATCGGCGTGGCCTACACGCTGCGCGCGGTGCAAAAAGGATTTTATTCCGACGCGCCGCCAAAACCAGCCGACCACGATCATCCGCTGGAACCGGTCTCCGTGCCGGAGCGCTTTGGCGCGGTGATGCTCATCGGCGCATCGCTGGTCATCGGCCTTTTTCCCGGTTTGCTGATGAACTGGATTGAACCTTGCTTTAACTCCCCGCTTTCGATGTTTGCGCGCTTGTTGGTGAAAGGAGGTTCACAATGAACCCGGTGAACTATCTGCACATCCTCCAGCTCGCCGCGCCGGAAACCATCATGACCCTCACTGTGCTGGTGGTGCTGGGGGTGGACCTGACCGTGCTGCGCGGCAAATCTTTCTCGTCCCGTTTCAACGTCGGCGCACTCATTTCTATTCTTGGCTGCGCTTCCGCTGCGCTGCTGGCCTTTACCCGTCACACCGAAGCCAATCTGTTCAATGGCCTGCTCGTGGTGAGTCCGTCGTCCGATTTCGTGAAGGTTGCCCTGCTGGCGCTGACGATTTTCACCATCCTGATTTCCACCTCCGGCAAATTCACTAATCATGTTGGCGAATATCTTTCGCTGATTTTGCTCGGCACCATCGCCTTGATGTTCCTCGTCAGCACTGAGGATTTGCTGATGATCTTTCTCGCGCTCGAATTCGCCAGCCTGGTGCTTTACATTCTTACCGCCTTCAATAAGCACAATGCCAAATCTGCCGAGGCGGCGTTGAAATACTTTCTATTTGGTGGCATGTCCGCCGCATTTCTGCTGTTCGGCTTCAGCCTGCTCTACGGCATTTCCGGCTCGACCAATCTGCGCGAAATCGCCCTCGGCATTGCTGGCAGGGGATTCGATCCGCTGTTGCTCGTGGCGCTGGTGATGACCATCATCGGTTTCGGATTTAAAGTTGCCGCCGTGCCGTTCCATCTCTGGGCACCGGACGCCTACGAAGGTGCGCCCACGCCGAGTGCTGCGTTCATGGGTTCCGGCTCGAAGGTCGCCAGCTTCTACGTACTTGCCAAGATTTTTACGCTCGGGTTTGTCGGTGCGGAAGGCAGCGCCGTGTGGCACGGCTATCTTTCCGGATGGACGCCGGTGGTGGCCATCGTCGCCGCGCTCTCGATGGTGCTGGGGAATCTCACCGCCATTGTGCAATCCAGTGTCAAACGCCTGCTCGCCTACTCGGCCATCGCCCATGCCGGTTATATGCTGCTGGGTGTGTTGGGCAATACCACGACCAGCGCCAGCGGCATGGTGTTTTACGTCATCACCTACGCGCTGACGACGATTGGCGCGTTTGGCGTGGTGACGGTGGTGGAGGAAGCCACGGGAAGCGATGCGATCCAAAACTTTGCCGGCCTGAGCAAGCGCGCGCCGGGCTTGTCCTTATGTCTGCTGATTTTTCTGTTGTCGCTCGGCGGCATTCCGCCGCTGGCTGGCTTCATCGGTAAATTCTTTTTGTTTAGCGCCGTCGTCACTGCGGGTGCCAATCTTGGCCTGCTCTGGCTGGTGATTCTTGCCATCGCGATGAGCGCGGTGTCGTTCTACTACTATTTGCGCGTGCTCAAGGCGGCTTACGTGGAGGACGCCGTCGCCGAAGCGCCCGCCATCAAGGTGCCCCTGCTGACCTTTCTGGCGTTGGCGTTGCTGGCGTTCTTGGTGATCCTGTTCGGCTGCGCGCCGGGCCTGCTCACGCAGTTTTTGTGAGCGGACATTTTGAGTTTGTTGGCCTGATTGAATCCGCGTAGTCTTCCCGCACAATTTATGAGCAACATTCCTTCCGACCTAAAATACGCCAAGTCCCACGAATGGGTGCGCGTCAGCGGCGACACCGCTACCGTGGGCATCACCGACCACGCGCAGGCCGAGTTGACGGACATCGTGTTTGTGGAGCTGCCCGCCGTGGGCCGCCAGGTTAAGGCCGGCGAAGCCTGCGCCGTGGTGGAATCTGTTAAGACTGCGAGCGACATCTATTCGCCCGTCAGCGGCGAAATCACTGCCGTCAATGCTGCCGTGGTGGACAATCCCGCGCTGGTGAACACCGCGCCCGACGGCGACGGCTGGTTTTACAAAATCAAATTGAGCAACGCCGCCGAAGTGAATGCGTTGCTTTCGCCGGCGGATTACCAGAAGCAGATTGGCGGGTAAAATTTAATTCCGAGACGCAAAGGCGCAAAGGCGCGGAGGGCGGGAGCCTTTCGCGCTTTATTGTTTTAAGATGTCGGAGACGACGGGGTGTTCTCTAACCTTTCTCCTTCAATTTGAGTTTCGTCATCTCGTCTCCTACAGTTTTCGCGCCTCACCCAAAGCGCCAGAGCAACTGGCGCACTTCAGGACGCTTCGCGTTTTGCAGGGCGTTAGGTTCCGCGCGCCAGCGTCTGGGAGTGCGTCGGCCCTCCGCCGCTCTGGTCTGGCGTGAGCATCGTCCGGCGTTAAAACGAAGCATTTTCAAGGCTGGAAATGGAGTTTAACCTGCTGGCAACGGAGGTTTTCTAAGCCGTTTTGCCCGGTTCACCAGTTGTGATGCCGGTGACGGTTGCTGTTGCCTCATTTTGTGGATAAATTAACCGACATGAAAATGGTCATATGAGGCGAATAGGTTCATTTAGCAGGGTGTTGGTGTCAGCCATGACGCTGATGGGCATCGGGTCGGGTCACGCTCTGGCGGCGGCACCGGCGGCGGGCGAAGGTTCGTCAAGCCGCGAGAGTGATAAGTTGCGCTATCCACCGCCGCCGCTCGAGCATCCCGCCACCATCAATCTGGGAACGGGGATCACCTACAACCGGCTCGTCGACGGGCAAGACTACATCGTGAAAATGCCGGCAGCAAAAAAGGTCGGATCCACGACCCTCGATGGCGGACGGAACATTGTCATCATCGGCGGCTATGTCACGTTGCCGGTGCTGATGAAAGCGCCGGGGCAGCCCGACGTCAGCAACGGCGCGATCTCCCGCGGAATTTATATCAAGAACAATCACGGGGTGGTGCATATTGAGGGCGTCCTGATCGATGCCACCGGCGGCGGCATGGCCGATGGCATTGTCATCGCCTCGACCAATTCGATCGTGCAGATAGAAAACGTGCGGGTGGATGGCGTATTCGGCTTCAATAATCAGTTTCACGCGGATGTGGTGCAGCCTTACGGCGGGGTCAAGGATCTGCGGATTGATAAACTCACCGGGTATAGTGCCTATCAAGGTCTGACCATCGGCCAGGATCGGGGGCCAATCGGTTCCGTGGAGATTTCGCGGGCCAATCTGGTTTGCATTCATCCCCAAATCAACGGATCCGGTAACAACGGCGGCTATATGCTCTGGTTCACATCGCATGAAGGCGGCGCGGATACGACTTACCCGCTCATCCTCTACGAGGTATATATTCAGCCGCGGGCGGGTCGGACGTTGGGCGATTCGGTGTGGCCACCGGCAGGGTTCGCTTCGTGTCCGGCGGTCATCGCCGCCGATGATTCCGCCGCAACTTGGCCAGCGATTCCAAAAGTTAAGGGATGCGTCAAGAAGGGAACGCCGCCGCAGGGCGATTTTGTGCCTGCGGGCATGGCGGGTTTGCAATATGTGTCGCCGGGTTACTTGAGCCGGTGACCATTCAACCGAAGTCAGTCACCTCAAGGTGATGGAAGATCAGTGGACAAATTGTTTGTAAAACGTCACGCCGGAAATGGTAAAACCGATGACCGTGATGAGCTGCCGGACACGCGCTTGTGAAATGCGCTGGGAATAATGCGAACCTAGATAATATCCCGCCACGGCTCCCACCGTCATGATTCCGGCTCTTGGCCAGTCAATCAGTCCCGCCCAGATAAACCACAACGCCGCCACCAGATTCAGCAATGAACCCAGAATGGTCTTGAGGGTGTTCATCTCGTAGATGTTGTGCATGCCGATAAAACCCAGCGTTGCCAGCATCAAAATACCGATGCCGGCGCCAAAATAACCGCCATAGATGGAAACCAGAAATTGGAAAAAGACGGCTCCCCAAAGGTGGCGTGGATTGGCTTGGGCGTTCAGATGGGAGCCCGCATAGCGGCGGAAGAAGCTTTGGCTGAGAAAGAGCACGGTCGCGAATAGAATCAGAAAAGGGACCAGTTTACCAAAGGTTTGGTTGCTGGTGTGCGTTAACAGGGCGCTGCCGATCAGCCCGCCGATAAGACTGACGGGCAAGAACCGCCATAGCCACGGCATCACGGGCTTGATGTGTTGCCGGTTGCCAAACATGCCACCACTGGTGCCAATGACCAATGCCAGCGTGCTGGTGGCGTTGGCCATGACCGGGGTGGTGCCAAAGGCTAGCAAAGCCGGAAAGGTAAGCAGCGTGCCACCTCCCGCCACGGCATTGATCATGCCCGCGCCAACCGCCGAACCGGCCAAGCCAAAGATTTCCAAGCCAGACATTATCGCCCAAGTTTATTGCGTTGCCGTCTCGACACAAGCGGACAAAAAGTGGGTGGCTAAAAATTGAGCCGGCAACACATTCTCCTTTATTTTGCCTCGGTAAAACCCAAAATCAGGGCATGAACCAGCCCGCCAACCACAACCGCCGGACATTCCTAAAAACGGTGGGTATGGCCGGCACCGGCTTGGCTTTGAGCCGCGCCGCGCTGGCTGAATCGGCAACGCTCCGGGCGCCGAAGCGCAAACTCGGACGACACGCCGAAATGGTTTCTTCACTGGGTCTCGGCGGATTTACTTTGGCCGAGGCCAAGACCATCGAGGATGCCACTCGAATTGCTCATGCAGCCATTGATCATGGCGTGACCTTTTTCGACAATGCCTGGGAATATCACGATGGGCGTGGCGAGGAGTGGATGGGCAAAGCCTTGGCCGGCAAGCGCGATCAAGTGTTTTTGATGACTAAGGTGTGTACTCACCTGCCTGGACAGCAGGGCAAAGACAAAGCCCTGGCCATGCTTGAGCAGTCTTTGACCCGGTTGAAGACAGATCATCTCGACCTGTGGCAAGTGCATCAAATCGGTTCGGAGGCGGAAGCTGATTCGATTTTCATGTCTGGGGGAGTGATGGAAGCCATTGAACAAGCCCGCCAACAAGGCAAGATTCGTTATTGCGGCTTCACCGGACACCTTGATCCCAAGCTGCATCTGCGGGTTCTGGCGCACAAATATCCGTTCGACACAGTCCAGATGCCTTTGTCCGTGTTCGACGCCCACGCGAACGGCTTTCAAAAACTGGTGCTGCCAGAATTGCTGAAACAGGGCATTGCCCCGCTGGCAATGAAGAGCTTGGGTGGCAATGGCAAATCGGTGAAGGACGGCGTGGTGACCGCCGCGGAGGCCTTGCGGTATACTTTGAGTTTGCCGGTTACGACCCTTATTTCGGGCATTGACTCGTTGGCGTGGCTAAAGCAAAACGCCGGTGCGGCGGCGGCCTTCCAGCCCTATACTTCCATTGAGATGGCGGCTTTGGAGCAGCGGTGTGCCGACCTGAAACAATATGAGCCTTATCGTCAATGGGCCTATTTGGATGGGGATGCGCAATATCGCGACATGGCCTGATTGGAAACTTCGTGAAGTCATATTCATCACCTGGGCACGGTTTGCGTGAAAAATGAATAATGTCCTTACAGTGTTATTGGTCCTTGGCTTGCTCGGACAGGCTGCCGGAGCGGTGCGCGCAGCCGACTTGATCGGCTATGGCTGGGTCGAGCAAACAGTGGATTCAGAATCCGCGGGCGAAGGCATGGCGAGCTTCGCGTGCGAGAGCGATGAGCAGGCCGACCGTCTGTTGAGCAAACTGCGCGCAGATTTCACGTGGGACAAACTGCTGGGTTTCCATGACATTACGCTCCGAAACGGCGCGCCGGCACTGGCCTTGAACGGCTGTGGCGTGCTGGCTCTGGCACGGCGCGGCAGTACCGTGTTTGCTATCGCTGGCAACACCCCGGAGTCGTTGGAAAAGCTTTTGACACGTCGCGGCTTGCAGGGTGGCGATGTTTATTTCACGCCGGCAAAACCGCACCCCATGTCGCTGGACTTTTATGATCTGCGGCCGATCAGTTTTTATTACCACACGCTCAATGTGCTGGACTTGGCGAAAGGCTTGAAGCGCTACGACCATCAGGTGTTGGCTCAGCCCGCCGATTTCTGGAAACCGTTTGGTTTTGGTTACAGCATGTTCAATCCGTATTTCGGCCTCGATGAGCTCGCGGATGGCGCGGCGCATCTGTTCCCGTTGACCTGCGCGATTGAGCAGGCCAAGGCGCATGGCGCGGTGTTCATGGCGCACCTCGGCCACTTCGAGGCGCCGTGGTGGATGCGGAACCGGTTCCCGCGCGACATGGTGCAGTGGGATCCGCTTGCCATTAGCGCCTGGGGTCCGCTCGGCGCAATGGCGGGTACGCATCTGAGCACATCAGCCTCGCCGGAGGCTTATGCCTATGCGCAGCGTTTTACCGGACAGGCACTCGACCATGTTAAAAAAATTGCCGGCGATAATCTCGGCTGCGTGCGTGTGGCGGGTGGCGGCCATCCCGGCGACGAGATGGGCTTGCATTATTTAAGCACCGAGTTCATGGATTACGACGACGCGGCCCAGGCAGCTTTTCGGCATTGGCTGCGCGAGACCCGTAAACTCGACCTGGTGTCGCTGGGCCAACGGTGGTTCGCTGACCTCCGGCATTTCAGCTCATGGAACGACGTGCGCATTCCGTCGCACTTCGAATTTTTCGGCGGCTTCGGCCAAGGCACATTCGACCTGTGCGAGAACTGGCTCTGGCGTCCCGAGAGTGTAAATGCCGAAGCTGAGGGCTGGGGCAAGACCGATTATCGGCCCGGCGACGCGTGGACGCCGGTCGATCTCGTGCCGTCGGTGAAACAACTTTTTCTCTTTGGTTCGGCTGCCGACAAGACGCTGCGTAACGGCAACAGCACCGTCGCGTGGTTCCGCAAAGAATTCGACGCGTCGGCGTGGCTGGAAAAAAACCGCGGCCGGAAAATCTTTCTGGTCGCCGACATCAATGACGAGGCGAATCGGCCGGTGGAAGTTTGTTTTAATGATGCTCATCTCGGCTTCCTTAAGCCGAAGAGCGTGGGCGTTGGCCCCATTAGCTTCGACGCCACGGCGTTGGTAAAGCCGGGGCGCAACGTGCTGGCGCTGAAAGTTCACAGCGGCGTGATTCGCGGCCCGGTGTTTCTGACAACCGGGGAGCCGCGGCGTTATCCCTATCTCGGCCGCGGCGGCAACGCGCGCTGGGTGGATTTGCGCGATTGGACCAACGAAAAACTCATTGCTGGCTGGCTGCGTGAGGCGCGGTTCGCGCGCGAGCGGCTGCCGGAAATTCCGCTGATGTTCGTGCCCGGTTCGTGGCGGGGATTTTCCGACCAGTTCCTCGAACTAAAACGCGAAGTCGGCATCGCCTCGATTCACAACACCGGTAGCGAATGCGGCTTTCGCCCGTGGTGGGCCGGCATCGGCTATGTTTGGGGTGCTTATATGAGTTCCGAGGAAAGCGCCTCGGTGTTCGACCTGAAAATACTTGATCGCGATCTGGCATGGATGCTCCTTAACGGTCATGGACATCACAATTTTTACTATGATGCCGTTCATGGCATGAAGGTGGAGCGAACCACTGGCTGGTTTACAAAAAATAAGCGCCTGCTGGAGTTGTTTGCCAAGGCGACCTGGCAAAAGCCGAAGGTGGCGGTGTTGCGCGCGGCCGGCAACGACCGTTATTTTCCCTACAGCCCGGTGGCGGATGAATTCGACATCGGCGCGCAGGTGCTGCCGGCCACGCATTTCAACAATGTTTATCTGACCGAGGCCGAGTTGAAAGCCGGTCTCGCGAATGACTACCCGCTCGTGTTCGACGCCGGCACATTGGTGATGGATGACGCTTTGGTTGGTGCCATTGAACGCTACGTTCGTGCCGGCGGCACGTTTATCGCGGTCAACACCACCGGTCGGCATTCTCCGCTCGACGCTGACGCTTGGCCGCTTCTGAAACTGGCAAATCTAAAATTGCTCAGCGAACGCGATGGCGCAAAGCTGACGATTTCCGCCGGCAATCCCCTGCTGCAGCGGCTCGCGGGAATGAATTTTCACGGCAGCGGCCTCGCGTTTGCTCCGGAAAACGTCGCTCCGCAAAACGTGCTCGCGCGCTGGGCCGATGGGACCGTGGCTGCCGCCAGCTGCCCGCTCGGTCGCGGTCGCATCGTGATGCTCGGCTCGCCGTTTTGGCGCAGCACTAACCATCGCACGGCCGATGGGGTCGCGCTCGCCGGCAGCATCCAGTCGGCGTTTCTCACCGATCTTTTCGCCGGCATCGGCATCACGAAGGAAGCCGATATTGACGGGGAAGACATCTGGTTGCGGCGCTTCATCACCAAAAATGGCCTGCAAGATTGGCTGATGGCTTTCAATGATGGCCGCGGCGCGGCGAAAGATTTGACTTTGAGTTTTCCGCTGGCGCAGCGGCCCGCGCGGGTGCTCGACCAGATCACCGGCCAGCCGCTGGATTTTGGTTTTGAAAACGGCACTGTGCGCGTGCCGCACATCAACTTCGAACCAAACCAGATTAAAATCTTTGGTGTCGAGCGCGGCAATTTTCTCGCTGCCCTGGAGCATTGGTTTGCCGAAAAACAGCACTATGAGTCGCGACCAACGCCGACAGCCAAAACGGAAAAACTGCCGATACCGCCGCCGCGTGACGCGGTGTTCGACACGTTCTATTTTCGCCAGGCCCCGCCGGCGGTCACCAACGATCTCACGTGGCTGACCGAGCCGGTCACCGCGCCGGCGTGGAAAAAAGTGGGCTGCGGTTTTTGGGACGAGCTGGGTTTTTCCGCCAAAGGCATGGGTTTGTATCGCCAGACATTTCCCGCGCCCGATTCGTGGCGCGGCCATCGCGTGCTGCTGGCGTTCGCGTCGTATGATTATCCGGTGTTTCTCGAAAATGCCGCCGTGTTCGTGAACGGCCGGCGCGCCGGCAATTACCGCGCCCACGGCTGGGCCAACTTTGACGTGCTTGACATCACGCCGTTGCTTAAGCCTGGCGAAAATTCGCTGGCGGTGTTGGTGTCGGCGGGTGAAGTGCGCGGCGGTTATATTGGCCAGCTGGTGGCGTTTGCCTTGGAAAATCTCGAAGACGCCAGGGAATTGAAGAACAACTGGAAACTTTTTTCTGACAACTGCCATTTTGCTGCCGCCAACCTCCCGCTCGAAAAGACGGGCCGTTATCTCGCGACGGATGTTGTTCTGCCCGCCGAGTGGAAAAAGGAGGATGTATTCTTGGAATTCGAGGTCGGCAACCAGTGGGTTGGTCTTGTGACGATCAACGGCCGGCCGATCGCATTCAACCAGTCGGTGCATCCGTTTGCGAATATCATGCAGATTAACCTCTATCCGTGGGCGAAGCCCGGTGAAGTCAACCGCATCGAACTCTGGCCGCTCAGATCCGACGAAATCGCCAAACAGAAAATGGTCGTGAAAAGCGTGCGCATCGGGGTCGCGCCCCAAAAATGAAAGCCCAGCGCACCATCCTGGCTGCGGTCTAATAGGGGTGTTCACCTTCCAATTGAAATGGACCACCGGCACAGTCTGGTATGACGATATCGAACTGTTCGATATGGGATTGGGGCGGTAATGCAGGTGAAGACCTGCTGACTATGAGCACGGGGTTGAACCGGCTTCTCGCATCTAAACCAGCTTCTTCAACCGCGCGTCTTCGGCGAGTTTCTTGACCAGTTCCTTGATTTTTTGCGCCTGTGATTTGTGTGCGAGCAGCACGGCGTCGTCGGTTTGGACTAAAATCGAATCGCGCAGGCCGACCACGGCGATGGGCGTGCGGTTTTTGGTGCGCGCGTCATAGATGATGTTGCGCGCGGCGTCTACATGGATAAAGTCCGCCACGGCGGCGTTGCCCTCGGCGTCCTGCTTGATGTGCCGTGCGATGGCCGGCCATGCGCCGAGGTCGTCCCATTCAAACGCGCCGTCGGCCACGATGACGTTCTGCGCCTTTTCCATCAGCGCGAAATCGATCGAGATTTTTTTGATGGCCGGATATTCCTTCGCCAGCACCTTGGCGAGCTTGGTGGGATTATTGGCGACCTTGAACCAGCGCTGGCACGCGTCGAACATTTCCGGTTGGTGCTTCTCCAGCCCGTTCGTGACTGTGATGAAGCTCCAGACGAACATGCCGGCGTTCCAGCGGTATTGGCCGCTGTTGACGTATTCCCGCGCGGTTTCAAAATTCGGTTTTTCAACGAAGCGCTCGGCTTTGTAAAATGTCGTCTTGGTCTTTTTCGCGCCGGTGGGCGCGGGCAGTTCCGTGCCGGTTTGGATGTAGCCGTAGCCGGTGGCCGGTTCGGTCGGCTTGATGCCGATGGTCACGATGGCCTGGCCTTGCGCCGCGACATCAAAGGCATCGGACAAGATCTGCTGGAATTTTTTTGCATCGGGAATGACATGGTCCGCCGGCAGCACGGCCATCACGCCGGTCGTGGATCGCGCGCCGACGAGCGCCGCGCCGAGCGTGACGGCGGCGCAGGTGTCGCGGCCCACCGGCTCGGCCACGACATTGTCCTTCGGCAGCTTTGGCAACTGTTTGCGCACTTCCGGTGCCTGGGTTTCGTTGGTGATGATGAAGATGTTTTTGAGCGGTACCAGTGGCAGCACGCGCTCGACGGCTTCTTGGAGAAAGGATTTTTTGCCGAGGATGGCGAGCAGTTGCTTGGGCGTCTTCTCTCGGCTCAACGGCCAGAAGCGTTCGCCGCGTCCGCCGGCCATGATGATGACGAAACGGTCCTTGATGTCGGTTTTCGTTTTTGTGCTCATAAATCAAATGGTTTTCACCGCGTCGGCCAGCGATTTCACAAACGCGCCGACTTTGGCGATGAGTTCCGGCGATTTTCCATGTTCGGCGATCTGGTTCACGATGGCGCTGCCCACCACGCAGGCGTCGCCTTCCTTGGCGACGGCTTTGGCCTGTTCCGGATTGGAAATGCCGAAGCCGATGGCGATGGGTAAATCCGTATGCGCGCGGATCTTTGCGATTTGTGATGAAAGATTCGACGCAACACTCGTCTGCATGCCGGTGACGCCTTCGCGGGAAATATAATAAATGAAACCGCTGCCGCGCCGGACGATTTTCTCCATGCGCGCTTCCGGTGTGGTTGGCGCGACCAGATAAATATGGCAGAGGCCGGCCTGCTTCATCAGTGCTTCATAATTATCCGATTCCTCGGGCGGCAAATCCAGGATGAGCAACCCGTCCACGCCCGCCTTCGCCGCGTCGTTGATGAATATTTTTAAACCGACTTTGTGGATTAGGTTGAAATAAATATAGAGGACGATCGGGATTTGCGAGTTGTGGCGGATGGTGGCAATGGTGGCGAGCAGTTTCGGCGGCGTGGTGCCGGATTCCAGACCGCGCTGCGCGGCAAGTTGATTTACCAGGCCGTCGGCCAGCGGATCGCTGAACGGCACGCCGAGTTCCAGCACATCCACGCCCGCATGGTCAAACGCCAGTGCCAGTTCATGCGTGGCCGGCAAATTCGGGTCGCCCGCGCCGATGTAAACAACCAGGCCTTTTTTATCGGCTGATTTGAGCTGTTCGAATCTCGCAACGATGCGGTTCATTCCGGTCAGTTTCAGGTTTCAAGCGGCAAGTTTCAAGTTTGGAAAAATATGGCGCGGCCCGGCTGCCTCCGTTTTTGATTTGAGCCTCGTCACCTCGGCTCCTACAATTGCGGCATGGCAAGCAGCTTTGGACATTTATTCCGCATCACGACGTGGGGTGAATCGCACGGCGGTGGTGTTGGTGTCGTCGTGGACGGCTGTCCGCCGCGCCTAAAACTCTCCGAGGCCGACATCCAGCCGGACCTTGACCGTCGCCGGCCCGGCCAGTCCAAAATCGTCACGCCGCGCAAGGAATCCGACACCGTGCAGATCATGTCCGGCGTTTCCCTGACCGGCAAGACGCTGGGCACGCCGATCTGCCTCTGGGTGAAAAACGAGGACGCCCGTTCCGAGGCTTACAACGAGATGAAGGACAAGTTCCGCCCTTCGCACGCCGATTTTACTTACTTTGCCAAATACGGCATCCGCGCTTGGCAGGGCGGCGGTCGCGCCAGCGCCCGCGAGACCATTGGCCGCGTGGCCGCCGGGGCGATTGCCAAGAAGCTTCTGGGCGAACAATTCGGCGTCGAGGTTCTTGCCTACGTCAAGCAGGTGCAAAAAATCATCGGCGAGGTGAATCCTGAAAAGGTGAAGTTCAAGGACATCGAGTCCAACATCGTCCGCTGCCCCGATCAAACGGCGGCGGCGAAGATGATCCGGCTCATCGAAAAAATGCGCAACGCGGGCAACACCGTCGGCGGCATCGTCGAGGGCATCGCGCGCGGCGTTCCCGCCGGCTGGGGCGAACCCGTGTTCGACAAGCTCGAAGCGGATCTGGCCAAGGCGATGTTGAGTTTGCCCGCGTGCAAAGGCTTTGAGAGCGGCGACGGTTTCGCCGGCATTTTGCTGACCGGTTTGGAGCACAACGACGCCTTCCGTTCGCGGAGGGGGAAGGTTATTACCACGACGAACCGCTCCGGCGGCATTCAGGGCGGCATTTCGAACGGCGGGACGATTTTCTTCCGCACCGCGTTCAAACCCGTCGCCACCGTGATGCGCGAGCAGAACACGGTGGACGAGCAACTGCACAACACCACGCTCAAGGGCCGCGGCCGCCACGACCCGTGCGTGCTGCCGCGCGCCGTGCCGATGGTCGAGGCGATGACCGCGCTTGTGTTCGTGGATCACGCGCTCCGGCAGCGGGCGCAGTGCGGTTGATTTTTTGCCGCCGCCGTTATAATAGTTATTTTTATGCCCGAGAAACTCATCACTGAAATTCCGCATGACCTGCGCCGGATCTTCACCAAGGCCAATGAAGCCGTGCAGCACGAAAATTATGACTACGCCTTGGCGCTGTGCTGTCAGGTGCTGGAGAAAGAGCCGGGATTTTTTGAATGCCGCAAGACCTTGCGCGCCGTGCAGATCCGGAAATCCGCCGCGTCCAGCAAGGGCTTTTTCAAAAAGATGATGAGCAACGCCGGCTCCTCGCCGCAGATCACCAAGGCGAAGGTGGTGATGGGCAAGAATCCCGCCGAGGCCATGGCGATCGCCGAGGAAGTGCTGAACGGCGACGCGAACAATTCCTTTGCCCACCGCATTATTGTGGACGCGGCCATGGCGCTGGATTTGCCGCAGACGGCGTTGTTGTCATTGGAGACGATGGTGCGGAATTCGCCGAAGGACAAGTCGCTGGTCGTGGAATTTGCCAACCAGGTTGCCGCGTCGGGCGGTCATGCGGACGTGGCGGAGAAATTTCTGGACGATCTTGTCCGCAACTCGGCCTACGACCCGGAATTGCAGCAGGCGCAGAAAAACCTTTCCGCCCACAAGACGCTGGACGAGGGCGGCTATAATTCCCTCGCGGACGGCGAAGGTTCGTATCGCGATATTTTGCGGAACAAGCAGGAGGCGGTTTCGCTGGAGCAGGAAAAGCGCGTGTTGAAAACCGATGACGTGGCGGAACGGCTCATTGGCGAATACGAGGCGCGCCTGCAGGCCGAGCCGGACAACCTCAAGATCGTCCGCTCGCTGGCGGAGCTTTACACGCAGAAGGGCAAGTTCGACCGCGCGCTGGAATATTACCAGCGCATCCAGAGTTCCGACTTGGGCGGCGATGCGACCATTGACCGCGCCGTGGCGGACGTGACGGTGCGCCGGTACGATGCACAATTGGCGCAGCTTGACCCGCTGGCGCCGGACTTTGCGGAACAGACGGAGCGCCTCCAGGCGGAGAAGACCGCCTATAAGCTCGCCGAATGCCAGAAACGCGCGGAGAAATATCCCACCGACCTGGCCATCAAGTTTGAACTGGGACAACTTTATTTTCAGGCCGGTAAAATCTCCGAGGCCACCGGCGAATTTCAGAAGGCGCAGAGCAACCCGCACAAGCGCTACGCGGCCATGAGCTATCTGGCGCAATGTTTTGCCAGGCGCAATATGAACGATTCCGCCGTGCGCACCCTCCAGAACGCCATCAAGGACAAGCCCGGTTTCGACGAGGAAAAGAAGGACCTGCTCTACAACCTCGGCTGCGTTTTTGAAAAGATGGGCAAGAAAGCCGAGGCCATCGAACAGTTTCTAGTCTTATATGAGTCCGACGTCAATTACCGCGACGTTGGCAAGAAGGTGGACGACTATTACGCCGGGCAGTGAACCGTTCAGGATTTGCAGTCTATCCCGTATTGGTGCTTAAAACCGCTTCTCGTCGGCGTCGAGCATGTCCACGAAACATTTAATGTCGTCGCGATGGCCGAGGCCGGCCTGTTCCTTGCGCATCTGCAGGCGCGCCACCGCGGTGGCGTCGTTCGCTAGCGGCCGGTTCAAGACATCCTGCCAGTGCGCGTCTTTTTCCGCCGGCGTGCGCTTGACGTTTTGGCGCACCCAGTTGCAGACCTGCCCGTCGGTGAGGGAATTTTTGACCACCGCCACGAATTGTTCGTGCGTCAGACCGGCGGCCTTGAGCCAGAAGCCGTCGAAAGCTTTGCCGAGATTTTCCTGGTAGTCGGCGTGGAGTTTGCCGGCGAGGTGCAGGCGGATCTTGTCAACGTAGCGGGGCAGGTAATGCCAGCCGTCCATGGTTTCGCGCGGGCTGCGGGGATAAATGATGTCGCTCATGGGAAAATCATCCTTCAACCCGCAAAAAAATCAACCACTGATAAACCTGGATGAATACGGATAAAAGGGCAGACACGTATTCCACAAATTTTCACTAATTCAATTCGTGTTAATTCGTGAAATTCGTGTCTTGAAGAAATCGGTTGGCATTTCCACCGCCCGCTCCCATCTTCTCTGGCATGAAACGATTTGATTTCGACGTGGCGGTGATCGGCGGCGGCAGCGGCGGTTACGCGGCGGCGCGCACGGCGGCGGCGGCGGGGCTGAAAACGGTCGTCATCGAGGGCGGTCGGGAAGTCGGCGGCCTGTGCATCCTGCGCGGCTGTATGCCCACGAAGGCGTTGCTCTACGCGGCGGAGGTGAAACAACTCGCCGAACATGCTAAAACTTGGGGCGTGCGCGCGGGTAGGGTGACGTTTGACTTCGCCAAGGTCATGGCGCGGAAAAATCTGATGATCGATGATTTTGCCGGCTTCCGCGTGAAACAGTTGCACGCCGGCCGGTTCCACTTCATCCGCGCCAACGCCTGTTTTTTTGACGCGCATATCGTGAAGTTGAGCAACGGGAAAAAGCTGACGGCGAAATATTTCGTCATCGCCACCGGTTCGCGCGTGTCGCCGTCGCCGCTGCCGCAGCTGGACGACGTCGGCTACATCACTAGCGACGACGCGGTGGCGCTCAAGCAATTGCCGAAGTCGCTCATCATCCTCGGCGGCGGCGCGATCGCGTGCGAGTTCGCGCAGTTCTTCGCGCGTTTTGGTGTGAAAGTCACGCTCATCCAGCGCAGCGAAAATCTATTGAAGGAGTTTGATGTCGATGCCGGCGCGGAAATCACCAAGGTTTTCCGGCGCGAAGGCATAAAGGTTTTCACCGGCACAAAACTCGTTGAGGCGAAGCGCCGGGGAAAAATGAAAACGGTTACGTTCGAGCAAAAGGGAAAACGAATCACCGTTTCCGCTGGGGAAATCCTGTTCGCGCTCGGTCGCGCGCCCAACACGGCGGCGTTGAATCTGGAATGCGCCGGCGTGAAAACGGAAGACGGCCGTATCGTGACGAACGACCGGATGCAGACCAGCGCGCCGCACATCTTCGCGGCGGGCGATTGCTGCGGGCCGCACGAGATCGTCCATATCGCGATTCAGCAGGGCGAAACGGCGGTGTACAACCTTGTGAAGCCAAAGCCGCCGCGCAAAGTGGATTACCGGCTGCTGATTTCAGTGGTGTTCACTGAGCCGCAGGTGGCGACAGTTGGTTTGACGGAAAAAGAAGCGGCAGCACGCGGTATCAAGTTTATCGCCGCAAGCTATCCCTTCAACGACCACGGCAAGTCGCTCATCATGGAGGCAAAGGATGGCTTCGTGAAACTGCTGGCAAATCCCAAGACGGGCGAAATCATCGGCGGCGCGTGTGTCGGTCCGGTTGGCGGCGAGCTCATCCACGAAATCGTCGCGGCGATGGCGAAGCGCATAACGGTGCACGAACTCGCGGCGATGCCGCATTATCATCCGACGCTCGCGGAAATCTGGACGTATCCGGCGGAGGAACTGGCGGGAAAAATCGGCTGATTCAATATTTTTTTGGCCGGTCTTTCACCGTGCGCCACCAAAGGAACGGCGGCAGGAGTAAAAGCAGATTTATCCACGGCAAATAGCGGCCGGCGGTTTTCGCCAGTTGGAAAAAGGGATTGGTCCGGATGAAAAGTTGCGCCGCCTCGCTGTTGGCCTGCGCGGCGTGCGCCAGGCTGCCGACGGCGAAGTCATGGGCCAGTGCCGCGCCGCCGACCGCCGCGTTCCAGGCGATGGCGCAGCCGCCCATCGCCTGCCAGCCGACGGCAAATCCGCCAAACGCCCAGCCGGCCAAGCTGAAGCCGCCCAACGCAACCGGGCCGGCGGCAAAACCGCCCAAGGGCAGCAGACCGATTGCGATTCCGCCAAGACTGACGGGCGCGACGGCGATGGCGCCGAAGGCAAAAATCACGCCGATGGCCGCATCGCCGCCCGCAATCCAAGCCTTGACCGGTCCGCGTTCCAGTCCGCCGCGCAGCCGGATGTGAATCAGCGGCAGGCCCAGCCAAGTTGTCCGGCTTCGGTATTCAAAGACGGGCGTGAGGAGCGGCGGCGTCCGGCCCTCGGCGTTTTCCTGCTGGGCGATTTTTTGCAAAGCCCGTTTCATCCAGACGGCAAGAGCCGCCAGCACCACGACATAGGCGGCGGTCAGCCCTGCCAGCAGGCCGATGGCCAGCAGAGGTTTGGATTTAAACGACGGGTAGCTGCCAAAAACCATCGCCAAAACCACCAGGACAAACATGATGATGACGGTGACCAGGATGTGGTAAAAGCGCGCCATCACCGCCCGGCGCTGTGGCGAGCGGGCGCTCTCCGTATCCAGCCGGTAACTAAAATAAAGGCTGGCAAACATCAACACGGGACTCAAAACCGCGTTGAGCAGCCCGAGCAAACCGACGGACTTAGTCGCCGCCACGCCCTTTGCCGTCGCTGCGCCGGCCGTGGCGGCCTTTGCCGAAGTGGTCAGGACGGCCGGCAACGCCGCGAGTACGCCAAGCGTGAACGCCGGGCCGGGATTCGTCCGCGCCAGCGCGCCTTCGACAAAGGCGAGCACTTCTTCCTGCAACAGTTTTCGTCCGCGCGAAAGCCGCTGCTTCACGGCGTCCCCGGTCAGCTCCAGTTTTTCGGCGACGGCCTCGATGGATTGGTGCTCGCGGTAAAACAACACAAGCGGCTCGCGGTAAATTTCCGGGATGCGTTCGAGCGAGCGCCAGAGAATGGCCTGTTCCTCGTTGCTGATGGTGTGATCGGGCGGCAGCGGTTCGGGCGAGCGCGATTCGGAAATTTCCTCCAATGGGGCGGCGGCGTGGATGGGTTCGCGGCCTTCGCGGCGAAGAAAATTATTGATGCGATGGCGCGCGATGCCGCAGAGCCAGGCGCGGAGCTTGTGGCGTTCGCGCAAATGGCCGAGGTGTTTCCACGCCGTGATGAAGGTTTCCTGCGCCAGATCCTCGCTCTGGCCGAGGCTGCCGGTGGCGCTGTAAGCCAGCGAGCAGACGAGCGATTGATAGCGCGAGACGATCTGGCTGAAGGCATCGCAGTTGCCCGTCAGGGTGGCGTCCACCAGTTGGGCATCGTTGTTGGCGGCGGCCGGCATCATGCTGGTTGTCATCATATCGTCGCTTAAGTGGCTGAAAAGCGCGAAACGGTGACAAACAATCTACGCCGAAATTTTGGAGAGGACTTCCGCCGCGGAAAGGCCGTGCAGCCGAAGGGTTTTGTGCCGCGAAGTCTGGCCGCGCAGGAGTTCGACGCGGCCTTTGGCGCAGCCGAGCGTGTCGGCGAGGAATTTCACGAGCGCCGCGTTGGCGGCGGAATCCACCGGCGGTGCGGTGACTTTGATTTTTAATTCATCGCCGAGCGGTGCGCCGATTTCGTTCTTGGAGGCGCGCGGCTGGAGCTTTACGGAAAGCAAAGTGCCGCCGGCGGTTTCACGGAGGAACGTCGCGGGCGGCACTTTGGAAAAAGGTAAAATTAAATATTATTTGTCTTCCGGGTTGATGAACTTGAAGGTCAACGCGGCCAGCGCGCCGGCACCGAAGTTGGCAACGAAATATAACCACAGGTGCACCGAGTCCACCAAATGCATTCGCGTGATGCCGACGGCGACGGCGGGATTGAACGCGCCGCCGGAAACGCCGCCGAGCGCGAAAGCCATCGTCATCACGGTGAAGCCGATGGCGAGGCCGTAGTTGGAGTTGCCCGCCGTGGTCTTGGCGGTGGCGACGTTGAGCACGACGTAACAGAGCGCAAAGGTGCCGACGAGTTCGGCGACGAGCGCGGGAATGATTTTGATTTCCAGCGGCGTGATGGACGGATGGCCTTTAAAACATAGCACGCCGGCGGCGGCGACCCACGCGCCGAGAATTTGCGCCGCGATGTAGTAGGGCACATCCGCGGCGGTGCAACGACCGCGCAGCCAGACGGCGAGTGTCACGGCGGGATTGTAATGGCCGCCCGAAACATGACCGCCCGCATACACCATGATCATTAGCGCCGAACCGATGGCGAGCGGCGCAAGCGCGCCGGCACCGGGTGCGACGACGGTCATGCCGACGGTCAGGACGAGAAAAAAGGTGCCGATGAATTCAACGAGGTATTTTTTCATAATCAGTTTTTTGCGGGCAAAAGATTAAGCGGGCTGGACGCGGCTTGCGAGTAGAAAACTTCAGCCGACGGCCAGAAGTTCCACCTCAAAAATCAAGGTGGCGTTTGGCGGAATCGCTCCGGGATAACCCTCGCTACCGTAGGCGAGTTCCGGCGGGATGGTGAGCTTCACCTTGTCGCCGACCTTCATTTGGGCCACACCGAGATCCCAGCCGGCGATGACCTCGCCTGCGCCGAGCGTGAAGCCGAATGGCTCGTCGCGGTCCACGGAGCTGTCGAATTTCTGGCCGTTGGTGAAAGTGCCGGTATAGTGGACGGTTACGGGATCGCCTTTTTTGGGCGAAGCGCCGGTGCCGCTGGTAAGTTTTTCGATCTTCAATTCAAGTTGCGCCATGCGGAATTTTCTCCGCCCGGTGGCGGCGCGTCAACAAGCGTTTGCGCCGGATGTCAGCTTGGCGGCTTCGGAGATTTTTTCCATTAGGCGGGTGACAACTTCGGCGGCGGAGTAGGAATCGCGGCCCGGCTTCAGAAAAACGGCGATGTTCGCGACTTCGTTGCCGGCGGTGATGAGCGGCAAATCCGCCTCCTCGCCCGCGCGAAATTGTGCGAGGCCAATCGTGGCGGTCAGGCCGTTGCAGACGCACTGGCGGCCGTCGGTTTCGCATGCCGCGCCGCCTTTGCGGACATAATCCTCCACCGGTTCAGCCGGACAGCGGTAGCCGATCGTGCCATCTTCCTTGCGGTAAACGTGCCGGAGATAACCAAGGTCGCAAAGGCGCGTGCGTTTGGCGTTTTGGGCGGCGTCCGAGGCCGTGCCGGCCAATTGAACGACCTTGAACGGAAAACCCGTCGGCGAGGCGAGCGGATCGGTGAATACGCCGGCGCGGCCTTCGCGGCTCAATTGAATGACCTGCTGTTTGAGGTCGGCGCGGATGCCGGATTCCTCGCAAAATGCGAACGCGGTGCCAACTTGGATTCCCGCTGCGCCGAGTTCCCGCGCGGCGGCGAATTTTTCCGCCGAACCATACGAGCCAGCCAGCCAGAACGGCAGTCCCAGCTCGCGGATTTTTTCCAAATCCGGCACGTCGCGCGGGCCATAAATGGGTTCGCCGCCGGCACTCAATTGCAGCGCGCCGCGCGGCGGGGCATTGTGGCCGCCTGCGGTTTCACCTTCGACCACAAAGCCGTCAACGTGACCGTTGGATTTGCGGGCAAGCGTGATGGCGAGCGTGGCCGAGGCGACGATGCCGAGAAAATACGGACGCTTCAGCACCGGTGCGGAACCGCCGCAAAACGCAGCGGGATCGAACTTGGAGTGAAATTCCTCGCCGGGCAGCGCGCCTTCGACATCAATCTTCAGTTCCACCGCCTCGCCTTTCGCCAGCTTGTCCAGCACGCCGGGAATCGAGCGGGGGATGCCGGCGCCCATCAGCACATAATCCACCCCGGCGAGCATGGCGCCGAAGATCGAGGGCAGCGTGGGTAACTGGATTTTTTCCAAAAAATTTATGCCGACCAGACCGGCGTGGCCTTCCTTCGCGAGAAAGACTTCCACGAAATTGGCGAGCACGGTCAGCGCCACGAAGTCCGGGCCGGGGTTGATTGTGGGCATGGTCGTGGCCTTGAACGGCGCATCGTCCGTTTTGCCGCCAGGGATGAAATAATCGGCCAGCACGCGTTCTGCGACGCCGGGTACGGGAAAGTTTTTAAGCGCGCGCCGGATGGGACCGTCGGGGTCGCCCGTTTGCAGTCGCCGCGCTAGGATGCACCCGAGCGCGGTGCCGGAGACCACGCCGAGTTGGCCGGTTTTGGAAACGGCGCGGGCAAGCCGCCAGTCGGAGACGCCAGCCCCCATTCCGCCTTGTATAATTAAAGGATGTGACATGATTATCAAACCAACACGGCTCCCCGCTGGCGGGGCTGGTGCGATTGGAAATCAGGGGCAAACGAGCCGGGGCAATCAAAAATCACACCCGGCGCAAAGTCCGTCGGAAACAAGCGCACATACACCCTAGTTATTTGGCAATCGAAAGGCAAGCAGTTCGTTTGGACCGAATACGGCCTGATGTCTCGAAAAAAGCGCGCAGCCTTGGCCGCGCGCTTTGAATTCTATGAAGGAGACTCCTCACGTCGTCTCCTTTAAAATATCACACATTGTATGTGCTGCTGGCGGTCGTGCCGCCGCGACCGGTCCAGTTCGTGTGAAAAAATTCGCCGCGCGGCTTGTCTACGCGTTCGTAGGTATGCGCGCCGAAATAATCGCGCTGCGCCTGGAGCAGGTTTGCGGGCAGCACGGCGGAGCGATATTGGTCGTAGAACGCCAGTGCCGTACTGAAGGCGGGCACCGGAATGCCCTTTTTTGCCGCTGTTGCCACGATGTTGCGCCAGCCTTTTTGCGAGCGCTTGATTTCGCCCCGAAAGAAATCATCCAGCAGCAGGTTGTTGAGCTTGGGATTTTTGTCGTAGGCTTCCTTGATTTTACCGAGGAAGCGAGAGCGGATGATGCAGCCGCCGCGCCACATCAGCGCGATGCCGCCGTAGTTGAGGTTCCACTTGTATTGTTTGGCCGCTTCGCGCATGAGCATGTACCCCTGCGCATAGCTGACGATCTTTGAGGCATAGAGCGCGCTCATGATGTCGGCAATGAACGCCTTCTTCTTTTCCGGATTCGCGGCGATGCTGGTGAGGGCGGGGCGCGGGCCTTTCAATTTCTTTGCCGCCTTGACGCGTTCGTCTTTCAACGCCGAAACGCAGCGCGAATAAACCGCTTCGGCCATCAGCGTGATCGGGATGCCAAGGTCCTGCGAATTGATGACCGTCCATTTGCCGGTGCCTTTTTGGCCGGCGGTGTCGAGAATCTTGTCCACGAGCGGCGAGCCGTCGGTGTCTTTTGTGCCGAGAATGTCGCGGGAAATTTCGATGAGATAGGAATCGAGTTCGCCCTTGTTCCATTCGGTGAAAACCTGGTGCATCTCATCGGCGCTCATGCCGAGGCCGGTCTTCATGATGTTGTAGGCTTCGCAGATGAGCTGCATGTCGCCGTATTCGATGCCGTTGTGAACCATCTTGACGTAATGGCCCGCGCCGTTCTCGCCGACCCAGTCGCAGCAGGGAACATTTTCTCCGACTTTCGCGGAAACCGCCTGGAAAATATCCTTCACGAACGGCCACGCTGCGGGCGATCCGCCGGGCATGATGCTTGGGCCTTTGCGCGCGCCCTCTTCGCCGCCGGAAACCCCGGTGCCGATGTAAAGCAGCCCCTTGCTCTCGACATATTTTGTGCGGCGGTTCGTGTCGTCAAAAAGCGAGTTGCCGCCGTCAATGATGATGTCGCCCCCTTCGAGGTGCGGAATGAGCTGCTCAATGAATTCATCCACCGGCTTGCCGGCTTTGACCAGCATCATCACGCGGCGCGGTTTTTTGAGCTTGGAAACCATTTCCTCGATGGAGTGCGCTCCGAGCACTTTCGTGCCCTTGGCCTCATTCGCGAGGAATTGGTCCACCTTTTCGGTGGTGCGGTTGTAGGCCACAACGGTGAAACCGTGGTCGTTCATGTTGAGGATAAGATTCTGGCCCATGACGGCCAGACCAATGAGTGCGATATCGCCTTGAGGTTGCATAAAATGTAATTCATAAAATACCAACGAGCCAATTAACCGCCAGAATAAATTTCCGCCGACAATAAGCGGTAGTTGAAATCCGAAGAGGCGAACTATTTAAGGTCGTGTTCGTGGAGTCTGGCCAGCTGGTGGTGCGTCAATGAGCGGTTGCTGATCCAAACAAGTTTGTTTCCTTTAATTCAACCATGAATTAAATTTTACGCATGATTACCACCAACGTGCCGGAAAAAATTGCCGCTCTTGATCTGGTTTTTACGGGGTCACAATCCCGCCGTGAATTTCTGAAACTGTCGGCCAAGGCGGTCACGGCTACCGCCCTGGCTGCGGAAATGCCGCTGGTCAGCCACGCGGTGCCGGTCGCTCCGTTGACTGGCATTGGGAGGAAGGGTCTGCTCCGCCATCGGTTTGGCGTCAATTATATCCCCTCAAAACGGTGGTATTATTGTTATAATGACTGGAATTTATCGGACATCGCCGGAGATCTGGATCGCATTGCGGAAATCGGCGCGGATCATATCCGTCTGATGGTTGTCTGGCCGTGGTTTCAGCCGAATCCACAAGCCGTCAGTCCGGCGCATTTGGATCGGCTGGACCAGCTGGTTCAATGCGCCGGTGAACGGGGGATTGATGTCCTTCCGTGTATTTACACCGGCTGGTTGAGCGGATTCCGTTTCAATCCCAACTTTTTCGACAAGGAACCATTTTATACGTCGGAAAAGTGGGCGGCGGCACAAGCGCTCTACTTGAGCGAGCTTTCAAAGCGGATGCTGGCGCATCCGAATTTTCTGGGTTTTGACATCGGCAATGAAATCAATTGCAACTGGCAGGCCAGCCTCGAACAAGGCGATGCCTGGATGCGCCGGGTGTTTCAACAGATGCGCACGCTGTGCCCCGGCCGGGTTCATGTGAATGGGGTGGACAATCAGCCGTGGTTTAAATTGGAAACTTTTTCGGCGGCAGCCTTGGTGGCCGAGCAGTCCATTGTGGCGCTTCATTGCTGGCCGTTTTGGACGGGGGCGGGAAAGCGTGGCCAGCCGTTGGATCCGCCTTACACCCGCCTCGGTGCCGGCATGGCGGCTTTGGCGCGGAGTTTGGGGCGGGATCCAAAGAAACCCATGTGGATGCAGGAATTCGGCGCCTGTTCGGAAGAGATGCCGGAAGCCGACATCCCCCGCTGGTTCGAAATGACGGTCACGCAAGCCATCCAAAACGGCGTAAGCTGGTTTACTTGGTGGGCCAGCCATGATGTCAGCCGGGTTTACGAATTTCATCCCTTTGAATATGGCCTGGGACTGATGACGGTGGATAATCGCATCAAAGAGCAGGGGCGGATGTTCAAGCGACTGGCGAATCAATATCGCGGCAAATCCGTGATTATTCCCGAGGCCGATCTGCCACCACCGCCGACGCAACGCACTCACGATGAAACCTGGCGATGGTTGCTGGAATGGATGAAGTGGAAAAAGTCATGATATTTAGGGAGTTTGTCCCTCCAGACATCAACATCACGTTATCCTACAGAAATCATCCCTAGTTGAACTCTGTGTCAAACCAAGCCCGTAAAAAAGGCCACTCCCTTAAAGAGTGGCCTTTTTTATTTCTCCACAAATCACTTCTTCGTAGTTTTAATCTTCGCCCACCTCAATTTAGCCGCCGCACTCATCTTAAACTTCTTTTTCGCCGGCTTGGGAGCAGGTTTGGCAGCGATAGGGTTGATAATATAGCATTTAAACTCAACATTGGCACATTACCTAGTAGGGCGGGCAGTCCTCTGCCCGCCGCTGTTGCCAACAAACACGTACTGTTTCACCACGGCGGCGCGCACGGAGTAGCGCGTTCTATCTGTCCCAATGTTGCCAAGAACTGATATAGATTGCTCATAATGGGAATTTTTAAGTACTGAGTTGAAATTGTGGGAAGGGCTAAAATTATGGATAACTTCACTTTTAATCCAGACTGATCGAGCCGTCATTATCAGACCAGACCAGCGTGTCTGTGTGTTGTGACCATTTGACCGTGGTGATTCGTTTTCCCTCCTGCGACTCAAACCGGACCTCTGGTTCTGCCATCGCCGCCGTCAGCGGCAGCAAAATCGCGATGAATCTTGGATTCACATCATGTGTTGTTGCCTTGAAGCGCGGGAACTTGGCTGGGGGATGATAATCAATTGGTCGGAAATTGTCGGTAGTAAGCACGGCTTGCGAACATGAATGAATCCGCACCACTAATCGTGACTCAGGCTTTTTCACTGGCTCGAACACGGCCCGTCCATCGCCCATGGTCAACGCCATTTGGTCGGAAAACATCATTTGCCAGGTGAATTCGTGGGATTGTTCATCTTTGCGAATATCATCCATGACAACGGCGTAAGCCGGGGCTCCCTGATAAGGATAAACGAAGAATGTATGCCGCCGGGCGTGTTCGACAACCGCGCCAGGCTTGCCCGCGTTGTTGTGATTATAGGCTTCGGTGCAGTCGGCCAGTGCATAACCATAGCGGTTGTTGTTCGTATATTCTGTAATCACACCGCTCGTGCCCAAACCCGCTCCTGACCGGGCTTGCCCCTTGCCATCGATGAGTACGCAACTATGGCCAAGCGTCTGCCCCCGCCCTTCGGGTCCATTTTCATTGGCATATCCCGGGTCCGTCGCCCAACGCTGCCCTAGCCCGTAGAGCGTGAAGTGGCCCTTGTCACCCTGGTTGTGCGTGGTGGGGTGGTAGGGGCCAGCTTCGATCGAAAACATCACATCGTTGCTGGTCCACCCAGTGCGCCAGATGCAGAGACCGCGCCCTCGAAAGCATTTGGCCGTTGGCATTCCGTCCGCAATCGGATCGATTGCGGGTACTTTATTCTCCCAAAGTATCCGTAGAAAAGTGTCATCCGATCCCGAGTTCTCCCAAAGCCACTTGTAAAGGCCACGTTTATTCGCCTCGGCCATTTTCAGCAGGATGGCGTTCAACCCGGCATACGGTGAATCATTTCTGGCATCGTAGACTCGCTCGCCGGGAAGCAGCGACATCGCATAGAATTCAGGCAGCCGGCGAAAGGTCGGATGGTCGAAGAGGTTGCCCTTTCCACTGCGTCGCAGCGCATCGGCAAACAGTATCGTGTTGGAAAGACCATAGCCCGAGTACGCCACGCCTTCAAAGTAGGCGCCTTCCGCATCGAACCCAGCCCCCAACCATCGTTCGATTATTTTTACACATTCCTTGATCCAGACCTCGGCTCGAGCCGGATATGCGTCACGCATCGCCAGAGCCAGACAACCGGCCGCTCCACCGTTGACACCGTTGTAATTGTGAACCTTGAACCACCATACCTTGGAATCGTTGAACTCTTTGACGAACGAATCGAGATAGTCTGCACAAGCCGTAGCCACGACCCGGCGCTGGCCGGCGTCGAGGCGGTCCGAGAGAAGATTGTAGCCAATGGCCAAGCCACGCATAATGTCACCGCGTCCGCCGGCAAATCCCGTGGCGACGAGCGGGTTGGAGACCGGATATTGTTGGATAGTCGCCAGGAGCAACGCAGCGCCATGTTGCCCCAACTCCTTGCGCCCGGTGAGTTGATAGGCAAAGCCGATTGCTTCCATCCTTTGGGTCAACTCGCGACCAACCGTATGCACGCGCAAGGCATCATTGCGTTGTTGGATCTCGCGATCCTTTTTCTTGGCAAACGAATAGAGGTTTTTGGGGTCCGCGTAACGCGGCGATGTCGGGTTACAATAAGCTTCGGCGTCGGCTAGGATTTTGCTCCAGATGGGGGCGAATTTCGGTTGGCTGATCCGCTGACGGAGTGCATCGATCTGAGAAGGGTCGAAAAGCAATTGGGGAGATTCCGCTGAAACAATGCCGGCGGCGAACAATGCCACGCCGGATAAGATCGATACGCTATATCTCATTATTATTTTCCCTATTATTGTAGATTTCCCATTTTTTGCCTGCGTCCAACAATGGCCTTTCTGGTAATTCTCTATCTGTGCCACATTAATACAAGCCCTTTTGAATCTGGGCGGTTTTGCTGCTTAGTGGCCAAATCTTTCAACATTGTTTGACCGCCCTTTCCAGATCACCGCAAACTTTCCGAACTGGTTCATGATTCCAAGACATTCGGTGGCCAGCGCAAACATCCTCTGACTGCTTGGATATTTTTTAAAGATTATGTTTTTCACCACCAACCGGTTTCTGACGATGGTTGAATCCGTTTCGACAACCAAAGACAATGACTTCAGTTCGATGTCCTTCTCCCGAAACCATCCAGCCGATTCATCCAGCGCCAGTTTCAGGGCGTTAAACTCAGCCTCATTATTGGTGCCGAAACCGAAATTCACTCGACTGCGCTTAATGATTTCCTTGCCATCCAGTTTGACTTGGAAGGAGCCATAGGAAGGAGCCATATTTCTGACCGGGATTGCCGAGACAACCGCCATCAAAATAGATTTCCGCCTGGCTGGATGTTTTGGCTGGCTGGGAGGGTGCTTTCGTCACCTCTCCAAACAGGCTCATTGTCTGGTGTGCGCATTTGGTCTCGTCGAGTCGCATATCAAAGAAGGGATTTAACGACGGTTTGCTGAAGTGGATTTTTGATTTCGATTCGCTCCGGTATGACCCCAGTTTTGACAAGTGTCTGAAGCAGGGTATTAAGCCATTCACGAGATGCCTCAATTGTACCTGCCTCGAACAGTGGATTTTTGCCCTCTTCCTGGATGAGCCGGTAGTTTGAAAGCTTCATCTGAATGCTCAAATTTTCTCCCTTTAATTCAAGGTCTGTGCTGATGACCTTGTTTTCTTTGTCAATTTCCAGCCTGGTCATTTTGCCATACCTTTTCAAAAGACCATTATTGATTTCGACTCTGACTTTTTCAATTTGTGCTCTCCGCGGCAACATTCTGAAAAGAACTGTTTTAACCGTGTCCATCAATCCATTGCCGGCGTTGAAGAAATCACTGAATTGCATGGTTTTGAATATGAGTCTGGTTACGTCGTGCCGCAAGGTTTCAAAATGTGCCCTTGGAAAAAGAAGAATGGCTAGCGTGGGCGTATCTACCACTGACCGACTTCAGACACCATCAACTGCTTCTGTCCTATACCGTCAACTGCACGCACGTCCACACTAGCCTGAACCAACATCGTCTGTTTTAATGGGATGTCAACCGGTTTCGTAATGAATGTATATTTACCAATAAAATCGTGTTTTTCTCTTGGCATTCACTTCTTGAACCGCCTTAATGTGCCGGTAAACATTGAACAACAACACAAACACAATAATTAAATTATGGCCAAAGCTCTGACCAAATCCCAAATCGCCTCTGAAATCGCTGAAAAGAACAGCCTCACCAAAAAGCAAGCTGTCGAGATTCTGGAACAACTCGCTGGTTTAGCCTACAAGCATGCCAAGGACACATTCACCATCCCGGGACTCGGCAAGCTCGTTCTCGTCAATCGCAAAGCTCGTGTCGGCCGTAATCCCGCGACTGGTGAAACGATCCAGATCAAGGCTAAGAAAGTCGTGAAGTTTAGGGTTGCCAAAGCTGCCAAGGACGCGATCTTAGGTGTGAAGAAATAAATTTAGATTTTTCGCAAAGGCACTCTGTTCATTCAGAGTGCCTTTTTGTTTATGTGGAGAACGGGCGGATTATTTCTGGAAAACAGACTTAAACAACCTCAAAAGGAATCGGCTTAATTTAATTCTGTTGGTTTTAACCCTAAAAATCGAGAAAGCATTGAATAAAAAGAATGGTGCGCGGTGGAGGTTTCGAATCCGCGTGAACTTTGGCGCGTTCTTGCGAGTCAAGGCGTCAACGCGCATGAATACCGCATAAAATAAGGCTGCTTTTGATGTCGCAAAAATAACTAAACGCAGCGTTCATGCACTTACACGCGCCGGCGCGCAAAGATTTTTGTCATGAATGTCATGAGGATTTTGTCACCTGACCGACATCCTCACCAGCCTTTGCCGCATCCACCAAGCCGCGCAACTGGCCATGCCGGTGTGCGAAAAACCATACACCCACCGCCGCGCCCACGCCACCCAAAATTAGCAGCTCGTTGCCGACGATCAGCGACGGCAAGATCATCAGCGCAATGCCGCCGACCAGAATTGCCACGCTGGTCGTCACACTGCCGATGATGGCTTGCAACGGTGGGTAAAACATTGAGGCCAGCCCGAACAGGAACAACGCCACGCCGACCCAGACGATACCCTTGAGGCTCGCCAGCTTCGCGCTCAATTCGCGCGCCGTGTCCTTCTGAGCCGCTCCCAATTCCGTTTTTGCTCGCGTCTCTTCATGTTCGGTAACGGCCATCGGCGCGCTGACTATCATGGTTTGCGCATTGGTGACGGGCGCTCCGCCCGCGGCGGCGATGACTCGCGTCTCCACCAGTCGCGAACCCGCCGGCACGGTGTAAGATTTCGTGCGGATGGTCTCTTGATCCTGCCGGGATGCTTGCGCCGGATTCTCACCTTGCATGACGGTTTGACCGATGATGCCCGCCGTGGTGGCGCGGCCACCTTTCAGCGGTGCCAGATTGCAGCCGGCCAGCAGGCCGACCGCCGCGATGAGAGCCAAATCAATGAGGACAATTTTCGTTTTCATTTCGGTTGTTCTTTCGTGTGTTGTTCAAACAGGATGCTGATGCGATCCACCGTCCGCGCCAGCACCGCCTGATTTTCGGCGAGCGTCGCCAAACTCTTTTTCAAATCGTGCCGTTCCTCGATGGCGTAATTCTCCTGCATCTCAACGGCGGCAAGCCGCTTGTCGAGACTCACCCACAAGCCCACCACCGCCGCCGCAATCGTCAGGAGTTGCAGCACATTGCCGAGCGTGATTTCCGGAATGAACCGTATCCGTTTCAAATTTTGAATTTGCTCCGTCATACCCGTTGCAGCCGCACCACGCCGCTATGGGCGCTGATTTGAGAACCGTATTTCGCCAGCATGACTTGCGCGACCTGTGAGAGAACTTGGCGCCGGTCGGTTTTGTCGTAACCGGTTTGCGTGCTGCCGACGTTCGAATATTTCAGCCCCTCACCCACGGGCGCAGTCGTCCGGTCCGCAATCAACAGCTCCCGCGCCATCTCACACGTCGCCTGGACAACGGCTTTTGGCACGGTGTCATATTGAACGTAGTCGCAAGGAATCGGCAGGAACACGGAGATCGGCACATGGACGTTGTCCGGCTCAGGGCACTTCGCACGCGGCCATTGCATACCTTGCACGGCATTCGTGCGCGTGCCGTTGAATTGATATTCCGCGTCAATCAGCCGCGACGCCATCACCAGGGCCACGGCTTTTTGATCATCGCTCGCCGCCGTCCACGCCGAGGCATACAGATGGCCGTCATAATAGGCGTTGCCATCGGCCACGGCCGCGTAGCTGTTGGCGTCCACCAGACCCGCGCCGGTTTCCTTGACGAGCGTGAGCGGCATAATTTATTGCGTCGCGAGTTCGAGGCCGAACTTCGCCAGAATCAAATTCTGGATGGCGTCATCGGTCCATTCACCGAGCGCGTCATAATCCGCGCCGGTGACTTGGATCACGGCGACGTTGTTGACCACGACAGTCAGCTTGCGCTGAAAGGCGTCATCACTGGTGCGCCAGAACAGGTTGGTGAAGTTCGCCGTGCGTGCCGGCATCACTTCCACAGTTTTAGGTTTGATTGCGATTGCATTCATAATTTTTGTTCAGTCAGTCATGAGTAGGTTCATTTCCAAATCCGTCAACGACCGGTCCCACCAGGAAACGTGGGAAATAACATTGATGCACTCAGCCGATTCCGATTGAGCTTCGGATGAAAAGTTCATCACTTCGCCCCAGTCGTAAGAAGTTTCTTCGTAACCGGCCTGTGCGACAGTTTCCGGAAGACCATCCACCGAGATTTCGTAAAAGCCGATGTCCGCATCCCACCTGTAAATCAGCCAGTGAAAATTCCCGTCTTTGGGAAAAACCACCGACGAAGTAAAATAACTGCCCTTGGGCGTCTGAATGTAGAGGGATTCATCAGCACCGCCATTCACCCCACCCGACGCGATCAAAAGCATGGACATTCCCCAGCCACCATAAGGCCCCCAATAAGGACACAGGCCGCGATAATTGCCGCCGGCAGGCAGCAGAATTTTATACGCCACCGTCCCCTTGCTGCCCGAGTTGGGCAACGGGAAAGAATCGGAAAAGACATAACCATCGTGCCGGTTACTGACGATGCAATGCGGCACCACCGTCGCATCGGCGCAGGTCCAATCCGCAATGTAAGCTGAACCATTAAGCCGGGCCACAGGGCCGTCGGCAACGAGGTTAAACAGGACATTTTCACTATCCGCCAGCCCGTCAAAACCCGTCGCCATATCGGCCAAAAAAGGCAATGGCTCCGGCACAGGCACCGGGTCTGGATCAGGTGCAGGTTCCGCCGGATGCCGGTGGCGACGAGTCGCGAGCCATGTCCGCCGTTGGAGCGGCGTCCACGGCGCGTTACGGCGCAGCAGAGTTGGAAACGTTTGAAGCATCGTCAGGTTTTTGTTTTTCCGTTGGCGCCTGCGGCACGGCCACCGGTTCACCAGAAGACCGGCCGCAATGCGGACAGATCGTGACCACCGGTGGCGCGTCCGGCATGGTGGCCGCCAGCAAAGGATGCCTCTTCCGTCGAATGATTGGATAGGGTTTGTCCATAATGGCAGGTGCGGCTCGCACTCAAATGGCGTTGATGCCAATATCGACTTGCCGCCAGTTCGTGCCGTCGCTGATGGCGAGACACGGCACGGAGCCAGTGCCACCGGCGGACAGGTAGATGATGCGGCGCGGAAATTTCGCCGCCGTGACACCAGCAGCGACCGCCGCTGCAACGTTGGTAAAAGTTGTCGGCTGGATTTGTTCACCCGAACGAATCCGTTCAAAACTACGAGGAATAAGTTTACCCATAAAATAATTTGGTAAAGCGGCGTGCCGGCGCGAACCGGCACGCCATTGGTTCAGATGTTGTGCGTCACGGCGACGACCGGGACGTTTTTGTTTTCCCAGACGCGCACCCAGTTCGCGGCATTGGCCAATTCAGCGTTGGTCGGATTGGCACCCGCCACGCTCGCACTGGTGAACTTCACGCCGCGCGGATGAAGGATGAACCGGCGACGATTGACGAGGATCGTGTCGCTGTTGAGCGCATCACGAGCCGTTTCGCAACCTTCCGTGCCGTGACCACCTTCCACGGGCGCACCGTTCAGATCCGAGAAGCCCATGCCGAACGCGCCGGGACCGAACAGGAACGTGGTGTAAACCAGACCATCGGTCGTGCCCGCACGCGAGGGACAGCCATCGTCCACGATGACGCGCCGGCCTTGAAACACGCGGATCTGCGTCTCACCCTGGCTGTCCGGGATGAAGTCAATCAGGTCGAGCTTGCGCAGCGCGGCCTCGACCGCAGAATGCATCGCCACAGCTACCAGCCGGTCGCCACGATCACCGAGCCGTTGCGTCGCGTCCACGAAGGTCGCGCCGTTCAGCTTGGTTGCAGCCGTCTGCGCGGCGACAGATTCACTGTGAATCGCCAGCAGGTTGCCCGCCATGCTCGCCGCACCGAACACGCCGGCGAGCGAGTTGATGAGCATGTATTGGTTCTGGCGATTCCAGTAATCCGCCATGAAGTTCGCCAGCGCCAAGGCCGGATCATCACCCGCGACCACCGTCGCCAGATGATTCCACGACCAAGCGTTGCCGTCGTTGTGAATGCGGGCGATGTCCTGGTCAGCGACCAGTTTCGCCGGCACGAGTGGTGCCGAATCGGAAAGCGGCTGGCGGTTGCCCGTCAGGTCGTTCCAGTGCGGCATATTGACTTGCGTGCCGCCGAGGCTGGCGCGCTCGTCATAGTCCGGCGTCCGCACGACGATGCCGGATTGAAACAGGTCGGATTTCTCCGCCGTGCGCTGAAGAACGTAACCAGCGAACTGCGCTGGCACGATGATGTCTGCAAGTTGTGTCTTGGCCATAAACTAAGTTTTGTGTTTTTGATCCGTCAGGCAGCCGCCTTGAGGCGAGCAGCCAGCGCAGGATCGGATTTTTGGATTTTCATTTGTTCCGTGAGATTGAACGATTCCTTGCGGAAGGGATTCCTCGCGGACCGGTTGCCAACCCCACCGGGGCCAGAGCCAGCAGCACCGCTGCCAGCGTTTGCTTCGAACAAGTGCGGAGCGTCGGACACCAACGCATCCACCCATTCAGCCAAAGTCATCGGCGACACGCCGTCCTTGCCCGTGCGGGCAGTCTGGCCGTCAGCCTCGAAAGCCTGCGGCACGCCATTGACGAGCTTGAACGTCTGGCGGGCGCGGGCGGTAATGTCAGTCAAAGCGGTCGGACGAAGCCCACGTTTCGTGGCTTCACTCACAACGGCTTGATCAATCTGGATTGCCGTCAAGCGACCATGCAGCGCATCACGTTCGGCCACGACCGGCGCATGAATCTTGTCCAATTCGGCCTTGAGCCGGGCAGCGATGACCTTGTCCACTTCGCCAGCCTTAATCTGCGCGGCCTCTTCCAGCTTGCGCTTGTCATCAGCGAGTTGGCGAATGGCGTCAGGGTCAATGCCATCAAACCGTTTCAGTTGGTTCGTCAGCGTGATGTTGTTCTGGCGGAACTCATCCAGCTTGGACTGACTCACGACACCATCGGCATCGAGCAGCCAGGCACCATCGCGCTCGACGTAGAAAGCCTGTTGTTCAGCAGGAATTTCCTGCTTCGTTGCATACTTGAATTTTAGGGCCATAAATCAGGTGATTGGTTGAGGGGTTTCACTTTTGCTGTCAGCCATCGGTGGTTTCACCGGAGCTGTTGCCGGTGGTGGTTTCTGCGTTGCCAGCAGTTTGATTTCTTCATCGTTCGTGCGACCAGGTGCGATGACTTCACCGGCGCGAAACAGGTCGAGCATCGTGGCCTGACTGATGGCACCGGCTTGCCATGCGGCCACGAGCGCGGTGATCTCCAAAGCCGACATGCCGGTGATACTGAAATCAGTGTTCAGACTGGCGAGGACAAGGTCAGGACCAATGGCGTCAGGAATGGGTTCAGTGGAGTTCCACCAATAGACCCAGCGCAGCACTTGCGTCAGCGAAGAGCTGATGCTGAGAGAAACGGTGTTCAGGATGGAATTCTCACCACTCTGGCGAAGCTCGATGGCAGCGGCGGTTTCACCAACGCGCTTCTTGGATTCCAACATTCGGGTGCCGAGCACGGCCATAAGCTGCTCGTCACGATCCATCGCACGTTCAAAGGTCATCAGCCCTTGACCGTGAAATTCCAAAAAACCTGCCGTCGCGCCGGGTAAATCAGCCACCCATGCCGTGCTGCTGCCAATGTGCAGCGACGATTCCTTCGGGAACCCGCTCACCCAAGCCGTGGGCAGTGCAGTGAAATGCATCCCATGCTTGTAGTCAGCATCCAGACGGTAGTGATCCAGATTCTTGAAGATGATGTCAGCCAGCGGAATCTTGTCCACTTCGGGCAGGGAATGGCGCGGACCATGAAAGACAAAGGGAATCAGCGGCAGCGATTTGCCGAGGCGAAGCGGCGTGATGGTGTCCACCAGCTTCCATTCCTTGTTGGATTGGCTGGACGATTGACCATTCCCAAAGATGCCATTCCAGAACGAACGACTGATAAAGCCGCTACCAGAGCCTTGGCTCTTGGGCAGGAGTTGCCAGATTTCGACAAGGTAAGACCAGTCGGCTTTGGTGTTGTCAGTCGCACCTTGCGGCGGCACGAGCTTGAGAACGCGAAGTTGCTGGATGTCTTCCCGGATAAAGGGATCAGAATCAGCGGTAGATTTCTGACACGTCTCCTGGAGCACGACCAGAGTGAGGACGTTGCGACCGTTCACCCGTTCCGTCTGCCAGTTGATGATGTCTTCAGCGGTGTAAGCGACAGCGTAAGCGCGCTGCTCGGCTTCCTCGTTCCAGTCAATCAGCGTGCCAGCACGACCGACATTGATGATTTCGGTGACGAGTTTCTTGGAGAAAGCAGAAAGCGATGTGCCAAGCATGTCGGCGTCCTCGACAAACTCGGTGAGTGCATCAGCGATGCCGCCGGATTCAGGAAGTTTGAAAGTTGGATCACGGCGGAAAATCAAACCGACAAAACCATCAGCGGTGCGGGCAGTGGCGTTGAAGAAAGAAGCACGGTTTTTGTAGGCGAGATATTCCTTGTCATCCTGACAATCCAGACGCGGCAGATACTTTTCACCAGCGGCTTTGACGGCATCCTCACCAGCGAAAACATCACGCGCACGTTGCCACGCAACGATGTTCGCGTCGTAATCAAGATGGGTAGAGTTCGCCGGCACGAGCGAACTTTAGCATCGGTTTTAGAAAATATTTTCGCCCCTCAAAAACACTCGCGCACAATTACGCACACAATGTCATCACCCACGAACAGGAATGCATAATTTTGTGCAAAAATAAATTTGACGGATTTTAATTCGGCATCGTGCCAGCAATTAAATAAGTTCGCGTTGCTCAATAGGAAGTTAGTTCGCTGCGCTCAGCAATGACGAGTCGCGCTTCAATTTCACGGTTTCCATTCACGAATGCCAATTTCCGCGCGCGGACGCCGACGCTCATGCGCGGCCAGCCGGCTGACGCCGTCTGTCGCCGCGCACCGGCACGCCTTCACAGGTTTACGAAAGTCACGGTCGGCGTGCCTTTCGCTGACAGCGCGCGCGATTTGGACGAGATAGGTTCGCGAATGATTTGGTTCCAAGAAATGCATTCAGGTTCGCCATGCTTTACCGCGCTGTCCGGCGTCGAACTCCTCGTCGCTCACGCTCCTCGTCATGGTGTGATTGGTCACACTTCCGGCAGCGTGACCAAAGGTCGCGAGACTTCGTCCGGCCAGGTGCAGCATTACGACGCGAGGCGTTGCCTGTCGTCGAGGACAAGCAATAGAGGATTGGCTCCCTACGGTCGTGGATAGTTTGCTCGCTGCGCTCGAAAGGTTAATGGTTGGTTTTTTGTGTCGGCAGCTTCGTTTCCAGTGCCGATTTTTTCTGCTCCTGCGTTTCTTTCTGTCGCCCTCACGGCCTTGCCCAATCACACCAGCCCGCCATTGCGCGGCTCCTTCTGAAGACTACTTCCACGCAGGAGGGCTGGGGGCGCGGCTTTTTCGTGAAGGGCGACAGACCGAATACGCACAGCAGAGCAGTAAAAAAAAGCACATGAAAACTACATCACAAAAAAAGAACTCAGAGCTCGTGAGCCGAGCCGCACAGTTGACCAGTGACACCGCGCCGTTGGCGCAGAGCGCAGCCGCGAAGCCGGACACCCGACTTCCGATTGATACCGAGGCACGGAAGGCAAACCGGACGTTGCCCACCGACAAGGTTTTGGCCTTGTTGCACACCGTCAATCCCGACCTGTTCAATCTAGCCGAGGTGGTCGGCAAGTGGATTTGGGTTTCCTTCAAAGAACAGCCCGCCGCCAGTTTGCGGCAGCAGTTGGCGCAGGTTGGTTTCCATTGGAACCGCGAGCGCCAAGCATGGCAGCACCCGTGCGGAGCGTTCCGTTTGCGTGGTGCCGGTGACCCGCACGAGAAGTATCCCACCTATTACCCCGGCGACCAACGGCCTGCGTGATCTTCACCACAGGATATTTATGACCAACATTTACACCCTTCGCGCTGGCGACGTTGTCGAGTATGCCGGCCAGCCCTGCCAAGTCATCCGCGTGAGCGATTGCGCCGCCGTCATCGCCGTGGTTCAGAAGCCGCGCACCATAGTCCCGCGCTTTGGCAAGCCGGTGACAATTCAGCCCAGCCCCAAGCTGGAGCGCATTTCTGCACAGTCTGAAATTCCCATTCTTAACCGCTGATATTATGAACACAGAACAAAACGAATCACCCTTCGGCCCTGTCATCTATGCCTACACGCGAGCGCAAGCTGTCGCCGACGGCGTGCAGGTCGAAGTCACCAAGACCGCCAAGGAAGCCGGAATCAGCTTTCCGGTGTTCCTGACACGGACAGTGTTTGACGCCTACGTCGCCGTTCCCGCTGGCGTAGAGTGCCAGGACGAAGCCGGACGGCTTTGGGACATCGTCTGGATGTTGCGCTTTGCCATCCTCCGCAGCCACGGCCACGCCGACCGCGTGCCGGTTGCCTTGTATGTTCGCAACGACAACCACCGCGCCAAGCTCATCAAGTTGATTGCCACTTGCGGCCCGCTCGACATGGATGACCCGCAGCCAGCCATCACCGTGATGATGCCGGACGAAGATTGACCACCCACAACGCCGCGCGTGACAGGCGCGGCTTTTTTACATGAATCAAGACCTGATGTTTTTTGAAGCCGAAGCCGAAGCCGCAGAGGCAGCGAAATGCGACGCCCAACGCGCCGCCGAGCAGCACGAGCGCGAAGCCAAAGCTGCCGCGAAAGTTTTATTGCAAGTCGCCCGCGAAAAAATCAAAGCCGAGAAACTCGCCAAGACCGAAGATTGGCGCCGCCGCACCGCGCAGGCCCGCACCTACAAGAGCCCCGACGAACACGCCATGTGCGGCATCCGCTGGTATTGCCGCAGCCAAAAAGACCGCGATACCGGTTGCTATTGGCACAACTGCCACAAATGCGGCCAGCCCTTGATTTACACCAGCGACCCAAATGCCAAGCCGCAGATTTGCAAATCGGAAACGGCCTGAACCTGTCAATGCAACAATAGTTGCACCCCATAAAATTTTTCGCGGCTTCGCCTTGATGGCTCGCCGCGATTTTTTTATCGGGGATTACGCATCCCCAAACCTTGCGCCAAAGGTCGTAAACCTCTGGACTCCAAACCTTGACGAGACATATTATAAGAACCACCGAAACCAAATATGTTAGCCATTACAATTGTTTTGATATTGGCGCTATGCGCACTCACGGAGACACGCCGCCAAACCCGCGAGATTATCGGCCGATATATTGAAAGGGGAAAGCAGAAGATTCCTGAGAGCATTCAGACAGCCAAAGAGGATGAATTGAGTTTGCGTAGTGCTCTGCATAGTTCCAATGTTTGTCTATGGATCATCGCCGGATTTAGTGCTGCGGAACTCATTCACCGTATAATTACAAATGAATGATCCAGAGGCATCGCCCACCACCCCAGCGCGCATTCCACGCGTAACTGGTATTCGTGTCGAATATGATGATGGCAGTTGTGACACTGTCAAACCAAGCCAAGTTAACCCGATAATGCTTTACGGACTAGCTCGCAACCGACCGGATTCAGTTTCCAAGCCAGCGGCATATACAGCAGGCGCTGTTGCTGGTCTGCTGTTTCGCACTGCTGTAACCGGTGAACGCACGGAGAAACCATTTGATGACCCCAGACTAATTGAAGTTCTCAGCCATTGGTTTGAACCGCCGCAATCACCGTGAGGATCAGTGGAATTGAAATGCCTCAATCGCCGGCCAGGCTCTAGCCAATTGTGTTCGCGTGCGCTCAATAGATACGAACGCGCCAACCCATTCACGGTTTCCATTGGCGAATGTTGTGCGGAGTTTTGTTGTGTTCGCTTCGCTCAATAACTCAGGCCGCACATCAGGCGCGTGCGCGGTGCCTGACACTCACCATCGCGGCTGACGCCGCTCGGACGGGCCGCTTCACCGGTTTACGAACGTCACACTCGCGGCCCTTTCGCTGCCCGCGCGCACGCGTAGGGCGTCGCAAGTTGGCGAAAGTTTTCCGCGCCATTCAACCGTTCAGGTTGGCGGATGATTCAGGCGCGGGCCAGGCAGGGAAAAGTTAGTGGGTTGATTCCCTGTCGCTATCGCTCCACCCAAAAAAAATGCCCGGCGTCACAGCGTCAGCGCTTAAGCTCGTGCCTCGCTTCAAGTGCCGACCCTGTTCCGCCAGCGGCCTGGCCGGACTCACCTGCTTTCCGACCGCTCCACTTCACTGCCGCGTCCGCAAACGACGGCGGAACGCTATCGTTACGTTCCGACGGTCAAAAACTGGCGAGACCGGATAAAACCGGCCACGCCCAACGGTGGCAGTCTGCAAAGACCCTCGTCGCTGCGCTCCTCGCGCGGCTCGAACCGTCGTTACACTCCGGTTCTCGCTGATCGCGCTCGGGCGAGCGGGGAAAGACAGGCCGCGATGCTCCGCATATCGGCCAAGGCAACCAATAGGCCGCGAGACTTCGTCCGGCCAGAAACAGATTACGGCGCGAGGCGATGCCTATCGCCGAAGGCAAATGCAATAGCACCGCAAGGCTTCGCCCGGTGCAAGCCACCATGATTATTCGTGAGACCGACCAGCTTTTGATCGCTCCGCTAATCTTTCGCTGCATTTCATTGCGCTCCAGAGCGCTGCACTCCCAAAACTGGCCGGACTCACTGCGAAAACCAATTTAGACCGACACCCCAGCGCTGGGCTTCGCGGCCTGCTGTCTCAGGTTTGACCCTGACACCCGCAAACTGGCCATCATTCCGCTACGCTCCAGCGTCGGGGAGTCGGGGAATATTGTCGTCCCGCTGGCGCAACGACGCCAGGGAACGAGTCCAGACGCCCCGAAAAATATCGTGAGCTTCGCGGCTCCGTTGTCATGCAGGAATGCTTCCGGGACAATCACACAACACACTTTGTGGGTGACCCTCCGGTCATTTATTCCGGGCGCACAGGGAACCCCGAGACCCTGTGCTGGAAGTAAATGCCCCACAAAGTGGCGTTGTGTGCTATCCCGCTGCTTCACTGTCACACCGATAGCTCCGCCGTCCCCGGCGGTCGCGCTACCGCCCGTGGCGCTGCTATCGTTGCGCCAGCTTGCAGGCATCCTTCACGCCAACTCCGCCGCTCCGCTGTTTTGAAAAATTAGTCGGGGCATATTTCCCCCAAATTGCCCCCACCCATCCCTTGCGCTTTCGACCCTTCCATCCCCAAGGGTCGGCGCTGGGGCGTGATTGGTTTGATGGTCGGCCACACGTTGCGGCACTTTGACAGGCGTTCAGGGTTGGCCTCTAGTGTTAAAAACCGCGCAACTTCCGTTGCGTGACCGTCCGCACCTTCGTCGCGACCGCATACCGCAGCGCATCCGCGCAATCATCACCACCGATGCCGTCCTCGTCGGCATCCACTTTCAGCACATCTTCCGGCCGGTTCGGATCGTGTTGCAGTGTCGGCAGGGTTTCAATCAAACGGCCGCACCGCTGGTGAATAAAAAGTGTCGGACGAATCCCGGCCTCGACATCACCGAACCGAGTCAGGATTTCCGCCCAGCCGTTCACGCGATCGGTGTTCGCGCAGCGCAGTGAAATGCCATGCTTCGCATACTGCGCGGCGATGGTGGTGCCGTCGCTCTGGCGCGAGAACACATCCGCGCCGGCCACAATACGTTTCAGATCCCCGACGGTTAATTTATGGTCGCCGATTTTGTGCCGGGCTACCATCGCCTTGATTGCCGCCGCGTGGCGCTCCGGCAGCCAAAGCCGTTCCGCGTGTTCGTCCACGACGAAAATATTCCCGTCGCCATCGGTGCAGCACAAAAGAGCGACGGTGTAATGCGCGAACCCGTAGTCCAAAGCCATAAAAAATTCACGGGCGCGAGTTTCATCAAAATCGGCAACGACATGAACTTCGCGGCGAAGCGTTGTGAAGTATTGGCCGGCGGCAATGTCCCAATCGCCGTCGAGCCAGGCACGCTTTTGCCAACCGGTGAGGTTCTGCAGGACGCGGATGTATTCAGGATTGTTCCTCCAGCATGATGTTGCGTTGCCCCGCGCCATCAATGAGCGCGTTCATCGCGTCCTCGTTCGCCATTTCGTGGATCAGCGATGCCGAGTGCATCAATTGGCGCGGCATCGCCGCGTCCGGTTCCATGAACACCGCGCCCAGGTGTTCATAATCAATCGGCCCTTCGACGTTCGTCGCCGGCAGCGTGAAGTTGCGCTGGGCGAGATATTCCCGATGCGGCGTGAGCCAATGGTTCAGGAATTTTGGATTGATCCGGCGAAACGTCGCCGGATGCGTGAACAAGTTTAGGTTTGCCATAGTGCTGCTTTCTCACTGATCGCCCGTTTTATTTCTGGGCGTTGAGACACTTGCTTTTTGGCTGAACCACCCCAATAATGGAGTTGTAACTATTCACGCCGGTCGGCAACGAGCCTCGGTTTGTTTGCTGATCTCGGTTGGGCCGCAGGACGCGCTAACGTCTTGCGGCCTTTTCCGTTCTAACCCACAAGGGTCAAAATTATTTCTATAACTAAATTCTTCTTCCGTTCTGATGAATTTTTTTTACGTGCGTATTCGCACTTCAATTTCATTTTTTTGGTGCAAGTCTGAATCAGTCAGCATATTCTCGCACCAGACACAATCCATGAAACCAATGGCGGAAAAAAACGGCGAGCTCCAATGGAGGTTTATGGACACCACAACCTGTAGTGTAGCCGACCCAAATTCATTGTCGGTTCCGATTTTTTTTCAAAATAGTTCCAAAGAACACTTGCATTCTTACCGCTAAAATGGAAATGTGTCAATACATACATGCAAGTTTTCTTCCACCGCTGGCAAATGCCGAAGAATTGGAGCGAATTCAAGCAGCCTGTGCGCAGAGTCAAACAGTTATGTTCAAGGGCACAGCAAGTGAATGGCTCGAGAAGAATTCAATCCCTGAATCAGCACTTCGTGAAGCAATTATTCAGCACATTAAGGCGGGTAAAAAAGTATTTCATAAATACGAATCAATTTTTTCCAGAAAACCAAAAAAAGGTAAACGCGAACTTATTCCCGATGATGTTCAGGCCAATGTTACAATTTCCGAAGGTGATGATATCTATGTCGAAATTTGGCTTGAATCAGACGATTTAATAACGGTTTACGCACATGACCATAAGCCGGGACCAAGATTACCACAAATATGAATCCTCCAAAACCAACCAAGACACTGGCCGGGAAACCGTGCCGCGAATGTGGGGAAGGCAAGTTTGAACAAATCCAGATCACCCATCTCGCAAAAATCCCAAACGACAATCCCGTCACCGTCGCCGACATCTGGGTGGATCGCTGTGACAAATGCGGCGAAACCCTGTTCCCAGGTGAAACCGTTCAATACATCGAATCTGTAGTCGCCGAATCCACAGAACAACTGACAGGACAAGAACTTGAACAAATTCGTGAAATACTCGGCGTCCATCGTCAGGACGACATGAGCGAAATACTCGGCTTGGGCGAAAAAACTTTCCACAAATGGGAAAGTGGTTCGCAAGTTCCTACTCGCTCGATGTCCTATTACATCCGCGTGCTTGCACAATTTCCTGCGGCGTTCGAATGGCTGAAACAGCGCGGCTGGCGGGGGGTAAATCGAATTGCCGATTACAGGGAAACGTCAGACTTGGAAGCCATGTTTCCCGATCTTAAAGATCTATCCGGCTTTCAGTGTTCGGTCAGAACAAACGATAATCAGACTGGATGGAATCAAAACATTCGCAATCCAGCACTGGGTTTAAACCGTGTAGCTATCCTTTGCAAATGAAACCTTTCTGGATCACGTTTTATTCCTATAAAGGCGGCGTCGGCAGATCACTCTCGTTAGCCAATATCGCGGCAATGCTCGTGCAAAGAGGTCGCAGTGTTGTTTTGATTGATTTTGATTTGGAAGCACCAGGCTTGGATAGTTTCAAAGATTTTAATACCGTCGCCAATAAGCCAGGAGTTGTTGAATATGTAACAGAGTTTGAAAACACCAAAAAAGCTCCTGCTATAAGTAAATATGTCCATCCATGCACGCTTGAAGGTAATTTGCGAGGCAAGCTATGGATTATGCCGGCCGGCAAAAAGGATGGCGCTTACAATTCGGCGCGAGCAAGTCTGGATTGGGTTAAACTCTACAATGATGGGATAGGAGAGCCGTTTGTTGAAAATTGGAAAGCAGCCATTGCCCGTGAATTCAAGCCAGATTTTGTTTTAATCGATTCCCGCACCGGCCTGACTGATGTGGGGGGAATTTGCACATTGCATCTTCCGGATTTGGTTGTGCTGTTGTTCGGTCTCAATGAGCAGAATGTCAATGGCGTTGCCGCCGTTGCAAAAACGATTTCGGAATCGGATTTTAAGCGGGTACCGCAATTACATTACGTGGCTTCACCGGTTCCAAACCTTCCGCGCGATAAGGAGAGTCCGCTCACAAAGAGGTTTGCTGCCGCCACGGCATCTCTTGGAGTAACCATTGAATCAACCATCCGCTACCAACCAAGCGCGGCACTATGTGAAAAGATTTTTGTGCTGGATGAACAGCCGGAATCACAGCCCATCGTCCGGGATTATCGGGAACTGTTAAAGAAACTGATAGATTTTAACCGTAATGGAATTGATTTTTTAATCTCACAGACAAACGAGGCGATTAAAGACGTTGACGTCGGAAGGGGCGAGCGGCTTTTGCTGATATTGGAGAAAGATTTTCCCGATCACGCTGAAAGTTTGACGTGCCAGGCTAGGTTGAAAATGATGTTAGCCGCACCTGAAGAGGCGATGGATCTAGCTAATCGCGCACTGGAAATTGATCCTGCATATCCAGATTCATTTAATTGGCTGCTACAACAGTATCGAAAAAAACAAAACCATCCAAAAGCCTTGGAGATTTGCAATTATGTTCTCCAACATTCCGATCAACTTCCGCCATCACGTCAGGCGATTATTCAGGAATGCCGGGCCGAGTCCGGCATGGCTGCGGAAGATTATGCTGCGGCAGTGGAATCCTTTACATTTTGCTTAAATCGAGAGGTCAAAGGAGACAAAGTCCCCTCCAGATTGTTGATTTTTGCATTTAATTTAACGGAGGCATCAAGAAGGAAACGACTGCTTGTATCGGCCCATGCGTGGAAACAAGTTATTGATTTTTTTGACTCTGCTGGCGAAATAAGTGCGGCTCCCTTGAGTGATCAAGCAAATCGCTGGCAAGCCATCTATATTGCTTTTGCTTTGACCGGTAATATCTCACGCGCCCGCGAGTCACTGCTAAAGGCTGGCCATGCGGCGGAGTTGCTTGGTTCGGCCGAGGATATATTCACGGTTAAAAACTATACAAGTGTTCCCGTGAAGGAATGGCTCGCCATCAACGACGAAATGCTCGCCGCCCTGGATCGCGGCGAACTTTGGGACGGCATGAAGTTGCCGACCACACAGTCCTGACCCCAATGTCCGACACGCCCGAACAAAAAGCCCGCGTCGAGATAGATGCCAAGCTCGTCGCGTCCGGCTGGCTGGTTCAGAACCGTGAAGACATGGATCTCACCGCCGGACGCGGTATCGCCGTCCGTGAGTTCCCGATGAAGTCCGGTTTTGGCTTCGCCGATTATTTGCTCTACCTCGACCGGAAGGCGCTAGGCGCTGTGGAAGCTAAAGCCGACGGCCCGTTGACCGGCGTGGAAGCCCAATCCGCCAAATACGCCGCCGGTCTGCCGGCCAACCTCCCGGCGCATCACCGTCCGCTGCCGTTTCTTTTTGAGTCAAACGGCGCCGTCATCTTTTTCACCAACGGCCTCGACCCCAAGCCGCGCAGCCGTAAAGTATTCAGCTTCCCGCGTCCGGAAACGCTCGCCGAATGGGTCGCGCAGCCTGCTCAGCTCCGCGAACGGTTGAAAGAACTTCCGCCCCTGGAAGAAACCGGCCTGTGGAAAGTGCAGGTTGAAGCCATCACCAGCCTGGAAAAATCCTTCGCCAAGGCCGACCCGCGTGCCCTGATCCAGATGGCCACCGGCGCGGGCAAAACTTTTACCGCCGTCAATAACACTTACCGACTGCTCAAGTTCGCCGGAGCCAAGCGCGTCCTGTTTCTCGTGGATCGCGGCAACCTGGGCAAACAGGCCGAAGACGAATTTGCCAATTTCACCCCGCTCGACGACACGCGGAAATTTCCCACGCTCTACACCGTCCAGCGGCTGAAATCCAACGCTATCAATCCCGCCGCCAAGGTCGTCATCACCACCATCCAGCGCCTATTCTCCATGCTCAAGGGCGAGGCCGAATTTGACGAGGCGAACGAGGAAGGCTCCGGCTTCGATTCCGCCAAACCGTGGAAAGGCGAACCCGCGTCACCGAGCAAGGTGCAACCATCGTGGCCGATCCCACCGGCGTCTATGTGGACAAGCGCCAGAAACTGACCCGTGCCGAGCGCATTGAAAAACTGCAGACCGATTTGACCTACACGGCGACCGACCTCGACCGCGATGTCGTCAACGAAAGTCAAATCCGCACCGTGATTCGTGAATATAAGGACAAGGTTTTGCCCGATGCGTTCCCCGAACGCTCCGAAGTCCCCAAGACGCTCATCTTTGCCAAGGACGATTCCCATGCCGACGACATCGTCCGCATGGTCCGCGAGGTATTCGCTGAGAAAAACGAGTTCTGCGAAAAAATCACCTACCGCACCGGCTTTACGCGCAAAGAGGAAATCGTCACCGACGAATCGGGAGTTGTGGTGAAAGATGACAAAGGCCAGCCGGTCAAAAAAACTACATGGGTCAAAACCTCCAGCCTCACGCCGGATGAAATCCTGACCAATTTCCGCAATAGCTATTTCCCGCGCGTCGCCGTCACCGTGGACATGATTTCCACCGGCACCGATGTCAAACCCATTGAGTGCGTGTTTTTCCTGCGCAACGTCAAGTCCGCCGGGTTTTTCGAGCAGATGAAGGGGCGCGGCGTCCGCGTGATCTCCCCGGACAAATTGAAAGTCGTCACGCCCAGCCAATCAGAAAAGTGCGTCTCTTGCTGCCAGAGCGTTCTGATGTTTTCCACCTGCGAACGCTTAGAAACGGGTAGCTTCATCGGTTGCGTTTTTGGCCCCTTATTATCGACGATGGACATGAATGGATACTAGGGAAAAACCAATCAGCGTCAATTGCGCCTTGGATTAATTATTCAAGCAGCAAAGGACACTTGTTGCCGAATTACGGTGACGGCCAAGTTGGCGAAGGTGCCGCCGGTGGAATGTCGCCTTCAGAATCCTCGTCGGCTTCGGAACCGGCAAGCAAACTGTATGGGGTGTTGTGTTCAATCGCGGCGCCATCATAATCATCCATATTTCCATGGTTTAATATGCGATTTTCAACCTGGGCGGCCTCATCCTCGGCCTCATCGAGTAAAATCCTAATCCTAAGAAACTCATCTACCAGACCGTAAGTTCCATTGTCCAGCATGGATAGAATATTATTAGAGACAAACCATTTTATAGTTTCCTTCTCAGCAATTCTGAGCGCGCTTTTTTGAATTATTCTTGTTGGAAAACCGTTTCTAGCAGCCGATAGCAGCAAACGCATATTTTCTGTATGGCCATGAATTTCCAAGTTGTGAATGACGGATTCATATACATGACTACGATCCTCGTAACAGATGGTGCGAAGGGAATTTGTCAAATCACGAACGTCAATCACTCCATTGGGATCGTTGTTTTCATGCTCAACCACATGTGACCCCATTAATTGTAAAATGTGAGGGTGGCCGCCAGACAAACCTACAATCCTATCAACTACAATTGGATCTATCTTGATTTCCAAACCGATGGCTTCAGCTGTTTTAACGAGCGTTTGCAATTTGGTATTGATCAATTCCGTGGCATCGTCCTGCTCCATAGGAGCAAGAGACATGACCTTGTAAAAAAAACGATTAACCCCTGCATCTTCATCAACCATGTGTTGAAAATAGGGACTGACACCGGCCATCAAAAACCTGACCCGTTTTACGCCGGACTGTTGCAGGTGTGTCGTTAGGGCGCGCACAAGGCGCGCAATTGGCGGAGCACACTTGTCGGCTTCATCAATGGCTAAAATGAGCAATTCCTGGCCTTGGAATAGCATGTCCATATTTTTCTTTTCCAGTAGCCTGATAAGCCCTGATAGGTGCCGGCCGGCAGTAAAAAAACGACAGACCTCGGCGGACTCTATCTCTACAATTTTTCCGAAATTAAATTTAATTTTTTTGGATTTTTCGTCAACGTCGGCAAACGATTCAAGAATCAGCCTAGCGGCGTCATCCACGGTCTTGACGTCCTTGTTGCCGACAGCGATAGCAGAAACGGCTTTATGGGACGTTTGAAAACCTTCCATCGACATACGAAGCTGACTTAACAATGATGATTTACCAATTCCGACAGCGCCCTGAATAGCCACGGAACCCTGCATTAAACATCTTTGCAAAGTCCTCAGCTCTTGAGCTCGCCCGTAAAAATCCTCGGGATGCGCTGCAATTTCAGACGGCGTAAATGGGTTTGTAAGCATAGAGTTTTTGTGGAAAAGCGAAATGCCTATTTCTTAGTTCATTTTTAGTTTACGCCGTTGATTTAGGGAGTTTTTTGGCGATTTTGGTGAACAGGTCGAAGGCGGTTTCCAACTCGTCGGCGATTTCGGTCGCGAGAATGTCGGGGGCCGGGAGTGAATCGGTGTCAGTCAGGCTTTGGTCTTTGATCCAAAACAGGTCGAGGCTCAATTTGTCTCGTTTGACCAACTCGGCGTAATCGTAGCAACGCCAGCGACCGTCGGGATTGGCCTCGCTCCAAGTGGCCTTGCGTTTGTGCGTGGCTCCCGGTTTGTAACATTCGACGAACTCGTCGAAATCTTTGCGCGTGAGGGGCGACTGTTTTGGCGTGAAATGCTTGTTCGTCCGCAGGTCATAGACCCAGAGTTTTTCCGTCCACGGTTCGGGACGGCCTTCTTTTTTATCGAAGAATAGCACATTTGCTTTCACGCCCTGGGCATAGAAGATGCCAGTAGGCAGGCGTAGCAAGGTGTGGACATTGCATTTTTCCAGCAGGTGCTTGCGGATTTTTTCGCCGGCACCGCCTTCAAACAGCACGTTGTCCGGCAGCACCACGGCAGCGCGGCCATTAATTTTCAGCAATGAGAAAAAATGCTGCACGAAGTTCAACTGTTTGTTGCTGGTGGAAGTCCAAAAATCCTCGCGCACGATGACTTTGTCATCTTTTTCGGTGTCTCCGTCCTCATTGACGAAAAGCAGGCTACCACTTACCCCGAAGGGTGGATTGGCGAGAATCATCGTGTATTCCTTGCTCCACGGCGCGGCCAAGCTGTCGTGACCGGAATGGACGATGACCTTGTCGCCGCCGATGCCATGCAGCGAAAGATTCATGGCGCACATGCGGCCGACCTTGGGGGAAAATTCCATGGCTTCGACCAACTCTTCCTTGATGGCGCGCTTTTCGTCGCGGTTCAACTCTTTCCCAAATTTATCGAGAACGTGATTGTAGGCGGTGAACAAGAAACCGCCGGTGCCGGCGGCGGGATCGCAGATGCGGTCTTGGGGCGTAGGTTGCATGACTTCCACCATGGCCTGAATGACACACCGGGGAGTAAAATATTGGCCGGCACCCTTGGTTGATTCGGACGCGGAACGCTGGAGCAATTCTTCGTAAATGGTGCCCTTCACATCCACCGGCAGGCCGAGCCAATCCTCCTTATCAATGAGATTGACGATAAGCTGTTTTAGGACAGCCGGATTGTGGATGTCGCAACGCGCGCCCTTGAAGATGACACCCAACATACCGGGCTTGAGCGCGAGTTTTTCAATAGACTCGGCGTATTGTTTTTCCAGGGCAGCACCATCCAGCTTGAGCAGTGGCTTCCAGCCGAGTTCCGGCGGCACGATGGGCTTTTGGTTGTATGGCGCCTGGGTGGCCTGATCGGCCATTTTCAAGTAGAGCAACATCGTGAGTTGCTCGACGTATTCCACGCAGCTCAAGCCAGCTTGCTGCAAGACTCCGGCGTAGCTCCACGCCCGTTTTCCGATTGAAGATGCATCTATCATTTGATTAGGAAATCTAGAAATTTTTAACTGCCTGTTAGCTCGATTGCATAGATTTTGAATGTTGGGTGGGTTTCTTGCCACTTCTCGTAGAGCAAAACCTTGTTTTCATTCGCCCATTCTAGCAACGGGCGTTCATATTTTAACGGCATGTTACCAATTATCTTAGTGCAAGTTTCTATTGCGTAGGAGGCACTAAATTCGCCTTTTTTGTATTCAATATGAAAATGTGGCCTTCCATGCCTCATTGCATTGTCTATTTTCAACAAAAGTGGATGTCGGCGAATAACTATTAACTCCATGCCAGACGAACCGCTTGTCGGTTTAGAAAGAAAATCCACCAAAGCAAGCGTTTGCTGAAGCGATTCTTGCGCCAATTTAACTTTTTCCTCCGTTGATATTGTTGGTTCCGTGTTCATTACTTACCCTTCCGATTCTTTGGCAATTTCTTAAATGCGATTTTAATTTTCTGGGTAAATTTATGGCGCTCAATGGCGATGCGTTTGAGGAGTTCGCTGGCGGGTTCGTCTTTGGGGTTTTGGGGGACGAGCTGGCCGGTGAAAGCATGGCGAAGAATGGATTGGCGCAGGGCTGATGCGCTTTTCAACTTCGCTTCGAGATTGGCTTCAAGGTGATCAATAACGGAAAGTTGTTCTTCGACGGCATCAACGATGGCCCGGCATTCGGCAGCTGGTGCGAGTGGAATCAGGACATCTAAAATAATTTCCTGAGATACATTACGCATCCCTTCTTTTGTGCCAGTTGATTTATGTGAAATTTGCCGGCGAATGACTGGACTGCCGAGGACTGTTTTTAGCCATTTCTTTTCAATGTTCGGGCTGTAAAGAAGCCGCATGCTTTTATCACTGAGCAGCAAACGCGGTCGGCAATCCTTCACTAAAACTGAAGCGCCAACTAATTCAAACGTGTTAGCCCGCGAGAGGAGTAAGTCCCCCGGCTTGATTTCGTAATACGGATCTATCTCGCGAGCGGATGGGACAGCCTTGTTTTCTGTTTCATCAAATTCACCCCAGGACATTGCGCTGACTTTGATAATGCCCCATTCGTCCGGCCCAGCGCGGCGCGGCTCGCAAGTGAATGATTTCCCCGCCTCAATTTCAAAAAGCAATTGATCCAGCCTCACCCAGCACCATCCTTCTGGCAATCCGGCCAAGTTTTCCAATTTTGGTTTGGTTGGTTCCTTGTATTTATCTTTCCAATTAGCCGGCGGCTCTTTACCGGCTTCCTTATATTTTTGGAGCTGGGTTTGTTCCCAACGGCGGCGGCGCTCGGCTAGAATGCGAGTGAGCAGCGCATCGGCGGTTTCGGTGGTTGGGTGTTTTGCGCGCCAAGCGGCTGTCAGTGAGCCTTCCACCGCCGCTTTCAGGACTGCGGCTCGGTAGTGTTTTAACTGTGCCTGCACCCTTTCCAGCGCCGACACGCCGGCATCGAGGTCGGATAAAAGTTCGTCGAGCTTATCGGCGATGCGTTCTTGTTCAGCAGAAGGCGCAATTGGAAAAATAAAATCGCGAACTACTTTCCCTGATACTGCCTTGAAGGTGGTTCCAGTCCCTTTTGAATCAAGTTCTGAGGCATACCTCCTAAACCCATTTAAAAGATATTTTAGGTTGATGCCATGTTCAGGTCTGACCGCTGCCAATCCTCGACCAATGCATGACTTTGACGGAGCCAGATTGGTCGGACCTACTGGTGCGCGAACGGAAAGCAGTATATCGTCTTTTTCAGCAATTTTACTTGGTGATGTGCACCACCATTTTGGCGTCGGATAGAGGTTGCCAAATTCCGTCTTCCCCTGAAAGAATGGCAGTCCATTACCATCTGGATTGTAAGTTTCTGACGGTGGCGACTGCCCCATATTCACATAAGCAATTTCCGATAGGCTTGCCTGTGTCCAACCCTGCGGCAATTGATTGTTTTTGGCTTCACTCATGCCGCCAGACTTTCATTCAGTTCCGCGAGGAGCGGTTGGAGCCGATCGCCAAATAGGGTGTGTGCTCGTTTCAGGTTGCCATGCTGCCCGAACCAGCCGTCCTGAAAATCGTCCGGCTCGATGGTCAGGCTGGTGGCGATATGCTCGGCCATGCGGTCCAACCATTCGCGCTGCTCTGCCGTGAAGGTTTTTTTTGCGTCGTGCTGCATCAACCAGACCTGATACCGCTCGCGCACTTCCTCGGCGTAGGGAAGCAAGGTAAATTCTGGAGTCAGCGCGTGACGCACGAGCGTGACGAGGTCGGCAAGCTGGGTGCCGCCAAGACCCTTGACCTTGTCGCTCTCCACGGCCTGAAAGGCGCGCCAAAGCTGAACCGGCGATGCGGCGAGCGGCGGCGTGGAAATGGCGGACGCCAACTGGCGGAGGTCTTTGAGCGTGAGTTTCAGCGGCTTGGTGCCGGAATAGATTATTTGCAGCGCGGTGAGTTCGTCCTTGTGCGCGGCAATCCAGACCCGGAAATCTTTCACCTTGGCCTGCGCCTTGGCCACCGCGCTGGCATCAAAGCCGGAATACAGGACTTCATCAATGGTGTGGCGGTCAATGGTCTGCTCGTTCTGCGCCCGGATTTCGAGGATGCGGCGGCGGAACGCGGCCTTGTGGAACGGCGTGACGGCGGCTTGCGCGAGTTGCTCGGCAGCCTGCTGGATGTGCGCCTCGGTGGGTTCGCCGATGACGCCGGGTAGTTGTTTGGCAGCGGTGATTTGCGCGTCGGGGTCCACGGCGCGGAGGAGGTCGCCGGCGAGGTCGGGGAAGGATTTGCCACCGGCAAGGTCGCGCAATTCGGCAAGTTGAGCGGAGTCAAACTCACGCTGCAAGCGGGCGAGACGACCGGCCAGCGTGGTAAGGGCGTCAGGATCGGTGCCGCCCTGGGCGACGTATTCCAACACCTGCTCCAGCGTCTTCGTCGGCTGACGGTTCAACGTGTGGGAATCGGTCTTGTCCTGCTCGCAGACGCCGACAGCATCAACGATGATGAAACGGTCTTTTGCCTTGGCGCTGGCTACAACAGACGGGATTGATCTGTTGGCACAAGATTTGGAGATCGCAATCGAGAATCCCCGGCGCGAAGGCAAGGGCGCAAACTTCTCATGCGACATTGTCGCCAACATTGTCGGCGATGAAAATCATGTCGTGGTGATTGAAAACCAGTTTGGCCGAACCAATCACGACCATCTGGCAAAACTGCTGACCTACGCAGCCGTTCATAAGGCTGTGGTTGGCATCTGGATTGCCGAGGAAGCGGCTGATGACCACCGACAAGTGATTGATTGGTTGAACGAGAATACGCCCAACACGGTTTCTCTATATCTCGCCGAGCTTAAAGCGTTTACCATTGGTTCCAGCCCTGCCGCTCCCCAGCTCGATGTTGTATGCCGTCCCAACGTCACCATGAAGCAGGCGAACACGGATTTGACCGATGGCGACAAGAAAAGAAACCAATGGAGGCTCGCGTTTTGGACGGACATTCACAACCGCATGAAGTCTGAAAAACTTCCGTTTCGCCTTCAAAAGCCGGGTGAAGACCACTGGTCAACAATTGCCATAGGACGGTCCGGATTCCATATCGGTATGCTTTTGACTCCGAAGAACCAGAGCATAGTCGTCGAAATGCTTGTCTATCCAGAAGGTTGGAAAGATTCCGCTTTCGAGCAGCTTAAAGCCCAGGCCAGCGAAATTGAAAGGGAAGTCGGTGTAACTTTGCAATGGCGACCGATGCTCGATAAGGGCTCTGCCAGAATCCTCCTTGAAGAAAAGATTGATCCTAAAATTGAAGCCAATCGAAAGGCCGTGTGCGATTGGTTTGCCAAGTGGACACCAAAGATGTTCACGGCATTTTCCAGCCGCATAAAAGCACTCTCTGCACCCGAGTAGATTTGATTCAGTCGGAAGTCATACCAAAACATTATCACACGCCCTGGACAATGCCTGTCCATCCGAAAGGTTTATTCCGCTGGCCTGTGCGGCCCGCACTTTTCGTATTGTCCGGGCAATTGGTGGCCAGTCCGGCAAAGAAATCCCAATCGAAGGCCGGTCCTGCTAGGACTTGCCCGCCGGCATGAGGCCAAACCACGCCTTCGCGGCTTCCGGCCGCACCAGTTCGCGGTAATGCTGGAAAATCATCTGTGGTGAGTTGCCCGCCTCCAGCGCCACCTCCGCCACGTTCTTGACCTCCGCCACGCGGTAGCTGATAAACGAATGCCGCAACGCATTGTGCTTCCACTTGAATTTCCAATCATCCTGTTTTTCGTCCAGCTTGCGAGCCGCCCCCGCCGCGCCCTTTTTGGAAGTTTTTTTCCGCTTGCCGGCTTCCGGGTTTAGTTTCACCCGCTCCGCTTTGCGCGCCTTGTTGATGGTGGCTACCAGGTCTTGAATCGCGTTGCTTGGAGTCGCATACGGGCAAACCAGCCCTTCCTTGTCCTTACAGGCCTCCAGCCAGACCTTGAGATTGGGCTGGATTGGCACCGTCCGCCGGCTGGCCGTCTTCGCGTCGGCGGCGCGGATTTCAATCAAGTTGTGCTCCAACTGGATGTTCTGCCAGCGCAGCCTTTGAATTTCCGCAGACCGGATCCCCGCAAACGCTCCGATCACCAAAAACGGCACCAGCCCCTCCGGCGAATGATCTAGGATTTCCCGCATCTCCTGCGGCGTGAAAATCTCAATCGCCCCATCGCGATCTTTAGCCAGAGCCACCGCGTTCAGTTCGTCGTGGTCTTTCGGCAGATAACGTCGCGCCACCGCGAAGTTGAACAAAGTCTGGATGCTGGTCCGGATGTTGTTCCGCGTGCGCGGCCCCCATTTCTGCTCCCGCAGCCAGGCATCAATCGCCGACCCTTGGATTTCCTCAATCAGCCCGTTGAACTTGGTGGCAAACAACCGGAGCGCCGTTTTTAGATGCCGCAGATAATCCGCGCTCAGCCCATCCTTCTCCTTGAGGTCCATCAATTCCTTCACGACCGCCGCCGTTTTCATTGGCTCCCGGTCCATCTGATGCTTGAGAACATAATAATCAACCGCCCGCATGATTGGCGTTTTGCCGAGTTTTTTTACGGCCTCGGCCACGATCATCGCCGCCGTCTCAATCGGGATGCCCAACGGGTCGAGGAAGGAACGGGCGCGTAAGTGTCCGGCACGGTCGGCGCTGGTGAGGGTGAGGACATCGGCCTCCACATTGCCGAGCCGGGTGGCGATGCTTTCCGCCTCCGTGCGAGCCTTGTCTAGGTCGGCGAAAAGGGCACGGGTGCGTTTGCCGTCTTGATAGTGGGTGACCGTGTAAGAGTCCCATTTCCGCGTGGGCGTATGATAGATTTTTACGGAAACAGAGCCGCGTTTGACCGTGATGGGGAAGGCTGGAGCTGTCATGGCACAATACTGCCATGAGTTTGTCATGAGGACAACAAAATTCCTCAATATCCCAATAAAAAGATGGTGCGCGGTGGAGGTTTCGAACCTCCGACCCCTACCGTGTCAAGGTAATGCTCTACCACTGAGCTAACCGCGCAACCCGAATCGACAGTGTTAAACCGCTTGGGTTTAAACGTCGTTTTCTAAGTTTACAAAAAAAACTATCCGATGCAATTCGATTTTATCCGCCCGCGTTAGACACTTGTTCAATTCTTCCAGCCTGGATGCACCTTCCGCTTGAAGTCGCGGACTGGCGGGCGCATTCTCGCAGGATGAATTTATTGGCGGACATCGCCCGTCGTCATGAAGCAATCCGCCGGGCCATCACGCCGCTGCCGGGGAGCCGGCCGCGCGATCACTTCAAGCCGATCAATATCCCCGGGGATTGCGACGGCTTGACCCTGCTGGCGGCGTTGGGACGCATGGTCTGGAACGTGTCGGCTGCCGAGTGGCAGGCGGAATTCGCACGGGGCCGGATCACGAGCTTGGAACAGCGGCCGGTGGCGGCCACGCAAATCGTCCGGGCCGGGCAACGCTACCAGCATCTTTTTCCGAACGTGACCGAGCCGGAGGTGAATGGCGCCGTGGAAATTTTACACGAAGACGAGGCGCTGATCGTGGTGAACAAACCCGCTCCGTTGCCTATGCATGCCGGCGGCAGGTTCTATCTCAACACGCTCCAGCATATTCTAAACGCGGCCTATCATCCGCAGCAAACGTATCCGGTGCACCGGCTGGACGCGCATACGACCGGCCTGGTGCTGGTGGCGCGCACGCGGTTCTTTGCCGGCCGGCTGCAATCGCAATTCGCGCAGAGGCAAGTAGAGAAAACTTATCTGGTCCGCGTGCCGGGTCAGGTGCCCGCCGATGATTTTTACTGCGACGCGCCCATCAGTGCCGGCACCGGCGAGCAATGTTCGCGCACGGTGGATCTGGAAAATGGCCTGGAAGCGCGCACTGAATTTCGCGTGCTTCGGCGCCATGCTGATAGCGTTAACCTGCTCGAAGCGCGGCCGCTGACTGGACGCACAAATCAGATTCGCGTGCATCTCTGGTATCTGGGGTTTCCGGTGTGTGGCGATACGGTTTACCTGCCCGGCCGGCAACTCGGGCGTACGCCGTCGCCGACGGTTGGCGCTCCACCGTTATGCCTTCATGCCGCGCGGGTGAAATTTCTTCATCCGTTAAGCCTGAAACCAATCGAGTTCAACGCCCCATTGCCGGTCTGGGCGAAATGAGTTTGCTTTAATGAGTCGGGACGCTTCTTATTTTTCTGAAACTAGATCGGCCAAGCCGCGAGTTGTCGGCGCCGTCAAGTTTCCGCTGTGCCTCATGGAATCTGGGTGGCACTGAAACTACCCCCGTGATAATCTCCACGCGTTACCCTTTGTAAGAAACCCGTTCACACCCACTCAATTAGGAAAGACTTAAATTATTTTATGAATACGAAAAATCATCTGTCCCGTCGTTCGTTTATCGGCACCGCCGTCGCCGCCAGCGCCACGTTGGCCGCCGGCGGAGCGATGTCTTCCCCGGTCGCGGCGGAACTTCCCCGTTCCAAATCATCAAGCGAGCCGGGGATGTTTCCCCAAGATTTTTGGTGGGGTTCGGCCACGGCGGCGTATCAGGTGGAAGGTGCCGCCAGCGAGGACGGACGCGGCCCAAGTATCTGGGACACGTTTAGCCATACACCGGGCAAGACTGACGGCGGTGACACGGGCGACGTGGCCTGTGACCAATATCACCGCTACGAGGAAGATGCGAAACTGATGGCGGATCTGGGGATCAAGCACTACCGGTTCAGCATATCGTGGTCGCGCATCCTGCCGGAAGGACGCGGGACGGTGAATGAAAAGGGCGTGGATTATTACCGGCGGCTGGTGGATGCGCTGCGCCAGCATGGCATCACGCCGCACGCGACGCTGTTTCACTGGGATTTGCCACAGGCGTTACAGAATCGCTATGCCGGTTGGCAGAGCCGCGAAGTGGCCAAGGATTTCGGCGATTACGCCACGGCCACGGTCAAACGTCTGGGCGACCGCATCTTGCATTGGATGACCATCAACGAGACATCCTCGTTTGCCATCGGCGGCTATGGCGTGGGCAAACCTGGCAACAAAGCGCCGGGCATCGCGTTGTTGACGGAAAAAGAGCGCTGGCAAGTCGTTCATAACGCGCTGCTGGCGCACGGCACGGCATGTCAGGCCATTCGGTCGGCATCGCCCGGCCGTTGCAACATCGCGACAGCGGAGGATTTTCCGAGCTATGTGCCGATGGCCGAAACCCCGGCGAACATCGCGGCCGCGCGGCGCGCCTTCACGCGCGACAATCGTAACGGCGCGATTCTCATGCCGATATTGACCGGGCGATACGATGAAGGCTGGCTGGACGACCATCGCGCCAGCGCCCCTGATATTGCGGACGGCGATCTGAAATTAATTAATCAGCCGCTCGACGCGCTCGGGTTCAATTGCTACACCGGCACTTATGTGCGCGCGGCAGACAACCCGAAGGGCTTTGAGGTGCTGCCGATGTTTGAGGGCTATCCCAAAGGCAATATGCCGTGGCTGAACATCCTGCCCGAAGCTATCTATTGGGGCATCCGTCTGGTGGGAGAAGCCACCGGCAAAAATAGCCTGCCCATTTTCATCAGTGAAAACGGCTGCGCCGACGGCGCATCACCGGCAGCGGATGAACTGGTGCGCGACACCGATCGCATCATGTATTACCGCGCCTATCTCCGGCAGGTGCAACGGGCCGCTTCGGAAGGATATCCGGTCATCGGTTACTTTTCGTGGAGCTTGCTGGACAATTTCGAATGGGCGTGCGGCTATTCTAAACGTTTCGGCATGGTCCGGGTGAATTTCAAAACACAGAAGCGCACCCCAAAACTCAGCTACCACTGGTATCAGGAGGTTATCCGCCAGAACCGGGTTGTGTGACGCAGCTGAAATTTGAAATTCAGTCGCATTCTGTCCTGATCGCTTTGGGTTGCCACCGCGGCGGTAGTCGGTGAACCCCAAATTTTTTAGGGGTTTAGGCTTGTGTTTAACGGCGTGGTTATTAATTCTTTGCACCTATGGCAAAATCTTTAACAAAATCACAAATCATCGGAGCCGTTGCTGAAACGGTTGGACTTACCAAAAAACAAGCCGCTGCTACGCTGGAAGCGATCGTGAACCTGGCCTACAAAAACGCCAAGAACACCTTCACGCTCCCTGGCCTCGGCAAGCTGGTCCTGGTCAATCGCAAAGCTCGCATGGGACGCAATCCCGCGACTGGCGAAACCATCAAGATCGCGGCTAAGCGCGTGGTGAAATTCCGCGTCGCCAAGGCGGCGAAGGATGCGATTTTGGGCGCGAAGAAATAAGTCTAAGGAAATAATTGCTGACGGCGGAGGAAGTTTTTCCTCCGCCGTTTTTTTTATTGGGTGGTTGGTAAAAATCCGTCTGGCTGGCGCGGGCTGGTTTTACATTTTTCAACTTTGAACTCGCGGCGGCGAATGGTTACGCTCTCCGTATGTCACGAAAGCCGGGCGATAATTCCAAAAACGGGTTTGCAGATGTCATCGGCATCGCGCTGCTGGCGCTGGCGCTGTTGCTGCTCGTCGCACAACTGTCATTTGATCGCAACGACCTTGCTTCCGCCCGCATTCCTCCAAACCGGGAAATCCACAACTGGATCGGCACCATCGGCGCACATCTAGCCTGGTTCGCGTTTTTGCCGCTCGGTGTGCCGGCGTATTTGCTGCCGTGGCTGCTAGCGGCCTTCGGCAGCGCCTATCTGCTGAATTTTCCCGTCTACCTGCGGGAACGTCCGCGCTGGATGCTGTTGTGGACGGTGATTTTTTTTGTCTCGCTCACCGGACTGGTTCATCTGCTCGACATTCATAATCTGGCCGGCTACGCCCGTGAATACATTCATACCAACAGCGCTGGCGGATTTGTCGGCTGGTTCTCATTCAAATACGGCTTTCGCCTGCTCGGTAATCTCGGCGCGACGATTGTTTATGCATCGCTTGGATTGATCAGCCTGCTGTTCCTGACGAATTTTCAACTTGGCGGCTGGATTCGCCGGCTGTGGCACAAGGAGGATGCTACGCCGGAGGATGCCTTCAAATCCGCCGAGGAAATCGCCCTGGAAAAACGTGCGCTCGAACTGGAAAAACAAAAGCGCAAACTCGAAGAACAAGTCGGGCGGACGGATAAAACCGAAAAGACCAACAGCGGTTTGGGTGCCGATGGCTTGCCTGTGCCGGAACCGACCGTGCGCGATTTGAGCGTGCCGCAAGCCAAAGGCCCGCGCCTCCGCAAGACGACTTTGCCCGAACCACCGAAGGAAATTACGCCGGTGGAAGAACCATTGGTAGTTGGCGAAGTCATTCCCGCCAGCGAAATCAAGCCGGCGATGACGGATGAAATACTGGGCCGCAAGTCTGACGCCAAACCCGCCGAGAAGAAACCGGCTGAAGCAGCCAGCCCGGAACCGGTGGTTGTTGAAAAAGTTGAGGCGGAAAAGACGGATGTTGAAAAACCCGCCGAGCCGAAGCCGGAGCCGGTTATCACGATTGCCGACAGCTCCGCGCCGCCGCGTCCTAAGCCTGTGCCGCGCAAGCCCAAGCCGATGACCGTCGCCAGCGTGCCGATGATCGGCAACTACCAGTTGCCCCCGATGGATTTTCTCCAGCACGCGGACATGACCGTCAAGCCGACCGAGTCGAAGGAAGAACTCATGGCCAATGCACGGCTCATGCAGCAGACGCTCGCGCAGTTCGATATCGAAGTTTCCCTCGGCGACATCACCAAAGGCCCGACAATCACGCGCTATGAACTGCATCCCGCGCCCGGCGTGAAGCTGGAGAAGATCACCGCGCTGTCCAACAACATCGCCGCCGCGCTCAAGGCCGAGCGCATTCACATTCTCGCGCCGGTGCCGGGCAAATCATCCGTCGGCGTCGAAGTCCCCAATTTGATCAAGACGAAAGTCATCATGCGCGATCTGTTCGAGTCGGACGAATGGCGCAATTCCAAGGCGCGCATACCCATCGCGCTGGGCAAGGATGTTTACGGCCACCCCATCGTCGCCGACCTCGCGGAGATGCCGCATTGCCTCATCGCCGGCAGCACCGGCTCCGGCAAATCCGTCTGCATCAATTCCATCATCGCCTCGCTGCTCTACCGCTTCTCGCCGGACCAACTGCGCTTCGTGATGATTGACCCGAAGGTCGTCGAGTTGCAGCAATACAACGCGCTGCCGCATCTCGTCGTGCCGGTGGTGACCGATCCAAAAAAAGTTCTCCTTGCCCTGCGCTGGGTCGTCAACGAGATGGAAAAACGCTACAAGATTTTTGCTCGCGTTGGCGTCCGCAACATCAAGTCCTTCAACGAGCGTCCGAAGAACAAGCCGCTGCCGGAGCAGGAACTGGAACTGCCACTGGCCGTCAAAAAGGAAAAAGTCGAGGCGGGCGCGGGTGGTTTCGCCGTCGAGGTGGACGAGGAAATCGTCGTGCCGCGCGAGGAAGATATCATCATTCCCGAACGGCTTTCCTACATTGTCGTCATCATTGACGAGCTGGCGGATCTCATGCTCGTCGCGCCGGCGGATGTTGAAATGGCCATCGCGCGCATCACCCAGATGGCGCGCGCGGCGGGCATCCACTGCATCGTCGCCACCCAGCGGCCGTCCGTGGACGTTATCACCGGCGTCATCAAGGCGAACATCCCGGCGCGCATCGCGTTTCAGGTGGCGAGCCGTGTGGACTCGCGCACGATTCTTGACGCCATGGGTGCGGACAAGTTGCTCGGCAAGGGCGACATGCTTTATCTCCCGCCCGGTTCCGGCAATTTGAAGCGCGCCCAGGGCGCGCTCATCACCGACAAGGAACTGGAGGACATTGTCGACTTCATCGCCAAGCAGGGCAAGCCGAGCTACGAAATGGAAATTCACCAGCAGCTTTCCAAGCCCAGCGCGAACACGGACATCGAGAGCGGCATTGACGAGGACGAGGAACTCATCCAGCAGTGCATCGAAGTCATCCGCAGCGAACAGAAGGCCAGCGTGTCGCTCATGCAACGCCGGCTGCGCCTGGGCTACACCCGCGCCGCGCGCATCATGGACGAACTCGAAGGCCGCGGCATCGTCGGCCCCAGCCAGGGTGCCGAGCCGCGCGAAATCCTCATTGACCTCGACGGCGGCGGTGCCGACGGCGGCGGGCAAAGCGCAGTTTAGCGACCAAGACGCAAAGGAAGAAATTCTTGGTGGCTTTGTGCCTTGGTGGTTAACTACTTCACCGGATATTGCCAGACCCAGTCGCCCTTTTCGGTGTCTACCGCCGTTGAAGAATTTTTCCTGAAGACCACCACGCCGCCGTCGTCTTTCTCGTTCCAGCCGATGGAATACAGGACAAACCTGCCATCACTGGTGCGGCGGTAATGCAACGGCTGGCCGCCGATGATATCATGCGGCAATTGAGCGATGAACTGCGGTGCCAGCGTGGCGAGCATTTCCGGATACTCGCCGTGCGCCAGACGGTAACGCTCCAAGGCACAAGCCGTGCGCGCCAGGTCTGCCGTCGCTTGCACATAGGCGAATCTTTTGGCCGCAGAACCGAAGGCTGGCAGAAGAATTTTTCCCAGTAAATTGCAGGGGGTTACCCGACTGCATTCGCGATTCAAAACTAAGTCAACTTGTCTGGCGGCTGCGGGTTGCATGGTTTTGGTGTTGAGGTTTGCCACCGCATTTAGATTGGTGTAGAAGTTGCAAAGCCAGACTTTGGTTTGCTCCAGCCAGCCAGCCGGTGCGCATTTTACCAAGAACCACAAACCATTGCCATCAGTGTTGCCCAGCATATTTGAATAATCTTTTTTGTTGCACTGGCGCAGCCAGTCCACGATGGCAACATTCCCCGCTCGTTCGCCATGCATGGAAGTTTGCCAGTCCGCCAAAAAATCCATTTTTTGCAATTCCGTATCAAGGGCGGCCAATTGCGTGTCCGACCAACGATGTTCCGCCAAGCCTTCGTAAATCGAATTTATGGTGATTTGAAAAATGGCCATCCGGACCAGATGCGAAATTAAAAATGACTCGTTGTGAAGTGAATCCATTAATCGGAGCGAGAGCTTTGCGTCATCCACAGCTTTTTCCTCCTGGCCATTTTGCAATTCAGCGAAGATGCGTAGAGTAAGCAACAATCCGCATTGCTTAATCCCACTCAATTGAGGTAGCAAAATGGCTGCTGGACAATCGGTGTCATAATCCAGAGGAAAACGGGAATATGGCAGCTTGGCGGCAGCACGTAGCTCCTCGACGGTGGAATCGTATTTGCTCAAGGCCAGCAGTACATCCGCCGCCGGCGTTTGCGGCTGCGGCGTGGTCTTGATGCCGTTGGTTGGATTGGCTGCCGTCCGGTAAAACCGCTGCCAGATTTTCAAATCTGTCTTCGTACTCTTTGTCCATGAGCCAAATTCATTGGTCGGCCGCAGCTCTGCTGGAACGTCAAAATAAATATCCATCTTCAGCCGGTTGACGAAGTTGGTATCCCGTTTTTCAAACGGAATGGCTTTGCCGTCGCGCGTCAATATTTGTCCGTAGCTGGAATAAACAATCGGTGTCAGCGCAAAGTTTTGGTCGTCCGGCACGCGCGGCGGCACGACAGATTGCCAGTTGAGGCGTTCGCCTTTGGCTTCCCATTCGTGTTGGCAATTTTCCCAAGCACGCCGTCCACGCCAGTTTTCCTCGGCATAGAACAGGGCGGTCAAAATCACGAGGCCGCCAATGATAATAGCTGACCGGCGCGCGGCGGTTTTCAGCTTGGGGTTCATGCTAGTCATTTTCCAAGATTGCCAAGCGGGCGTCAATCGCGCTAAATAAGGGGAATGTCAACGGTTGCCGAACAACTCCGCTCTGCGCGTGAGGCTAAAAACCTTACGGTGGAACAGGTCGCGGAAATGACCAAAATCCGCACCGACCACATTCGCGCGCTGGAGGAAGGCAACTTCAGTGTCTTTTCCGCGCCGATTTATATCCGCGGCTCGGTGAAAAATTACGCCGGCGTGCTCAAGCTGGATGTCCCGCAAATGCTGGCCAGCCTTGCGGCGGAACTGAAGGGCACGGAAAAATACAGCGAGCCGCCGCCGCTCAGCGAATCGCGGAAAACTTTCGTGGATAGTCTGACGCTGTTGCTGGCCAAGGTGAACTGGAAGCTTGGTGTTGCCGGTCTGGCGGTGGTGGTGCTGGGCATGATTGCGGTCACGAGCTTCCTCGCCTGGAGGCATCATCAGAAAAGCGACCCGCTGAAAAATCTTCCGCCCGCCGTTTATCAGCCCGCCAATGCCGGCGACACGCTGCCGCTGCACAAATAAAGCGGTGATCGATTACCGGTCTTCCAAGTAGATCTGCCGGTTGCGCCAGAGATAAATCACACCGGAAGCCAGCGTCAGCGCGACGGTCAGCCACAACATACCTTCCGCAAACCCGGCAACCCACGGGGCGAAGAGATTTTTCAGAATCACCGGCCACTCCTCGCAGGCATCCACCACCAACAGGGCGATGATCGTGACGATTTGCGAGATGGTTTTATGTTTGCCAAACCGTTCCGCCGCCAGCACGACGTTCTTGGAAGCGGCGAGCAGCCGCAGACCGGTGATGGTCAGTTCGCGCGCCACAATGATGATGACCATCCAGGCCGCTACCTTGACCGGTGCGTTGTGGTTCAGATGCGTGCTTTCCACGAATGCCACAAACGCGGAGCAGGTCATGATCTTGTCCGCCAGCGGATCCATCAGCTTGCCGAAATTGGTGATGAGGTTGCGTGAACGCGCGAGGTGGCCATCCAGAAAATCCGTAACGCCGGCCAGACAGAAAAAAAACAGCGCGAGCGTGTCGTTGTAACGGAAAGGTGTGAACAAGGCCCAAAGGAAGAGCACCGTCAGCGCGAAACGCGAGACGGTGAGCTTATTGGGCAGATTCATTGGGCGAAAGCTTGGCGATTTGCGGCGGCGGTTGGCAAGTTCCAAAAAATAAAAAAGGCGGATTGCATGGTGCAATCCGCCTGGCGTTTCAAATCTTACGCGCCGAATTTGTCGAACATTTTAGCGTTCGCCTGCATCAGGCGGATGAGGAACTTCGCCGGGAAGACGCTGAGCGAACCGCTGTTCGCGCCGGTCTCGGTGAAGCGTTCCAGCTTGTCCGAGCCGCTGCACGCGGAGTGAAGCAGCACCGGCTGCGGATGCCAGGAGTGACCATGTAGGGCGCACGGCGTTGAGTGGTCGCCGGTGATGGCGATGACATCGGGTTTCTTTTTCAGGAGAATCGGCAGCGCGGCGTCGAATTCCTCGATCGCCTTCTTCTTCGCGGCAAAATTACCGTCTTCACCATATTTGTCGGTGTATTTGTAATGGATGAAGAAGAAATCGTAGTTGTCATATTCGGCGAGATAGCGCTCGAACTGCTCCTTGATGGTCTGCGGTCCCTCGATCTTTTTCATGCCGACGAGCTGCGCCAAACCTTTATACATCGGATAGACCGCGAGGCACGCGGGCTTGAGCTGGTAGCGGTCCTCAAACAGCGGAATCTCCGGCTGATGCGCGATGCCGCGCATGAGAAAACCGTTCGCCGGTCTTTCCTTGGCAATGACGGGCAGCGTCGCCTTGTAAAAATCCGCGATGAGCTTCGCCGTTTTCTTCTGCTTCAAATTTTTTGCATCGCGCGGTTTCACCGTCGGAATGGCAAAACCTTCGCGGTTCGGATCGGCGTCCGTCAGCGGTCCTTCCAGACCCTTGCCACGGAAAATAACAACGAAACGGTGTTCCTTGCCGGCCTTGATGATGACCTCAGTGTCGCCGATGTTTTTGACTTTCTTGGCGAGCATCGCGCAAAGTTTTTCGCACGTCTCGGTCGGGATGCGGCCGGCGCGGCGGTCGGTGACGATGCCCTTTGCATCCAGCGTCGCGAAGTTTGCGCGGGCGCAGACGTCGCCGGGCTTCAATTCCACGCCAAGACCGAGCGCTTCGATGACGCCGCGACCCACTTGAAATTCCAGCGGGTCGTAGCCGAACAAGCCGAGATGGCCGGGGCCGCTTCCGGGCGTGATGCCGGGCGCGGCGGGAATCATGCGGCCCTGTGCGGAATCCTTCGAGAGTCGGTCGAGGTTTGGCGTGTAGGCGGCTTCGAGCGGCGTGAGGTAGCCCTGTTCCTTCGTCGCGATGTCGCCGAGGCCGTCGAGGACGATCAGCGCCAGCTTGGTTTTGGTCTTAAGCGTCAGTTCGGAATAAAGTGCGTCTAAATTCATCAAGACATTTTAGAAGAAAACCAGCGGCTGGCAATTCGTTTTAATAACAGTCCGCCGACAATGACTGGCAACTTAAGATAATCGAATCGTAGCCTTTTTGACACAAACCGCCGCCGCCTTAAAAATCTTGGCAGGAGACGACGCGAGGAATCTCTTATTTTTTTTCACGGATTTGACATGGTTCGAGGTCAGGGATGTTTGGGCTTTGTCACCTCGCGCCTCCTGCCAAGCCTTCAATTTCCAGCCACCGTTTCTTTTTCCTCGACAGCTTCCAGCTTCAATTCATCCAGCGCACGGAACCGGCTGGCGGCAAAGCCGGCCTCCACACCGAGGTTGTTGGTGGGATTGTAAAGGCCGACGAGCAGCAGGGATTGCTCCAGCACGCGGCGCATGTCCATGATGAGTTCGTCCGCCCGCACGCCGACGCGCACGGCGCGGACGACATAGACCGTTTCCAGCACCGGCAGTTGCAGGTAAAGCTGCTTGACCGTCTCCGGCCACTTGTCATCCACCAAAACCACTTTTTGTCCGATGCTGAACATTTTAATAAGGCAGCGGGAATTTCGCCGTCAGTTCGCGCACCCGGGCGCGGACCTTGTGGGCGGCCTCGACGTTTTTGATGTCCATGAGCACTTCGGAAATCATGTCGGCGATGGCGGCCATCTCGGCTTCCTTCATGCCGCGCGTGGTGCAGGCCGGCGAGCCGAGTCGGATGCCGCTGGCCTGGAACGGCGAGCGCGTCTCGAAGGGGATCGTATTTTTGTTCACCGTGATGCCGGCTTCGTCGAGTGCGATCTGGCAGTCCTTGCCGGTGATGTTTTTTGCGCCCACGTCCACGAGCATGAGGTGGTTGTCCGTGCCGCCGCTGACGAGGCGGTAGCCGTTGCGTTTCATGCCGTCGGCCAGGGCGGCGGCGTTCTTCACGATTTTCTGCTGATACGCTTTGAACGTCGGCTGCAGCGCTTCGTGGAAACAAACCGCCTTGCCGGCGATGACGTGTTCGAGCGGTCCGCCCTGGATGCCGGGGAAAACCTGCGAGTCAATTTCCTTGGCGTATTTTTCGCGCGTCAAAATCAGGCCGCCGCGCGGCCCGCGCAAGGTCTTGTGCGTCGTGGTGGTTACGAAATCCGCGTGCTCCATCGGGCTCGGATGAATTCCCGCCGCGACCAAGCCGGCGATGTGTGCAATGTCCGCAAGCAGATAGGCGCCGACTTCGCGGGCGATTTCGCCCATGCGCTTGAAATCAATCGTGCGCGGATAGGCGCTTGCGCCGATGGTGATCATTTTCGGCCGGTGTTCGCGCGCCATCGCGGCAATCTGGTCGTAATCAATCCGCTCGTCATCCTGGCGCACGCCGTAGTGGACAATCTCGAAAAACTTGCCGGAGAAATTCGCCTTGTTGCCGTGCGTGAGATGTCCGCCGTGGCTCAAGTCCATCGTCAACATCTTGTCGCCGGGCTTGAGCACCGCGAAATAGCACGCCATGTTCGCCTGGCTGCCGGCGTGCGGCTGGACGTTCGCGTGTTCCGCGCCGAAAAGTTTTTTCGCGCGGTCAATCGCCAGTTGTTCGATGCTATCAATGTATTCGCAGCCGCCATACCAGCGCTTCTTCGGATAACCTTCGGCGTATTTGTTCGTCAACACGGAACCTTGAGCCTCCATGATGGCGGGGCTGACAAAATTTTCACTGGCAATCAGTTCGATATTCTCCTGCTGGCGTTTGCGTTCGTGCTCAATCGCGACGGCAACATCGGGATCCACATGGGTCAGGCGCAGAGCAGCGGGCGCGAATTTTGAATCCATCTTCAGCACGCGGCGCTCGTGGCGTCCGCCTTCGAATTTTGCGCCGATGAAGGCGGCGAGGATTTTTTTGCCGAGTTCGGCGGAAGTCTTTTTGCCGCTCAAACAAAGTACGTTCACGTCGTTGTGCTGGCGGCAGAGCGCGGCGGTTTCCTCGTCGCTGATGAGCGCGGCGCGCACGCCGGCCACCTTGTTGGCCGCGATGCTCATGCCGACGCCGCTGGTGCAGACGAGCAGTCCAAGTTCAGCCTTGCCGGCGGCGACGGCTGCGGCGACGGTCTTGGCAAAATCGGGATAATCATCTGCCGGGTCTTTGCTCGTCGCGCCGAAATCGCTGACGCTCATGCCGCGTTCACGGAGGAACGTCTTAAGCGTTTCCTTGAGTTCCAGGCCGCCGTGGTCTGCACCGAGGGCAAAGTTCACCGCCGCGCCGGCAGCGGCTTTTTCTGTTTTGGGCAAGAATTGATTTTTTTCCATAAATTTTAAAAGCGTAACGATGCCCTGTTCAATCTGGTCGCGGCATTCGGCGTAAATATGATACGGGCTGCCGATGGGGTCGCTGATGTCTTTTTCGTAGGCTTCCAGCGTCTCGTCAAATTCACGCAACAGGAAGGTTTTTTCCACCGCCTGCGGATACAGCAGCGCCACGGTGTCCGTGTGGCTGTGCGTCATGCCCAGAATCAAGTCTGCCTGCTTCACCAGTTCCGTCGTGAGCGCCCGGCTGCGCTGGCGGGAAATATCAATGCCAATTTCCTTCATCGCCTGCACGGAATGGTGGGTCGGCGGCTCGCCGTCCACTGCGCCGAGACCGGCGGATAGGATGCAAAACTCGCCACGGCCCTTGACGGCGTGGCGGAAAAGCCCCTCGGCCATCGGGCTGCGGCAGACATTGCCGGTGCAGAGAAAAAGGATTGTTTTCATCCCAAATGCGGACAGAAAAGGTGGTTGGTTGGAGCCAAATCGTCAATGCGAAAGGTTGCGCTTCGATTATCCGCGCGCCGGGTGGAGCGCCGCCACCGCCTTCAGTAAATCCACCGCTCGGGCCAGCGCCGGGTCGCGGATGATGGGCGCGATCGGTTTGGCGCGGCTCGCTGGCGCGGGGTTGTATTCCCCCTCGCCATCCTTGATTCTTTTGCTCACCAGCTCGGCCTCGCTCATGTGATCCACCAATGACAACAAGGCGTTGGTTCCTGACAAAGTCCCGGTCTGATTGGTTGTCGCTGTGAAGTAGGGGTTGTCTTGAAAGGCTTTTTCCTGCGCTGGGTTCACCGACAGCGTGATGTCAGGCAAAATGGTTCCGTTGGTGCCACCGATGACGATTCCAGTTCCCGCCGCCTGCAATTGTGCCGCCAGCTGGCCCGCTGCGCCACGGGTCTGGCGGTTCACGAGAATTACCAGTGGAAACTTTCCGGGAGAAAAAACACTGGTGGCCGTCTTCGCCGTCGCTGTGTTGCCATCGGTAAACCGGAGATCGAGGATTACGCTGGAAAAATTCGTCGTCGTCGCGTCGCGAAACTGATCCAGGAAATTGCCGGTCACATGGTTCACGCGAACCCGCAGCACGCCGCCCTCCACTAACATTGAATCCATGTCGCCGGCTCGTCCGGAAAAATGCGCGGCGAAAATCAAAGTCACAACAAAAATAATAAAACGTGTCATTGGAGGGTTAATTTGCTTCACAAAAGTGAAAAGTAAAGTGGCGCCGGAATTTTATTTGGACATCGCCTTCGCCGCGATGTCGCGGCGGAAATGCGCGCCGTCGAACTGGATTTTCCCAACGGCGGCGTAGGCAGCGGACTGGGCGGCTTTCAAATCCTTGCCCAGCGCGGTCACGCCGAGCACGCGGCCGCCGTTCGTCACGATTTGGCCGTCTTTCAACGCGGTGCCGGCATGGAAAACTTTCGTGTGCGGCAGTTTGCTGGCCGTGTCCAGGCCGGAAATGACTTTGCCTTTCGCGTAATTGCCGGGATAGCCGCCGCTGGCCATCACCACGCAGACGCTCAGGAGCGGACTCCATTTCAATTTCAGCGAACCGAGGGAACCGCAGACGCTGGCGGCGAGGAGTTCCAGCAAATCGTTTTCCAAGCGCGTCAGATAAACCTGGGTTTCCGGGTCGCCGAAGCGCGCGTTGAATTCCAGAATCTTCGGGCCGTTCTTAGTCAGCATCACGCCGGGATAAAGCAGGCCGCGATAGTCAATGCCCTCGGCCACGCAGCCGCGCATGAAGGGGTCGAGAACTTTTTTGGCGACGTCGGCGAGCTGCGCGTCGTTGAGAAACGGCGTGGGCGAATAAGTGCCCATGCCGCCGGTGTTCAGGCCGTGGTCACCGTCGAGCGCGCGCTTGTGATCCTGTGATGTGGGAAAAATCTTCGCGACCTTGCCGTCGCACAGCGCGTGCAGGGAGACTTCGATGCCTTCGAGAAATTCCTGGATGACGACGTTGGCACCCGCCGCGCCGAACGCCTTGCTGACCATGATTTCGTCCACGGCCTTTTCGGCTTCGGCCTGGTTGGAGCAGATCAATACGCCCTTGCCGAGCGCGAGGCCGTCGGCCTTCACGACGCACTTGCCGCCGAGCGTGGCGCAGAAGGCCTTTGCCGGCCCGGCCTCCGAGAACGTGCTGGCCCTAGCCGTGGGAATGCCGTATTTCTCCATGAACTTTTGGGAGAAAACCTTGGAGGATTCAAACTGCGCCGCTTTTTTGTTCACGCCCCAGATGCGCAGGCCATTCTGCTGGAACAGATCCACGATGCCGAGCGCGAGCGGGTTGTCTGGTCCGACAACGACCAAATCCGTTTTCTTCTCCTGCGCGAAGGCGAGCAGCTTGGGCAGATCTTCCGCGCCGAGGTTGACGCATTCCACCGCCGCGCCGTTTTTGGCGAGGCGTTCCTGCGCGATGCCGGCGTTGCCGGGCGCGCACCACAGCTGCGTGGCATTGGGCGACTGCGCCAGTTTCCAGACCAGGGCGTGTTCGCGACCGCCCGAACCGATGACGAGGATTTTCATAAAAAAGCCGCCCGCAGCTTACGCGAGTGGCCTGATTTCTAAATAAAAAATTTACTGAAGCTGGCCGTTGAGCTTTCTTGTTTCGCCCGTTTTCAAAGTTAGTTCCGTCACCTTGTCGCCGTGGCTAACCCGGCAATGACCGTCGCCGGAGACATTTTTCACGGTGGCGGAACGGAGTTTGCCAGCCTGCCATTCCACGCCAACTTCGAAACCGCCGCGCGCGCGCAGGCCGGAGATTTTCCCTGCCGGCCATTCGGTTGGCAGCGCGGGCAACAGCCCGATTTCACCAGCCTGCGATTGCAGAAGCATTTCAGCGATGCCGGCGGTGATGCCGAAGTTGCCGTCCATCTGCATCGGCGGATGCAGGCCGAAGAGGTTGGGGCAGGTGTTCCGCGCGGGAAAAAACTGCTGCAACATCTGGTGCGCGTTTTCGGCGTCGTGCAGCCGGGCATAGAGCGCCGTTCGCCAGGCGAACGACCATTCTCGCACGTCGCTATTCGGCGCGATGCCGCGCGCATCCAGTGAGATTTTCGCGGCCTTCGCCAGTTCCGGAGCCTTGGTCACACTGATCTGCGAGCCGGGATAAACGGCGAACAAGTGCGACGTGTGGCGGTGATGGTCGTTGGGCGTGTCGAGTTCAGGATGTTTGGCGATGGCGTTGGTTCCTTTCTTCTCGATCATCCATTCCATCAACTGCCCCCAACTTCCGACTTTTGGCGTGACCAGCCGGTCGCGCAGGGCGGCGATGGTTTCGCGGTAACTCTTGTCCACGCCCAGTGCGTCTGCCGCCGACACATAATTGTTGAACAAGTCCCAGACGATTTCCTGGCTGTAACTGACGCCGTCCTCGTCCGGGCCGTGTTCCGGCGACCAGGCATCCGGCACCACGAGATTGCCGTCCGGCAAGGCTTTCAGGTGGTCTTCCCAGAATTCGCAGGTCTCCTTCATGATCGGATAGGCTGTTACGCGCAGATAATTTTTATCAAGGCCAAATGCGTAGTGTTCCCATAAATGCTGGCAATACCAGGCGTTCGCCGTCTTGTCCCATTTCCAGCCCATGCCGCCGGTGATGTTGTGCGAGGTGCGGATGGCAAAGCCGCGCTTCGAAAAACTGCCGTCCGCCGTTTTGAATTCTTTGGCTGTCGCCGTCGCCTTGCGCCACGCGGGAAGCTGGCTGGCGATCAGATCAAAGAAGGGCGTGTGGCATTCGCCGAGGTTCGCGACTTCGGCGGGCCAGTAATTCATCTGGACGTTGATGTTCGCGTGGTAATCGCTGTGCCAGGCCGGGCTATTATTGTCGTTCCAGAGGCCTTGCAGATTCGCCGGCAGCCCGCCGGGGCGCGAGCAGGAGATCAGCAGATAACGCCCGTATTGGAACAGCAGCGCTTCGAGCCCGGGATCAACCGTTTTGAAGGCTTCCAGCTTGCGCTGGTCGGTGGGCAGGCTGGTCTGTGCCGCGCTGGATTTTCCGAAGTCCGCGCTAACCCGATTGAAGAGCGCCTGAAAATCCGCAAGGTGAACCGACTTCAAATCCTCATATGTTTTATTCGCCGCCGCCTCAATTTGTTTTGTCACGCGCGCGTGCGGGGCTTCGCCGTGATAATGGTTGGCGTAATCAAAAACATAATCCGTTCCCGCCGCGATGATCATCGTAAAGCTATCGCAGCCCTTGAATTCCAATCGCGTCGAGTTGGTGTCTGAAACGGCGGCTACCGAGCCGCCTTGATTTGCCACCAGCACCTGCCATTCAAACTTCAGGCCGTTGGCCAGCGTGCCGGCGGCGGTGATGCGATTGCCGTTGGCGACAATTTTGGCGCCATGGGAATCCGCCAGTTCAATGCTTCCGGTGTAAGCCGCCTTTGTATCCGCCGTAAATCGCGCTATCGTCTCTTCCGCCGGGTGGCTGGAAAAATATTCGCGCTGAAACTTCACGCCGTTTCGCACATAACTCGTATGCGCCAGCGCGTCGCTCAACTCCAGATCACGCCGGTAATTCGTCGCGCGGCTTTCGCCCGACAGGTTCACGATCACATTCCCCAGCACCTGATACGCGCCCATCGTATGGTCGTCGCCGGTGGGATTTTCATCCCCTGTCCAGAGGTTGATCTCGTTGACGCTGATGCGCTCGCGTTCTGGCGAACCGAAAATCAGCGCGCCCATCCGCCCGTTGCCAATAGGCAGCGCCTCGTTCATGGGCTTGTTGGTGGCGGCGGGCTGCTGATACCACAGCGTCAAATCGGCGGCCGGCAAAGTCGCGGTCGAAGCAAGTAAGGTGAAGACAAAGGCGAGGCTGCTGCTTTTCATGCGCGCAAATTGAAACAGTTAGCTGGCGCGGATGAAATCAATTTGATGGCGCTGGCGTCGGTTACGGCTGCAACTGGATTTCGACGGTGAGGCTGCCGGATGCCGGAACCGTCGCGTTCACTACGAGCATTTGCGAGTTGGGATTGGGCTGATTAACGCCGTCTTGCGGCGGTTGGGCGCTGGCGATTTCAAAGTGGGCGCCGGCTGGCGAAATGATTTTGGCCGCCAGTGTTCGGCCATCCTGCTGGAGCGTGGCTTGGTTGTTGTTTGCGTTGATCTTGGTGCGCGTCACCATCTGCCAGCGCACGGACAGACCGGCCTTGGCACCGGTAATGTCGTCGCGGATGGAAACGGCCTTGTTTCCGACCATTGAAAATTTTCGCGTCACGCTGCTGGCCTGGCCGGCGAAAATTTGCGAGAGGTTGATCGTGGCCGAAGTGTCGCCGAACTCGGTGATGCGCGCATCGCCGGTCACGTTGTGCAGCTTGCCGCCGAGCGTGAGGGTGTTGTGGCTAAAATTATTCAGCCGATAAACGCGCCAGCGGTCGCTGTTTTGGGCCGAATCCCACAAATTCCACCCCTTGGACTCGATGGTATAGTATTCTTGTGAGCCGAGGTCGCTCGCCCAGCGCACGCCGTTGGCGTCAAACACGAACGAGCCGGCATCCATGTGGGCGTGATTATTGTGGGCCGAACCGCCCTTGAAGGCGAGAAAGAGGGCATTGGGATCTGTCCACGAACTGCGAAAAACGCCAACGGGATTTACTCCATCGCCATGCCATGCCAGCGGCAGTCGCGTCGGCTGCGGAATTTGCGGTGGCAAATCGTTGATCCAAAGGGCGAGGAGGGGGAAAAAACGGTCGGATTTCTTGTCCTTGCGCGGGTCGGCCAGATTTTGCAGCAGAAATTGGTTTTGAAGAAAAACCAGTGCCGGATAGTGCAGCCGTTGCGCAAACCAGAACAAAGTGGGGTCAAAGGCGACGCCATCGCCGCAATCGGAAAAATTAAACGGTCGTCCGCTCGGTCCGGTTTGCTCCACCAATGCCGATGCGCTGGCCATAAAACCGGGCGAGGCGGACAAATTCCAGTCCGTGCCGAGTGCGGTTTGCAACGCGGAAATCATCAGCACCTGATACGTTGTGCCGTAGCCCCAATAGCCCGGGCCTTCGGGATAAATGCCGCTGGGCACATAGGATTTGAGGCCGTAGGAAATATTTTTCTGGGCACGGGTCAGAAGTTCGCGGGCGATTTCGGGATTTTCATCCGCGATGGCCAGCGCGCCGAGCGTGAGGCCGCCGAAACATACCTGATTCCAGTTGTTGACGGTTGTCGGCCAGCCTTTCTGGACGGCCAGACCGGGCTTGAGGCCTTTTTCCAGAATTGCCTGCTTGAGCGTGGCGTGGGTGGTTGCCGGCAGCGCATCGAACAGCCAGTCATAAGCCAGCGCCACAGTGGCGGTCATTTCGGCGACGTCGAGGAAATGCGAGGGATTCCAGTCCTTGAATGCGGCGATGTTGAGCAACTCGCTTTGCGCGCGGTCGAGAAACACCTTTTCGCCGGTTATCCGGTAGGCAAAACAGTAAAGCTGAATTCGCCGCAGTGCCTCCCGCGAAACCGCCAGGAGCCGGATACCCTCCTTTTTATAGATTAACGGCGGCATCTTTACCGCCTTGCGCGCCTCGTCCACGATTTTAGTGAGGAGTGCATTCAACTCGGCATTGCCCGCGCGGTGCGTGCGCAAATTATTCCAATCGGCGGCGGTGACGATCAGTCTTGGATGCTCCGGGCGCAGGCCGGCAAGAATGTCAGATGTTTGGGCATTTGCCGGCGAAGCTACAATGCTTGCCAGCCAGCAGATCAGTATTAGTAGAGAAAAATGTTTCATCAGGGAACGACTGTTGGACGAGGTGGCCGGACCAAAGGTTTCAAACAAAGTATATCTGGCTTGAATGACATTGTCATTTTGAAAACACGCCCTAAAATTAGGTCCTCAAGCACACCATGACAAAAAACATTTCCATTTTTGCATTTGTTTTCTTGTTGGCGTCTTTTGGGCAGGTTTTTGCCGCTGGAATTGGAACCAATGGCTTCACAGCTTTTGAAACCGGTGTTTTTGTGCGCGATAACGCCTATGCCAATTTCAAGGCGCCGCCGGCAGATTGGCCGGCTCAAAGCGGCGCGCTACGGTTGAACACGGCTTGGGAGACAAATCGTTCCCTGCGTTGGTTCATTGAAGATCAGCAACTGGGCGGGGACTATGTGGCGGCCGGAATATCGTTTGGCCATGCGGATGAAATCCGGTGGGGGCTCAAGGTATTGGAATGGGGTTTTGCCCAGATGACTACCAACGGGGATTTTCCGCACTCCGATAACTACCACAGCGCCGCATTTTTTATTGAAGCCACGTCGCGGGCGCTGCTGCTGGTCGAAGCTTCCTCGTGGCGTGCGGAATTTAAAGATCAAGTCGGCGACCTCAAATCCAAATTACACCTGGCGGCGCGCTGGATGATTCGTCCGGAGGTTCATGACAAATTTTGGAATCCGACGAAAAAAGGTGGCGAATGGCCGTTTGGCCACCGGCGCTATCTGGATGCGGCGGCATTGGGCGAGGCTGGTGTTTTATGTCACGATCAGGATTTGCTGGCTGCTGCCGCCGAGTTTGTGCGTCAAGGAATCGCCTTTCAACGTCCCGATGGCGTCAATCCTGAAAAAGGCGGACCTGACAGTCATTACCAAGCCTATGGACTATTGTTTGCCTGCCGCTATTACGCCTTGGTTGCCGATAATCCCATGCGGGCGGAGATGAAACCGATGATGGATAAGGCCTATGCGTGGCTGCTCACGCGCATCCGTTCTGACGGCAGCGTGGATCCCACCGGCAACACCCGCACGGGTTTGGGTCAGGAAAAAGCCCGCAACGGAAAACTCAAAGGACTGGAATATCGCTTCACCGCCATCGCTCTGGCTTATTGGGGACAAATGACGCAAAAGCCGGAATCGGAAAAAACCGCGCAACGAGTGTTTGAAGCAGATCGCAAATTACGCGCGGAATCCCCCGATTTAGCTTGGGATGGTTATTAAGGGTTTATTCGAACCAAGCCTAAAACAAAACTGAATTATTATATCATGAATCGCCGACAATTTCTAAAAACCAGCGCCGCCACCACAATCATGGCAACATTTGCCAGGCACGGTTACTGCGAGCTGCCACGTCCATTGCCCGAAGCCACGCCGCAGAAACTACCGCGCTGGCGCGGGTTTAACTTGCTGGAAAAATTCCGGCTTGATGGCGGCAATAAGCCATTCGTCGAAGAGGATTTCGAGTTGATTGCCGACTGGGGATTCGATTTCGTGCGGCTGCCGATGGATTTCCGCTGCTGGGCGAAAACGCCGGAGGCGGAGTTTAACGAGCAGACGATGAAGGAGATTGACCAGGCCGTTGCATGGGGCAGGGAGCATGGCGTTCACATCTGCATCAATTTTCACCGTGCCCCTGGCTACTGCATCAACATGCGCAATGGCGAGAAGCCGACGCTGTGGACGGAAGCGTCGGCGCAGGAACAATTCGCCAGGCACTGGGGCGTGTTCGCGGCGCGCTTCAAAGGTGTGCCGAACCGGCAACTTAGTTTTAACCTCATCAACGAACCCAACGGCATTACCGGCGCCGTTTATGCGGCGGCGATGAAACCGGCGATTGAGGCCATCCGTGTCGCTGACCCGCACCGGCTCATTATTGCCGACGGCATCCGCGCTGGCGGGGCGCCGGTGCCGGAACTGGTATCGTTTGGTATCGCTCAAAGCACGCGCGGCTACGAGCCAACGTTGGTCAGTCACTACGAAGCGAACTGGGTTCACCACAACGGTCCGTGGCCGACACCGGCCTGGCCGGTTCCGGTTGGCATCAACAACCACCTCTATGGCGACACCAAGCCGGAATTCAAGAGCGCGTTGGTGTTGCAGGTTGAATGTCCGCAAGCCACGCCGTTCAGCATCCGCATCGCTCACGTTTCCGCGCAGGCCGAACTGCTGGTGAAAGCCGACGGCGCGGTCGTTTTGCAGAAACAATTCCAGCCCGGCTCCGGCGCGGGCGAATGGAAAAATTCTGAGCATGCCAGTTGGGGTGGTTACACGGCCGATTACGACCGCGATTATACCGCTACGCTTCCCGCCGGAACGCGTGAGGTTCAGATTGCCATCGGCAAAGGCGACTGGCTGACCTTTACGGAATTACATTTAGGCGACACCGTTATTGTGCCGGGCAGCAACGACTGGGGCGTGAAACAGGAGACGTTTATTGTGGACGCTCACGGTGCGCGTCCGGTCAACCCTCGCTATTTGCACACCAAGGAAACGCTCCGGAAAAAAATGATCGAGCCGTGGCAGGCGCTGGCCGCGCAGGGCGTGGGCGTCATCGTCGGCGAATGGGGCGCGTTCAATCACACGCCGCACCCGGTGGTACTGGCCTGGATGCGCGACTGCCTTGAGAACTGGCAAGCGGCCGGGTTTGGCTGGGCGCTGTGGAATTTACGCGGCCCGTTCGGCATCCTTGACAGTGAGCGCAAAGACGCCGCCTACGAAACCTTCAAGGGCCACAAACTCGACCGCAAAATGCTGGAACTCCTGCGGCAGTTTTAAGCGGGGCGGTTTTCGCGAAGCGCCGGAACATTCTCTGGCGCTTTTTTATTCCACCCGCGCTTCGCCCCGGCCTTTGACGACTTCGCCGATGATCCACGCCTTGTGCTTCTGCGCGTTGATGAATTTCAGCACGGCGTCCGCCTTGTCGGCGGCGACAATGCTTACCATGCCGATGCCCATGTTGAAGACCTGATACAATTCCTCATCCGGCACGCCGCTGTTCTGCTCGATGATCTGGAAGATGGGCAGCATGTCCCATGAACCTTTCTTGATGACCACGTCGAGTGACTTCGGCAGCACGCGCGGGATGTTGTCCACGAAACCGCCGCCGGTGATGTGCGCGAACGCCTTCACCTGATCCGGCTTGCCGACAAAATTGAATTTCTTGAGGAGTTTCTGCACCAGCGGGCCGTAGCTGATGTGCTCCTTCAGCAATTCCTGGCCGACCGTGCCCTTGAGGCCGGGCACGCGGCTGGAGGGTTTCAATTTCAACTGCTCGAAGAAAATCTTCCGGCCGAGCGAATAGCCGTTCGTGTGCAGGCCGCTCGACTCGATGCCGATGACCACGTCGCCGCGCTTCACGGTCTTCTGGCCGTTGAGCATCCGGGATTTTTCCACCACGCCGACGATGGTGCCGCTCACGTCGTATTCACCCTTCTGGTAAAAGCCCGGCATCTGCGCCGTCTCGCCGCCGATGAGCACGCAATGGTTTTCCGCGCAGGCGCGGGCGAAGCCTTTGATGATGTCCGTGAACACGTGCGGCTCCAGCTTGCCGGTACCCAGATAATCGAGGAAGAAGAGCGGCTCCGCGCCGAGCACCGCGATGTCGTTCACGCAATGATTCACGAGGTCCGCGCCGATGGTGTCGTGCTTGTTCTGCTGGAAGGCGATCTTGAGCTTGGTGCCGACGCCGTCCACGGAGGAGACGAGGATGGGCTCGCGATATTTTTTCACGTCCAGCGCGAACAGGCCGCCGAAGCCGCCGACCTTGCCGAGCACCTCGCGGCGATGCGTGGCGGCGAGCAACTGGGGCAGGGTGGCTTTGACTTTATTGCCGAGATCAATGTCCACGCCGGCGGCTGCGTAAGCTTTTTGCTTCTTCATGTGGCCGAGATTAAACCGAGAAATGCGCTGGCGGGCGAGAAAATTTGATGCGCTTGGTTGTCAGTTGGATTTGACCGGCACGCCGGAACGCGCCACAAAGAAGACGCCGAGCGTGATCAAAAAAATTCCCAGCCAGCGCAGGGCGTTGACCGGCTCGCCCAGCATCCATTTGCCCATGATGCCCATCGCCACGTAACACAGGCCCAGCATGGGAATGACCACGCTGGCGTCCCAGCCCCATTTGAACAGCGTGAGGGTGCAGGCGAATTGCACGAGCATCAGCGCCGAGCCGATCAGCAGTTGCGGCGTGTGCCAGACGGCCTGGGTTGCCGGCGTGCTGGCGGCAGTCAGGGCGTCGTAACGGGTCATGCCTTGTTTGAGGAGGATGTTGCCGTAGGCGATGCTGCCGATGGCGAGGACGAAAAGGATGGCGGACTGGATGGAATTTTTCATGGCTGTAACGGGCGCTCCGATGACGAGGATTAAAACGGGAATTGCGCTGGCGGGCGAGAAAAAATCGCGGTTCCGAGTGTTACGGTGCCACGCGCCACGGCGAGCGGTCTGACCACGTCTTCAACGCCGCCGTGGCCCACGCGGTGGTTTTATCCGAATGGCAGACGTTGCAGGCATTTGGAATTTTCAGCGAGTCGCTCTGGGCGGGGCTGACAAAGCGGAAGGTATGGCTGCGGACGTTCACATCGCCGAGGGTCTGCGCGATCTTCGGCATGTGGCAGGCGATACAGTCGCTGCCCGCGCTGTCCGCTTTGTGATGCGTGTGTTCCGCGATGGTGGGCGCGTGCGGTCCGTTGGGTGAATTCGGGCCGTGGCAATCCAGGCACAAGCTGCTGGCCGGCTTGCGCAGGTTCGCCGGATATTCTGTGCCGTGCGCGTCGTGGCAGGTGAAGCAGGTCACGCCCCGGGCATACATGAGGCTGGTGACAAAGTCATTTCCTTGCATGCGGTTCTTGTGCGCGGTGCCATCGGCAAAATGCGTGAAGGTGGTGTCGCCCAGCTTGTGTTCCTCGAATTGCCAATAATCGCTCAGTTTCCGGCTCACGTCATATCCCACCGGCCAATCGTAATATTTTCCGTCAATAGGATTCGTCTGCGGCTGCCCTTGCGAATGGCATCGGATGCAGACATCGCTGGCCGCCACATAATTATCGCGCGCGGGATTCACCACCGTGTTGGCCGAGGAAGTCCGGACGTGTTCGCTGCCGGGGCCGTGGCAGGATTCGCAGCCGACGTTCCATTCCGTGACCGTCTTGGTCTTGATATCATAGTTCACCGAATGGCAGCCGTCGCACAGCGGGCCGGTCGGGCGCTGAAAATTATCCGGCGGATAAACCGCCGCCCACCAATCGTCCTTCGCGAAGTATTTTTTCCAGACTTTATGGGTCACATCCCATTGCGCGGGCAGGGGAAAGTAGTCGTCGCCGACCTTCTTGAAATAACGCTGCTTCCAGATGCTGCCGTAAACCAGCGCGATGTCATCCTTGGTGAAATTCACGAGCGCGTTGGTCTTGGAAAAGTCCGGGAGAATGGCTTCGGGATGTTCCCGCGGATCGCGCACGACGTTCGCCATGGGGGTTTTCTTCCAGTGCTCGTAAATCTCCGCATGACATTTCTGGCAGGCCGCCGAGCCGACGTAATGCGCCGGAACGAGGGCGGGCGCGTTCGTCGTGGTGGCGGCGGAATCCACCGCGGCGGTCAAAGGCAGCGAGCGGATGAACGTCACCAGTTGCCACGTGGCTTCATCCGGTAACTGCCAGGCGGGCATCGCGGTGTCGGGAATACCATGGCGGATGATATAAAACAGTTTGCCATCCGGCTGCTGGCGGATGGCGGTGCGGCTCAAGTCCGCCGGGATGGGATTCAATCCTATTCCTGCCGCCGTTTTCCCCGTGCCATCGTAGCTATGGCAGAATGTGCAATTTTTTTGATACAAGCTGCGACCGGCGGCGACCGTCGTCGCTGTCTGGGGGAGCGGGTTCTTTTGGGCGCTTGCCGCCGTGGGAATGCCGGAATCAATCAGGCGGTTGGTCGTCGAAATTTCTGCGGTGGCAGATTTTCCGTAAGTCACCTGAAACTGCGCACTGCCCAAACTGGCAATGACAGCCAAGATCAGGATTGTCTGGATGCTCCCCTTGGTCGAAAGCGTTCTCATGGCGCGGCAACTGTAACTCCGCCAGCTCCTGCGACAAGTCCGTTTTTGCCGGAGCGTTATGGACTGCGGTGATAAGCGCGGTGCGCAACGCTTTCGCCCATAATACTTCCTCGCGATGGATTGTGGTGCAATTTGGTGGGGCAAAGCGTCCTCGCGAGCCGTCTAACCAGCATTTCCTTCCCTGTCACCCCGGTGCGTCATGAGCCTCACCGCACCGAAACAGCCGTTCAGTTGCCAGCCGTAGCGGCCTTCACCACTTGGAAGGTGCCGGGGATTTTGCCGTCGCCCTTCCGGGTCTGGACAATCGTTTTGGCCGCGAGCGCGGTGGAAAGCTGTTTTCGCACCGCCGCCTCGGCCAACGCCGGGTTCAACGACACAGCGGCGGGCAGGGTGAAGTTGCCCGCCGGCCATTGGATTGTTTTATTCATCTGGTCAGCACTGTGGAACATTTCCTCACGCCCGACAATCAAATCCCAGTCCGAGTCGGTGGCAAGCGCAGAGCGGCACCGCTTTCGTCTGCCGATATTAATTCATTGTGCCGATTTTTCCGGCGCTGGCTTACAGATTTCCCAGAATTTGGGGCGCAAGATTGGCGCCGTTCACTTCCAGGACCACCGGTGCGGGTGCCGGGTTCAAGGTGGCGGCGGGTGTGCCGGTCAGGGGCACATCCAGCGCCACGGGGCCGGTCAACCCTTCGACTTGGATTTTCACTTGATTCGTCTGGCCCTCCGCCGTCGCGTGGGCCTTGGTGAATTTCGCCAGCCAGGTTTTGAAGCTGGCTTCGTCGGTCAATCCCGAAGCAACGCGAACCCAGAAGGCCGCGCTGGCAATGGGCTGGTCGTTTTTGATGCCCGTCGTGGGTTGGCCATGTTGGACGGTGAGGCAGACGGCGCCGAATTTGTTGCCATCATAATTTAACACGATGGAGGCGGGGGCTCCGCCTACTCCGCGAGTCCACGGGATGCGCAACGCCAGCGCGGCCGTGCCTTGGCGCACCGAAATCACGTCGCCGGGCTTCACCACTTCGCGGGCGGGTTTGGAATTTGTGAAGTGAATCGGCCGGTCACCGATACGGATGGAATCCGTACCTAGAGGCAACACGAAGGTGGATAGCAGCGTGAAGGCGGCGTCATTCACGCCGATGTCCTTGTTCCGGTAAACGACCAGGCCCAGCGCATCGGTCTCCCGTTGCGCCGCCGCCCAGAATGGATTGAGATGGAGCGCCTTGTGATGCGCGCCTTGCGGAATTTTTTTCTTTCCAAACGGATCGTCGCGGCCATCGGCGATAAAATAACAACGGATGGAGTTTTGCCAGTCGCCGGGCAAGTCCACGGTCAACGGCATATCCGTCCAGCCGCCGTAGCTGGAGGCGGTGCAACTCAGCGTGATATCCGGCAGCAGATAATGGGTGCGGAATTGGTTGGGTTCGGTTCCCCAGGTTTGCCGGACGAGTCGCGGAAATTTCTGGGCGAGCGCGTGCAGTTTTTCCGGCGGCTGCCACTGCGATTGCGCGGCGTAGATGACATCACGGCTTTTCGACAACGGCTCGTGAATCCAGTCGTGCAAGGTTAGTTGAACTTCAAGGCCGCCGAGGCCGTGCAGATAATCATAGCTGCGGCTATGAGCACCGGCCAGCCGGCGCGCCGGTTCGAACCAGTTTGCGGCGATGTCGGTCCACAGCAATTCCAGCAGCGCGCGGGCCTGTGCGCGACCACGTTCCTGATGACAATAGGCCTCGATCATTCCCAGGCCGTCCAAATCCACGGTCGAGTAAGTCGGGCTGTCAAATTCGTGAAAGCCGGCTTGCCGGGCGTATTGATACACATGGTCGAGCCGGTCGTAGCCTTCCTTGGTCGCTTCTGCATGGCCGAAGGTTTCTCCGAGCAGAATCAAATCTCCGGCGTTCATGATGGCGATGTTGGAATAGCTTTCGCGGACTTTGTGTTTGAGACAGCCAATGATGGCCAAGTCCAGCATCTGGCGCAGTCGGGTGCGCGCATTTTCCGGAATGAACTCGCGGTATTTCATCCACATCAGCGAGCCGCCTCTCATGCAAAAATCCACCGCATTGCCGTCGAGAACCTTGGCATCGCGGCGATACCAGCGGAAGTTGCCATAGTTGCGGCTCTTGGGGTCGCGGTCCTGCATCTCGGCTGCCAATTCAAAAAGACGATCCAGCCGTTCGGGATGCTGTCTGGATACGCACAAGTTCAAGGCGTAGGCAAACAGGTCGCGGGAGCTCAAGTTCTCCGGCGGCTTGGCACTGGAACGCCAGAGCCCTTCGTCAGCCACGGCACAGTTGTTGGCGATCTCCGACAAGGATGGAGCGGCCGTGCATAGGAACGGCTGCGGGAGGTTGAACAGAAAAAATACGGCAATGGTAAGCATCGCGGACCAACTTAAGGTTTGACCCGCATGAAAGCGCAATCTTGGATTTGAAAAGAATTTTGACAAGGAGGGTTTCGTATCAGGGATTTTCATGGATAAAAGGGCATGGCGATCGCGTTAATGAAAAACGCACACATCGACGCACACATCGTATTTTGACTCGGTAGACGGTCATGGTTTTTGTTAAGTTACAACGGAGTATAGCGCATCTTTACGTTCACCTCTTCAGCCATGCTGGCAGGCAGGTTGCAAACCATGTCAGTGGTCGAGTTTGTAGAGGGTGGAATCAGGTAAACGTTATAGAAAGCAGGAGTTGGGGCGGCATAATCCCGGAAAAATCGAATTTGACAGGTAGCGGCGATTGCGCCAGAATGACTACGTTGACTGCGAATCCCCCCCTTGCCGGTTTGAGGACAAGCCAAATCGCTCGGTAAATCAAATTAAACTTTTCCTGACGCAGCCCGTCCAATGCGGGAATAATTCTCATGCATGGCCTGCTGGCAAACGGATGTCGAGTCACTTAATCACTAAAACTTTTATGGCAAGAATTTCCACCAAAAAAGATAAGGCTCCGCGCAAGCTGACCAAGACCGCCGCCGAAGCGCCCGCCGCTGAAACCGCCCTGACCGAACCGCCGCCGCCCGCGCCGGTACCCGTTGAGTCGGAAAACACCCCCGAGCGGACCATGGACAGCATCACCGCCGCCGCGTCGGAAGACGCGCGGAAAGACAATGCGATGTTCCTCCCGCCGGAATCGTCGGGGCAGTTGCGTCCGCCGTCCGCGCCAGTCGAGCCGACGGGCGAGGAACCGCGCCAGTTCGAGCGGCGCGGCGGCTACCAGCGCGACCGCATCGCCACGTCCATGAACATCGCCAAGCTGCAAGGAATGCAGATGAGTGAGCTGAACAACATGGCCAAGGAATTTGGCGTGGAGAATTTCGGGACGATGCGCAAGCACGAGGTGATCTACCACATTCTCGAAAAAAATGCGGCGCGCGCCGGGGTGCTGTTTTCCGAGGGCGTCATTGAGGTGCTGCCGGAAGGCTTCGGTTTTCTGCGGTCGCAGAGCTTCAATTATCTGCCGTGCCCGGAGGACATCTACGTTTCGCCGTCGCAGATCCGCCGGTTTGATTTGCAGACCGGCAATTTGATCACGGGCCAGATCCGGCCGCCGAAGGAAAAGGAAAAGTTTTTCGCGCTGCTCAAAGTTGAAGCCGTGGACGGCGAGGAGCCGGACAAGGCGAAGGATAAAACGCATTTCGACAACCTGACGCCGCTGTTCCCGAACAAGCGGTTCATCCTCGAAACCGCCCCGGATGAATTAAGCACGCGCGTCCTCGACCTGGTTTGCCCGATTGGCAAGGGCACGCGCGGCCTCATCGTCGCGCCGCCGCGCACCGGCAAGACGGTGCTGATGCAAAAAGTCGCCAACGCGATTTTGAAGAACAATCCCGAGTCGTATCTGTTCATTCTGCTGATTGACGAGCGTCCCGAAGAAGTCACGGACATGGAACGCTCTTGCAAAGGTGCAGAGGTGATTTCCTCGACGTTTGACGAGCCGCCGGAGCGCCATGTGCAGGTCGCCGAAATGGTGATCGAAAAAGCTCGCCGCATGGTGGAGCACAAACGCGACGTGGTTATCCTGCTCGACTCCATCACGCGCCTGGCGCGAGCCTACAACACGGTGCAGCCGCACTCGGGTAAAATTCTTTCCGGCGGCGTGGACGCCAATGCGCTGCACAAACCAAAACGCTTTTTTGGCGCGGCGCGCAATATCGAGGAAGGCGGCTCGCTGACCATTATGGCGACGGCGCTCGTGGATACCGGTAGCCGCATGGATGAAGTGATTTTCGAAGAGTTTAAAGGTACCGGCAACATGGAAGTCCACCTCGACCGCGCGCTGGTGGACCGCCGGATTTTTCCGTCCATCAACATCGAGCGTTCCGGCACGCGCAAGGAGGAGTTGCTCTATCATCCCGACGAAGCCAGCCGCGTCGCCATCCTGCGCCGCGCCCTTACCGGCGTGCCACCGGTGGAGGCCATGGATCTTCTGCTTGGCAAACTCAAGAAGACCAAGAGCAACATCGAATTTCTGCTCAACATGGCCATCGGTTGAAAAGTAAACAATCTTGAACATTCATTTTTTTGGCGGTATGATGGCAATTAATGGTGTGTTATTGTTAAAGAAAGTTACGTCACACGCCTGAATATTGGGTATTTATTTGGCATTATAATGAAACCAGCCGCCCCTTTCCATACCCTGCCGCTCGCGGCGGCCTTCCTGTTACTAATGGCTGTCGCCGGTTGCGACCGCGACAACGTCAAAGTTTACAAGGTGGATTCCAATGACACGGCGGTGACGCCGCCCGCAGCGGCTCCGGCCGCGATACCGGCGACCATGCCCGGTGACTTGCCAGCGCCGGATAATTCTGGCCTGCCGAGGTTGCAATTCACTTTACCCGCGGGTTGGAAGGAAAAAGCCCTGACGCAGTTGCGGGTGGCGAGCTTTGAAATTTCTGAAAATGGCAAGACGGCGGATGTAAGCGCGATTCCGTTGAGCGGCATGGCTGGCGGCAATCTGGCGAACGTTAACCGCTGGCGTGGACAGGTGGGACTGTCACCGCTCCCCGAAACCGACCTCCAAAAGCTGGCGGAAAAGGTCGAAGTGGCCGGCCAGGCGGCGGATTTGTATGATGTCGCCGGCGTTTCGCCCGGCAGTGGCGAGGCGGAGCGTATTCTAGCCGTGATTTTTCATCGCAATGATACCGCGTGGTTTTTCAAGATGACCGGTGCCGCGGATCTCGTGGAGAAAAACAAGCCGGCGTTCGTTTCCTTATTGAAGACGGTTCATTTCGGTGAACCCTCCGTCTCACCCGCGATGGACGCGAGCCAGTTGCCGCCGTCGCATCCGGCGATTCCTGGAATGAATATGCCCGGCGCCGCCTCGCTGTCGGCTGACGCCGTTGCCAAACCAACTTGGACTATGCCGGATGGCTGGCAGGAAGGTGAGTTGGCGCAATTTTTGATCGCCCGGTATGTCATCAAAGGTAGCGGTGCGGCGACGGCGACAGTCAATGTGAGCCAGCTTGCCGGTGACGGCGGCGGTCTCTTGGCCAACGTGAACCGCTGGCGTAAGCAGCTCGGCGTGGCACAGATCACCGAGGCTGACTTGGCGAAGCTCGCCACGATGGATGTCTCCGGTGCCAAGGCGACGCTGGTGGAAATCTCCGGCACCGATCCGCGATCCGGCCAGCCGGCAGGGCTCGTTGGCGTGGTGTTGCCGCTTGGCGGGCAGACGTGGTTTTACAAGCTCACGGGCGACGCCGGAGTCGTGGCCGCGCAAAAAGCTGCGCTAATTCAGTTCGTGGCGTCTGCAAAATATCCGCTGGGTCAATGATTCCTTTTAACAACGACCGTAATTCATCCCGCCGCCCATGAAAAAAATTGTCGAGTTCTTCACGTCGCTGAAGCTCACGGTCGTGCTGCTCGCCTTCGCGATTGTCATCGTGTTCATTGGCACGCTGGCGCAGGCGGACGAGGGACTTTATGGCGCGCAGGCGCATTATTTCAAACAGTGGATTGTCATTGGCGCGCATCTGTTCGGGCATAAGATTCCCCTGCTCCTGCCCGGCGGCTATCTCATCGGCACGCTGCTGCTGGTGAACCTGGTCACCACGCACATTTACCGGTTTGAATTCAAGTTCAAGAAAGCCGGCATCCAGTTGGCGCATGCAGGCATCATCGTGCTCCTCGTCGGCCAGCTTTCGACGGATCTGCTTTCGCGCGAACTCCAGATGCGCTTTAGCGAGGGCGAAGCGCGCAACTACTCCGACAGCGCGACGGATTATGACCTGACTTTCCTTTCGGGCAATGAACTCACGGCCATTCCCGAAAAAATGCTGAAGGCGGGAACGGAATTGAAAATTGCAAACCTGCCGTTAACCATCTGCGTGAAGCAGCACTGGCATAATTCGGATTTGAACTTTCGCGCGCCAATGATGCGGAACGCGCCTCCGCTGGCGACCAACGGCATCGCTGTCAACTTTGATTTCACCAGGACGGACGATGTGAAAGTGATGGACCAGCGCAATGTCCCGACCGTGCTGCTGGAATTCGTCACGCCATCCGGCTCGCTCGGTACGTGGGTCGCCAGCGATTGGGCGGGTGACGCATCGCTTGTCGAACAGGTGCGCAACGGTTACCAGCAAATGGGCGCGGGTATGGCACAGAAAATCGTCGTACAGCTCGTCGCGCCGCAGACGATTGATATCGGCGGAAGAAAGTTCGCGTTCGCGCTGCGACCGGCGCGCGTCATCCATCCGTTTTCACTGACGCTGCTCAAGGCCACGCACACGACCTATCCCGGCACGGACATCCCGAAGGATTTCCGCAGCCGTGTCCGCATTGACAATCCGCAGTCCGGTGAGAAGCGCGAGGTGGAAATTTCCATGAACCATCCGCTGCGCTACGGCGGCTACACCTATTACCAATACCAGATGGCCGCCGGCGAAATGGTCGAGCGCACTGGTCAGAAGGCGTCGTCCACGCTGCAAGTGGTGCGCAATCCAAGCTGGTTGACACCTTATGTCGGGTGCGCGATGGTGGGACTCGGTTTGATGGTTCAATTCATGTATCATCTGGTTGGCTTCGTTTCAAAAAGGAAGACGAAATGAAAACGGTTTTAAAAAAATGGCTGCCGGTGTTCCTGATGCTGGTCATGGCGCTTTGGTTTTTCGGCAACCTGCAGGCGCCGAAGGACAAGACTTTTGCCTACACCGAATTCGGGCGGTTGCCGCTGACGGCGAACGGTCGCATCGTCCCGCTGGATTCGCTCGCGCGCAATTCGCTTCTGGCCATCCGCGAGAAACAGACCTTTAACACCGAGCCGTGGAAAGAGTGGAACGAAAAACCAAAAATTATTTCGGCGACCGAGTGGCTTGCCAATGTGATGATGAATCCCGCCGTCGCGGACGCCTGGCCGGTGTTCCGCCTGGACAATCCGGATTTGATTTCGCTGCTTAAATTGTCGGAGAAGAACGCGGCAAATAAATCCGACGGCAAGCATTATTCCTGGAATCAAATCCAGCCCGCGATTGAAACCTTGGAAAAGGAAAACGAGCGCGTACAAAAAATCGAGGCCTCCAGCCGCACCGCCTATGAAAACGCCATCGCCAAACTGCAGCACGGCATCATGCTTTATGCGCAGTTGAAGAATTCCCTGCAGCCCGCCGATGCGCAGGACTGGCCGGCGGAACTCGCCGCGTATGAAAAATTGATTCCTGCCGGCATCGCCGCCGCGCAGGCGCAGCAGGCCGGGAAGCCGTTTGACCAGACCAGTCTCGCCCAGTTCGCCTCCTACATCGCGCGTTTCCAGTTCATGGTTAATTTGGAACCGCCGCTGGTTCTGCCGCCGAACGGTAGCCGCAACTGGCGGCGCCTGGGCGATGCGCTGCTCGAAGCACCGCGTCCGAACGGCGCAGCGGTTGATAGTTTTATTCGCGGCTACGCGAAAATGGCCAATGCGCTTGCTGCCAACCAGCCGGACATTTTCAACACGGCGCTGGCCGACTATCGTTCACTGCTGGTAACCACCCAGTCGAAGGCGCTCGCCAAAGCCCGCGCCGAAGCCTTCTTCAACCAGATGCAGCCGTTTTACAACGCGATGGTCATTTATATCCTCGCCGGACTGCTCGGGGTGTTTTCGTGGTTCAACCTTTCCGAAACCCTGCGCCGTTTATCCTTGTGGCTCGTCTGGCTGGCGTTCATCATCCATACCGTTGGCCTGGTCTATCGCATGGTGTTGGAAGGCCGGCCCCCGGTGACGAATCTTTATTCTTCCGCCATTTTCATCGGCTGGGGCGTGGTGTTGCTCGGACTGATCCTGGAACATTTATACCAGAATGGTATCGGGGTGGTTTCAGCCACCGGCATCGGCTTCATCACGCTCATCATCGCGCATCACCTTGCGCTGGAAGGCGACACCATGGAGATGATGCGCGCTGTGCTGGACTCCAATTTTTGGCTGACCATCCACGTCATCACCGTGACCGTGGGCTACGTCGGCACGTTCCTTTCCGGCTTTCTCGGCTTGATTTACATCCTGCGCGGATTTTTCACCAAGACGCTTGACGCTGCCACCGGCAAGGCCTTGGGGCGGATGATTTATGGAATCGTTTGTTTTGCCACACTGTTTAGTTTTATCGGCACGGTCACGGGCGGCATCTGGGCCGATCAATCTTGGGGCCGCTTCTGGGGCTGGGATCCGAAAGAAAACGGCGCGCTCATCATCGTTCTCTGGAACGCGCTCATTTTGCACCTGCGCTGGGGTGGCCTCGTCCGCGAACGCGGGCTGGTGAACTGCGCCATCGGTGGCAACATTGTCACCGCGTGGTCGTGGTTTGGGGTCAACATGCTGGGCATTGGGCTGCACAGCTACGGTTTCACCGAGGCGGCGTTTAAATGGTTGGTGCTCTTTGTTGTCAGTCAGCTTCTCTTCATCATGCTGGGCCTGCTGCCGATGAAATGGTGGCAAAGTTTCAAAGCGCGTCCGGCGTAATATTTAGCCGCCGCTTTCTTGAAATAAAAACCTCCGGTTAAAAAAACGGAGGTTTTGCCGTTTAGAAATTTTACTTGGCGTTGACTTTTTTAAGGAGAAAAACGATAAAACCCATGATCACTGCGGCAACAATGATGCCGATGATAAGAAAGTATTTGTTGGTTTTGTTGGTTTTCTTGGAGAAAGTCGCGCTGGTGTCAAAACCCTGCGGCACGCCCGCGCCGCGCTCCAGTTGTTCCAAGCTGACTCCACGCGGGATGACCATGGTGTTTTCCCTGGGAACCATGGTGTTTTCCTTGGCCTGTTTCGATGACACTGCTGCCGATGGTGGTGCTGGAATCGTGGCGGCGAGCGGCTTGCCGTCGTCAATCTTGATCTCCACCTGACCAAACCGCAGAACTTGGCCGGGCTTGAGCACGGCCTCGGTGATTTTTTCACCGTCAATGAACGAACCGTTCGTCGAATTGCTGTCTTTGATCACAATCTCGGCTCCGCGCAGGAAAATTTCGGCGTGACGGCTGGATATGGAAGGGTCGGCAATCTGAAAAGTATTATCCTCGACGCGCCCGACAGTGGTGCGCCCGGCGATCAGGTCGAACGTGCGTCCGATCATGCCTTGGTTCAGGATAACAAGTTTGGCCATAGATTGATTGCAACGATTATGGGCGTGACGCGTTCCAAGTCAAACGGAAATCTAGGGCAATCCGTCTTTCACCCATGTTTTTCAATCAATTGCCTGAATTCGGCGAACAGCGGCGTGGAATCGTGCGGTCCGGGCGACGCTTCTGGGTGATACTGCACGCAGAAAACCGGCTTGGTTTTGTGCCGCAGCCCCTCGACGGTCTGATCGTTCAAATTGATGCGGTTCACCGCCACCTCCGCCGGCAGCGATTGGGCGTCCACGGCGAATCCATGGTTTTGCGAGGTGATTTCGACGCGGCCGGTCTCCAAATCTTTCACCGGCTGGTTGCCCCCGCGATGGCCGAATTTCAGCTTGAAAGTTTTTCCACCGAGCGCCTGGCCGAGAATCTGGTGGCCGAGGCAGATGCCGAAAATCGGGATGCCCGAGTTGAGCAGGGTTTTCACTTCGCGGACGATGTAGCCGAGCGCGGCGGGATCGCCCGGGCCGTTCGAGAGAAAAATACCGGCGGGCTTGAGTTTCAGCGCGTCTGCTGCTGTCGATGTGGCGGGTAAAACCTGCGTGGCGAAACCGTGCTGACGCAGCCGGCGCAGGATGTTGTATTTCATCCCGTAATCGAACGCGACGATGGGAATGTCCGACGCCGGCAGCGGCTGACGGAAATCGCGGGCTCCGGCGGTTTTGTTGCCGCGCACGAGATTGAACGCCGCGCTCTGCTCGTCTTTTTCATCCCAGCGGAACGACTTCTGGTGGGTGACTTCCTTGACGTAATCCACACCGAGGAAGACAAATTCCTTCGCGCGTTTCACCGCCTCGGCTTCGGGAATGTTCTCGGTGGAAATAAAACCATTCAGCGCCCCACGCACCCGGAGTTTTTTTGTCAGGGCACGGGTGTCAATGCCCTGGATGCCGGGAATGCCGTTCTGCTTTAGATACTCACCGAGCGAAAAATCTGCGCGCCAGTTGCTGACCACCGGTGAAAGCTCGCGGATGACGAAACCTGCCGCGTGCGGTCGCCACGATTCCACATCCTGTGAATTCACCCCGTAATTGCCGATGAGCGGATAGGTCATGGTGACAATCTGGCCTTTGTAGGAAGGGTCGGTAAGAATCTCCTGATAGCCCGTCATGGAGGTGTTGAAACAAACTTCGCCGCCGGCCGACGCTTTCGCGCCAAAACCTTCGCCGTGAAAAACCGAGCCGTCTTCAAGTGCCAGAATCGCCTTCATCAAATTGGTCAATGGTAAAGCCATCTGTGTGCCGGTTCAAGAAAGAAGCCGTTGGTATATGTTGATTTATGGGCTACTTTGATAGCCTGATGATGCACGTTTTTCAGGCCGAACTCTGGCTGCCGCTGCCGCGCGAAAAAGTTTTTCCATTTTTCGCCACCGCTCGCAACCTCGAGGCTCTCACGCCGCCGTGGTTGAATTTCCGGGTCCTCACGTCTGGCGAAATCGAGATGCGCGTCGGTGCGATCATTGATTATCAGTTGCGCATCCACGGTCTGCCGGTGCGCTGGCGCACGGAAATCACCGGTTGGAATCCGCCCTTCAGCTTCTGCGATGAGCAGCGGCGCGGACCGTACCGTCGTTGGAGTCACACGCACACGTTTACGGAACAAGCCGGCGGCACGCTTTGTCGCGATGAAGTCATTTACGCTGTGCTGGGCGGGTCGCTTGTAAACTGGCTGCTGGTTCGGCGTGATGTGGTGAAGATTTTTGCGTATCGCTCTGAGGCGTTGCGCCGGCAATTTGGCCCCGAACCTAAATGATTATGAAAATCCTGATTCTGATTGCAGTGGTGGCGGTTGTGGCAGTCCTGCTGAACGCCGGCTGCGCCGCCGTGCGCGCCGGTTACGAATCCGCACCATACCACGTTGTGCGCACCGCCGGGAAATTTGAACTGCGTGATTATCCGGCACTGGTTGTGGTCGAGGCGCCGATGCAAGGACCGAACGACAGTTTCATGCGGCTGTTCCGCTACATCGGTGGGAAAAATTCCACGGCGGAGAAGATTCCCATGACCACGCCGGTCTTCATGGCCGGTGAAACGACCAACGCCACCATGGAGTTTGTGCTGCCCCAAAAAATGGGACTCGACCGCGCGCCCGCACCTGCTGGCGCGGATTTGCGGTTGCGGGAAATCGTGGCTGGCAGATTCGCCGTGCTGCGTTTTAGTGGTAACCGAAAGGCCGTCAACGAAAACAAGGCGTTGGCAAAGCTAGGCACGTGGCTGGCGGAGCAAAAACTGAAAACAACCGATGGACCGGTTTTTGGTTATTTCGATCCGCCGTGGACGCCGTCATTTTTGCGGCGCAACGAGGTGATGCTTCGCCTGATGTCTGCACCGTAAATTTATTTCTTTTTATAGCCTTCGAGTTTGGCGATGAACGTCGCCGGACCGCCCTTGGAATAGCCGACCTGCCTGCCGATTTCCTTGCCGTCCTTGTCCAGCACCAGCAGCGTCGGGAAACCGTGAATGTCATATTTTGTCTTCAACGCGGCATTGGCTTTTTTTAAGTCGTCTGCCTGAGCTTTTTTGTGCGGGTAATCCAGTTCCACCAGCACGACGTTTTTGGTGGTGTAAGCTTGAAACTCCGGCGTGTCGAGGACTTCCTTGCGGAACTTGATGCACCAGCCGCACCAGTCTGAGCCGGTGAAGTCCATGAGGACGATTTTATTTTCCGCCTTGGCTTGCGCCTGCGCCTTGGGCAGGTCGGTAAGCCAGGTGGATTCCGCCGCGTTTACCTGCCACAGTACGGTGGCAGCCAGCATTGCGATGAGGATTTTTTTCATGATTTGATTTTAGGGTTCAGGAGTTAAACTTTTGCAAGCTCCGCCGGTTCAGACCAGATAATTTTTCCGCCGACAATCGTGGCCATCGGCTTGCCTTTGAGCTTCCATCCGAAGAATGGGTTGTTCTTGGATTTGCTCGCGGAATTTTCGCGGCGAAAAATCCATTCCGCATCGGTATCAAACACCGTCACATCGGCGTCGGCGCCGATGCTCAAAGTGCCTTTGTTCAGGTTCAGCAATTTCGCCGGATTGACAGTGTATTTGGCAATCAGGTCCGCTAGAGAAATCCGTTGGGTGTGGGCGAGTTGCATGAGCGAGAGTGCCAGTTCTGTTTCCAGGCCGGTGATGCCGAACGGAGCGTAGTCGAATTCCACCTCCTTTTCGTAGTCGCAATGCGGCGCGTGATCGCTGCACAAAATCTCAATCGTGCCGTCGGCCAGGCCATCGAGAATCGCCTCGCGGTCGGCGGCGGAGCGCAGCGGCGGGTTCATCTTGAAATTGGTGTCGTAAGCCGGCCATTGGGGCAGATCGCCGGGTTGCGTGGCGGCTAGATTTTTTCCATCTTGCTCCCAGAATTTCTCGCTGCCGGCCACCGCTGCGTCGGTTAAGGTGAAATGATGCGGACATGCTTCGCCGGAAATCGGCACGCCGCGTTTTTTGGCTTCGCGAATCAGCCGCACACTGCCCGCTGCGCTCAAGTGCTGGCAGTGGATTTTTGTGCCGGTTAGTTCCGCGAGCAGAATATTCCGCGCCACAATGGCTTCCTCTCCCGCCGCCGGCCAGCCACGCAGGCCGAGCACCGTGCTCCAGTAACCCTCGTGCATCACGCCGTCGGTCACGAGCGAATAGTCCTGACAATGGTCCATCACCGGCAGGCCGAACATATTCGCGTATTCGCAGGCGCGGCGCATGAGGTCGTTGTTTTGCACGCAATGGCCGTCGTCGGTGATGGCCACGACGCCGGCATTTTTCAAGCCGCCGATGGGGGCCATTTCTTCGCCGGCGATGCCCTTGGTGATCGCGCCGCTGACGAAGACGTTGACCAGACCCTCGCGTTCGGAGCGTTCATTAATGAATGCAACGGTGCTGGCGGAATCAATCGCCGGCGATGTGTTCGGCATGCAGACGACGGAAGTGAAGCCGCCGCGTGCCGCCGCCGCCGTGCCGGTGGCGATGTTTTCCTTGGCCGTCTGGCCTGGTTCGCGGAAGTGGACATGCAGATCAATCAATCCGGGACAGACGATTTTCCCCTTCGTGTCGAAGGTTGCCACGCCTGCGGGAGCGGAAAGTTTTTTGCCGACGGCGGAAACTTTGCCGTTGAGCAGGAGAACGTCGGCGATGGAATCAATTTTATTGGCGGGATCAATCACCCGTCCGCCGGTGAGCAGCAGCGAATTCATCGGGGCGAGCGTAGCGCGGAGCGGTTGACAAGGCAAGCGCGGGCGGTATGATTTCAGCGGTTGCGGGCGTAGTTCAATGGTAGAACGGAAGCCTTCCAAGCTTCACACGTGGGTTCGATTCCCATCGCCCGCTCCATTCCACCAGCAAGTAGCCCTTGAAATAATTGGTGCATCCGGCAGGACTTGAACCTGCAACATTTTGATCCGAAGTCAAACGCTCTATCCAATTGAGCTACGGATGCGTGGAATCATTCTGCAAGGAAAACTGCCGGTGTAAAGGCTGGCGTGCGCAAGGACACATGACGCTTTGCGAACCGGTGGATAATCCGTTAGGCTTGGAAAATGGCGAAACCCAATTTCATCGAACTGCCGGGCTGCGAGCCGATTAATATCTTGTTTGAAGACCGCTCAGTCATCGCGATTGACAAACCGCGCGGCTGGATGCTGGTGCCGGATTCGTGGCGCCAGACGAACTGGAACCTGCAGACGGCGATTGATTCATCCATCCGCGCCGATGATTTCTGGGCGCGCTCGCGCAATCTGCGTTATCTCCGGCACGTCCACCGGCTGGATGCGGACACGAGTGGCGTGATGCTCTTTGCCAAGAGCGAGGGTGCGATGCGCGCGATGGGCGAGTTGTTTGAGTCGCGCCGGATGGAAAAAACCTACCTCGCGGTCGTCGCCGGCGTGCCGAAGGAAAAAGTCTGGACGTGCGAACTGCCCATCGGCCCGGACCCGAAAAAATTTGGCAAAATGCGCGTGGATTTATCCGAGGAAGGCAGGGAATCGGAGACGCGTTTCCGTGTGCTGGCGAGCAACGACCGGTTTACGTTGATTGAAGCCAGTCCGCTGACCGGCCGCACCCATCAAATTCGCCTGCATCTGGCCGAGTCCGGCAGCCCCATCATGTGCGATGAGCTTTACGGTCGCGTGGAGGCAGGTTTCCGGTTGGGATTGCGCGCGGTGCGGCTGGCTTATCAGGATACTTTCACACGGCGGCCGGTGAACATCATCGCCCCGGCGGAAAATTTCCTGCGCGAATACGGCTTCATGCTTTCCGAGGAACAGCGGAAGGAAAAATGGTCGTATCGGCCGCCGGTCAGGATTCCGCCCAAGGAAAAAGCGCCGGGCGTTCACACTTCCCGCACCACGCCCCAATAGACGTCCAGCTGTTTGCCGAGGTAGAGCCTCACCGCCTTCACCAGCACGTCCGCCTCCAGCTTCTGGCCGCGCGCCATGATTTCCTTGAGTTCCATGCCGGGAGTGATTGGAAACGCGCCCTGTGCGATGATCGGGCCTTCGTCCAGGCGCATCGAGACGAAATGGGCCGTGACCCCGGCGATTTTCACGCCCTGTTCGTAAGCCTGCCGGTAAGCCTGCGGCCCGGGGAAACTCGGCAGCAGCGACGGGTGGATGTTGATGATTTTGTTTTTATGCCGCCACACGAAGTTCGGCGAAAGAATTTTCATGAACCGCGCCAGCACCACAAAATCAATCTCCTGTTCCTCCAGCAGCTTCAGCGCGGCGTTCTCCGACTTGGCGCGGTCATGCCAATCCAGGTGCGCGAACGGCAGCCGGTGCTTCTTGGCGAGCGGCGCGAAATTTGCGTAATTGCCGATGACCAGCGCGGGATCGGCTTTCAACTTTGCCGCCATCAGCGCGTCGAAACAATGCGTCTCCTTCGTGACCATGATGGCGAAACGCTGGCGGCGGTTCGGCTCCGTGAGGCGCAGCTTGATTTCCATGCCGAGCTGGCGCGCCAGCTTTTCCAGTCCGGCGTGGAGCGAGCCGGCGTCCAGCTCGCTTTTTTTCCACGAGGCCTGAAGCGTCATGCTGAACTGGCCGCGCGTGACCTGTTCCTCCAGCGCCTCGATGTTGGCGTGCAACTCGAAGAGAAAATTCGTGACGCGGGCGATGACACCCGTTTTGTCGCGGCCGATGACGGTGATGGTGGCAAATTGTTTCACGGAGACACGGATTACACGAATTTGTCTGAAAAGAAAAGAAATTGCCGTGCCGGGACTTCACTTCACCAGATCATGCGGCATAAATTTGATGACAAAATAAGTCGCGCGGTTCGTGCCGACATTGCGCAGGCCGTGCAACTCATTTGACGCCTCGAAGATAATGCCGCCGGCCGTAACGATGTTCGTCTGGCCGTCCTGCAACGCCTCCACCGTGCCTTCCTTGATGATCATCAATTCCTCGTCCGCGTGCCGGTGCGGCGGATGCGGCGCCTCGCCGGGATTGAGCGTTGTGATGTGGCACTCGAAATTGGCGAGCGTCGGCGTGGGCGCGTCGAAGACCGAACGCCGCTCGCCCACCTTGGTCGGTATAACCTTGAGGTCGGCCCAATTGAAGGTGTTTGAATGCATCACCGGCTTGGTGGCGGATTGCGCGAGCGCCATGCCGGCGACGGCGGTGGCAATGGATGCAACGGCGACAATTAAATCCCGGCGGGTGATTTTCATGCGCCAATTACCGTCGCAATGCCGGCGCAAGTCAAGCGCTTGTCGTGCGGGCAACGATCAGGCGGTGGAAGTATGTTCGGTAGCGGCTATTTTTTCAGCGGCGAACTTTTCTATGAGTTCACGGCGGCCAAGGAAGCGGATGGGATGACTCCGCGCAAAGATCCGAGCTTCCTCATTTGGCAGGCCGCGGCTGACGATATAGGCGATGTCGGCAAAGATTTTTTTACGGTTTTCTTCCGTAGTTTGGGTGTGCGCCAGATTGATGATGGGTTCCTGCCAGCGGGCCGTCTCAAAAACCACCGTCCGTCCGGATTTGACGGCGCGCACGCCAAAGCCCAGCTCTTTTTCGACGAGCAAGGGGGATTCAATGACGTATTCCTGCCGTTGCAAAATTTGTGTCAAGGTCTGGTTTAACTGTTCGGTGGGGAGGCCATTGATCCAGTTTGCCGTGGCGGTGAAAGTGCCTGAACCTTTGCGATAACGGCGCGCCTCGAAACCGGCAAGCGTCATCGTGGCGGCGAAACAGCCGCCCTGTGCGTTACCGATGAGCAAGCTGCTGTTTCCCCATGTCAGCAGGGCAACGCTTAAAAGGGTGCACCAACCGCTCAAACCCAGTCCGACAAGCTGCCATGATTTGACCCGGCTTAACAATGGGGCCGAAATGGTCTTGGTCATAATATTCAACCACTTGCTAGCAGGAATTGGACCAACTTACGGGCGTGATCAAATAAACGAGATTGTTATCGCAAGCACGGCGAAGCCGGGGAAGACGTTTAACCGGTGTCGGGGAAAGGCAAAAATTTGCTATTTGCCTTCCTTCTTGTCACTGGCCGGTTCCACGATGCGGATGCCGGATTCGTGGATGTTCTCGACATGCTCGTAGCGCCTTGGCTGGCCATGGGCATTGCCGACGGTGATGTTTTCGAGGAAAATGTCTTTGATCGGCAGCCGCGCATCGCCCAAAATCCTGAAAGGGATGTCCGTTTCTTCGACCTGAACATTTTTGACGTAAACTCCGTGGATGGGAGTGAGTTTTTCCTCGTACGTCGGCACCAGCGTGCGCCACTGGTAAAGCACGTCGGTATCAATCCCCAGCACGCTATATTTCACACTTCGGGCCGTGATGTTTTCCACATGGATGTTTTCGACAAAGCCGCCGCGCCGATGGTTGGTCTTGATGAAAACGATGTTTTGCGGCTTGTCGTCAGCTTCGTTGAGAAATTTGCAATCATGCACATACACGTTCCGGATGCCGCCGGACAATTCGCTGCCGATGGCGACCAGTTCATGCCCGCGCCGCATGGTGCAATTCCGGATAACGATGTTTTCCGAAGGCGTGTTCAACCGCCGGCCGTCGCGGTCCATGCCCGCCTTGATGGCGATGGCATCGTCGCCTTGGTCGAAGCGGCAGTCCTCCACCAGCAGATTGCGCGTCATTTCCGGGTCAATGCCGTCGTTGTTGTGGCCGTGGGCGGAAATATCCAGGCGCCGCACCACCACCTCGGCGCAGAGCAGCAGGTGGATCGTCCAAAATGGACTGTTTTGGATCTTAATGTCTTCAATCAAGACATTGCGGCAGCGGTTGAACTGGATGAACTGCGGGCGCAGATGATTTTCGCCCACGGCCATCTGGCGTTTCTCCACCGGCACGTAAGTGGCCGCCATGGTGTATAGCTGCTTCATGGCTTCCAACTCCGACGGCGACCGCGGAAACCAGATCGTCCAGACATCCAACTTGGCTTCGAGCGTGCCGGTGCCGGTGATGGCGACATTGGTGCAGCCGAAGGCGTAGATCAGCGGCGAATAATTGAAGCATTCGTTGCCTTCGTAGCTCGACTGCACCGCCGGCAGATAATCCTGCGGGTCGTCGCTGAAGAGCAGCACCGCGCCCTCGGCCAGATGCAGGTTCACGTTGCTTTGGAAATGGATCTTGCTGGTGAACCATTTGCCGCGCGGGATGACCACGCGGCCGCCGCCCGCGTCATGGCAGGCGGCAATCGCCTTGCGGATGGCGTCGGAAATGTTGTTGGTGCCGGCCACCGCTCCGAAATCCGTCACCACAAATTCACGCTTCGGAAACACCGGGATTTCAATCGCCGGCATCGCGAACGGCGCTTGCACCGAAATGGCTTCGTGGGCAACGGCCTCGGCCGCGCGCGAAATCGTCGCGCTCCAAACGAACGTGAAAATAATCAGAAACAGTTTCGATGGGGAAAATTGCATGTTGGGAAAAGTTTAGCAACCGCCCTGCGTTTGTCATTTGTTTCCCGAAGTCGAAAACCTGCCCAACGTCAGCCAGCCGGCGAGATCTTGGTTCTGGGTCGCATTGGCAAAGCAAACCGCCTTGCCCTTTGGCAGCGGATTGGCCGCGCGCAGCAGCAGCCGGTAATTCGCCGGGGCCAGGCCTTCCAGCGGAACCACGATTTCCCGCTCCTCGCTCTTTTGCGGCAGCAGCTGCATCAGCGTTTGTTTCGAGCGCAGGCTGCACGCGATTTTTCCGCTATCGTCCAGCAGGGCAAGCTCGATGGGCCAGGCGTAATAAAACGGCGCGACGCCGGTGTTTTCGAGCTGGTAGCGGAGCCGGAGCTGCGCCGGTTGCGGTTCCAGCGCCACGCGCCGGATGCAAAATTCGTAGCCCATGTGCCGGACCTCGGCCAACGCGCGCTGCTGGCGTTCCGGCGGATTTTTTCCACGGAACATGCCGGAATCCATCATCCAGGTCGCGTGCGTGGCGTCCACGCAAGCGCGGAAATTTTCCACCTTGGGATGCGTCTGTGGCTGGTCGAACACCCAGCCCATGGCTTCCGGCCGGATTTCGCCGCCGATGGGCTGCGTCATCCATTTGTCCAGTGCCGCCGGGCCGGCCGCGCGCAGTTGGTTTAGGAAAAACCATTGCTTGTCGCCGATGGTGCTCCAGGCAAAAGAATCGTCGTGATACCCGAACCGCCGCCCCGTGGTGTCCACGTAAAACGCATCCTGCGGACCGGCGGGATAGCGCAGCAAAATGGGCGTGACGTGGAATGCCGCCTCGTAGGCGTCCATGATTTCGGCCTGCACCTCTTTGCTGGCGAAAAGTTCCCGGTGCGGCGAATCATGCCATTCGCCCCACAGCCCCAGCAGGCCCGCCGTGATGAAGCCGATCCGCGCATCGCCGTCGTAGCGCGCCCCCAGCGCTTTCACGAACGGGACCATCGCCTGGCGGAACTCCAGGTTCTTGTAATCCGGCACCTCCGTGAGGACCGGCGGTCGGGGCGGTGTGCTCTCGCGGGTGAAACGCGTAAAATTCAGCCCGTGCTCGCGCAGATATTGGGGCACCCCGCTGGGTTTGCCTGGATACTCGGTGAAAAAGCGGAACACCGCCTGATGCCCGCGTCCCGCCACCTTGTCGAGCCAGGCCTCAAAGGCCGACCAATCATACTGCTCCGGTCCCTTGACCACCGCCGACATGGGAAAATAGCTGAACTCCATACTGTGCGGAAACGCCTCGGGATGGGGGGCATCCCAGTAAGGCACCAGCCCCTTGAGCGGATTTTCCACCGGCACCGGCGCGTAATCCAGCTGGCGCCAGGCCGGTTCCGCGGCGGCCACACTCCCCGCGAATGCGGTGAACAGGAGCAGCCAGCTTAAAGGGCGAACGGGCATTTCCGACTTTATCGCAACGGGCCGGCCGCAAGCCAGCCCGATTTGATGACTTTGAAAAAACACCCTCCTGACTGAAACCCGTTTTGACTTCCGACTCCTTTCCCGCTTCAGAACCCGCGTTTGCGCTGGCCTGAAATGCTTCAAACCGAGGTTAGAGCCTCCTTACATGGCCCACGCCGAGGCAAAATTTGCATAATTTGTTGTCCATCAACAGCACCGGCAAAACGGAATCGTTGGCCGGGACCCAAAACCGAGCGGAAAACGGTCGGAATGGAGTGCCATACCATTGGTATGGGCGGGGCTGCGGTTGATATGGGCGCCCATACGGTTGGTATGGGCGAGGCTACGGATGGTATGGGCGCCCATACGGTAGATATGGGCGAGGCTGCGGTTGATAGGCTGCCTCATACCATTGGTAAACTGGTTCCTGCCGTGGCCAATAATATGACACTATGCCGTTAACCCGGCGTGGGCGATTCTCACTGTCCGGCTCGGAACGCCAACGCTGGGTTGAATGATTGAATCCCCTTGGGATTATTTATGAACATGCCCTGCGCGATGGAGTTGACCTGCGGTCAACTGGCGAACACGCCCACGATGCACACGACCCAGCTGATTGCGGAAAAAGGGAGGAACAGTCTTAAAAAGTAGAGGGGCAAGTTAGATGATTTGTTACATTTGGAATCGCAATTCTGGTTTTGTCTAAATTAATTGTCCGCGTGATAAGGTTTTTTTCGGTTAAATAATTCGAGCTCTTTTCTGGCCTGAACCATTTCCTTTTCATTCGGTAGCCCAATTTGAATGCACTTCTGTTCCCATTTGATGGCCTCATCAAATTTACCGATTTCGGCATAAGCAGCGGCAAGCGTGCCCAGACAATAAGCATTTTTCCATCCGGACAAATCACACGCGCGAGTGGCACATTTTACAGCTCTTTTGCCATCACGAAGTTTTGCGTCGGGTGCGATAGTCAAAAGCCACGCCAAATTGTTAAGAGCGATGTCAGATGATTTGTCCAATTGAACCGCTTTTTTGCAATCTTCTATGCCTTTGCTGAAATTGCCGGCGTGGCTCAGGCACGAGCCTCTGGATGAATAGGCATCCACATCTTTTGGGTTGAGCTGGATGATTCGGGTAAAATCCGCGATGGCCTTGGAATAATCTTCAATGGCGGTATATTCAAATCCCCTGTGTTGATATGTCAATGTTGAGTTCGTATCCATCTCGATAGCCTTGGTGAATGCCAGAATGGCTTTGTCATGTTCTTGCAATTGTTGATACGCATATCCTTTTTGGCGATAGGCTTCGATGTCATTAGGGTTTAAACCAATGGCCATATTGGCATCAATGACAGCGTGGTTGTAATTGCTTTTGACAATATAGTTTTCCGCCCGAAATGTATATGACTCCGCAAAGGAAGGATTGATATGTATAGCCTGGTTCAAATCAGCCAAGGCCTCTTCTGTGTTCGTTGTTCTGGTATTAACGCATCCTCGTAAAAAATAGGAATAGCTAACCGAGAAGGAGTTCGTGCCAAGTGGTATCGCATCGTTAGCCATCTTTAATGCTTTATCAAACTGGCCCAGTCGCAGGTAAATCCAACTGGCCATCAGATACGCAGCTTGATTATTTGATTCCATTTGGATGGCTTTATTTGCACAAACAAGCGCCAGCTTATAATTATTTTGGTTGCAAGCTTTCGAGCTCGTGGCCAGCAGATTTGTATATGTTTCTGCCGAAAGTCCTGTTGCTTTTAAGACGAGCAAAACCAAGGCAAAACCAAGCGACTTTCGGTTGATGACGTTCATGGCTGATTATTATTTTTCTCTCGGTTGTTTGACGACGACTTCAATCTCCGCCTTGTTCTTGGCAATTGTGTTCGCGGGCAGGATGCCGCGCCAGAAGACGTTCGGGTAAACCACCGCGCCGCGCCCGAGGATGCTGCCGGGGTTTAGCACGGCGTTGCAGCCGGCTTCCGCGCCGTCGCCCAGCAGCGCGCCAAACTTGCGCAGACCGGTGTCGCGCGGCACGCCGTCCACTTCCACCTCGATGTTGCCGGGAAACAGTTTCACGTTGGAGATCTTCGCCCCCGCGCCGAGATGCGCCTTGTGGCCGAGTATGGAGTCACCGACGTAATTGTAATGCGGCACCTGCACGCCGTTGAAGAGCAGGGCGTTCTTGAGTTCGCTCGCGTTGCCCACCACGCAATCGTCGCCGATGATGACGTTCTCGCGGATGTAGGCGTTGTGCCGGATCTGGCAGTTCTTGCCGATGATGGCCGGGCCTTTGATCAGCGCGCCGGGTTCCACCACGGTGCCCGCGCCGATGATGACGCGGTCGCCGATGCTCGCGCCGGGAAAACGCGGCGGCGGATTTTGCCGCGTCACCTTGGCGAGATACGGCTCGATTTTCTTCAGCGCTTCCCACGCAAATTCGCAGCCGTCGAAGAGGGCGGCGTGTTCGGTCTGGGCGAGGTCGAAAAGTTCGGCGACGGTGAAAGTCATGCGGCAGGCTAGGCGAAACGGCGGCGGCGGAAAAGCGAAATGACCGGCCGCTTCGCCGTCCGTTCAGCCGAGGATCGTCAGCAAAATGCCGATCAAAATGCCGATGACGGCGGGCAGTTTTTTCCAGCCGTTCACCTCGTGGAAGAACAGCAGGCCGCCGGCGAACGCCACCAGCGTATTGCCGCGCCGCAGGCTCATCACCACGGAGACCAGCGCCTCTGGCTGCCGCAGCGCGCTGAAATAGACGTAGTCCGCCGCCAGCAGCGCCAGCGCCACGCACGGAATGCTCCAGCGCCAGTGGAATTTGCCGCGCGGCCACCAGCGCAGTTTCCAGCCCAGCGCCAGCGGCGTGAAAAAAACCGCCAGATAAATGGAGAACCACGCCTGCACGGTTGGCACGGTGAAATGCACCCGCCCCAGCAGGTATTTGTCGTAAAGCGAGCTGACCGCGCCGAGCATGGTGCCGGCGATGAGATACCAGATCCATTTGTCGCGGTGAAAATGCACGCCCTCGCGCCGGCCGGCGAACGACAGTCCCACGAACGCGGCGAGCGTGGTGAGCACGCCGATGATTTGCAGTGCCGTCGGCCGCTCGGCCAATAGCACCAGCGCGCCCGCCAGCGTCCATAGCGGGCTGGTGGCGCGCACCGGCGCGGCGAGCGACACCGGCAGGTGTTTCACAGCGAAATAGGTGCAGACCCACGACGCGGCGACGATGCCGGATTTCAGCAGCAGTTGCAGGTGTTGCGTCAGCGTCAGCGGGTCGGTCACGAGCGGCGCGGGAAGCTGGTGGGGAAAAATCAAATCCGCCGCCAGCAGCGCCAGCCACACCGCCGCGCCGCACAGCGTGCTGAAAAACAGCACCGGCAGCACCGCGTTGTCGCGCACGGAGTGCTTGCTGCACAGGTCGTAGATGCCCAGCAAAAATGCCGAGAGCAGGCTGGCTTCAATCCAGTTCATCAAAAGCGGACAGGATAATTTTAACGGTGGAAGAAAGCGAACTTTTAGCGCGTGCCGTGGCGTGCCTGACGCTTGGGCAGGGGAGATTTTTCCGTTTGGGGGCGGACGGCGGTTTCCGCCGGCAGATGTTCGCGGAGAAATTCCGGCGCGTCGCGTCGGCCGCCGCGTTGCCAGTCGCCCCACAAGGTTTCGGCGGCGAATCTGGTATCGAGTTTCACTTCGGCGGTGAGAAATTCAAACAGCAGTTCCGCCAGCCGCGCCAGCGCGATGGTGTCAGTGCGCCCCAGCCGCGCGTAAAGCCAGTCGCTCAAGCGCAGAAAATTTGCGAATGATGACGCGCCCCGCCAGATCAGCGGCGTGGTGGCGACGAAGTTGCCGCTGTTGCCGACGAGGTCCCAGTATTTTGCGAACCGGCGCAGCCGCTGCATCGTGGCGAAATCAATCAGTTTGTTCTGCAAAATCTCGTAGGTGGGATTTGCGCTGTAAATCACCTGCCATTCCGCATCGTGCCGCGCAATCGGTGTGCCGCGCAGCCGTTTGAGAATGCCGACCTGGATTTCCTGCGGGCCAAGCGCGATGAGCCGGTCAAAGCCGGCGGCAAAGCTTTCGACGGTTTCGCCGGGCAGGCCGATAATCAAATCCGCGTGGATGTGGACGCTGGTTTTCTGGTGCAGAAAATCAAGATTGTCCGCCAGCCGTTCGTAGTCCTGCCGGCGGCTGATGTTTTGCCCGACGTCGGGGTTGAACGTCTGGATGCCGACCTCAAATTGCAGCGCGCCCGGCGGAAACTTGGTGATGACCTCGCGCAGCTCGGCGGGCAGCCGGTCGGGAATCATCTCGAAGTGGTAGAACTGGCCGGGCTGATGGCGCGCGAGGAAAAATTCCAGAATCGCCCGGCTGGTGGCGAGGTGGAGATTGAACGTCCGGTCTACAAACTTGAACTGCTTCAGCCCGCGATCTAGAAGTTTTTGCATCGCCGCGAGAAATTTATCCAGCGGCACCTGGCGCACGGGAATGTCCAGTGACGACAAGCAGAACTCGCAGGTGAACGGGCAGCCGCGCGACGCCTCGACGTAAATGATGCGGTGGGCGATGTCGGCGTCCGTGTAAAAATCGTAGGGCGGGGCGATGCGCGAGAAATCGGGCAGTTCGGCGGGAATGATTTTCGGCAGGTCCTTGCGGCCGGCCACCTGCAATTCCTGGCACACTTCGGCAAATTTCAAATCACCTTCGCCGGTGATGACATGGTCGGCGAGTTCGACGATTTTTTGGTCGTCGGTTTCATAGCTGACTTCCGGGCCGCCAAGGATGATTTTGATTTCCGGCCGGACGCGCTTGATGACGGCGATGACCTCGGTGGTTTCCGTGACGTTCCAGATATAGATGCCGAACCCGATGATTTTCGGTTCGTGCGCGAGCAGCTTTTCCGCGATGTCGAGCGGACGCTGGTTGATGTCGAATTCCGCGATGACCGCGCGCGGTTTTAATTCGCCAAGATTGGCGAACAAATAGCGCAGCCCGAACGCGGCATGGATAAACTTCGCGTTGAGCGTGGTGAGGACGATGTCCGGCATCGCGGAGAAATTATCAGCCGCCGGTGCCGCGCCAAAGGGAAATTCAGGCCCGTGCCGCCGGTTGAATTTTCACGGGGGCATCGCGGCGGGCGGCTTCGAGGCAAGCCTCCATGACCACTTGGGTTTGCTGCGCCCACATCGGCCAGTCCTCGTTGAGTTTGCCGGATATAACCTGGCTCGCAAAGTTGCGCCACATCTGCGTGTCCTGCGCGGTGGCGTGGCCGCGCAGAAACGGGTCGATGTCGGGCGGACATTTCACATCGCTGGCGAGGGTGATGATTTTTTCATTCACCTCGAACGCGGGTTCGTAGCTGTTCAGCGGCTGGACGAAATCCGGCAGCCGCAGCCAGCCGTGCTGGCCGCTGACATGAGCCCATTGCTGCCGGCCCGTGAGAAATGAGCTGTAAAATTCCACGGAAACGCCGCCGGCAAAAAACAGTTCACCGGAAAATTCCAAGGGCGTGGAGGTGCGTCCGCCGGTCGCGGCGGATTGGCTGAGGGTTTTCCCCGTGACCGTGTGTGGCAACTGCCAGTTCAACGCCCACAGCGCGAAGCGTATGGAATACCAGCCCAGGTCGCCGAGGCAGCCGGCGGGTTCGAGCGTGCCGTCAGCCCGGATGTTGGTGCGGAAATAATCCTCGCCGGCGTTAAAACTGAACGCCGAGGAAATCCGGCGAATCGGCCCGACGCTCTGGTTGTCGTCCAAAATATCGCGTATGCGCGCGAGGCGGGGGCTGTGCATGAACATCACGCCGTCCATGAATTGCACCTTGAATTTGCGGCAGGTGGCCAGCATCTCGTCGAGTTCGCCGAGATTCGCGGCGCAGGGTTTTTCGCAGACGATGTGCTTGCCCGCCGCCGCCGCGCGCACAACCCATTCCTTGCGCAGGCCGGTTGGCAGTGGGAAATAAATGGCGTCCACGTCTGGCGACGCGATCAATTCATCATAGCTGCCAATGGCGCGCGGCGTTTGGGAAAAGGCAAACTCGCGCTGGCAATCGACAATGAAGGCGCGGCTTTTTTGCACGTCGCGGCTGGCGACGGCGGAAACAACGCCGTTGCCGGAATGAAAGATTGCCTTCCAATTTTTCCGGCCGATGCTGGCCGTGCTCAAAAAACCGAATCGCAGAGGGTTCATAAATTTCTAGCCGCTTCGCCGACGCGCTCCAAAATTACGGCAGCCATGTGCGGTTCAGTGCCGACGGCGGGTGAATACCAGACGAGCTTGCCGTGTTTTTCCGTCGGATTGCGCCATGTCGGCTGGCCGGCGGCATGGCGTTCTTTCACGACGCGCTCCGGTTCGCCAAGCAAAACCGGGATATCTTCGACGACATGCAGCCCGTCGCTGATGAAAAACGGGACGACGACCACATTCTTGGTCTGCGCCAGCGCATAGCAGTCACCGATGCGCGGTTCTTCCTCCATAAAGATGTCGTGAACACCAGCGTAAAGCTTTTGTGCGCGGATTAATTCCGCCTGCCGCTCAATCGCCTTGCGGGAACCGGCGTTTCGTTCCGTGCCGTGGCCGGCGATGAAGAGCGTGATGTCCGCCGGTTTGGGCGCGCGGGGAAACGGGAATTGCTTCACCACGCCGGTGGCGCGAGCGAGAATTACGCCGGTCATGCTGTCGTGCGTGCCGACGGGGCGGCAGTAGTGATGTTCTGAATTATTAGTTATTAGTTTTAAGTTGTCGGGAAAGCTGAAGCCGAGTTCCTGTGGGATGATCTCCGTGCTGAAATAGCCTTCGCTGATGAACAGTGGTGAAATGAAGATGCGCGCTGCGGAAATTCCGGCGAGGACGTTTTTGATCTGCGGTTCCTGCTTCCAGAATGCCGCGTGGACTTCGTGGAAGATTTTCCGGCGGCGTAATTCCGCCGCGTGTTCCCAGACCGGTGCGGCCGACGCGGCGTTTAGTTCCGTGCCGTGGCCGAGCACAACCAGCGCGGCGTCAGAAAAAATTCCGGTTTGCACGCGGACGATTTTGCCCAATCAACGTCCTTCCGCAAGCCGGCTAATGCGGATTTTTAGTGAAACCTTTTGACATCGGCGGGGTATAATCTTCAAATTATTGACAAGTCAACCAATGAAAACCACCAACCTCATCATCGTTACCCTGGCCTTGAATTTTGCGGCCACCATTGGCGCATCGGCGCAAGACGCCAAGCTGCCGCCGGCCTCCACCAAATCTGGCGTAACCTACGCCACCGACATCAAACCCGTTTTTGACACCTCCTGCGTCAAATGCCACAGTGGCGACAAGCCCAAGGCCCATCTCAAGCTGGACACGCTCGAAGCCGTTCTCAAGGGTACAAAAATGGGGCCGATTTTGAAGGCCGGTGACAGTGCCAACAGCTTTATCATCAAATCCGTCGCGCATCTTACGAAGGACCATGATTCATGGATGCCGCCGCTGAAGAACCGGGCCGGTATTAAGCCGCTCACGCCCGAACAGATCGGTCTGCTCCGCGCGTGGATTGATCAGGGCGCAAAATAATTTTTTTAAACGAAAAACGCACGGCGCAGTCGCAAGTCGATTGCGCCGTTTTTATTTTTCTAGCGGCGCGAGCGGTGAACGCTTCTGTTGTTTCAACCGCTGCTGTTCTTGGAGAAATTCCAATTTCGGCGCGTCGTCGATTTGCGGCTGGCTGATTTTGTGCGTCAGCGCGGCAATTTGTTGGTCGAGAAACTGGTTCCGTAGTTTCAGCGTCATGTCGGCGAGCTGCGTTTCGGGATTGGGAATTTTGCGTTCTTCGGCCACGGCCTCGGTGATGAGGCTGCGCTGCTCCGCTGATTCGCAGCTGTCGAGAAATTCCGCAAGGTTGTGCCATGTCTCGTGTTCCTGCGCGGCCAAACGCAAATCCACTATCTGCCGGACGTGCGGATGCAAAATCCAGTTCGCATCCAGATTCAGCACGGCGGTGGCCACCAGTTCATCGTGCAACAGCAAAAGTTTCAATAGATGAAGTTCGATGGGCGAAGGCGGCGGTATTTCCGCCTTTGGCTCGTCGGCTTCAAATGAATCCTCCTCGCTTTCGCGCGGCGCGGGGTGCGGCGTTGAAATCTTATTGAATTCGTCGCGGACGGATTTGGTGGCCACGCCCAGTCGCAGCGCGGTTTTTTGCGCGTAGGTGTCAATCAACACGCTGTTGCCGGTCTTGTGGACGGCCTCTGCCATGGCGCGCAAGATCGCCAACCGGCCTTTGTCGCTGGTGATTTCGTTCGTCGCGCAAAGGCGGTTCAAATAGTAGTCGAAGAATCCCTCGGCGTTTTTGATGAGTTCAGCGAAAGCCGCGCCACCGTTGGCTTTGATGAAACTGTCCGGGTCGTGCGGCGATGGCACCACGGCCACGCGCACGGCGAGGCCAGAAGCGAGCAAATGGTCGAGCGCCCGGACGGCGGCGTTCTGGCCGGCGTTGTCGGAATCAAAGCAGAGCACGACCTCGTTGGCGTAGCGTTTGAGCATCCGCGCATGCTGTTCGGTGAACGCCGTGCCTTGCGGCGCGATAATGTTCTGCACGCCGTTGGTGAAGCACGCGATCAAATCCAACTGGCCTTCGCAGATGATGGCGTAACCGGCGTCAAGAATCGCGCGCTTGGATTTGTCGAGCCCGAAGAAGATTTTGCTCTTGGTAAAAATTGGCGTCTCCGGCGAGTTGACGTATTTCGCCGTCTTCTCGTCGCCGGACAGCACGCGGCCGCTGAAGCCGATGACGCGGCCTTGCTCGTCACAAATCGGGAACATCAATCTTCCGCGAAAGCGGTCGTAGTACCGTCCAGTCTCCTCTTTTTTGATGATGAGGCCGGCTTGCTCGACAGTTTCGAGCGGAAAGTTTTTGCTCTTCGCCCAGTTGACGGTGTCGTCCCACAATTCCGGCGCGGCGCCGATGCGGAACAGTTTGATCGCTCCCGCCGGGACGCCGCGTTTGGCGAGATAATCGCGCGCAAGCTGGCCGGCGGCTTCGTTGGCGAGACAGTTTTGCCAGCGCGCCGTGAGCTGTTCATGGATGTCGAGCAACTGATCTTTGAGATGCCGCGATTCCTGTGCGCCGGGCGTGTTTTCAAATTCCAGCGGAATCTTGGCGCGATCGGCGAGCCGACGCACCGCGTCCATGAAGCCAATGTTCTCGTATTCCTTGACGAAGGTGAACACGTCGCCGCCCTTGTGGCAGCCGAAGCAATGAAAGATTTGCTTGTGAGGATTGACGTTGAAGCTGGGCGACTTCTCCTTGTGGAACGGGCAGAGCGCGGTGAAATTCGCGCCATTTTTTTTCAACGGCACATACGCGCCGATGACATCCACGATGTCGCTGGCGGCGCGGATTTGTTCGCGCGTGGCGGGGGAAAGAAAACCGGCCATGCGGCAGAACTCAGTGTTGCGTTTGGGTTTTGCTCTTGGCTGGCGGCGCGGAATTGATGAGCAGGACACTCAAACCATCTCGGATGAACGGCCCCGTGAGCGACGTCTTGAAAACGCTGACCTGCACTTCGTCGAGGCTGGGAAAGAAGTCGCCTTTAAAATCTTTCATTCCGCCGCCATACCAGCGGTTGTTGAAGGCCTTTCTGGCCTGGATCTCCGCCGCCGTATAAATCGGCGCGTTTAGCAACGCCAGCAAAGTGATCGTCATGCACGAGTATCGGACGACGCCGGCAATCATCCCGAAATAATACTCGCCGGTGCCAAACATGGCGCTGCCTTCCATTTTTGGCGAAAACTTTCGCCGCAAAGCCACAAAAAAGACGAACACCAGCAGCGCAATAGCCAGATAACCCGTCACCAGCGCCGTTGATTGGATGGTGATGTTTTGGCCGAAAATGCTTTTGATCTGATCCGAGTGCATTAGCCAGTCGCCCACCCATGCATAACCCAGGCTGCTTGCGGTCACGATTACTACCCATTGCGAAACCGGCAGAAATTCCTTGGACATCCCGTGCTTGCGCCCGCGCCAGAGACCGAAGATGACCATAACCACCAGCGCTACGTCAAACCAGTTGAACATGAGCTTGTCCAGGCTCCAGGAAGTTTTTTGAGCGATGGCGGCAATCATGGTTTGATTTTTATCCTGCTTTGCCCGAAACACCAGCGAAATTCTTTACTTCGGATTGGCTGCCAGCCAGAACCGGATGTCGGCGGCGTGCGGATTGCCCGGGTCGAGTTCCAGCACTTTCATATAATACTGCCGCGCTCCCGCTGTGTCGTTCAGTGATTGCGCACAGAGGTTGGCCAGCGCCAGATTCACGCGTGTCTCGTTGGGATTGGCCGCGAGCATTTTTTTCAACTCGTGCGCCGCGTCCGGCGCGCAGCCCGCCGCCTGAAGCGCGAGCGCGAAATTGTAGCGGGCATCTTGCGAGTCCGTTCGGATGGCCAGCGCCAGCTCGTAACGCGGCAGCGCCAGCGAATAATTCCGCAGCCGGTGCGCCAGCACGCCGGTGTTGAACTGCGCTTCGAACCAGGATGGGTCAATTTCCGCCGCCTGCTGATACCACTGCAACGCATCCAGCCACTTCTCGCCCTGCTCAAACACCTGCGCCTTGGTGAACGCGCCGCTGGCGGAACGCCGATCGCCCGCCGCCGGTTTGCCGGGCGATGTGTAATTATATCGTGAAAAACTTGCCGATGCCGGTGTCGCCGCCACTGATTTTATTTTCGCAGGCAGTGCTGGCTCGCTGCCGGACGGCAGCGGCGTCAGTCCCTTTTCCAAAAATTGTTCGTTGGGTGCGCTCTCCGTTTTATTCGAACCAAACAGATGACGCCAAAAACCGGTTTTCTTTTCTGGCACCGGTTCCGGCATGGGAGCTTCAACCTGCGGCGGCGCGGTGGCGACAACGAGACTCGTGTTTGGCGCAGTCACGGGTGATTTTGCCGGCGTTGCCGGCACTGTTTGCACCGGCGCGGGTTTTGCCGGTTGCGGCGCGGGTGCCGGTGTGGCGGCTAACGGTTGTCTGGTGGCCAGCGCCGGCCGCGACGTGGCGACGTTGGAAATCTTGGGCTGCGGTTTAAGTTCCGGTGCGGGTGCGGGCGCAGGCGAATTCGCCTTGGCCACGCTCGCGGCGGCGTTGGCCAGTGATTGTTCCAGGCTGCCGGCAATGGCGTTGACCTCGTCCCAGTTCGCCGGTCGCGGCGTCAGCGCCAGATACGCGCGGAAATGTTCCAGCGCCGCTTTGTTGTCGCGCAAATATTGTTGGTTCACCGTGGCCAGGTTCAACCTCGCCGGCGCGAAATCCGGACGCGCCTGCACGGCGGCGGCGAAAAACTGCGTCGCGTCGCGCGGCTTGCCCCGCTGGATGCGGGCGAGGCCGAGTCCGTTGTAGGCTTCCGCCTCGCACTGCTTGAGCGCGAGGACGGCGCTGAAACTTCTCTCCGCCGGTACGATTTCGCCGACTTTCAACTGTGCGGAACCGAGCTTGAGCCAGCCCATCGCATCGTTGGGCCGCCGCAGCGTGTAGGCCGTGAACTCCGCCTTCGCCGCGTCCGGCTTGTTTTGCTCCAGCCACAGGCTGCCGAGATTGAAATGAGTCTCCACGAGGTCGCGGTCGAGTTTGAGCGCTGTTTCATACGCCGCCGCCGCTTCGTCCGGCTGGTTGGCGCGCTGCAGCGCCACGCCGTAGTAATTCCACGCCGGCGCATTCGTTGCCAGCAGCGTCGTGGCCGTTTTCAGCTCGGCGACCGCCGCCGCGTAGTCGCCGCCGTCCAGGCATTTTTTTCCTTTAAGCAGCGCGCTGGGTCCCGCCGGCGTGCAGCCGGAAATGACAATGGCCAGCGCAATAAATAAAATTGCGCTCCGAATGGAAATTATTTTTGCCGACATCCGCCGTGGTGGTAACATTGGCGGCTGAAAGTGTCAAGAATCGCACGCATCCAAATCCTGCTGTTCGCGCTGCTCGGCTGGCTCGGACCCGCCAGTGCGCAGGAATTGTCGCCGCTCCATGGCACCAATTCGGCGGCGCGCGTTGTCGTGGCCGGGGGTGAAAATCTGCTCAACGCCTACCTGCCGGATAACGCACGGGTGGAGAGCGTTTTCAACCGCGGCCTCACGCATTTCACCCGCACCGCCAATCCCGCCGCCGCCTGGCGCCAGCTCGTCGCGACGAATGACCTCGTCGGCATAAAGGTTTTTTCCGCGCCCGGCCCGCTGACCGGTACCCACCCGGCCGTCGTCGCGGCGGTGGTGCGCGGCCTGCTCGTCGCCGGTTTGCCGGCCGACCGGATTATCATTTGGGACAAACACGCGGAGGATTTGCGCGCGGCTGGGTTTTTCCAGCTCGGCTCGGCGCTCGGAGTCCGTGTCGCCGGCGCGGCGGACAGCGGCTTTGACACCAACACTTTTTATCTGCCCGACTCGCCCGTCATCGGCGCGCTGGTCTGGGGCGATTCTGAATTTCAAAAGAAAGGCGATGGTGCCGGCAAGAAATCTTTTGTCTCCCGCCTCGTCAGCCGGCAGATGACAAAAATTATTTCCATCGCGCCGCTCATCAATGAAAACGCCGCCGGCGTCTGCGGCCATCTGTTCAGCCTCGCGCTGGGCAGCGTGGACAACACCCGGCGCTTCGAGGGCGACACCGACCGGCTGGCCGTTGCGCTGCCGGAAATAGATGCATTGCCCGTTGTGGGTGACCGCGTGGTGCTGCACATCACCGACGCGCTGCTCGGCCAGTATCAGGGTGGTCCGGCGGGATTCTTGCAATTTTCCACGGTGCTCAACCAGCTCTGGTTCAGCCGCGACCCGGTGGCGCTCGATGTGCTGGCGCTCAAGGAACTCGCCCGCGAACGCGCCGCCGCCGGCGTGCCGCCGCTCAAGGCCGGGGTTGAAATCTACAGCCAGGCCGCCTTCCTGCAACTCGGCGTAAACGATCCGGCGAAAATTCAGACGGAAAAAGTGAAGTAACTTTCCTTGGCGGTATTTAGCGTAGGGCAACAAAAGCAACACGCCCCGCCGCGGGCGCGACGGGGCGTGCTTTGATATTTAACCGCGTTAGGAATTATTTCTTGAGCGTCCGCAGATAGGCGATGGAAGCCTTGATGTCGCCATCCGGGAGCTCGGACGGTTTCATCAGCAATTTGCCATCCTTCTTCATGCCTTCCTTGATGGATTTGAACGCCTGATCATCGGAAACGGCGGCCTGCACGGCGGCGCTGGAATAATCCTTGGCGCCGAGCTTCGTGCCCATCTTGGTCTGGCCCTTGCCGTCGTCGCCGTGGCATTTGGTACAGTTGTCGGTGTAAACCGCCTTGCCGTCAGCGGCAAAAGCGTTGGTGGTTAAGGCGAGCGCGAACGCCGCCGGGATTGCGAGAAGTGCGATTTTTTTCATAAGAATCACTCAACTCTTGCTCTAATGTAAAAATAAATCTAATCCAATATTGCCAGAGAATAGACTCCGATTGCCGCCGTCGCCGACCCATTATCGTGGAGCTGTCGAAGTATTGACGTGACGGCTTGCCCGCCGAATAATCAATGCAAAGGAAATTAATCATGGAAATAAAACGCAATGGCTCGCAGCCTTCTGTTAAAGGCCCGGCCGATTGGTTCACCGGCACGGTCCGCATTGACTCCCCGTTCAAGGGCGGAGATCCCGCGCGGGTTTCCGGCGCCACCGTCACGTTTGAACCCGGCGCCCGCACCGCCTGGCACACGCATCCGTTGGGACAGACGTTGATTATCACCGCCGGTTGTGGACGCTCGCAACGCTGGGGCGGGCCGATTGAAGAGATCCGGCCGGGCGATATCGTCTGGTTTCCGCCGGGCGAAAAACATTGGCACGGTGCCGCGCCCGCCACGGCCCTAACGCACATCGCCATTCAGGAACAGCTCGACGGCAAAGCCGTGGACTGGTTGGAAAAAGTCAGCGACAAACAATATCTAGGCTGAAGCGGCAGGCATCAGTTACCACCGCGCTGCCGCGTCGCTTCGTAAAGAAACACGCCCGAGGCCACGGCCACGTTCAGCGAATTCATATGGCTCGGCATCGGAATTTCCACTATGCCATCGCACGCGGCCAGCGCGGCATCCGTGAGACCTGGACCTTCCGCGCCGAACACCAGGCAGCAATCTCCCCGCAAATCCACGGCCGCCAGTTTTTGTGCGTCCGACCGCAGATGTGCCGCGAGACAACGCACGCCGCGTGCGCGCAACGCCGTCAAGGTTTCCGCCAGCCTGGCCACCCGCACCGCCGGTTGCTCAAAGATCGTGCCCATCGAACCGGCCACGGCGCGTCGCTGGAACGGACTGCCGCACGTCTCGCCCACGATGAGAAAATGCACCCCGAACGCGGCGCAGTTGCGCACGATCGCGCCCATGTTTTCCGCGTTGGCGATGCCTTCCACGGCCGCCAGCAGCCGCGGCCGCGGCGCGTTGTTCAACAACGTTTCAAAATCCGGCAGCGGCGGGATTTTGGCCACGGCCAGCGCGCCCTGATGCATCACATAACCGGTGATCGTCTCCAGCAATGCATCGTCGGCGAGATAAACCGCGATGGCCTCTTGCCGGGCGCGCAGTTGCGGTTCCAGTTTTTCCAGCCACGCCGGCGTGAGCAGGGCGGAGACGACGGTGTAACGGCTGGCGAGCAGGCGCTTGATGACCTTGTGATTCGCGGCCACCAGCACGCCGGCGCGCTCATGCTCCTCCACGCGGCGCAGCGTCCGATACAGCGCCAGTTCCGGCGCGTCGAGAGCTTGAACGGGTTGGATGTGCGAGATGGCCACGCGGAAATGTAACCGTGCGGCAACCGCCATTGGAAGCGCGAAGACAAAATCATCCGCCGGATGGAAGGCGTAGAATCTTGACGCGGTGCCACGTCTGCCCCAGCCCGCCACGCCAAGCCGTCCCGCCAACCCCGCTTGGAAAGGCCGCAATACGGTCATCCGCCCTCTACACCCCGTTTTTCGCCCGGCAAAACGCCATTCTTGCCATTTTGAGCTTAAATCCTTGATTTGCAGTCATCGTTGACGATTTTTTGTATTTTAGAAATCGTTTCTCAATATTGGGAAATCATTTCCCAACATCGGAAAGTCGCCGGCAGATGACTGGAGGTCATTTCCAGACCTCGGGAACGTATCCAAAAGGAAGCCCAACCTTTTAAAGAGAAGCGTTTATAAAACCAACATGTATAGTATTCGTTGCTATGAGTTTCTGCTTCTCCGCGGTTCAAATCACTTCCGCTGAAACACCAATTCGTCGTCCTTCACCGTCACCTTGATTTTATCCCCAGGTTTGAACTCCCCTTCAAGCAGTTTCATAGACAGCGGATTCAGCAGTTGCTCCTGCACGGCGCGTTTGAGCGGGCGGGCGCCGAATTGCGGGTCGTAGCCTTCCTTCGCCAGCAGTTTCTTGGCGGCGGCGTCCACGTCCAGCGTGAGATTTTGCTGCGTGAGGCGTTTTTCCAGCCGCCCGATCTGGATTTCCACAATCTTCGCCAGTTCGTCCTCGTCGAGGCTTTGGAAAATGATGACGTCGTCCACGCGGTTCAGGAATTCCGGCCGGAAATTCTTTTTCAACTCGGCCAGCACCTTGTCTTCCATCGCCTGATGCGATGACTTGTCGGTTTTGCCGTCGAGAAAATATTCCTGAATGATCGGCGAGCCGAGGTTGCTGGTCATGATGACGATGGTGTTCTTGAAATCCACCGTGCGGCCCTGGCCGTCGGTGAGCCGGCCGTCGTCGAGCACTTGCAACAGCACGTTGAAAACGTCGTGATGCGCCTTCTCGATCTCGTCGAACAGCACGACGGAGTAGGGGCGGCGGCGCACGGCCTCGCTTAATTGCCCGCCTTCCTCGTAGCCGACGTAGCCGGGTGGTGCGCCGATGAGCCGCTGCACGGAGAACTTCTCCATGTATTCGCTCATGTCAATCCGCACCATGGCGTTCTCGTCGTCGAAGAGAAATTCCGCCAGCGCGCGGGCCGTCTCGGTCTTGCCCACGCCGGTCGGTCCGAGAAAAATGAACGAGCCGATGGGGCGGTTCGGATCGCCCAGCCCCGACCGCGCCCGGCGCACGGCGTCCGACACGGCCTTGATGGCGGCTTTCTGCCCGATGACGCGCTGCGCGAGACGCTCTTCCATCTTCACGAGCTTCTGCCGCTCGCCTTCGAGCATCCGCGAAACGGGAATGTGCGTCCACGCCGCGACGACTTTGGCGATGTCCTCGTCGGTGACTTCCTGGCGGAGCAGGGAAGTGCGCGTGGTTTCGCTGGATTGCTTTTCAATCTTCGCCAGCTTCTTTTCCAGATCGGGAATTTTGCCGTATTGCACCTCGGCCGACTTGGACAAGTCGCCTTTGCGCTGCGCCTGCTCCAGTTCAATCTTCGCCTGCTCCAGTTGCGATTGCACGACGCTGACGGCATTGACCGACGCCTTCTCGTTCTGCCACTGCGCGGTGAGCGCCTTGGATTTTTCCTTCAGGTCGGCGAGCGTCTTGTCAATCAGCTTGAGCCGCTCCTTGCTGGCGGAATCTTTTTCTTTCGCGAGCGACGTGCGCTCGATTTCCAACTGCAAAATCTGGCGGTCGAGCTGATCCAGTTCCGTCGGCTTGGAATCGAGTTCCATCTTGATGCGCGACGCGGCTTCGTCCACGAGGTCAATCGCCTTGTCCGGCAGAAACCGGTCGGTGATGTAGCGGTGCGACAGCGTGGCCGCCGCGACGAGCGCGGAATCCTGGATGCGCACGCCGTGATGCACTTCGTAGCGCTCCTTCAGCCCTCGCAAAATCGCAATCGTCGCTTCGACCGTCGGCTCGTTCACCTGCACCGGCTGGAAGCGGCGTTCGAGCGCCGGGTCTTTTTCGATGTGCTTGCGGTATTCGTCGAGCGTGGTCGCGCCGACGCAGCGCAGTTCGCCGCGCGCGAGCTGCGGCTTCATGATGTTCGCCGCGTCCGTCGCGCCTTCGGCCGCGCCCGCGCCGACGATGGTGTGCAGCTCGTCAATGAACAATATGATTTTCCCTTCGCTCGCCGTGATCTCCTTGAGGAATGCCTTGAGCCGGTCCTCGAATTCGCCGCGATATTTAGCGCCGGCGATCATCGCGCTTAAATCCATTGCGACGAGCCGCTTGTTCTTTAGTGATTCGGGCACGTCGCCGCTGACGATGCGCCGCGCCAAGCCTTCGGCGATGGCGGTCTTGCCCACGCCGGGTTCGCCGATGAGCACCGGATTATTTTTTGTGCGGCGCGTGAGCACCTGCATGACGCGGCGGATTTCCTCGTCGCGGCCGATGACCGGATCAATCTTGCCTTGCTTGGCCAGTGCGGTAAGGTCGCGACCGTATTTGTCGAGCGCCTGGAATTTGGCTTCGGGATTTTCATCGGTCACGCGCTGGTTGCCGCGCAATTCGGCGAGCGCCTTCAAAACCGCGTCGCGTTTCAAAACGTGTTTCGTAAAAATCTTTTTTAGTGACGAACTGCCGCCGTCCAGCAGGCCGAGCAGCAGATGTTCGGTGCTGACGTAGTCGTCTTTGAGTTTGGTCGCCTCGGATGACGCGGCATCGAGCGCTTTGCGCAAATCCGCACCGGCGTAGGGTTCGCCACCTCCCTGCACTTTGTGGCGGCGCGCCAGTTCTGCCTCCAAGTCCGGTTTCAATTGCACAATACGAACGCCGATGCGTTCGAGCAAATCGGGGATGAGACTTTCTTCCTGCCCAATAAGCGCGAGCATGAGATGCTCGCCGTCGATTTCCTGATGCGAGTATTCGCGGGCAAGACGTTGCGCCGCCTGCAAAGCTTCCGATGATTTCTGTGTGAGTTTTTCCGGTTGCATGACCGGATTTTAGCACAAAGCCGTGCCGCCGCAAAGGCGGGAAAATTGACCGCTGAAAATTTGAAAGGTTTGGATGACGTCAGGTCAGCGGGCGTCCGCCGCGCCGGCAATCGGGTAAACCTTTTTGGCTTCTGCGGTAAATTCGTTCTTGGGATCGCCGGCGGCCCAATTGCCGGCCTGTTGCACGAGAAAAACCCGGATTTGCCCATGGTCAACCATCATGTCCGTTTTATAGGCTCCTCCGTGGCCAAAAGAACTTCCATCACTCGCGGAAAGCCCGAGGCCATAGGTGGTTTTCACCAAGGGCCCAGTCTGCTTGATCGTCATCTCGTGGACAGCTTCCTTGGTAAGGTAAGTCTTTCCCTCAAATGTGCCGCCGTTCGCCAGCATTTGGCAGAAGCGGGCCACATCATGGGCGGTGGAAAATAGACCGCCTCCCGGAGCCGGATAACGTCCCGGGCCATCCAGCGGATATTTTAGGTAAACAATCTGCGTTTCTTCCAAGGCGTTGGTGTTTTTATTGGCCTTGTAGCTCTTGGCCAGCCGTTGCATTTGGGCCGGGGAAGGGAAGAAAGTCGTGTCGGTCATTCCCAATGGCGTGAACAGGCGATCCTGCAAAAACTTCTCATAAGGAATCCCGCTCACGATTTCGATGATGCGTCCGGCGGTATCAATCCCCTCGTTGGAATATTTGTAGCCGGTTCCCGGATCGAACAAGAGCGGTTCGAGCAGGTTGTGCTGGATTGACTCCGCCAGTGGCGCCGAGTCAATGACCTGTTTGTCCTTGGCATTGAGAAATCCCATTCCGCTGGTGTGGGAAAGGATTTCGCGGATTTTGATCGGGTGGCTGGGGGCGGCAAAGGTGCCGTTGGTTTTTGCCACCGTCAGTTTTTTGAACTCTGGAATATATTTTTCAACGGGGTCATCCAGCTGTATCCGGCCTTCGTCCACCAGCATCATGAACGCGGCGGCGGTGATGGATTTGGACATGGAGGCGATCCAGAACAGGCTGTCCGTCCGCATCGGTTTTTTTGCTGCTAGCTCGGCAAAGCCGGCGGCTTCGACATCCAAAATCCTGTCCTTGTCGGCAACCAGCATCACCGCGCCGGCCATGATGTGGTCATCCACAAAATGCTGAAGCTTGGAAGCCAGAACATTGGCTGCTGGCAATGGCTCTGCACCCTGCGTCAACGACGGGGAAAGCAATCCCGTTGCGACTGCCAACATCATCCGGCTGGCGAATCGGATATGAAATTTTATTTTCCTGTATTGGGTGGCGGACGTGGGTTTCATGGCCGTGAAAATTATCACGAAGCCAAGGCCGGTGTCATCCGCATTGTCAAAAGTATTTGCCTGACCTTAAAGCGGTGTCTGCGGACTGGGAATAGTTGCGGGGCGTGATTTCCATCTTTCATCCACCGGCTTTAATCCTTTATTCTCTGGGCGTGCAATTTCGGAAAATCACCATAATCGGCGTTGGTCTGCTCGGCGGCTCCCTCGGGTTGGCCGCGCGGCAGCGCCGACTGGCGAAGGAAATTGCCGGCTACGCCCGCCGCGAGAAAACCATCGCCGAATGTGAAAAATCCGGCGTTTTGGATTACGCCACCACCGATTTGCTCGCCGCCGTTTCCGGCGCGGATTTTGTGATTCTCTGTACGCCGCTTGCTCAGATGCGGTCATTGACCGAACAATTTCTCCCCGCGCTCAAATGTGGTGCGATTGTCACCGATGTTGGCAGCGTGAAAGCCGATGTGGTGCGTGAATTGGAAGCGCTCGTGAAAAAGGCCGGTGCGCATTTCGTTGGCAGTCACCCGATGGCCGGTGGTGAAAAAATGGGCGTGCTGGCGGCCAAGGCGGATTTGTATGCCAACGCCGTCTGCGTGGTGACGCCGACCAGAAAATCCAACGCCACCGCCGTTCGCAAGGTGGTACAATTCTGGAAATCGCTCGGTGCGTGCACGGTGCGGCTCGATGCGGCTCAGCATGATTTCATCGTCGGCCGCACCAGCCATCTGCCGCACGTCGCCGCTGCCGCTTTGGCCGGACTGATTTTGGATCCGAAACATTCCAAATCCCAAGTCGGCTTGTGTGCGACGGGTTTTCGCGACACCACGCGAATCGCATCCGGTTCGCCGGAGATGTGGCGGGACATCGCGCTGGCCAACCGCAAGAACGTATCGCAGTCGGTGGACGCATTTGTGGCGGAACTTAAAAAACTCCAAACCGCGCTCAAAAAAGGCGACGCGAAGGCGGTCGAAAAGTTTTTTGCCACCGCGAAGGAACGCCGCGACAATTGGTGCGCCGGTTCCGCTTTAAATTCATCGGAATGATTTTTAATGGCGCTTCCTGACCTCATTGAAATCGTCCCGCTGACCGCGCCGGTACGCGCGGAAATCACCGTGCCCGGCTCCAAGAGCATCACCAATCGTGCACTGATTCTTGCGGCGCTGGCGGATGGTGAGACGATTTTGAAAGGCGCGCTATGGAGTGAAGACACGCAGATTATGGTCGAGTGTTTGCAGGAACTCGGCTTCATGGTGAACGTGGATCCGGATTTGAACGAAACCTGCAACCGCACCATCACAGTTTACGGCAACGGCGGCGCGGTGCCGCGCGGTGGGACGGAAGTGCAGCCGCTGGATTTATTCGTCGGCAATGCCGGCACGGCAGCGCGTTTTTTGGCCCCGTTTCTCTGTCTCGGCGGCGGCGTATATCGGCTGCAGGGCGTGCCGCGTATGCACGAACGCCCGCAGGCGGCGCTGTTTTCGGCGCTGCGCGAACTTGGCTACCGCGTAGAATCGGAAAAGGGCAACGACAAGCTGCCGGCGAAGATATTTGGCGAAGGTGCAAAGCAAGGCAAATGCCGTGTCAGCATCGAGGAAAGCTCGCAGTTCGCGTCGGCGCTGTTGCTTTCGGCCAAGCGCGGTGGCTGGGAAATTGAAATTGTCGGCGAGAACGCTGATGAATCGCCGTATGTGGCGATGACCAGTAAACTCGGCGAAACATTTCCGAGAGGAGGTGGCGAATTTCAAATCGAGCCGGATGCGAGCAGTGGGAGTTATTTTTGGGCCGCTGGCCACTTGTCTGGAGAGAAAACTACGTTTTCGTTTCAAATAAATCACTGGCCAATAAATGACTGGCAAATTGACAGGAAGTTTCCTTTGCTGGTAGAAGATATTTTCGAAGGACGTAATACTATTTCCCGGAAAAACGATTTGGGAGACAGTATAATGACGGCGATTGTAACTGCACCGTTTTCAAATCATGCTGTGCAATTTACTGACCTCGGTCGCCTGCGTCTGCAGGAATGCGAACGCGTCGTTGCGTTGCGGACGGAGTTGACCAAGTGCGGGGCGAAAGTCGTCGAGGAAGGCAACACGCTGACGGTATATCCGGCGAAGTCGGAAGATTTGCACGGCGCGGAGATTGAAACCTACAATGACCATCGCATGGCGATGTGTTTTGCAATTCTGGGATTGAAAGTGCCCGGCATAAAAATTAAAAATCCCGCCTGCGTGAAAAAGACATTTCCGAATTTTTTCCAAAAATTCGCCGCGCCGCCGCCGCAAGGTTTGGGAGCGACGGTTCTGGACGCGAAGTCGGGAAGAAAATTGACGCACGAAGAATTGTTTGCGTGAGGCGGAATTAAATGACTTTGAAAAAATATCCGATTGTCATTGCCATCGACGGTACGAGCGCGAGCGGCAAGAGCACCAATTCCAAGCTCGTCGCCAAAACGCTCGGCTACGTTTATGTGGACACCGGCGCGATGTATCGCACGCTGGCCTGGCATTGCCTTCTCCTGCACGTGGACGTGGGTGACGAGAAGGCCGTGGCCGCCGTGTGCCGCAAATGGAAGACGAAGCTGGAATGCGCCGAGGCCGACGGACTGCGCTCGGTGCGATTGCTGGTGGACGGTTATTTTCCGGAGAAGGAAATTCGCCTGCCGCAGACCGCCGCCGCCGTGGCGCACGTCGCCGCCGTGCCGGCGGTGCGCAAATGGATGAAAGAAACGCAGCGCGACTGTATTCAGTTTGGCAACCTCGTGATGGAAGGCCGCGACATCGGTACGAATGTTTTCCCGGAGACGGATTTTAAGTTTTACCTCGACGCCACGCTGGCGGAGCGTTCCGCGCGTCGCGCCGCCGACGGCGTGAATGAAAACCTCGCCGCGCGCGACCAGCGCGACAGCGAGCGCGCCGTGGCACCGCTGATGATTGCGCTCGGTGCGAAGGTTATCAACAATTCTAGTATGACTTCTGAACAGACGAGTAAGCTGCTGCTGGAAGAAATCCGTAAGCTGATGCCGCCGGCAAAATGAACCTTTCCTATCGCATCGGCTGGACATGTTTCCGTGTGATTTATTCCACTTATTTCCGGTGGTGTGTCTTCAATGCGGAACGCGTGCCGCTGCAGGGCGGCGTGATTCTGGCCTCGAACCACGCAAGTTTTCTCGATCCGCCGCTCGTCGGCTCCGGTCTCAAGCGTGGCATCAATTATCTGGCGCGTGAATCCTTGTTCCGTTTTCCCGGCATGGGTGCGTTGCTGCGTTCGTGGAGCGCCGTGCCGGTGGACCGCGACGGCGGCGGCGCAAAGGGGTTGAAAATGATTCTCGACCGGCTGTTGTCTGGCGGTGCGATTATTTTATTTCCCGAAGGCACGCGGACGAAGGACGGCAAACTTCAGCCGGCGCGTTCGGGCATCGGGCTGACGGTCATCAAATCCACCGCGCCGGTCGTGCCGGTGCGCGTGTTCGGAACATTTGAAGCCTACGGACGAAACCACAAATTCCCGCGTCCGCATCGCGTTGCCGTGAAATACGGACTGCCGATGAATTTTGAAGCGTTGAGAGCCGAGGCGAAATCTTGCGACAAGGCGCGGCTTAAGCAAATTTACCAGCAGGTTGCCGATGAAATAATGGCAGCGATTGCAAAGCTGGAATCCAAGGCGGATTAAATTCCCAAATCCGCCAGCGTCTGACTGATGCGATTGACGATCTGGACGAGATGCGGATGCGATTGCTCGAAGCCGTCCACCGACGAGCGCAGGCCTTGGTCGGAAAGTTCGCGGAGTTGGGGGTTTTGGGCCGTGCGCGTGGCTTCATGCGCGGAGATCTTGGTGAAATTGGCGATGCTGTCCGCCTGTTCGCTGTGAGTTTTGGAAAGTTCGGCAACTTCCGTCTTCAACGTGCCGAGCAATTTAAGCAGTTCCATCTTGCGCTCGGCGCTCACGGATTCCGCGCCGCCGATTTGCGCCTCAATTTCGCTGATGGTTTTTTCAATCATGACCTGAGAGAAACTTACCCTGTCATTTGAATCCGGCAAACAAAATCACCAGCGTCCAATTTTTGGCAGGGCTGGCTGGACGAGACTCCAGATTTTGTTGAAGACGTTTTCGACCGAGCCCGAAGCCTCCACCATGCGGACGCGCCGGGGTTCGGCGGCGGCAATGGCTGAAAATCCCTGGTCCACGCGCTGGAAAAATTCTCGATCCGCTTCTTCCATGCGGTCGCGCATGAATGGCAAGGTGGATTGACGCATCGCCCGGCGCAACTCGCTGATTTCCGGAGCGACCGTGATCAGGAGGGTCAAATCCGGCCGGGTTTCGCCGACGGCAAAATCAATGACCGCCCTTACTTTTTCCAAGTCCAGTTGCCGGCCATAACCTTGATAAGCCGTGGTGGAATCGTAAAAGCGGTCGCACAGGACAATTTCTTCGGCGGCTAGCGCGGGGCGGATGACTTCGCGGACGAGCTGCGCGCGGCTGGCGTTCATCAACAGCAGTTCCGCCTCGGCGGTCATCGCGGCGTTGGCGTGGCTGTGTTTGAGCGTGTGGCGGATCTCCTCGCCGATGGGCGTGCCGCCGGGCTCACGCAGCGTGCGCACGCGGTGGCCCAGTGCGCGCAACTGGCGGGCGAGCAGTTCTACCTGCGTGGACTTGCCGCAGCCTTCGGTGCCCTCGAACGAGATGAACAAGCCCTTGGTCATTTTGATTTGCGATTGGCGATTTGCGATTTGCGATTTCTTCGGTACCGAGTAAATCAAATCTTTTTAAGTCTTTGTCCTTTTGGTAAATCTTCAATTATCCAGCCTTTGGATTTTAATTCATCCCGAATGGCGTCCGAGCGTTTGAAATCTTTGTTTTGTCGGGCTGATTGCCGCTCAATCAAAAGCGCTTTTAATTCCGCCGGTGCTTCGGTTTCGACGACTGAGCCCACCCCTAGGACTGAATCAACTATCTCCCACGCGGCGAGGTGTGATGCCGCTTCGGCGGCCGGCATTGAATTTTCTGCCAAAGTGCGATTTACCTTGCGAACCCAATCAAATACCGATGCCCACGTCGCAGAAATATTCAAATCGTCTTCGAGCGCAGACTTAAATTGCTCGACCAATTCCTGGTTTGGAACCGCTGCCGTGCCGCCGGCCAATTCGCGCAGTTTGCCCACGCACTCGTCAATCCGCGCCAGCGCGGATTTCGCGCCGTGCAGGCCGTCGAGCGTGAAGTTGAACGTTTCGCGATAATGCGCGGTGAGCAAAAGATAGCGCACTTCGCGGCCGGTGAAACCTTTCGCTAGTAAATCGCGCAGGGTGAAAAAATTACCGAGTGACTTGCTCATCTTTTTGCCTTCGACCAAAAGATGTGCGCCGTGCAGCCAGAATTTCACGAACGGTTTGCCGGTCGCGCCTTCGCTCTGCGCAATCTCGTCCTCATGATGCGGAAATTTCAAATCCTCGCCGCCGAGGTGCAAATCAAAGGTTTCGCCGAGCGCCTTGATGCTCATGGCGGAACATTCGATGTGCCAGCCGGGCCGGCCTTCGCCGAAGGGGCTTGGCCAGAATACGTCGCCGTCGGCCGGCCCGCGTGCCTTCCACAGCGCGAAGTCGGCGATCGATTCCTTTTCGTATTCGTCCGAGGCAACGCGTTCGCCCGCGCGCATTTCTTCCAGATTCAATTTCAGCAGTTGGCCGTAGCAACTGCCGCAGCCGCGATATTTTTCGATTGAAAAATAAACCGAGCCGTCCGCCGTATTGTAGGCCACGCCGCGCGCGATGAGCTTTTCAATGAGCGCAATGATTTCGGCGATGTGCTCGGTGGCGCGTGGTTTTTGATGCGGTTCGCGGCAGCCAAGCGCCTTTAGGTCGTCGAGGAAAGCAGTTTCAAATTTACCGGTGAATTCAGGGAGCGTGGTTTTCTGTTCGCGGACGCGCTTGATGATTTTGTCCTCCACGTCGGTGATGTTCATGACGTGCGTCACAGCGTAGCCGGAAAATTCCAGCGTGCGGCGGACGAGGTCGGCAAAGACGAATGTGCGCCAGTTGCCGATGTGTGCGAAGTCATAAACCGTCGGCCCGCAGCAATACATTCCAATCTTTTTTCCCGCGGGGTCAAGCGGCGTGAATTTCTGGACCGAGCGGGTCAGCGTGTTGAACAGTTTCAGAGCCATTTGCGTCCGCGCAAATTAAACGGCGGGGCGGGAAAGAAAAAGGGGAAACTGCATGCAAGATTTTATGTTTCGCGGCTTGCAATTTTTCATTTCACCGGCAAATTTTGCAGGATTAAATTAAATCACAATAAACTTATCAATTTGTCATGAGCAACGAAGCCAAGCTGGAACTGGACGGAAAAGTCTACACGCTGCCGACGCTGGTGGGCAGCGAGAACGAAAAGGCTGTGGACATCTCGGCTCTGCGGGCCGCCACGGGCTATATCACAATTGACGATGGCTATGGCAACACCGGCTCGTGCACGAGCAACATTACGTTCATTGACGGTGATCAGGGCATCCTGCGCTACCGCGGCATCCCGATCGAGGAGCTGGCGGAAAAATCCAATTTTGTCGAGACGGCGTACTTGATTATTTACGGGGAGCTGCCGACCTCCGCGCAACTGCATAAATTTTCCAGCCTGTTCACGGAGAATCAATATTTGCACGAGGACATGAAGTTCCACTTCGAGGGGTTCCCGACGGGCGCTCACCCTATGGCGATTCTCTCGGCAATGATCAATGCCGCAAGCTGTTTTGACGAGGATTTGATGCGTTGGCAGTGGGGTAAGAACAAGCAGTTTGAAGTTTATGTTGCCCGGCTGCTGTCGCAGGTGCGGACCATTGCGGCGTATTCCTACCGCAAGTCAAAGGGGTTGCCGCTGATCTATCCAAAGCAGTCCTACAAATACACGGAGAACTTCCTGCACATGCTGTTCTCGATGCCGTATGAGGATTTTGAACTGAAGCCGGAAGTGGTGAAGGCGTTGGACCTGATTTTCCTGCTCCATGCCGATCATGAACAAAATTGCTCCACCTCGACGGTGCGCATGGTGGCGTCGAGCCAGGCGAATCTGTTCGCCAGTTGCGCGGCCGGCGTGTGTGCGCTTTGGGGACCGCTGCATGGCGGTGCCAACCAGGCAGTCATTGAGATGCTCCAGCAGATTCACAAGGAAGGCGACGATGGCTCGAAGTTCATCACCGCGGCCAAGGACAAGAACAGCGGCAAGAAGCTCATGGGTTTTGGCCATCGTGTCTATAAAAACCACGATCCCCGTGCCACGATCATCAAGAAGGCGTGTGACGAAGTGTTGTCCAAATTGCATATTACCGACCCGTTATTGGACATTGCCAAGAAGTTGGAAGAGGCGGCGCTGAAGGATTCCTATTTCGTCGATCGTAGGTTGTATCCCAACGTGGATTTTTACAGTGGTATCATCATGCGCGCCATTGGCATCCCGATGGAAATGTTTACCGTGATTTTTGCCATTGGTCGCATGCCTGGTTGGATTGCAAATTACAAGGAAATCATGGAGGAACCGAAGAGCCGCATCTATCGGCCGCGCCAGATTTACACCGGCAAGACGATCAACCACTTCGTCCCGCTGGAAGAGCGTAAATAGTCATTTTCTTTCAGTTCGGCCAGTAAATTGAGTGGGACTGATGTCAAAGGAACGCAAATTGCTTACTTTTAGCCTTTTTAAAGGCAATGAAAAAAATTCTGGTCATTGACGATGAACCTTGGTTGCGGGAAATGGTTCGTCTAGCATTGGAGCAGCGGGGCTTTGAAGTAATTGAAGCGATGGACAGCGCTGACGGTGACTCCAAGGCCCTCCAGTTTCTGCCCGACCTGATTATCTGCGACGTCAACATGGACCGAGCCGGGGACGGCTACCATACGTTGACGAAGCTGCGTGAGAACGCTGCTACCGCCGCTATCCCTTTCATCCTCATGACCGGTATGGCCGATTCCGCCGGGATGCGGCACGGCATGGAGCTGGGCGCAGACGATTATCTGCCCAAGCCATTCAAGGTGGATGAACTTTATGCCGCCGTGAACGCGCGTCTCCGCAAAGTGCGGACAGTTCGGGAAGATGCCGAACGCAAACTCACCACGCTGCGCACGCATATTTCCCTGATGATGCCGCATGAGATGCGCACACCGCTCAATGGCATCATCTCCAACGCCGAAATGCTTGCCGAGTCGGCCGCCACGCTCGACCCCAAGACCATCGCCGAGATGAGCCGGGAAATTTGCCAGTCCAGCCAGCGTCTCGAACGGCTGATTGAAAATTTCCTGATTTACGCGCAGATGGAAATCGTCGCCAGCGATCCGGAAAACGTTAGCTTACTCCGTTCTGTCAAGTCCGCCCTGGCGGTTGCCATCGCCCGTGCCGAAGCCACCGGTCAGGCCAAGCAGGTTGATCGCGTTGCGGATCTGGCATTGCATCTGGCGGATGGCGTGGTGCCCGCTATGGCGGATGAATACTTCCGCAAGATTGTCAGGGAACTGGTGCAAAACGCCTTCAAATTTTCGGAGCGTGGCAAGCCCGTGCAGGTCAACTTGGCCCTGGTCGGCGGGGCGGTTGAATTTTCCGTGGGCGATGCCGGCCGCGGTTTCTCCACCGAGCAAATCCAGCGTGTTGGCGCGTATGTGCAATTCGAGCGGAAAATAGCGGATGAACAGGGGCTTGGCCTCGGTCTGGCGATTGCCAAAAAACTGACCGAACTTCATGGCGGCTCGCTTACTATCAAGAGCGGCCAAGGCGAAGGCTCGACTGTCACCGTTAAGCTGCCGCAAGCCAAAGCGGACTGACTTTTTCAAAGCGGAAGTTTCGTGTATAGCCAGACTAGCCCGTGCCCGATTCCTTCCGCTGCGAAGAAAACAATGGCGATTCCCGCCACCGGCGCGAAATCTACCTTGCCGAGCCGCAATGGAATGGGCTTCAGCGGTTGCAGCAACTTTTGCGCGGTGACGCCGGCATATTTCCAAAACGGATGCTTGCCAAAGTAGATGTAACTATTAAGCAGATACAGCGCGAGCAGCACTCCCGCCGGAAACTTCCAGACCAGATAACTGCCCAGCCCGATTACCAGCGATTGTTCGCAACGTAGCGCTAGGGAGACCGGCAGATTTTGTATCCAGTCCAGCGGCCAACTCAAGCTCCACCACAAAACCGTCGTGGCGATGAACGGCAGCAGAATTTTTACCCAAACCGGCCATCCATCCACCCGGCCCAGGGGAATCTTCACCAGCCGGTGAACCGGCTCCGGTCCTTGAAGGAGCGATAGCAGTATCAGCCCGACGAAAAAAATTCCCAGCGTCAGGCCAAAGCTCAGGAATGAGAACAGCAGGATGCCGGGAAACCAGTCGCTGCGAAATTGTGGCGTCGTGGTCATCAAATCCAGCTTGGCCACCCAAAACGGCCCGATCCAGCGGTAGACCACCGCCCGCAACACCAGTAATCCGGCGATGACCGCCAGCAGGTGCCAGCGCCGGATTTTTTTCGGAGCCGCCGGTCGTAGCGTGCCCATCAGCGTCGCCGGCGTTCGTTTCTCCAGCGGGTCAAACCGGATGGTGCGCCAGTTCAGCCACAGCAGCAGCCCGGCGAGATTTAAGATGAAATCAACGTAGCCCATGCCAAAATACAAATTGCGAATTCAGAATGAACCATCATTCCGAATTCGCAATTCGTAAGTTTTAAAATCACATCATCTTCAGCAGCGTATCTGCCATTTCGCTTGGTGTCACGGCGATGCCAATGCCCGCGTCCTTGAACGCCGCGATCTTGGCCGCCGCCGTGCCTTTACCGCCGCTGACGATCGCGCCGGCATGGCCCATGCGGCGTCCGGGCGGTGCGGTCGCGCCGGCGATGAATCCGGCAACCGGTTTTTTGCAATTCTTTTTTATCCACTCGGCCGCTTCTTCTTCCGCGCTGCCGCCGATTTCGCCGATCATGATGAGGCCGGTCGTTTCCGGGTCGGCATTGAAAAGCTTGATGACGTCCAAATGCGACGTGCCATTCACCGGATCGCCGCCAATGCCGACGCAGGTGCTTTGGCCGACGCCGCGCGACGTGAGTTGCCATACCGCTTCATAGGTCAACGTGCCGCTGCGCGAAACCACACCGATGTTTCCCTTTTTATGAATGTAACCCGGCGCGATGCCGATGCGGCAGCCGCCGTGCGAATCCTTGCCTTCGCCGGGTGTGACAATGCCGGGGCAATTCGGGCCGATGAGCCGCGTCTTGGTGTTGCCCTGCAGCGCGCGTTTCACGCGCACCATGTCGCGCACCGGAATGCCTTCGGTGATGGCGACGACGAGGTCCAGCCCCGCGTCCGCGCCTTCGAGAATTGCGTCGGCGGCGAAAGGCGGCGGCACAAACACTGCGCTGGCGGTCGCGCCAGTCTGTTTCACGGCGTCGGCAACGGTGTCGAAAATCGGCACCTTCTTGCCGCCGTGTTCAAAAAACTGGCCGCCTTTGCCGGGCGTGACGCCGGCGACGATTTGTGTGCCGTAATCAATGGAGAGCTGCGCGTGTTTCGCGCCAAAGCTGCCGGTGATGCCTTGTACGAGAACCTTGGTATTGGTTGTGACGAGAATGGACATGGGAAATTTTGTTTTCGGTTTTGCGAATGGTTTTATTTTCCGACGGCCTTCACCACCTTCTGCGCCGCGTCGGCCATTGAATCGCCGGTAATGATGGCCACGCCGGATTCCGCAAGCGTTTTCTTGCCGGCGGCGACGTTGTTGCCTTCGAGCCGAACGACGAGCGGCAATTTCAAGCCGGTTTCCTTCACCGCCGCGACGATGCCGGTGGCGATGACGTTGCAGTCCATGATGCCGCCGAAAATGTTGACCAGAATGCCCTTCACGTGCGGGTCGCTCAAAATGATCTTGAATGCCGCCGTAACCTGCTCCTTGCTCGCCCCGCCGCCCACGTCGAGGAAGTTCGCCGGGTTGCCGCCGAAATGCTGGATGATGTCCATCGTCGCCATCGCCAGGCCCGCGCCGTTCACGAGGCAGGCAATGCTGCCGTCGAGCTTGATGTAATTCAGGTTGAACTTGCTCGCCTCGATCTCCAGTGCGGCCTCTTCGTTCAAGTCGCGCATCTCCAGAATGTTCTTGTGGCGATAGAGCGCGTTGTCATCGAGCGAAATTTTTGCGTCGAGCGCCATGACCGTTTCCTTGCCGTCCGCCAGTTCCACCACGGCCATAGGATTCAGTTCCACCATCGAGGCGTCGCATTCCCACCACGTATTGTAAACGCCGGTGATCAATTTAACTCCGGTATTGAACAAATCGCCCTTGAGGCCGAGCGCGGCGGAAATCTTTCGCGCCTGATACGGCATGATGCCCACGGCGGGATCAATCGTCTCCTTGAAAATCTTTTCCGGATGTTTCTCGGCCACTTCCTCGATGTCCATGCCGCCCTCGGTGCTGGCCATGATGAGCGGGCGGGACGTCTCGCGGTTGAGCAGCACGGCGAGGTAAAATTCCTTTTTGATCTTCGCGCCGGCGGCGAGGAGCAGTGTCTGTACCATGCGGCCGTCCGCGCCGGTCTGCTTGGTGACGAGCGTCTGGCCGAGCATCTTCCCGGCGAAACCCACCGCCTCGTCCACCGAGCCGGCAACTTTCACGCCGCCCTGGAAGCCGGATTTGAACGTGCCTTTGCCGCGGCCGCCGGCGTGGATCTGCGATTTGACCACGACCTTGGCGCTGCCGCTGGCGGCGATTTTCTCCGCCGCCGGGCGCACCTCGGTGAGGGACTTGGCGGGAATCTCATACGGCACGTTGACGCCGTATTGCGCGAGCAACTGTTTGGCTTGGTATTCGTGGATGTTCATTTCAAAATAAGGTGCGTATTAAAAACAATTGCCGCCGGAAATCAACTTTTAACATTTTGCATCTGCCATTTGCCTTGAATGGAGCCGGCGGCAAGGGCAACTTGCGCGGCGATGAAAGTCCGTTTTTGCCTGCTGATTTTGTCCGTCGCGTTGTGTGCCCGACCGGGAGACGCGGCTTTCATCAACGGGCATGCCTACACGGCGCTTTCCGGCTGGTCGGCGGTGAACGGTTTTCGGCTGCAATCGCGGGGCGGTGGCATGATCAGTTTTACCAACCGCACCTCGCGGCTCGTGTTTGCCAAGGATTCGCGCACGGCGCAAATCAACGGTGTGAACGTCGCGATGTCCTTTCCGGCGGCGATGGACCGTGGCGAACTGCTCGTATCCCAGGTGGATTTGACGAAGACGGTTGAACCGCTGGTGTTCGCGCCGAATTGGCGGAAAAGAATTTTCACCATCGTTCTCGATCCCGGCCACGGCGGCAAGGATGCTGGCAATCGCGTCGGTGGACGGTTTTTTGGCTACAGCGAGAAAACCTACACGCTGCTGCTGGCGCAGGAATTGCGCGACCAGTTGGTGTCGGCTGGCTTCAACGTCCTCCTCACGCGTACGAAGGACCAGTTCGTGGATTTGCCGGCGCGACCGGACCTCGCCAACCGGCGCAACGCGGACTTGTTCCTGAGTCTGCATTTCAATGCCACCGAATCCGGCAAGGCGGAAGTGAGTGGGCCGGAGACCTATTGCATCACGCCGGTCGGCGCATCGTCGTCCAATGCGCAGGGCGAGGGCGCCAATTACGGTGTGACAACCGCAAACGCCAGCGAGAAAAAAAGTTTGTTGCTGGCTTATCAATTGCAAAAAGCGCTCGTAAGAAATCTCGGTGTCGAAGATCGCAGCGTGCGGCGCGCGCGTTTTGCGGTGTTGCGTGACTGCGAAATGCCGGCGGTTCTGGTGGAGAGCGGTTATATGACGCACCCGGTGGAGGGTAAAAAGATTTTTGCCGCCGGTTATCGCAGGCAAATTGCCGCCGCCATCGTGAAAGGAATTTTGAATTACCAAAAACTGACCGCGCCATCAGTGGTGCCAACGGAGGCCACGACCGGCAAAAGTTCCGCCGTCAAACGTTTGCCATGATTTTGATCTCACGCAAAGACGCAAAAATCGAAGCCGAGGAAAATTACTTGGCGTCTTTGTACTTATGCCTGAGACTCGGCGATATTTGAAATGAGCATCGTCACCAAAACCGGCGACAATGGCACGACGGCCCTGATGTATGGCCGGCGCGTCCCGAAAAATCATCCGCGTGTCGAAGCCTACGGCGCGGTGGACGAACTGAACGCCACGCTCGGTCTGGCGCGCGCCATGGCGGAGCAAGAGTTTGTCAGTCACAATTTGCTGGCGATCCAAAAAGACCTGGTGATTTTGATGGGTGAACTGGCGGTGGCCAGGGAAGATTTGGAGCGCTACGTCAGGGACGGTTTCTCACTTGTCACGCCGGCGATGACGGTCAAGCTCGACGTGCTGGTGAAGGAGATTGAGGCGCAAAACATCTCGTTCAAAGGCTGGGCGACGCCGGGCGCAACGCAGAACTCCGCCGCACTGGACGTGGCGCGGACGGTCTGCCGCCGCGCGGAACGACGCGTTTGTGATTTGCCGGCGGCGGGCGAATTGAAAAACGACGAAATCATCGTCTATCTGAACCGGCTGTCGGATTTGCTCTGGCTCTTCGCTCGGTGGGTCGAGACGCAAGCGGCGAAATAACGGAGTTTGCGCGGATCGCGCGCCGTCAATTTTTCAAGTCAAACTCCAGCCGTGTGCGCGAGCCGGTCTGGACGTTGCGGATTTCCATTTCCTGAAGCTCCCACTGGCCGTTGACCTTTTTGAACGACTTCGGCTCGAATTCCTTGAGCAGCTTGCCCTGCGCATCGTAGGCCTCCGCTGCCAGAATGCCGCCGGTTTCCTTGTCAATCCACGACCGCACGCGCGAATAGCCGTTGGTGGCCGGATTTGGATTGATGCTTTCCAGCAGCGTGTATTCGCGACCACGCTTCAAGTTTGACGTCTTCGGCAAAACCTTCTGTGTCGGCCAGTGAAAAAATTCCAAGCCGAGGTCGCATTCCCAAAAATCCGATCCAGCAAATGGAATTAAATAATCTTTCAATAATCCTTTAACCGCCAATCCCCGTCGTTTGTGCTGATGTGTGTATGTGTTCGGAGACCCAATTTGGAAATCGCTCACCCCGACAATAATATATTGTCTGCCGCCGCTGCTTGGAAAATCACCCTCAGGCTGGTGCATTTGAAAATTAGGATGAATGACAGCCAATGTTTCCGTGTCGTTGGTATAAGTTACCTGGTAAATGCTCTGCCAATTGGTTGGAGTAACCGTGACCTCACACTTTATCGGAATTTCCAAGCGGTTTCCTTCAGCATCGCGGAGTTTCAAAATCCCGGTTTGGGTGGTGTTTTCAGTAGGGCGTTGTTCGAGAAGTTGTAATGCCAACTTGCGGCCTTGGATTATTGATTCGACAGAGTCATTCGCCGGTTCCGCTTTTGCAACGGCGGAAAAAAATAAAAGCAACACCACGAACCAGCTCGCGGCAATCGGTTTCAATGGGGGTAAGTTGTTCAAATTAATAAACGGTGGCCGTACGCAAACGCTTTCATTTCGCCACGAGCGCCAGTTGCAGCACCTCGGAAATCTGTTTCACGAAATGCACCTTCAATTTCGCGCGCACTTCCGCCGGCACATCCTCCCAGTCCGGCCGGTTGCCTTCCGGCAAAATCACCTGCTTCACCCCGAACCGCGACGCGGCAATCACCTTTTCTTTGATGCCGCCCACGCGCATCACGCGGCCGCGCAGGCTGATTTCTCCGGTCATCGCTGTGTCCGAACGCACGCGCCGTTTGCTCATCAGCGACGCCAGTGCCGCGCAAATCGTCACGCCCGCGCTCGGCCCGTCCTTCGGCGTCGCGCCGGCGGGCACATGGATGTGCAAATCGTTTTTGCCGTAGTCGTCGAAATCGAGGTCAAGCTTCTTGGCCTGCGAACGCAGATAACTCACGGCGGTCTGTGCGCTTTCTTTCATCACCTCGCCGAGCGACCCGGTAAGAATCAAGCTGCCGCGTCCGCGCATCCGCGTGGCTTCGATGAACAGCACGTCGCCGCCGACCGGCGTCCACGCCAGTCCGGTGGCGATGCCGATCTCGGGGATTTTTTCCGCGCTTTCGATGACGAACTTCGCGTGGCCGAGAAAATGTTTTATATCCTTCGAGTCCAGTTTGACGGTTGGCGCTGCGCCATTGTGTGCGACAATTTTGCGGGTGACTTTGCGCGTGAGCGCGGCGATCTCGCGTTCGAGCTGGCGCACGCCGGCTTCGCGGGTGTATTCGCGGATGAGTTCGCGCAGGGCCGCATCGGAAATTTTCACGTCATTCCGCGTCAGGCCGTGTTCCTCCAACTGGCGTGGAATGAGATAGCGCCGGGCGATCTGGAGTTTTTCCGACTCGGTGTAGCTGGGCAGTTCGATAACCTCCAGCCGGTCGCGTAATGCCGGATGAATCGGGTCGAGCCAGTTGGCGGTGGCGATGAACAGCACGCGCGACAGGTCGAACGGCAGATCGAGATAATGGTCGGTGAACGTGTGGTTCTGTGCCGGATCCAAAACTTCGAGCAGCGCGGACGCCGGGTCGCCGCGAAAATCCGCGCCGACCTTGTCCAACTCGTCGAGCAGGATGACGGGATTGCGGCTCTCGATGCGGCGGAGCGTTTGTAAAATCCGGCCGGGCAGGGCGCCGACGTAGGTGCGGCGGTGGCCGCGAATCTCCGCTTCGTCACGCATTCCGCCCAGTGAAATTCGGGCAAACTTGCGGCCGAGCGCGTCGGCCACGCTTTTGCCGAGCGAGGTTTTGCCGACGCCGGGCGGGCCGACGAGACAAAGAATCGGGCCTTTGATTTCCTTGCGGCGTTGGAGCACGGCGAGAAATTCCAGTAGCCGGTCCTTCACTTTTTCGAGGCCGAAGTGTTGTTCGTTGAGAATCTTTTCCGCGGCCTTCAGGTCGAGCTTGTCCTCGGTTTCCTGCTGCCACGGCAGCGCGAGAATCCAGTCGAGGTAATTGCGCGAGACGCCGTATTCGGCGGCGGCGGGCGACGTCTGTTGCATCCGGTCGAGTTCCTGGTTTGCGGCCTTGCGCGCGTCGTCGGGCAGCTTCGCTTTCTCAATTTTTTCGCGAAGGCCGCGGATCTCGTTGGCGTTCGGATCGGTGTCGCCGAGTTCGCGCTGGATCACGCGCATCTGTTCGCGCAGGAAAAAATCGCGCTGGGTCTTGGAGATGTTGGTGGCGACGTCGGTCTGGATTTTGGAGCTTAAATTCAGCACTTCCTGTTCGCGGCTCAACAGCGGCAGAAGCTTTTGCAGGCGCTCGCGGACGGAAACGGTTTCGAGCAATTTCTGTTTTTCGTCGAGCGGCAGGCCGAGATTGGCGGCAATGAGGTCGGCGAAATGACCGGGATGCTCGGTGTTGAGCGCGGCGATCTTGACCTGGTCGGATAGTGCGGTGGAAATCTTGGCGATTTCCTCGAACTGCTTGTGCGCGTTGCGCAGTATCGCCTGCAATTCTACGGAATCCTCGGTCTCGTCGCGGAGTAGTTCGAACTTCGCGCGCAGATACGGCGACGGCGCGGTGAATGAATTCACGCGGATGCGCCACAGCCCCTCGACCAGTACCCGCACGGTTCCGTCGGGAAATTTCACCATCTTGTTCAGCCGCGCGACACAGCCGACGGTGTGTAGGTCTTCCGGGCTGGGTTCGGCGACGTCGGGATTTTTCTGAAGCACGGCACTAAGCAGGCGGTCGCCGGCCACCAGATCATCCACCAGTTTGAGGCTGGGACCGGTTTCGATGAGCAGTGGCACGACCGCGCCGGGGAAAATCACGATGTCTGACAGGCCTAGGACAGGCAGCAATTCTGGCAGCGACCGCGAGGAGACGCGGTTGGGCGCCCCGGTCTTGTCATTCGAACCGAGGATGCTGACAAATTCTGTTTCTTGGGTGCTCATCTCCTCTGTGCCAATGGATTAAGCAACTGCGCGCCCGAAAAGTTCATGCGCGGTCACGCTCCTTCGGTGATGGGAACCTTGGTTGTCTTGGGCGGCGCGCGGCGCGCGGGCGGCACGTCAACGCGCAAAAAGCCGTTCACATAGACCGCCTTTGCCTGCGACAAATCGTAGCCCGCCGGCAGATCCAGCACGGATTCAAACGGCCCGTAGCTGATTTCCATCACCAGAAAACTGCAGTGCGGCGCGCGGCAGCAGTCCGGGCGGACGCCGTTGATGCGCAGCCGCTGGCCTTCCACGGTGATCTCCAAACTGTCGCTCTTCATGCCGGCAAGTTCGGCTTTGATGACCAGGCCGCTTTCCGTGACGTAAATGTCCGTGTTTGGCGTCCAGCGGCCCGTGGCCAGCTCGCCCGTGCTGTGGCTGTGGGCTGCGAAATGAACCGTGGAACTGACTTTGGTGACTGCCATGCGAAAATTGGGTTGCGTGAATTAGCGTCCTGATTTTGCCGGTCAAGGCGCGGTTTTGTCCTTCCGCGTTTCGGATTCATCCTCGTGTCCGCAGCCGCAGTTGCAGCCGTGACTGTGATTTTTTGGTCCCGAACTGCGCCACACAAAAAAAGTGGCGACTCCCAACACGATTGCCAGCGCAAGAATATTCTGCCAACTCATGCAGCCAACATAGTCGTAAAACCAAATCGCGCAACAGGGATTTTATATTTACAACCCGGTTCTTGATTGTCATCACCGTGGCCAGATACAGCCGGCAATTATTGCGCCGCCGGTGGCCTGCCCGACCGGCCGGATTTGGGCGTTGAACTTTTGCGCCGCCCCTTTACGCTGCCCGCATGGCCGAACCGTTCCGTCACCACCATCGCGTCAGCTACGCCGAATGCACCGTCGGCGACCACATCTACCACTCGCGCTACCTGGATCTGCTCGAGGCCGCGCGCGGCGAATTCATGCGCGCCCTCGGCACGCCGGTTCTGGAGCTGCAAAACGCCGATTACATTTTCCCCGTCATCGAAGCGCGGCTGCGCTACAAGTTTCCCGCGCGCTACGACGACCGGCTGACGATTGAAGTCTGGATGACGCTGGTGGAGCGCGTGCGGCTGAATTTCGGCCACCGGATATTGAATCAGGACGGCAAACTTATTCTCGAAGCCGAAACCTTCCATTGCTGCACCAGCCGCGATGAAAAACCAAAACGACTGCCGGCGGAACTGGTGGAAAAATTGAAGCCGTATTTGGATGCGACGGCTTTGTTTTAGCCACACGGGCAGTTCCTTTTGAATTTTGGTTCCCGCTTGCGCCAGACGCTTTTCTTTGCTCAAATTCAGCGGCGCGCGCGATGCAACACCAACCACAAAACTACCCCAAACATTACTGCGGAGTCTTCGGCGTTTTCGGCCATCCGAACGCCGCTGAACTCACCTACTTCGGCCTCTACGCCCTCCAGCATCGCGGGCAGGAGAGCGCCGGCATTGTCACCGGGCACGACGGCAAGTTTTACAAGCATCACGGCATGGGCCTCGTGCCGCAGATTTTCAGCGACCCCAAAATCCTGCACGACCTCGTCGGCGACCGCGCCATTGGCCACACGCGATATTCCACCACCGGCACGTCCAATCTCCGCAACGCCCAGCCGCTCACGGTGGACTGCGCCCGCGGCCAGATCGCCGTGGCCCACAACGGCAACCTGACCAACGCCGCCATCCTCCGCGATGAACTCGAATCGCGCGGCCTCGTCTTCCAGACTACCGTGGACAGCGAAATCATCATCATGATGCTCGCGCAGCCGACCATGAGCGGCGTCGCCAACTCGCTCGTGCAGACGCTGCGCCGCATCGAGGGCGCGTATTCGCTGGTCATCATGACCGAGAAGGAACTCATCGGCGCGCGCGACCCGCACGGTTTTCGTCCGCTTTCCATCGGCCGGACGGCGAACGGCGCTTACATCCTGTCCAGCGAGACGACGGCGTTTGATTTGATCCACGCGCAGTTCATCCGCGACGTCGAGCCGGGCGAAATCGTCATCATCAACGACAAGGGGTTGACGAGCATCCAGGCTTTTCCCGAGCACCAGAAGCGCGCGTTCTGCATTTTTGAATACGTCTATTTCGCGCGTCCCGACAGCGTCATCAACGGCCACACCGTCTATGACGTGCGCAAGGAAATGGGCCGCCAGCTCGCGCGCGAGCACAACATCAAGGCCGACCTGGTCATTCCCGTGCCGGACAGCGGCGTCTGTGCGGCGATGGGCTATTCCGAGGAATCCGGCATCCCCTACGAGATGGCCTTCATCCGCAACCACTACGTCGGCCGCAGCTTTCTCCAGCCCACGCAGCTCATCCGCGATTTCAACGTCCGCGTGAAGCTCAACCTCATCGAGTCGCTCGTGAAGGGCAAGCGCGTCGTCATCGTGGACGATTCCATCGTGCGCGGCACGACGTGCAAGACGCGCGTGAAAACGCTCAAGGAAGCCGGCGCGGCGGAGGTGCATGTCGCCGTCAGCTGCCCGCCGCACATGAACCCGTGCGTCTATGGCATTGATTTCCCCGACCGCAGCAAATTGATGGCCGCGAACAATTCCGTTGATGAAATCCGCCGCTATCTTAACGCCGATTCCCTGCGCTATCTCTCGCAGGAGGGCATGGTCGCCGCGACCGGCCAGAAAAAAGAGGCGTTCTGCATGGCCTGCTACGACGGCAATTATCCCGTGCCTTACGATCCGATGCTGGACAAGCACATCATCGAGCGCCGCCGCAAACTGACCCAGACGCTCGGCGAAGCCGCGGCGAAGGAAGACGAACAGATCAAGCTGCTGAAGATTTGACAGCGGCGGCATTGACGAATGGCTGGTGCGGGTGCAGTTTCAATTTCAATTGTCAAAATCATGCCGGGAACGCTTGACCATCCGATTGTCCGCCGCCTTCCGCTTATGAGAAAAACCCTGGCTGCCGGTCTTGCCGCCGTTTGTTTCACCTTGGCTCTACACGCCGCCGGACCGGCCACCGCCACCGTGGCGACTGCCGCGACTGCCGCCCCGTTCCCCGGCGTCAAAACGCAATGGATGGGCTATGACCGTTACGATTTCACGTTCGCCGGCCGGCCGGCCATCGTCGTGGCGCCCAGGCAGGCCCTGCCCGGCAAGCCGTGGGCCTGGCGCGGGGAATTTTTCGGCGCCTTCCCCAACGCGGACGTCGCGCTGGTCGCCAAGGGTTTTCATCTGGCCTATCTCAACGTGCCCAATTTGTTCGGCAGCCCCGCCGCCGTGGCGCAGTGGGACGGCTTCTACCGGGAGCTCACGACCCGGTACGGTTTCGCCCGGAAAGTCGCGCTCATCGGGCTGAGCCGCGGCGGGCTTTACTGCTACAACTGGGCCAGCGCCAATCCCGACAAGGTCGCGTGCCTCTACGCCGACGCGCCGGTGTGCGATGTCAAAAGCTGGCCCGGCGGCAGGCTCAAGGGCCTGGGCAAAGGCGCCGGCAGCGCCGGCGAATGGAAAAACCTGCTGCAGGCCTACGGCTTCCAGTCCGACGCCGACGCCATCGCCTTTCGCGGCAATCCCATTGACCGGCTCAAGCCGCTGGCCGACGCCCGGATTCCGTTGCTCCACGTCTATGGCGACGCGGACCAGACCGTGCCGTGGGACGAAAACACCGGCGTGCTCGCCGAACGCTACCGCGCCCTGGGCGGCGACATCACCCTCATCGCCAAGCCGGGCGTGGATCATCATCCGCACGGCCTGACCAACCCCGCGCCCATCGTCGAATTTATCCTGAAGCACACCGCCGTTAACCCCTGAACCCCGCCGCCCATGAACCCGCCCGTTTTTACCCCCGCCCGGCTCGCCGCCTACATTGACCACGCCAACCTCAAGCCCGAGGTCACCCTCGCGCACATCGAAAAACTCTGCGCCGAGGCGCGCGCCTATGGCTTTATCTCCGTCTGCGTCAACGGCACCTGGGTGGCCACGGCGCGGCATCTGCTGGACGAGACGGACATCAAAATCACCGGCGTCGTCGGCTTTCCCTTCGGCGCGATGAGCGGCGACGTGAAGCGCTACGAGACCGAAGTGGCCGTGGACGACGGCGCGCACGAGATCGACGTGGTGCTGAACGTGGGGCGGCTCAAGGCCGGCGACGACAAATTCGTTTTGCGCGAGCTGATTGACGTGGTGGAGGCCGCCGACGAACGCCCCGTGAAGGTGATCATCGAAACCGGCCTGCTGACCGACGCGGAAAAAGTCCGCGCCTGCCGGCTGGTCGTGGAGAGCGGCGCGCTCTTTGTGAAAACCTCCACCGGCTTCAATCCCGGCGGCGGCGCGACCGTGGCCGACGTGAAGCTGCTGCGCGAGACCGTGGGGCCGAAATTCGGCGTGAAAGCCTCCGGCGGCATCCGCGACACCCCGACCGCGCTGGCCATGATTGCCGCCGGCGCGACCCGGCTGGGAACTTCCAGCGGCATTGCGATAGTGCAGGGCCTCGCGGCTGGCGGAAGCTAGGCATTTTGCCGGACTTGGGAACCTCACCTCATCGGCCACCAACCTCACCTGGTGGCGAACGAACCTCACTTTCTCGTCCGCGAACATCACATCCTTGCCAATGAACCTCACTTCGAGGGCGGCGAAGATGACATTGTTTGAAATGAACATCACTTCACGGCCAACGAAGATGTCTTCATTTGAAACGAACATCACTTCCCTGCCGACGAACATCACATCATTTCAAACGAACATCACTTCGTTGGCCACGAACATCACTTCATTTCAAATGAACATCACTTCGTTTGCCAATCTGACATGGTGGAATGGCGGGAAAACGTGGTTTTTACGTTAAAACCCCACTTTTTGACGAAATGTGGTCAAAAAGAGACAGTTGCGGTGATTTGTTCTGCCGCCGCCAGCTACCGCGTCTGACAGAGCCATCGGCGAGGCATGGGGCAGCGAAGTACGGATATTAGGAATATCGTTTGAGTTATAAGCCAACCACGAAACTGTTACGGAATTCTATAATTCCTTGAATCGTAATCAGATCAGACGTAAACCATCATCAGGTTGAAACGATGAAAATGAAGACGAGCCTAAACATCATGAATTTAGAGCTTTGGTTGTGTTTGGAATCTTGCTCGCTGGTTTAACAAAAATCTATTCGCAAAGTTTTGTGAATCTCAATTTTGAAAGCTCCGTCATAGTAACCAATGGTGCCCCTCAATTCGGAGTTGTTGCCAGCGATGCAATTCCCGGCTGGACAGCCTACCTTAGCGGGGTGCCGCAAACTTATATAATTTACAATCAAGTTCCTGGTAGCGATGCAGCTGTAACATTGCAAGGAACTAATAATAACAGTTCTTATCCTCCTATTCAGGGAGCATATTTTGTAATGCTTTGGGGACAATATAATCCTGGAAATTATCCCGATTATTTTACTAATACTGCTGCCATTGGTCAGACTGGACAGATTCCATTATCCGCTCAATCTCTTATATTTTGGGGGGCCATTGGCGGAATGCAAGCCACCTTCAACGGTCAGCCGCTTAATTTTCTGGTGACCGGAAGCGCCGCCAACTACACCGTTTATTCGGCGGATATTTCAGCCTATGCTGGGGAAACCGGTCAACTGCTTTTCACTGCCACTTATTATGCGCCTTTAGTTGGCGGGCCAGCTATAATTGACAACATCCAATTTTCCACTTCGCCCGTTCCTGAACCGAGCACATTTGCCTTGGGCGCGCTTGGTGGCTTGTTGCTCGGCTTCCGCTGCTGGCATGGCCAGAAAGAATCAGACGTCCATCCCAAAGCTTAACGCGGCGCTCCGCGTTTAATCCTCGGCAAACAGGTATTCCAAATCCGTGGCGGTCAGGCTGCGGGCAAAGCCTTCTTCGCCGAGCACGTCGGCTATGGTCTGGGCTTTGCTCTGTTGCAGTTCCCAGATTTTTTCCTCCACGGTGCCGGGCGCGATGAGCCGGTAGGCGTTCACGGTCTGCGTCTGGCCGATGCGGTGCGAGCGGTCGATGGCCTGCGCCTCCACCGCCGGGTTCCACCACGGGTCGTACAGCACCACGTAGCTGGCGTTGGTGAGGTTCAGGCCGGTGCCGGCGGCGCGCAGGCTCAGCAGGAACACGCCCGCGCCCTTGTCGGATTGAAAGGCGTTCACGACGGCCTGCCGGTCCTTGGTCTGGCCGGTGAGGATGTGCGTGGGGATGTTGCGGGCCTGACATTCCTTTTCGAGGATGTGCAGCATCTGCACGAACTGCGAGAAGACCAGCACCTTCTGGCCGTCGGCCACGAGCGGGTCGAGCAGTTCAAAGAGGGTCTCGGTCTTGCCGCTGGCGGTGTCGTTGCCGACGAGCGAGGGATGGCAGCAGACCTGCCGCAGCCGCGTGAGCGCGGCGAGGACGTGCATCTTGCTCTTGTTGAGGCCCTGGGTGGCGACGGCTTGCTCGATGGTTTCGCGGCTGCGGCGCAGCTCGGCGAGATACAGTTTCCGCTGTTCGTCGCCCAGCGGACAGTCGCGGCGTTCCTCGATGCGGTCGGGCAGGTCTTTCGCGACGTGCTTCTTCAAGCGGCGCAGCAGGAGCGGACGCAGCTTGGCGGAAAGCCGTTTGCGCGCGATGCGCTGGACGGACTCGCCGTTTTCGCCGTTGCCCTTGGGCTCGTAGGTGTCGAGGAAATGTTCCTGGTTGCCGAGGTAGCCGGGCTGGATGAAATCCACGATGCTCCACAAATCGAGCAGCCGGTTTTCCAGGGGCGTGCCGGTGAGGGCGATCTTGTGCTCGCACTTCAACTGCTTCACGGACTGCGTGACCTGCGCGCCGGGATTCTTGATGAACTGCGCCTCGTCCAGAATGACGGCGCGGAAGGCGAACTTGTGAAATTCCTCGAGGTCGCGGCGGAGCAGGGCGTAGTTGGTGACGATGATGTCGTGCTCCGGGATCTGCTTGCGCAGATTGTGCCGCGCCGCGCCGCTTTCGAGCACGAGCACTTTCATGCCGGGCGTGAAGCGCTCGGCTTCGCGCCGCCAGTTGTGCAGCACGGACGCGGGGCAGATGACGAGCGACGGCTTGGGGTTTTTCCCGTTGCGCTCCTTGAGCCACGCGAGCCAGGTCAGCGTCTGCAGCGTTTTGCCGAGGCCCATGTCGTCGGCGAGGATGCCGCCGAGCTTGACGTTGACCAGATGGACGAGAAAGTCGAACCCTTCCTGTTGATACGGCCGCAATTCGGCCTGCAATATCTTCGGCAGTTCGGCGGAGGGCACGCCCTTGAAATCGCGGACGCGGTCGCGCAGCGCCTGGGCTTCCGGCGAATCGATAAAACGCTGCAAGCCTTCCTCGTCGAGATGCGCGACGTGTTCCAGGCCGACCTTCTGCGGCACGGCGATGAGTCCTTCGACGCCCATGTCGGCCATGGCCTCATGCGCGCCTTGCACGGCGTTGGTGTCGAGTTCCACCCAGCCGGAGTTGGGCAGCTTCACGAACCGGCTGGTGGCGGCGGCGAGGCGTTCGAGGTCGGCCTTGGAAAGCTTCATGCCTTCCGCTTCCCATTCGGCGGAGACGGCGAGCCAGTCGATGCCGCTGCCCTTGACGACGAGGCGCGGCTTGAGCCGGTGGGGCGTGAGGAACAAGCGGTGAAACGCGGCGTTGCCGAGAAATTCGGCTTCCGCCGGGCGCGCGCCCCAGGCTTCAGCGAGCGAGCCGAGGAAGTTTTCATTGGCGTCGCCGATCCACAGGCCCGGCTCCTGCATGAACCAGTCGAGCTTGCGCAGCCATTGCACGGTGGGCTCGAGGCGCGGGTCGTCGAGGATCTCCGGTTTTTCGCCGGGCTTGATCGCGCGGTCGTTGGGCGCCCATTCGAGGCCGTTCCAAATCCAGGTGCTCTTGTCGCGTGCGCTCTTGGCCATCAGCCGCAGGCGGACGGTGTCGTCGAGCAGCTCAAAGACAAACTGTGGCGCCGCCGGATGCGCGATGCAAAGCTGCTCCCAATCCACGCCGTGATTGGCCTGCGATTTGCGCAGGTGCAGCAGCAGCCGGTGACTCAGCTTGCGCACGGGGATGGACGGTTTTTGCGCGAGATATTTCAGCACGCCGGTCGGCGGCGCGTTGCGCAGCAGGAAAAATTCGTTGCCGACGAGCGCCACCGGCGACTGGCGGTTGAAGAATTTTGCGTCCGCGACGGAATGATTGACGCCGTCCGGCAACTGGATGCGCTGCGTAAAGGAAAGCTCCTTGTCGCCGTTTTCCAGATGCGGCGCCAGCGCGACGATGTGACCGTGGAAATGAATCGGTTTCCCATCCGCGGCGGATTCGAGCCGGTTGGTGTGGCCCCAGCGCGCGAGCCATTGCAGCAGTTCGGCGTCGGAAAGCAGGAGGGTCGTCTCATGCCCCGCGCGTTCGCGGTGCGTGTCGTAAATCCACTGGACAAATTCCCAGTCCCACGGCGTAAAGAGTTCCTGCTCGTGCGCGGCGCGGACGACGAGATCCACCAGATCGTGGAGCGAGCGCGCCTTCTCGCCGGTGCGCGGCCGGAGCAGAAGAAATTGGATGGCGAGGCGGAAGCGCGACGGCTCCTGTTCGTCCGGCTGCGGTTTGCAAACGACGCGCAACGTGGCGCGCGGCGTGTCGAGGTGCAGCGGCGTGGGCGGCGAGAGCCAGTTTTCCAGCTCCTTCACCAGCCGCGATTCCTGCTCGGCCTCCTCGGCACGGGCAAAACGGTCAAGGCTGGCGTGCGCCTGCAATTCTGGCGGCACGGAACGTTTGGCGCGGAGAAACAGAAACGCCAGTTCTTCCAGCCGCGCCTTGCCGGTGACGACGAGCATCTTCGGCCACCAGTCGGCGGCGGGAAAGTCGCGGCGCGAGAGTGAAAGCTTCTCGAAATAATCCTCCAGCGCCAGCCACGCGCGTTGTGAGTCCGGGCAGGTGGCGAAGTTTTTAAGGATGTCCTCGCGCTCGTTGACGGTGGTCTTGGAGTCGGACAATTCGCGGCGCAGGTCGGCGAAAGCGCCGTAGGTTTGCGACAAAACCTTGTGGTGCGCGTCGTATTTGCTCGCGCCCGTGCGCGGCGTCCCGTTCCCGTTTCTGATTGGCGTTCTCGGCATCTGGGCAAAATGACTAGGTTCTATCATTTCGACAGAACCCGCCTTGCCGGTCAATCGCAAATGAAAAGTTTTTTGGTCGGGCATCCGCGGCGCGATTGACGGTGGCTTTTATTTTGCTAGATTATCAGGCCATTTATGAACCGAAATCCGCACGTTGCAGTTGTCGGCGCCACCGGCGCCGTCGGCATTGAGATGATCAAGACCCTGGAAAAGAGGAATTTTCCCGTGGGCAAGCTCACCTTGCTCGCGTCCGCCCGTTCCGTGGGCAAGAAGCTCAAGTTCAAGGGCCAGGACATCACCGTGACGGAGCTGACGAAAGATTCCTTTGCCGGCATTGACATCGCGCTGTTCAGCGCGGGCGGCGGTATTTCGAAGGAATTTGCGCCCATCGCGGCCAAAGCCGGCTGCGTGGTGGTGGATAATTCCAGCGCCTTCCGCCAGGACCCTGACGTGCCGCTCGTCGTGCCGGAAATCAATGCCGCCGACGTTAAGCAGCACAAGGGCATCATCGCCAACCCGAATTGCACCACCGCCATCACGCTGATGGCGCTGTATCCGCTGCACCAGGCCTTTGGCGTGAAGCGCATTTTTGCCTCCAGTTACCAGGCCGTTTCCGGCACCGGCGCCAAGGCGCTCGAAGAGTTGGAACGCCAGGTGGAGCAGATCGTCACCAAGCAGCCGGTGACGAAGGAAGTTTATCCGCACCAGATCGCGTTCAACGTGATTCCGCACGTGGATTCCTTTTTGCCGACCGGCTACACGAAGGAAGAAATGAAGATGGAAAACGAAGGCCGCAAGATCATGCACCACGACAAGTTCAAGGCCAGCGTGACCTGCGTGCGCGTGCCGGTGTATCGGTCGCATTCCATCGCCGTGAGCGCGGAATTTGAAAAGCCGGTTTCCCTTGAAAAGGCGCGCGAAGTCTTGAAAAAAGCGCCCGGCCTCGATGTGGTGGATGAGCCGGAGAACAAGAAATATCCGATGCCGCTGTTCACTTCCGAGAAATACAACTGCGAGGTTGGCCGTCTGCGCCTCGACTGCGCGCTGGAAAATGGGCTGTGCTTCTGGGTTAGTGGGGACCAGTTGCTCAAGGGCGCGGCGCTCAACGCGGTGCAGATTGCGGAAGAGCTGGTGAAATAAATTCACCCGTGGAAAATTAAGTATGGAAGGCAAGGAATTCAGGAGACTGGTTCCTGCCTTCTTGCTTTCCTAATTAAGTTCCTGGCGACCTTGGCGGCTTGGTGGTGCGAACTTCACGGTTTGACCGCATCCTTGGTGAAGGCGCTCAAGTTTTTTATCTTCGCTTCCTTCGCTAAATCCATGACTTTGACGATGCTTTCCCACGGCGCTTTTTTATCGGCGCGCACGGCGAGTTTGGTGTCCGCCTTTTCCCGCCCCGCCGCGAGCAGCCGGATGCGCAACTGGTCGGGCGTTACCGGCAGGCTTTCGGGGCCGAATCGCAGTCCGCCTTTCTCGTCAATGCTCACCACCAGCGGCGGATTTTCGTTGGCACCGGACTTCAGTGCCTGCGAGGATTCCGGCAGCGCCAGCTTGAGCGCCGGCTGTTGTTTGAACGTGGTCGTCACCAGCAAAAAAATCACCAGCACGATGAGCACGTCAATCAGCGCGACAATGATGACGGCGGGCGCGGTGCGGCGTTTGTGGACGAGAAAGCGCATGAAACAGTTTTAAGTATTTAATTCGATTATGGACGGGGCAAAAACTCAAAATTTAAAATTCAAAACTAAAAACTTTTTCATTTGCGGTATTGCTTGCGGATGAATTCATCGCAGAGCGTTTCCAACTCCACGGCGAGCACCTCGACTTTTTTGCTGAAGTAGCTCCAGAAAATCAGCGACGGGATGGCGATCAGTAGGCCGATGAGTGTGGCGTTTAATATCAGCGCGATGCCCTTGGCCAGCCGCGCGGCGTCGCCCAGGCCGCTCTGTCCGATGTCCCCAAACAACGTCATCATGCCCGCGATGGTGCCGACCAACCCCAGCAGCGGCGCGATGCCGACGATGATTTCGAGGACGACGAGGCCGCGTTCGAGCCGTACGATTTCATGGCGCGCGGCGGTTTCCAGCGAATCCACGTTGTCGGCTTTGGGCCAGTCCAGATGGTCGGTGGCGAGCAGCAGCAGGCGCGCGAGCGGCGAGGGGTTTTCCTCGCAGCGCCGCCGGAGCTTCTTCAAGTCTTCCGGCGAGTCGCAATCGGCGAGCGCCCCGGTGACTGGCGGCGGCACCACCTGGTTCCAGCGCAGCATCCAGCCGCGCCAGAGAATGACGCCGACGCCGACCACGGAGGTCAATCCAAGCAAAGTATAAACAACATTTTCCATAAAAATTTGGCCGGAGCCGTTTCAATAATAATAAAAAGTGAAAGTGATATCCCGAAAATTCGCGCCGATCATCCGGCGCATGTCCATCGGCCATTTTTCGAAGGGCGCGGCTTGCTCGATGGATTCCGTGCAGACGTAGCCGAGCATTTCGCCGACGGTGTTTTCGAGCGTTTGCATTTCTTCAACGGTGCCGTCGTATTTCAATTTGAAACGCAAAATGACCTTGCCGGTGCGGTCCTGCGCAAAATGCCGGCTGTCGAGCAAATCATACCAGCGCTGCGTCACCGCCTCGATGATCTTCCGGTCGTAATCGCCAAACGCCGTAGCCTTGGCATCCAGTGCCGCCCAGTGCGCCTGCCGCTTCACGCCGCCGTCCTGCTGCATCTGCTGGCCGGGCAGCAGTTGCTGTTGCGCTAGGGCTTCCTTGAAAGTGCGCGGGCGTTTTGGTTTCGGTTCGGTTTGCGGGCCGGGCGTCGTGTTGTCCACCGGCTTGACGGGTTTGTCACCGAGGTTCTCCGGCGAAGATGGGTGTGCTTCCGTTGCCGGTTTGGTTTGGGGTGTGGCTGGTGCCGGCGGCGTGGGCTGCAATTTGGGCAACTGCGGCACGTCCTCGGTTTTGGGCACATTCTTTTGCCGGCCTTTCAACTTTGGCTGGTTTGCGGTGTTGTCAGCATCGGGATTGGCGGCGTGGGAATTTTTATCTGAATAATATTTTGCCGATTTCGGCGCATCGGCGTCGGCGTGGGAAACATCCACAAACGTCGTCGGTTCCTCCATCTGCTGCGGCACCATCAGTTGCTGCGGCTGTGTTTTTTTTGCCGACGGATGCAGCCAGACAGGCAGGTAGAGTTTTTGCCACCAGCCGAATTTCAGGCCGGCCTCGTAGCCGCCCCACGCGGCAAGGTGCACCAGCAGGGATAACAACAGCGCCGCCGTCAGCCGCTCGATTTCGAGGCGGCTGAAGCGCAGTGAATCCAGTTTGCCCGTGGTGCGTGGCATGAAGGGGCATATTGCCGCACCTGAGTGGATGGGGCAACTGCTAGATTTTTATTTGGCAGATGGTCCGGCCATGTTATCTTTTGGTCATAATCCTATGACTCACACCGGACACGCGGCGGCTGATTTTATTGTCGTGGTCAGCAACGAAGATGATTATCACACTGGGTTCCATCACTTCGCGGACAAGGTGAATCGCAAGCTGAAGGCCGGCTACCAGTTGCATGGGCAGCCTTTTAATATTAACCACATCTTGTGCCAGGCCATGGTGCGCGCCGATGGACCGGCTCACAGCGGGGAAACGACGTTTTTTCATCAGCCACCGGTGACCGCACAACACTGAACCGCCGGCGTTGTCTGTCCCAAACACTTTCCGGCCTTGCGGTTTGCCCGTGATTTGCTTTCATCGCGCCATGTCGAAAGTCCGGCTCCAAGCCATCGTCGCGCACTGCGATCAAATTCTCCGCACTGCTGCCGTCGGCGATTACGCCGGCGCCGTGAATGGGTTGCAGGTGGAAAATTCCGGCGTCGTCACGCGTCTCGCTGCCGCCGTGGATGCCAGCCTCGTCACCGTGAAGCTCGCCATCGCCGCGAAAGCGGACCTGCTCGTTGTCCACCACGGCTTGTTCTGGTCGCCGTCGCATCCGTGGACCGGCAAAAAATTCGAACTGCTGCGGTTACTCATCGAAAACAATCTCGCCGTTTACAGCTCGCATCTGCCGCTCGACGCGCATCCTCGGTTGGGCAACAACGCGCAGCTTGCCGCCGCGCTTGGCTTGAAGAAGTTGAAGCCGTTTTTCTTCAGTCACGGACAGAACATCGGCTGGCAGGCGCGGCAGAAAATCTCGCGGACGGAACTCGCCAAAAAATTGGAGCGCGCCACCGGCGTGAAGCCGAAACTGATTCCCGGTGGTCGGGAGATTTGCGGACGCATCGGCGTTGTCACCGGCGGCGCGGGCGCGGAATTAAAGCAGGCGGCGGCGGAGGGTGTGGACACGTTCATCACCGGCGAAGGCCCGCACTGGACTTATGCGTTGGCCGAGGAACTGGGCGTGAATGTTTTTTATGGCGGCCACTACGCGACGGAAACCTTCGGCGTGAGGGCGCTGGCGGCGGAGCTGGCGAAAAAGTTTGGCTTGCCGTGGAGATTTTTGGACCACCCCACCGGCTTGTAATTTTCTGATGGCAAATCTTCGGTCAGGGTTCGGTCTGGTCATCCGGTTTGCCTCGTAAAACCAGCAGGAATCCGCAGAGTAAAACTCCCAATCCGATGGCGCTGATGGTGACGTAAAGCGGCTTGCTCGGTAGGCTGAAATTAAATTCCACTTCGTGCGCGCCGGGTGCAAGTTGGACGCCGCGCATGATGAAATTGCAGCGCAGCAGTTCCGCCGGCCGGCCATCCACGGTGACGCGCCAGTCGGGGTCGTATTTGTCGTTGAGCAGCAATACGGACGGCGTGGCGGCATTGGCGGCGAGAATGATTTTTTTCGGCGAATAGCTTTTGATTTCCACCGAGCCGGAATTTTCGTTGGTGGCGGCCGGCGGCAGGGTTTTTTGCGGCGTGGAAACCAGCGCGGTCCTGGCCGGATCAAAGTTCGGATCGGCGAGGGTTTTCAGGTTGGCTCCGTCGTTGGTGTTGACCTGCCAGTTGGAATACAGTTTCGCGCGGGGCAGGGTGCCGGTGAATTCAAAGAGCGCGTAATCGCCGTTGTCGTTCGGATAGGCGGTCAGCTCTTCCAGCCGCTGGTGGAATTCGGTCACCCCCGGCTTGAGCGCGATGCCAAAGCGCTGGGCGATGCGGAAGCGTTTTTGCGCCGGATCCAGTTGCTGGTTCAGGGATTCAAGATAGCCGGCCACCCCTAGCAGATAACGGGTGTTGGTTAGCTGCCAGTGCCGGACATACAGGCGGACGGTTTCGTTGGAGCGCGGCGTGAGCGTTTCCAGATAAGCCTTCAAGTCGGCTGCCACGCGGGGCATCTGCCAGGGATCGACGCATTGGATGTTGTAATAAGGAAATTGGTGCTGCATCCATTCGATCCGATAGAGTTCATCCAAAAGTTCCATGCCTTGCGGCGCGTGGAAGGGCAGGCCGGCGACGCGGTGTTCGTAGGGTTTTTGTGCGAGCAAATCCAAAATGGGATTGAGCGATCCGACTTCATATTTTTGCTTGTAATCCCAATGGACGACGTAGGGTAAATCCGCCCGGCCCAGATCGAAAAGTAAAAATCCTCCCAGCAGAACCGCGCCGATTCTTGCGCGCGGGCCGGTGAAACACCCCGCGGTGGTCAGCGTCACCAGCACGCCGGCGCCGGCAAACAGCAGCACAAACCAGCCTGTCTGACTGATGCTGAACGTGGCGATTTGCTGTGCCATCGCCTCGTCCGGATAACCTGTTTTCTGGAGATGCTGGATGAGGCTCGGCTTTTGCGCCGAGTAAATCAGCCAGCCGAGAAAGCTCGCGCCGAGCAGGCCGATGCAAATTTGTGTCCATCTGCGGTCGAACGCCCCCGCCCTGGACCACCAGCTTTTGATTTGGTCGGTGTAGCCTGTGGATTTTAGCGGCGCGTTGTCGGGACTGCGGCGGTTCAGGGCGTGAACACCATAAGCAAACAAGATGACCACGGCCCACGAAAAGAAAATGAGGAATTTCACCGGGTTACGGATGGTCGAGAAATAAGGCAGCTTGTAGAGAAATGCATAGAACAGAAAATCATTGCTGGAATGTGAGCCGGGCGCAAATCTTCCCCAGGCCAGCGGCAGGCAGATTGCAGCTACCAATGCCCAGAACCAGATGAGTTTTTTTTGCGCCTCCGGGAAGGGCGTGTTTTGCCGCCGGAACGATTGCGCCAATCCCCACGCGGCGATGAGCAGCACCAGGATGCCGCAATAATTCGTGCCGCCGGTGAACCGCATGAAACCCGATGGCGGTGTGCCTTGGCCGCCGGCATCGAAAAACTGGTCCAACCGTGGGTCGCGCCCGATGCCGCCCCAATAAATCCCACCGCGATAGGCATCTTGCAGGGCCGGCATCATGTCTTTTGGGGTGTCCATTTTGTAGCCGAACAGCCCCGGCACCATCAGTCCCAAGGTTTCTTTTTTGGGCAGGCTCCATTGCGTGGCCCAATCCCAATGTTGGGACTTGGTTTCAGTGTTTTGTGTCACATCGGCCACTCCCTGAATGGAGCTGCCAACAAGTGAAACGACGGTTTGAAATGCCATGAACCCGGCGAATATTGCAATGATTGCCACATGGCTGGTGCCGCGAATCACTCGTTTGAAATGACCGCCATCTTCTTCCGTCCACGATTTGTAGAAGACAAAAGCGGCGACCAGAATACTGTAAAGCGCGCCTATGTCAGCGGCTTCGATGACATTTAATCCCACGCACAAGCCGGCCAGTGCCAGCCGTGTCCAGCGGATGTGCCATGCGGTTTCCTTGGTGTTGGAGATGGTGAGCGCCAAGGCAAAAAAATCCATGCCCAGGGCGATTTGTTGCGACCCCACGCCCCAGCAGGCGGTGGCAAAAAAAGTTGAATTGAGCATCGTTGCCAGTGTGCCCAGCACGGTCGCCAGCGGTGTGAGCTTGAGTTGCCTAAAGAAAGTCCACGCACCCAGACTGAGAATGAGCAGGGCGATGGGAATAAAAAACTTTGCAAATCCAACGGGGCCTAAAAGCCATTTCAACAATGCATCCACGCCGAGCGGGTAAGTTCCATTGCTCCCTCCGATGACGCTGGAAGGATTCCATGAGCCGGTAAATGCCTCAGGCAGTTGTCCCCATGCTCCCATTTGCTGTCCCAGTGGGCCGTCATTGGAAAAGTGGACAAAATCAGGCAGAAAACATCGCCAGAAGAACAGGCCAAGGATAATTGCCAGCAGGCCAGCGATCAGCATTCCATGGGGCTGGGATTCCGGATTGGCTTTTGAAACTTTCATTTTCATAAATCTTTCATTGTCGCTGATTCCGCTGGCGTTTCAACTGGGAAAAACCGTCAGAGCTTGTCTGAAAATTCCGAGGGGGACTGCGGTGGGGGATCTTGGCCGTGGGCCAGGCGGTCATCCGCCAACTCCCATCCGCCCTTCGTAATTTTCAGACACGCTCTCAGCGCGAGGCGGGATTTTGACTGTGATTGCCAAAGTGTCAAGAAAAGCTGCCGCCGGCCAATGGGTCTTGACACGCGCAGCGACCCAAGTATTTTCACCCCTCCACCATGAACAAACTGGGTTGGTGGGAATATAAATGCCGTTGACCGTCAACCTGCTGAAAACTCTTGAATTTTGAAAATTGCCGTCAATTCTCGGATGTATCTGGAGAAGGGAACCGGGGTGCCCAATTACATCGCCTATCTGTATCGGGCGTGCTTGAAATTGGATCCGGAGAACCGGTATGTTTTTTTCCAGCCCGACCAGTCGCGCACCATCGGCGAAACTTGGACGGCTTCGGCCCGTGCCGGACTGGCAGGCGCGGCCTGGTTTGATACGGTTCAGACCCACCGGCTGAACCGGAAATTTGCCCCTGATATCTTTCATGGCCCGTCGCATGTTCTCCCGTTTCGTCGGCAAAAGGGGGTTAAGTATGTCGTGACCATCCACGATCTGGCCTTCCGGGTGCTGCCGGAGCATTATGGCTGGCAGCATCGGCTTTATTATGGCTGGCAGGTTTCCCGCGCATTGCGTATGGCGGATGTGATTGTGGCCGACTCGCACAACACCAAGCGCGATATCATTGGGTTTTATCGGGTTCCCGCGGCAAAGATTGAAGTTGTCCATTTGGGGGTGGCAGAACAATTCTTTGCGACGGCGGAAACCAGACCGTCGCGTGTGATTGCGGAAAAGTATTTTCTTTCCATCACCACTCATCCCAAACGCAAAAATGTGCTGGGGGCGCTCCAGGCGTTCGCTCTATTTGCCCGCCAGAGTGATGTCCAATACGTTGTGGTCGGGCTCATGGGCGAGCCGCAGCGTCAGGAACTTCTGGCGCTGGCCGGCAAACTCGGCATCCGGGACAAAGTCAGTCTGTTTGGATATGCGGATGACAGCCAGTTGGTGAGCCTTTATCAAAACGCCGAGTTCATGCTGTATCCGTCATTTTACGAAGGTTTCGGTCTGCCGGTCGTGGAGGCGATGGCCTGCGGCTGTCCGGTGATCGCCTCCAACACCAGCTCCCTGCCGGAAATTATGCCGGATGGCGAGTGGCTGGTTGATCCCCATGACATTGCGGCCATCGCCGCCCGGATGCAGCGGATGCTGGCATTGTCCGCGGATGAACGCCGGCAGATAGGCAAAAAAAACCAGCAGCACGCTCGGAACTTCACTTGGGAAAAAGGCGCGCGGCAGATGATGACAATTTTCCAAGGATTAGGCGGTTGAATGAAAATATTAAGAATGGGTTTTATCAGGGGAGCATGGCGACACCTGTCAATTATCCCCCGCCTGATTTACCGGGTGCGGGGCTGGCCTCGTCTGGTTGCAGATTGCATGGGGCAGCGCCGCCGGCCTTACCGGTGCGTAATAAGCGGTGGGGCGTCTTGTGATATGCGTCCGGGAACTTCAGATTGGTGGATTTTTCTTGAGGTGTTTGTTTTTGAAAATTACCGGCGGGCCGAAAAAGATATCCGCCAGGCCAAAATTATTGTTGATATTGGGGCTAATGTTGGATTTTTTGCGTTATATGCTTCCTATCTGAATCCGCAGGTTGCAATTCACGCGTTTGAACCTTTTCCTAAAAACGCCAATCAATTAAAAAATAATCTGCTCCTTAATTCGAATTGCCGGATTCATTTCCATCCCGAGGCGGTATCTGACAAAACCGGAGCGGCCGCTTTATATTTTACCCCAGGCATTGATTCCGGATGCAGCCTTAGTCAACCGAAAAGCCAATCTTGTTCTGTCAATGTGGTCAGCATCAATGATCTTTTCAACCTGTGCGGAGTGGAGAAGATTGATTTATTGAAGCTGGATTGTGAAGGAAGCGAATTAGGCATACTTTCAGCGATCTCAAGGGAGCAATTGTCGAAAATAAGAAGCGTAATCATGGAGTATCATGATTTGGCTGAAGTGGAGAGCCTGCAACGCATCCTCTTCGATTCGGGATTCAAGTGCGAACTTTTTCCGCAAATTAACACCTTGTATGCCTCTCAAGGCTGATGGGGTCGGGCATATGCGTTATGTTTTAGCTTTATTTTTATCGGTAGCCCTGTTTCCTTTTAGCATTGATTATGAGTCAGTATAAATATGATGTGGCGGTGGCTTACCGCATTTATCCCAAAGTTTCCAACAGTTGTGGCACCCGTCCCCCCATTTTCTGCGATGATAAACTCAAGCTGTCTGAATTTTGCCTGAAGTCATTCCGAAATTCTTTGGGTGGGTTGCGGGTCAAACTGTGGGCCTTGCTGAATGGCTGTCCGCCGGAATACGAGGCCATGTTCCAAAGAAACTGGCCGCAGGAAGATTTGGTGCTGGTCCGGTTTTCAGGTGTTGGGGCGGGAACCACGCTTCACGAGGCCCACCGCATTCTCCGGGAACAGACCGATGCCGAAATTGTCTATATTGGCGCGGATGATTACTTTTTTCTGCCCGGCCAATTCCCGCTGGCTGTTGATTTTTTTGGGCAATATCTCGACGCTGATTTTATCGCTCCCTACGAAAGCCATGATCTTTATACGATTGATTTGCATAATATGAGGTTTGAAAATAGGGAGTTTTGTGGAAAAAAGTGGTTCGCTTGCATCAGTACCACGGATACGTTCATGGCTAGGCGCTCGGTGTTGATTGAATGCCAGAGCGTCATAGATCGCCTTGCCCGGGATCATAAAGGGCGCACCCTGCCGGATTTGGCGCTGTGGGCGGCGCTGACCAAAAAGCGCGTTTTTAATCCATTCAAATTTGTCCGGTGGTCGTTGACGCACCGCTGGTTTTGGGCGGGTAGTATGGTTTTGTCTTGGTATTATTGCTGGCGGCAGATTTTATTTGGCCGCCGCTACAAGCTTTGGTCGCCCCATACGGCCATCGCCACCCACATGGTTGCCGGCTTGGAATCACCGGGTGTTGATTGGCAGAATGAATTTCAAAAACAGCTGGCCGGGATTCAACCGGAGACCGCCAAACCTTGACCGCCTGTCAAATGCGTTCGGTTTTGATTGTTCCTAAAAAAGGCTTTGGTGGCCCATCGTTTATAATTGTGGAACATAGCGCATGACTTCATTGGGCCGGTGGGGCAGTTTCCCAAACTTTAGGCTGCCCTTTGCCTGCCATTGTTTCCACCAATGCTGGGCGAAGTTTCGGAGTGTTTGCGGTTCTCCGGTCCCGACGTTTTGAATTTTTGGTTCGCCCGGAGGTAAACCGGTTTGTGACAACGCCGCAACGAAATGTTCCGCCACAATTTTCACCGGAACGAAATCGCGGATCTGTTCGCCTGTCGTCATCGGAAAATCTCTGCCCGCAAGTGCCGCTTTTCGCAGGGACGGCCAGAAACGTGAGGTCTCTTCGCCTTCGCCAAAAACATGAAATGGCCGCAACACGACGAGTTCAATTTTTGTTTCAACCGCCAGTGCCAGTGCCGCCATTGTTGCGGCGGCTTTGGATGCGGCGTAGGCGTTCGCCGGTTCAAGCGGCGCGTTGGTGGGGATGAATTCATAATGTTCGCCGCTTTTGCCGTATTCAAAACAGGAGCCGCAAATCACGAATCGGGACACTCCCGCCTTTGCCGCTTGCCGCCACAGGCTCAAACTTTGTCGGACATTCACGTCGAACAATTCGTTCCAGTCCAATTGTTGCGGGTTTGCGCCCGCCGCCGCCAGATGAACGAGAATTTTACAATTGGAAAGGGGTGCCGACCAGTTGTCGTCGAGGCTTCCGTCTAGCCAGACAGGCTCACGCGACAATGGAATCCGCGGTTTGCTGCCAGTGCGCTGCACTGCAACAATTTGGTGCCCGGCATCGAGCGCCTGCTGGAGAAAATGGCTGCCGATGAAACCGGTTCCACCAGTGAGAAAAATCTTCATGTCCGGCTCCGGACAAAGGTGGTTATGGCATCTACCATGTAGTCCAGCATGGCGGAGGTGAGTCCGGGAAAAACGCCGATGAAAATCGCCTCGTTCATGATGCGGTCGGCGCCTTTCAAATCGCCGGCCACGCGAAACGCCGCCGGATTATCTTTGTGCAACTGAACGAACGCCGGTTGGCGGATAAGATTGCCGCCGAACAGCATCCGGCTGCCGATTTTTTTCCCCTCCAGTGCGCGGGCAAACTCGCTGCACGAGAAGGGCGCGGTCGGTCTGACCAGCATCATGAATCCAAACCACGAACATCCGGTTTGATGACCGGTCGCATCCCAGGAGAATCCTGCCGGCGACCAGCTTTTCGCATGGGTGGGTAGCATGAATTCAAAAAATTCGCCCAAGGGGTCAAGTCCTGCGCGTAGGTATTGCCAATTATCCTTCCGCGCTTTTACAAAGGCCCGAAGTTTTTTAAGTTGTTGCCGGCCGATGGCCGCCTGCGTGTCCAGCGGCTTTAAGTTGTAGCCAAGATGCGAGTAAATATATTTGTGGTCGTAGCCTTCGGGGAGTTCGCCGAGCTTCCAGCCATAGCGTTTGTTGCAGGTGTTGTCCTTGCCGCTGGCACACCAGCAATCGCGTCCCCAGTCGCGAAAGCTCTCCACCAGCACCTTGAGTTTCATGTCGCGGACAACATTGACCGCGCCGCCTTCGCCCATCGTGATGTGGTGTGGCGGATAAAATGATTGGGTGGACAAATCGCCGAACGTGCCGGTCAGTTTTTCGTCGTAGGTGCAGCCCAGCGCGTCGCAGTTGTCTTCAATGAGCCAAAGCTGGTGCCGGCGGCAAAACTCGGTGACGGTGGACAGATCAAACGGATTGCCGAGCGTGTGCGCCATCATCACGGCCTTGGTTTTGCCGGGAGTTAAAGCGCTTTCAAGCTGGTCGACCCGGGCGTTGAGCGTGATCGGATCATTGTCAATGAACACCGGCACGCAGTGGTTTTGGATGATGGGCGCGACGGTGGTCGGGAAACCTGCCGCCGCCGTGATGATTTCGTCACCCGGGCGCAGGCGGCGCTCGCCCAATTTGGGGCTGGTGAGTGCGGCAACGGCAAGTAGGTTCGCCGACGAACCGGAATTGACGAGGATGGTTTTTTTGACTTTGAGAAAGGTGGCGAGTTCGTTTTCCAATGCGTCGCCTTCCGGGCCCAAGGTGAGCCAGAAATCAAGAGTGGCATTCACCGCCGCTTCGACTTCGTTTTCGTCAAAAACGCGTCCGGCGTAGGGCACCGTTGTTTGGCCGGGAAGAAATGGCGCGCCGCCCTCCGGTTCAAAACCCGGGCGCTGGCTGCGGTGGGCTAGACGTGCATATTCGCGGGTAAGCCGCAGAATTTCAGCTTTAATATCAGCAGGGGTTCGCATGGAGGCAAAATCAATCCAGAGCCCAAGGCATTTTCAGTTTGCGGGCAGCGGCGCAATAATCAGAGATTTGGTCTGAAGTCATTTTATTGACCGCCGTTTGGCCGGGGTTTTCATGCTCCTGCCGATACCACTCGACGGTGTGTTTGATGGCGTTTGAAAAATTCCAGACAGGTGACCATCCCAGCAGGGCGTGCGCTTTGTCTGTCGCCAACTGGAGTAATCTGGCTTCATGGACCGCCCCGGTATCGGATTTGTTTTCCCAGCGTCCCGGCCAATGCTTCAGCACTTCGTCAGCCAGTTCCCCGACCGTGCGGGAAGATTCATGCGCTGGTCCGAAGTTGAAAGCGGAAGCTCGTTGAGCGGAGTTGGTTGCGGGTTCGGTGAGTTTGGCCGCGAGCCCGAGATAACCGCTCAACGGATCCAGAACATGCTGCCACGGGCGTGTGGAATTCGGATTGCGGACAGTGATGGTTTGTTTCTTCTGCAGAGCGCGGATGCAATCAGGAACGATGCGGTCTTTGGCCCAGTCGCCCCCGCCAATGACGTTGCCCGCCCGGGCGCTGGCAATTTTAACCGGATGATTCTGAAAAAAAGAGCGCCGCCACGCGGCAATGGCGATTTCAGCGGCGGCTTTGCTGGAACTATAGGGATCATGGCCGCCCAGCGGGTCTTCTTCACGATAGCCGTAAAACCATTCGCGGTTTTCATAGCATTTGTCGGTGGTGACGAGCACGGCAGCGCACGGTTTATTCAAACCGCGCAGCGCTTCCAGCACCTGGATCGTGCCCATGACGTTGGTCGCGTAAGTTTCCACCGGCTGTTCATAGGACGTTCTGACCAGAGGTTGCGCCGCGAGATGAAAAACGAAATCAGGCTGTGCTGTGTGGATGGATTTTGCCACCGCACCGGCGTCCCGTACATCCGCAATCTGATGGTGGAGCTGTTTGGCGAGTCCGAGTTGATTGAACAGCGCGGGTTTGGTGGCCGGTTCCAAAGCGAGTCCGTGAATATTTGCGCCCAATTTGAGCAGCCATTGTGCTAGCCACGCGCCTTTGAAGCCCGTGTGTCCGGAGAGCCAGACGGTCTTTTTGCGAAAAGTTTCAGCGAACATGATTCACCAGATTTTCCATGGAGCCTTGTTTTTACGCCAGAGTTCGTTTAGCAATTCAACTTCCCGATAGGTGTCCATCGGCTGCCAAAACCCGTCGTGTTGAAAGGCTTTAAGCTGCTTTGCGCGCGCCAGTTTTTCCAGAGGCTCCCGTTCCCAGATTAAATCGTCGCCCGCAGATTGCAGGTATTTTTCCATTCCTGCGCGCTTCAAGATGAAAAATCCGCCGTTGATGTGTCCGCCAGCTGCGTCAGGCTTCTCACGAAAGTTGCTGACCTGTTCTAATTCGCCGATCACCATTTCGCCAAAGCGCGAGGGCGCACGAACCGCCGCCACAGTTGCTTGCCGTCCATGTTTATTGTGGAATGCCAGTTCCGCCTTGATATCAATGTTTGCCAGGCCGTCGCCATAGGTCAGTGCAAAATTATTGGAGTGGATGTAAGGCAGCGCCCGCCGGACGCGCGCGCCGGTCATTGCGGTGGCGCCTGTTTCCACGAAGGTTATTTGCCAGCCTTCCTCGGAGTGCGCGTTGTGAAATTTTATTTTATTGGTGGTTCCCAGCGCCAGGGTGAAATCATTGTTCAAGGTTTCATAGTTGAGGAAATAATCCTTGATGGTCGCGCCCTTGTAGCCGAGGCAGAGCACAAATTTTCTGAATCCATGCGTGGCATAACTCTTCATGATATGCCAGAGGATCGGCCGGCCGCCGATTTCAACCATCGGCTTGGGGCGGTATTCCGTTTCCTCTCGCAGCCGGGTTCCCAAGCCGCCGCATAAAATCATCACTTGCATACGGAGAATTTATTCTGGTTTTGAAAATTGGTCACGGATTTATTCGGGTCAGTTTATGATGCGGGGTCGCGGGAATCCAGCGTTCATTTCCCGAAACCCTTGTCAGCCCTGATGACAAGCCTTGCTGTCGCCGGAAAATTTCGAAATACTTTGGCGGACATTTTATGGCGAAAAAAGCTCTCATCACCGGCATTACCGGGCAGGACGGTTCCTATCTGGCCGAACTGCTTTTGTCAAAAGGCTACGAAGTTCACGGCATCATCCGCCGGACGGCGGCGCCTTATTGGGGCTATCTTGAAAGCATCTATGCCAGCGGGCATATCAAACCTGAGCAGATTTCATTGCACCACGGTGATCTGGCCGATGCCGGCTCGCTTGTCCGGTTGCTGGATAAAATTAAGCCGGACGAAGTCTATAACCTGGCCGCGCAAAGCGACGTGCGTATCAGCTTTGACATTCCCGGTTATACGGCTGACATCACCGCCACCGGCGTGGCGCGGTTGCTCGAGGCCATTCACGAAAGCGGTCAGCGTCCGCGTTTTTATCAGGCTTCTTCCAGCGAGATGTTTGGTAAGGTGCGCGATACGCCGCAGACGGAATTGACGCCGTTTCATCCGCGTAGTCCCTACGCCTGTGCGAAGGTTTATGCTTATTGGATCACGGTCAACCAGCGCGAGTCTTATGGCTTGCATGCTAGCAATGGCATTTTGTTCAACCACGAATCCCCCCGGCGTGGTGAAAATTTTGTGACGCGCAAAATCACCCGGGCAGTTGCCCGTATTCATGCCGGTCTCCAGGACAAGCTCTACATGGGCAACATCGAGGCCCGGCGCGATTGGGGCTATGCCAAGGAATATGTCGAGGCCATGTGGCTTATGCTCCAGCAACCGGAGCCGGATGATTATGTGGTGGCCACTGGCGAGACCCACAGTGTCCGGGAATTCTTGGAACTCGCCTTCCAGCACGTCGGATTGAACTGGCAGGATTATGTCGAGGTTGATCCCCGATTCTATCGCCCCGCTGAGGTGGACGTGCTCATTGGTAACGCTGGCAAGGCGCACCGGAAACTGGGCTGGTCCCCGAAAACCAAGTTTGCCGACCTCGCCCGGTTGATGGTGGAGGCCGATGTGAAATTGCTGGCCGCCGGCAAAAAATAATTTTTACGTCGGCCATGAAACGAGCCTTCATCACCGGCATCGACGGTCAGGACGGCTCCTATCTGGCGGAACTGTTGCTGGCAAAAAACTACGAGGTTCACGGCGTTTTCCACCGTTCCGCCCATGGCGTCTTGGCCAACTTGAAGTCGCTGGTCGCCGACCCGCAAATCATCCGGCAGCGGCTGTTTTTGTCCGCTGCCGATTTGGACGACGCGGATTCCATCCGCATTCCGCTGGAACAGGCGGCGCCGGATGAAGTTTATCATCTCGCGGGCCAGAGCCATGTCGGCCAGAGCTTTGAAAAAGTCGAGGAGACCTGCCGCCTGACCGGCCTCGGCACCTTGCGGGTTCTGGAAATGGCCCGGAAGCTAAACCAGCCGCCGCGTTTTTTTCACGCCAGTTCGAGTGAGATTTTCGGCAGTCCGGAACAGTCGCCGCAGGATGAAACCACGCCCGTCGCCCCGGTTACGCCTTATGGCTGCGCCAAGGCTTTTGGCACCCAGATGACGCGCATCTATCGCCGGACGTTCGGCTTGTTTGCCGTCAATGGCATATTTTACAACCATGAATCTCCCCGGCGCGGCGAGAATTTTGTGACCCGGAAAATCTGCCGCGCCGCCGCCGCTATCAAACTGGGGCGGCAGCGGGAATTGGTTCTCGGTAATACCGTGGCGCAGCGTGATTGGGGGCATGCGCGGGATTATGTGCGCGGGATGTGGCTGGCTTTGCAGCATGACGCGCCGGAGGATTTTATTTTTGCCACCGGCCGGCTGCACAGCGTTCAGGACGTGGTGCAGCTTGCCTTTCAAGCGGCGGGTCTGGACTGGCGTCAATATGTGCGGCAGGAGGCGCAGCTCTTCCGCCCGGTCGAACCGCATCAACTCCTTGGCAATGCGGCCAAAGCCGGACGACTGCTAAAATGGCAGCCGGAAATTACTTTTGAGCAGCTTGTCATGGAAATGACCGGGGCGGAATTGAAGGCTGCAATTCAATGAGTCGCTTGATTCGTTTCTGCGAATCGCGATGATATAAGCCAGCAGTCAGAAAGAAATCCCCGGCTTTTTCCCTTCGCCGCTTTCGCCGCCTTCGCCCGACCATCTCCCATCTCCTATCTCCCATCTCGTTCACCACGCCGGCGCGCACGGAGTCCGTAGGACGGGCACATTTGAAACACAGTCCCATCTTCCCAAGCCATTACTCCCAGACAAGGTTAGATGGAAATTCAGATACAATAGGAAGCAGGTGAGGGCGGACGTTTTTGCTTTGAACCCCATCAACCTTTGTGGCCTGTCTCCGGATTAGCAATTAGCAACCAGTTTCCCCTTCGCGCGACAATTCCGAACTAAAAACTAAAAAACTCAAAATTAAAAACTTCACCCCGTCCGTTCCCTCTTCGCGCCCTTTGATCGTTGGTTGTGAAATCCGGTATTACGCCCCATCCCTTGGATGTTGAGCGTTGAATGTTCCCTTCGCGTTCCTCGGGCGACCTCATCTCCCATCTGCCATCTCCCAACTCCTAAAACATGGCTTCAACTTCGCGCAGTATGTTGTCTCCAATGGCAAGGGCGGCTGTGGCCGCCGGACTTGGCGCATTTAAAACGTGCAATGCCCGGTGGCCGCGCTGAAAGAAAAAATCCTGCACCAGCGAGCCGTCGGGCGACATGGCCTGGGCGCGCACTCCCGCGCCGCCGGTTTCCAAATCTTCCGGGCGGATGTCGGGAACCAGTTTTTGCAGCGATTCGCAAAACCGGCGCCGGCTGAACGATCGCCGCAATTCCGCCCAGCTCATCTGCTTGTGCCGGCCTAAAAACCTCCACAGGCCGGTGAAGCTGAGCGAGTCAAAAAGATCAAACAGGTTGATGTCGGTTTTGCGATAACCTTCCCGTGAAAATGCCAGCACCGCGTTCGGCCCGGCTTCGATGCCGCCGTGAATCAGCCTTGTGAAATGAACGCCCAAAAATGGGAATTGCGGGTCCGGCACCGGATAGATCAGGTTGCGCACCAGGTGCTGTTTGCTGGCTTTGATTTTGTAGTATTCTCCACGAAATGGAACAATTCTCACGGTGCGTTTTTCGCCTGCCAGCGCACCGACGCGGTCGCTGTGTAACCCGGCGCAATTGATCAGGAAATCAGCTTCAAAACTTCCAGCTGTGGAATGCGCGACCCAGCTTTCTGATCTGAATTCCAGGCGGTATACTTTGGCTTGGATCACCACTTTGGCGCCGGCTTCGGTGATTTTCCTCTGTAATACCTCGCAAACTTTCGGATAATCCACGATGCCTTCCTCGGGCACGTGCAAGGCGGCAATTCCGCCGACGTGCGGTTCCATTGCGCGCATCTGCTCGCGGTTGAGCAGGCGCAAATCTCGGAGCCCGTTCTGTTGGCCGCGTTCGTGGAGCGCGTGCAGGCGGGTTAATTCATTTTCATCTGTTGCCACCACTAGCTTGCCGCAAATTTCATGGGGAATGTCGTGTTCGCGGCAGAAGGCCGTCATTTGCTTGATGCCATTGACGGCTAGCCGGGCCTTTGCGGAACCGGGCTTGTAGTAAAGCCCGGCGTGCAAGACCCCGCTATTATTCCCGGTTTGGTGCTGGCCGACCGCCGGCTCTTTTTCCAGCAGCGTGATTTGGGTTGCCGGATACTGGCGCCCGAGTTTATACGCGGTCGCCAGGCCGACAATGCCGCCGCCGATTATGACGATGCGCTGGGGAATCAAAGCTTGTTTCATTTTTCAGGCCCTTTTCTGCCGGACAATGCGCTCCGGGTCAAGCCTCAGCGCTCAGAGCTTGTCCAATAACACCGAGGGGGGGACTGGTCGGGCGCACAAAGGCCGCGAAGTCGGTGAAGAAAATGCCATCTAATCAAATCCTTCATTCCCTTCGCGCGACCATCTGCCAACTCCCAACTCCCATCTACCCTTCGTAATTTTCAGACAGGCTCTCATGTTTGGAGGTTGAATTTGTCGCCGGCACCGGTAAAATGGGCGCTTAAACAAAACACATTATGCAAATTCTTATCACCGGCGGAGCCGGCTACTTGGGGTCTGTGCTAACCCCGACTTTGCTTTCTCTGGGGCATCAGGTAACCGTTCTGGATAATTTTTACTTCAGCCAGAATTCGCTGATGGACTGTTGTCAGTCCGAAAAATTTTCCGTCGTGCGCGGCGATTGCCGCGATGAATCGGTCATGAAGCCGCTCCTCGCGAAGGCTGACCTCATCATCCCGCTCGCCGCGCTCGTCGGCGTGCCGCTGTGCAACACGGATGCCCTCGCCACCACCTCCACCAACCAGCAGGCGGTGGAAATGATCTGCCGCCTCGCCGGCCGGCAGCAGTGGGTCATCATGCCGGTGACCAACAGCGGCTACGGCGTCGGCGAAAAAGGAAAATTCTGCACCGAGGAAACGCCGTTGCGCCCGATTTCGACCTACGGTGTCACCAAGGTAAAAGCCGAGGAAGCCGTTTTGTCGCGCGAGAACAGCATCAGTTTCCGCCTCGCCACCGTGTTCGGCTGCTCGCCGCGCATGCGCCTCGACCTGTTGGTGAACGACTTTGTCTATCGCGCCTTGCATGACCGCGCGGTGCTGATTTTTGAAGGCCACTTCAAGCGCAATTACATCCACATCCGCGACGTGGCCCGCGCGTTCACGCACGGCATCGCGAATTTCGAGACGATGAAGGGTCAGCCCTACAACGTCGGCCTCGATGACGCAAACCTCTCCAAGCTCGAACTCTGTGCTGTCATTCAGAAACATCTGCCGAAATTCGTGTTTGTGGAAGCCCCGATTGGTGAGGATCCGGACAAGCGCGATTACATCGTGAGCAACGCCCGCATCGCCGGCACCGGTTTCAAACCGGAATGGGGCTTGGATCGCGGCATCGTGGAACTCATCAAGGGCTTCACGATTTTGCGGAACACGATTTATTCGAACGTGTGATTTTCTGCCACCGCTGCGCACAGCTGGACCCAGCTAGAAAGAATATGGGTGTTTCATCTGTGAAAATCTGTGGCTAAAAGCTGTGCCTGTTTCACCCGCACAAATCACCGCCGTCGTGCTCGCCGGCGGCTTCGGCACGCGCATCAAGCATCTGCTGGTTGACCTGCCCAAGCCGATGGCACCTGTCAATGGTCGGCCGTTTGTTGAATGGGTGGTGCGCTACCTCGCGGCGCAGGGAATCCGCAACGTGATTCTCTCCACCGGCTATCTTTCGGAAACGGTGGAAAAACATTTCTCGCCGTCGCCGGTGAAAAGTGTCCGCGTGACCTGCCTTCCCGAAACCACGCCGCTCGGCACGGCTGGCGGATTTTTGAACGCCGCCAGCTGCGCTGCTGAAAAGCCTGCGGCGTGGCTGGTGTTGAACGGCGATTCGCTCGTCCTCGCGCCGCTGGAAAGGCTTTTTGCCGCGCTCGACCAGTCGGTAAATGAGGGCGCGATTCTCGGGGTGCCGATGGCGGACGCCTCGCGGTTCGGCACGGTTTCGCAGAATGTGGCCGGTGATTTGACCGGCTTCGACGAAAAGAAACCCGGCGCGGGCAACATCAACGCCGGTGTTTATTTGTTTCGCCATGCGACGGTGGGGAAATTTCCATCGAAGTCGCCGTTGAGTTTTGAACGGGATGTTTTTCCCGCACTCATTCGCACCGGCGCGCGGCTGAAAACGGTTTTGAGCGAAGCCCCGTTCCTCGACATCGGCACGCCGGAATCACTGCCGCAGGCGGAAGTCTTTATTCGAAAAAATCTGGCGCAGTTCGCCGCCTGAATGACATGAGTGAAAAATTTCCAGGGCGGAAAACCGTTTTCACCACGCCGTGGTTTCAGGTGCAGGCGGCGGCGGGTGACGGTACACTTCCGAACTACTCTATCAACTCGCCGGACTTCGTCTGTATCATCGCGGTGACGGAGAAACACGAGCTGCTGCTGGTGCGGCAATTCCGCCATGCGGTCGCGGAACTGACTTTGGAACTGCCCGCCGGCCACGTGGAGAAAGACGAGACGCCGGAACAGGCGGCGCGCAAGGAATTGCTGGAGGAGACCGGCCATGTCGCGGAAAAATTTGAGTTGCTCGCCAGCCTGTCACCTTCACTCTCACGGTTTACCAGCCGGATGTGGTGTTATTTTGCTGCGGACGCCCGGCTAGTGCCGAATGCGGAAATCGAGGCGGGCTTGATTTGCGTGCGCTGGACGAAGGATTTGAAATCTCTCCTTCAAGAGCCGGATTTTTACAGCGGCGGCAACTGGGCGGCGCTCCTGGCGGCGGTGGCGCGCGGAAAATTACAAATTTAACGGCTTGTGGCGGCATTTCGCACCCGTTAGCTTTTCGCGGCAACACAAATGATCATCAGCCGGACACCATTTCGTATTTCGTTTTTTGGCGGCGGCACGGACTACCCGGCGTGGTATCGGCAGCATGGCGGCGCGGTGCTGGCGGCGACCATCAACAAGTATTGCTACCTGACGTGCCGCTACCTGCCGCCGTTTTTCGAGCACCGCATCCGCGTCGTCTATTCCAAGATTGAGAACTGCCAGCAGCCGGAGGAAATTCAGCATCCCTCGGCGCGCGAGACGTTGCGTTTCTTGAAAATGGCGCGCGGTGTGGAAATCCATCACGATGGCGATCTCCCTGGCCGCAGCGGCATGGGTTCGAGTTCGGCGTTCACGGTTGGCTTGCTCAATGCGCTTTACGCCTTGCAGGGCCGCGCGGTTGGCAAGAAGCAGCTCGCCTCGGAAAGCATCCACATCGAGCAGGAAATGTTAAAGGAAATGGTCGGCTCCCAGGATCAGGTCTGCGCGGCTTACGGCGGCTTAAACCGCATCAGCTTTTTGCCGAACGGTGAATTTTCCGTGCAGCCGATGACCTTGACCCACGAGCGGATGGAGGAACTGGCTTCGCACTTGATGTTGTTTTATACCGGCATCAAGCGCACGGCGGCCAGTGTGGCGACGAGTTTTGTGCCGAGCATCGCCGAGCGTTCAGCGTTGCTGAACAAGCTGCGCGGGTGCGTGGACCAAGGCTGCGACATCCTGAACGGCAGCGGCGACCTGGCCCCGTTTGGCGGGCTGCTGCACGCCGCGTGGCTGGACAAGCGCTCGCTGAGCGACAAAATTTCCAATGCGCAGGTGGACGCCGCCTACGACGCGGCGCGTTCCGCCGGTGCGCTGGGCGGAAAACTTCTCGGTGCGGGTGGCGGCGGATTTTTGCTCGTGTTCGCGCCGCCGGCAAGACACTCTAAAATCAAGAAACAGTTGAACCGGCTGATCCATGTGCCGTTCAAATTTGAGTTTGGCGGCAGCCAGGTGATTTTTCACGAGTTGGAGGAGGATTTTTCCGCCCACGATAAGGCGCGCGACAAGCAGCAGATCGAAGCCTTCCGCGAATTGGATGCGAATGCACCGGGTGCATCGTAGGTGAGAAGCGCCGGGCACCGTCTCGGTCAGTGGGTGGTTCATATTTCGTTCGCGCGGGGAAGGTGCTCGGCGTTTCAATCGTTATCAACCCTTTCTTCCCGTGTCAAAACTTGACCCTGTCCGCTGGCTGCGGCAAGCTGTCCGCTCCATGACCGCCCAAGATTTGATCGCCTTTGAGACGGAGATTGCGGATTTGTTCAACGCCGCAAAAATCCGTGCGCCCATTCATCTTTATTACGGCAACGAGGAGCAGATGATCGGGCTTTTCCGCGACGTGAAGCCCGAGGACTGGGTGTTTTGCTCGTGGCGCAGCCATTATCAATGCCTGCTCAAAGGCGTGCCGCGCGAGGAGTTGAAGGCGGAAATTATCGCCGGCCATTCCATTTCGCTCTGCTTTCCGAGACAGCGCGTTGTTTCCTCAGCCATTGTTGGCGGTATTATTCCGATTGCCGTCGGCGCAGCGATGGGGCTCAAGCGGCGCGGCGAAAAGGGCATGGTGCATTGCTTCGCCGGCGAGATGACCAGCGAAACGGGCATTTTCCACGAAAGCGTGAAATATTCCCACAATCACCAGTTGCCGATCCGTTTCATTGTCGAGGACAATGGCAAATCCGTGTGTACTGACACGCGCGAGGCATGGAATCAGCCTGTCCTGACTTACGAGCATAGTCGCCATCCGCTCGTTACCTACTACCAGTATCATACCAGATACCCCCACGCCGGAGCCGGCCAGCGCGTCCAATTTTAACCCTGTTTTCGCATGAAGTATTTCGATGAACTTTGCCGTGCGATGGAATTCCTCGCGCGCGACCCGCGGACGATGTTTCTCGGCCAGGCTGTTGCCTGTCCCGGCACGGCGATGACGACCACGTTGAAAAACGTGGCGAAAGACCGGCTTCTCGAGCTGCCGGTGACGGAAGAGTTGCAGATGGGTATGTCTACCGGCCTTGCGCTTGCGGGTGTTGTGCCGGTGAGCCTTTATCCGCGTTGGAACTTTTTGCTGTGCGCCGTCAATCAGGTCGTCAGCCATCTCGACAAACTTTCCGCTATGTCCAACGGCGGCTATCAGCCGAAGGTGATCATCCGTACCGGCATTGGTTCGGAGCGCCCGTTGCATCCGCAATTTCAGCACGTCGGCGACTTCACCGACGCGTTCCGGCTCATGTGTAAAAACATTGAGGTCATCCGTCTCGACGAACCTGGACAAATTTTCCCGGCCTATAAAAAAGCGTTGGAACGCGAGGACGGCAAGAGCACGATTATTGTTGAATATGGCGATTATTACAGCGAAAAGTGAACCCGTGACGGCGGCGAACCTGCGCGACTGGCCGCTGATGTCTAACAACATCACGCGTGCAGATCTCGATGCGTTGATTGAATTCCTCCGGCAGGATGACCCGATTCTCACGCAGTCGAAAAATGTCGCTGCCTTCGAGCAGGAATGGTCGCAATGGGTCGGTATGAAGCACAGCGTCTTCGTCAACTCCGGCTCCTCCGCGAACCAGATCACGCTGGCCGCGCTCAAGGAACGCTTTGGCGAAGGCGAAGTTATCGTGCCGACGCTGACGTGGGTTTCTGACATTGCGTCTGTGCTACAAGCCGGCTTCGATCCGGTGTTTGTGGACATTAATCCGCGCACGCTCGGCATGGACACGCGCCAGGTGATCGCCGAATTGAACAGCAGCACGCGTGCGGTTTTTATCACGCACATCCTCGGTTACAACGCCCTTGATGACATGTTGCTCGCGGAATGTCAGAAGCGCAACATCCCCATCATTGAGGACGTCTGCGAATCGCACGGTGCGACGTTCAAGGGCCGGCGACTTGGCAGCTACGGTTTTGCGTCAAACTTTTCGTTCTACTACGCGCATCACCTGAGCACCATTGAGGGCGGCATGGTTTGCACCAACGATTCTGAATTTTACGAAATGCTCCGCATGTTCCGCTCGCACGGCATGGTGCGCGAAAGCAGGGACGATGCGTTGAAGGCGCGCTATCAATCCGAATTCCCGGACTTGAATCCCGATTTCATTTTCGCTTTTCCTGCCTACAACGTGCGCAGCACGGAGATCAATGCCGTCCTCGGCCGCATCCAATTGAAGCGCCTCGATGCCAACAACGAAAAACGCACGCGCAACTTGAATTGCTTCCTCGATCATCTCAACCCGGGGAAATTTTACACCGATTTCGACCGCGAAGGCAGTTGCAATTACGCTTTAACTCTGGTGCTGCGCGAGCCGGATCAGGCGCTTTGGGACCGCATTGAGAAAACCTTGCGTGAGCGTAAGATTGAATTCCGTCGCGGTACGTCCGGCGGTGGCAACCAGCTCCGCCAGCCGTTCCTGCGCCGCCTGTTGGGTGACGAATTTGAGAAATATCCTGCCGTCAACCACGTCCATTTTTTTGGCGCCTACATCGGCAATTATCCGGATCTGGAAACCGACCGCATCCAGGCGCTTTGCGAACTGCTGAATTCAATTTAAATTATGAACCGCCCACTCGACGTCCTTTTCGTCAACGCTGATTCGTCGGCGCAAGCTTACCAAGATTTGAGCAAGGACTTTTCGGCCATCGAGCCGCCGACCTGGGCGCTGCTGCTCGCGCAAGCCTGTCGTTCGAACGGTTTCGGCGTGGCGATTCTTGATTGCGGCGCGGAACGGCTCTCAGAGGAGCAAGCGGTGAAGCGCATTGAAGCAATGCCCGCCCGTCTCGTGTGTTTCGTGGTTTACGGACAAAATCCAAATTCCGGCACGACGAACATGATCGGTGCAACTTCCCTCGCCCGAAAATTAAAATCCGCGCAACCTGCGGCCAGGACCTGTTTCGTCGGTTCGCACACGAGCGCATTGCCGATGGAAGTGATTGTACTGAACGAAGTGGATTTCATTTTGCTGAACGAGGGCGTCTATGCGCTGCAAAATTTGCTGCGGACGGATTTGGTGTCCAATCTCGATAAAGTCAAGGGCATCGGTCACAAGCAAAACGGTGTGCCCGTTTTGAATCCGCCGGAGATGGTCGTCCCCAACGAACGGATGGACACCGACTTGCCGGGCTACGCGTGGGATTTGCTCCCTTACAAAAACAAGCCGCTGGATTTGTATCGCGCGCACTTCTGGCACGCGGAGTTTAATCACGATTTGCGGACACCGTTTGCTGCTATTTACACGTCGCTCGGCTGCAAGTTCAAGTGCGACTTTTGCATGATCAATATCGTAAATCGCACGGACAATACGGAGGGCGTGGCTTCAGCGAACTCGCCGAATATGCGGTTCTGGTCGCCGCCGTTCATGCTCAAGGAATTTGAAAAGCTTGCCGCGCTGGGCGCGAAAACCATCCGCGTTTCGGACGAGATGTTTTTCCTGAACAAAAACTATTACGAGCCGCTCGTGAACGGTTTGGCCGAACGCCAGCTTGATCTTCGTATGTGGACTTATTCCCGTGTGGATACGGTGCGCCCGCAGTTTTTGGAAAAATTCCGCGCTGCGGGGATTAAATGGCTCGCGCTTGGGATTGAGGCGGGCAATCAGACCGTGCGCCGCGAAGTTTCCAAAGGCAGTTTCCAGGACGTCAACATTCGCGAGGTCGTCAAGACCGTGCGTGATTCCGGCATGTATGTTATCTCAAATTATATTTTCGGCTGTCCCGAAGACTCGCATGAGACGATGCAGCAAACACTTGACCTTGCGCTCGAAATGAATACGGAGATGGCGAATATGTATCCGTGCCAGGCATTGCCCGGCAGCCCGCTTTACTACACGGCGAAGGCAAACGGCTGGAAATTGCCAGCTACGCCGAGCGGTTATGCATTTCTATCTTACGACAGCGAGCCTTTGCCGACGAAATATCTTTCTGCTGCGCAGGTCTTGAAATTTCGCGACGATGCGTGGCGTGCTTATTTTACCAATCCAGTTTATCTGCAGTCGGTGGAAAAAACTTTTGGCTTGCAGCAGCGTAAGAATGTCGAGGCTATGGCTAGCATCAAGTTGAAACGGAAATTGCTGGGTGATCTGCCATCTGCTTCCACCTACGCGGTGTGAATCGCACCGTGCTATTCCGATACGAGGAAGCGTTCTATTAATGTCTCTCATGCTGCATACGTCGCCACCACCACATTGTTCCGCCTCGCACGCTGGTAAAATTGCTTGCAAAGCAGATGTTGGCATGGTTGCTTTAATCTCTAAATGAAGCGTGTTTATTTCAATGAGTATAATGTGCGAATGGGCGCATTTAGTTATTTGCCGCTCGTGTCGGGGTTGCTACGCGCCTACGGCGAGACTTTCCCGGAGATTAAGGCGAACTACAAATTCATGCCATTCATTTACTACATGGATGAACCGGCGAAGATTTTGGAGCAATATACCGAGCCGCCCGATATCGCCGCGTTTTCCTCGGTAATGTGGAATGAGCAGCTAAACTATCACATCGCCCGGCTCATCAAGGAAAAATATCCGAAATGCCTGATCGTGTTTGGCGGGCCGAACGTGCCAATGCCGCCACAACACAGCATCGTCGACTGGATGAAAGAGCATCCCTATGTGAACGTGGCCTCGCGCGCCGAGGGTGAAGAGTCATTCGCCGACATTCTTAAGCGGTTTTTGGAGAGCCGAGATTTTCGTAACATTCCCGGCGTGGCTTGTCGCGACGAACAGGGACAAATCCATTTTTGCGGGACAGAGCGGCCTTTCCGGCGTGACCTTTCGGAATACCCGTCGCCTTATCTGTTGGGATTGTATGACGACTTGATGCTGTCGGGCAAAAGAAGCGGACATCAATTTCAAGCGATCATCGAGACCAACCGCGGCTGTCCGTTTCCCTGCACTTTCTGTTATTGGGGCAAGGGCGGTTTGAGCCGGAAATTCAAATTCAAGGACATGGAGAAGGTTTTCTCCGAAATCGAATGGATGGGCAAAAACCAGATTCAGTATGTGTTCAATGCCGACTCGAATTTCGGCATGAATGAACGCGATCAGGAGATTGCCGAGCATATCGTCGCCACTAAGCTGAAGTATGGATTTCCAGAGAAGTTCCGCACCTGTTTTGGCAAAAACGCCGATGAGAAAATTTTCAAAATAGGTGCCTTGTTTCATTCGCATCAACTGGAGAAGGGCATCACGTTGGCCCGACAGTCCAACGACATGGAAACTTTGACCAACATCCGCCGTAACAACATTAAAATGTCAACGTATGTCAACTTGCAGAAGCAGTTCAACGACCAGGGGATTCCAGTCTATGGCGAATTGATTCTGGGCTTGCCCGGAGAGACGGTTGAGTCATGGCGGCGCGGCGTGGATGAATTGCTTGAGGCGGGAACGCGCAACCAGCTCTTCATATATCTTTGCCAGATTTTCAATAACACCGAGATGGCGGAAGCCCCCTATCGCGAGCGGTTCGGCATCAAAACCTGCCGCATCAAGCTGGCGGAAATCCACGGTCAGATACGGCCCGGCGACTGGGTGAGCGAATATGAACACGTTGTTATCCAAACCAACTCCATGCCGCTAGAGGATTGGAAACGCTCGCTGCGGTTCAGCTATGTGCTGATGTTGTTCCATTCACTGAAGGTGGCCTATTTTGTGATGATCTTTATGCTTGACAAATGGGGTATTAAGATGAGCGAGTTTATCGAATATGTTGCCCAGCGCAAATTTGATTTGAATCGTGCGCCCGTCATGGCGCAGGAACTGGATCATTACGATGCGATTGTGAAACGCATGCTGGATGAGGGCGAGCATCGCGGCACGATGATGATGGATTACGGCGATCTCTACTGGGATGTGGAAGAGGCTTCATTTCTGCGCATCACGCAGGACGTAGACAGCTTTTACAGCCAGTTTGGTGATGTGGTTCTTGAATTTCTCAAACAGCGGGGCATTGACGTTTCGGAGGACATGGATCAAATCACGGATGCGTTTCAATACCAGAAGGCGAGGATTCCCGCGCAGCAGGATTTGCCACAGGAGCAATTGCGATTCGCATCTAATTTCCCCGAATACTTCGAGAAACGTTTCGGAAACGACCCGGTTCAACTGAAACGCAGTCCCCAATGGATGCGTGTCCACCCAGTTGCGTGGAAGGGTGACTTGAGTAACTTTGCCAAGACGTCCATCCTGTGGGGACGCAAAAGCGGGACAATGATGGTGCGACACGAATATGGCGACACGGGTTTGCCTCAATTGGGTGATGCGCTTGTAAAAGCATGAGTTGTAAGTGCGACTTGTTTCAAGGTTGAAAATGTTTTGATCTTGAAATGGGAAAATGACGAGGCGTGGATAGTATCTGGCAAAGCAGGCATTTACTGGGCGATTATTTTTTTGAATTATTAACCAGCTATGCCTGAAACCATATTATTTTAAATTATGAACAAGGAAGCGGCCATCAAGCGGGTTTTGATTACTGGCATCAGTGGTTCCGGCGGGAGTTATCTTGCCGAGTATATCGCGGACCATCATCCCGGAGTGGAGATTCACGGGTTGAGCCGCTGGCACAGCACGACGGCGATGCAAAACTTGAGCCGCATTCGTGACCGCGTGAAAGTCTATGAATGTGACCTGGCCGATTTCGGCTCCGTGTTGGAGGCGTTGCCGCAGGCCCGGCCCGATGCGGTCTTCCACCTGGCGGCCCACGCCAATGTGCGCACTTCCTTCATTACGCCGAACGCGGTGCTGGCCAACAATATTCTGGGCACCAGCAATCTTTTTGAGGCGTTGCGATTGCTGAAAATGAATCCGCTGTTTCAGCTTTGCAGCACGTCCGAAGTTTATGGGCAGGTGGATCCGAAGTATGTCCCGATCCGGGAGGAGACGCCTTTGAATCCGGCCAGTCCTTATGCGGTTTCCAAAGTGGCGCAGGACATGTTGGGGCGCGTTTATTTTGTGAGTTACCAGATGCGCATCATCCGCACGCGGATGTTTACCTATCTGAATCCGCGTCGCACGGATTTGTTTGCCACAGCTTTTGCTAGGCAGGTGGCCTGGATTGAGCGCGGGTTGGCGAAGGAATTGGTGCATGGAAATCTGGATTCGGTTCGCACCATCATTGACGTGCGGGACGCCATGAGCGCCTACTGGGCTGCGACCACCCGCGGTCGTCCGGGCGAGGCTTATAACATCGGCGGCACCACCACCATGAAAGTTGGCGAATTTCTGGAGCGGCTGATCAGCCATGCGCGGACGGCCATTCCGACGCGTTGCAACGCCGATTTGCTGCGTCCCGCCGATGTGACGCTGCAAATCCCCTGTTGCGACAAATTCATTGCCGAAACGGGCTGGAAACCGGTCTGCAGTTTTGACGACAGTTTGAAAAATCTGTTGGAATACTGGCGGGCAAAGGCGGATATCGCCGTGCGGGAACAAAAATACGATGCCAAATAACTTCAAAGGAGCCAAAGTTTCCGGCATGGGAGGCGCACCCTGATGGCTGGCCGGCTGTCCATAAATGAATCGCTGTGGGTTTGCGGCGGGCGCAGAGTTCAGGAGGCAGTTTATCCTCGTGTCGAGACTGCCGCCCTTCGGGCGCGCGGTGCGCGCGTTTTCTTGCTGGAGGATTCCAAGGGTGAGAATGGAATCGAGGAGTTGCGGCGTCTTTTGTGGCACAGCGATGTCCATGTTGTTTTAATGTGGCTTTATCCCTACCAGATCAAATCGCTTTATCCGATTTTACGGGAAAGGAAAAATTTTTCCATTGTGTTGGATGATTGGTGGTTTTGCCCGCCCTGGTTCACCCGCGAGGCCGAACATATCATTTTCAGATTTTATAACGGTATTGCCGTCAGGACGGGTCTTGCCCCCTTCGTCACGGCTGAGCCTCCCTGGTTGGGGAATCCCGACAACACCTTGTCATCTCTTTATGGCAAGTCTGCCGCCCTGTTGCGCCTGCCCGCACTGGCCGCGTGGCCATTTGTGGACGCCTGCAAATGGGTGCAAAGGCAAAGGGAGGCAATCCGTCCGGAACGATTACTTTATATGCCGCTGCCGGTGATTCCCGAATCTCTGCCGCTAAAAGGGGAAAAAGTTGAGTATGATTTCTCGTTGACCGGCAGCACCGTTGGCGTTTGGCTGATGCGCGATGCCTGCGCCTCCTTCAAGCATACCTTTGCCAACCTTTACTGCGACCGTCAGCGCCTTTTGAACCTGATTGTGCCGTTCGATGGAAATCCCTTCAGGGTGTATGACTGGCGGCGGCAGCCCGGCGGCCAGCCTCCCAAATCATGGGATGACTACACGCGGATTACCCGGCAAAGCCGTTATGTCATTTCCACCGGCGGGCTGCACAATGCCGGCTTGCCAAAATATTTGGAATATGCCTGTCTGGGTGTTCCGATGATCGGTCGCAAAACGCCGTTTGAATTTCCGTGGTTGGACGATTGTCTTTTTGAAATGGACGCCATGCGGTTGAATTCAGGAAACATCAAACCCCTACTGGATGAAGCCATTGAGCGCTGGCCCGTGTTGCGGGAAAATTGCCTGAAGTGGCGCGAAAAACTGTTCAAGCAGCATGATTCCCATCGCCTGTTGGAGATGTTGCAGGCTCAGGCGGATGGTAAACCCATCCCGCCGGAATATTTGCGGGCGGGTGTCGGCAAAACGCCGCGCGCTTGAATTTCATTCCGCCACCCCAGCCCGGATTCCCGAACCGCAAAGCTCTCTCCTTGAACTCCCTCGCCCGTGGGAACGGGAGAGGGTGGCCGCAAGGCCGGGTGAGGGACTACGGGGGAAAACTATTTCCGGTGGGGAGTTTGAGGGTTTTGGTGAGGGAGGACGCGCAAACCATATTTGTTCATCGCCCGCAGGGCTAGCTAGGCGCCGTTTTATCCGCTCACTGCTCAAAATGCTTTTGTGCCACGGGAATGCGCCGGCCAACCCCAAACGCCTTGGTGGTTACCTTTAAGCCCGGCGCGGCCTGGCGCCGTTTGTATTCGTTGAGATTAATTAGGCGGATGATGCGGCGCACCGTCGCTTCGTCAAAACCTGATTTGATGATTTCCGCCGCGCCGCGCCCTTCGACCACATGCGCCTCCAAAATCGCGTCGAGCACGTCGTAGGGCGGCAGCGAATCTTGGTCGGTCTGGTTCGGGCGCAATTCCGCTGAAGGCGCTTTGGTGATGGAGTCGGTGGGAATGATTTCGCGGTCGCGGTTGACCCATTTCGAGATGCGATAAACCATCGTCTTGGGTACGTCGCTGATGACCGCCAGCCCGCCGCACATGTCGCCATATAGCGTGCAGTAGCCGACGGCTAGTTCACTTTTATTGCCGGTCGTGAGTAGCAGTGAGCCGAATTTGTTCGACATCGCCATCAACATGACGCCGCGCAACCGCGCTTGGATGTTTTCCTCGGCGGTGTTTTCCTCGCAATGGGCAAAAACCTTCTTGAGCTGCTCTTTGGCCTTGATGAACATCGGCTGAATGGGAATCACGTCGTATTGAATCCCGAGATTCTGCGCGAGAATTTGCGCGTCATCCAGGCTGCCTTGCGATGAAAACTGCGATGGCAGGGAAACGCCGCGCACATTTTCGCGGCCGAGTGCCTCCGCCGCGATCACCGCCGTCAGGGCCGAGTCAATGCCGCCGCTCAAGCCCAGCACGGCTGATTTGAAGCCACACTTGTGCAGGTAATCCCGCGTGCCCAGTACCAGCGCTTGGTAAACCGTTTCTTCGTCCGCGAATTCCGCCGGTTGCCGGGGTGCCGCGTGATCCAGATCAACGACGACGAAATCTTCCTCGAACATTTTACCCTCGGCCAACAGCTGGCCGGCGCTGTTGAATGCCAGGCTCGCGCCGTCAAAAATCAATTCGTCATTGCCGCCGACAAGGTTGCAGTAAATCACCGGACATTGGGATTTGGCCGCCAGGTTCGCGAGCATGTCGCGGCGCACTTTGTTTTTCCCGATGTGCCAGGGCGACGCCGAAGCATTGATGATTAGCTGTGCGCCGGCGGCGGTCAATTCAATGGCTGGATCATGCCGGTAGCGCCGGTCATCCCAAAAATCCTCGTTGTTCCAGACATCTTCGCAAATCGTCAGCCCGATTTTCGTCCCGCCCAATGCCGCCGGCGGATTTTCCGTTGCCGGTTCAAAATAGCGGTCTTCGTCAAAAACGTCGTAGGTCGGTAGCAGCGTTTTGGTCCGCGTGGCGGTGATTTTTCCATTTTGCAGCAGGGCAATGGCGTTGGTCGCGCTGCGGCCCGGATGGCGCTCGTTGCGGCCGACAAAGCCCATGACCAATGCGGTTTTTCCGGTCGCCTTGGCCAGCCGTTCCAATGCTTCAAGATTCTTGGAAACAAACGCGGGATTCAGCACCAGATCCCTCGGCGGATAGCCCGTGAGCGCCAGTTCCGGCGCCACCACGATGTCCGCGCCGGCGGCAATGGCGCGTTCATAGGCGGTGAGGATTTTTGCCGCGTTGCCGGAAATGTCGCCGACGATGGTGTTGATTTGCGCCAGGGCTGCTCTCATGGTCGGCCAGCGTATGAACCGTGGCGGTAAAATTCAAGTCTCACCGTTTCAACCGGAAAAGCGCCGTTGTTTATTTCGCCTTCAAATCCTGCTTTACTTGTAAATCGGCGATGAGTTTTTTGTCTTTGCCGCGTCGTTTGTAAGTCAGTACGCCCCAGGCGTTGCCGAGCACACTCGCCGGGCTGGCGAGCAGATGCCAGAGCCAGCGGAGGTCGCGATCGCGGGCCATGCCGCGCAGGGTGTGCCAGAGCGGGCCGAAAAAAGTGACGCCATAGACGGCGGCGAGCCACAGCGGAACCGGCGGTTTTTCCTTCATCCAGTTTACCGGCATCTCTTCCTGCACGCGGAGAAAATGCACGGTGGCGCGGCGCCGTTTCTGTACAAATTTCCAGGGCGTCTGGACGTAATAATGATGTACGCCGCGTCCGTGAATTCGCAGCCACTCGCGCTTTCCCTGCTTCATTAAAAACATGGCCACGTGGGTGTCCTGAAATTTTTCATTCGCCTGGACGGACAGCAAATCCATCCGGCGATAGACAAATCCATTGGCACCGAGCGGATATGAATAAGTCCCGTCCGGGAGCGTCCACCGCTCCACCTCGCCGGTACGCGCAACCAGCCGTGGGTTGGCGCTCATCAGCCACGCTATCGGGTCGCTGATGTGCAGCAGGGCGGTGAGGTAGGCGCAGAACGAACTCATTTTCGGTGACGGCAGATAATAGCCTTCGACGCCGAGCGCCTGCGGGTTGGCCGCAAGCGCCTTCACCGCGAGCTCGATGTAATCAGGATGGGTGATTTCGTTGTCCGCATCCACGAAGACGATGAATTCGCCGGTCGCGTGCTGGAGCGCGAGGCGTTTGCCTTCCTCCATGTTCTTGCCATTGTCATCGAGGACAATGGCTCCGAATTTCGCGGCGATTTCGCGGGTGCGGTCCGTGGAATGCGCATCGGCCAGCAGGATTTCCATTTTGTCGCGCGGATAGGTTTGGCCCGCGATGGCAACGAGGCAATTATCCAAAATCGCCTCGGCATTCAGCGTCGGTATGATGAAGCTGATGCGCGGCGAGGTTTCCGGTTGGGACGGCATGAAATCAGTTTGGACGAAAAAACTGGCGAATTCAAATCAGCTTTGTGCCGGTAGATGATTCCGGCGCATCAGGATGATCCACCCGGTAAACAAAATTACCAGGGCCGCGCCTGCCGCGACCGGCATGACGCGTAGCATGGACGTGGCGTCTTTTCCAAGCGCCAGCAGCGCGAGCCAGTAAGCCACGCCGAGCGCGCCGTAGAGCAGGGAAATGTTGAGCCAGCGGCTGGCAAGTGACCAGATGGCAAACGCCTGCAACAGGCCGACAAAAATCATGGTGACGGCCAGCCGTCCCATCATAGCCATGGCTTCCGGGGTGTTGCGATGCAAAAGTTGCAGGCAGAATCCCCGCAGGAGGTAAAGACAGGCGGCTCCGAAAATCAGTCCCGCGGCGTAGAGGGCGAGCAGTTTCAATTGTTCACCCAGCGCCTCTTCGTGATGATGTTCCCGGCGGGAACGATGGGTGAACAAAACCGCCAGCAGCGGTCCGACGGCGGTGGGCAGCGCCACAGCAAGTTTCTCGGCTGCGGAATAGGCATCGCGCCCCGCCTCGGAAAAATAACGCTGGGCCACTAGCGTGTCGCCCTGGCTGAAAAAAATTGAACCCACGGCGCAAGCCGCGCTGACGACGAGAAAGCGGACAAATTCCGAGGTCCAGGGCGAAACAACGGCGGTCGTTTGGCGGGGAAAATCGTTGCGCCAGAACAGCAGGATCAGGTTGGGCAGCAGCATGACAACCGAGGCGAGCACCGCCCATTCTGCCACCGGCCAGATTTGCGTTGTTGGCCAGGCGAACAGCAGTCGTGCCATCGCCGCCAGCAGCCCGATCAAGGCAAGGCGTTTGAACCAGCCCAGTCCCTGACACAAAGCCGTAAGATAGCAGCACCAGAGATTACCCAAAACACAGGCCAGCGCGACCAGCGTCAGCGTTGTCCGGGGAATGTGGAAAAAATCGCCCAGCGGCTTTACCAGAATGATGGCCCCTGCTGATCCGGCGAGGGTGATGTGAAATAGAAACCGGCGGCAGCCGGCCAGTAATCCGGTGAGCCGCGCATCGTCGCCGCTGAAATGAAAACGCGCGACATAATGTGTGACCGCCTGTGTGGCGATGGTCAGCGGCAGCCCTAGAAATCCGATGAAGGTGATGGTATTATTCATCAACCCGAATTCGCCCGGTGCCCGGTCGAATTGGCGGCTGATGACCATCTGGAAAAGGTAAAAAACCAGATTTGTCACGAAGCTGATGACTGTAAAAAGAATGCCGCTTTGAAGCAGTCCGGCTGTTCGCGAATTTTCTTTCATGCGTACTGTCTTTTCATCAGAGCGTTGAAACCGGGCCGGTGCATCATGTCTGGTTTGTTAATTTGCAAACCAACATTCCACGGGAGTAGGCTGATGAACGCAAGTTCATTTTGACGGGCGGGTGGATTTTCTCGCCAACCGTCCGGTGGCCCGCTACATTTTTTACTTTCCGAATGAAAAAATCTTTCATCACCGGTGCCGCCGGCTTCATCGGCAGTACGCTCGCCGACCGCCTGCTGGCCGACGGCAAAACCGTCGTCGGCTGGGACAATTTCTCCACCGGCCAGCGGAGATTTCTCGACGGCGCGCTCAAAGATAAAAATTTCAAGCTCGTCGAAGGGGACAACTTGGATCTCTCCGCGCTGACGAAGGCAATGGCTGGCTGCGATACCGTTTTTCACCTCGCCGCTAATGCTGACGTCCGCTTCGGTCTTGAACATCCATTTAAAGATTTGCAGCAAAACACCGTCGCCACCTTTAACGTCCTTGAAGCCATGCGCGCCAATGGCATCAAGCGCATTGCGTTTTCCTCGACCGGCAGCGTTTATGGCGAGGCGGTGGTGATTCCCACGCCGGAAGACGCGCCGTTTCCCGTGCAAACTTCGCTTTATGCTGCGTCTAAAGTTTCCGGTGAAGGCATGATTTCATCCTATTGCGAAGGTTTTAAATTTGAGGGCTATATTTTCCGTTTTGTTTCCATCCTCGGCGAACGCTACACGCATGGCCACATTTTCGATTTTTACAAACAGCTCCTCGAACATCCCGACCGTCTGAAAGTCCTCGGCGACGGCTCGCAGCGCAAAAGTTACCTCTACGTTCAGGATTGCCTGAGCGCAATCCTGCATGTGATGAATCTGGACACCGCAAAAAACGTGAAACATGGCGTGGCAATCTACAATCTTGGCAACGACGAATATGTCCGGGTTAATGATTCCATCGGTTTCATCTGTGGCGCACTTGGGTTGAAGCCTAAATTGGAATACACCGGCGGCAACCAAGGCTGGGTGGGCGACAACCCGTTTATCTTCCTCAACACCAAAAAAATTCAGGGCACCGGCTGGAAAACTTCGCTGACCATCGAGCAGGGCATCAAACGCACCTTGGAATGGTTGCAGCAAAACCAGTGGGTTTACGAAACCCGCAAATGAAAATCACCGTCCTCGGCCTCTGGCATCTGGGTAGCGTCACGGCGGCGTGCTGCGCAAAACATTTTAACGTTGTCGGTCTCGACTTCAACGCGGCGAACATCGCGAAATTAAATTCAGGCCAAGCGCCGTTGCTTGAACCTGGCTTGAACGAACTCATCACCTCCGGTCTCGCGGCCAAGAAACTTTTGTTTTCCACCGATCCGAAAATTGCCTGCGCCGATGCTGACGTTCTTTGGCTCACTTACGACACGCCGGTTAATGAAAATGACGAATCGGATGTGGATTTGGTTTTAAACAATCTTCATAAGGCGCTGCCGCATCTGACCGCCGGCGCGCTGATTTTGATTTCCGCACAACTGCCCGTCGGCACCTGCGCTAAGCTGGAAAAGGAGTTCCCGCAGTTTTACTTCGCCTGCTCGCCGGAAAATCTCCGTCTCGGCAAGGCAATTGAAGCTTTTGAAAAAGCCGAGCGTGCCGTCGTCGGCATCCGTACGGATGCGAAGAAGGCTTTGCTTGAAGAGCTTTTCAAGCCATTCGCCGCGCAGACGATTTTCATGCGCACGGAGTCGGCGGAGATGGTCAAGCACGCGTTGAATTCATTTCTCGCTCTTTCCATCACCTTCATCAATGAAATTGCGCGCCTGTGCGAACTCACCGGCGCGGATGCCAAGGAAGTATCTATTGGGCTCAAGAGCGAAGCGCGCATCGGCCCGAAAGCGTATCTTGGGCCGGGCGGCCCGTTTGCCGGCGGCACGTTGGCCCGTGATGTCGTGACGCTTACGAAATTGGCCAAGACAAATGGTGAGAAAATATCTGTTATTCCCGCGATCAAAGAGAGCAACGATCTGCATAGCGGCTGGGTGTTCCGCCGTTTGAAGTCGCGCCTTGGCGATTTGCGTGGCAAAAAGATCGCCGTGCTTGGCCTGACTTACACGACTAATACCGACACGCTTCGCCGCAGTGCCGCCGTGGAATTATGCCGTCAACTTTTCGCTGCTGGCGCTAAGGTTTCGGCGTTCGATCCGGTGGTCAGAACTTTGCCGTCAGAATTGGGCTCCATCTCGCTTGCCGCCGATGTTTCTCAAGCGCTGGCCGGCGCGGAAGCTGTCGCCGTTTGCACCGAGTGGCCGCTGTTCCGGCGGGCGGACTGGGCAAAAATCGTTCCGCAGATGTGCCAGCCGGTCTTCGTTGATGCCAATCGTTTTTTGGAAAAGGAATTGAAAAGCCTCCCTGCCGTCGAGCATCTTTCCGTTGGTCGCGCCTGACATGAAACTTAAAAACCTCAACGCGCTTATCACTGGCGGCAGCCAGGGACTCGGCAAAACCATTGCCGAACATTTCCTGCGTGAAGGCGCGAATGTTGTCCTCTGCGCCCGCGGCGAAAAAGAATTGTTCGCCACGCGCGATGAGCTGGCAAAAAAATTTCCCGCGCAAATGGTTTCCGCCAAAACCTGTGACGTCTCCAATGAAGCGCAAGTCCGCGAAATCGTCGCCTTTGCGCTGTGCCAACTTGGTTCCTTTGATGCGCTCGTGTTGAACGCGGGTATTTACGGTCCGATGGGGCTGACCGAATCTGTCTCGCTCGACGAATGGCGGCGCGCAATTGACATCAACCTGTTCGGCGTTTTGCTGCCTTGCCGCGCGGTGATTCCGCATTTCAAAAAGGCCGGACGCGGTAAAATCGTGGTTTTAAGCGGCGGCGGCGCGACAAACCCATTGCCCAATATTAGTGCCTATGCTGCCTCAAAAGCGGCGGTTGTCCGCCTGATGGAAACATTGGCGGAAGAATTGAAAAGTTTTCATGTGGACGTGAATGCCATTGCGCCCGGCGCTCTCGCGACGCGGTTGGTGGATGAAGTTTTGGCCGCCGGTCCGGAAAAAGTTGGCGCAGCCTTTTTCGAGAAGAACAAAAGCTGGAAAGAACAAGGCGCGGTGCCGCTGGAACTCGGCGCGAGCCTCGCGGTCTATCTCGCCAGCGCAGAAAGCGACGGCATCACCGGCAAACTCATCAGCGCGCAATGGGATGATTGGGCGAAGTTGCATGAGCATCGCGATGAGTTGGCAAAATCAGACATCTACTGCCTGCGCCGCATCACGGCGAAAGATCGAGGCAAAACGTGGGGTGACATATGAATTACGCCATTATAGGCTGCGGATTGATTGGAAAAAAACGGCTGGCCGGTTTGCCTGCCGGTTCAAAACTCGCTATTGCCTGCGACACTAATTTGGCACGCGCGGAGGAATTGGTGAAACTTGCGCAAACCGGAAAGGCCGTCGCCGATTTCAAGATCGCCGTCGCTGATCCGCAGGTGGGCGCAGTGATTGTGGCTGTAATCAATTCTGCACTCGCGGAAGTTTCCGCCGCCGCGATTCGTGCCGGCAAGCATGTCATCATTGAAAAACCGGCGGGCATTTCGGTGAAGCAGCTTGATGAATTGATTGCGCTCGCCGACCAGCTAAAGGTCTGCGTCCGCGTCGGTTTCAATCACCGTTATCATCCGGCGTTTCAAAAAGCGCGGGAGATTTTTGCATCCGGCGTGATGGGGGAACTGATGTTTCTTCGCGCGCGTTACGGCCACGGCGGGCGCGTCGGTTACGATCAGGAATGGCGCGCAGATCCGAAACTTTCCGGCGGCGGCGAATTGATTGACCAGGGCATCCACTTGATTGATCTTGCGGGCTGGTTTCTTGGCGAGTTCAATAAAATTGACGGCCACGCGGCGACTTATTTTTGGAAAATGCTGGTGGACGACAACGCGTTTTTGAGTTTGCAGACGGCGAAAGGCCAGACCGCGTGGCTGCACGTCAGTTGCACGGAATGGAAAAATCTTTTTTCATTTGAGATTTACGGTCGCCATGCCAAGCTCGCGATTGAAGGACTTGGTGGCAGCTACGGCGTCGAGAAATTATTTCATTATCAAATGAAGCCGGAGATGGGCATTCCTGCCACGATGGTTTATGATTTCCCCGGCGCGGATGAATCGTGGAAAATCGAGATGACCAAATTTGAAAAGGACGTTCACCTGAGGCGCACGCCTGACGCCGGACTTGCCGAAGCGCGCGTGGCTCTTCAGATTGTTGAGACTATTTACGAAAAAAGCGGATTCAAAACCTTATGATCATCGCCCGTTCACCCCTTCGCATCAGCCTCGGCGGCGGCGGTACGGACTTGCCGTCGTATTATGAGAAATTCGGTGGCTTCCTCATCGCGGCGGCGATTGACCGTTATGTTTACATAACGCTGCATGATACTTTCGTGGCGGATTTGATCGTGAAGTATTCGGAACTGGAGCGCGTGCCGGATGCGGCAAAATTAAAACATCCGATCATCCGTGAGGCGTTCGCGCTGGTGGGACTTGACGGCCATTCTCTCGAATTAACATCGATGGCGGATATTCCATCGGGCACGGGACTCGGTTCGTCTGGCAGTTTTACCACCGCTCTGCTGAAAGCGTTGCATGCGCACAAGAAAAATCTCGTCCATCCCGCCGAACTCGCCGAGCAGGCGTGCGACATCGAGTTGAACCGGTTGAAGGAACCGATTGGCAAACAGGACCAATACATCGCTGCCTTTGGCGGTTTGACGTGCTTTAATTTTTTGCTCGATGGAAGAGTTGAAGCGTGGCCGCTAAAAGTTTCGGACGAGACGCGCGACAATTTGGAAGACAATCTGCTGCTGTTTTTCACCGGCTATTCGCGCAGCGCGTCGGCGATTTTGAAGGAGCAGGACACAAAATCCAAATTGGACGACAAGTCCATGATCGAGAATTTGCATTTCGTCAAGGATCTCGGCCTGCAAAGTAAAGTCGCGCTGGAGTCCGGCAATTTGCACGAGTTCGCGCGGCTGATGGACGTGCATTGGCAGCGCAAAAAACAGCGTAGCGGCGGCATGAGCAATCCCAAGATCAACGAGTGGTATGACCTCGCGCTGGCCAGCGGCGCGCTCGGCGGCAAGCTCATCGGCGCGGGCGGTGGTGGCTTCCTGATGTTTTACGCGGAGGATAAGGCGAAGCTGCGCCACGCGATGCGCCAAAGCGGTTTGAAGGAAGTGCGCTTCCGATTTGATTTCGAGGGAACCAAGCTCGTCACCTCGTGAGCGTGTCTCTGGAAATTCCCGTCGCCATTCTCGCGGGCGGACTCGCCACGCGGCTACGGCCGATTACGGAAAAAATCCCCAAGTCACTCGTGCCGGTTGCCGGTCGGCCGTTTCTCGCGCACCAGCTTGAGATGCTTCACGCGCGCGGCATTCTTCATGCTGTTTTATGTATCGGCTATCTTGGCGAAATGATTCAGCGCGATTTCGGTAGTGAGGCGTTCGGCGTCAGGCTTGATTATTCTTTTGACGGCGAAAAACTGCTCGGCACCGGCGGCGCGATCAAACGCGCCCTGCCGAAGCTCGGCGAAGAATTTTTCGTCCTTTACGGCGATTCCTATCTGCCGATTCAATATGTGCCGGTCGCTGATGCTTTTCACCGCAGCGGTAAGTTCGGCCTGATGACCGTCTATCGTAATGAAGGCAAATACGATGCGAGTAACGTCGTCTTCCGCGACGGCGAGATAATGGTTTATGACAAAAAGGTGAAGCTGCCGGAGATGCGGCACATTGACTACGGCTTGAGTATGTTCAAGTCCTCGGTGTTCGACGCGTATCCGGCGGATGAGAAATTTGACCTCGCTGAAGTCATGGGCTGGCTCGTTCGCGAAAAACAACTCGCCGGCTACGAAGTGCTCGAAAGATTTCACGAGATGGGTTCGCCTGGGGGCTTGGCGGAACTCGAAACCTTGCTACAATCAAAATCACCATGAGTTTTACGAACCAATTTTTAACCGAAGTTCAGCTGGTTGCAGCGCAACTCAACGAGGCCGCGATTGAAAAGTGCGCGGACGAACTTGCGACCATCCGTGAGCGCGGCGGACGACTGTTCATCCTGGGTGTCGGCGGCAGCGCAGGCAATGCCGGCCATGCCGTGAATGATTTTCGCAAAATCTGCGGCTTCGAAGCTTACGCGCCGACGGACAATGTTTCCGAACTCACCGCTCGCACCAACGATGAAGGCTGGCCGACGATTTTTGCCGAATGGTTAAAAGGTAGTCGGATCAATGCCAATGATGGCCTGTTGATTTTCTCTGTCGGTGGCGGCAACCTTGAAAAGAATGTCAGCCCGAATCTCGTCAACGCGATTCAGCTTGCGAAAAAAGTTGGCGCGGCGGTCGTCGGCATCGTCGGCCGCGACGGCGGTTACACGGCTAAGGAAGCGACGGCCTGCGTCATCGTGCCGACGATCAATCCCGCGCACGTCACGCCGCATAGCGAGGCGTTTCAGGCCGTCATCTGGCATTTGTTCGTCTCGCATCCGAAATTGAAAGTGGCGCAGACGAAATGGGAATCAACCAAGTGAAGTCTGAAGACAGAAGTAAGAAGTCAGAAGTTCGGCGCGCTGTATTTCTTGATCGTGATGGAGTCATCAACTGTGCATTGGAGCACGACGGTAAGCCGTATCCGCCCACGACGCTGGCAGAGTTCGCCATCCTGCCCGAAGTTCCCGCTGCGTGCGCCAAACTGAAAGCCGCTGGCTTTTTACTCATCGTCGCCACTAACCAGCCGGATGTTGGACGTGGCTCACTGGCGAAAGAGGTCGTCGAAAAAATCCATGCGCACCTGCTGGCGCAACTGCCGGTTGATTTTGTGGAAGTTTGTTTTCATCCCGGCAAAGGCGCGTCGGATTGCGATTGCCGGAAACCGAAACCAGGGATGCTTTTGCGCGCGGCGCAGGAATGGAACATTGATTTGGCGCAAAGCTGGATGGTCGGCGACCGCTGGCGTGACGTGGATTGCGGCTATGCCGCCGGTTGCAAAACCATTTTCATAGACCGGGACTACGCCGAGGAGTTGAAGCAGAAACCTGATTTTTACGCTAGCAATCTAGCTGAAGCTGCGGACATAATTCTATCTCATTCTGAAAATATATGAAGCGAACACTGAAAGATTTGCCGGTAAAAATCTTTGCCGACGGCGCGGACAAAAAGGGCATGCTGGAATTGAACGCCAACCCGCTCATTCAGGGACTGACAACGAATCCGACGCTGATGCGCAAGGCTGGCTTGACGGACTTCGAGGCGTTCGCGCGTGACATTTTACAGACCATCACTATCAAGCCGCTTTCGCTCGAAGTTTTCTCCGACGAATTTTCCGAGATGAAACGGCAGGCTTTGAAAATTAACGGTTGGGGGAAAAATGTTTACGTCAAAATTCCTATAACCAACACGCGTGGCGAATCCTCACTGCCGCTGGTGGCGGAACTGGCGCGCGAAGGCGTGAAGCTGAATGTCACCGCGATTCTCACGCTGGCGCAAGTCGAAGGTGTATCCGCTGCATTAAACTCCAAAGTACCCGCTGTCGTTTCCGTTTTCGCCGGGCGCATTGCCGACACAGGTGTTGATCCGGTAGCCATCATGTCCCAAAGTAAAACGGTTTTGAAAGATTTGCCGGCGGCGGAATTGCTCTGGGCGAGCGTTCGCGAGGTGCTGAATATTTTTCAGGCGAACGACTGTGGCTGCCGCATCGTTACCGTGCCGCACGACATTTTGGGCAAGGCCATCAAAATGACCGGCATGGATTTGGGCGAACTATCACTCGACACGGTGAAGATGTTTGCTGCGGATGCGAAGGCCGCTGGTTTCTCGCTATAATCAGATCAACTTCGTCACCGCCGCGAATACGTCCGCGATTTTCACTGATTCCATTGCGGTGATGAGTTCCCTGCGGGTGCCTTTAATATCGCCGCCGTCGTAGCGGTAAAAATCCAGTCCGCGTCCGTTCACTACCGGGTTTTTTACGAGCGTGAACTTGTTTCCGTAGGGCCAGTTGGTCACGTTTAGCGTCGGCGCTTCGATGACGATTTGATTCGACACTTTCAACGCGGCGGCAATGTGCATCAGCGCCGTGTCCACGCTCAAAAACGCGCTGCAGCGTTTCATTAGGGCGGCAGTTTCGCTCAAATTCTTTGTTTTCGTCTCTCGCGTCAAATCTCGGTTAGCTTGCGCCAGCACCACCTGGTGATCCTTGGCCTCTTCTGGTCCGCCGAAGAGCAGGACGTGGATATCCGGCCTTTCCCGATTCAACTGCCGCACCAGTCCGGCATAATTTTTCAACGGCCAGCGTTTCAATGGCAGATTTTTTGTGCCGCCGGAGCCGACGTGGATGCCAAGGATTTTTTGTCCGGCCAGCTTGTGTTTTTTGAGGAAGTCGCCGGCAAATTGTTCATCCGCCGGTGACAGAAAAAAACGCATTTCCGTCACCGGCAATTTTTTTTTTGCGCCGATCAGCGGCAGCACGGCGAAGTTGTTTTCAATTGAATGGCGCGTGTAATCCTGTGGCAGCGTGCCGGTGACGAGCCAGTGGTCGAGCCAGTGGCAGCCGTCGTATTCATGGCTGATGCGCACCGCTGCGCCCGCCAGCCAGGCCGCGACGCGATAGTGGATGCGGCTCTGCGGATGCGTGTTGATGGAAAGCTGGTAACGCTCGCGCCGCAGCGACCAGAGGAATCGCAACGCCTCCAGCTTGCCGCATTTCATTAGGTTTTTCTGAAAGACATGGTTGACATCCGGGTCGTGCTCCAATAAATCCTTGGCGCCGGGCCACATCACCAGCGCATCAATGGTCGCGGCAGGGAAATTGGCGCGCAGCTCGTGGATGAAAGGAGTGGCAATCAGGGTATCGCCGATGCCGGCCATGGAGATAACAAGTATTTTCACAGCTGTGAAATCTTTTCCAGCAGACCCGTGGTGGATTTGCCCGGCACGAACGGAACCAGCATGATTTTCCCGCCGCCGGATTCGACTGCGCGGCGTTCATCTTGGTTCAGGGATTCCAAAGTGTAATCGCCGCCCTTGACGTAAATGTCCGGCTGCGCGGCGGCGAGAAAATTGGTCGCGGTCGTGTCCGTGAAAACGCATACGCCGCCCACGCTTTGCAGGGCGGCCAGCACCGCCGCGCGGTCCGACTCGGAATTCACCGGCCGGCCTGCGCCCTTCAAGCCGCGCACCGCCACGTCGCCGTTTACACCGATTAGTAGCGCGTCGCCGAACTTGCGGGCGTTCTCCAGATAAGTGACATGGCCTAGGTGCAGGATGTCAAAGCAGCCGTTGGTGACGACGAGTCTTTTGCCGCTGGCCCGTACTTGCTTGCGCAACGCTGGCAAATCGTCCCATGCGATGATTTTGTCGCGGAAATTCACGCCGTCATTTTGCCTGGGAACCTTGCGAATTCAATAATTTCCACACGCGTAATGCCTCGGTCACGCCCCATGCCTGCGCGTCGCAGCCGCGTTGTGCATGCGGCGCGTCGCCATCCAGGATTTCGGGAAGCTGGCCCAGGCAGTCTTCGTTCAACAGTTTTTGCACGCTGCCGAGATAACTTTTCGCGGCTGCCACAGCTGCCGGCGAAAATTCCCACGCACGGACCAGTGCTTCGCAAAATGTTGGAAACGTCCATGTCCACGCCGTGCCGTTGTGGTAGGCCGGCTTACGGCGCGTGTCCTCGTCGCCTTCGTAGCTCGGCCAATATGGTTCGGCGGGATGATTCAGCAGATGGCCGTGGTGATAGATCGGTAGGGGCAGGGCCACCGGCAGCGGCGCGAGCGAACGCAGTGCGCCGGGTACGACGAGAAACTTCTGTGCCGCTCCGACGCAGCGTTGGGCGCGTTCGCCGGTGACGAGGCCAAGGCTCACGGCGAAAAGGCAGTTGCTCCGCAGCGCGTCGCTTCTCGTCGCGTCGCGGGCGATGACGCGCGGCCCAGCCAGCAGCACGTCGGCGAACCAGCCTTGGTCCTCCAGCCAATAAAGTTCTTCAAACGATGCCGTGGCACGGTTGGCGAGGGTGAGCCATTTGTTTTTTTCGGCTTTTTTGCTGATTTTTTCCAGCAGCCGCAGCAGCCGGATCCATAGAACTTGAATTTCCACCGGAAAACCTTCGCGTGGCGTGCCGGCGGGATGGTTGGTGTCCATCCAGGTGAAGTGGCCGGGGCTCCAGATTAGCGCGGAATCTGTGTCCATGCAGATGCCGTTCGGTGTGCCCTGGACATAATTTTCAGCGATACTGGTCAGCACATCGCCGAGGGTGCGGCGGTTTTCGCACACTGGCGTGGCAAAAAAGTCTTTGTTTTTTTGTTTTGAATTTTGAGTTTCAGAAAGCTCCTCGCACACCATCGCGAACCACAGCGGTGCGTCGGAAGTGTCTCGGTTGGAAACGTCATTACCGTGAATCGTGTTCGGCAGCGTACCGTCCTGCTCAAACTTCGCAAACGTGAGCAGCAGTTGTCTCACTTCGTCCACCATGCCGGTGGCTAGCAGTCCGCGTGCGCAAATTAGCGAGTCGCGGCCCCAGTCGAGAAACCACGGATAGCCGGCGATGACCGTTTTGCCTTCGTCGCGGCGGACGATGAATTGTTTTGCCGCGTGTTCGAGCTGGCTGGCAAAATCACTTACTGTTTTTCTGTTTTCCGGTTTCCGGTTTCCGTTTTTGATTTCTTCTGTTTCCGCCGTCAGCATCAGAGTTGCGTCGGAGCCTTTGGCCAGCGGGATTTCAAACCAGCCGGGGCTGTAGGCATCGCCGTGAGCGGTCTGGCCGCGGCTTTGCTCGACGGGATGCGGAATGTTCTCGCACCATTCCGGCTGCGGATGATATTTGCCCGCGTCGGCGAACACGCGGAGCTGGCGGTCAGGCGCGGGCGTGAAGGCGAAACCGGATATTGGCAGTTGGGAGTTGGTGGTTGGAAGATTGGGCAAAATATGTGTGTTCGACGCGAAATGGAAATCTGCGCCGGGATTGCGTTTGGTCTCGCAATGAAAATTCCGGTCCTCGATATCCACGCGCACGGTCAGGCGCACGTCTGCCTCGGCGGGTAGTTGTTTGCCGAGCGCGTTTTTTGCCGTCGGGCGGCGGAAATTAAAAACCGTGGTGTTTTCCCCTTCGAGCATTTCGGCGCGCAGTTCAATTTCCACCGTTCGGCTGTCGCCGGCGTTCGCCACAAAATTCCAGATGGCGGGCGGACCGGCTTGGAACGATGCCAGACTTCTGAAATCCAGCGGCGAGAGAAATCCGTCGGCGTTCACCCAGGCGCGGATGCGTTTGACGAACACGTGACGGTCTACCGGTACGGACGGATTTAGGTTCGCGCCGAGCACACAGTCGTATTTGGAATTCACCTGACCCAGGTCCACACACAACCGTGCCATGCCGCCGAGGCCATTCGTGAGCAAAACCAGATCATCGGATTGCGGATTGTGGATTGCGGATTTCGGATTGGCGGAAAGAAAACGAATGGTTGAAAATTTTTTTTGCGTGCGCGTGGCGAAGCGCTCCAAAACCAATTCCATCTCTGCCGCCGAATCGCGCGGAACAAAGCAAGCGATGTGGCGGGTGCCAACGGTAATGGATTGGGCGTGAACCGTCGAATTCTGGCTCCTGACGCCCGACTTCTGACTTCTCAGTTCGGCCCGGAACGGTGTGGAATCTTCCAGCAAAAGCCAGTGGCCGGGAGGCACAGGCGTGATGCGGCGGTGGTCGAGAAAATTCCAGTCGATGACGCGTTGAAAAACTCTTCCGGTGGCAACTTCGCCTAAAACGTCGGCGAACGGATTATTCCCGCCGCGCGTGGCAAACTCGCTGGCGGCGGCGAGGAAATTCTTTGGTGACTTTTCAATTTGCTGTGCGAGCCAGTGCCAGTCGAGGTCGGCAATGGTTTCGGCGGGGATGATTTTGTTCAGCGATTCCAGAGCCCACGCCGCTAGCGTGCGCAGCCGGCGGTAGTCGTCGCCGCTCAAACCGGTGGGTTTTTCGACGGGCGTAAGACAATAAACCGCGCCGGGGGCGAGGGTGAGAGCAACCCTGTCATTGTCCGCGGAAATTTTCGGCGGTGGCTGGCCCAGCAAATCAAATTTAAAATTGGAAACCGGAAAGCGCAAAGCCGAAACATCGAGTGTGAGCAGATTTGCCTTTTCGACATCCGTGTTGACGAGAACGAGAACGGAATCCCTTCCTTCCGCCGATTTGCGGTGCAGGGCATAGACCGGCGAGCTGGGCGCGCTCAAACGCGTGAGCTTTGCCCCGTCGAAAAAACAAGGATGGTCGGAGACGAGCTGGTTTAGTTGCGCGAGTTCGGGGACGATGTTTTCGGCGGCGTCCCAGTTCAAGCCGGCGTTGCCGTGGACGCGGATTTTTTCGGTGGCCAGCCATTCGACCCCGCAGGTAAAAGCGAACCCGCCGCTCGGGCTGGTGAGTGCGCACAACCGGTTACGCAGGAGGGACCATGCGCGGCCTTTTTTGGCGAGGCGGTCGTTGTCATGTGTTTCGGAGTAGTGGAGGTAGCTGCCGACACGTTCATTCTGGCGGCTAGCGTAGTCGAGATACCACGCGACATCTTTGCCGGAATAGTTTTGGAAAAGTTCAGAGTAGGCCCACTGCATTCCGCCTTCGGTGAGCAGCAGTTCGGTGGCTTCCCACGAGCCGCCAAGGCCTTCGAGCAGAAAAATAGTTTCGGGAAATTCCTCCTGCACGCGGGCGACGATGTATTGCCAAGCCGCGGCGGGAATCTTGTACCCGGCGTCGCAGCGGAAACCATCCACGCCGCGCCGGCACCAGACGAGCAGCGAATCGGCAATGATGTCCCAGAGCTTGACGTCGTGCTGTTCGAGTTCCACCAAATCTTCCCAGATTGTGCCCCACGCGCCGGGGCTGGTAAATTCGCCGTCCGGTTTTTTTAGGAAAAATTCCGGGTGGTTTTCCTGCAGCGCTGAACCCCAGCCGGTGTGGTTGATGACGATGTCAATGAAGACGCGTGCGTCGAGGGAATGCGCTGCTGAAGTCAGCTCGCAAAACTGGTCAATGCCGGTGGTGCGCTTGTCGAACTCGACGAGCGCCGGGTCAACCGCCGTCAAGTCCAGCGCGGCATAGGGGCTTCCGAAGCGCCCGAAGCGCGCGTAGGTTGTCGGTGTCGGATGCACCGGCAACAGGTGAATGATTTTGCAACCGAGCCGGTTGACGATGAACGGCAATTGATGCGTCAGGTCGCGAAATTTTCCGGATGGCGGTAGCGTGGCGTAGCCTTGTGCTTCGAGTGACTTGAGCTGCGCTTCAATTTTTTCATCGGTGGAGTATGCGATGTTTTTGGTCGGGCCGAAAAGCCGGGTGAAGGCGCAGTAAATGGTGTTCGCCGTGCGCGCGAAATTCGGATGGACGGAAATGCCGACGTCGGAGCCGTCCGGCCAGTGCTGCCAGTTTTTTTCGTCGAGCAGATAAGCTTTAGCTTTGAAATAGCCGACCTCAGCGAGTGGTAGTTCGATCTGCCAGCCGTCGGCGGTTTTTTGCATCGGCACATCACGCCACGAGGAGTTGGCGATGACCGCCTGTCCGGCGTGGGCGGCGATGATTTCGCGACGGCGCGCAGCGGCGCGGCCGAGATTGGTGCGGAGGCGGGCGGACCAGTTCTTTTGTGCGGTGGAATTTTCGGCGCGTAGCGTGAAAAGGAGTTTATCGCCGACGAAGCGCAGGAGGCGTTCGCCGGTGCCGGGAGTCATGCTGGGAAGGGTTGGTTCCACCTGAAAAAGTTTTATCAGTTAGCCGCCGCGGGCGAAAGCAAAAGTAAAATTGGTTTTTCTTAGGATTGCGTTGGCGGCGGGTGAGGCTTAACTTGGCAACATATTTGCTAGTTTAATCACGTTATGGCAACCGCCGCATTGAATCCCGCAGAAGAATCTCAGTTGATGCAGACAATTGAGTTCTTTGAGGTAATCACCCAGACGCAGCCGGACGATACGAACTCACTGGAAATCCTCAAGGAGGCCTATTCGAAGCTGGGCCGCGAGCAAGAGGTGGTGAACACCTCGAAGCGGATCGCGCAGGCGTATTTGCAGCTGGGGCAGTTGTCATCGGCAATCCTTGAATACGAGACGGTGTTGCAGCGGCGACCGGAGGATGCAGACGTGCGTGCGGCGTTACGTCAGATCGAGGAAAAGGCTAGCAACGCAGTGTTGCAGCCGAAGACGGATGCAATACCGATGGCATCGATTTCCGAAACGACGATGCTGCGGCGCAAGGGGAAGGCGGCGGCCGCCGGGGAGATTGACGACGGGCGCAAGCCGCTCTACAAAATATTTGTGGAGGGCAAAATCATCACGGCGGGCGACTTTGATTTATGCTGGCACAATGTGGATATGGCGATGTCGCCAACGGATGTGGTCGAGCCATTCATCCAGACGCTGCACGAAAAAGGAATCCATCTCATTGACAAGTCGCTGCGGCTGCTGGTGGACAGATCGCGGTTGGCATATCTGCCGCTCGATCGCTACGATGTGGACATGGATCTGGCGCGTGGATTTCCCGCCGACATTTGCCGTCGTTGGGGTGTGTTACCGTTTGACCGGATGAGCAAGTCCATTTTGGTGGCCACGGCCAATCCCTTCAATCAGCAGGCGGCAAAAGATCTGGCCGATGCGACCACGCACCGATTGCTGTGGTATCTTGCCGCGCCGAACGACATTGTTTCCAACCTGCGCAAAGCGTTCCGCTGACCATGGCCAAAATCAAATCATTTGCCGAACGTATCGCCGATGCCCTTGTTGAGGACGGGCTGTTGAGCCCGAACCAGATCGAGGAGTTGCTGGAGCGACAAAAAAAAGAGGGCGCACGGTTGGTGAAATTGATCGTGGACAAGGATAAGCAATATGTCAGTCCCGAAGATTTAGCGGTTTCCATGGGGCGTGTGCTGAACATAACGCCCATCAACCTCGTCCGCGTCAATATTCTCCCGGATGTGGTGGATTTGGTTCCCCGCGACATGCAGCGTAATCACAAGGTCGTGCCGGTTAGCCGTCTGGAAAATAAATTGTTTTTGGCGATGGCTGACCCGTTGAACGTGCTTGCGCTCGACGACGTTAAGCGGATTACCAAGCTGGAAATTACCCCGCTTATCGCTTCCGAAAAGGCGATCACGGACAAGCATAACGCGATCGATGCTTCCAAGAGCGGTTCCATGGAGGATATCATCCAGGACGCTCAAAAACAAAGTGATGCGGACGCGGATGGTGACACGATTGAATCCGTCAAAGAAATGGCCGAGGATGTCAACCTTGATGCGCTCGCCGCCTCTAGCGAGGAAGCCCCGGTAATCAAGCTGGCTAACTTGATTGTTTTGCAGGCCATCAAGGACCGCGCGAGCGACATCCACCTGGAGCCTTTTGAAAAACAGATGCGGCTGCGTTACCGTATTGACGGTGTGCTTCTTGACGCCACGCCGCCGCCGAAGCAGATGCAGCTGGCGCTGGCCTCACGCTTCAAAATTATGTCGAACCTGGACATCGCCGAGCGCCGGTTGCCGCAGGACGGGCGCATGCGTGTCAAGGTCAGCGGCAAAGATTACGACTTGCGCGTTTCCGTTTTGCCCACGGTTCACGGTGAAAAAATTGTGTTGCGCGTTCTCGACAAATCCAACCTGTCCGCCAGCTTGGACAAACTGGGTTTGGACGAAGCCACTTTCAAGCAGTTCAAGGCCGCAATTGATGCGCCTCACGGATTGATCCTCGTCACCGGTCCGACCGGTTCCGGCAAGACGACAACACTCTACTCTGCCCTCAACGAGCTTAACAATCCCACTTGGAACATTGTCACCGTCGAAGACCCGGTGGAATTCCAGATTCCCGGCATTAACCAGGTGCCGACAAAAAAAGACATCGGCCTGTCGTTTGCCAACGCTTTGCGCTCCATTCTACGTCAGGACCCCGATATCATCATGATCGGCGAAATCCGCGACACCGAGACGGCAGAGATCGCTATTGAAGCCGCGCTCACCGGCCATCAGGTTTTGTCCACGATGCACTGCAACGATGCGCCCGGTGCCATCGCGCGTCTGGACGACATGGGTATCGCGCCGTTTTTGATTTCGTCCTCTGTGATTTTGTCCTGCGCGCAACGCCTCATGCGCCGCATCTGTTCGCATTGCAAGGAGCCGGTGACTTATCCTGCGAAAATGTATGAAGACCTCGGCATTGACCCGGTGATGTTTGAAAATGTCCCGCTATATCGCGGTCGTGGCTGTGACCGCTGTAAAAATTCCGGCTACGTGGGGCGCATGGCCATCATCGAGGCCATGACCGTCACGGATCAAATTCGCAAACTTATCATCGCCCGCGCCAGCACGCGCGAAATGGCCAAGCTCGCCGTTAATCAGGGAATGCGCACCTTGCGCATGGTGGCGCTCGATCGTGCCCGCGAAGGCATCAGCACCCTCGAACAAGTCATGGTGGGCACCTCGGCCTATTAAAAGGAACGCTGGGTAGGCGGTCCGGATGGTTGCGGCGAGTCCGAAAGCCACGGTGGTAGCTTGGCGAGTCCCGCCGGATTGGCGCTTTTCGGTGGCAAGTAGGGGCTCGTGATTCCGGGCAGCGAGTTGATGCCGGTTGGCTTGCTGATGCCGCTTTGCAGCGGCGTGAACGAATGTCCCGCCGGATTAAACAGTGGCATCGGTTGCATGTTAGGATCCGGCACTGGCACTGGCGTCAGATGCGCCGTCGTCAATGGCTTGTCTGGTAGCGTGACGGGTTCCATCAGAGTGCGAAAACGTTCCATCGCGGCCACCTGTCCCGCGTCCGGCTTGGGAGCCGCCGCCGGCTGGGTGAAGGGATTGTTCCACGCGGTGTCCGCCTTGGTTTCCGAGCCGAACATGGACCCAGCGGTGGTTTTCAGTAGCTGGTTGAAATATTCCGTGGAGCCAGGCTTCGACTTGTCCATTTGATTGGCCTGTCGGTCATTTTCCATTTGCCGGCGGAACGGATTGTCCGGTGAATCGTTGCGCATCAGCGCCGCGTTGGGCAATCCGTTCGTGGCCCGGTTGGAAGATTCCTCGTGATTTTGCCGCAGCATAAAACGCTCTTCAACCGTCAGCTTTTCATCAATTTTTGGATTAGGCAGGCCCAGTAATTTTTCCGGCGTGGGCACGCCTAGAATTTCCTCCGGCGTTAACAACGTCCAGTTTTTTTTGGCATCGAGGGCTTTTCGCCAGCGGATCGCTGTTTCAGGGGAAATGGCCGGCGCGGGCGAACCCGGCAGGATGTCATACGAACTGGCTGACGGCTTACCGAAAATGGATGCTGGCGCGTTGTAAGAACTGGCTCCGCCGTGACGCTGCGACGTGGGCGGCATGAAGGCATTGGCTTTTTCCGCCACATCATTCGCCGGCTTGGAAAAAATTATCGCCTGTTGCGCCCCTGTGTCAAATACCACCGCCGCCGCCAAGAAGGCGATGAACAGCCACGACTTCAAATTGGGCGGGCAAAAAGTCATTTCAGCGTGACACGCTAGTTCATTAGCCAGCACCCGTCAAAAATGAATTCAAACAGAATTTGCCGTCGGCCAGTTGCTGGTTTTGGTGTTCCTGCTCCCGGCCACAGTATTACTGCCGCTCGTATTCCCCTTTGCCGAGGCGCTTGTAAACCTGAAAACCCGCCTTCTTCGCATCCGTGACTGACAGCGGCTTGAGCTTGTGCGGCGTGGTGAAGGCGGAAATGATCTTGCGCACTGGCTTTTTGCAGGCTGGGCATTTTGTCAACGGCGGCGCAGACAGCGGACGGTTCAGCGTGAACGTCCCGCCGCACACCTTGCACTCGCCCTCGCAGAGTTCGTATTCGTAAAGCGGCATGCCCTATTTTTTCAAAAACGCGCTGAACAAGTCAATCGGCAGCGGCAGGAACGTTGTCGTGTTGTGTTCGCTCGCCATTTCGCGCATGGTTTGGAGATAGCGCAGTTGCAGCGCAATCGGCTCTTTCGCGATCAGGCCGGCGGCTTGGCACATTTTCTCGGCGGCCTGAAATTCGCCTTCGGCGTTAACGACTTTTGCTCGGCGTTCGCGTTCGGCCTCGGCCTGCTTGGCCATCGCACGTTTCATGCTATCCGGCAGCGATACTTCTTTCACCTCGACCGCCGTGACCTTGATACCCCACGGCTCGGTCTGCTTGTCAATGATCTCCTGCAATTTCTGATTGATGACATCGCGCTGTGACAGCAGTTCGTCCAGCGCCGACTGGCCAAGGACGCTGCGCAAGGTCGTCTGGCCGATGAGCGAGGTCGCTTTCCAGAAATTTTCCACCTTTACTACCGCTGCGTTCGGGTCCACGACGCGGAAATAAATCACTGCATCCACCGTGGCTGGTACGTTGTCCTTGGTCATGATTTCTTGCTTGGGTACGTCAATCGTTACCACGCGCAGATCCATTTTCACCATTTTGTCCACGATCGGGATTAGGAAAATCAGCCCCGGCCCTTTTGCTCCCTGCAATTTGCCGAGCCGGAAAATGACGCCGCGCTCGTATTCGCGCAGGATACGGATGGCCTGCGGCAGGATGAAGATTACGACGATGATGGTGATGGCGACGATTGAAATGATGCCGCCGCGGAGAATAAGCCCGATGAGTTCGTTCATAGTTTTAGTTTTTTGGTTTCACTTTCAAAGTCAATCCCTCGACAGCGGTGACTTCCACCGGCTGGCTGGCTTCCACCGGCGTCGCGCTCACCGCGTTCCAGATTTCGCCTTCAATAAATACTCTGCCACCTGCCGAATCAATCCGCGATAGCGCGTTTACGGATTTTCCAATCATTGTGCCGGTGCCGGTCAGCACCGGTTTAAACTGAGCGCCGATGCCTTTGCCCACGATAAAAATGAAAAAGCCCGCTGTCCCCGCCGTCGCCGGCAGAATCCATGCGAGCGACAGTCGGTGGCCGGAACCGCCGTGGTTGAACAGCATCAGCGCACCTAGGAAAAACGCTATAATACCGCCGGCTGTCAAAATACCGTGTGTCGAGGCGAATACGTCCGCGATGAACAGTAGCAACGCCAGCCCGATAAGCAGCAGGCCCGCGATGTTTACCGGCAAAATCGCCGACATATAAAGTACCAGTACCAGCGCAATCGCGCCGATTACGCCCGGCAGAATCGCGCCGGGACTGCTCAATTCGCCGATGAAGCCGTAAATCACCATCAGCATCAGGATGAACATCACTTCCGGCCGCAGGAAAATCTGCGCGAAGCGTTCCCACGTCAGCATCGGAATCTCGACAATGGTGGCGTTTGCGGTGTGTAGTGTTCTTTCGTCGCAGACGTGACCGTCAACCTGTTTAAGCAAATCTGGCAAGTCGGCGGCGATCAAATCCACGACATTTTTATCCAGCGCCTCCTCGGCGGTGATGGATTCGCTGGCGCGAACGGAGGCCACAGCCCATTCCACATTCCGATGCCGCTTGTCGGCGATGGATTTCGCGAACGCGGCGGTGTCATTCTCGATTTTTTTGGTCATCGTGTCGTCGGTCTTTTCCGCCTGACCACTAGCGCCAAGCTCCACCGGATGTGCCGCGCCGATGCGTGTGTGCGGTGCCATCGCCGCTACGTCTGCCGCCATCGTGATGAAAACCCCGGCACTGCCGGCCCGCGCCGGTGCTGGCGAGACGTAAACCACCGTGAAAATATTGGCGTCATATATCTTTTGGACGATTTGTTCCGTGGAATCTAGCAGGCCGCCGGGCGTGTCAAGCTGGATGACGAGGCATTCGTCGTTTTGTGCCGCGGCGGTTTCCAGCGCGCGGCTGATAAAGCTGGCCGTGGCCGGGCCAATGGCACCGTTAATTTTGATCAGCCCGACCTGCGCGGCGTGAACTGTCACGCCGAGAAGCAATGTCCAAACCGCGATGAAGCCAATGCGTCTCATGAGTTTTTCGCCTCACTGCAACCCTAACAAACCCCGCTGTTTTGGCAAAGGAAACTTAATTAATCTTTGTTCCCGCCGCCATGACCCGTGCAGCCGCAGCCGGCGAGCGCAATGCCATCGGCACAGAGGAATTTGCCGGTGAATTCCTCTGTCTCAAAGCTCCCGCAGATTTTGCAGGCGGCATTTCCAGGGATGTTGATTTCAGCGGGTGAATTCACGCCTTGGAAAAATTCTCCGCCATCGCGATGGCTTTCCGCATCGCCATGGATTTGTTGACCGTCTCTTGGAACTCGCCTTCCGGTGTGGAGTCGTTCACCCAGCCGCCGCCGGCCTGGACGTATGCCTTGCTGTCCTTCACCAGCGCGGTGCGGATGGTGATGCAGGTGTCGAGGTTGCCGTTGAAGGAAAAATAACCGACGCAGCCCGCGTAAGTGCCGCGTGTGGTCCGTTCGAGTTCGGAGATGATTTGCATTGCACGGATTTTTGGGGCACCGCTGACCGTGCCGGCGGGAAACGTCGCGCGCATCAAATCGTAAGTCGATTTTTCCTTGGAAAGTTTGCCTTCCACCTGCGAGACAATGTGCATGACGTGGCTGTAACGCTCCACGGTCATCATGTCCTTTACCTCCACACTGCCGAAATCGCAGACGCGGCCGATATCGTTGCGCGCGAGGTCAACAAGCATGACATGCTCGGCGCGTTCCTTCGGATCGGCGAGCAACTCTTTTTCGAGCACCAAATCTTCCTCCTCGTTTTTGCCGCGTCGGCGTGTGCCGGCGATGGGTCGGATTTCCACCTTGCCTTCTTCGCAGCGGACGTGCAGCTCCGGCGATGCGCCGACGAGTGCGAAGCCGTCCAACTCCAGCAAAAACATATAAGGCGACGGATTGATGCTGCGCATCGCCCGGTAAATGTTTATAGGCGACGCTGTGACCGGCGCGGAAAACCGCTGCGAACCGACAATTTGGATGATGTCGCCGCTGGTGATGAATTTTTTTGACGCCTCGACGTTTGCAATAAAATTTTCCTTTGACTGGTTTGACTCAAAAGCCAGCGGTTCAACTTCGTCCGGCAGCGTCACCGACTGGTGTTCGTTCGGCTGTTCGAGCAACGAGACGAGGCGGTCAATTTCGCTGGTCGCGTTTTCGTAAGCGTCGGTGGGCGATTCCGCGTTGTCCAAAACGGCGTTCACCAGAATCGTGATGGTCTGTTGTGCTCGGTCGAACGTGAGCAACTGGTCGGCGATGAGAAAATACATGACCGGCGTCTTCAATTCGTCCTGTGGCGGACGCGGCACGGTTGGTTCCACGTCATGGATGAATTCATAGCCGATGAAGCCGATGGCACCGCCCGTGAAGCGTGGTAGGCCCGGCGTGGCCACTGCGCGATATTTTTTCATCACGCGTTCGACCACTTCAAGGCCATCCTTCACGTCGCGTCCGACCATTGCGGTTTCCGTGACGCGGCCATTCTCAAACATCTGGACGTGCTGGCCATCCTGCCGGATTACGGCGCGCGGATTGCAGCCGACGAAGGAGTAGCGTCCAACGTGTTCGCCGCCTTCGACGGATTCAAAGAGAAACGATTCGCCCTGGCCGCGGATTTTACGGTATGCCGAGAGCGGCGTTTCCAGGTCGGCCAGGATGCGGCGCGCAACGGGAATCAAGTTTCCCTGCGTTGCGAGTTTCTGAAATTCATCAAGTGTCGGCGAATACATACCGGACAAGGATGAATAATTCACGGGTAAGAAACAAATGTTTTACTATCGAACCTTCAACCGCGCCTGATTTCTGAACCCTTAAAACGAATTTCAATCCGAAACACTTTTTTGGTGCGGGAGATCACTTTGCCGGTCGTGAGCTCGATGTAATCCGGGAATTCAATCCGGTGGATGTCCACGGCGGCGTGATAACCGCGTTCGGAAAACACATCAATCAGCATGGCCAGCGCCAGAGGGTCATCCAGCAACTTGTCTTCAGTGTTGATGTGTGCACTGCCGGAAATCGCATGGCACAGAACGACGGGGATGATTTTTTCCTCGATAAATGCAACCACTTTGGCAAACAACGGACCATGTTCGAGTTCGTAAATGTCGAGCCGTTTGACCATCTCCTGCCGGGCATGGATGACAATCTGGCTGGCCACCGGCACGCCGCGCAGACGGTCCACGGTGCGTGAATCCAGTTCGAGTGTGCTTTGGTATTCCAGCTCGCTTAGGATGTTTTTTTCCACTTCATCAATGGGGCCTTGCGCATTGATGAAATGGTAATGATATATTTCCTTCAGTGACTGGAGGGCTTCCCAGGTTTGTTCCTTGAATACCCGATAACGCCGGCGGGCGAGTGATTCATCGTGGTCAGTCGGCCGGTCTTCCGGTCGCTGGTGGCTTCCCGAGCGCGCCGATGCCTCGATGATTGCTTTGGTTTCACGTCCGCGTTTGAGCTGGCGGGCCACGGATTCCTTTTCATCCACAAAGAGCACCATGATGTGAATCGTGGGCTGCCGGAAGTGAATGCTTAAAGGCGTGCTGTAAAATTCATGACGCAGGGCGTGCATCTTGTCCACCAACAGCTTCAAGCACTCGACCTGAACGCGGGTGCGCGGAAAACCATCAAGAATAACCCCATCCTGATATTCTTCACGCAGCAATTCGCGCAGCAACAGGCTGACGACATCCCGGTCGCCGACCATGTTACCGGCATCCTTTAAGGCCCGGGCTTCGGGCGAATTGAGCAGCGAACTGATTACAATCGGTCGGCAGGTCAGCCCGCGCACCTTGGCGATGAAAGCGGTGTTGGTGCCTTTGCCGGCACCGGGCGCGCCGCCAAGTAGAATGATTTCCTTCGGAAAGCGCATTTGCTCCCGGCCTAATTCAGCCTCCAGTTCCCGCCAGATGGATTCAAAAATCAGTTGAGCATCCTTGATTTCGAGATCGGTGCGTTTGGCGGTGACCGGTGCCACCGCCGGCTGGGCTGGGTTGGTGGTTGGATTCATTATTTAAAAAGCGAACGGGCGCAATATACTAACTGACGCTTGTCGACGCACGCGGTTTTCTAAAAAATGCTGGCGGGCGGACGTCAAGTCCTTACCCCTGAAAAGTTGCACCGGGCTTGAGTTGGAAACCGGCCAGAAAATGCTCCGCGGTCATCTGCCTGCCGCCTTCGCGCTGCAATTCCAAAATCCGTAGCGCGTCCCGTCCGCAAGCGATGACCAGACTGTGCTTGTCCGCCTTCAGAATGGTACCCGCGGTGCCGGTCTGGTTGACCCATTCCGCTTTCCAGATTTTCAGCAACTGCGGCTTGGATTCCGTTTTTAGAAACGTGAACGCGCCGGGCCACGGCGTGAAAGCGCGCAGGCGGTTCAGGATGGTTTCTGCCGGCAGTAGCCAGTCAATTTTCCCGTCCTCTTTTTTGATTTTTGTGGCGTAGCTGGAACCTTCCGCCGGTTGCGGTTGTGGCAAAATAGTTTTGGCAACGTAGGCCGGAATGGTTTCCACGAGCAACTCCGCCCCGAGCCGGGCGAGCCGGTCGTGCAATGTTTGGGAATTGTCCTCTGGCAAAATCGGCGTTCGGCGTGTGGCCACCATCGGTCCGGTGTCGAGACCGGCATCCATCTTCATCACGGTTACGCCGGTTTCCGGCTCGCCGGCGGCAATGGCCCGCTGGATGGGCGCGGCACCGCGATATTTTGGCAGCAGAGAAGTGTGGAGGTTGAGGCAGCCGTGTGTCGGCAGGTCCAGGATTGCCGACGGTAGAATCTGGCCGTAGGCAATGACGACAATCAAATCCGGTATTAGTCCGCGCAGTTCGGCGATGAAATATTCATCGCGCGCCTTGAGCGGCTGGAGCACCGGCAGCTTCAATTTTTGCGCGAGAATTTTGACCGGCGTCGGCGTGAGGTGAAGCTCGCGGCCCTTGGGTTTGTCCGGTTGGGTAACGACGGCGATGACGGAAAATCTCTCATCGCAAGCCAGTTTTTCCAGGCCGGCACAGGACAATTCCGCCGTGCCCATGAAGATGATTTTCAATTTATCCATGCGGCAAACAGTCTGCGAAATTTGAGGCGTTATGCGTTTTTCGGAATGAGTTTGATTTCCTGGATGTCAGTGAGCGGCATGATCACCTGCCCGCGCTGGAGGGTTTGAAAAACCGCCTCTTCTGGAGAGATTTGTAGGATGTTCAAAACGATAAGGCGTTCTTGGGCGGTGGCTACTTCCATCGTAAAAATCCCCTCCGTTCTGGCCACCGCTTCGCCGGTGAAGGCCGCGAATCTCGTCTCGATAAACCGTTTGTTGAAGGTGTATTTGCCCCGTGTAAAAATCTGCGGCTCGGCATGCGGTTTTTCTGCATGTTTCCACGAGGATTCACCGATCTGGATTTCCTCCGGCAGATTCGGTTCCTTCACGGGATTGTTTTCGTCGTCGGTTACATCTTCGGGGCTTTCCATTTTTGCCGGCAGTGCCAGAAAAACAATTGGCCCGATCACCGGCAGAACCGCCGACAGTCCCACCACGAGGGCGATGGGTCGGTCGCGCATCACTGCCACTTCGTAGCCGGCATATAGGTTCGCCGCGTAAAGCACCAGCAGGATGAATAACCCCACGGAGGAGCCGGCCAAGCCGCCGAACAGTGAGAGATGCTCCGGTTGTGTCAGCCGGGTGACAGGATTGATTTTTATTTCCGGCGCGTTGGTCGGCGCGAGGAACGGCGTGGCGTAAATTTTGGTTTTCGGATTGTCGGCCAGTTCCTTCAATGTGGCTGGGGAGAACTGTAGCCAGGCCAGATTTGTGGCTTTGTAGACGTCGCTAGGCAGGCGAAGCATCAGTCCGTTCTCATCGGCGTGGACGATTTCGCCGGACAATGTCACACCATCCGTCAAAATCACATTTTCCGCGCCGACCATCCCGCCGGCGGCGGTAAACCACAGGCTTAAAATGAATAGAATTTTGCGCACGACGTTTTTCTAACAGACGTTGCCGACCCACGAAAGCAAATTAAACCGTACCCATGGCGGGGCAGGGCGGTTCACTTGGTCGGCGGGGGCAGCTCATTGGGCGGCCGCACCACGGGGAATTCCACCGGTTTCAGCCGGCGGGTGCCGCCGGTCACGGACACAAATCCGCTATCGCTGACGGTCAGCCGCGGGCGGGAGGCGAAGCAATCGTAGTTTTCGCGCTTCAGCACCGTGCCGTTCGGGCTGATGAGGCAATAGATGAACATATGTGCGCCCGCCTGCCAGAGCACGTGCAACTGGCTCGCGCGATCCACCTGCGCCTCGGTCTGGCTGAACGACACCATCGGCCCAAGTGCCGTCACTTTATAAACCCGCGCCTCTGCGGGGTCGCTCACCTTCACATAAAGCTGTAGTTGCGAGCGCAGGTAATTGGCCTGTTCCAAGGTGTATTTGCGCACTTCCGGCGAGGCGTTCGTGGCCTCGGGCACGCCGAACTCCTGCGACCACAAATACGCGCCGCTGATCACGTCGAAATTTTTCGGCGCACTCGCCATCTGCGCCGACCAGTCCTTGATGCGCAGCGTGGCGGTGACTTTGTAGCGGCCCTGCCGGTTCAGCACGAAATACGGCTGCAAATCCACGCGTTTCGTCCCCATCTGCGACGATTCCAGATCGAACTCGCCCGTCACCGGCACCTCCGCCTTTTTGATGACCACGCCGCCCTCCAGCGATTCGACGTTGAAGGTGAGCCAGTTCGCCTCCGCGCCGAAATGCAGCCGCTGGCCGGAGCGGTTGGTGATTTTTACCGCCATCGGCATGGATTCGCTGGGGAGAAACTGATCCTGATCCGTCACCAGTTCCAGGTCCACCTGCGCCGAAGCGCGGAGCCAAGCCATTGCCACCGCCGCCGCCACGAGAAAAGTTTTCATTTGATATCCGACAAGTTAACCCCCCACGCGTTCGAGGCAACTGCAAAACAACACCGTGACCGCCGCCGAAGTCACTAAGGCCAAAACCGCTAATATAAACCGGCAACTCACTGAAAAACAGCCGGTCAAACGCCGTTTAACTCCTGAAAATAACACCTCGGAAGGTGAAAATTTAGGGTCCGACGGAGAAAATAACGGGTTAACAATAGGCCGCAGCATCAGCTCCGGGTTTGGATTGAAAAAAGAAATTGAGTCCCGGCGGGGCGGCAGAAGATAGCGCTGCTTACGCCTAGAATTGTAATACTGCTTCCACGCAGCGGCCGCAAAGGGTCGGATGCGTGGAGTTCTGGCCGATGTCCGACTCCCAATGCCAGCAGCGCTCGCATTTCAGGCCGTCGGCCTTGGAGACCGCCGCCGTTACCACGGCGCCGGCTTCTTCCACCAGCTGTACCTGAGAGACGTTGAACAGCTCGCGCAGAGATTCGAGTCTGGCTTGAGCGTCCTCCAGCAGCGGTCCGGAGCCGTTGATCGTGAGCTTTGCCTCGAGCGATTTGCCGATGTGTTTCGCCTGCCGCGCTTTTTCCAGTTCGGGAAACGCCAGTTCGCGCAGCACAAACAGACTTTTCCAAGCCTCGCCTTCGGTGGCCGGGCGCGGGAACGGTTTCGGCTGAAATTCGCTTTCATGCACCGAGCCGGTCGGTTTGCCGGGAATGAATTCCCACGCTTCGTCGGCGGTGAAGGCCAGGATCGGCGCAAGCATCTGGCACAAACCTGTCACGAGACGGTGGAGAGCAGTTTGAGTGGAGCGGCGGCGCGGGGAGTTTGCGGCATCGGTGTAGAGCCGGTCCTTGATGACGTCGTGATAGACCGACGAGAGTTCCACGGCGATGAATTGGCTGAGCTTCTGATAGACGACGTGGAATTCGTATTGGTCATAGGCGGCGAGGACTTCGGCCTCGAGCTTCGCGAATTCGCCGAATATCCAGCGGTCAAGACCGGTCAGCTTGTCGTCGGCCACAGTTTGCGTGGTAGGGTCAAAATCGTAGAGGTTCGAGAGCTGGTAGCGCAGCGCGTTGCGGATGCCGCGATAGGTCTCGCCGACCTTGTTGATGCGTTCCTCGCTCACCACGATGTCGCTGCGGTAATCCTGCGACGCCACCCACAGCCGCACGACGTCCGCGCCGTATTTTTTGACGTAGGCCTCGGCGGTCTGCGGCTTCTCGTAACCGCCCTGCTTGCTCTTGGAAATCTTTTCCCGGTCGGCGTCCACCATGAAACCGTGCGTCAACACGGTCTTGAACGGCGCCGCGCCATTGCCGGCGAGCGAGAGCAGCAGCGAGGATTGAAACCACCCGCGATGCTGGTCGGAGCCTTCGAGATAAACGTCGGCCTGCCAAACTTCGTCGCCGGTTTTGCCAGCGTGCTGCAATTCCTTCCGTTGTTTCAACACGGCGCGCGAGGAACTGCCGGAATCAATCCACACATCCAGCGTGTCGCTGGATTTGGCGACGGCTTCGGCAGCGGCCCAGTTCACCGGCTTCACCAGCGCCCAAAGTTCGACGGCAGATTTCTCGAACCAGACGTTGGAGCCGTGTTTCTCAATGAGATCGGCCGCATTGCGGACGATTTGCGCGTCGAGAATGGGTTCACCTTTCGCGTCGTAGAACGCCGGAATCGGCACGCCCCAGGTGCGCTGGCGGCTGATGCACCAGTCGGGGCGTGATTGCACCGCACCCTTGATGCGGTTGATGCCCCAGTCGGGAATCCACTTCACGCGGTCAATCTCGGCGACGGCCTTTTCGCGAAACTTGTCGTGGTCAATCTTGATGAACCACTGGTCCATCGCGCGGAAGATGATGGGCGTCTTGCTGCGCCAGCAATGAGGGTAGCTGTGATGGTAATTTTCCTGATGGAGCAGCGCGTGGCGGACGCGGAGTTCGTGCAGCACAGCTTCGTTGGCGTCGCTTTTGCCGTGTTTTTCCAGTATGGATTTGCCGACTAGCTCGGCGGGCATCTGCTGTTCGACGGGCAATTCGCCGGAATGCGCGAGCGCACCGTCGTCGTTGACGGGCGAATAAATCGGCAGGCCGTTTTCGCGTCCGAGATTGTAGTCGTCCAGACCGTGGCCGGGTGCGATGTGAACGAAGCCTGTGCCGGTGTCACTGGTGACAAATTCGGCGGCAAACGCCTTGCCGGTGCGATTGCAAAACGGATGTTGATACTGCATGGCCACCAACTGCTCGATTGGAAAAGGCGTTTCGGTAAAATTTGCCCAGCCGCACTTTTCGGCCACGGCGGGCAGCAGCCCGCGGAACACGATGTAGTTCTCTTCGCCAACCTTGGCTTGGACGTATTGAAGTTTTTCGTTGTAAGCCACGGCGAGGTTCGCCGGCAAGGTCCATGGCGTGGTCGTCCAGATGACGATGAACGTTTTCGGTTGCCCGAGGACGGGGAATTTCACAAATACGCTCTGGCTGAGGTGGTCGGCGTATTCTACTTCCGCTTCCGCCAGCGCTGTGCGGCAGGGAATGCTCCAATACACCGGTTTTTTGCCGCGATAAACAAAACCTTTCGCGACGATGTCCGCGAACAAACGCAGTTCATCCGCCTCGTATTCCTTGTTGAGTGTGAGATAGGGTTTTTCCCAATCGCCGAGGACGCCGAGGCGTTTGAACTGTCCACGCTGAATATCAATGTATTTACGAGCGTAAACTTCACAAGCTTTGCGAATGGTGGCAGCATCGGCAGACGTGTCTCCGGCCTTGCGCATGTCTTGGGAAACTTTGAATTCAATGGGCAGACCGTGACAATCCCACCCAGGAATATAGGGCGCACTAAAACCACGGAGTGTTTTGTATTTGACGATGATGTCCTTGAGAATCTTGTTTAGCGCCGTACCGACATGGACATCGCCATTGGCGAACGGCGGGCCATCGTGCAGGACATATTTTTCGGCGGACGCGCGGGACGCCTGGGTTTTCTCGTAAAGTTTTGCGGTTTCCCACTTTTTTAGGCGCTCCGGTTCGCGCGTTACGAGGTCGGCCTTCATGGCGAAGTCCGTGCGCGGCAGATTCAAGGTGTCTTTGTATTCCATTGCAAAATTGAAGGGGAACGGTAACAGCGGCGAAAAACCGTGTCACGGCGGAAAATTGAAATGAAGCCGAAGCATTCCACCTAAAAGAAAAAACCGGACCAGACAGCCAGAGGGTGGCCGAAAGGTCCGGGGAATTCAGAATGAGCACAACGTAAGGTTACGGAGAACTCGCGTTCCGGCTGCACTCGGCCGGAACCGAAATTGTATAAAATTCAAAGATCAAATTGAGGTCTGCGAATTACCGCGCCTGCAACTGTGGTAATTAAATCATGCTCGCTAATTGTTGTCAATCAAACTTGATAAGTATAAGCATATCTATTCAATAATGCGGTGCTGATAAGTTGAGGGTTTTTTATGCTTTAGCATTTGGCGTCATGGTAAGCGGTGGATTTCAAATTTAATGGCGCTTCATATTGGAGGGAATCGTCAAAACGGTGATGCCATAAAGCTATTTGCCAGATTTTTTAACTGAAATTTATCTGAACTAGTTGTTTTTATTGGACTTTTTTGGATTGTGAATAACTCGCGAATAAGAGTTAATATGTTGTCCTCGTAAGTCGGCGAGCAATATCCTAAAAACGGTGGGGTTGTTCGGAACTCACGTGATGCGATTTATTAAAGCCTTGTAGAATGTAGGTTTGAAGTTTTTAAATGGTTTGTAATGCGTTTGTTTTCAGCGACTTAAAATATTTTCTCTGCAGGCTAAAAAATAGTTTGCTTTAAACAGTTGATGTTTTTGCTTGAATCACCAGTTGCCACGCGGTTGACTGGCCGAAAATTGATGTGAAAAAAGTTGGACGGCAGGCAGAGTGAATAAAACACTAAAAAACGGGTATTAACGGCAAATCATGCAGATTTCAGTGGAAAAAATTTGGAACGCGGCGCAGGAGCATCTCCGCGTCAAGTTGAGTCGGGACACTTTCAACATGTGGTTTGCGCCGTTGCGCGCCTGTGCTCTGGATGGCCAGCATATCACGGTGGAAGTGCCTAATGATTTTTGCGAGGTCTGGCTCAAGGATAATTACATTGGCCTGTTGCAGGATGCCGTGGCCGTAGCGGCTGGCTGCAAGTTGCTGGTGAAATTTAAAGTGATCGAAGACGGATTATCGCCGCGGTCAGATCTCTCGCCAGTTGCAGCTTCGGCCAAAACTAAAACCAGCGAACCGTCGCGCGAACGCCCTGCCGTCAATGGCGAATTACGCTTTAATCCGAACAACACGTTTGAAACTTTTGTTGTCGGTGATAATAATAATTTTGCCTATGCCGCCGCCAAGGCTGTGGCGGAAAGCCCTGGACGGGCCTACAACCCGCTATTTCTTTACGGTGGGGTCGGCTTGGGGAAGACCCATTTGTTGCAAGCCATCGGTCAGCAGGTCGTCTCCAGCAAAAAGAGCGCGCGGGTGGCATATGTCTCATCCGAGAAGTTCACCAACGAATACATTGAGGCGCTCCAAAACAACAAGCTGGTGGCGTTCCGGAAAAAATACCGGCAAACGGATGTATTGTTGATTGATGATGTGCAGTTCTTTGCGGGCAAAGAACGCATTCAGGAGGAATTTTTCCATACCTTCAACGCTTTGAAGGAGGCGGGCAAACAAATTGCGCTTACCTGCGACCGCGCGCCCAGCGAAATTCAGGGGGTAGAACAACGTTTGGTTTCCCGCTTTGAATGGGGGCAAACAGCCGATGTGCAGGCACCAGACGTGGAGACGCGATTGGCTATTCTCAAGAAAAAAGAACAGCTGATGAACGTGACCTTGCCGGACGAAATCATTAATTTTCTGGCCACGCGCATTCGCACCAACATTCGCCGGCTCGAAGGCGCTCTGATCCGCGTTGCCTCGTTTGCTTCGTTGACGGGAAAGAAATTGACCATTGAAGTTGTTGAGGGCTTGCTTCGTGAGATTTTGCACGAAGAAGGCCGGCAGACCATCAGCATTGAAGTCATCCAGAAAAAGGTGGCTGAGCACTTTGACATCCGGCTGGCCGACATGACCAGCAAACGCCGACCAGAAAACATCGCCTTTCCGCGCCAGATAGCTATGTATTTGTCCCGCCAGATGACCGAAAGTTCGCTCAACGCCATCGGCGAAGCCTTCGGCGGACGTGACCACGGCACGGTGTTGCACGCCTGTCGCCTCGTCAAGGATCGCATGGAAGTTGACTCCAATGTTCGGCAGCGAGTTAACCATCTGGAAAAGCAGCTGATGCGCTGAAATTTTTTAGTTTTGAATTTTAAGTTTTAATGCCTATTTCTTGGGCAACTTAAAATTAAGATCAATACTTTAAAAATTCATGCCCGCCATCGAAGCCAGCCACCTTAGTAAAGCTTTCCACACCTATAAAAAAAAACCAGGCGTTATCGGTGCGGTCAAAGGTATCTTCCACCGGCAATATGAACGGACGCTCGCCGTCAATGACGTCAGCTTCAAAATCGAACCCGGTGAACTCGTCGGCTTTCTCGGTCCCAACGGCGCGGGCAAAACCACCACGCTTAAAATACTTGCCGGATTGTTGTATCCCACGAGTGGTTTGGCGAAGGTGCTCGGCCACACGCCGTGGGAACGCCAAAACGATTACCGTCGGGAATTCGCCCTCGTGCTCGGTCAGAAAAATCAGCTCTGGTGGGATTTGCCCGCGCGTGAATCGCTCGAGCTGAACGCAAAAATTTATGGCATCCCCCGGTATCGTTTTGAAAAAACGGTCGGGGAGATGACCGAACTGCTTGGTGTGAAAGACAAATTGAACGTTAGCGTTCGCGAACTTTCGCTCGGCGAGCGTATGAAGATGGAACTCATTGCGTCGCTGCTGCACCAGCCGAAGGTTTTGCTTCTGGATGAGCCAACCATCGGCTTGGACGTGACATCGCAGAAAACGGTCCGCGACTTCATCCGCCAACATAACGCGGAACAAAAAACGACCATTCTGCTCACGAGTCATTACATGGCAGACATTCAGGAATTGTGTGAGCGCGTCATCATTATCGACCACGGCAAATTGTTTTTCGACGGCCGGCTTGACGAAATTGTGGATCAGTTTGCTGATTTTAAGTTGGTCACAATCCAATGCGAAAAAGCGGAAGGTTTTCCAGCGGAAAGTCTTTTGCGCTACGGTGAAGTCGTGTCCAAAACTTCGGATGCTATTAAATTTAAAGTGAAACGCGACCGTGTAATTCCAACGTGCAAGGCATTGCTGGATGATTTCCCGGTAAGCGACATTGATATTCAGGAAGTGCCGATTGAAGATGTCATTCGGCAGATTTTTACACGGGAAGCACCGGGTTTGCCGTCAAATTGACATAAGGCGGCGGATGTGGTTGACTCTGGGCGTTGCAGCCTAAAGTTGGTTTCCTTCCTGAAGCCGGCTGCGGGGGAACCAAATTCCCAACAATGGGATGGGGCGAAAGCAGCCGGGCAATCGGTTGCAAGGCTGCTTTCAATGCCAAGCCCGCCAGCTAACCTCGTCGGCAATTGGAAGGGCGATCCTCTAGCTCCTGCGGTTGCAGGAAACCACGGTCACCCCGGTTAAATTCATTGCCTGATTGTGCCGGCAAAAAGGACCGGCGCGAAGGGCAGTAAGATAAAATGGGTTATGACATCGAATAATTTCGCCGGCAGCTACAAGCATACACAGCGCGGCACGCTGATTCTCGCCGTGACACTCGGTCTAGCGGTGGTTTTTATTGGACTGGGATCCGCCATCGGCACGATCAAGTCGCTCTGGCTTGCCGTGCCTATTCTGTTGGTGTGTGCCTGGGTGTTTCATTCGCTTACCATTGAAATCAGTGACCGCAAACTGCGCTGGCGCTTCGGGCCGGGATTGATCCGCAAAAGCGTTTCGCTGAATGAAATTGTTTCTGCCGAACCGGTGCGGACTGGGCCGAGCTGGGGCATCCACTGGAGTCCGCGTACGGGCTGGCTTTATAACGTGTCCGGCTTTGACGCCGTGGCCGTCACCCTGCGCGGCGGCAAACGCTTCGCGCTCGGTACCGACGAGCCGCAGGCGTTGGTCGCACGATTTGCGGAAGCGATTCAGCAGAACGAGCCGGCGGTTTTAAAACGTGAAATAGCGCGGTAAATTTGTTTGAATTACCGCGTCAGAAGAAATCTTATGAACGTTTTTGGTGCTTTCAAAAATTTGCTAATCGGTCGGGCACGAAATTTTTCGGACAAAAACGTCTTCCACAATATGTCGCTTGTGGCGCTGCTGGCGTGGGTTGGCCTCGGCGCGGACGGTTTGTCATCTTCATGCTATGGCCCGGAGGCGGCATTCCTTGCGCTGAAAAGCCACACTTACTTGAGCCTGTTCGTGGCGCTGGCGTCCATCTTGACGATTGTGGTCATCTGCGCGAGCTATTCACAGATCATCGAGCTCTTCCCGACGGGTGGCGGCGGTTATCTCGTCGCCAGTAAACTGCTCTCACCCACCGCCGGTGTGGTGTCTGGCGCGGCGCTGCTGGGTGATTATGTGCTGACCATCGCGTTGAGCGTGGCCAGTGGCGCGGATGCGATTTTTAGCATGCTGCCAGCTCATTATGCGAGTTACAAGGTCGCCTTCTCCGCCGGTGCTGTGGTTTTCCTCACGCTGCTTAACCTGCGCGGCGTGAAAGAGTCGGTCGTGCTGTGGGTGCCGGTGTTTTTTGTCTTTGTCGGCACATATACGTTTGGAATTATCTATGCGATTTCCGCTCATTTTGGAGACCTGCCGCAAATCGCGCACGGCGTGGCGTCGGATGTTCGGTCCGGTTCCGCCGAGGTCGGGCTTATCGGCATGCTGGCCGTGATGCTGCGCGCCTACGGCCTCGGTGCGGGCACCTACACTGGCATCGAGGCGGTCAGCAACGCCGTCAACACCTTGCGCGAACCGCGCGTGCAGACCGGCAAACGCACGATGCTTTACATGGCGGTGTCGCTGTCACTCGTCGTCGGCGGACTGCTGCTGGCGTATCTGTTGTATCACGTTGAGCATGTGGACGGAAAAACGCTGAACGCCATCCTGTTTGAAAAAATCACCGCCGGCTGGCCGCTGCTTATTTCAAAATCTTTTGTCATTGCTGCTATGGGTTCCTCGGCAGCGCTGCTGGTCATCGCCGCGCAAACCGGCTTTGTCGGTGGGCCGCGCGTTCTGGCCAACATGGCGGTGGACCGCTGGATGCCGACGCGGTTCGCCACCTTGAGCGACCGCCTCGTCACGCAGAACGGCGTGCTGATGATGGGTCTTGCGGCGCTGGTTATAGTGTTGTCCACTTCGGCGGCGGTCAACGTCATGGTGGTGCTTTACAGCATCAACGTTTTTATCACCTTTAGCCTTTCGCAACTCGGCATGGTGCGGCACTGGTGGCAGGTGCGCGCCACGCACGCTGAGTGGAGAAGGAAAATATCCATCAACGGCCTCGGCCTGCTGCTCACCGGCGGTATCCTCGCGTTGCTCTGCGTGGTGAAATTTGACGAAGGCGGCTGGGCCACGTTGCTCGTAACCGGCGCGCTGGTCGGCATCTCGTTCTGGGTGAAACGCCATTACCAGCAAACCCAGAAAAAGCTCCACCGCCTAAACGAACTCGTCGCCGCCGCCATGTCCGACGACGCCATCGTTGTGGAAAAAACTCCACCGCCGTGCGACCTCACCGCCCGCACCGCCGTCTTCCTCGTCAACGGTTTCAACGGTCTCGGCCTGCACACGCTGCTGGCCGTCGTGCGGATGTTTCCGAAGGTTTATGAGAATTTCGTTTTCGTGCAGGTAGGCGTGCTGGACGCCGGAAATTTCAAGGGTGCCGACGAGGTGGAAAACCTGCGTGAACACTCGCAGAACGAAGCCCGGCGGTTTGTCGCCTACATGAGCAAGCGGGGTTATTACTCCGAGGCGCATATCGCGCTGGGCACGGACATCGTGGAGGAGGCGGCCAAGTTGTGCGATGTCATCGCGGTGAAATTTCCGCAGGCGCAGTTCTTCGCCGGACAGCTCGTGTTCAAGGACGAGAGCATGGTCGCGCGCTGGCTACACAACCACACCGTGTTTGAACTGCAACGCCGGCTCTACCACAACGGTCGCGCCATGCTGATTCTGCCGATTCAGGTCTGAAAACTGTTGATTGAGGCTCTGCCGGCAAAAGGCTGGCGGCTTCACTCGATTTGAAGCCGCATCAAACGGGCTGCTGCTGGGTCAGACAGTGCAGCGAGCCGAGGCCCCAGACCAAATCCACCGCATGAATGCCGATCACTGGCCGGTCGCGAAACAGCTCGCCCAAAATGCCGAGCGCGGTGCGGTCGTTTGGATCGTTGAACGTCGGGACGATGACGCCGGCGTTGCAGATGTAAAAATTTGCGTAGCTCGCCGGCAGCCGCACGCCGTTGAAATAGAGCGGTGACGGCATTGGCAGTGCGATCACTTCTGGCTTGCTGCCGTCTTCCAGCCGCAAATCCTTGATGCGGTCCCAATTTTCCGCGAGGGGCCGGTAATTTTCATCCTTGTGATTTTTTTCCTTCACGAGCACTAATGTTTTGGCGTTTACAAAGCGGCAGATGTCGTCAATGTGGCCATGCGTGTCGTCGCCAGCCGGGCCTTTGGCAAGCCAGAAAATATTTTTCACACCGAGATAATGCTGCAGCGTGTCCTCGATGTCCCTTTTTCCGAGGCCGGGGTTGCGCACTTGAACTTCTGGGTCGAGATAACATTGCTCGGTGGACAGTAGCGTGCCGCGGCCGTTCACCTCAATACCGCCGCCTTCGATAATGAAGGCCTTGCCGCCGAAGCCGGCGTGGAACAGTTTTTTGCCGAGCAACTTGGCCGCAGTTTCGGGAACCTTGGTGTCTCTGTGCCAGTTTTTGTATTTCGCCCAGCCGTTGAAATGAAAATGAACAATGGCTGTTTTCCGCCTTCCGCTTTCTGATTTTCTGATAAAAATCGGTCCGGTGTCGCGCGTCCAGCCGCGATTCGTCGGGTGGGTGACAAATTGAATTTTCCGTAGGTTCACGCCCACGTGTTGAAAAATGTGGATGGCGGAGTCCACATCTTTTTTATGCCGGACGATCAGGAAGATTTTTTCACCGGTGGAAATATTTCGAACCATTTCGCCATAAATCCACGGGATCATTTCAAATTTTTCCGGCCAGTCGCCGGCATTGTGCGGCCAGGTGAGCCACGTCGCGGCGTGCGGCGCCCATTCGGCGGGCATGGTATAGCCGGATTGCGCGGGCGTGGTGGCGGAAATTGTTTCCATAGCGGCGTGTGGAGGATAGCTGTTACGTTGATTCAGGGAAACACCGAAACGCTTTTGCCCGCCGTGTTCGGGCGGAAAATCGACGATTAGGCGCCGGAAAAGTTTTCTGAAGAAATCTTATTTTTTTACTGGACGAAATTCTGAAAAGGGCGACATTGGGTCGAAGCAAGCTGATTGACCGCAAAGTCTCGTTGGTTATGAAAACGAACTTCAATCAGACGGCCGGTGCCAGCGCGACGGAGAAAAAAGCCGGGTTGAGTTGGGTTTTTCTTCTACCGCTGCTCGCCTTGTCCGTCCCGCAAACTCCGGTCGCTGGACCGGTGGTGATTAATTTGAGCGCGGGAGCCTCGGAAACGGCAATTCAGGCTGCGCTGGAATCTTTGCCCGCTGCTGGCGGCGAGGTGGTGCTGGCGCCGGGGAGATACGAGATTGGCAAACCCATCGTCCTGCAACGCGATCACCAGACGCTGCGCGGTTCGGGTGGGGAGACTATCTTACACTTGGCGGAGAATGCCAACTGTCCTGTGATTATCATGGGTGAACCTCTCAACAATCCGACGCGAATCATCCGGCATCTGAAGGTGGCCGGATTTTTTATTGATGGAAATCGCAGTCGTCAGCAGCGCGAACTCTGGCGCGAGCAGGGGGAAGGTTCGGAAATTCGCAACAATGGCATCACCGCGCAATTGCTGGAAAACTGCAATGTGGAAAATGTCATCATTGCTCGCTGCCGGTCGGGCGGACTCGTCACCACGCTCGGTGTCCGCCGGTTGACGGTCAAATTTTTTGAATCGTTCGACAACGAGTTCGATGGCCTCGCCTGTTACCTGACCGAGGATAGCATTTTCACCGGTCTCAATCTGCACAATAATCCTGGCGCGGGCATCTCGCTCGACCTGGCGTTCAACCACAATGTCATCAGCAATGCCTGTCTGATCGGTAACGACCTCGGCATCTTCATGCGTTCGAGCCGCGAGAATAAATTTCACAACATTGCCATCCACGGCAGCCATCACTTCGGCGTATTCATGGCGCATTCGGAGACGCAGACGGCGACTGGCTGGGCTCCCGCGCCGAAAACGGAGTGCGTCGATAACGCCTTCACCAACCTCATCGCCATGAACTGCGGCGGCGCCGCGTTTCGCGTGAACAACGCGACCTGCACGAACAACGTCATCATTCGCGCCCGCTTCGAGGGCAATGGCAGCGGTAATCTTTCGCTGGCGCAGCCCAACTTGCTGGCGGTGCAATGAGTTTTTTTTGGCGGTGGCATCTGTGGTTTCTGGTTCCGTCTGCCGGGGCAACTGCGGCCGCCGGTTTCTGATTAAATTCTTGTAACCCCAAAAAAATTTCGACACAGTGGCGCGTCAATTTTTTTTACCATGCTGCCATTTAAAAACAAAATCCTGTTTGTCGGCTACGGCGCCGTCGCGCAATGCGCCTTGCCGATTCTCGTCAAGCACATCAAAACGCCGGCCCAAAACATTACGATCATGGATTTCGAGGACCGCAAGGCGGCGCTTGCTCCGTGGATCAAGCGCGGCGTGAAATTTGCCCGCAAGCGCGTTACCCGCGAAAATTTGGGTGCGCTGCTCGGCGAATATCTTTCGTGCGGCGACGTCCTGATTGATTTGGCGTGGAACATTGATGCCGCCGAAATCCTTCAATGGTGCCACGACCACGGCGTGCTTTACATCAACACCTCGGTCGAACTGTGGGACCCGTATGAAAATTCCAAGGGCGCTTCGCCGCAGAAAATGACGCTTTACTGGCGGCATATGAATTTGCGGAAGATGATCGTCAAATGGGCCAAGCCCGGTCCGACGGCGGTGCTGGAGCATGGTGCGAATCCCGGCCTGATTTCGCATTTCACCAAGCAAGGTTTGATTGATATCGGCCGCCGTTCCATCAAAGATAAAAAAGTCACCGGCAAGGCGGCAGAAGAAATTCAGCAGCTCATTCTCGACCTGAAGTTTAATTTTCTCGCGCAGAAGCTCGGCGTGAAGGTGATTCATTGCAGCGAACGCGACACGCAGGTCACGAACATTCCGAAACAAGTTGACGAATTCACCAACACTTGGAGCGTCGAAGGCTTCCGCGAGGAAGGCACGACAACCTCCGAGATGGGCTGGGGCACGCACGAAAAAGAACTGCCCGCGCACGCCTTCGAACACAAGGAGGGTCCGCGCAACCAAATTTGCCTCGCCCGCATGGGCATGAACACCTGGGTGCGCTCCTGGGTGCCGGATTATTGCATTCATGGCATGGTGGTGCGCCATGGCGAGGCGTTCACGATTTCCGACAAACTCACGGTTTGGAAAAATGGGAAGGCGCAGTATCGCCCGACCGTTCATTATGCTTATTGTCCGGCGGACGTCGCCATTGCCTCCCTCAACGAACTGCGCGGCTACGATTACCAACTACAGCCCAAAGCGCGCATCTTGAACGACGAAATCACCAGCGGCTCGGACATTCTTGGCGCGTTGCTGATGGGCCACGGCTATAATTCCTGGTGGGTGGGCAGCGACTTGAGCATCGAGGAATCCCGTCGCCTCGTGCCGCATCAAAACGCCACGACGATGCAGGTGGCCATTTCCGTCGTCGGTGCCGTGATGTGGATGATTGAAAATCCCGAACGTGGCGTGGTGGTGCCGGATGAACTGCCGCACGACTTCATTTTGAAAATTGCCAAGCCGTATCTCGGCAAGTGGATTTCCAAGCCGTCGGACTGGACGCCGCTCAAGCATCAGGTGGACGCCTTCAATGGCTACGTCAAGGCGGATCTCGACCAGAAGGATCCGTGGCAGTTCAAAAACTTCTTGGTTTCAAATATTGCCTGAAAATGATTTCAACCGCCGCGCTCAAAAAGCTTGCCGCCAAACACGGCACACCGCTGTTCGTGGTTGACCACGACGAACTTCGCGCCAATTACGCGATGTTCAAAAAATACCTGCCGCGCATCCAGGCTTACTACGCGGTGAAGGCGAATTCGGATCCCGCCATTGTCAAAACTTTTTACGAGGCGGGGGCGAGCTTTGACGTTGCCTCGATGCCGGAGTTCGAGAACGTCTATCAAAACATCAAGCGCCTGTCTGCGAAGGAACGGCAGGATTGGATTTGGGACAAGATCATTTACGCCAATCCCATCAAGCCGATTGAGACGCTGCGTGAGCTGAACCAATACAAGCCGCTCGTCACATTCGATAATTTTGAGGAGATAAAAAAAATCAAGAAGCACGCCCCGCAGGCTGGGCTAGTGCTGCGTTTGAAAGTCGCCAACACCGGCGCGATGGTGGAGTTGTCTTCAAAATTCGGCGCGTCACCTGGCGAGGCCGTGGACATGATTCTCGAAGCCGACCGGCTCGGTCTCACCGTCGAGGGCTTGAGTTTTCACGTTGGCAGCCAGACGACAAATTTTGAGAATTACGTTCAAGCCATCAATCTTTCCGCAAACATTTACAAGGAGGCGTGCGACCGTGGCTACACCGAGATGAACCTGCTCGACATTGGTGGCGGCTTTCCCGCGCCCTATGACGCGAGCGTCAAGCCGTTCCGCGAATTGGCAAAAGTCATCAACCGTGAACTGGACCGGCTGTTTCCGAAGGACGTGCAGATCCTCGCCGAACCGGGCCGTTTCTTCTGCGCGACCGCCGGCGCCGCCGTTGCCAAAATCGTCGGCAAGGCCGTTCGCGACGGTAAACTTTGTTATTACATCAACGACGGCGTGTATCACACTTTTTCCGGCGTTATCTTTGATCATTGCCATTACCACCTCAAGGCGTTCAAGCATGGTCCGGCGCAAATCTGCTCCGTGTTTGGCCCGACGTGCGACGCGTTGGATGTGGTTTCAATGGCAGAAAACCTCCCCGAAAATCTTGAAATCGGCGACCTGCTTTACAGCGAACATATCGGTGCCTACAGCCACGCGTCCTCAACGTATTTCAATGGTTTTCCGCCGGCGGTCGTGGTTCACGTGAATCAGTAAAGTAAGTCCGGTTGTGGTCTTCAAAGACGCTTCCACTGCTGTTAAAATTCGCAGCGGCTTTTCTTTCAATTTGTCGCCGGCAACGGCATGATTTCCTCATTATTCTTATGAAATTGACGAATTTTATCTCTTTGCTCGGAACCCTCGCGCTTGCGCTGCTCTTGCCGTTCAATAGTTATGTTCTCGCGGTGGAAGTCAGCGTGGCGGTTCCACCCCAGGCGGCGGAAATGCTACGCGGCGTCCACCGGATCGTTTTCCTTGGCGACAGCATCACGCAGGGCGGCGATTACGTCACCGATGTTGAATGCTGGCTGCTTGCCCACGGTATTCAGGTGGAAGTGTTGAATCTCGGTCTCGGCAGCGAAACGGCGTCCGACCTCTCGCCGGAGGAAAACGCGGGGCATTTGAAGGCGCATGGCTTTGGTCGGCCATTTATCAGTGAGCGGTTGGCGCGGGCGCTTGCAGCGACCAAGCCGGATTTGTTGTTCGCCTGCTATGGCATGAACGACGGTGGCAGCCTCCCGCCGGACGAATCGGGAACGAAGCGCTTTGCCGCCGCCGTCACGCATTTGCGCGAGATCGCGCTCCAGGCCGGGGTGAAACGCGTGGTAATCTGCACGCCGCCGGTGGAGGATGCCAAGGGCAATGCGATGAAGAAATTTCACGATGAAAACCTCGCGCGTTACACAACGTGGCTGTTGACAAAGCGCGCCGCCGGCTGGGACTTGGTGGACATCCATACGCCGATGCGCCAGGCGCTTGATGCCGGCCGCGCGAAAGATCCGGCGTTTCAATTCGCCAAGGATGGCGTGCATCCGGGCCGCGAGGGCCACTGGCTGATGGCGCGCGAAATCCTTGCACACACCTTCGGTGCGAAGTTGGACGACGTGACCGCCGCCGAAAATTTATTTCCCGCGCACGGTGCGGAAATCCGCAAGCTGGTTCATGACCGGATGGTGCTGTTATTCAACTCTTGGATGACGCAAATTGGTCACAAACGCCCCGGCGTGGCCGGCGGTCCCGGTGCCAAGCCTGGCTTGCCGCTTGCCGAGTCCAAGACCAAGGCCGCTGACCTTGCCAACCAAATTCAAATGCTTGTGAACGGTGGAAAACCCTGATTTTAATTGGCAAATGGTGGGCTGCGGCGTATTGTAATCGCAGCCGAATTATCATCATGCCCAAGAAAAAGCCGACCAATCTCGCAGGTGGGCCGATTTCCCGGTTCATCCAGCATCATTACCGGCATTTCAACGCCGCTTCGCTGGTGGATGCTGCCAAAGGCTATGTCGCACATCTAGACAAAGGCGGACGCATGATGATTACGCTCGGCGGCGCGATGAGCACCGCCGAACTCGGCCTATCGCTCGCGGAAATGATCCGTCAGGACAAGGTGCATCTCATTACCTGCACCGGTGCCAATCTGGAGGAAGACGTTTTCAATCTGGTCGCCCACGATTATTACGAGCGCGTGCCGCATTACCGGATGTTGACCGCTGCGGACGAACAGGCGCTGCTTAATCGCCACATGAACCGCGTGACGGATACGTGCATTCCCGAAGGCGAAGCCATGCGCCGCATGGAAAAAGCCATGCTCGAAGTCTGGACCGCCGCGGACAAAAAAGGTGAACGCTTTTTTCCGCACGAATATTTTTATCAAGTTCTGTTGAGCGGCAGATACGAAAAATATTACCAGATTGATCCGAAAGATTCGTGGATGCTCGCCGCGGCGAAAAAAAATCTGCCCATCGTGGTGCCCGGCTGGGAAGACGCCACGCTCGGCAACATGTATGCCGCCGCCGTGATTCGCGGCGACGTGAACAATGTCCACACCGTCCGCACCGGCATCGAATATATGACGTGGCTTGCGGATTTCTACACGCGCACGACCAAGGGAAGTCCGCTCGGCATGTTCCAAATCGGCGGCGGCATCGCGGGCGATTTTCCGATTTGCGTGGTGCCGATGCTGCATCAGGATTTGGGCCGAACCGGCGTGCCGCTTTGGGGATACTTTTGCCAGATTAGCGATTCGACCACGAGCTATGGCAGCTACAGCGGTGCGGTGCCGAATGAAAAAATCACCTGGGGCAAGCTGGGCGTGAAGACCCCGAAATACATCGTTGAATCCGACGCCACAATTGTTGCGCCACTGATTTTTGCCCACGTCCTTGGCTGGTAATTATGAATTCAAAGAGGTTTTTTCTGGTCACCGCCTTGATCGCAATTGTTGCGATTGCGACGTATTCGCAAAATTCCAGCGACCTGCTTCTCGTCGCCAACAAAGGAGACCGCACGCTATCAATCATTAATCCCGTCACTGGTGTGCAACTGGCCGCCGTGCCGGAAGATGGCGTCACGGGACATGAAGTCGTGGCTTCGGCGGATGGGCGGCTTGCGTTCGTACCGATATACGGAAACGCTGGCGTTGGACGCACAGGCACGGATGGTAGCCTCATCCGTGTTATTGATTTGAAAAAACAGGCCGTGGTTGCAACGGTGGATTTTGGCCAAGGTGTTCGTCCGCATTGCGCCGCCATCGGGCCGAAAAATAAATTGATCTATGTTACCAGCGAACTGGACGATTCCATCGCCGTCATTGACCCGAAAACATTCAAGCTCATCGGATCGATTCCTACTGGCCAGTCGGAATCGCACATGCTCGTTATCAGCAGCGACGGCAAAACCGGCTATACCGCGAATGTCGCACCGGGAACAGTATCTGTGCTGGATTTGAAAAAGATGGCGGTGAGCAAAATCATTCCTATCTGCCAAACGATTCAGCGTATTTCCATTTCGCCGGATGATAAGTGGGTTTTCACCGCTGACCAGACGAAGCCGCAACTGGCCGTAATTGATACCAAAAAAATGGCGGTAGCCCGCTGGATTAAACTGCCCGGCATCGGCTACGGCACTGCGGTTACGCCGGATGGACACTGGCTCGTCGTCGCTATGACTGGCCTTAGCCAGGTCGGCATCGTGGATTTGCAAACAATGAAAATCGCACATGTCCTTGATACACCAAAAACGCCGCAAGAAGTTTTGATCCGACCCGACGGCGCGTTCGCCTACGTTTCCTGTAGCGCGAGCGGATTGGTAACTGTCATTAATCTTAAACAATTCACGGTTGAAAAACCGATTACCGCCGGCAAGGGCGCCGATGGTCTTGCGTGGGCAGCAACGAAGTGATTTTCAAATGAAACCGAACGATTTTTCTGATTCACGGGTCTTGGTCACCGGCGGCGCGGGCTTCATCGGCAGCGCATTGGTCTGGGCGCTGAATCGGCGCGGATGCGACAGTATCGTCGTTTGCGACATCCTCGGCACCAACGAAAAATGGCGTAACCTCACACCGCTGCGTTTCGCGGATTACGTTGAGGCCGCCGACTTGCTGCCGCGGCTGCAAAGCGGCGCGTTGGGAAAATTTGATCTGGTTCTCCACATGGGTGCATGCTCGGCCACGACGGAAAAGGACGCGACGTTTCTTGTCAAAAACAATTTCGAGTTTACGAAAGACCTCGTGAATTGGTCGCTGGCAAACAAGGTGCGCTTTGTCTATGCATCGTCCGCTGCGACTTATGGCGATGGCTCGGCGGGCATGGAGGATGACGAATCCAAGCTCGACGCTCTGCGTCCGCTGAACATGTATGGTTACTCGAAACAGCTTTTTGATTTGCATGCCAAGCGCACCGGCTTCCTGAACAAGGTTTGCGGCCTGAAGTTTTTCAACGTCTTCGGTCCGAATGAGGATCACAAGGGCGACATGCGCTCGCTCGTCCACAAAAGTTTCGCGCAGGTGCAGGGCAAGGGCGTTATTAAGTTGTTTGAAAGCTACCGCAAGGATTTCAAGGACGGTGAACAAAAGCGTGACTTTCTTTACGTTAAGGACTGCGTGGCGATGGCTCTGCACCTTGCTGCGACGCCGCGCGCGAACGGCCTTTTCAATATCGGCTCCGGCCAGGCGCGGACGTGGATTGATTTGTCAAACGCCGTTTTCAACGCGCTGAAAAAGAAGCCGAGCATCAAGTTCATCGAGATGCCGGAGGCCATTCGCGACAAGTATCAGTATTTCACCCAGGCAAATCTGCTGCGGCTGCGCGGCGCAGGCTACGCCGCGCCGGTTACCTCATTGGAAAATGCGGTCTACGACTACGTCCGCAAGTACCTCGTGCTGGACAATAGGCTTGATCCGGCGGTGGAATAATGGCGTTGGTCGGTTTCGGATGTTCAGGCCGCTGTTTCTGGGGGGATTTTCCCTCCGTTCATCAAAAACAGAACTGCCATGCGCACGGCGAGGCCGTTTGTGACCTGTTCTAGAATCACCGAGCGGTTGCTGTCCGCAAGTTCGCTGTCTATTTCCACTCCGCGGTTGATTGGGCCGGGATGCATGATAATTGCGTCCGGCTTAATCTTGGCGAGTCGCGCCTTGTTCAGGCCGAAAAGCTGTGTGTATTCGCCAATGCTCGGGAACATTGTCTTGCGCTGGCGCTCGTGTTGGATGCGGAGAAGATTAATGATGTCCGCGTCGCCGATGGCTTCGTCCACGTCGTGTGTCACGCGACAGCCAATTTTTTCAAAGGTCTTAGGCACCAGCGTGGACGGGCCGCAGAGCGTCACCTTCGCGCCGAGTTTGGTCAGCGCCCAGATGTCCGAGCGCGCCACGCGGCTGTAAAGGATGTCGCCGAGGATGGTGACGTTCAGCCCGGCAATGCGGCCTTTTTTCTCGCGGATGGTAAAGGCGTCGAGCAATGCCTGCGTGGGATGCTCGTGCGCGCCGTCGCCGGCATTAATGACGTGTGCGTCGAGCACGCGCGAGAGAAAATGCGGCGCCCCGCTGGCACTGTGGCGGATAATGATAAAGTCGGAGTTGAGCGCCTCCAGGTTGCGCGCGGTGTCCTTGAGGGTCTCCCCTTTCTTGAGCGACGAGGCCTCGGTGGTGAAATTGATGACGTCGGCGCTCAATCGGATGGCGGCGAGTTCAAAACTGGTTCGGGTCCGTGTGGATGGTTCGACGAAGAGGTTGACGACAGTCTTGCCGCGCAGGGCTGGAACTTTTTTGATGGCGCGTTTGCCGACTGCCTTAAAGCTGCGCGCGGTGTCGAGCACGGTTAAAATTTCCTCTGCTGTGAGCGATTCGATGTCCAGCAGGTGTTTACGGTGCCAGCTCATATGGGTTCGCGGTTAAGTTTTTTTCAGGATTACTTCGTCCTGCGCTGCATCGGCTTCGGTCAGGCGCAGGGAAATTTTTTCATCGAGCGCCGTCGGGACATTTTTTCCAATGAAATCCGCCTTGATTGGCAAATCGCGGTGGCCGCGGTCAATCAGCACTGCCAGCTGGATTTTCTTTGGCCGGCCGTAATCGTTTAGCGCGTCCATCGCGGCGCGCGTAGTACGGCCGCTGAACAGCACGTCATCTACCAGCACTACGGTTTTACCGTTGACGTCGAATGGGATGTCCGTCGGATGCATCGTTGGAGCGGCGCGGCTGTCGAGGTCGTCGCGGTGCATTGTCACGTCAAGAATACCGATCGGCACGGCATGGTTCCAGATGCCGGAAAGAATCTTGGCGAGCCGTGCCGCGAGGTGGTCGCCGCCCACCGGAATCCCGATGAGTACAACTTCGGTGTAGGCTTCATTGCGCTCGGCAATCTCATGGGCGATGCGGGTGAGCGCGCGTTGGATGGCGGTGGCGTCTAGTATGATGGTTGGTTCAGGCATTGGGGAAAAATAAAACCGCAAACAAATCCCGTTGGCCGGGGCTGGTTCGCGGTTTCTTGTTTGTTTTCATTTGTCCTTTGCCGCCTCGCTGGGTGGCGTTAAAGGAACGGATTTAATTCGTACTGCTCTGCCGGGATTTACGCCAACTGGCGCGGTGCCTGATGATCCAATCCGTGAGGGCGCGCTCAAAACCAATATCATGACCGGCCTTTTCGGATTCAATCCACTTGTGCCTGAGGATTTCCTCGCGCTCGGCCTGAAATTCGCGGTAAAGCGAAGAGCTTTTTAGCAAATCGTTCGCCGACGATGTGTCTTTTGCAGCGTTCGACATTATATTAGTCACTGTGACGACTACACTAAATCCTCATGTCTGTTCTGGCAAATAAAATCTTGGGCCGAAGCATGTTTCAAATTCATTTCAAATTTTTCATCAGGATTTCCGCGATGTGAATGAACGCTTTGCCGGCAGCATGGTTTGGCGCGGAAACGACCACTGGCATGCCGCGGTCGCCGGCTTCGCGGATTTCGGTGAAAATCGGTACTTCACCTAGGAACGGAGCATTCTGACGCGCAGCTTCTTCCTGGCCGCCGCCGTGGCCGAAAATTTCCACCCGGTCGCCATTCGGGGTGGTGAAGTAGCTCATGTTTTCCACAATGCCGAGGATGGGCACGTTCACCTTGCGGAACATCGCGATGCCCTTGCGCACCACGCCGAGCGACGCTTCCTGCGGCGTGCTGATGATGACGCCGCCGTCCAGCGGCACGGTCTGGCAGAGCGAAAGCTGCGCGTCACCGGTGCCCGGTGGCAGATCCACGAGCAGGAAATCCAGGTTGCCCCATTCGACGGCGAGGAGAAATTGGTTGATGGTCTTTGTAATCATCGGTCCGCGCCAGATCACCGGCTGGTCGTCATTGAGCAGCAGGCCGATGCTCATCACCTTCACGCGGTGGGCGACTAGTGGCACGAGCTGTTCAGTGGTGCTGACCGTGGGGCGTTCATGAACGCCCATCATTAGTGGAATGCTAGGTCCGTAAATGTCGCAATCCAGCAGGCCGACTTTCGCGCCGAGGTGCGTGAGCGCGCAGGCGAGGTTCGCGGCGCACGTGGATTTGCCGACGCCGCCCTTGCCGCTGGCAATGGCGACGATGCGTTTTACACCGGGAACTTTCGTCTGGCTGGCAAAGGCGTTGCCGGTCGCGGTCTGGCCGGCAGACGGCTGGCGGACCTCGACGTGGACCTGGTTGACACCTGGAAGATTTTTCAGGATGCGCTCGGCGTCCATTTTGATCTGCTGCGCGGCGTCAGGATTCGGCGAGGTTAATTGCAGTGTCACGCTGACCGCGCCGTTGGCGGCGGAAATCTCTTTGACGAGGCCGAAGGAAACGATGTCGCGCGAGAAGCCGGGATATTTGACGGCGGCCAGCGTGTGTTTGATGTCATCTTGCGAAAGCATGGCGGACAAAATGCCATTCAAACGCGTGAACGCAAAATGTATTTCGCGCGAAGGCTGTGAAGTCGGCGAATGAAAGCTAGCTTCTTCCGACCGTTGTATTGAAGCTTCGTACCTTCGTGGCCTTCGCACGACCGATTTCCGGTGCGGTTTTCAATTGCGTAACCGGCGCGGAAATGGGACATTAGTGATCAATTTATAATTAGAATCATTCTAAACATGATGCCCAAAGCCCACAAAGGAACGGAATTGCTGGTTGCCCAGTTTACACAGCTGGCTGTCGCCGCCCAGCCCAAGTGGCTCCTGCCCGTGCGTCAGGCCGGCATGGCCAGCTTTGCCCAACAGGGATTTCCGACGCTCCATGATGAGGATTGGCGCTTTACCAACCTTGCGCCCATCGCCAAGCTGAATTTTAAGCTCGCCGGCCCGGTGGCCGTCAACGGTGCGGAAAGCCGGATTCTCAACGAATCCGTCTTTGCCGGCCTGCCGGGTTTGCGGCTGGTGTTTGTGAACGGCTTTTTCTCGGCTAAACTTTCCAGCGTCAAGCCGGTGGCTGGCGGCGTGCGCATCGAGAGTCTCGCCGCCGCCCTGGCGAAGGATGCCGCGCTCTTAGAAAAACACCTCGGCCGGTATGCCTGCTTGGCGGGTAATTCGTTCGCCGCGTTGAACCAGGCGCTCTTCACCGACGGCGCGCTTATCTTTGTGCCGCCGGGCGTGGAAGTCGCCGAGCCGGTTCAGTTGATTTACATTTCTTCCGCTAAACAAAACGGTGAAACGATCCAGCCGCGTAATCTCATCATCGCCGGGGCGAACAGTCAGGTAACCATTGTTGAAAGCTACCTCAGCAACGGCAACGTGGCCCACCTCACGAACGCGGTGACGGAGTTGGTTGCGGGCGAAAACGCGAAGGTGGAGCACGTCAAGGTTCAGGACGAGTCGGCGGGCGCATTTCACATCGCCACCATTGCTGGTGAATTTGGCCGCACTAGCAAAGTGAACGTCCATTCGTTCGCGCTGGGCGCCAAGCTTTCGCGTAATAATATCCGCACGAAGCTCGCGGGGGAAGGTCTGGAGTGCATTCTCAATGGGCTTTACCTGACCAAGGACGAACAGCTGGCCGATCACCACATGATCGTCGAGCACGCCGAACCGCATTGCGCGAGCCACGAGTATTTCAACGGCATTCTCGACGACAAATCGAAGGGCGTTTTTCATGGACGCATCCTCGTTCGCGAAATCGCACAGAAGACGGATGCCAAGCAGACGAACAAAAATCTGCTGCTCTCTGATGACGCGACTGCGGACACCAAGCCGCAGCTGGAAATTTATGCCGACGACGTGAAATGCACGCACGGCGCGACTATCGGCCAGTTGAACGCCGAGAGCATTTTTTACCTGCGTTCGCGCGGCATGAGCGAGGACACGGCCCGTCGCATGCTGATTCACGCCTTCGCCGGCGAAATCATCGAGCGCATCCGTTGTGAGCCGGCGCGCGAAGTGCTCGACAAGCTCGTGTGGGACCGGCTGGAAAGCAGTCATAACCTTGCTGGTAAATAATTTCGCTCTGCGGCCTGGCGGAGCTGTGGCAAAATCGAGACATGTTCGACGACATCAACGACCTTTATCAGCAGGTCATTCTTGACCACTGCAAGAAGCCGCGCAATTTCCACGAATTGCCGCAGTGCTCCTGCTCGGCACAAGGCTTCAATCCGTTGTGCGGCGACAACCTGAAACTGTTCCTTGCGCTCGACGGCGACATTATCAAGGATGCCAGCTTTGTCGGTTCTGGCTGTTGTATTTCCAAAGCGTCCGCTTCTCTGCTCACGGAAAATGTCAAAGGCAAGACCAAGCAAGAGGCCGGGAAAATGTTTGAACGCGTTCGCGAACTGGTTACCACCGGCAAGGCCGAGGGCGACGTGGGCAAGCTCGCGGTGTTTGCGGGCGTTTACAAATATCCGGCCCGCGTGAAGTGTGCGATTCTCGCGTGGCACGCGCTCATCGGCGCGCTCAAGGGCGAAGGCCAGCCGGTCAGTACGGAGAACGAGCAGACCTGATTTGATTTTGGCCGTCACCACAGCGAAGATGATTTGTTTATGAGTTCCGAACCTAAAATATTGACGCGCGATGTCGAAGCCTCCGTGGTTCCCATCGGCACCAAGGTGACGCTGCAAAAAGGCGAGACCGCGCACATCACACAATCACTCGGCGGCACCTTTACCGTGGTCGTCAATGGCAACATGTTTCGCATCGAGTCGAAGGACGCTGACGCGCTGGGTTTGGATGCGCCGATGGCGCCCGCGCCCGCGCCGGCGACCGCCAACGGCCCGATGACGCAGGAGGAGCTTGAGAAAAAAGTCTGGGAGGCGCTCAAGACGTGCTACGACCCGGAGATTCCCGTGAACATCGTGGATCTCGGCCTGATTTACGACTGCCATCTTACGCCCATCGGCGCGGAAAATTTCAAGGCCGACGTGAAAATGACTTTGACCGCGCCCGGCTGCGGCATGGGTCCCGTGCTCGCGCAGGATGTCCAAAACAAGCTTGTTTCTCTCGAGCCGATTGACGAGGCGAACGTCGAGTTGGTCTGGGACCCGCCGTGGAACCAGGGCATGATGACCGAGGCGGCGAAACTGCAACTGGGACTGCTGTAAAATCCATGATTGACTGGGCCAAACTCCGCGCGGACTTTCCGATTCTCAATCAGCAAGTCCACGGTAAGCCGCTGGTTTACCTCGACAACGCTGCCACCTCGCAAAAGCCGCGCTCCGTGATCGACGCGCTGGTTCATTATTACGAGTGCGACAACGCTAATGTTCATCGCGGTATCCATGAATTGAGCAACCGCTCCACCACGGCTTTCGAGTCGGCGCGGACCCGCACGGCGAAATTCATCAATGCGAAATCTGCCGATGAAATCATTTTCACGCGCGGCACGACGGAAGGCATCAATTTGGTCGCGGCGACTTGGGGCGCAAAAAATCTCAAGGCCGGCGACGTGATTCTGCTCACCGATCTGGAGCATCACAGCAATCTTGTGCCGTGGCAGATGATCGCCCAGCGCACCGGCGCGAAGATTGCCTACATTCCCGTCACCAACGACGAAGGCACGTTGGATTTGTCCCAGCTCGATTCGCTGCTCACCTCCCAGGTGAAGCTGCTCTCGATGGTTCACATCTCAAATTCGATGGGCACGGTGAATCCTGTCGCCGAACTTTGCGCCCGCGCGAAGAAGCTGGGCATCGTCACGCTCGTGGACGGCGCGCAAAGCGCCGGGCATCTGCCGGTGGACGTTCAGGCCATCGGGTGCGACTTCTTAGCCTTCTCCGGCCACAAGATTTGCGGGCCGACCGGCATTGGCGTGTTGTGGGGCCGGCCGGAAATTCTTGAAACCATGCCCCCGTATCAAGGCGGCGGCGAAATGATCTTGTCCGTCGGCTACCAGAAGACGGAGTTTAAGCACGCGCCGCACCGGTTTGAGGCCGGCACGCCGGACATTTCCGGTCCGATTGGTTTGCACGCCGCGATGGATTATCTCGACGCCATCGGTCGCGAAAACATCTGGAAGCACGACCAAGAACTGGCGGCTTACGCCACGGAAAAACTTTCCGCGCTGAAGAACATCCGCATCTTCGGCCCGAAGCAAAACCGCGCCGGCCTCGTGTCATTCCTGTTGAAGGATGTTCACGCGCACGACGTGGTGACGCTAGCGGATCAAGGCGGCGTGGCCTTGCGCGGCGGACACCATTGCACCCAGCCGCTCATGCACAAGCTCGGCGTGGAATCCACCGCCCGCGCGAGTTTTTATTTTTACAACACCAAGGCCGAAGTGGATGTCTTCATCGAAGTCATCAAAGAGATCCAGAAGTTTTTCGCGCAGTAATTCTCGGTCGTGGCGTGGTGGCGGAAAAATTATTCCGGCGATTTGTGATCACGGCTGCAAGGTGGGTTTCTTTGCTATCGTATCATTCACGGCTTTTTTCAATGTGATGGCGAAGACGATTGCGTGCTCGTACGGCAATTTGGCTGGCGGAACAATGACCAGCGCTTCGGGCTCTTGCTTCCACTCCAGTTTTTCGTTGCTGCCGAGCAGATTGATGGAAACGACCGGCTCACTGGCGAGTGACCGGATGCGCACAGGTTGGTGCGGGAGTCCCAGCACGATTGCATAGAGCATGGCGCCATCTTTGGAGCGAGTGAAGCGAATGTCGTCCACGCTGAATCCATTGAACTTCAGGTCGGCCAACCCCCCTTGCAGCGTTTTCGTTGGGCCTTCACCGAAGACCTTCCACGGGCGCGTGCCATAAATGGCATCGCCATTCAGACGCAACCAAGCACCCAGGCTCTGTAAACGTTCCTTTTGTTCCACGGGAATTGTCCCATCCGGCGCGGGTGCGACATTCAATAGCAGGCAGCCATTTTTGCTGACAATGTCCACCAGGTCCGAAACCAGGCGACCGGCGGAGTAATACTCAGGATTCGCGGTATAGGCCCATGAGTTGCGAATGATTGATGAACTGGTTAGCCAAGGGTCAGGATCGATGTCCGGCATGCGCGCCCGTTCCAGGTTTAGCGTGGCGTCGCCTTTCGGAAGGTCGGTGAACTTATACGTCAACACCACCGGTTGCCGCCTTTGGGTAGCTTGGTTATAATAAAATGCAGCCATCTCCAGCCGGACCTGCTCCGGTATGATTTTCAAGCGGGTGTCGAAATAAAGCAGATCGGGGTGGTATTTGCCGACCATCTCCTCAATCTTGCCCAGCCATTCCCCAATGAATGCCTCGGTGGGCCTTGGCTCGGTTGGGCTGAAGTGTTCCTCCTTCCCAAAGGCAAAGGCGGAGAGCGGGCGCGGCGAGCCGTAGAGTCCCGCGTAAGCCGGATTGGAACAATCCGTGTTGGTGTTGTCCGTCGGATACCAGCCCCATTTCCAAGAATGGTGCATGGTGGTCACGAATTTCAAGCCGTGCTGGCGAATCGCCTGCTCCAGCTCACCCACCACATCCCGCTTCGGCCCCATCGCCTTGGCGTTCCATGAATTGAGGCGGGAATCCCACATGGAAAAGCCATCGGCATGTTCGGCCACCGGTCCCGCAAACCGGGCCCCGGCTTCCACATAGAGCTTCACCCATTCGTCGGCGTTAAATTTTTCGCCGGTGAACAGCGGGATCAGATCCTTATAGCCATACTTGTCCACGGGGCCAAATTTGCGCAAGTGTTCCGTATAGTTGGTTTGTTTTTTTAAATACATGTTCCGCGAATACCAGTCGGTTTTACCACTGCCCCCGGAGATGGAATAGGGACCCCAATGGGAGTAGATACCAAACTTTGCGTCGCGAAACCAATCCGGGCACTGGTATTGTCTGAGTGATTCGGCCGTGGACCGAAACGGTCCATCAACAGCTTGACCGGGCGGCGGTGCGGTTGGTGCCGTGGCATCAACCGCACCTAGTCCCGTAAAAGGTCTCAGCAAAAAGATGGTGAGAATGAAGGCTGAAAGTTTGTTCATTTTTGATTTTAGTTTGCCGAATCATTTCATTCGGGATTTCCAAAAGGGGCCAGCCCCAATTTTCTCCTATGCCGGCGCCCGGGCGAGTTATTATTTTTACAACACTCAGGCCGGAGTGGATGTCTTCAGCGAAGTCATCAAAGAGATCCAGAAGTTTTTCGCCGTGTAAATCATTCACACCGCCCGGCACTGAACCGGGAGGCACCAATCGCTGGCACCGGTTTTGCCGCCCACCGCCTGCACGCGAATCCAATACAACACGCCCGGCGTGAGGTTCTTAATCACCGCCTTGCGCGTCTTGGTGGAAAAGAGGAATACACCCAGTGCCGAACGCATCACACGTTGAACTTGAAGAGCAGCACGTCGCCGTCTTTAACGACATATTCCTTGCCTTCCATCCGGTAGAGACCTTTTTCCCGCGCGGCGGCGACGGAACCGCATTTGACCAAATCCTCGTAGGCCACGGTCTCGGCCTTGATGAAGCCGCGCTCGAAATCGGAATGGATGACGCCCGCGGCCTTGGGCGCGGTATCGCCGTTGTGGATGGTCCACGCGCGGACTTCCTTCTCGCCCGCCGTGAAATAAGTCCTCAGGCCGAGCAAATGATATGTCGCGCGGATGAGCGCACCCACGCCGGATTCGCTCACGCCCAGCTCTTTTAAAAAATCCTTCGCCTCGGCGTCGGTCAAATCAATGAGGTCGCTCTCGATCTGCGCGCTGATGACGACGGCTTCGCAGGCGAAATGGTGCGCGGTGTATTCGCGGACTTTGACGATGAACGGATTTTTATCGGCGGTGGCCAGGTCGTTTTCCTTCACGTTGCACGCAAATATCGTCGGCTTGTCGGTCATGAGCCAGAACAGGCGCGAGATGGCCTTTTCCTCCGGTGCGAGGGCGAGCGTGAGCGCGGGCTTGCCGGCATTCAGATGAGGCTCGATTTTTTTCAGGACCGCTTCTTGCGCGAGGGCTTCCTTGTCGCCGCGCTTGGCGTCCTTGGCGACACTGGCGAGGCGTTTCTGCACGGCTTCCAAATCCGACAACACAAGTTCGGTGGTGATGATTTCGATGTCGCGCACGGGATCCACGCTGCCGGTGACGTGATGGATGTCGGCATCCTCAAAGCAGCGCACCACCTGCACGACGGCGTCCACCTCGCGGATGTGCGTGAGAAATTTATTGCCCAGCCCTTCGCCCTGGGACGCGCCCTTGACGAGGCCGGCGATGTCCACGAATTCCACCGCGGCCGGGATGACGACGCCGGTCTTGGCGATCTTTTGCAGGACATACATGCGTTCGTCCGGCACGGTGACGATGCCGACGTTCGGGTCAATAGTGCAGAAGGGATAGTTGGCCGCTTCCGCTTTGCGGGTGCGGGTGACGGCGTTGAAGAGGGTTGATTTGCCGACGTTGGGCAATCCGACGATTCCAGCTTTAAGCATAATAAATTAAATATTTTGTTTGGCGAGATGCAGGGCGATGCGCACGCCTTCATAGACGGCGGTGAGGATGAGGCAAAGGCCGGAGACCTGCTGCAGGCGCAAAAGGGTTTTGGCGCTGAATTTCCCGTGGCCGCGTGACGCGATAAAACTCCAAAACAGGAACCAGAGAATCGCCCCGGTGAAGACCCCGCTGACACACGCGGCTTTGGCGGGTATCGAGTCGTCCACCCATTCCTCCTTGCTGAAAAAAGCCTTGGTGCTCAGCAGCGTGGCCGACAGCACCACCCATGCAACCAGCACCCCGAGGTTCGCTGCGACCCGCACGAAGCCGATGGCAAAGGCCGAGTGCGGATGCATTTTTTGCTCGATGCGTTCCTCCAGTTTCTCAATAGCGAGATTAATGGGGGATGAATCAGGCTGCGGTTTTGCCAGCAGGAATTTGAACCCGATAAAGAGCAGGAACACGAATCCCATCACCCGCATTATCGTCTGGGCCAGACCGTGATCGATGAATTGCGAAATGCCCGTGAACGAAATCGAACAATAGATGATATCCATCACCGCCGCGCCGAGGCCGATGAAGAACGCCCATTTGAAGCCGCGCTGGGCGCCTTCGTTAAGGATGGTGAGGTTGATGGGACCGGGCAGTGAGGAAAAAAACACGGCGCAGACAAAGCCCGCCATGGCCGCCACCAAAATGGGATGCGCATCGGCCATGTCAGCTTCCCGCCTCCGCATCGTCATCGTCCTCTTCGATCTCCCGGCGCCACGCCCGCGAGATATGGGGGCGGACAAAACCGTAAACCAGGTAGCCGGTGAAGAATAGCGGCAGGACGTAATACAAAATCTTCTCTTTCAAGACTAGCAGGCTGCCGGCGAACAGGCAGGCGACGATCAGCTTCAAAAATGTCGTGGTTGAGCGCAGTCCCAGCGACTTGAAGCTCGGATACCGCACCTCGCTCACCATCATCGCCGACAGGAAGACCAGCACCACCGGCAGCAGGTAGCCCCAGTGGCCGAGGTCTTTTTCTTTTTCGTTCAGCTTGATGATCACCAGCGTCAGCGATGCGACGAGGCCGGCGGCGGAAGGAATCGGGAAGCCGAGAAAATCCTTGCCCGCACCCGGCAGGTTCATAGTTGAGAGACAATTGAACCGCGCCAGCCGGAACGCGCCGCAGATGAGATAGATGGAGGCGATGAACCAGCCGAGTTCCGCGTAGTCGTCCGGCAAGGCATTGTGCAGCACGACGCGATGTACTAGAAACGCCGGCGCGACGCCGAAGGAAATCAGGTCCGCCAGTGAATCAAACTCGCGGCCAAACGGGCTTTCGTGTCCGCCCATGCGCGCGACCCGGCCGTCGAACAAATCAAAGATGCAAGCGAGCAGAATGCACGCGAGCGCGAACTTGATGGGCATCCAGTTGACGTGGCCGTCGGCGTTCGGCGTGAGGTTGGCCTCGACAATCTGGGTGAGCGCCACGAAACCGCAGAAAAGATTTCCCGCCGTCAGGAGGTTCGGCAGAAAATAAATCTTCAACTTCCCGCTTTCGGCGGGCGGCGTGTTTGGTTGAGGGGTTTCAGCCATGAATCAGTCAAATGCCGCCAGCACCGTCTGGCCGCCAACCACGCGGTCGCCGAGCTGGATTTTGATTTTTGCCGTCTTCGGCAGATAAACGTCCACGCGCGAACCAAATTGAATCAGGCTGATGCGTTCGCCCCGGCGCACCGGATCGTTTTGTGCGACGAACGGCACGATACGCCGTGCGATGAGGCCGGCGATGAGGCGCAAACCGATTTTTTGGTCGCGCGGCTCGACGGACTCGATGCCGATCAAAACATTTTCGTTGAACTTCGCGCAGTCGGCGCGCATCGCATTCAGATATTGGCCGGGCGAGTGTTTGAAAAAAGCGATGCAGCCCGTGACCGGCGCGTTCTGGACATGGACATCAAATACCGAGAGAAAAATGGAAATGCGCTGGCATTCACCGCCCATGAATTCATCCTCGGTCGTGGTGTCAATCGTGTCCACCTTGCCGTGGCCGGGGGCGATGACCAGATTCGGTGCGGAGGGCGTCATGGCGTCGGGATCGCGGAAAAAATAAAAAGTGAAGACTACGAACAGCACCCACAAGGCGCCTAGCACGCCGGCTAAGGCTAGGAGGCACGTGCCGATTTTAGCCGCCAGCCACGCCGCCGCCAGCAGGCCCAGCACGGCGATGCCGGACAGGCCAATCAGTTTTAACGCCGCGCTCGAGGCTTTTCCAGAGTGATTCACACGGAAACATTAAAATTTTTCCCAGCCGCTTGCAATTCGGCATTTTCAGTGCAACTTGACTGTCGTCGTGAAGAAAGGCGACGCACAATCAAAACGAAATAAAATTATGTCACTCCATACTCCTGACCTCACAAAATTCCCGCCGCGCAGCCCGCGCGTGCGGCTTGGCGGCTACGCGATTCTGCCGCGCATGCTGGACAAGGGCCGCGCCGCGTTAACCGGCAAGAACGGCGAATACCATTACGCCTGCCCGCTCGACCAGCAGTTTCTGGAATTCGCCGGTATTGACCCCGAGGTGTTGAAAAAAGAACTGACCAAGAGCGATACCGAAGTGCTGGCTTGGATCGAAAAGCACGCCAAGCACCAGCGCACCGCGCCGGAGATTCTGGCGTGGACGCAGTGGCAGGAAAACCGCGCGCCGAACAATCCCGACGGTCGCGAATATTTGAACGGCATCCACAAGGCCGTCGCGCCCAAGCGCACGGACATCACGACCTGGTTCGACGTGCTGGACGCGGACGATTTCGCGAGCTTCGGCGGCAAAGCCTGAACCTTTCAGAAAACAAAAACCGGAAGCGGGAAATTTTCCTGCTTCCGGTTTTGATTTGGATTTAGGTCAGCTTTGGGGTGCGGTTGCCGCTTCCGTTTTCCAAGCCTCGATTTTCTCAATGCGGTGGCGGCGCTTGCTGCCGTGCAGTTCAAATTCCACCTCGTCGCCGACCTTGCGGTTCACCAGCGCCATCGCGACCGGCGTCAGGTAGCTGATGACGCCATGATCGGGATCGGAATCCCACGCGCCGAGAATTGTGAACGTTTCCGACTGGCTGGTAGCAAGATCGGTCGCCACCACGATGGTGCCCGGCCCCACGACGTCGGTCTTGGCGTTTGCAAAATCCTGGCCGCGGGCGCGGGTGAGCGCGGCTTCGAGGTCGTCCTTCTGGCGCATGAGGATTTTCTGCATCTCCTTTGCGGCCTTGTATTCGTGGTTCTCGCGCAAGTCGCCGTAGCTGCGGGCGATGGCGATTTCCTTGGAGTTCGCAGGAATCTTTTTCTGCACCAGCTCCTCGTATTCCTTGCGGCGGCGTTCGAGGCTTTCCCAGGAAACGAGCAGCGCGGAATCCTGCTTGGTCTGCTCGCCGCTGACGAGCGACTGCACGGCGGGATGCGCCTTGACGAGCCGCGCCAGCAGCGAACGCTTGTCCATGTCGTCAAATACCGGCGACAGTTTCAACGCGCGCGTCAAATCCTTGATGATCTCGATGTCGGCGGACGCCGTGAGTTCGGCGATCAACGCCTGGTCTTCCAAAATGTAATCGCGCAGGCGGTTGGAGCGCTTTTCGTTGAACTGGTCGCGCTCCATCGAGGTGAGCATGGCGCGGAACACTTCCGGGCCGAGGATGTCCACAAAATCTTCCGTACGTTCGCGGGCGAACCACAGCAGCAGCTCGCTCGTGGCCGTGTGCTGGCTGATGAGCTTGGAGAGCGTCTCCTTGAGCAGGCTCAAATGGCCGTTTTGGACGAGCAGGCCGGCGATTTCCTTCGCCAGTTTCGCCGAAACATAATTCAGCCCGTTTCGCAGGGTTTCCACCCACTTTTCGGGATTCGCCGTTTTGTAGGATTCTAGCGCGCGATGATGTTTCGCGGCCGGAATGGCTTCGAGCAGCGGGCCGAACCGGATGCCTTCCTGCGCCCAGACTTGGGCGGCGGTGACTTCGCCGGCGGCGGGTTGCACGCCGGTGGCCTCGCACAATTCGTCGCGCGCAAAAATCGCCTCCAGCGACACCGCTGTTTGTGTGCGCTGATAAGCAATGATGTCGGGGTTCAGCGCTGTGATAACTTCATTCGCCAGCGCCGCCTTGTCCTTCAAATCGGAAACGACCTTGAGCATTTCTGCCACGACTAGGATGCGTGCCTTCAAGCCTTTCGCCGCGCGGAAATCCGCGAGCAGCCGGTCTTGCAACGAAGTTTCCTGTGCCTGATAGACAATCGGTTCGGTCTTTTTCGTGGGCACGGCAAAATGGCCGTCCTTCTTCATCTCGCGGCGCGCGACTTCCCACCATTTCTTCCAATCGTCGGCCATCACGTCGGGCACGAGCATGGACTGGATTTGATCCGCCGTGGCCTTGCCGCCAAAGCTGTTCAAAACGATTTTGATGAGATCGATGTGGTGCGCCGCGAGGTGGCGCACCGCGTCGAGGTCGGCCGCCTTGCGCGCGAGGATGTGATCTTTCGGCACTGGCTTGAGCTGTTCCGCCGCGAACGCCAGATCCATCGTGTGGCCGGCCTTGTTGGTGAAATCAATCGTGAAGCGCGCGAACACCGTGTCCACCGCTTTGATGCGTCCGAAGCCCCAGCTCCGGTGTGTGCAACAGCCGGCCTCGGCCAGTTGCGTCAGCGCCGCCACGTGTCGGCCTTCGATTTTTCCTGCCGCCGCCAATTTTTCGAATTCAGCTTTCATAAATTTTTTATCTCGCTTCGCGCAAGATGTATCTCTTTATTAAAGTTGTTGAACGACCAAAATCCAAGACAAATTGCGGCGAGAGTTCTCTCGCAACGCCTGACCAGCGGTGAATTCACTGAAAATCTGCTCGAAACTGCGCTTGCCGCCGCGCGCCTTTCGCCCGCCGACCGCGGCCTTTGTCACGAACTCGTCTGCGGCGTCGTGCGCTGGCAGACCACGCTCGACCGGCTTATCGCCCGCAAAACCGACCCCGCGCGCGAGCAGCGGCCGGCGCTGAAAAATCTGCTGCGCCTCGGCCTCTACCAGATTTTCTGGCTCGACCGTATCCCACCGCACGCCGCCGTCCATGAAACCGTCGAGCAGGCCAAACGTTCCGGTTACGGCCATCAAGCCGGTTTCATCAACGCCGTATTGCGCGGTTATCTGCGCGAGGCCGACGAGATCAAAAAAATTCTCGTCGACATGAAAATCTCCCAGCCCGCGCTCGGCTGGTCGCATCCCGAATGGCTCGTGGAAAAGTGGCGGGTGAATTTTGGCGACGAGAAAACGCGGCAGCTGTTGGCCTGGAACAACACGCCGCCCAAAACTTTCGCCCGTGTCAACACGTTGAAGACCGACGCCGGCAAGCTCATCGAACGCTGGCGTGAGGAAAATGTGGAATACGATTTTGTCACGCACGACTGGACCGGCGATAGTCTTGCCTTCGAATTAAAAGCGCATCCGCCGCTGAACTCGCTGCCCAGTCTGCGCGACGGCTGGTTTTATCTGCAAGACCCCAGCACCTTGCTTGCGCCGGTGTTGCTCGCGCCACAGGCCGGCGAAAACATTCTCGACACTTGCGCCGCGCCCGGCGGCAAGACGGCTTTCATCGCGCAGTTGATGAACAACAAGGGCAAAATCACCGCGAGCGACATCGAGCCGAACCGCTTGAAGCTCGTCCGCGAGAATTGCGCCCGGCTCGGCGTGGCCAACGTGCAGATGCCGCTGCCGGCCATCCTCAATCCGCAATCGGTGCCGCTCTACGACCGCATCCTGATTGACGCGCCGTGTTCCAACAGCGGCGTCATGCGCCGCCGCGTGGATTTGCGCTGGCGGATTTCGCCGGAGGAAATATTCCGGCTGAAAAAAACGCAATTGGAATTGCTCAACCAAGCCGTGTCCAAACTTAAACCCGGCGGCGTCATCGTTTACAGCACGTGCAGCCTGGAGCCGGAGGAAAACTCCGAAACTGTGAAACAGTTCCTTGCCGCCAATCCCACCTTAAAACTCGAAGCCGAACGCCAGCTCTTGCCCTTTGCCGATGGTGTGGACGGCGCTTACGTCGCCCGGCTGAAAAATTGATTTAATGTCCGCCGTCAACGTCATTATCCACTCCAGCCAGTTCCCCGATAACGTTCGGCGCGACCTGCTGGTGTCACTCCGTGCGCGGCGCGTGAATCACAAATTTCTCTACGATAGCCTCAAGCAGACCCGGAAATGGCTCGCGCTGCACGAGGCGCATTCCCCGGCGCGTACCGACCCGGACTGCCTTGCCACCTACGATCGTGCGTTTGTCGAAACGGTGGAAAAAATTTCCGCGTCGCAAATTCACCTCGTCGGCCTCGGTTGCGGCGGCGGGCAGAAAGATGTCCGGCTGCTGGAACTTTTGAAGGCCGGTGGTCGGGAGATTTTTTACACACCATCCGACGTGAGCGTGGCGATGGTACTCGTGGCGCGGCAGGCCGCGTTAAAAACCTTGCCGGAGAAAAACTGTTTCCCGTTTGTCTGCGATTTGGCGACGGCGGAAGATTTGTCCGTGTTTTTTGCCTCCAGCCTGCCGCCTTGCGCTTCGTGCCTCGTCACCTTTTTCGGCATGATTCCAAACTTTGAACCGGACGAGATCTTGCCGAAACTCGCCGCGCTGGTGCGACCGGAGGACTTCCTCTTGTTCAGCGCCAATCTCGCGCCCGGTGCGGACTACGCCGCGGGCGTGGTAAGGATTTTGCCGCAATACGACAACGACCTCACGCGCGACTGGCTGCTGGCGTTTTTGGACGATCTTGGCGTGGAGCGCGGCGATGGCGAATTACGTTTCGCGGTGGAGCCGGGGACGGCGGAATTATTGCGCGTGACGGCGCGGTTCCATTTCAAGCGCGCTTGCCGTGTCACGGTGGCCGCTGATGAATTTGACTTTCGCCCGGGCGAATCATTGCGGCTGTTCTTTTCCTGCCGCTACCCGCCGGAACGCGCGGAAAAACTTCTGGCGCAATATGGGTTGGAAGTTCAGGCGCGGTGGATTACTAGCTCGGCGGAAGAAGGCGTTTTCCTCTGTCGCCGGATTTGAGCGCGCAAAAAAAGCCGTGCCCTTGCGGGCACGGCTGGAAAAGTGGCGGTGGAATTACATTCCCATGATCGAGTAGCCGCCGTCCACGTAAATCACCTGGCCGGTGATGCACGCCGCGCCGTCGCTGGCGAGGAAGACGCCGGTGGCACCGAGTTCTTCAGGAATCAAATTACGTTTCAAGGGCGAACGCTCTTCGTAGGTTTTGAGCATCGCGCTGAAGCCGCTGATGCCTCGTGCGGCGAGCGTGTTGACCGGGCCGGCGCTGATGCAGTTGACGCGGATTTTTTTCGGGCCCAAATCATAGGCAAGATAGCGCGTGCTGGCCTCGAGCGACGCCTTGGCCACGCCCATGACATTGTAATGCGGCACGACTTTTTCCGCGCCGAAATAACTCATGCCCATGATGCTGCCGCCGTCGGTCATCAGGGGTTCGGCGGCGCGGGCAAGCGCGACGAGCGAATACGCGCTGACGTTGTGCGCGACTAGGTAGGCGTCGCGGCTGGTATCCACGAAGCGGCCTTCCAGTGCGGCCTTCGGCGCAAACGCCACAGAATGCAGGAGCAAGTTCAGCTTGCCGAATCTCGCGCCCACCTCGGCAAACACGCGGGCGATGTCCTCGTCCTTGGTCACGTCGCACGGCAGGATGAGCGTGTCGGCGCCGAACGTGCCGGCAAGTTCCTCCACGTTTTCCTTCACGCGCTCGCCCTGGTAGGTGAAGGCGAGTTTCGCCCCTTCGCCGGCCCACGCCTGCGCGATGGCCCAGGCGATGGAGCGTTTGTTGGCGACACCGAAAACAACCCCCGTTTTTCCTTCAAGCAATGGCATAATAGAAAATAATTGTCAGATTAACCGTCCTGTAGGATGGCAAAACCAAAGCCGCACGGCAATTCCTTTTGGCTTCCGTCTCGACGGCGTCGGCTGGGGCGGCTAGATTCACCCGATGGACAGCAACATGGCTGACGGCCTGATTCAATACCTGACGCTGGTGGCGCTGCTCACGTTTCACGAGTTCGGCCACGCTTGGACCGCGATGAAATGTGGCGACGACACCGCGCGGCTGCAAGGCCGTGTTTCGCTGAATCCCGTCGTGCACATTGACCCGATTGGCACGGTGCTGCTGCCGCTGCTGATGATTTTCATGCCAGGCGCTGGAAAATTTCTCATCGGCTGGGCCAAGCCGGTGCCGGTGAATCCTTACAACCTGAACCAACCCAAGCGCGATGACATCCTCGTGACCATGGCCGGACCGGCAATGAATCTGCTCCTTGCCTTCGGTCTGGTGGCTTTGGCGAAGGCTGGTCTGATTTTCCATTCCGTGCCAGTGGCGGATTTTTTTGTGCAGGCGGCCGGCTTGAGCCTGGTGTTGTGTTTTTTTAACCTCATTCCCGTGCCGCCTCTGGATGGTTCGCACATCCTTCGCGTGGCGACCGGCATGAGCCACGAGACCTACGCCAACTTGGCGCGGTTCGGTTTTATCATCGTCATCGTGCTGCTGCAATTTCCTCCGGTGCGGATGGCATTGAGCTTTGTTACTTACGGCACACTGGACGTGTTGCTGCGGCTCTTTATTGTGAACTAATAAATCTCGCTGGGAAAACCCTGCTGCCGTAGCGCCTCGAACAGCACCAGCGCCGCGCAGTTCGACAGGTTCAGCGAACGTGATTTGGCGTTGAACATGGGAATCCGCAGCCAGTTTTCGTGGTTCTGCTCCAATAATTGTTTCGGTAGGCCTGCTGTCTCGCGACCAAACACGATGTAATCTTGCGCAGAAAATTTCGCCTCGCTGTATGGCTTCGGGCCGCCGCATTCCACCAACCACAGTCGCGCTTCCGCTGGCACCTGTTCCGCGAAGGCGCTCCAGTTTTTCCAGCGATGCCAAGTCACCTGCCGCCAGTAATCCATGCCGGCGCGCCTGAGCTGCGCGTCGTCCAGCTTGAAACCGAACGGCTCGATGAGATGCAACGTCGAACGCGTGGCGGCGCACAACCGCGCCACGTTGCCCGTATTCGGCGGAATCTCCGGTTCCAGCAGGACGATGTTCATTTAAAAAACTCTGAACGCAAAGGCGCAAAGATGCGGAAAAAATATTTTTTAATCCAAGCCTTTTTTGCCGGCTTGCGTCTTTGCACCTTTGCGTCTTTGCGTTGAATAAAAAACCTTCCATAAAACCAGCCCGTGCGCCGGCGCGCTCATGCCGGCGGCGCGGCGGTCGGTCTTGGCGAGCATCACCTTGATGTCGCTTGGCGAAAATTTGCCGAAGCCGACCTGCGCCAGCGTGCCGACGATGCCCCGGCACATCTTGTATAGAAAACCGTCGCCCTCGATGGTCACCGTGAGATTCGCCCCGGATTTTTTGAGGTTGCAGCGCGTCAGCGTTCGCACCGTGCTTTCCATTTCGTAATTGTGCGTGGCGGCGAAAGATTTGAAATCGTGTTTGCCGACAAAATGTTTCGCCGCCTGCCGCATGGCAGCGAAATCCAGCGAGCGTGGGACATGCCATGCGCGGCCTTGCAGCAGCGGATTCATCGCCGGATGATTCCAGATGAAATAGCGGTATTGTTTTCCAGTGGCGTTGAAGCGGGCATGGAAATGATTTGACGTTCGTGTGGCGTGGAGCACGCGGATGTCGTCCGGCAGAAAAGCGTTTAATGCGATGGCTAGCCGGGCGGTGGGCATCTTGAACTCCAACTTGGGAATCTCAAAATGCGCCGCCATGCCGAGCGCGTGAACTCCGGTGTCTGTGCGACTGGAACTATGCAAACGCGGCTTGCTGGGAAAATAATGCGCCAGCACGGCTTCGACCTTCTCCTGCACGCCGGTGCCGATCTTTTGTACCTGCCAGCCTTGGTAGGCCGTGCCGTCGTAGGCGATGACGAGTTTGAATTTGAGCAGCTTCATCAACAACAAAGGCGCGCAGGCGCGAAGTAAAAATTATTCATGGCGGTTTCGTCAAAACTTTGCGTCTTTGCGCCTTCGTTGTTAAAGCCGTTTTTCACTGCCCCATGTCCAAATAGCTTTGCAGCAGGATGGCCGCCGCCATGGCGTCCACTTTTTCCTTCCGTTTGTCGCGGCGCACGTTGCCTTGGACCATCGTGCGGTTGGCCATTGTTGAAGTCAGCCGTTCGTCCCACGTTTTGATGGGTACGGTGATGGCGGTCTTGAGCACACCGATAAAAGTTTCCACCTTCCGTGTGGCGGGGCCGTAGCTGCCGTCCATGTTGCGCGGCATGCCGATGAGAATGAGGCTGATTTCCTTTTCGGCGAGAATTTTTTTAAGGCGTTCCAGAAAACCGCCGAACGGTTCGGCGGGGATATATTCCAGCGGCTGTGCGATGGTCTTGGTCTCATCGCTCACCGCGACACCGATGCGCTTGGTTCCGTGATCGAGGGCGAGGATTCGCATTTTCAAAAGTCTGGCAGCAATGGCGCGAAAACTCAATGATACGAGTGCGCGAATGGAGTTTTGTTTGGAAATCCCCTCCAGCTCACTTCCAGTAATTCCAGTCCACCTCGGGAAACAAATTGTCGCGGGCCTCAACTTCAGCGAGCCATTTGGCGTTGACGCGGGTGGTGGTGAGTTGTTTGTGCAGCTCGATGAAGCGGAGCAGGTGGTCTTTCACGCGGCGGCGTGCGTAGTCGGGGCTGGTGCCGGCCCGGAGGATGAAGGGCCAGTCGCTCGCCTGTGCCAGCAGTAGTTCGCGCGCGGCCTGTTTCAGGGCGCGCGCTTTCAGGCCGGTCGCCTGCGGGTGCATCTGCGCCAGCTCGGTCATCCATTCCTGGGTGACTTGCAGGTGCGGGTAAATCCACTCGTTCGTTTCGTTCAGCCACACGCGCCAGTAGCCTTCCTCGCCCCAGCTCGATGCGGCGGGCGTGGCGATTTGATTGGTCGGATGGCGCTCCAGATATTCGCCGGGCGTGATGAGGGAAAGAACTTTCTGCTCGTGGCAAAGTTTGCGCGCGAGGAAGTCGAGGAACTCCGGCCCTTCATACCACCAATGCCCGAACAGCTCCGCGTCGTAGGGCGCGACGATGATGGGCGGCCGGTCAAGCAGGCCGTCGAGCTGCCGGATTTGCGTGAGGCGTTCGTCAAGAAAATGCTGCGCATGGGTGCTGGCGGCGTGCAATGCGTGGTCGCGCTGGTAAATCTCTTTCGGTCCCGCGCCGCCGGTGATGCGGTAATACTTCATGCCGGTGAACCCGCGATTGTCCGGCGAGGGCAGGTGGGGCTGGACGTAATCGAAATCGAGGTCGAAGCCGATGTCGCGGTAAAAATCGCGGTAACGCGGGTCGCCGGGATAACCTTCGTGTTTGCTCCAGACCTGGCGCGAGGAATCGTAGTCGCGTCCGAAAGCGGCGACGCCATTGGGCGTGAAAATCGGCGCAAACGTGCCGTAACGCGGCCGTGGATTGGCGTGGAGCAGTCCGTGCGAGTCGAGCACAAACCAGCGGATGTTGGCCTCCTGCAAAAAGGCTTCGATGCCTTCGGCGTAGGCGCATTCCGGCAGCCAGATGCCCAGCGGCTCGCGCCCGAAACAACTGCGGTAATGGTCGCGCGCGGTCAAAATCTGCGCGCGGATGCTTTGCGGATGCGTGGCCATCAAGGGCAGCAGGCCGTGCGTGGCGGCGGTGGTGATGATTTCCAAGCGGCCTTCATCCTGAAATTTCTTGAAGGCGGTGACGAGGTTGCCGTCGGCTGCCCGCCAGATTTGCCGCGACCGCAGGAAACGATCGTGATACATCCCGGCAAGGTTGCGGAAGTTGTGGTCCCAGTGTGTGCGGTGGATTTCTTTTTCCGCAAGCTGAATCAGGCTGTCGAGGTGCCGCGCGTAGCGTTCCCGCAGTAGCGGGTCGAGCAGCATCGTGCAGAGCGTGGGTGAAAGCGAGAGCGTCAGCCGCGCATCCAGCCGGTCGTGCTGCCAGCCTTCCAGGGTTTGCAGCAAGGGCAGGTAGGTTTCGGTGATGGCCTCAAACAGCCAGCTCTCCTCCAGAAATCTTGCATGTTCCGGATGCCGCACGAATGGCAGGTGCGCATGGAGGATGATGGAAAGGTAGCCTTGCATCGGGGAAAATTATTCGTCGAGCTTGTCCGAAATCCATTGCGCCGCGGCTTTTGATTTGATCATCAGGATGAGGCCCAGCGCCAGCGGCAGGGATTTGACGAGGCACGGGAATGTTTTCATCGGGAGTTGTTTCTGGTGGCACCCGAGCCAATCCAGCGCCAGATCCACCGCCGTCCAGCCGCTGAGGGCGACCGCGACCAACCGGACGAGCATCAAGGCTCCGCGTTCGGGCGCATCCATGCAAATCAGAGATTGTCCGGCAATGGTGGTTGCAACGACGGATCCTGTGGGGTCGCGCCGACATCGCCGAGATATTGCGTTGCCCGGCTGAATTTTAAGTCGGCGGCGCGCGCATCGTCGCCGCTCGCGGAAACGGCGACGGCGGGCAAATCATACTGGCCGTCCGGCAACGCGAAACGGTAGCTGAACGTGCCGTCGTCGCGCAGTTTTATTTCGTGGCCGGCGAGCGTGACCTTGGCGCCCGGCTCGGTTGCACCGTAGATGATCAGCTCCGCGTTGACGTTGAACCAAAAACCTTTCGCTTGTTCTCCGCCCCCGCCGAACGGGCTGGTGGGGCTGGAAATTCCCGGACTGGAAATGCCATAGGCCTTTACCGGCGAGGTCGTGTCGCCTGCTAGTTCGAGGCGGCGGCGGATCAGCTCGGTGATTTCCAGCGAACCCATCCAAACGCGCCGGGTCTCGTCAATGTTGATGATTTTTGCCAGAGCGCGTTCCTGTTCCGGCGTCCATGTGCGTACCGGTCCCGGCTGGGCCGAAGGTGCCACCGCGATGGAGGAAGCCCCCGACGATGAAAAGCGTGGCAGGTCGGGATGGCCGTGGCGGCGCAGTTCCTCGATGGCGAGCGCCAGCGGCAGATTGTCGCGGACGGCGTCCTCGATGATTTGCATCAGCTTGGCGAACGGATATTCAAACGGAATGGTGGCGTATTCCGCGCCGCTTTCGGCGGAGGCCGCCTCGGGCGGGGTGATAGTGCTGCTGGAGGCGGCGACCCGCGTCCATTTGCCGAGCGCGGAATAGTAGCCGAGTTCGGCGGCGTAAGAGTGGCCGGCGCGTTCGACATATGCGAACCAGTGGCGCGATTCCGGATGGACGTGGATTTCGTTGGTGGGATGCCCTTCGATTTTGCCGGAGAAGACGCGGAGGATGAGATGCCCGTCGGTGGACTGGCTGTTGAGCTTCACTTGCTGTTCGCGCGTCAAATCCCAGTGCGCATAAAGCCAGTGCGGGTCGCGGGCGGTGAGGAATAATTTTTTGGTCCCGTAGCTTTCGGGCAGTTCGCCGCCCGCAAAGTTCTGTGTTGGTGGCTGGGCGCCGAGGGAAAATTTTTCGCCGGGGCCGCTGATGGGTGGCGCGGATGGCTCGTCGCCTTCCAGCAGGATCGGCGGCACGACGTCCGGTTTTTTTCGTGCGGCGGCGCGCTTGGGTTGGAGAAATTCCTTGGCGGCGGCAATGGCAGAATCCAAAAGCGGTTGGCGGTTGGCGCGAGCCGTTTTCTCAGTAGCCTTGCTTTTAGGTGCGGGCGACTTTGGTTCAGCATTAGTTTTGCTGACATTTCTCGATTTGATGGCGGCAGGCTTTTTGGGTTCTGGCGCGGGAGCTGGTTTCTTTTTCATGACAGCAGATCCTTGATTGACGGCGCGGTTGATGCCGACGACCAAGTTTAAATGGGCGGCGGGGGCAAATGCAACGCATTTCTAAACGGACCGGCAAGGCTGGTAATTACCCTTGCCAGTGGCGGCGATGAGTTGTTAGTTTGAGGCTGCAACCAAAAACTTGGGATGATGAAAGATCATCAAAATAATACCGACACTAAAACCACCGTGTTTGTCGTGGACGATGAGCCGATGTTGCTTGACTTGGCGGAGGCCATTCTGGGCGCGATCGGCTGCGAAGTGCGGACGTTCCGCGATCCCGAGCTGGCATTGCAGGAATTTGCGGTGGCCCGGCCCGACTTGGTGCTTACGGATTACGCAATGGGGCGGATGACGGGCATGGATTTGATCCGTGAATGTCGTCGGCTGAATCCTCAGCAAAAAATGGTCCTCATCAGCGGCACGGTGGATGAACATGTGTTCTCCGACGCGCCGGTGAAGCCGGATCGTTTCCTGACCAAGCCCTATCAGATTTACCAGCTGACCGATTGTGTTCGGGAGTTGACGGCAAAATAAGCTCGGAAATTTTTCTTTTCAAGCCGCCGGGCTGGTGGCAGTTTTAAAATTATGAAAAAAATAATCATTCGTATTGCCATTGTTCTTGTCGTTTTGATGGTCGTGGCCGTCGTTGTTGTCGGCTTTTTCTTGGGCGACATCATCAAGGTGGGCATGAATACGGTCGGCCCGAAAATCACGCAGACGGCTTTTACGGTCAATTCGGTAAGCGTCTCGATGCTGACTGGTTCCGCCGGCGTGAAGGGGTTGGTCATTGGCAACCCCGAAGGCTACAAGGCTCCCAGTGCCATCAGTGTCGGGAAGGCGTCCGTCGGCGTCGCTCCGTTCTCGGTGTTGTCCGACAAGATAGTCATCAAATCGGTTGAGGTGCGGGATGCGGAAATTACTTTCGAGGGCAATCCCATCGGTGCGAACAACCTCAAGAAAATCATGGACAACGTCAATGCCCTGGCCGGTGCGCCCGCCACCAACGCGCCCGCGCCAACCACCGGTGCCAAAAAGCCCGCCAAGAAACTGGAAGTGGATGATTTCCTTATTACCGGTGCCAAGGTTCAATTCAACGGCTTGACCCTGCCGCTGCCGCCCATTCACCTCACCGACCTTGGCAAAGGGCCGGACGGCATTACGGCCGCCGAGCTCGTCAAGGATGTTCTGGGCGAAGTTACCACCGCCACGCTGAAGGCCGTGGTTAGTTCCGTTGGCAATGTCGGCAAAGCCGCCGGCAAAGCCGTGGGTGATAACGTCAACAAAATCGGCAAGAGTCTCGGCGGCCTTTTCGGAAAATAGCCCCGGATTTTTCACCGCCGCGCTGAACGATTTTCATTGCCAGCGCGGCGGTTTGCTTTTAGCGTCAAATCAAACCCGAGGAAATTATGTATTTTGGCGTTGATTATTATCCCGAGCAATGGGTCTTTCCCTTCGGCGGCACCGCCGAAAATCCCGAGGCGCAATGGCAGCGCGACGCCGAACTTATGGCGACCGCCGGCTTCAACGTCGTCCGCCTCGCCGAATTTTCCTGGGGAATTTGTGAACCCGAGGACGGCCGGTTCGATTTCGACTGGCTCAAGCGCGTGATGGATGTTTTGGGTGAAAAGGGAATCCAGATTGTGCTGGGCACCCCCACCGCCGCGCCGCCCATCTGGCTCGCCAAAAAACATCCGGAAATCCTCCCGGTGGACGAACACGGCCTTATCAAGCACGAAGGCACCCGCCGCGCCGTTTGCCTGAACAGCGATGTCTATTGGAATTATTCCAAGCGCATCGTGGAGCAGATGGCGCGTGCCCTTGGCGACCACCCGCAGCTCATCGCGTGGCAGATTGACAACAGTCTCGCCGGTAACTACACCGAAGCTTCCTTCAACGAAGACACCCGCCGCGACTGGCATCTCTGGCTGGAGGCCAAATACGAAACCATCGGTCGGCTCAACGAAAAAATGGGGTTGCGCCATTGGGGGCAGGTTGTTTCCTCGTTCGACCAGGTGCCAATGCCGATGGCCGCGCCCGCCCAACACAATCCTGCGCTCGTTCTCAACTGGAATCGGTTTTGCAGCGACACCATCGTGCAGTTCGTCAAGATGCAGGCTGACATCCTGCGCGAACTCACGCCCGACCGGCCGGTCACCACCAACCTCCGTGCGCTGCGTCACCGGTTTGACCATTTCGATATGGCCGAGGTGTTGGATTTTGTGGCCATTGAAAGCACCGCGGCCATCAAGTCTAAGCCCTCGGAAATCGCCTGCGAAATTGACATGCTTCGCTCGCTCAAGAAAGACGGCATCCGCACGCCGGACGGCGACAGCGGGTTCTGGGTGATGGAGCAAAAGGCTGGCAACGTCAACTGGCAGGATGTCAATTCTCTCGTCCGCCCTGGTGTGTTGAAGATGTTCACCTACCAGTTGATTTCGCGCGGTGCGGATGCCGTGCTGTTTTTCCGCTGGCGCCAGCCGCGCTACGGCACTGAAAAATTTCACGGGGCCGTGCTGCCGCACAACCTCGAGGGCAGCCGCCGCGTGTTCAAGGAAATCGCCCTCCTTGGCGAGGAATTCAAGCTGCTCGCGACCGCGCTTGAGAACACGAAAGTTCCCGTCGAAGCGTGCATTTTGTATTCTCACGATAATGACTGGACGCTGCAGCAGCCGAACCAGCCCAACAAATATTTCAGCCTGCGCGAACACATCCAGCTCATCCACACTGCGCTGCACAGCCGCAATATTCCTGTGGACTTTGCGCGGCCCAACGAGGATTTGTCGAAATATAAGATCGTTTTTGCGCCGTCCCTCCATCTGCTCACCAGCAACGAGGCCACCCGGTTGAAACTTTACGTCCAGAACGGCGGCACGCTCGTTGGCACCTTCAACACCGGTCTGGTGGATGAAAACAGCATTGCCCCCGAAAGCGGTTTTCCGCACGACCTCACGGATTTGTTCGGTCTGGAAGTGCAGGAATTTGACATGCTGCCGCCCAGTGAGGTGAGCCAGCTCATTTTCAAGCCGGCGTTTCCCACGAGTCAGGCGCATCCGGCAAGATTGTGGTGTGATGTGATTGAGCCGAAGGGCTGTCAGGTCCTTGCGACCTACGCGAAGGATTTTTACGCCGGCAAGCCCGCCATGACTTTGAACCCGTTTGGCCTGGGCAAGGCGATTTACCTCGGCACCCAAAGCCATCAATTTTTTTACGACGATCTGGTATTATGGCTGCGGCAGAGTTCAGGCTTGACGCCGCTGCTGAAAGTGCCGGATGGTGTCGAGGTGTCGCTGCGCGCCAAGAGCGGCTCCAATATTTATTTCCTGCTCAACCATCAGAACCAGCCGGTGCGCATTCAGTTTTACCGGCCCATGCACGATTTTCTGACCGGCAACAACATCGTCGGCAATTACGAATTGCCGCCGCACGGGGTTCTGGTTATTGACGAAAAACCCGAAGCGCATCCGCTGCCTGTGGCGGAAACGAAACCGGCGGAGTTGGTGGGCGCTGAGGGATTCGAACCCCCGACCCACAGCGTGTAAAGCTGCTGCGCTACCACTGCGCCAAGCGCCCGACCGCCGTCAAACTACCAGAGTCGTTGGCAGCGGCAATCAGAATGATTTCCGAACCCGATTGTCACCGCGCAATTCGTCTTTTCCCGGTTGCCGGTTTGGCTTAGCCTGTCCGTGTGGAAACGGCGATGGTCTTGGCGATTCTGTTTTTCGCGGGCGCGAGTTTCTTCTTCGCGCTGGCGGAGACATCGCTGTTTTCATTGAGCCAGCGGCAAGTCGCCCAGCTGGTTGAAAGAAAATCCCGCGCCGGCCGGATTGTTTTCGAACTGCTCGCGTTTCCCCAGGATCTGCAGGCCACGCTCGCGCTGGGCAACACCTTCGCCAATGCCGCCATCCTCGCCGCCGCTCTGCGCATGGTGTTCAATTCGCGCTGGGCTTTCGGGCTGACGATGCTCGTGCTCGCGGTGGTCGTGCTGTTGATTGGGGAGGTGCTGCCCAAGACGCTCGCTGTGCGGCAGCCGGAACGCTGGGCGCTGCGCGTGGCGTGGCCGCTGTTGCTGTTCCGGAAAATCACCAAGCCGTTTTACCGCGCCGCGCAGTGGCTGAACGCCGCCATTTTGAAACGGGCCGCCGCCCGGGCCACGCCGCCCGCCGCCGTGACCGAGGCGGAATATCAGGAACTGCTCGAGCTTGCGTGGCAGCAGGGCACGCTCGAGGAATCGGAGCGCGAAATTATTTTGCAGATCATCAGTCTCGACCGCCGCACGGCGCGCGATGTGATGCGCCCGCGCGCCGGCATGGTGGCGGTATCCGACGACGCCACGGTCGACGAAATGCTCGCCGTGGCCCGCAAGTTCAAGCACCGTCGGCTGCCGATTTACGACGAGACGCCGGACACCATCGTCGGCATTCTGAACACCCGGGCCTTGATGCTCGATCCGAAGATCGATCTGGCCGAGGCGATCGAATTCCCCTCGTTTGTGCCGGAATCCATGAACTTGCTTCACCTTTTTCGCGCGCTGCAAAAGCAGCAGCGCGGCCTGGCGATTGTGCTGGATGAATTTGGCGGCGCGGCCGGCTTGGTGACGATGGAGGACATTCTCGGCGGTATTGTCGGAAAAATCCGCATGGCCGCCGAACCGCAGGGGTTCGTGCTGGAAAAGCTTTCTCCCGGACGCTGGCACGTGAACGGCACGATGCGGCTGGAGGATTTCCGCCGCGAATTTCCGCTGCTGCCCGACGTGAGCGAGGTCGAGACGATGGGCGGCCTGCTGACGCATCTGCTCGGCGTGGTGCCGGCGGCGGGCGAATCGGCGACGTTCGCCGGATTGAAATTGACGGCGCACCTTGCCGATGAGCGGCGCGTGCGCGAATTGCTGGTGGAGCAAACCAAATGACCGGCTATCTCACCACCATTTTCGGCCTCGGGCTGTGTCTGCTGCTGTCGTTCCTGCTGTCGGGCATGGAAGCCGGCGTGTTTGCGCTGAACCGCCTGCGGGTGCGGCGGCTCGCGCGCACGGGAACGCTGGAGGCCCAGATTTTGCATGGCTATCTTGAAAAGCCGGAAAAATTCTTGTGGACGATCCTGGTCGGCAACACCCTGGTGAATTTCCTCGTGCTTGGCTGGGTCATCGCCAAGTTGCATGAATGGTTTGGCGGCCACACGGCGCTCATCGTGGCGCTGTTTGCCGTGGCGGTGTTTTTGTTTTACGCGTTCTGTGATCTGCTGCCGAAAATGCTGTTCCGCGCCTATCCCAACCGGCTCTGTCTCTCGACGGCGAAAGTGTTTCGCCTCGTCCGCCTCGTGCTCGCGCCCCTGGTGTTTCTGGTCGAGGGCATCTCGCAATTTTTCCTGCGCTGGCGCGGTTCGCGGACGTTCACCGGTCGGCTGTTCGGCAACCGGGAGGAGATGCGCGCGGTGATGGCCGACGCCGCTCAGGCGCTCACTAGCGAGGAGCACGCGATGGTCAACCGGGTTCTGGACTTGCAGCATTTCACCGTCGCGCAGATCACAATCCCGCTGGCCCGGACATTTTCCGTGGAGGTGAATTCGCCTTTGCGCGACGCGGTGAAAATCGCCGCTGAAAAAAATCTGACGCGGCTGCCGGTTTTTGAAACGCGCGACGGCCGGCGCCGCGTCGCCGGGATGCTGGACGTGACCGGCCTGCTGTATCTGGAAAAATTGCCCGAGGAAAAAACCGCCGGCGAATTTATGACCCCCGCGCTGTTCCTGGACGACAGCACCCGGCTGGAAATCGTGCTGCGCCGGATGCAGCGCGCCGGCCAGCGGCTGGCTATCGTGCTCGCTCGCGACGGGCGCGAGGCTGGTGTGGTGTCCTTGGAGGACATTCTGAAACTGATGTTTGGCGAGGTGAAATTGTGACCTGGAACGATGCCATCTTGGACGGGTTCAAGCTGCTGGCCGTGGCGGCGCTGGTGTTGTTCAACGCCTTTTTCGTCGCGGCGGAGCTGGCGTTCGTCCGCATCCGCGATACGCAGCTCGCCACGCTGGCGGAAAAGGGCAACCGCCGGGCGCGCACCGCGCGGCACATCGTCGCGCACATCGACGCCTATATCGGCGCGACGCAGTTCGGCATCACGCTCGCCAGCATGGCGCTGGGGGTTTTGGTGGAACCGGTTTTCCGCGCGTTGCTGGAGCCGCTGTTTCCGCTGCTGAAAATCACCAGCGAACACACGCAGAGCACCATCGCCATCGTCTTCGGTTTTTTTGTGAACTGCTACCTGCTCATCATTGCGGGCGAGCTGGTGCCCAAGGCGATTGCCATCCGCCGCACGCTGCAAACGTCGTTATGGGTCGCGTCGCCGCTGAACTGGTTTTACCGCCTATCGTATCCGTTCATCTGGGTGCTGCACTCCTCGGCGCAAATCGTTTTGCGCTGGCTCGGTTTCGCCGGCGGCACCCTGCACGACCGCCACTCGGAGGAGGAATTGCGCGTGGTGCTGGGGGCCGCGCAGGGTTCGGCGGAGCGGCGCGACCTGATTCTGAACGCGCTGGATTTGCGGCATCGCACGGCGCGCGAGGTGATGCGGCCGCGCAATGAAATTGTTTTCTTTGATTCCACGGCGTCCATTGCCGAGTGCCTGGCGCTGGCGGAAAAAATCCGCTATTCGCGTTTCCCGATCTGCGAACACGGCGACCTCGACCGGACGCTGGGCGTGGTTCACATCAAGGATTTGTATGCCTTGCGCGACCGCGCCCAGACGGCGGCGGATCTGCTGCCGGCGGCCCGGCCGCTCTTTTACCTGCCGGAAACCGCGCGGCTCGACGGTTTGCTCCGGCGCTTTCTCGCCCGTAAATCCCACTTCGCCGTCGTCGTGGACGAATTTGGCGGCACGGTGGGCATCGTGACCTTGGAAAACACCATCGAGGCGCTGGTCGGGCAGATTCAGGACGAGTTCGACATGGAGAAATCCGAGCTGGTGCACCTCGGCGAAAATGTCTGGGAAGCCGCCGGCGCGCTGGCGCTACGCGAACTGGAAAAAATCATCGGCACCGTGCCGCACGATGAAAACACCACCACCGCGAGCGGCTGGGTCACGGAAAAGCTGGGCGGCTTTCCGCGCGCGGGCGACCTGGTGCCGGTCGGCAATTTTGAATTGCGCGTGGAGGAAATGGACGGGCCGCGCGTGGGCAAATTGAAGGTGACGCGGAAAATCTGATTCACCACTTCGCGCCGCGCCAGCAGAACACCGCCACGATGCCGGCAAGAACCGCATCCACCACCACCGCCGACCACAAGCCCGCGCTGCCCGCGCCGCCGGCGAACAGGAGCATGGCCCCAAACCACAGCGCGACCGGCGTGTAATCCGGCGGCGGCTGGGCGCCGGGCTGTTTGCGGATGAGCGAGGGCGTGATGAAGGCCATGATGAGCAGCGCCACGGCCAGCCAGCCCAGAAACGCCATCGGTGAGGTGCCGTGCCAGGTGGCGGGGATTTTGGTCGGCTGCCAGAGCCAGAAATGTTTGACGCGCGCCGCGAACGGTTCCAGCGCCAGGTCGAACGCCAGCGCCAGCGCCGCCGTGAGGGCGATGAGGAGGTAGCCGTAATTTTTCACCCGCCGCCACGGCCGCAATATCAGCCGCGCCACGCCGCGCGAATTGAAGATGGCGATGACCCACAGCAGCGGCACGGTCCAGGGCACGTAATTGAAATATTTCGGCCCGGCGGTTTCACCGAAGGTCAGCGGGCCGAGCGGCAGCCCCGTTTGCGCGCTCAAGCCGTGCGCCGCGCCGCCGATGAGCGCGGTGATGGCGGCGGCGAAGAGGACGTTTTGCAGCGGCAACTGCTTGGTGACGGTGGCCACGCTGGCCACGACCGCCAGCAGGATGATGACGGCGTCCAGCTGGGTGGCCGAGCGGGGCGCGAGCAGTTCGATGACGGCGGCGATCCCGAGCAGGCCGGTCAAGGTCCACGTCAGCCCATCGAGGATTTTGGCGCCGGACAGTTTCATCGGATTCGCGACAGTGTAGGCCAACCGGTGCCGGGAAAAAAACGGAAAATGGTGAAATTCCGGTGACGCGAATTGCCTTGAGCGCGACCGGCGGATTTGCTCTGCTCACCGCATGACGCTCGACGAGATGGTTGGACTGGTCAATGGCTGCGCGGAGCAGATGAACTCGCGCTACGGCGGCGTGGTGTTTGACGAGTGGGCGGTGTTGTCGCTCGCGGAAAATAGGGCGCGTGTGCTGTATTACCGCGGCCCGCGCAACGACGAGTTTTTATCCAGCTTTGTGAAAGACCTCGGCGCGCTGCGCGCCGAACTGTTCGGCGGCAATTACGGCCCGGGCGATTTTGAGTTTTCCCGCCACAATGTCGGCACCGGCATCGAGGCGTTTCTGGTGGTGGGGAAGGGGATTTATCTCATCTGCAACCACACCCGCGAAACCATGGACAGCATCGCCAAAAACCCGCGCTGGCTCGGCGCGCAGGTGTCGTTTGTGGAACTGGCGGAAAAAGTGCGGATGAATCCGCTGGCGGTTTCGTGGGACACGAAGATTTTCACCAAGAATTGAAACCGGTTGTTTTAGCCGAGCAGTCCCTTCCATAAAAAATATCCGTAGCCGCCCACAAGCGCGAAGCCGACGAGCCGCGGCAATTTCCCGAACAGCGTCACGAAGACCATGTGCGCCGCCGTCGCGCCGAGCAGCAGGAACATTCCCGTCTGGAAAAACGCCGGCATGACCATCGGGCGATACAGCGCAAAGATGCCGAGGCAGAGCGGGATGGAGACGTGCGCGTCGCCGACCTGCGAGGTGTAGACGACCTCCGGCTGTTTGCGCCAGCCGTAGTAAAACGCCAGCACGGCGTTGGGCAGCACCATCAGCCAGCCGCTCAACCAGCCGAGATGTTTTACGCTGATGAAGCCGGCATGACGGTGTTGCAGCCACTCCACCAGCCAGTTGGTGCTGACATAAATGGCATACGCGCCCAGTGCGAGCAGCGCCAGATTCACCGGCAGCATCAGGTTGAAAGTGGATTTGCCCTGCCGCACGTTGGTCTTCAGCACTTCAAAGACATGGAAGCATTGCCAGAACAGAAAAAGGCCGACCAGCACCAGCCCGTCGTTGAAATCCAGCCGGCCTTTGCGGCCCAGCGCCCAGACCGCGCCGGTGAAAAATAAAACCGCCGTCAGCGTGAGCAGCAGCGAAAGCCGGTTCAATTCATGTTCCTTGCCGCCTTTGCCGCCGGTTTTGGCCACTGCCTTGGCGGAAAGCTTCACCTCGGATTTTTTCTTTTTGCCCGCCGCCGCCTTTTTTTGCGGCAGGATGTGCAGGCCCCAGAAAATCGCCGGCAGGCCGAGCACGAGCGTCATGTTGGTGACGTTGTTGACGAGGGAATTCGTCATCACGTCCGCGCCGCTGCCGCCGTTCCGGCCGAGGATGAAGGCAAAAATAAGGTTGCCCATGCCGGAGCAGTAGGGCATCACCAGCGTGCCGAGCACCGTGCCCTCGAAGCCGCCCGCGCTCATCGCCTCCAGCCGCCAGATCATCAGGAATGACGCCACCAGGAACAGCGCCAGAAACAGCCATGGCGCCCAGATTCCCTGAGCTTCGATCCAATGGATGAACGGGTTCAGCACGCGGCGGATTTTAAGCAAAATATTTTCCGGCGCGACACAAACCTGCGGAACCTCGCCGGTGCAGGCAAAATCCAGTTGACTCTTTGAAGGTTTCATATCAGTTTATCCGCATCCGTTGATTCGACGGACTCATGACGAGTGGACGAGGGACTGGTCCGATGACCCCACGGCAACCGATTGAACTTTGGTTTCAATGACAGGTGCCAATTCCAGCTCAAGCATCATTAGCTTGGGGAAAATGAGAAGCGAAGCACAACCGTTTTGTCGCCCCTTCTCGTCCTAAGTCGGGGCTTTTTTGTTGCCCGGATCGAATCCCCGGAAACCAAAACGATTATGAGTGAACAGCACGGTTTCATGAAGGCGCTCAAGTGCCGCGAGTGCGGACGCGAATATCCGCTGGAAGCGACGCACGTCTGCGAATTCGACTTCGGCCCGCTCGAAGTCGCCTATGACTACGACCGCATCAAAAAGTCGCTGACCCGGGCGGCGATTGAAGCGCGCCCGAAAACAATGTGGCGTTACCGCGAGCTGTTGCCCGTCGCCACGGAACCGACCGTCGGCAAACTGGTCGGTTTCACGCCGCTTATTAAGGCGGACCGTCTGGCGAAGGCGCTCGGCATCCGCGAACTTTACGTCAAGAACGACGCCGTGAATTATCCCACGCTCTCGTTCAAGGACCGTGTCGTGAGCGTCGCCTTGAGCCGCGCCAAGGAACTCGGTTTTGAAACCGTCGCGTGCGCCTCGACTGGCAACCTCGCGAATTCTGTTGCCGCCAATGCCGCGAGCGCGGGATTGAAATCCTACGTTTTTATTCCGTCGGATCTGGAACATGGGAAGATCGTCAACTCGCTCATCTACGGCTCCAATGTCATTGGCATCAAGGGCCATTACGACGAGGTGAACCGTCTTTGCGCCGAGATCGCCGGCAAGTTCGGCTGGGCGTTCGTGAACGTCAATATGCGCCCGTATTACGCCGAAGGCTCCAAGAGCATGGCGTATGAGATCGCCGAGCAACTCGGCTGGCGGCTGCCGCAGCACACGATTGTGCCGATGGCGTCCGGCTCGTTGCTGACGAAGATCCACAAGGGCTATCAGGAATTTGTGAAGCTCGGCCTCGTCGCGAATTCCGAAACGCACATCCACGGCGCGCAGGCCACCGGCTGTTCGCCGATTTCGGTTGCGCAAAAGGCCGGACTCGATTTCTTCAAGCCGGTCAAGCCCGACACCATTGCGAAGTCGCTCGCCATCGGCACGCCGGCGGACGGTTTCTACGCGCTGAAAGTGATGCGCGAAACCAACGCTGCGGCCGACGACGTGACCGACGATGAAATTCGCGACGCGATCAAACTGCTCGCCGAGACGGAAGGCATTTTTGCCGAGACCGCCGGCGGCGTGACCGTGGGCGTGGCGAAGAAGCTTATTGCCTCCGGCAGGATTCCCAAGGATTCTTCCGCCGTCATCTGTGTCACCGGCAACGGATTGAAGACGCTCGACGCCGTGCAGCATCATTGCGGCAAAGCGCGCGAAATCAAGCCGAGCCTGCGCGAGTTCGAGGCGCTGCTGGCGCAGCAAGAAAAAGTGAACGCATAAATTTATGTCAAAGAAAGTCCGCATCCCCACGCCGCTCCGCAAGTTGACCAACAACGAGGAGCTGGTCGAAATCAATGCCGCCACCATCGGCGAGGCGATCGTCGAATTGCAGACGCGCTTCCCCGGCATCCAGGAACGCCTCGTGGATGACCAGGGCGAGGTGCGTCGCTTCGTCAACATCTATGTCAACGAGGAGGACATCCGCTTCCTCCAAAACCGCGCGACGCCGCTCAAGGACGGTGACGAAATCAGCATCATCCCCGCGATTGCGGGCGGGTAGAATAGTTTTGAGTTTTTAATTTTTAGTTATAGATTTCACCGCATGGCCACGCCCAAGAAAAAAATACCGGCAACGAAAGCCACCACGCCCACGCAGTCGCGGCTTTGGCTGATGTATCCGCCGAAGCTTATCAAGCAGCCGTTCATCTGGGAGGTCGGACACAAGTTTAAAATCACCACCAACATCCGCCAGGCCAGTGTGACCGACGAAATCGGCATCGTCTGTCTTGAACTGGCCGGTCACCGCGACGAGGTGAAGGCGGCGATCAAATGGCTGGAGAAACAGGGCGTGAACGTCGAGCCGGTGGAGATCGGCGTGATCGCGGGTTGAATGATTTATTTGGAAAAACCAAACGGCGCGGAGAAAACTCTCCGCGCCGTTTGGTTTTTTGGCTGGGAATTATTTCTTGTGGCGGCGCTTCACGTTGAGCAGCGTCGTTGCGTGAATGAGCGCGGCGTGAACTGTGGCGGATTCCTCGTCGCTTAATTTCTGCGCTAGCCGTGACTCGGCCTTCCGCTGCGCCTCGGCCGCCTTGGTTTCGTCAATGTCGTCGGCCTTCACCGCCATGTCCGTCAGCACGGAAACATTGGTCTCGGTGATCTGTACAAACCCGTCGCCCACGGCTAGGAACAGATTCTGACCGTTTTGGCGCACCGCCAGTTCGCCAGCGGCCAGCTGGGTCATCACGGGCATATGGCCGGGCATGATGCCCATTTCGCCCTCCACGCCGGTGAGCGTCACCATGTCCACGTCACCGAAGAACACCTTGGCTTCCGGCGTGACGATTTCAAGTTTGAGCTGGGCGGCCATTAGTCTTTGATTTCGTCAATGCCGCCCTTCATGTAGAAATTCTGTTCCGGCACGTCGTCATGTTTGCCTTCAAGAATTTCTTTGAACGCGCGCACGGTTTCGGCCACCGGCACCTGCTTGCCTTCGCGGCCGGTGAAAATCTGCGCGACGGTGAACGGCTGGCTTAAGAAGCGCTGAATTTTGCGGGCGCGATAGACGGTGAGCTTGTCGTCGGGCGAAAGCTCGTCCATGCCGAGGATCGCGATGATGTCCTGCAAATCTTTGTAGCGTTGCAAAACCTTCTGCACGCCGCGCGCGACGTCGTAGTGTTCCTGGCCGACAAATTCCGGCGCGAGCGCGCGGGAACTGGACGACAGCGGATCCACGGCGGGAAAGATGCCTAGCTCGGCAATCGAACGTTCCAGCACGATGGTCGCATCCAGGTGCGCGAATGTGGTCGCGGGCGCCGGGTCGGTCAAGTCGTCGGCGGGAACGTAAACGGCCTGAAAACTTGTGATGGAACCTTTCTTGGTGGAGGTGATGCGTTCCTGCAGGTCGCCCATTTCGGCGGCGAGCGTCGGCTGATAGCCGACCGCCGACGGCGTGCGGCCCAGTAGCGCGGACACTTCGGAGCCGGCCTGCGAAAAACGGAAAATATTGTCCACAAACAGGAGCACGTCCTGGTTTTTTTCGTCGCGGAAATATTCCGTCACGGCCAGCGCCGACAGCGCCACGCGGAGGCGCGCGCCAGGGGGTTCGTTCATCTGCCCGTAAACGAGGCCGATTTTTGAGCCTTCCTGAATGATCGGCAGGCCGTTCTCGCCCAGCACGGGATGGCCTTTCTCATCCTTCTTCACCTTGATGACGCCGGCTTCGATCATTTCGTTGTAAAGATCGTTGCCTTCGCGCGTGCGTTCGCCGACGCCCGCAAACATTGAGATGCCGCCGTGCAGCTTCGCGATGTTGTTGATCAATTCCATGATCACGACGGTTTTGCCGACGCCGGCACCTCCGAACGCGCCAACCTTGCCGCCCTTCAAGAACGGACAGATGAGGTCGATGACCTTGATGCCGGTGGTGAGAATCTGCGGGCTGGTGGACTGGTCCACCAGCGCGGGCGCGGGGCGATGAATCGGGCAAAACTTGTCGGCCTTCACCGGGCCTTGTTCGTCCACCGGATCGCCCGTGACGTTGAACACGCGGCCCATGACCGCTTCGCCGACCGGCATGGAGATCGGCCGGCCGGTGTCGGTAACTTCGTAGCCGCGCTTGAGACCTTCGGTGGTGCTCATGGCGACCGCGCGCACCCAGTTGTCGCCCAGATGCTGCTGCACTTCGAGCGTCAGCTTGGTCTGGCCCTGGCCGGGCAGGTTGTATTGGACGGTCAGCGCGTTGTAAATCGCGGGTAGCTCGCCGGCGAACTCGACGTCCACAACGGGGCCGATGATTTGAACGATTTTGCCTTTGTTCATGTGCTTAAATGTTAAATTCTAATTTCACCCGACCGCCATCTGCGCGGTGGTGATTTCCAACAGTTCCTTGGTGATGTTTGCCTGTCGCAGCTTGTTGTATTCCAGCGTCAGGCCCTTGATGATTTCCTTGGCGTTGTCGGTGGCGTTTTTCATCGCCACCATGCGCGCACTCTGTTCGCTCGCCTTGGTCTCCAGCAAAAACTGATGCATCTGGAAATTCAAGCTGTGCGGCAGTAGTTCGCCGAGCACCGTTTCCTCGTCCGGCTCGAACTCAAAAATCTGCGGCGTGCTGTGTTCGGTAAGCTCCTGCTTCGGCGCGTTGATGCCGGCGGTGGTGGCGGTGATTTTTCCGATCGGCAGAAACGGCACCAGCACCGGCTGCTGCGTCAGCGTGTTGACAAAGCGCGGGAATAGCACCTCCACTGCGTCCACGTCACCCTTCAAAAACAGTTGCTGCGCCAGCTTCGAAATGGCGCGCGCTTCGGTAAATTCCGGCGTGTCTTTGTAGCTGAACTCCGCTGCCAGCGTGCGCTTGGTGCGCGCGACAAACTGTGCCGCCTTCTTGCCGGCGGTGATGAAGACGGTGTTTTTGTCGAGCTTAACGACCTCCCGGAACAGGTTGCTATTCAACGCGCCGCACAAGCCGCGGTCTGAGCTGATCAGCACCACCGCGCGTTTGGCCACGGGCCGCGATTGCAGCAACGGATGGTTGAACCCGACCGTCCCTTCCGAGGCTTTGGCCATCATCTCGTTCATCAGCTGCGCGTAAGGCCGCCCAATGAGCGCCGCCGACTGCGCCTTGCGCATTTTCGCCGCCGCCACCATCTGCATCGCCTTGGTGATTTGGGCGGTGTTCTTGACCGACTTGATGCGTCGGCGTATGTCGCGCGTGCTGGCCATGAAAGTCTATCCGCGGTAGGTCTGCTTGAATTCCGTCACCGCCGTTTTCAGCTCCGCCGCGATGGCGTCGCTGATGGCTTTTTCATTGCGGATTTTCAGGAGTAAATCAGCTTTGCGCGTCGCGAAGAAATCCACCATTTTGCCCTGGAAATCCTTCGCTTTTTCCACCGGCACGTCATCGAAGAAATTGTTTTGCGCAGTCCACAAAATTAAAACCTGCACTTCGACCGGCAGCGGATTGTATTGGTTCTGTTTGAAAATTTCGATGATGCGCTTGCCGCGTTCGAGCAGCGCCTGTGTCTTGGCGTCGAGGTCGGAACCGAACTGCGCGAACGCTGCGAGTTCGCGGAACTGCGCTAGATCGCCTTTGATGCGGCCGGCGACCTGCTTCATCGCCTTGACCTGCGCGGCGGAGCCGACGCGGGAGACGGACAGGCCGACGGACACGGCGGGACGGACGCCTTGATAGAATAAATCCGTTTCCAGATAAATCTGTCCGTCGGTGATGGAAATCACGTTCGTCGGAATGTACGCCGAAACGTCGCCGGCCTGCGTCTCGATGATCGGCAGTGCGGTGAGCGAGCCGTTGCCGTATTTTTCACCGATGCGTGCGCTGCGTTCGAGCAGGCGGCTGTGGAGATAAAAAACGTCGCCCGGATATGCTTCGCGGCCGGATGGACGCTTCAAGATCAGCGAAACTTGGCGGTAAGCGACGGCGTGCTTGGACAAATCGTCGTAAATAATCAGCGCATCCATGCCGTTGTCCATGAACCATTCGCCAATCGCCGCCCCGGCGAACGGCGCAAGGTATTGGTTGGAAGCCGAATCGGACGCCGATGCCGCGACGATGATCGTGTACGGCAGCGCCCCGGCTTCTTCCAGCACCGCGATGACGCGGGCGATGTTCGACTGCTTCTGGCCGACCGCGACGTAGATGTTGTAAATGGGGCGGAAAGTCTTGTCCCCGGCGGCTTCGGCGGCCTTGTTGATCCGTGCCTGATTGATCATCGTGTCCACGCCGATCGTGGTCTTGCCCGTGCCGCGGTCGCCGATGATGAGTTCGCGCTGACCGCGGCCGATTGGGATCATCGCGTCGATCGCCATGATGCCGGTCTGCACCGGCTGGCTTACCGGCCGGCGCTTGATGATGCCGGGTGCGATTTTTTCGACGGGATAAAAAGTGGTTTCCTTGATCGGCCCCTTGCCGTCCACTGGTTCGCCGAGCGTGTTGACCACGCGCCCCAGCATCCCCTTGCCGACGGGCACCTGCAGCAATTTTCCGGTGGTGTGGACTTCGGAGCCTTCCTTGATCTTGGTGTAGTCGCCGAGAATGATCGCGCCGACCTCGGTTTCTTCCAGGTTCAGGGCAAGTCCGATGACGCCGCCGCCGAAGTCGAGCATCTCGTTGAGCATCGTGTCGGTGAGGCCTTCGATCTTGGCCACGCCGTCGCCGATTTCGCGCACGGTGCCGACGTTTTGTTTCGCCGTCGCGGTTTTTGCGCCCGCGATTTGGGCTTCAATTTCTTGTAGCAAATTACTCATAGAATCCGGTTAAAAACTTTGGGCCAATTTTTCTAGACGATTTTTGACGCTGCCGTCATAAAGGTCGCTGCCGACCTGAATCCGCAGGCCGCCGAGCAGCGTTGCGTTTTGCGTGAATGACAAATCCAAACCCGTTCCGTAAATTTTCTGCAACTGCGCCGCGACCTGCGCCTGCTGGTCGGCGGGCAGTGGCGTGGCGCTTTCCACCCGCGCCGTGCGGCGTTCCACGTCGAGCTTTACGAGCCGGTGCAGCCGCGCCAGGATTTCAACGTGGCCGCGCGGCTTTTTTTCCAGCAGCAACGCGACCGCCTGCCGGACCCGCGCCTCGTCCAGCCGTCCGTTCACCTGGCAACTGCGGAACAATTGCCGGGTTTCGCGCAGGGCTTGCTTGGAGATTTTCATTCCGTCGACTTAAGCCAGTTGCTTCTGGGTTTCTTCCGCCAGCCGGCGCTGATCCTCGGGCGTGAGCACCTTGCCGGTGACGGTGGCGGTGGTTTGCACCACGAGCCGGCCGACTTCGCGCTTCAACTCGGCGAGCATCTTCGCATGATCTTGCGCAGCGGCTTCGCGCGCCTTGGCGATGATCTGCTCGGCGGCGGCGATGGCCTTCTGCGTCTCGACTTCGCGGACGCGGTTGGCCGCCTCGCGGGCCTGCTCGATCATGCCGTTGGCCACGTCGTCGGCTTGCGTCAGAATGCGCTTGCGCTCCGCCTCGGTCTTGGCCAGTTCCAGCTGGATTTTTTCCGCGTTGGCGACGCTCTCGGCGATTTTCTTCTGCCGTGCCTCCAGCATGGTGAATACGGGCTTGTAGGCCCATTTCCACAGGACCAGGAGCACGATCCCGAAGTTAAATAACTGCGGAATCAGCTTGGTCCACTGGATGCCGAGGCTCTGGAGCAATTCTCCCATAGGTCAGGGAATTACTTGTTGAGCATCGGCAGGAAGAACGTCAACATCGCGAGACCTTCGGCGAGCGCCATTGCGAGAAGGGCGACGATGAAAATCTTGCCGAACGCGCCGGGGTTGCGGCCCGTGGCCATCGCCGCGCCGAAGCCGGCCAGGCCAATGCCAATGGCGGCGCCGCCGCCGACCAGACCTACGCCCGCGTTGCCGTGCAACACGGCGGTTTGGGCTGTTTGAACAACTGCATCTGCTAGCATCATATGTTTTTTCTTTTTATGGTTTCAGTTTCCTGCCGCCGTTCGCCGAAAGGTCTCCCGGCCGCAAATTTAAATGTCATTTTTCAATGCGCAGGCTCCGCGCCGTCCTCGTCGCTGTGCGAACAGAACATGCCGATGAACGCGATGCTCAGCAGCGTGAACACCAGCGCCTGCACCACCGCGACCAGCAGTTCGAGGAAATAGAACGGCAGCGCGGCAATGCCCAGCGGCGAATTGGTGAGCATGATCGCCAGCACGCTTTCGCCGCCGTATATGTTGCCGTAAAGCCGCATGGCGAGCGCCACCGGTCGCACGCAGATGGAGACGATTTCCACGCAGCCGACAAAGAGGAAAATCAACGTCAGCGGCACCACGATGATGCCCTTGAATCCGCCTTTCACTCCGAAAATGTGCTTCACCATGCCGAACGGGCCGTTGTATTTCAATCCCCACCAGGCGCTCATGATGAAAAACGTCGCCGCCATCGCCACCGTCATGTTGGCATCCGCCGTCGGCGGGCGGAACAGCGGCGATTCCGCGTGCTTGATCGCAAACGGCATTATGCTTTTGACCGGCTCGCCCCAGCCGATGCTCCCGACGCCGGGCAGCAAGCCCATCAAATTGGAAACCGCGATGAAAATGAAATAGGTCGCCACCAGCGGAAACACCCAGCGCGCCACCTTCGGCTCCAGCAAACCTTCGCACATGTCGCGCAGGCCGCTGACCAGTGCTTCGATGAAATTTTGCGCGCCCGTCGGCACTTCCTTCATCTGGCGCGTGCCCAGCCGCATGATCACCAGGATGGTGATCGCCACAACCCAGGTGTAGAGGATGGAATTGGTGATGGGAAACGACGGCCAGCCTTTCGGCCACTGGCTTGCAAAAAGGGTCGGCACGTGCTGCTCTTCTGGCATCGCCGCCGCCGGCACCGGTCCGATAAAAAGGAGCGTCGGGGCGTAGGCGGCCACCAGTGGCTTGTCCGTCTCGGCCGGTGCGGACTGGGCTGCGTTCCCGGTCTCATTTGACGCCGGCAAAGCCCCGTTCTCCGCGCGCAGCTGGCCCGCGGCGGCGGCGATGAAAACGGCCATGACCAAAATGAATTTTCCGGAACGATTCACAAAAATGATTCCTGGCAAAAACCAACCCGTCCATCTGAATTTGTTCGGTGCCAGAGCGCGACAAAATGCCGAATCGTGAAAAAATTCACAAGCTTTTTTCTGGATTTTTGACTCATCAGATTGTTTAAACCACGCCCCCGCCCGGACGCAGCGTAACTGCTGGGATGCCCTGCGCCCGCAGCGCCCGCAGGCTCAGGGCGTCGTGCCGTTTGGCGAGCCGCACCCCCCGTTCGTCGCGCAGCAGCTCGCAGTGGTAAAAATTCGGCGGCCTCAGGCCCAGCGCGCGGTAGAGCAAAATCTGCCGCGCCGTGCTCACCAGCAGATCCGCGCCGCGCACCACCTCGGTGATTTGCATCGCCGCGTCGTCCACCGCGCAGGCAAGCTGATACGCCGGCACGTCGTCCTGCCGCCAGACGACGAAATCGCCAAAGTCCTTGCCGGCGACAAATTTTTGTTCGCCGAGGTTTTCGTCGCAAAAGGAGATGGTTTCATAATCGGGCACGCGGAAGCGCCAGTTGAATTTCCGGTTTCCGGTTTCCAGTTTCCGGTTTTCCCGGCACGTTCCGGGATAAATGGCTTCCTCGTCCGCCGCATGCGGCGCGGTGACGGCGGTCAGGATGTCCTTGCGCGAGCAGGTGCAGGGATAAATAAAGTTCCCGGCGCGCAATTTTTCCAGTGCCGCGCGGTAAAGATCCATCCGCTGGCTCTGGTTGTAAGGCGCGAACGGTCCGCCGATGTCTGGCCCTTCGCTCCATTGAAATCCGAACCAGCGCAGGTCTTCCAGCATGGCGTCTACAAATTCCATCTTGAAGCGGGTGGCGTCCATGTCGTCATTGCGCAAAATCAAAACGCCGCCCTGCCGCCGGGCGCGCTGCTGCGCCGTCCAGAATGTTCGCGCGTGGCCGAGGTGCAAAAAACCCGTCGGCGACGGCGCGAGCCGGCTCCGGTATTGGGGTTTGGCCCTGGCCGCTGGCGGATTCACCGCGGCATTAAAACCATGAACCCGCGCCGGAACCAAGTTTTCTTTTTGCCGCCGCCTGCGCGATTTTTGAAATTGACTTTGGGCGACCCGGAAACAGATAATTACTTAATGAACCTAAGTAAATCGTTCGCGCCGCGCTTTGTGTCGGCCCCGGCCGCCGTGGCGGTCGCCCTGGTGATCGCCGCCGCCGGCGGTTTTGCGCAGTCCGGCGCGCCCCTGCCGGTCGTGGCCATCCGGGCCGACCGGGTCGCGGCTCCGCTGCCGCCGACGTTTTACGGGTTGATGACCGAGGAGATCAATTATGCCTTCGAAGGCGGCCTTTACGGCGAATTGATCCGCAACCGCGCGTTCAAGGCCGATGCCATCCAGGAAATCATCAAGCCGGAAGATTATGCCCCGGCAAAATATTATCCGGTAAAATTCACCAACGTCGTCGCGCCGAAATTTTGGAGCGCTGTCGGCGGTGCCGTCATCTCCCTCGACACCAATGCGCCGTTGAACGCGGCGCTGAACGTGAGCCTGAAGCTCGATGCGTCCAAAAGCTTCCCGGCGGGCATCGCCAACGGCGGCTATTGGGGCATTCCCATTCGCCCGTGGGCGACTTATTCGGTTTCTTTCTTCGCCCGGTCCGCTGCCGGCTTGACCGGCCCGCTTACGGTGAGCCTCGAAAGTGCGGACGGCAAAACCGTTTTTGCCCGCGCGGAAATTTCCGGACTGACTGGCGACTGGAAAAAATATGAAACCACGTTGACTGTGGAGAAAGTGCCGCCGTCTAGGGAAAATGTTTTCAAGCTCACGACCGCGGCGCCCGGCACCCTCTGGCTGCAACAGGTTTCGCTGTTCCCGCCGACTTTCAAGGACCGTCCGAACGGGAACCGCGCCGACATCTCGCAACTGCTCGACGATGCGCATCCGAAATTTCTCCGCTTTCCCGGCGGCAACTATGTCGAAGGCGATTACTTCAGCGAGCGGTTCAACTGGAAGGAAACCATCGGCCCCGTCGCGCAGCGGCCCGGCCATCGCAGCTGTTGGAATTACTGGTCCACCGATGGCTTTGGCTTGCCGGAATTTCTCGGTTGGTGCCAGGACCTGAATATGGAGCCGGTGCTCGCGGTCTTCGCCGGTTACACCTTGAAAAAAGATTTTATAACTGCCGGGCCAAAGCTCGCACCCTATGTTTCGGAAGCGTTGGAGGAAATTGAATACGTCACCGGCGATGCCTCGACCAAATGGGGCGCGCAACGCGTGAAGGATGGTTACCCGACGCCCTTCAAACTGCGTTTTGTTGAAATCGGCAACGAAGATAATTTCGACAAGTCCGGCAGCTACGACGGGCGGTTCGCGCAATTTTACGACGCCATCAAGGCCAGATATCCGCAGCTCCAGATCATCGCCACCGCGCCGGTGACGAACCGCGTGCCGGATGTGATTGACGAACACTTCTACAAATCCGAGGAGGATATGGAATCGCAGGCGTTTCTTTATGATTCGTGCGACCGCGCCGCGAAGACCAAAATTTTCGTCGGCGAATGGGCTACCCGCGTCGGCTCGCCCACCCCGAACATGGCGGGCGCGCTCGGCGATGCCGCGTGGATGTGCTGCCTGGAGCGCAACGCCGACATCGTGCTGATGCACTGCTACGCGCCGCTCTTCGTCAACGTCAGCGACATCAATACGCCAAGAAAAAAAGACGACTCTATGCAATGGTCATCCGATCTCATCGGTTATAATGCGCTGACCAGTTACGGCTCGCCGTCGTATTATGCGCAAAAGATCTTCAGCCTGCATCAAGGCGACGAAATCCTCGCCACTTCTGCCCGGAACCTGCCGGCCTACACCTGGCAGCCGCCGGCAAAAAAAGGCAGCAAGCCCGGCCAGCCGCTGCCGCCGGTTCGTCAGGTGAAATCGCTGTTCTACTCCGCCACCCGCGACACCCGGCACGGCAAAATCATCGTGAAGATCGTGAACCGCGCCGATGTGCCGCAGGCTGTGAAGATTGAAATCAGCGGCGTGAAATCCGTCGCTGCCGAAGGTATCGCCACCGTGCTCAAAGCGGACAACCGCGACGCGACTAATTCGCTCAACGACCCGCAGCACGTCGTGCCGGTTACAGAAAATGTCAGCGGCCTCGGTGCCAGCTTCACCCGCACGTTCCCGCCGTGCTCCATCACGATTCTGGAACTGGACGCGAAGTAACCCAAGCATCAAGTTAAACAGCAATGAAACAAAGGAGTCAGGGCGTGCTTTCAAAATGACCACGTCATTCAAAGCTGCCATTTAATTAGCACCGGGCTTCAATATCGAATTATGACATCCTTGACCTGCTTGGCATCGTGGTAGAATTTCATTAGCACTGGGCTTCAGCCCGGTGTTGAATCGCCGGGAACGTGACAGCCGTTTCAACGGCTTTCCGGCCATTCTGAAGGCCGGCACTAGCGATTTTGAAAACATACCCTAGGGCATTGACAGAAATAAGGTGACGCTGCTGAGCGAAAATTTCTGATATTTTCACTGGCCATATATGTATCTATATGTAACTATACAGATTGTTCGGCGGGGTCAGCTGGGGGGCGGCCTCTCGCCGGACGACGGTGACTCTGGCGCTGCCTTGCCGGCGGCGGGTGGGGCGTTCCGTGCGGCGTGCGTGGCCGTTCTTTGACATCTGGATTTTGTCCCGCCGCCCGTTCTGGGTTGCGCGGGTGGAGCGTGCCCGCTTCGCCCGGCAGCCTGAAAACCTTCAAAGTTGAATTTTCGGTGCGGTTTGGTGCGGTTAGGTGCGGTTAGGTGCGGTTAGGTGCGCTCGGGTCCCGCATCCCGCAACGGATTTGCGCTTTTTTGCGGTTTCATGAATAGTTAAACCACTCTTATTGTTTTGTGTATTTCGAGTATTTCGTGGTTAAAAAATTGGCTTCCTTCGCCGCCTTCGCGTCCTTCGCGCGACCAGCATCCAGTAGTCCCTTTGCGCCTTTGCGTCTTTGCGTGAAAAAATGCCTGATTTTTTGTCCATAAACGTGAAGGAAATCGAATTGAAAGCAATGCATGTGGTTAATTCAGGTTTCAGGTCTCAAGTCTCAGATTTTTGCTATTTCCGGTCTGGTTTGGTCCGGTCGTGCCCCTTTCGCGCCTTTCGCGTCGCGCGCGATTCTGAACTGAAAACTAAAAACTCAAAATTGAAAAAACATTGCTCGGTCCCCTGCGCTACATGATTTTTCTTTGTTTCCTCGTTGCTTTGTTGTTCAAAAACCCTCGTTCGGGTTTGCCGCGAGCCAGTCGCTGAACTTCGGCAAAGGCCGTGTCAAAACTTTTTGCGCCTTGGAAATGTCCAGCGACGTGTCCAGCGCCCGCGGCGGGCCGGGAAAATCCTTCGCGGAGCCTGATTTTATTTTTGCCGTCACTTCCGGCCAGCGTTTGATGAGCAATTTTCCGATCTCCAGCCGCGACAATCTTTCTGCGCCGGCCACGTGATAAAGTCCCGCGCAGTTCTTTTGCGCCAGATCCCAGACCGCCCGCGCTGTTTCCGCCGCCGGAATGGGGCTGCGGAATTCATCCGCGAACAAGGTCATCCCCGGCCCGGCCGTTTGCAGCGAGCGCCGCAACTGCTCGTTGAACGCGCGGTTGCCGGACGGCGACGGGCCGCCGTTGATCGTCGTGCGCACGACCAGATGCCGCGGATTTTTCAGGACGATGGCCTCCGCCGCCAGCTTGGTCTCCCCGTAAAAGTGCAACGGATTCGGCGCATCCGTCTCGGCGTAATTGCCTTTGCGCCCGTCGAAGACCAGGTCGGTCGAGAAAAAGACGAATGAAATGTTGTGTGCCAGTTCCGCGAGGAATCGGGTGACCTCGAAATTCACGCGCCGCGCGAAAACGGGATTCTTCTGCGCCTCGCCGACGTCGGTGATGCCCGCGCAATGGATGATGAGCTGCGGCTTGGCCTGGAGAAATTCCGTTTTCACCCTGGCAAAATCCAAAAGGTCGAAATCCGCGCGCGTCAACGCCCGGACGCGCCAGTGCGGAGCCGAGCGCGGCGCCGTCTGGACGAGCTGATTTCCAATCAGCCCGTTCGCGCCGGTGATCCAAGCAAGCGGTTTAGTCAACAAATCGCTTGGTAAGGTTTCCATAGGCATCAATCCGGCGGTCGCGCAGGAAGGGCCAGTGGGTGCGCGTGGTGTCCACGGCGGCAAGGTCCACCGGCACGATGAGGATTTCTTCCTTTTTGGCACCGGCCTTGGCGATGATTTCGCCGCTGGTGCCGGCCACAAAGCTTTGTCCCCAGAATTCAATGCCGTCGCCGCCCACGCCGTCGAGGATTTCGTGGCCGATGCGGTTGGCCACGGCCACATAGCAGCCGTTGGCTACGGCATGGGCGCGCTGGATGGTCTCCCAGGCGCCGTGTTGCTTCGCTCCGTATCTGGCCTTTTCGCCGGGATGCCAGCCGATGGCCGTAGGATAGAAAAGAATCTCTGCGCCTTGCATGGCCGTGAGCCGCGCGGCTTCGGGATACCACTGGTCCCAGCAAATCAGCACGCCGATCTTGGCGTAGCGAGTCTGCCAGGCCTTGAAGCCGAGGTCGCCGGGGGTGAAATAAAATTTCTCGTAGTAAAGCGGATCGTCGGGAATGTGCATCTTGCGATAGATGCCAAGGATCGAGCCGTCGGCGTCAATGACGGCCGCAGTGTTGTGATAGATGCCGGAGGCGCGTTTCTCGAACAGCGAGGCGATGATGACGACCTGGTGTTTCTTGGCCAACCGGCAAAAGGCGTCTGTGCTGGGGCCGTGGATTTTTTCGGCGAGTTTGAAATTTTCGTGGTCTTCGCTCTGGCAAAAGTATTGCGAGCGGAAGAGTTCCTGGGTGCAGATGATTCTGGCGCCGGCTTTGGCGGCGCGTTCGGCGAGGACGAGGGTTTTCTTGAGATTGGCGGCGGGACTGGCGGAGGCGGAAGTTTGGATCAACCCGAGTTTGATTGCGGATGAAACGGCGCGTTTCATGAATCAATGCTTTGATGGCTGCGACTGTGTGGTGTCGTCCAGGATGATGGTCTGGCCCAGTGCTTCGGGCGGCGCCGGTTTGGCCGGTTGCTGGTCGAAGAGTTCGCGGATGAATCTGCCGAGGGTCTCGTTGGTTGGCCCATAACCGGCGTGATAGATGTAATATTCCAGGTCGTGCATCAGCAAATCGGCACTGGCGTAGCGGTGTGCCAGGTCGCGTGCGAGGCAGTGGTGGAGGATGTCGTTCAGCTTGTTGTCAATGCGTGGGTCCAGCGCGTGAAAGTCGGGAATCGGCTGGTTCATGATGCGGTTACGCGATTCGTCGGCGGACGCGCCTTTGAAAAGGTTCCGGCCCAGCAACAGGTTCGCCAGCACCACGCCGGCGGAAAAAAGGTCGCTCCGTTTGTCGGTGACCTGAAAATTCGCCTGCTCGGGGCTCATGTAATCCGGCTTGCCGGCGACGACTTCGCCTTCCTGGTCGGAGAGAAACCCGATGGCCTTGGCGATGCCGAAGTCGGTTAGCTTCACATCGCCCTCGAAGGCGATCATGATGTTTTTGGAACTCACGTCGCGGTGGACGATGCCCAGCGGGTGTCCGTTTTTATCGGTCTTGGCATGTGCGTAGGCCAGACCGCGCGCGATGCGGCTGGTGATGAATACCGCGAGTTCCTTCGGCAGCACGCGTTTTTTATCTGAAAGCTGGTGGGTGAACTGCTCCAAATTTACGCCCCGGATCAATTCCATGGCGATGAACGCCGCGCCGTGCGACTCGCCGAGGTGATAGGTCTGAACGATGTTCGTGTGGATCAAATCGGCGACCAGCTTGGCTTCGCCGATGAAATTATCCATGAACATCTTCTGGCTGGCGAAATTGGAGCGGATGACCTTGATGGCGACGCGCTTGACAAATCCGCGCGTCCCGTGCTGCTCGGCTTCATACACGACGCCCATGCCGCCCTCAAAAATTTTGCGGACGATTTCATAGCGGAATTCATTCTGGATGGTGAAGAGCGCCACGTGCGAATGGTCGGAAATCACCCTGCGTTGTCAAGTCCGGCGGCGGCGGGGGGCGAAAAAACCGTTATTTTTTCACTTTTTTCGCTTGCGTGGCGGGCGCAATGGATTTTTACTCGCATCAAGTCTGGTTACTTTTCGGACTAAAACAAAACAAACAACAACGACAACCCAAAACAAATATGGCCAAAGCCCTCTCCAAAGCTCAAATCGCCGCGCTCGTTGCGGAAAAAAACGGACTCTCCAAGAAACAAGCCGTCGAGATCCTCGATACCATCGCCGCGCTCGCCTACAAGCACGCGAAAGATACTTTCACCCTGCCGGGCATCGGCAAGCTCGTCCTGAAGAATCGCGCCGCCCGCATCGGCCGCAACCCCAAGACCGGCGAACAGATCCAGATCAAGGCCAAGCGCGTCGTGAAGTTCCGCGTTGCCAAGGCCGCGAAGGACGCGATCCTCGGCACCAAGTAATTTGTTCCTTTCAAAAAAGAGCGCTCCGGTTTCGGGGCGCTCTTTTTATTCCCCCAGCAGTTCAATGTCTGCGTAATCGCCGGTCAGCCGTCCGCCCAGGCTGTCGCTGTCCGTCATCACGCCCAGGCCCGCGATTTTTGGCATTGGTCGGTCGGGGAAAACTATTTTCCAGTCCGCCGTTATGTCCCGCTCCTCGGAGATCCATTGGCCCGCCTTCCCGTTGCCGGATTCCAGGACAAAAATCTGCGCGCGGCCCGACTTCGGATGTTCCAGTACCGTTCCGGGCTTCTCCACATTCGCCCACATGTAATTCAACGTGCGCGGCGGGCCGATGAATGTGTCGAACGCCACGAACACCCGTGCCGCGTGGTCAAACTTTTTCAGGTCGCGCTCCGAGCCGTTTGTTGCCGCGCCGTCAATCCGCCAGCACCAGCGCAGCTTTAATTTCCCCGTCGGCGCGAGGTCCAGTTTGGTGGTCAGGCCGGAACAGGAATTGTCCGCCGTTGCGTGCAGAAAATAACGGGTGCCTTCGCGCGTCGCGGCGTAATCCGTCCGCTTCTTGAAAAATGCCACGTTCTCCCAGCCGCCGGGAACCCCGTGCGCGAAGTGTTCCGCGAACAGGATTTTCTCCGTCGCCGCGCCGGTGAATGCCGGTGCCAGAATCAACGCCGCCAGAAAAATCCATTTCATCGCGGGGACGATAGCGGGTCTGCCTGCAAACCAGAAGTGACAATTCAACGACCGCTGGCCTCGGCGTCAGGCGTTCCCATGATTTTCTCGCCGCGCACAGACCGCCGCCGGTGGTTCCGCGTAAGTTTGCGAACCCAGCTTCAATGCGGCGGCGCGCAACTTTTTTTGTTGCCTCTCAATCAGCGGGTTCAGCGCCGCGATTTCGCGCCCTTCATCGGCGCATTGTCCGGCGATGAATTGCTTCAGCAGGAAGAGATCGTGTTCCTCGCCGAGCAGTTCGCCGAGCTGTTCCAGATTGTCTGACAAGGCGTGAGCCGTCGCCGGCCATGCCGAGTAGAGCAACCGGAGATGATACCCGAAATATTTTACCTGTTTCCGCCACTCATGAAAGTTTTCCGCCATGGGCTGTCGCCGGGCGAGTTCGCCCGCCCGCCGCCCGCGCCGGTAGCTTTGCCGCAGGTCTGGCTCAATCGCCGTCCAGCTGCCTGCCTTGATTTTTAGGCCGGCCACGTGCCGGCTGATTTTCCGCAAACTGCGTTTTGCCACCACGACAGAATCGTTATTCCGAAACCGGCGGGTTTCCTGACGGCAATGCTTTTGAAGCGACTTTTGGATTTTGGGGAATCGCGCCGCGCCGCCGGCCAGCTTCTCGAACGCCTGCAGCGTCACCCGCGCGTCGCGCGGGGCGGCCAGCCGGTCGGCGGCCTTGCGCAACGCCTTCGCCGTCTTGCGATAGTCGTCTTTGCCAATCTCCCCGCGCACGAGCCGGAAGATCGCGCGCAACTTTTTGATCTCTTTACGCACGCCGTGGACGGACGCCGGATGACGCGCTTTCCGCAGCCGCCCCAGCGCCTTGTTGATGTGCTCGCGGCATACGCGCCGCACCGCCTTGGCCGGCGGCTCCGCTTTTTTGAAATGAAACGGCATGGGAGGGGATTGTAATTAATTTCCGCGAACCCGCCCAATGCAAAATGATTCGTTCGCGCCTTTTCTGTTATTTTTCTGCGTCAATTGGCGAAATCTGCGGGTAATCAAACGATGAAACCTCGCGTTTCATCAGAATAGTGGGTGATCGCTTTGATTAGCTTTTCTTCCGGTCTCCCCGCAAAACTTTGACTGGCTCTGGTAGTTTATAATGCCGCTTCAGGCCCGCATCTCCCAGCAACCCGGCCGGCACTCGGGCAATGAACTCAGGAAAGCTGCGTTCGACCCGGTCGCGGATCAATTTCTGCCCCGTTTGGGATGCCCAGAAATCATCCTCGATTTTCGTCAGCGCGATGGCGGCCTCGTCCGGATTCAGGTTCTCGCGCTTGGCGAGCGCCCAGATCAGTTCCGGGTCGCCCGGCAACGCCACGGGAAAGGGCGCGAATTTCAGGGTGATCTCCGGTTCGTCGCTGCCCTCCGGCCCGACCGGACGCACGGGAATCCGGCTGTGAAACTGGGTTCCATCCGGCAGCGTGACATCCACGCGCAGGCCTTTGCCGTCTTCGTTTGGCTCGATTTCCAGATCCGCCTCGCCCAGGCCGGCGAGGAGTTGCTCTTTCACCGCTTCCAGCGTCTTGGTCTCCAGATCCGGCAGGGCGATGCGATCGCAGAATTTCTCAAAGGAATTGACCCGGTTCTTGATCCTTAATTCAGCCTCAAAAGCGGCGTAAATTTTTTCGGCCAGCGCCGGGTCGGGTGCCACCTTGGGTAAAATAATTCGCAGTAAATTAAGCAGCTGCGCCTGCTCGTCCTGTTTGGATTTCGTTGGTTTCTTTTCTTTCATGAATTTGATTTTGCGTATTTGAAAATGGTCGCATGGTGTAACGAAGTGGCGTCGCCGTGTAAAACGCAAACAGAATTTTTTTTTTGGTTTGGATTTCCATTAAGCCGAGGCTCACCGGGATCATTCAAATCGCATAATTGTTGGGATAAGCGGACAAAGATTTGAACTGGCGGGCAACCGCTCTACAATTGGATCGGTATGAAACCATATCCCTTCTACCGCCTGACGGCTGCGCTCGTGCTGATCAGCGCCGCCCGCCTCTCCGTCGCCGGCGGTCTGACCGACACCGAAATCCAGGCCATTCGGGACGGATTCTCCGCCCGGCGGGATGCCGCCATCAACAGCCTGGAACTCGACCGTTTTAAGCCGCAAAAAATCGATAAGCCCTTGGGGCCTGACCGGCCGGCGTTTACCCGCGCCTATGGTTATTCCGTGGCCTCATTTGCCTTGGCGTCGTTTTGGCGCGGCCAGCGCGTGGCGGAGGCCAACGCCGCATTGCGCGAGCTGATTAATTACTTCAAGGCCAGCCGCGCGGCGCGCAACGACAAGGACAATTTCTATTGGTGGACCCCCCAGCTCGTCCGCGCCATTGACTTCTTCGGGAGCAACGGCTCCCGTGTGAAAGGTCGCATGAGTGCTGACGTTGAGGATGCGGCCCTGGAAATGATGTGGCTCTGGGCCAAAGAAACCTCCCTGGTCGGTGAAACCGTCATGCACCCGGACTACTGGTATGTTCGCGAATCTGAAAATCATCACGTGCAGGGCTTTTCCGCCTGCTGGGATTTCTCCCGATTATTATTGCGCCATGCCGGATACCGGCAGCGCCGTTACGACGACGGCCATACCGTGGCGGAGCACTACGCCGCCTGGACGAGATACGCCGGGGATTACCTTGCGGCGCGGGCGAAACAGGGCCTTTTTATCGAAGCCGCCACCGAATACAACCTCGAAACTATCAAAGGGATTCACCAATTTTATGATTTTGCGGAAGACCCGGAACTCAAGCGCCGGGCTGGGATGTTCATCACCCTGTTTTGGGCGGCCTGGGCGCAGGAGCAGCTGGATGGCGTGCGCGGTGGCGGCAAGACCCGGAACTATCCCGGACATTGGAGCACCGGCGGTCAGGATTCCACCCGGCGCTTGAGCTGGTTTTACCTCGGCTTGGGTTCGCCGGTCAAGCCCCCTCAGGCCGATGAGCTCGTGTTTCTGACCAGCGAATATCGGCTGCCGGACCTCGTCATTGATCTTGCCTTGGATGTCTCCGGCCGGGGCGTCTATGAGGTGAACCAATATCCGCTGGGCTTGGCGGTACCGGGCTATCAAAACCCGCCCGGTTACCGCTTGCGGATGGATGCGGGAGGCATTCTCCGCTACGCCTATTGTACGCCGGACTTCATTCTGGGAACCCTGATGTTCGAAGCTCACTCGAATCAGGATTGGGCAATGATCAGTTCGCAAAACCGCTGGCAGGGCGTCGTTTTTGCGGGTGACTTGAACGCCCGGATTTTTCCCGTTCCGCAACCCGTCGCCCGGGCCCAGGACCGGGCTTACAATGCCTGGTGGTCCGTGCAGGCAAAAGGCGCCCTGATCACCCAGTCCCTGCCCGGGCATGGCGCGGGTCCCATGCGCATCTGGTTCTCCCGTTCCGGCTTGGAGCCGCGGACGGAATCTGGTAGCTGGATATTTGTCAAGGCGCCTGCCGCCTTTGCCGCCGTGCGCGTGGCTGAGGGCCAAACCTCATGGGAATCCATCCCGCCGAAGCCCGGTGTTGAGGCGGGCGATTGGCTGGTCTGCGGCCCCGGTTCCAGTCCCGTGATCCTGGAAGTCGCCCGGCAGCAGGACTTCGGTGATATCGCCGCCTTTAAGGCGCGCATCCTGGCGACCTCCATTCGCTATCAGCGGAAAAAACTCGAATACACCTCGCTCGCCGGAGATCGCCTAACATTTTTTGCCGACCGTCAGGAACCGCCGCAAATCAATGGCCGGCGCGTCACCGTTGCCCCGCCGCCGGTCTCCTTGAAAAGTCCTTTTATCTCGGCGGACTGGAACAGCGGAGTCGTCATTTTGCAGAAAGGCTCCCGCCGCATAACTCTTGATTTCAACTCCGCCGCCGGGATCTGAAACAACCGGAGCGCGCGGCTGCCGGCTGCGAACCTCATTGGCGAGAAAAAGCCCTGCGAGCTGGGCTTCTAAAACCCAACCTCAAAATGGCCGGATGTTGCTAACGGAGTTCCCAGCCGTTTTTTGATGGGATAAGACGGTTATTCCTTCGGCTGAACTTGACCCGGATCGTTCGTGGCCGTTGATGACATTTCGGCTGCCGCCGGAAAAAGTGCCGGGCGGTCAATGTGGGCGTTCTGGAAGGATTTTGTCCCCGGCCATGAAGCTTTGCGGGGCGACATAATTTCTGGCGGTAAATTCAGGCGGTTAATCCCATCCCAGAGGGCGAACGGGTCGATTTGCATCCATTGACGGGCGATCACCGGACTGCGCCAGGCTCCTTCCGGCAGGGATTCCGCCAGGGTCAGGGCTCCGGTCACATCCGTTTTTGCCAGTTCGCCCAGGCAGTCCGCCAGCGCCTGGTTCTTGGCTTCGTCTTCCGGCTGGGATTGCACCAAGGGGATGATTTCATCCATGGCGCGTTGCCGGGAATCGGTGTCAGGTAACTGGCAAACCCAGTTGAATGCTCCGGGCCAGTCGGTCTTCATCCAGTTCTCCAGCACGGCGAGTTGAAAGTAGAGGCTGGAATCGCTCCACCCCTCATCGTTCACAATTTTCCCGGCCATGGCGCTCGCATTCGTCATCGCGGACATGGGATTCACCCGTCCCAGCCGGACCAGTAGCCCTTTCTGAAAATGGCTGCGGAGCTGATCGTCCACCATGACCGCTGCCGCTTTCAGGGCTTCGGGAATTTCCTCCAGTGGCATTCCGGCGGTCAGGCGGTCAAGGCTGTGTCGCCGGTTTTCCTCCTGCTCCGTTCCGCCGATTTTCTGCAGCACCTGCCGGATCGGTTCTCCCCCGCCTGCTGGCAGGTCAAATGTTCCGGACGCTTCCGCCGCCGCCTTGGCCAAGGCCTGGCTCGCGGCCTGTTGTTGCCGCCGGGCTTGGCTGGCAACCATGCCGGCAGCGATTAAGGCCAGCGCTGCCAGCAGTGCAAAAATCTTGGTGAGCCGCCGCGCATTCCGGTCTCGGTTTTGGATTTCCCGGACCTGGTCCTGCGCTGCGCGGGACTGATTCTGCGCCTCCAAAACTTTGCTTTGGGCTTCGCGAATCTGCTCGCGGGCTTCCGCCAGTTGAACTTGAGCGGTTCGGGCTTGGTTCTGAAATTCCTGGATCTGGCCTTGCGCGGCCATCACCTGGTCACCGGCGGCCTGCGCTTGATGACGAAATTCTTCGGCTTGGCTTTGCGTTTTCTGCGCCTCTCGCATCTGGCTTTGGATTTCCTCAAGTTGGGTCTGGGCTTCGCGCACCTGCTGCTGCGATTCCCGGACTTTGCTTTCGGCGGCGATGGCCCGTTGTTGGGCTTCCTCGAGCTGGCTTTGCGTCTCCCGGATTTTGCTTCCAGATTCCTGAAGCTGTTGTTGGGCTTCGCGCGCCTGATTCTGGGCTGCCTGCGCCTGGTTTTGCGCTTCCTCAATCCGGTCCTGGACCTCGCGCGGCAGGTTTTGCCGTTCCAGTGATTGCTTTTGCGCCTCGCGGGTTTGCTGCTGGGCTTCCTGCAGTTGCCGCCGGATTTCCTCGACTTGATTTAGGGCTGCCTGGGCCTGGCGTTGGGTTTCCGCCAGGTCGAAAAAGTGGCGCTTCTGTTCCCGCCACCATAATCCATTGAAGCCGACTCCGATCAGCAGGGCGATCAATTGGATTTTGGCTGTCTCCAAATCGGCTTCGGCGTTGCGGTGATCTTTGCCCCGGATTTCCCGTTTCTCAGCGCCGTGCCGCGCGTCCACAAAGATGTTTTTGCCGGCCCGGCGGGAGGTATCCAGTGTTCCATCCGGCAGCACCGGGTGGCGCAGTGCGGGAACAAAACATTCGTCGGCCGGTGACCCGCCCGGTTTGTTGCCGGTTCCGGCATGGGGTTCTCCGGCCACCACGATGGGCAAAATCTGTTTGCCGCGCCCGAGTTGCTTGAAATAGCGCACGGTTTCATTCACCTGCCGGCTTTGGGCCGAACGGGGCGAACAGATCACTATCAGGCAGACGGCTTGCTCCAATGCCTGGCGGATGTCCGCGCTCAGGCCGGCATCCTCGGGCAGTTCCGATTCATCCCGGAAAACGGGCGCAATGCGTTCGGGTATGATTTCCCCGCGCCCGTTGATCTGGCCGGCGAATTCCGGGGGGATGGCAAATGCCTTTAAGGCGTCGTCCAGCCAATTGCCCCAAAGTCGGCGGCCCGCCGCCGGTGAATCCGCGGGCTGTTCGCGGTTGTCCTGGGGACTGTAACTGAGGAACGCGCAATATTTATATTTGTTGTCAGCCATGCCAAGCGGGACAGGATAATTTTTTGGCGGGGGAGAATCAATTCTCCGCCCAAGATTTTATTCGCCGCCCGGGGAAGGCGGGGTCTGCTTCGATCTGACGGACCTCGGATCAGCCGGATAATGCTGCTTGATCGGCTCCCGCCGCGATATCACCCGGCCGTGAGCGCGGCGCGGGCGTCATTCGCCATGCCGGTTTTTTCCAGAAAATATTCATAGCCGCCCACGTAGGGGGTCACCTGGCCGGCGTTGATGTGGAGCACCTTGGTCGCCAGCTGGCGGATGAAATGCACGTCGTGCGAGATGAACACCAGCGTGCCCTCGTAACGCTCCAGCGCCAGGGTAAGCGATTCCACGGTTTGAATGTCGAGGTGCGTGGTTGGTTCGTCCATCAGCAGCAGGTTCGGCGGATCTACCAGGAATTTGACGAGATTGAGCCGGCTTTTTTCGCCGCCGCTCAGGATTTTTGTCAGCTTGTAGATGTCGTCCTTCCGGAACATGAAGGAGCCGAGCACCGCGCGCGCCTCGTCCTCGCGCATCTCCGGCGCGCTGGCTAAAACTTCATCGAGCACGTTCTTCTCCGGGTCCAGCGTGGCGGCGCGGTGCTGGCTAAAATAGCCGATCTTGGCGTTGTGGCCGAGGTCGCGTTCGCCCTTCTGAAATTCCACGACGCCCGCGAGAATCTTCAGCAGCGTGGATTTGCCCGCGCCGTTGGGCCCCACGAGCACGGTGCGTTCGCCGCGTTCGATTGTGAGGTCGAGCCCGTTGTAAACTATCGTCGCGCCGTAGGCCATGTGCAGCCCCGTCAGCGACGCCGCGCGCTGGCCGCCGCGCGGCGGCGGCGGAATCTGGAAGCGGAACGGCTTGCGCGGCGCGAGCGGCTTTTCGATCAGCTCCATGCGCTCGATCTGCTTGAGCTTGGCCATGGCCTGCGATGCCTTGGAAGTGACGGAGCGGAAACGGTCGGCGAATTCCTGGAGCGCCTGGATCTCCTTCTGCTGGTTTTTATAGCCGGCTAGATGTTGCTCGTAGCGTTCCTCGCGCTGGCGCAGGTAGTCCGTGTAATTGCCGGTGTAGGCCACGAGCTTGCGCTCGGAAATTTCATGCACCTGCGTCACGATCTCGTCCATGAATTGGCGGTCGTGCGAAATCAGCAGCACCGCGCCGGCATAATTCTTCAGGTAATTTTGCAGCCACAGCAGCGCGAGCAGGTCGAGATGGTTGGTCGGTTCGTCGAGCAGCAGCAAGTCCGGTTCCATCACCAGCAGGCGCGCCAGGCGCGCGCGCATGATCCAGCCGCCGCTCATCTCCCGCGCCCGCCGGTCGAAATCCGTGTCGCGAAAGCCCAGCCCGCGCAGCATTTTTTTCGCCTTCGTCTCCACCTGCGGCTCGTTCAGGGCGTCATGTTTCGCGTGCGCTTCCAGATATTCCGGCGAGGTCACGTCGCCGGCTTTCTCCAGCTCGTGCAGTCGCTTTTCGAGGCGGGGCAGTTCGTCCACCCGGCCCGTCGCCACGTCGAGGATGGACTCGTCGCCGTTGGCTTCGGCTTCCTGCGGCAGATAGCCGACCATGGTCCACTCATCGCGCTCCACCGCGCCGGCGTCCGGCTCCAGTTGCTTGAGGATGATGGCGAACAGCGTGGTTTTGCCCGCGCCGTTCGGCCCCACCAGCGCGACCCGGTCGCCGTAATTCACCCCGAACGACGCGTCTTCAAACAGCACGCGCCCGCCAAATGTCATCTTCAGTTCTCGAATTGTTAGCATGGAATAAAAGCCGCCGTGGGATGTTGGCGAACAGCCGGATAGCATAATTCAGCCACGCCCGCCGTCAATGGCCCAGTTTTCCGATGGTCGGTGCCCAAACCTGTGTTCATTTTCCAATATAACTCCTGAATAGTTGGCGGCGAGATGGGCACGAATTTTTCCACTTATCATGCTCATTCTGATAGGACACAAGGGAAAAAAGCTGGAGTTGGTGTTCCGACGCAGGCAATCCGTCATAAGCTAAGTGGTTTTGGAACAAAACGCTTTAAAACGACCACCGTCGGTAATTTACCCTGTAAAGAATTAAGAAATATCGTGTGAAAGTCGCAGCCGCAGACTACGATGGGGAACAATTTGGATGAATTGCCCACGCCGATACCCAATTCGATCGGCAGGCCATTCCCGCAACTTAAAAGCAGAAAAGAATAGTAACTATTTAACTCATAATGGAACTATTGATCGAACCCGGCCGCGCCGGGAAAAATTACTGGAGAGATCTTTGGCGCTATCGCGAACTGTTTTATTTTCTGGCCTGGCGCGACATCTTGGTGCGCTATAAGCAGACGGTCATTGGCATCGCGTGGGCGGTCATTCGACCGCTGCTGCTGACGATCATCTTCACCGTTTTCGCCAGCAAGGTCGCTGGGTTAAAATCCCTCGGTGCCGCGCCCCATGCGTTGCTTGTCATGGCGGCGATGCTGCCGTGGCAGTTTTTTTCCACCGCCATGACCGAGGCCAGTAATAGCCTCATCGGCAACGCCAACCTCATTTCCAAAATTTACTTTCCGCGCCTCGTCGTGCCGGCGGGTGCGGTCATCACCAGCTTCGTCGATTTCCTCATCACGCTCGGCTTGCTGGCGCTGTTCATGGTGTTTTTCCGGTTTGCGCCGGACTGGCATCTGCTGGCCCTGCCGCTGTTCATGCTGCTCGCTTTTGGCGCGGCGTTCGGCATTGGCCTGTGGCTGTGTGCGCTTAATGTGGAGTATCGCGACTTCCGCTACATCATTCCCTTCATTGTGCAGTTCGGCATTTATGTTTCGCCGGTGATTTACACCAGCGCCGACATCAAGGCCAAGCTCGGCGACACCTGCTCCCTGATCTACGCGCTCAACCCGATGGTGGGCGTGATTGACGGCTTCCAATGGTCGCTGCTCCGCGCCCCCGTGCCGCTCGACGGTCGGGAAATCCTCACCTCCGTCGCGGTGGTGGTGATGCTGCTCGTGACCGGTATCTGGTATTTCCGCAAGATGGAACGAACCTTTGCCGACGTCATCTGACATCAAACCTGTACTGGGATGGTTGCTTGGTGGCATATCAGGTGAACTTTGGTAAAAAATGAGTGGTCGCTCCCCCTTTGACCTTTCCCGCGCGGTTTGGTTTGCTGTTTCACCCGGTGTGCCAGCATCACGACGGGGGGCAGGGGTGTGACCCGCCGGAGCCGCCGGGGTTGCATTTGCCGGGCAAAACCTGCATACCGCCCGTCGCCAGTTCATGAGTGTGTTTATTGCAGGTCAACGGTGGGTCAGCGAGTCCGAGCCGGAGCTCGGACTTGGCACCGTCGTGCAGATCGCCGGCGGGCGGGTGCAGGTCGGGTTCAAAGCGGCGGGCGAAATGCGCACCTACGCCGTGGACCGGGCACCGCTGAAACGTGTGCGATTTCGGGTGGGTGAAAAAATCACCACCCAAGCGGACCGGGAGCTGATCGTCAAAGAAGTCATCGAGCAGCAGGGCTTGTTGATTTACCTCGGCGACAATCAGCAGCTGCCCGAAGCGCAAGTGAGCGACCGGGTCAGCTTGCGGGGGCCGAGGGAGCGATTGTTGGCCGGACGATTCGACGCCCCGGCGGCGTTCACCTTGCGCCGCCGCTCGCTGGAGCTGCTGCATTGTTCGCGGCTATCGCCGGTGCGCGGCTTTGTGGGCGGCCGCATTGATCTGATTCCTCATCAGCTTTACATCGCGCAAGAGGTCGCCAACCGGCACGCCCCGCGCGTGATGCTCTCGGATGAAGTGGGTTTGGGTAAGACCATCGAGGCGTGCCTGATTCTGCACCGCCTGCTTTTGAGCGGACGGGCCAATCGCATCCTGGTGCTGGTGCCGGAATCGCTCGTGCATCAGTGGTTCGTGGAAATGCTTCGCCGCTTCAACATCTGGCTGAATATTTTTGATGCGGAACGCTGCGCGGCCATCGAATCCGGCGAGCCGGGCGCCAATCCGTTTCTGGATGATCAACTTGTGATCACCAGCATTGATTTTCTGGCGGCCGATCCGCGCCGGGCGGAACAGGCGGTGGCGGCCGGCTGGGACGTGCTGGTTGTGGATGAGGCGCATCACCTCGCCTGGTCCGGGGCCGCGCCTAGTCGCGAGTATCAGGTGGTGGAGGAACTCAGCCGGCAGTCGGCGGGTTTGCTGTTGCTGTCGGCCACGCCGGAACAACTGGGTGTGGAAAGTCATTTTGCCCGGCTGCGGTTGCTCGACCCCGATCGGTACCAGGACCTCGCCGCTTTTCTCGCTGAGCCCAAAGACTATCAGGCCGCCGCTGACCTGGCCGGGAAACTGCGGGCCGAAACCCGACTCACGGCGAAAGACATTTCAGGGATCCGCCGCTTGCTGGCGCATGCTGCCCGACTGGAGCCAAGGCTTGCCGAATTGGGTCGGGGCCATGCCGAAGCGCGGGCGTCATTGCTGGAAGATTTATTGGATTTGCACGGCCCCGGCCGGGTGCTGTTCCGCAATACCCGGGCCGGCATGAAAGGTTTTCCCGATCGAACCCTGCGGCTGGCCCGGTTGGACCCGGGCCCGGAAGCGGAGCATTGGCTGGATTGTGTCTCCACCGAGTTTGCCGGGGATGCCGGGGACACCAAATTGCAAGACCCGGTCGATCTCGCCAAAGACCCGCGCGTGCTCTGGCTGGTTAAACTCTTGCAGGAACTTGAACCGCAGAAGGTGTTGTTGATTGGTCGCAGCCTGGAAAAAGCCGAAGCCATTGACGCCGCCTTGCGCCGTCATCTGACCATCAAGACGGGGATTTTTCATGAGGGCCTCACCCTGTTGCAGCGGGATCGCAACGCGGCATGGTTCGCCGAGCCGGACGGCGCGCGACTGTTGATCTGTTCCGAGATCGGCAGCGAAGGCCGCAATTTTCAATTTGCCCACCACCTCGTCCTGTTCGACCTGCCGCTGAATCCTGAACTGCTCGAACAGCGCATCGGCCGGCTGGATCGGATCGGCCAGACCCGGGACATTCAGATTCATGTTCCCTATCTCTCCCGCAGCCCGCAGGAAATATTGGTGCGCTGGTATCACGAAGGGCTAAATGCCTTTGAAAGCAATCTCGAAGGCGGCAACGCGCTGCTGCATCAGTTCGGGCGGGCGGTCCACGACCTCGCCTTGGAATATCCGGTGGCGGATGGTGCCACCGCAGACATGGAACTGGCGGACCTCCTGAATCAGACCAAAACCGCCCGGCAGGAAATGCGCCGCCGTCTCGAACAGGGGCGGGATCGTTTGTTGGAACTCAATTCATTTCGGCCCGCCGCGGCGCAGCGCATCATCCGCCAGATTCAGGAAGCAGACCGGCAGCCGGAATTGGAAAATTATCTGCTCGAGGTGTTCGACCATTTCGGGGTCCACATTGAGGAACTTGCGCCTCATACCTGGCAGTTGAATCCCCTGGGCATCATCACCGATTCCTTTCCCGCCATGCCGGCCGAAGGCCTGATCGCCACCTGTGACCGCCGGCGCGCCCTGAGCCGGGAAGACATCGGGTTTCTGACCTGGGATCATCCCCTGGTCACCGGGGCCATGGAATTGCTGCTCGGTGCCGAGACGGGTAACTGTGCCTTTGCCGTGCTGCCGACGGCGAACGACCGGACGATGTTGTTGGAGTCGGTCTTTGTCCTGGAAACCATCGCCGCGCCCCGTCTGCATGCCGACCGCTTTCTGCCACCAACCCCGGTTCGGGTGATCATCAGCCACAAACTCGCGGACGTCACCGAAACCTTTCAGGACGATGCGTGGGAAGCCAAACTGCAAAAAGGTTCGCCTTACAAGCTCATCGAAAATGCCGACATCGCCCAAAGGAAACTTCCGGCGATGTTCACGGCGGCCAGCGAGCTGGCCGAAACCCGGGCGACCAGCTTGCGCCAGTCCGCTCTTGAACAAATGAATCATCTGCTCGGCCATGAAGTCCAGCGCTTGCAGACGCTCCAGCGGGTGAACAACCACGTTCGACCTCGGGAAATTGAGCTGGCGCAAGCCCAGCAAAAGGAACTGGCAACGGCCTTGCAACAAGCCCGGCTCCGGCTGGATTCCCTGCGGCTCATCTGGCAGGGCGCACCCGAAGCGCTGAGATGAATTTGTGGGAGCCGGATTTCAGTGTGATCCGAAGCTCGCGGTCAGGCCGGTCCGGTCAAGCTCCCCATCCGCCGTAAGCGCAAAATTGGTTTGCCCAGCTTCCGGGATTCGTCCAGGTCCGCCTCGAATTCCGCCACCCAGTCATTGTCTCCGGCCGGATCCACGAGCATCTGCTGCACGCGCCAGAGTTTTTTATCTGCGGACGGCGTGACGTAAGTATGCCGGGCATTGCGGGCGTTCGGATCCAGACAAAGCCGCTCATGGTCGGCTTCGTAGACTTCCATGATCTGATTCAAACGGACCGCGGTCCACGTCGCGCCGTCGGCATCCAGCGGTGAATCCAGATTCGCAATGGCCGTTTCATAATCGGCCGCGACCAGTCCGCGCAGGAAAATGAAAATCCGGTTGCGGAGGGCGGCGGTGAACGCTTTGGCGTCATGCGTGATGTCGGCGGCGGCTTCCTCGGCGCCGGGCGGGCGGACTTCCCGGGTCTCGGCGCGCTGGTAATTCGGATCGCGCATTTTCTCCCATTCATCAAGCAGGCTGGAATCCACCTGCCGGATCATCGTGCCGAGGTAGAGTTCCATTTCGCGCACCTGGTCGTTCTTGGCGGTGTCGGGCACCGTCTGCGCCAGCACTTTGAAAACGCTGTTCAAATGGCGCAGCAAGACGCCCTCGGCGCGCTGCAATTCGTAAAGCTTGATGTAATCGGCGAAGGAGCGGAACTCCTCAAACATCTCGCGCGCAATGGATTTGGGCCGGATGTTTTCCTGGCCGACCCACGGATGCCGGTCGGCAAACGCGTTGAACGTGGCATAGACAAACTCGCGGTTGGGCTTCGGATGTTCGCACTTTTCGAGCTCCTCCATCCGCTGGTCGTATTCGATGCCCTCCAGCTTCATCTCCGCCATCTTCCGGTCTTTCACCTTGTCGAGCTGCTTGCGCAGGATGATGGCCGGGTCTTCCAGAATGGATTCGACGAGCGTGAGCAGCACGAGCGCGTAATCGGGCGCCGCCGGATCCAACAGCGGAATCGTCTCCAGCAGATACAGCGACAGCACCTGGTCCATCGAGAAATCATCCTGCAACTCGACATTGACGCGCAGACGCGCGCCGTCGGCGGTCGGGGGAATGAACTCCACAATCTTCCGCTCCACCAGCGACCGGAACAACTGCCAGGCGCGCTGCGTGTGCGCTTTCTTCTGCTTCGGGGTTTCGTGGCTGTCGCGGATCAGCTTTTGCATCGCGGCGCAGCCGTCGCCCTTGCGACTGAGCACATTCAGCAACATCGCGTGCGTGACTTGAAAGCGGGACGTCAGCTTTTCCGGCGCGGCGGCGATGAGCCGGACGTAAGTATTCTTGTCCCAGTTGACGAAATTCTTCTCCGGCGGCTGGCGTTTCACGGTCTTCTTGCCGTCCCGCGCCGACTTTTCCGCGAGCTTGAGGTTTTCGATGACATGCTCCGGTGCCTGCGCCACGACCCAGCCTTGATCGTCAAAACCTTTCCGCCCGGCCCGGCCGGCGATTTGGTGAAAATCCCGCGCGCTCAGGATGCCCGTCTTCTGGCCGTCGAACTTGCACAACCGCGTGAAGAGCACCGTGCGGATGGGCACATTGATGCCCACGCCCAGCGTGTCCGTGCCGCAGATGACCTTGAGCAATCCCTTCTGCGCCAGTTGCTCGACCAGCACGCGATACTTCGGCAGCAGACCCGCATGATGCAGCCCGATGCCGTGCCGCAGCCATTTCTTGATCTCCGGGCCGTAAGGGCTGGTGAACTTGAACTGCTCAATCACGCCGGCGATGGCCGCTTTTTCCTCGCGCGTGCAAACATTGATGCTGGTGAAATCCTGGGCGCTTTCCGCCGCGTCCAACTGCGTGAAATGCACGACATACACCGGCGCGCGGCCGCCGGCGGCGAGGCTTTCCAAAGTTTTCGCCAGCGGCAATTCCGAATACTCATGCGCCAGCGGCACCGGCCGGTCCGTGGAGGAAACCGTTGCCGTGGGCCGGCCCGTGAGCCGCGTCAGCTCCGTCTCAAAGAACGCCGTGTCGCCGAGCGTGGCGGACATCAGGAGAAAGCGGGTTTGCGGCAGCGTCAGCAGCGGCACCTGCCAGGCCACGCCGCGCTCGCGGTCGGCGTAGTAATGAAATTCGTCCATGACCACGTCCCGCACGTTGGCCGCCGCGCCCTCGCGCAAGGCGATGTTCGCCAGGATTTCCGCCGTGCAGCAGAGTATGGGCGCGTCGCGGTTCACCGAGGCGTCGCCCGTGCTCAGGCCGACATTGTCCGGGCCGAACTCGCGGCACAGCGCCAGGAATTTTTCATTCACGAGCGCCTTGATCGGGCAGGTGTAGATCGAGCGCCGGCCTTTGGCGATGGCTTGAAAGTGCAGCGCCGCCGCCACGAGCGATTTTCCCGACCCGGTGGGCGTGTTGAGAATCACGTTCTTCTCCTCGAACAATTCCAGGATGGCGGATTCCTGCGCCGGATAAAGCTGGAGTTGCCGGCCCGCCGCATAGTCCAGAAAGCGCCCCAGCAGCAAATCGTTGCCGGGTTTCTCGTCGCGCGGAATCAGATCATAGAGGGTGGCGGCCACGGGCGGGAACTCTACCGGTTTGCCGCGCAACTGAGAAGGACGATGAGCGGCGACTTTGGCTTTTACCGGCTGGATAATTCAATTCCCCGTCAGCCCCATCTGCCATCTTCCATCTGCCATCTCCTATGGCGAGGGGACCGGGCCCATGGAGACGGTGTTGCTGAACGGCGTGATGGTGTTGTTGCTGCTGTCCGAGCCGCAAACATAGATCTGCCACCATTGCGCGCCGGGGGGCATCAGGCCGATGTCATTCACCGGAAAATTCGCCGGGGCATACGCCGCCGTGTTGCTCCAGTCGGTATTAAGGTCTGAACGCACCCACACCTGCCAGAGGGCTGGTAATGTTCCGATATAACCCACCGACCACGCACCCTCGTTATCGTGGTTCAACTTCGGGACGTTGAGCTGGTTCAGCAGCCAGGCCTGCGCGTCAAGCTGCGTCTGCTGCGCGGCGAGTTGCGTCTGCTGCGTGCTGATTTGCGTCGCCTGTGCGTCAAGCTGCTGCTGCTGCGTTGTGGTTTGGGTCTGGAGCGCGCTGATTTGGCCTGCCTGCGTGCCGAGCTGTTGTTGCTGCGTGTTGATTTGCACCTGCTGCGCGTTCACCTGCGCCTGCAAGGCGGCCAGCGGGTCCGGGCCCGGCGGTGTTGGCGTGGCGTGCGCGGCCACGTGGCCGCGCCCCTGATTTACAGATTTGATTAAATGTCGCATAAAGATTTCGAGTAAATAAATTTGGTTGAGAACGAGGGTGATGATTGCTTTCCATTTTATTTCCCTCTCCCCGCCGAAGCGGGGAGAGGGACAGGGAGAGGGGTTTTGATCATTTCCGATCCGCACCACCTCACCCCAGCCCTCTCCCCCGTTTCACGGCGGAGAGGGAGTGGTGGCCGTGCGCTAGCACTTAGAGCACCTTCACCAGCACGGGTGCCGACCACGGGCTGACCAGTCCGCGTTGCGTCTGCCAGCGGGCATACATCCGCACCTGCGAGGGCAGCTTTCTTGAATCCAATTTCCCCAGATTGCGCGGGGTGAACTGATACGCCGCCTTGTCCGCCTCCTCCGCCGTCAGCGGGCCGGACGCGTCCACCAGGGCGATTTGCGCGCCGATGGCATTGCCCGGGCGGGCGCGCACGCTGGCGCTGCCCTTGGCATGCAGGCGGTAATTGATGACGCCCGGCTGCACGCTGATGAGCGAGAGTTCCGGTTCCTCGGCTGGAACCACCTTGGGCGAGGGACTGGCCTTGCGGCGGTCCGCGCCCGCGGCCAGCACCTCGTCATCCGTCGCGTCCGAAACGCGCATTTTGTTGCCGCAATCCTCCACCTGCGCCACCAGCTGGTCCAGCGCCTGGCCCGGCCCGCTGAACGCGTTGGTGATGCCCTTCTTGGCCTCGATGATGTCCTCCCGGGCCGCATGCGCCTGCTGCGCCGCCGCCAGCACCGCGCCCAGCTTCGTCACATCCGCCGCCGTCAGTCCGTAATGCGTGGGATCCACGCCCGTGGCCGACAAGACGCCATGCATCTGCACGCCCTTGGACAGTTTGTCCTTCTGCCGATTTGGAATGAACCGTTTTTTCATGACTATGTTTATGTTCGTATTTTGTGTTTATAAGTCGCGCTGACGCACCCACCGGTCCAGGTTCTAAACGCCACCCTGCCGATAGCCCGCGCCCGTGTTGGGCTTGTGAATTAGAAACAGCATTACAAATGCCATAGATAAATCAGTCAGATGCATGAACCATACGGCGCGCCTTACGGAGGATAAGGCACGCCTTAAGTAAGGTAAGGCACGCCTTACGGAAGATAAGTCGCAGCGCCTGAGTGATACGCCGTGGCGGATAGAAGCTAAGGCGCGGCTTGAGGAGCAATGACATTTGTTTAGCTCCGCAAGCCATGCCTTGCGGAAGCTACGGCACGCCTTACCAAGGGTAAGGCTTGGCAATGAATGCTACGGCGTGGCGAATGGATGCTACGGCGCGCCTTTTTATTGGCCAGACGTGGCGTAAGGAGCATTTACACCGGCCCAGGGAAGGAAAACCCGATGCCGGCAAACTCAACACTGCATCACCTTGCCTAATCTCAAGACAATTGCCTGCCAAAAAGTGGACAATTCCAAATGCTGCGGTTACTGCAAAATTGAGATGCCGCGATTCTTTTTGTGAAAGGAGGCTTGGCAATCTGTCCTGATGGGCGTAAAACCCAAAACGTCAACGGGACGTTTCCAACGAATGTAAGAGAACTAAAATCAAACAACTTTGCGTAGCTTTGGCTACGGGGCTCACCGAAAACCGCGAATTTTCCAGCCCTCACAGATTGCTCAAGCACGCGCCAGATGGCGCGGCTTGATGCGTCATCTGTGAAGGCGCTTCGCGGTGCCTCGTTGAGGGCGTGTCAAGTCCGCGCTCTTTAGTTCCGGGACGGAGTTAGCATGAAAAGGGAGCAATGAAATCAATCAGAGGCATCATCTTCGGGCTGGGGCTGTTCGCACTGCCGGTTATCCTTCACGCCCAATCTGCCGCGCTTGGCAGTCTCAATAGCACTCTCACGCCGGTGCAACCGGCAACGCCGGATTCCATCGTGCAAATCACGGCAGAGGCGCAAGGGTTGACGTCGGTCCCATACAGCAATCTGCCGCGTGGCGGAACCTATTGGGAAGTCTTGCCCAGCGGCATCATGGCTCCGTTGCCTTGCCCGCCATTGGATTCCACCCTGCCCATTTACGGCATCACGGGGAACATTTTTTTGGTGGATGCCACGGGTGGACAGGTGGCGGTGAAACCGCGTCGTTTGGGAATGCAGATGCAAACGCAGGTCACCGCCAGTTCATTCAATGCCGCCATGGAATCGCTGGCCGTGTCGGTGGTTAATCTGATTACACAGGTGCAAAATCCACAGACAAATTTGTCGGCATCGCCAATGATGCTGACAAGTTCGATGATGATGGCCAGCAGTCTTGCCAGCACCACTGTGGGTCCAAGTTAATTGTGAGACCAAAATTTTGATAAAGTGGTTGACACATTTTGGTTTTGGCGGACGGCGATCAGGCCCTGGCAGCGGAGCCAGGATTCCACAGTGACCCGCCACAGAGTGGC